>Ga0209167_10000032_pt1 | contig 192589 bp, 158 predicted proteins | sample Coa_R1_9_FD_187154 | JGI IMG/M metagenome (GOLD analysis project Ga0209167, IMG submission 187154) | Surface soil microbial communities from Centralia Pennsylvania, which are recovering from an underground coalmine fire - Coalmine... | ecosystem: Environmental > Terrestrial > Soil >...
AAGTCGAGGCAGAAGAGCTCGGGTGCTGTACGAAATGGCACAGGCGTATCGAGCAGATAACTCAAGCTCCGCATGCCCTGATGGTTCACCACCCTCGAGAACGCTGAAGGCTCAAGCGCCGCCGCGACCAGCGCTGCGACCTGAGTTCGAATCCCCGTCGTCTCTAATCTTACCGGCGCGCCATCCGCGCTCGGTCGCAGCCAGCGGATTACGGCAAGAAGTTGCGCCACCTGGAGCCCCAGCGGACGGTCGCCGGTTGTCGCAACCAGCATTTCCCAATCCGTTGAATCGGGCTGCTGGGGAATGGTCGCACCGTTGAAGAGCGGCTCCAGAGCAAGCACCTGCTCGCCCCGATTGACGCGGTCGGCGACCACATCACCCGCCGCTTTTTTCCCTTTGTCATTCAGGACGATGGTCAGAGGCGCGTCGGGCGGCGCGGCAATCGCCCTCAGCCAAGTCCCCGTCGCGCTCAGGCCGTCAGAAAAGTCGAAGCGGTAAGAAAGCGTTTCCACGCCTTTGTTCTTGGTGTTCCAAATTCTCCAGGCGTTTTCGACCGTGACAGGCTTCAGACGTATCACTGATTTCAGGCGTTCGCGCTCGCTCGCGACCCAGGTCTCGCGAGCGGCCTGGTCCGTAGGAATCGCCGGATGTGTGATGTCCGCCGCCAGTTTTCTCGCCAGGCCCGCAATCGTCAGATTACCGGCCGGCAGACCCACGGTGAGTTCCTGCGGACTCTTGATCTCCGCGTCGCTCGGGATCTCACCCTTACTGTGCGGGAGACCGAAGTGCTGCGTGAAGAAACGGTACGCCTGTTCGCGGTTGTCGAGCTGATAGTTGTGCGTGCCGGGATCGCGGTTCTCGTGGAAGGCGAGCGCGTCTTCCGCACCCAGCAGCCGGAAGAATGGCCGGATCTGGTCGTAGGTGTAAGGCTTCACCAGGTCGGCGCGAAAACAGCAGTTGTCCTCGGCGTTGTGGATGAGCAAGGTCGGACGCGGCGCGCGCAAGGCGACGAGCATCGTATAGTCCTCACCATCCGTGAAGTCGGACGGATCTTCCTCGACCTCGTCGGTGTCGACAGGATGAGTCAGGTTGGACTCGAGCGAGCCGAATCCTGCGACCTCGACGGCCACGGCCACGCGCTCGTCGAGCGCGCTCAACACAATGGTCTGCCAGCCGCCGCCCGAAAGGCCGGTCACGCCGAGCCGCGTGGAATCGACGTCCGGCCGCGACGCGAGGTAGTCGAGTCCGCGCCGCATGGCGAGATAGAAGAACCCGAGAGCGTTCGCACCCACCAGGTCGAGATGCGCGCCGTAGTCGTGCGCGTTCTCCGGCTGATTGAGCTCACCGAAGCCGGGCCACTCGAGGCTCAAGGCCAGGATTCCGCGCTTGGCAAAATTGATGCAACGTTTCTGCTTGTACTCCGCCGCTTTACCCATCGGCTCGTGCCCGTGAACGTTGAGGATGGCGGGCACGCGGCCGCTCCGCTTTTCCGGCTCGTAGAGAATGGCGGTCGACTGGTAGCCCGGTACGATTTCGTAGCGCAGCTTGCGCAGCCGATAACCCTTGCCCGTCTCGATAACGCCCACGTCCTCGAACTTGGGAGCGGCGTCCACCCATTCGCGCGGCCAGCCGTGATACGCGATGTCTTCGAGCATATGACGGCGCAGCTTCGCGGCTTCCGTCTTCCACGCGCTGGCGCTCGTCGCGGGAGGCAGCTTCGGGATACGCCGCATCAGATAGCGCTGGAGTTCGAAGGCGGTGACGGCGATGGGCTGGACAGGCGGCTCGAGTGTCAACTCGACCGATCGACTCGTGGCTTGTGCGCGCAACGGGCTCGCGCTCCAAAATGTGACGAGGACCAGAGCGAATAGGGATGGCGCGGCGCGAAGTGTTTTCACAGGCCCTCCTCCGACAATGGTGCGGATGGTTTTGAGGCGAGCGTTATACGCCAACACCACACTTCTACTGCGTCGCGACAAACGTCAGGCAAACCGGCGAAGGCACGTGCACGACGCGGCCCGTCGCGGTGAGGCGGCCGGTCGAGCGATCGATACGGAAGATGACAATCGTGTCCGAATCCTGGTTCTCGGCGAACAGGTATGATCCCGTCGGGTCGAGCGCGAAGTGGCGCGGCGTCTTCCCTTGCGTGGGCACGTCTTCGATGGGAGTGAGCGTCCCCTGGGTGGCGTCAATCGCGAACACCGCGATGCAGTCGCGTCCGCGGTTCGAAGCATAGACAAACTTCCCGTTGGGATGCACGTAGATTTCAGCCCCGTCGTTTTCGCCCTTAAATCCCTTGGGGAGCATCGAAAGCGTCTGGCGTTTGTCGAGCACGCCGGACGCGGCGTCGTAGGAGAAAGCGCTGACGCTGGATCCCATTTCGCTGACCACATCCACGAAGCGCCCGTTGGGCGTGAAAGCAAAGTGCCGCGGACCAAGTCCCGGATCGATTTGCGCGAAGGGAGGATCGTTGGGCGCGAGCGTTCCCTTCGCCGGATCGAACCGGTAGACGAGCAAGTGGTCGAGCCCGAGATCGGCGGCGAGCGCAAAGCGATTGTCAGGCGACACCTCGATCGAGTGTGCGTGCGGTCCTTCCTGACGCTCGTGGTTCACGCTGGAACCGTGATGCTGGACAAAAGCCGAGGCGGGACCCAGGCGTCCATCCTTCTGGCGCGGGAACACCGCGACGCTGCCCGAGTCGTAGTTCGCGACGAGGACGTACTTTCCAGTTTTGTCGAGTGAGACATAACACGGGCCCGCGCCATGCGAGGATACGTCGTTCAAGAAGGTCAGCTTGCCCGACTGCCGGTCAATCGCGAAGGCGCTGACCGCTCCGCTCTTCTCGCCGTGGTAATTCGACTGTTCGTTCACGGCATAGACGAATCGGCCGCTCGGATCGACGGCCAGGAACGACGGATTGGTGGTCTCTGCCGCCATACCGAGCGCCGTCAGTTCGCCCGTGTGCGCGTCGAACCGGTAAGCATAGATGCCTTGACTGCCGCGCACCGTGTAGGTGCCGACATAGACCAGCGGCTTCTCCGGGCCTGCCGCGTTGCCAGAAGCGCGAGCGCTCGCCGCCCACACGACGAGCCCCACCAAGACAAAGAGACCGGATGTCGTTTTCATTCCCCTATGAAAACGCATTGCGCGGACAAGCGCAAGTGGATTCAGCTAGCTCGGACTTCTTCGACCCGTCAACAGGGTCGGGAACCGCCGCCTTCGGCCCAGCCGCCGACGCTGTGCTTCGTTGGATTTCTGCTGGCAGTAGTCACAGTAAGCCCGATAGTGCTGGCGCCGCCGCCCACACTTCATGCATCGACCCTGGGTGGTCATCTTGATTTGCCATAGCCGCTGGCGTGTCATATGGGCACACCTCGACACAAAGAAGTTTGTTCCAGGGCAGCGAGCGCGAACGGGAGGCAGTCTCGGACGAGCAGCCGTTCGAGAACCGGAAAGCGGAACGAGCCGTGGATGATCGGACTGAGTTTTGCTTGCCCTTGCACTTCCCCTTACGCCGCTATTATGTCTCGCAGGGCCAGCCTCCGTCAAGGCGCATCCGAGGCGCGACCTGCATTTCTGACCGATTGTTAGTATGCGTCCTGTACTTTCAATCATTTGGCTCGCGACCGGCCATCGCGAGAGTTCGTTCCGATTCGATCCTGGACCGGTTACTCCCGCATGCTCAGCGGATTGCGGCCTACCGGCGGGTCATAAGACAGTTCGTTTTTGAGTTCGTTTTCTTAGAGTTCCTTTGTTTTCTATACCTTATGGGCATAACACCCTCAAATAAACTATCTTTTTTTGTCCGCCTTGACTGGCCCTCGACAACGACGCCGAGCCGGCGAGGGAGCACCATCGGCCAAAACGGGTTGGTCGGCGGCCGCAACCCGCCGCGTTTTCTCGCCAGCCATTTTCCTTGAGTTGAGACGACTAGGCTAGCGTATTAGGCGGTTCGCGTCAAGCAGAAAATCATAGAAAGGTGGACGAGTGAGACAACAAAGATCAATCAGCACCATAAAAATATCCGACGCAAGGAGGCGGGTCCGCCAGAAGTCCGGCCGCGTCAGCCATGGGACTCCCCTGGGATCTCAACCGACGAATGACGCGATCGGTCCTCCCCGCTACTTCTTCAGCGGCTTGACCGCGACTTCCTTGAAATAGACAACGTTGTTGCCTGTCTCGTCCTGCAGGCCGATGTAGCCTTCGTCAGGACGGCGGCCGGGGTAGGGTTCGTAAGAGAATTTCCGGGGATGGGTGGGCTGGCCTTCGGTGTAGTCGGTTACCTTGACACCGTTCAGCACGACGATGGTCCGCGGGCCGTCGAGCGTGATGTCCATGGTGTTCCATTCAGGACCCGGCTTGCCCGGAAAAGCCAGTGGCTTGGTGAGTGAGTAGAGCGTGCCCGTGACGTGATACTCGTCTTCGCCCGACGTCTCAGGATGATTGTCGATCTGCACCTCATAGCCGTAATAAACGGGCATCCAGGGCTCCTTGGGTTCCAGGGGAATACGAATGAAGACGCCCGAATTGTCGTTGGTGTGCTGCATTTTGTAGACCACGTGGATCACGCAATTTCCCAGTTTGCCGCCAGTCCAGTAGAGCAGACCAAGCCCGTTCTTCGCACCCTGCGCCTTAATCATTCCGTCCTCGACCGTCATGCCGCCGGCGCCCACGTGCTTCCAGCCTTTCAGGTCCTTGCCGTCGAAGAGCTGTTTCCACTCTCCGCTCGAGTCCGGAGCTGCGGCTCGAGCCAGTGCGACGCCGGTCTCGAACACGGCGAGAAGAACAGCGCACGCGACCCATCGTTTCGACGTCATCCTAGCCTCCCATTGGCGCATATGAAGGGTGATCCGGCTCATGCTGTGCGGTGCCGCATGTTTTCGACCAGATGGTCGCAGGCCCGCAGCGCGAACGCCAGTAGTGAAAGCGTGGTCGTCTTGTCCGAGCACGACAGCAGGACGCTCGCGTCGCACACATAAAGATTCGGCACGTCGTGGGTCTGGCCGAAGCGGTTGGTGACGAATCGCTTGGGATCGTTGCCCATGCGGCACGTCCCGGTTTCGTGCAGGCTGTAGCCGGGCGTATTCGGATTCGGAGCCGCGCCCCAGAACTCGCCCCCCGAGGCGGCCAGCACCTGGCCGCAGACGGCTTTCGCGTGCTCCCACATCAGCAGTTCGTTCGGTCCCCACTGAAAGTGGACGCGGACGGCGGGAATCCCGTAAATGTCCTTCACCTCGGGATCGATGTCGACGTAATTCGTAGGGCTCGGAAGCGACGGGATCTGGCAGTAGAACGATGCCGGCGTGGGATAGTAGCGCTTGATGTCGCGCTTGAGCTGGGAGCCGAAGCCTTCGATCCTCCCCTGATACCACGGAAACTCGCCGCAGCCGCCGGTGGGATAAATCGAGTAGCCGCGAATGAATTTCTCGGCGTGCGGGTTCTCGAGGTTCTGCCAGCGCGGCATCCACACCACCTGGCTGTCCGAAACATTGTCGGGAAAGCTGGGCTGGCCGAGCAGTTGCGGAAGATAGCCGTAAGCCGTCGTCCCGTAAAGATGGTCGCACAGGTTGCGTCCGACCTGGCCACTCGAGTTGGCAAGGCCGTTCGGGAAGTGTCTGGACTTCGAATTGAGCAGGATCCGCGCGCTCTCGATGCAGGACGCAGCGACCACCACCGCCTTGCCGTAGACTTCCACTTCGCGCTTCGTGCCGCGCTCGACGTACGCAACGCCCTGGGCGCGTCCGCTGGGGTCGGCGAGCACGCTCCTCACCACGCAGTTGGTGCGCAGCTCGAGGTTGCCGGTCTTTTCCGCCAGCGGAAGAAAGAACCACGGCGTCGAGAAAAACGCGCCGACATCGCACCCTTCGGTACAGTTGCCGCAGTAGTGGCAGGCTGGATGCCCGGCGTGCGGCACGGTGAGCTGCGCCAGCCGGTCCGGCAGATAAGGCACGCCCACTTTCTCGCATCCTTTTTGCAGGATGTAGTCCAGACAGCGCAGCTTCATGGGCGGCAGATAATCGCCGTCCGGATTGCTGGGCCGATGCTGAATAGTGCTCGCGACGCCGATCATCCGCTCGACGCGCGTGTAATAGGGTGCGATCTCTTCATAGCTGACCGGCCAGTCGACATCGAAGCCGTCGAGGCTCGCGGCCTTGAAGTCGATGTCGCCCATGCGCGCCGCCGAGCGTCCCCAGAAATTCGTCTTGCCGCCGACCGCATGACAGCGCGGCCATTCCCACTCCGTGCCGGGCGCCGTCGTGTAGGCAATCCCGTGTTCCCACAGGCCCGCGGTGTATTCGTTCTCGACGTGATAGTACTTGTCGCGCTTGCGCGGATCGCCGAAGCCGCGGTACTTCATGTCGTAGGCTTGCTTGTGATTGCGGAAATCCTTGGCGGGATCCAGGCGCCGTCCGGAGTTCAAGGCGCACACTTTGAGGCCGGCCTCGCAGAGCGTCTTGATGGCCATGCCGCCGCCCGCTCCGGTTCCAATTACGATGACGTCGTAGATGGGCGCGCTCATCTCTGCGATTGCACCTTACGCCCTGGGCTACACATCTTCCGCCCCTCCGGGGCTGTGAAGCGGTCCGCCTGACTGCTGACTGCTGACCGCTGAAAGCTGTTCAATACTTCGCGGGCGGCAGGCGAAGATGTTCTGGATCGTCCCCGTGCGGGCAGCCCGGCGATTCCGAATAGAGCTTGAGCCCCGGGAAGTCAATCTCCTCGAGCCCGATGCGCGAAGTATAAAATCCCATAATCGTGTACTCGCGAATCAGGTTGAAGAATCTGCGGCCCTCTTCCTCGCCCGTCCGAAACTGTTCTTTGTAAGCCAGGCGCTTCAGGATGGCCGTTTGGTCTTCAGCGCTCAAGCTGCGGAAGGGCTTCGCGTATTGCTCCTCGGCGTGAGTGTTGAGCCAAGTGAGCCCGTAGCGGAATCCGTACTGGATACTGGGGTCGCTCGCCACCATGAAGTCGATGAATTCACTCACGCCTGCTTCGCGCGCCCCGGGCGATCCGTCGCTCGGAATAATCAGTTCGCTCAGGCGCTCGACGGCCGAATACTCGTCCGGGGTGAAAAACTGCGGAGTGTAGACGGCGGGCCGCGGAGCATCAGACGGGGCGCCCACGTGTCCGCAGGCGAAGGCCCAGCGATGGAATCCCGGAAACTGGCTGGCGGCGGCAGCCAGCGCCATCACCCGCAGGATTTCCCGCCGCTCAATTCCTTGTCCAGCCATGGTTCGGACTCGTCATTCAAGGGACACAACGGCGCTGCCGGTGTTGCTCTCGGAGCCGGCCGAAGCCGGCTCCGATGCCGGCGTGCATTGATCCCCGCGGCTCAGAACACAAACCTCAGCCCAAATTGGATCTGCCGCTCGGGCAAGACGGTGCCTGAGGACACTCCAAACGAGCCACTGCCGAGGACCTGACCCGGTACGCCGAAGGCATGCTGGTTGAACAGGTTGAAGAACTCGGCGCGAAACTGGAGCATCTTCTCTTCCGTGATTCGCGTGTCCTTGACGAGCGAAAAATCCACGTTGGAGAAGGAGTGCGTGCGGAACGTGTTGCGTCCCAGCGTACCCGGCCGGCTCTGCTCGGAACAGGGCGCAACCGACGGAGCGGGACACCCCGGCGTGACGAAGACCGCCTGGGAGAGCGACTGACCGTCGGCCAGCACGGAATCCGAGAAGAAGTTGGGTCCGCCCGCCGTGCTGAGGGTGGCCGGCGCCACCATGTCGGGTCGAGTCGGCTCGGATCCGGTGTAGGTATCCATCCCAAACTCGGTGGTCCCGTAGGGCGAGTTGACGGTGAACGGGAACCCGGACTGCGCGGAAATGATGCTCAGGACCTGCCAGCCCTCCGTGAGCCGCTTCGGCGCGCTGCTCATCCACTGGTTGAACGGCAGTTGATAGCCGAAGTTCACCACCAGGCGCTGAGGGAAGTCGAATCCCGAGTCCGACTTCTCACAGGCGTAGCACAAAGGATTATTGGGCTGCGTCCCCGAGTTTGAACTGGAGAATCCGTTCCAGACCGTGGAAGCGTTGTCGATGGTCTTGGAGTAGGTGTAGGCTACCTGAAACTGGAGACCGTGCTGCGGGGTGGCGGTGCGCAACTGCACCTGGAGGCCATTATAGGTGGAGTGGGCGTGATTGTCGGTGAGCTGGAATTCTCCAATCCCCGGGTCGACGGCGGTGAAGGGGGTGTACTGAGGAAGCGCACCCGTGTAGGCGTTCGGCCACTCGGAGGAGTAGAGACCCACCGCATTGTTGGACACGTAAGAGATCTGGAGCGCCATGTTGCTCGGCAATTGCTGCTCCAGAGTCAGGTTGCTCGCCATGGTGTAGCCGTTTTTGTAGCTCATCGACGTCAGGTTGGTCAGAAGCCTGCCGTTGGCGGGGTTTCCTCCACCGAAGAAAGCGGCGATGGGCTCGAGGTTCACCGGCGTGTTGGTTGGAATTTTGTGCGTGTCGTTGTTAGGCGGCATGGGCTGGCCGCTCAGGCTCAGCAGCACCGGGATTCCACTGACCGGCAAGGGCGTCGCCGAGAACGGCGGGTTGGTCTGACTGGTGAAGGAAGCGTAAGGGAAATTCACCAGCGCCTGGTCGGGGAAGACCGTCGGCGGCACGTTGGTGAACACGCCGAATCCGCCCCGCAACACGGTCTTGTTGGTCACGCGTTCGGCGATGCCGACTCGCGGCCCGAAGCTGCGATAGTCTTCGTTGTAAAGCTGGCTGGGATTGAGGATCATGTGCTGGAACAGATTCCCGCCGCCAAACTTGGGGTCATCCACAATCGCGTCCAGCCGATTCGCCACCTCGGTCGGTACGGAGTTGTATTCCCACCGCAGGCCGAGGTTCACGGTGAGTCGCGACGTGACCTTGATGTCATCCTGCGCGAAGAGGTTGAGGTGCCAGACGCGGACCCCGTAAGGCGACGGCGACCCCGGAGGGCTGAACCCCTGCATTCCCGTACTGCGGGTGTAGGCGCCCGGTTGGCCCACCATGAAACTGACCAGCGAGCTGGGACTGGGACTGCCGGCGGGCAACGATCCTCCACCGGCAATGGGGATGGCGACGTTGAGCGGCGTTCCGGGATTGAACTGATAAATGCCGTTCGGCCCGCCCACTGACACGCCGAAGGCGTTGTCCCACACGCGGCGGAACTGGCCGCCGAGCTCCAGGCTATGACGTCCCTTGGTCCAACTCACCTTGTCCTGGGGAATAAACTGGCTGATGACGTACTTGGTGATAAAGGTGTCCGGACCAAAACTCTGTAGGCTGCTGTCGGTGAAGATGTCCTGGGGAAAAGCCTGCGTGCCCGGCACCACGCCGGTCACTTCGCGGTTCAGACCGAAGCTGAACGTGTTGAGCACGGTAGGTGAGACGATGTGAGTCTCGTTGATGGCGTAGTTGCGCGGATCATTGAAAAGGCTCGAGGCGAAAAGCGGGTTCTCCGATGCCGCATACGGATCGGTCTCCCGTTCCCGGTTGTTGATGTACGAGGCGCGAAGGAACAGCGAGTCCTTGGCGGAAAACGTGTGGTCGCCGCGTATCGAGAACTGGTCGTTGTTGCGCGGTATTTTGAACTGAACGTTGTAGGTGTTCGGCCCGAACACACCATTCGGCTGATTGGGCGAGGGGTACTGATTCAAAATGCTCTGCGATATCGGGTTCAGCGGCACGTTGAGTGTTTCCGGCCCGTTGGGGCCGGTGATGGTTACAATGCCCTGCCGCTCGGCGGCCGTGGGAACCTGGAAGACAATGGGTTCGCCCAGCCGCTGCCGGAAGCCCGCGTACTCGGCAAAGAAGAACGTTTTGTCCTTCTTGATGGGTCCGCCGAACGTGCCGCCGAACTCATTTCTTTGAAAGGGCGGCACGGCATGATTCGCAGAGAAAAAGTTGCTGGCGTCGAAAGCGCTGTTGCGGTCAAACTCGAAAGCGCTGCCGTGGAATTGGTTGGTACCCGATTTGCTGACCAACTGCACAACCGTACCGCCGCCTTGTCCGTACTCAGCGGAGTAGTTGTTCTGCAGGACCTTGAACTCTGCGATCGCGTCGAGATTGAAATTCCAGAACTGGACGTTGCCCATTTCCGCGTCCGTCGTGTCGACGCTGTCGAGCATGGCCACTTCCGTCTGGCCGCGGTTACCGTTGCCCGCCCACTCTGGAGCCAGCCATCCTGTCGAGTCCGTCTCCTGATTCATGCCGGGCTGCAGCATCACCAGGTTGGTAATTTCCCGCCCGTTCAGCGGCAGCGTCTGCACCTGCTGGCCGGTGACCAGACCTCCCAGGGCGCCGTTGGTGGTGGTGATCAGCGGAGGTGTAGCCTGCACCTCTACCACTTGTTGACCGCCCGCCAGCGTGAGCGTGAAGTCCACTTCCCTTTGCTGGCTGACGTCCAGCGTGACAGCCGTAGCGGACGCCTGCTTGAATCCCGCGGCCTCGACGGTAACGTTGTAGGTGCCCACGGGAAGTTGCGGCAGGGTGTAACTACCCTCCGCCGTCGAGCGCGTGGAGCGTGTGAGGCTGGTCGCTGTTTCGACGGCCGTCACCTTGGCGTTGGGGACGACGGCGCCGCTCGGGTCCTTCACTGTCCCCAGGATTTCGCCGATGGCCTGCGCCGAGAGTTGTTGAGGACCGAGCGCGACGACAAGGAATCCCAACAGGAACAGATATCGTGTCCTCATGGCTGCTTCTCCTTTTTCCACGAACCCGACTTCCGACGCCAGTGAGCCCGACCTGTGTCCCCACCGCGGGCCCGGCGAGCCGGCAATGAGGCGGCTACGGTTCGTCAAAGCCACACGTAAACGCTTGCGAAAGCTTGGCAGTGAAAAGGGTTGGTTGTCAACCCGAAATTAGCGCCTTACCGCTTCGTAGCGTCCAAGGCGCGATTCAGATTGGCCTGAGCCTCCGAGAAGCCGGGGTCGAGGGTGAGCGCTTGACGGAACTCCCCGACCGCCGCATCCGCCTTCCCGCTTTGCGCGTACGCCACACCAAGCAAGTTGTGGGCGGGGGCGAAGTTCTGCTGACGACTCAGGACCACCTTCAGTTCTTCGATGGCCCCGTGCACGTCGTTCTGCCGGAGCAGACAGACCGCCAGGCTATAGTGAGCTTGAAGATTCGAAGGATCAAGTTTGACGACCGTTTGGAGTTCGCGCTTGGCTTGATTCACTTTGCCTTGAAGCAGGAACACGTCGGCCAGACCTTGTTGCGCAGGCGCAAAGACCGGGTTCTGGCTGAGCGCCGTGCGATAGGCGTCCGCCGCGTCGCGCAAGCTTCCCATCCTTTGCCTGGTGACGCCCAACTCGTACCACGCTTCGGTCCACTTCGGGTAGTCCCCAACAACCTTACGAAGCTCGCGCGCTGCTCCTGCCAGGTCGCCCTTTTCCCGGAACGCACCCGCCAGGTTGAATCGTGCTTCGCCGAGGTCGGGCTTGAGCTCGAGTGCTTTCTGGAACTGAGCAATCGCACCGTCCCAGTCCTTCTTCTCGGCCAGCAACGTGCCCGCGCGGTTCGCTCCCTGCCCCGCGTCGCGATCGAGTTCCCGTTGGTTGAGCTGGCTGACTTGCGAGAACTGCGCTTTGGCCGCTGCGGCGTCTCCCTGACTTCTCAACAGCTCGGCCAGGGCATAGCGAGCCTCCTTGTCCTGCGGGTCAAGGCGGACTGCCTGCTCCAGTTCGGCGCGAGCGCCGGCGGCGTCACCTGAGTGCTTGAGGACCAGCGCCAACTGGTAGTGCGCCTTGGGGACCTTGTGGTCAAGGCGCAGCGCTTGCTCGAGTTCGACGCGCGCTTCACGATCATTTCCCTTAGCGCGCATAAGCGTACCCAGCTCGGCGTGCGCTTCGGCGGACCGCGGTTGGAGTTTCGCTGCCTCCTCGGCGATCGCCAATGCCTGATCGACGTGGCCTTGCTTGGCTGCCGTCCTCGCCCATTCGAGGCGGGCGTCGACGCGGCGGGGATCACACTCGAGCGCTCGCTTGAACTCGCCTATTGCCGCATCCGGCTGGCCCTCGTTGATGAACACGATACCCAGGTTGTAGTGCGCGCCGGCGTTTTTGGGATCGAGGCGAACAGCGGTTTCGAGCGCTTCGCGTGCTCCTGCTGCGCCCTTCGTGTTCATCGCTTGGACGCCCAAGTTGTAGTAGGCATCAGCGAACCCGGAGTCGAGCTCGGTAGCCCTGCGAAAGTCTTGGATGGCCTCTCCCGCCTGCCCGCGACGCACTGCGAGAACGCCCAGCTCATTCCAGGCTGGGGCCATCCGCGGATCGACCTCGAGGGCTTGCCGGATGGCGTTTTGGGCGCGATCGAGCTGCCCTAACTGATCGAAGGCCCGCGCCATTGCATAGTGTCCCCAGGACCAACTGGGATTCTGCGCCAGCCCAGCCCGGGCAACCTCCGCCGCGGCTTGAGCTTTTCCCGCATCCAGCAACGCCGCCGCGAGGTTGTAACGCGCTTCGAGATAATTTGACCGCGCCGCGACCGCAGCCTGGAATTCCTTCCGGGCTTCCTCGCGCTTGCCGGTGCGATTCAAGATGATTCCCAGGTCGTTGTGCGCTTCGGCGAGTCCGGGACGCAGCGCCAACGCCGCGCGAAACTCAGTTGCCGCTTCGTCCAGTTGTCCCGCGTGATACAGAGCAACGGCCAAGCGGTAATGCGCGAGGGCGTCCGAAGGAGTCTCTTTCGCCTGACGTCTTAGTCCCTCGACGGACGCTCGCTCGGAAGGCACTTGCTGGGCGCGAGCCGAAACGCCCACCAGGGTCAAAGCGATTCCGAGCGCCGCCCGAACGCCCGGCTTCCGCGACTTGAATCCAATCACTTCGCTCACTCTCCCGCCGACCCTCGGGGTCTCAGCCCGAGAATCCATTATAGGCCCGCAGCATTCGATCCCGGTTGGCGAGGCTCACGCACGGTTCACTCGACTGCGAGGTAGGCGTAGCGCAGGAGAAACAGAATCGTCAGGATCCAGATCAGGGGACTGATTTCGCGATACTTTCCTGCGCCGATCTTCACCAGCGTATAAGCAATCAGCCCCAGACTCAGGCCCGTCGCTACGCTGAAGGTGAGCGGCGTCGCGAGCACGGTCATGAAGGCGGGAAAGGCTTCGCTGAAGTCATGCCATTCGACGCGCGCGATGGACTGGCACATCAGCGCGCCCACGAGGATCAGCACTGGAGCGGTTGCATAAGTGGGAATCGCGCTGACCACAGGCGACAAGAACAGCGCCGCAAGAAACAGAGCTGCGACCAGGAGATTGCCGAGGCCAGTGCGCGCTCCGGCCGCCACTCCTGCGGCGCTCTCGATGTAGCTCGTCACCGTCGACGTCCCCGTCAGCGAACCGAAGATCGTACCCACCGCATCAGCCAGCAAGGCGCGTCCGGCACGCGGCAGGTTGCCGTCGCGCATGAATCCGCCTTGCTCGCACACGCCCACCAGCGTCCCCACGTTGTCAAACAGGTCGACGAAGAAGAAGGCGAAGACCACTTCCAGCAAGCCGAGGTGTACGGCGCCCACGAAATCCAGCTTGAACAGCGTGCCCGAGGGATGCGGCAGCGACACCAGGCGCTTCGGCCATTCGCCCAGCCCGCGCCAGACGCCGGCCGCCGTCGTGGCGAAGATGCCGAGCAGGATGGCGCCCTTGATGCGCCGCGCCATGAGTATCGCCGTCAGAATGAGTCCGAGCGTCGCAATCTGCACCTGGGGATCGGTGAACGTGCCCAAGCTCACCAACGTCGCCGGACTCGCCACCACCAGCTTCGCGTTGCGCAGGCCGACGAAAGCGATGAACAGTCCTATTCCCGCCGCGGTGCTGTGCTTCAGGCAGTCGGGAATGCCGTTGACGATCTTCTCGCGCACCTGGGTCAACGTCAGCAGCAGAAAGAGCGCGCCCGAGAAAAACACCACGCCAAGCGCGGTCGGCCACGGCACGCCGCGGCCCTGGACGATCGAATAAGTGAAGTACGCGTTGAGCGACATCCCGGGCGCGAGCGCGATGGGATAATTCGCCCACAGGCCCATCACCAAGGTCGCGGCCGCGGCCGAAATGCACGTCGCGAAGAGGACGCCCTCGATGGGCATGCCGGCTTCGGCGAGGATGCGCGGATTGACCACCACGATGTAGGCCATCGTCATGAACGTGGTCAGCCCGCCCAGCAGTTCCTGCCGGACCGTTGTTTTGTTTTCACTCAGCTTGAAGAATCGAACGAGCACCATTCGCCGTCCGCGAGAAAAAATGGGCGACAGTATAGGCCGCGCGCCGGACAGCGTCAACGCGCGTACTCGCCGCGAACTGGATGACACTGCGCTCGGAGCGGTGGTATAAAATCTCGCGGGTCTTTGTATAGCGCTTCGTGACGCGAGCGACACCGAGCCAGGGAGGCAAGCCTTCTGTCAACGCCGCACAGCACGCATCCGCTCATCGGCACATCGGTTCCGCGTAAAGAAGGCCGCGACAAAGTCACCGGCCGGGCGCACTACGTCGACGATCTCCGCTTCGAGGGCATGATTTACGGGGCCACGGTGCGAAGCCCGGCGCCGCGCGGGCGCATCAAAGCCATCCACTTCGGCGACGGGATTCCTTGGGACGAGTTCACCATCGTCCGCGCCTCAGACATTCCCGGCACGAACTGCATTGCGTTGATTGTCGACGACCAGCCTTGTCTCGCAGACGCGGTGGTGAACCATCCCGAGGAGCCGGTGCTCCTGCTCGCGCATCCCGACCGCTATCTACTCGAGGAGGCGCGCCGCGCCGTCACGATCGAAGTCGAACCGCTGCCCGCCGTCTTCACGATTGACGAATCGCTCGCCGGGCGCACGATCATTTGGGGACAAGACAATCTCTTCAAGCAGTATCGCGTGGAGAAAGGTGACGCGGATGCGGCGTGGGCGCAGGCTGACTTCATCGTGGAAGGAGAATACTCGACCGGTTCGCAGGAGCAACTCTACATCGAGACGCAAGGCATGATCGCGATTGCGGGCCCGGAGCGCGGCGCCACCGTATGGGGTTCGATGCAATGTCCCTATTACGTGCACAAGGCTCTCGTGAGGCTCTTTGGTCTTGCCGACGACAAAGTGCGCGTCATCCAGACTGAAACCGGCGGCGGATTTGGCGGCAAGGAAGAGTACCCATCCATAATCGCCGCGCACGCCGCGCTCTTGGCGTGGAAATCCGGACGGCCAGTCAAGCTGATTTACGATCGTGCAGAGGACATGGCGGCGACGACCAAGCGGCATCCTTCGCGCGCCAGCCATCGGACAGCAGTCACGCGCGACGGCAAACTGCTCGCCATGGAGATTGACTTCGTCATCGACGGCGGCGCGTACGCTACGCTGTCGTCCGTTGTACTCTCGCGCGGCACCATCCACGCGGCCGGGCCTTACGCGTGCCCAAACGTCCGGATCACCAGCCGCGCGGTCGCGACCAACGCGCCGCCGCACGGAGCGTTCCGCGGCTTCGGCGCGCCGCAAAGTCTCTTTGCGCTCGAGCGCCATATGGACCGCGTCGCCGCGGCGGTGGGTCTCACGCCGGAAGAGTTCCGCCGGCGGAATTTCATTCGGAAGGGAGAGACGACGGCGACCGGACAAGTGATCCGCGAAGACGTGGATATGGCGGCGCTGCTCGATCGCGCCCTGCGCGAGTCGGATTACCATGCCAAGAAGGAACGTTTCGCGCGCGAGGATCCCGGGCGCAGCGTCAAGCGCGGCATGGGTCTCGCGTGCTTCTTCCACGGCGCAGGATTCACGGGATCGGGGGAGCGCTACCTGGCTTCGGTGGTGGGAGTCGAGGCGACGCGCGAAGGCCGCGTGCAAGTGCTCGTCTCGAGCACTGAGTTCGGCCAGGGCACCAACACCGTCCTCGCCCAGATCGCGGCCCAGACGCTGGGCATCCCTTACGAGCAGGTGGATATCGTGCAGCCGGATACGGCGCGCGTCCCCAACAGCGGCCCGACGGTGGCGTCGCGCACCTGCATGGTGGTCGGGAAGCTTGTCGAGTCGGCGGCGCTTGGGCTCAAGGATACGCTCGCCGGTGCAGGCTTGCTCACCGACGGCGCCTCAGCCGAGGAATTCCCGCGCGCCTGTTCGGAGTACGTCGCGCAGCATGGCGCGCTGCGATGTTACAGCCAGTATCAGGCGCCAGCGGGAATCCACTGGGACGACGAGAAGTATCAAGGCGACGCTTACGGCGCATTCGCCTGGGCGGTGTACGTCGCCGAGGTGAGCGTCGACACGGTGACTTACGAAGCGCACGTCGAGGATTTCGTCGCCGTGCAGGAAGTAGGCCGCGTGATTCATCCCGTGCTGGCGACGGGACAAATCGAAGGTGGCGTGGCGCAGGGCATCGGCTACGCCCTGTACGAAAACGTAGTCTGGCAGGACGGCCGCATGGTGAACGGTCAGATGACGAACTACGTGATTCCCACCTCCGCCGACACTCCGCCCATCCGGGTCATCTTCGAAGAGCGGCCGTATGCTTATGGACCCCTGGGCGCCAAGGGCATCGGCGAACTGCCCATCGATGGACCGGCGCCCGCGATTGTGAACGCCATCGAGGACGCGACAGGAATCCGCATCGTTTCGATTCCCGCCACGCCGGAAGTTCTGATGGCGGCGATGGAAGGCGTCAATGCCTAAGGTGCCGATCACCCTCACCGTGAACGGACAGCCTCGCGCCGTCTCCGTCTGGCCGATGGCGCGATTGCTGGATGTTCTCCGCGAAGAGCTTGGCCTGACGGGAACCAAGGAAGGTTGCGGCGAGGGAGAGTGCGGGGCCTGCTCGATCCTGCTCGATGGCCGGCTCACCAACAGTTGTCTCGTCCCGGCAGTCCAAGCGGATGGCGCCGAGATTACGACGATTGAAGGCGTCGCGTCGGGCGAGGAACTCGACCGAGTGCAGCAAGCCTTTGTTGAATGTGGCGGAGCCCAGTGCGGCATCTGCACGCCGGGAATGATTATGGCCGCGGTGAGCCTGCTGCGCGCGAACCCGCAGCCCTCGGAAGCCGACATTCGCAACGGCCTGGCCGGGAATCTCTGCCGCTGCACCGGCTACCTGCGCATCTTCGAAGCTGTGGCGAGCGCCTGCCGTGCAGGAGGACGCGCGCGGTGAGAGCGTACATTCCCGCCTATGAACTCGTTCGGCCGAGGACGCTCGGGGAGGCGCTCGAGCATATGGCCGCTGAACCCGGCGCGTGGCGGCCCTTCGCCGGCGGCACCGACCTGATGGTGCTGCTCCAGGCGGGGAAGCTCGAGCATCGGCGCTTCCTGAGCATCTGGGGACTCGCCGAGTTGCGCGGGGGCATTGCCGTCGCCTCGGACTCGGTCACGCTCGGATGCCTGACCACGTACACGGATGTGCTACACGATGAAACCTTGCACCGCGAGTTCCCATTGCTAGCCGCGGCAGCAGCCGAGACCGGCGGCGTCGCCACACAGAACCGCGGCACCCTGGGCGGCAACATCGTCAACGCCTCGCCCGCCGCCGACACACCTCCGGCGCTGCTGGTGTACGACGCCGAGGTCGAGCTGGTGTCGGCGCGCGGCTCGCGCTGGCTCGCATATCGCGAATTCCACACCGGGTATAAGACCATGCAGCTTGCGCCTGACGAACTGCTGGCGCGCATCCGCCTGCCGCGCTTGACCGCCGGCTTCCGCCACTACTACCGCAAAGTGGGAACGCGGAAGGCGCAGGCGATTTCCAAGGTCTGCCTCGCGGGCGTGAAGAACGCGTCGACGGGCGAAGTTCGCATCGCGCTGGGCAGCGTCGCGCCCGTTCCTTTGCGCTGCTCGCAAACCGAAGCTGCCATCCGCGAAGCGCGCGATCCGCTCGCGGCGCTCGCCGCGGAAATCGCGCCCATCGACGACATGCGCTCGACGGCGGCGTACCGCTTGCGCGTGGCACAGAATCTGCTCAACGAGTTTCTCCATGCCTGATGCAAGTCATGCTGAGAGGACGCTCGGCAGCCGCCGCGTCGTGCTCCCTGACGGCATGCGTCCAGCATCGATCGAGGTCCGCGACGCAGTGATTGCGCGTGTCGGACCTTACGACGCGCGCGTCGACGAGGACTACGGCAACCTGGTCATCATGCCGGGCCTGGTTGATACTCACGTCCACATCAACGAGCCGGGGCGCGCCGATTGGGAAGGTTTTGTGACGGCAACGCAGGCCGCCGCGGCCGGTGGTGTGACGACGCTCATCGACATGCCGCTCAACTGCGTCCCCACGACGGTCTCGGTCGACGCTCTGGAAGCCAAAGTTGCAGCGGCCCAAGGACAGTGCCAGGTGGACATCGGCTTCTGGGGGGGCGTGGTGCCGGGCAACACGCCGGCGATTCGGCCCCTGTGGGAGGCGGGGTGCTTCGGCTTCAAGTGCTTTCTCACGCCTTCGGGCGTCGATGAATTCCCCAACGTCACGGAGGCCGATCTGCGGCAGGCCATGCCGGAGATTGCGGCCTGCGGCGGGGTTCTGTTGGCGCACGCCGAAGACCCATCGCGCCTCGGCCTTGCTAAAGGACCGGCGCGCCGCTACGCGCGCTACCTCGAGTCGCGCCCCCACGAAGCCGAGGACGCCGCGATCGCCATGCTGATTCGGCTGAGCCGCGAGACGAGTTGCCGCGTCCACATTGTCCACCTGTCGTCCTCCAGCTCACTGCCGCAGTTGGCATCGGCGCGTGTCGCCGGCGTGCCCATCACGGTCGAGACTTGCCCGCACTATCTGGTGTTCGAGGCGGAAGCCATCCCCAACGACGCAACGGAATTCAAGTGCGCTCCGCCCATTCGCGAGCGCGCCAACCGCGAGCCGCTCTGGAGCGCCCTCCGCAGCGGCGAGATCGACTTCGTGGTTTCCGACCACTCGCCGTGTCCTCCAATGATGAAATGCCAAGCCACCGGCGATTTCTTCTCGGCCTGGGGCGGGATCTCGTCGCTCGAACTCGGGCTTGCTGCGGTCTGGACGGAAGCCCGGCAGCGCGGCGCTCAAGTGGACGACGTTGCTCGCTGGATGTCGCCCGGACCGGCGAAATTCGCGGGCCTCGCGCGCCGCAAAGGCTCGATCGCCGTGGGACTCGACGCCGACTTCGCCCTCTGGGATCCCGAGGCCGAGTTCACCGTCGACCCAAGCCGCCTCCGCCAGCGGCACAAACTCACGCCCTACGCGGGCCGCAAGCTTTCGGGCGTCGTGCACAAGACGATCCTACGCGGGCGCGACCTAGATCCCGACGGCGCGCCGGCGGGGCGAATCCTGAGGCGGCATGAGCTCTAGTTCGTTCACTGATCTGCTCGACCTCGCGGGAGAGCGCGCGGGCGGGTGCGTACTTGCCGCGAGCGACGACTTCTTCGCGGAGAAGGAGAACCTGATCAAAGCGGCGGATCCGGCGTTCGCACCCGACAAGTACACGGAGCGCGGCAAGTGGATGGACGGCTGGGAGTCGCGGCGGCGGCGCGGTCCGGGCTATGATTGGGCGGTCATTCAGCTTGGTATCCCCGGCATCATTCGCGGAGTCGTCGTGGATACGCGGTTCTTCACGGGAAACTATCCCGAGCAGGTGTCGCTCGAGGCCGCGACCGCCGAGACGAACGCCCCCGTCGAAGATGTCGAGGACTGGATCGAAGTCGTGCCCAAGTCGCTCTTGCGAGGTGACAGCTTGAATCCTTTCGAGGTCGCGAGCTCGCAGCGCTTTACGCACGTGCGGCTCAATATTTTCCCGGACGGCGGAGTGGCTCGCCTGCGCGTTTACGGGGAAGCGCTGCCGGATTGGCGACGCTTGGGACCTCAGGTCGACTTGGCGACTGCCGAGTTTGGCGCGACCGTCGTCGATTCGAGCGACCGGCACTACGGCCACCCGCGCAACATGCTGATGCCCGGCCGGGCGCGGAACATGGGCGACGGCTGGGAGACTCGGCGACGGCGCGGCCCTGGGCATGACTGGGTGATTCTGCGCCTCGCCGCGGAAGGCGTCATCGAGCGCGTGGAAGTCGACACCTCGCACTTCAAAGGCAATTTCCCCGACGCTTGCTCGCTCGACGTGAGCCCCACCGGCGAAGAGGGATCGTGGACCGAGGTCGTGCCGCAATCAAAGCTCCGGGCAGACGCGCTACACCTGTTCCAGGCAGGCCCGGCCGCCGAGGCGCGACCCGCGCGCTTCGCGCGGTTCCACATCTATCCTGACGGAGGCGTGAGCCGGCTGCATCTGTTCGGGCGGCTGAGCGCGCAGGGCCGGCTTGAGGCTAACCTGGCTTCGCTCAACGCCGCCTCACACCGCCAGGCCGTTGCTGACTTCCGGAAGTGCGGCGGAGCGAACGCCTGGGCAACCGCGATGACCGATGGCCGGCCGTACGCCTCAGCCGCCGCACTCGAGGCTGCCGCGGACGCCGCGTGGGATGGCAGTTCGCGCGACGACTGGCTGGAGTCGTTTGCATCTCATCCCGCGATCGGCGCTCGGACGGGCGGCGATTGGTCGCGCCAGGAGCAGTCCGGCATGACGGGCGCAGGGAGTGAGACACAACACGAGATCGAGGCGCTTAATCGATCGTACAGGGAAAAGTTCGGCTACACTTTCATCGTCTGCGCAACCGGCAAGACCGCGGATGAGATGCTCGACATCCTGCGCCGCCGGATTGACAATCGTGCTGAAGACAAACTCCAGAATGCCGCCGCCGAACAGCGCCAGATTGCGCGCCTGAGGCTAAGAAAGCTGCTGAGCGAATGAGCGCTATCACCACCCACGTCCTCGACACTGCAACCGGCAAGCCCGCCGCCGGGGTCACCGTGACGCTCGAACGCCAAGGTCCTTCGGGAGACTGGGTGAAGCTCGCCGAGGGGCAAACCGACGCCAGCGGACGCATCGGCAACCTGCTCCCCGATGACCACGCGCTTGAGGTCGGTCTTTACCAGTTGCGTTTTGACACCTCGGCGCGGTCGCCGTTTTTCCCCGAGGCCGTGATCCGGTTTCGTGTCGACGACCCGCGCCAGCACTATCACCTGCCGCTGCTGCTCGGTCCGTTCAGCCTCACGACCTATCGAGGTAGCTGACCTATGTCCGTCGTGCTGTCCGAAAACCAGTACGGGAAGTCACGCGTGCGCCTCGTCAGGGTGGAGCGCGCGGGATCGCGTCACGAACTCCGGGAATTGGCGGTCGACATCCAGCTCGCGGGCGACTTTGCCGCAGCCTACACGGAAGGTGACAACCGCCTGGTCCTGCCTACCGACACCATGAAGAACACCATTTACGCCCTGGCGTGCCGGCAGGCGCTAGGCGAAATCGAAGAGTTCGGCGCGCGCCTGGCGAACCACTTCCTCAGCCGCAACGCGCACGTCGCGCGGACGCGAGTGGCCATTTCCGAGGCTGCCTGGACCCGTATCGCGGTGGGCGGCCGGGAGCACGACCAGGCGTTCGTACATGGCGGCGCCGAGCTCCGCACGACGGTGATCGAGCAAAACCGCACCGGAGCCACCGTCAAGGCCGGCATCGCCGGACTCGAGGTCCTCAAGACATCCCATTCGGCGTTTGAGGGTTTCCTCCATGACGAGTACACAACTCTCAAGGATAGTCGCGACCGTCTGCTCCGCACCATGCTGACCGCCGAGTGGACGTACGCGTCAGGCGCGCACGATTACGGCGCACTGTGGCGTACCGCACGCCAAACGATGCTCGAAGTCTTCGCCGAACACGACAGCCGCGGCGTCCAACACACGCTCCACGCCATGGGACAGGCCGTCCTCGAGCGGATTCCCGCCGTCACGCGCATCGAACTCTCCCTGCCCAATATCCACTGCCTGCTCGTCGACCTCGCTCCCTTCGGACTTGACAATCCCAACCAGGTTTTCGTGCCCACCGACGAGCCGCACGGCGTCATCGTCGCAGTCCTTACCCGCTCCTGAATGCGGCAATTGACCAATCTGTTGTCGGACATCCGTCGAAGGCGCAAAATGGGTATTAGCAGGAAGACCACTTGACCGACTGGCGGTCCTCGCCTAGAATGCATCTGCTAATCCGTGCATAGAAGCAGAGTAAGGGGGGTGCCTCGTGGGTGCGGCACGAATCGTATCGCGTCGACTAGGAATAACCGGCCTTGCCGACGGAGCAACCAACACTCACGCCCGGCAACAGATTCGCAGGCTCCGCCTCGCCAGGGGTTGGACTCAACGCGAGCTCGCGCTTGCGGCCGGTATTTCACCCAGCTCGCTGGGTTGCCTGGAAACGGGATTCTATCGCCTCAACCTCGACACCCTATACCGGCTTGTCCTCGCGCTCGACGCTGACATCACCGAAGTCTGGCCGTCCGCCAAGCAGAAGAACTCCGCCGACGGTGAACATCCCCTACTGCCGGGTATCGACCAGGTCAGTTTCTTCCGCCTGCGCGAAGTGCACCTGCTGACCTCGGCGGAGGCGTCCTGCCTGTTTGGCGGGACCTGTTGCTGCGATGGCGCATCGGGATCCGCTGGCGTCACGATTCCGTCCCTTCCGGCGCTCTACACCATCAATGTGGAGGATGACGAACGCATGGCCGTGGCGCGTCAGCTTGCCTCGGGGACGCTGGCCTTGCCTTGGGTCAAGCACTCCTATCATCAGCCGCCGCGCTGCCTGTTTCTCGCCCTCAAGAGTCCCTCGATGAAGCCCTGGCTCGAACAGCTCATCGAGCGATACCTGCCCGCCTGGCTGGCTGCTTTCCAGGTTTGACGCCTGACCCGCCTTCTGTAGCGGCGCTCTAACGGAACACCGAGAACATCCACAAGGCGTCCGCACTCTGCCGTGTCATTCCGAAGAGCGCAAGCGACGAGGAATCTCGCTTTGCAAGGAGGGGAACCACCCCGCGGGTTGCGGGGTGGTTCGTCTGGGGTGGGAATAAAGAGCTGGACTCCTTGGTGTAGAGGCGGCTTCATGCCGCCACCGGGCACGTAAACTCGCCCCTACTTGGTGCCACTGGCGAGGTAAACTCGCCCCTACTTGTTGCCACCGGGCGAGGCAAACTCGCCCCTACTCAGTTGATCGTCAAGCTGACGTTCGCCGAATGCGCCAGACTGCCGCTGGTACCCGTAATCGTGACGGGATAGGTCCCGGGCGGCACCTTCTTGTTGGGACTCACCAGCAGCGTGGCTGCGCCGGATCCCGCGATCGTGCTCGGGCTGAAGCGCGCGTTGAGGCGGCCCGGCAGTCCGCTCACGCTCAGGCTGACGGACCCCGTGAAGCCGTTCAAAGCGGTCACGGTGATGGTGTAGGACCCATTCGATCCGCGGCTCACCGTGAGCGTGGGAGGTGACGCGGCAATCGAGAAGTCACCCGCCACCGGCGGCGGCGCGGCGTTCACCACCAGCGTCAGGCTCAGAGTATGGTTGAGCGCGCCGCTCAGGCCGTTCACGGTGATGGTATAGGTGCCGGGGGGCGTCGAGCTCGCGGTGGTCAGGGTCAGGGTGGTCGAGGACGTGCTCGCGGTCGGATTGAAGCTCGCGGTCACGCCTAGCGGCAGGCCGCCGGTCGAGAAGCTCACCGACCCGGTGAAGCCATTGAGCGGCGAGACGCTCACGGTGTAGTTCGCGCTGTTGCCCTGGGTCACGGTCTGGGACGCGGGGTTGGCGGTGAGTGAGTAGTCGGGACTGGGCGCGCTGGCGCAGTTGGGGAACTTGAAGGAAGCGATGCGAGTGCTCCAACTGGAGGAGTCGCTCGCGGTCATGTACTGGTTGGTGTACCAGAAGGTGCAGTCATCGCCCGGGTCGATGGACATGCTGGTGTAATCGCCCCAGCGGACTTGGTTGATCTGCTCGAACGAGCCTTCGAGGATGCTGTTCTCGGCTTCGAGGGTCCCCAAGGGATCGGTGGGCACGCGCCCCGCGTAGCGGATCGACGGGAACACGCTGGTTGAGGACACGCTGTAACCCACCGCGATGTCCCCGGCGTGGTCCATGGCGATCGAGCCCATCCAGCGATACGTCGAGTCCGGCGCGTAGGTCCCCTGCTGGTAGATGGAGGGAGCGCCGCCCGGATTGCGCAGTTCGTACCAGCGCACTCCGACCACTCCATTGGCGTTAACGGAGTGGTTGACCACCAGCGATTCGTGGTCCCCAAAGTTGCGGTAGGCCAGCCGGTACATCAGCCGATCCGGCAAGGAATCCAGCGTTTCCTGAAATGTCCCCTGGTACATCGGCTGCGGGATGCACTCTGTATAAGTGAACTGGCTACAGGCTTCGCTGAACGCCGCAACCGGGATACTCACCGGACCGGTAAGGGTTGTGTTGCTGGGCGTCGCGAAGTCCACGTGGAACTTGTAGAGGTTGAGGGCGGCGAGCGAGGTTGGGTTCAAGTCCACAAAGTAATTCGGTGAGCCTGCCGGAGGCGGGGTTGATCCGTCCAGGTCGGAAGGCAGGAGGCTCGACTCCGAGGGGTTGTTAAAGCACTGCGCCGTCGCGGGGAGGCCCGCCAGCATGGCGTTACGATCGAAGGCACAGGCGTAAGCGCCTATGAAAGTTCCGGTGTCACTGCCCTGAAACAGGTTGGACGAGGTGTAGTAGGCGTCCGGCCAGACCGCAAGCTTCGGATAGTCCGGGAAGTTAGGCATGGAGAAGGCATAGCGATTGTAGCTGCCCGTGGCATCGGGAGTCGTCGAGACGGCAATACAGTACATGTAAGGAGATTGGTATACGGGCTGGGCCATCACCCAGCGATTCGCCGCCTTGTCATACTGGACAACGGGGTCACCCGAGTTGGTGGTCTCACAGGGCCCGCCGAACCCGCTCCAGAGCGAGTTGCCGGGACGCGCCGCCTGGACTAGGTTGCCTGTGGCCTTGTCGAAAACGGCGTACTGAGCGTTGACCCACTGTACGTACTGGGTGGCCCCCACCGCGCCGTTGTCGTCAGACGGCGATAGGCCACTCGATCCCACGCCGCTGGCGTTCAGGGCCTCGGTCGTTCGCCTTTTGGGACCCCGGTACTTCTGAATGACGGGATCCTCCTGCCCCTTCTTGACCTCATGGGGTGGATGCAGCAGCGGCACCACTTGCTGACGCCCCAATTCGAGCGGCACATGGACTTCGCGCATCGGGATAGAGGTGTCGTGCGTGTTCTCCCGCAGAACGTCCGGGTAGACCTGGGTCTGCTGGGATACCAACTGAGTTATGGGAAAGATTGTACAAGATGCAAGGAGCGCCGCCAGCGTCGCAAGTTTTTTCATCGTTTTCGCCTCACGTGGGTTTGTTGTCCCGGCTTCCCGTCCCCCCACGCGAAGCAGAGTCGTCATTTCTCGGATTTTTCTTGAGCCGGCGTGAGGACCTGTTCTGGCGAACAGTCCACACGTTGTAACTATAGCATTAGTTCACCAACTGTGTATATCAAGCTACTTACACTTGTCAAGTATTAAATTTCAGACTAGTTCCATTGGTGTTAACTGAGGTTAGGCGTTAGGGGTCAGGGATTAGGGGTTAGGGTTAGGAGGCAGTGTCGTGCGACTTAGACAGTCCGGGAATCCCTTGACTCGCTCCAGACCGGCGGCTAACATCTCATCCCCTGACATGGCAAAGAAACGCAAGCGAAAGGCCCCGCAGCCGAAAGCCCCAGCACCGCCGCCCGAGACTCCCTGGTTCGGCCGGTTCTCGTGGCAGATCAGCGCTCTAGCGATACTGGTCCTCATGGCCTACATGAACTCAGTCCACGGGCAGTGGGTCTACGACGACCTGGTCATTCCCGGCGACCCTTCGGTCGTCGGCCCGGGCTTTGGCTGGCGGATCTTCCTGCTCACGCAGACCCGACCCCTTACCTTCCTCACTTTCCACTGGAATTACCTCGCCGCCGGCCAAAACCCGGTGAGCTGGCATGCCGTGAACATCCTGCTGCATGCCGCCAATTGCGTCCTGCTCCTGCTCGTCGCCCGTCGCCACCTCTCGTCCGCCCCTGCCTTTGTCGCTGCGGCGCTGTACGCTGTCCACCCACTCAACACCGAAGCGGTCAGCTACGTTTACCAGCGCTCGACGGCGCTGGCCACACTCTTTGCCTTGCTTTCCTTCTGGTTCTTCCTGAAGGACCGGTACGCGTGGAGTGCCGGAGCTTTTGGATTGTCGCTTCTCTGCAAGGAAGAGACGATCGCCTTGCCCATCTTCCTTCTGCTCTACGACCTGCTTTACCGGCGGCGCCGCCCGCGGGTGGGCTACTACGCCGCGCTGTTGGGCCTCGTGGCATTGACCACGGCGCACGCCTTCTACGCGTGGAGCCGCACGACGGGGGTGCCGACTGTGGGATACCGAACCAAGGGCGTCCCTCTGCTCTCGTTCGCCCTCACGGAGCCCCGCGTCGTATGGGGGTATCTACGACTCTTCCTCTTTCCCATGGGCCTCAACGTCGACCACGACGTACTTCTCTCGCACGGCCTGCTCTCTCCCTGGACGACCTTGCCGGCGCTGCTTGGCCTCGCCGCGCTCGTCGGATTGCTCGCGTACCTCGCCTGGCGGGGATACCAGCCCGCCTTCTGGGGGCTGGGCTTCTTTATTCTCCTCGCGCCGACCTCGAGCATCGTTCCGGTGCGGGACGTGATGTTCGAGCACCGCGTTTATTTCCCTTCCATCTGCCTGACAATGGCGGCTGCCGGGCTGCTCGCCTTGATGCCGCGACGCGCCCTCGCGCCTGCGGTGGGCGCGATCCTCATTGTCTTGATATCGCTGACCATTATGCGGAACCGCACTTGGCACGACAGCGAGTCGCTCTGGACGGATGCCGCCCAAAAATCGCCCAGCAAGGCTCGCCCCTATGCAACACTGGCCGGGATGTGGATCAACCGGGACCCTCAGCGGGCCCGGCAATATCTCGAGCGCGCCTTCACTCTGAAACCCGATGATCCCAGCATCCAAACCGGCCTGGGACTGGCGGCCCTGTTCACCAAGGACGGCCCACATGCGCTCGAACATTTCCAGGAGGCGATCACCCTGGGCGGAGCGACTTCGGAGAACCTCACGAACCTGGCCATGGCGTACCACCTGCTGGGGAAGTTGGACCAAGCTATCGATAACTACCGTCGCGCCCTGGAAATAAACCCTTGTATGGAGAAGGCCCGTAGGAATCTGGCTCTCGCATTGGCTATGGAGGGAAAAAAGGCAGAGGCCGAAGCGGCTCGGCAGATGCCTCCGAGGTGTGCGTCTCGTTAGGGACTAGGGAGTCAGGCCAGTATGGCGAAGAAACGTAAGCGAAAGGCACCACAACCACAACCGAAGACCCCGCCACCTCCGCCCAAGACCCCTTGGATGGAGCGCCTCCCGTGGCAGATCGGTGGGCTGGCTGTGCTGGTGCTGCTCGCCTATGTGAACTCGCTGCACGGGAAGTGGGTCTACGACGACGAGAACATTTTCCTCGATACTTCGGTTACCGGCTCGGGGTTTGGCTGGGGAGTTTTTGCGCTCACCCAGGCTCGACCCCTCACCTTCCTGACCTTCCATTGGAATTTCCTTTTTAACGCCGGGCACGATCCCGCGACCTGGCATGCGGTGAACATCCTGCTGCACGCCGGCAATTGTGTCCTGCTTCTGCTCCTTGCGCGGCGTCACCTGTCCTCCGGCGCGGCCTTCATCGCCGCCGCCCTGTACGCCGTTCACCCGCTCAATACCGAAGCGGTGAGTTACGTTTACCAGCGCTCGACGGCGCTGGCCACCCTGTTTGCGTTGCTTTCCTTCCTGCTGTTCCTGAAGGAGCAGTACGCCTGGAGCGTGGGAGCTTTCGGGTTATCGCTCTTGTGTAAAGAAGAGACGATAGCCCTGCCTATCTTCCTTCTGCTCTACGACCTGCTCTACCGGCGGCGCCGCCCTCGTCTGACTTACTACGTCGCCATGTCGGGACTTGTGGGACTGGCCGCGGCCCGCTCGTTCTACGTCTGGAATCATGCCAGCAACGATCCGACGATCGGATACCGGGTCAGAAGTGTCCGCCCGCTTTCCTTTGTTCTCACGGAGCCTCGCGTTGTCTGGGAGTATCTGCGGCTTTTTCTCTTTCCGATCGGCCAGACGGTGGACCACGACGTGCCTCTCGCGCATGGCCTTCTCTCCCCTGCCTCGACGCTGCCGGCGCTGCTGGCCCTTGCGGCCCTGATCGGATTCCTCGGGTACCTCGCTTGGCGCCGGAACCAACTCGCGTTCTGGGAGCTGGGCTTCTTTGTTCTCCTCGCGCCCACCTCGAGCGTGGTGCCGGTGCGGGACGTGATGTTCGAGCACCGCGTCTATTTCCCTTCCATCTGCCTGGTAATCGCGGCTTCCGGGCTGCTCGCCTTGATGCCGCACCGCGCGCTCGCGCCCGCGGTGGTCGCGATACTCGTTGCCTTGACGGCCCTGACCATTGTCCGCAACCGCGTCTGGCAGGACGGGCCGTCGCTGTGGACGGATGCCATCCAAAAGTCGCCTCGCAAGGCAGGCGCTTACGCAACCATGGGAAGACTCCTCGTGAAGAAGGACACTCGCAGTGCCCGTCAGTACCTCGAGCGCGCGGCCACGCTCGAGCCTGACAATCCGGACATTCAAAACGATCTAGGAGTCGCGATGATGATGACGAGGGATGGGCCGGGAGCAGTCCCACATTTGCAGCGGGCCGTCGCGCTTGAACCTGATAAACCGGACTTTCACACTGACCTGGGCGTAGCGTTGCTGCTGGTCCAGGACAATCCTGGCGCGGTCGAGCAGCTCCAACGCTCCATCGCGCTGGGCGGCGCCAATCCTGACAACTTGACATATCTTGGCGAGGCCTACGGCCGCCTGCAACAGTTGGATCAGGCTGTTGAGACCTACCGGCGCGCCTTGACCATGAATCCCTGCATGGGGAGGGCTCGGAGCGGCCTCGTGCGGGCGCTGAATGCTCAGCGGAAGGGGTTGGAGGCTGCGGCAGTCAGCCAGACGCCTCCGGCGTGCCGTTCGCATTAAGGCAGGGTTCGGAGTTCGCAGTTCGGGGTCCGGGGTCCGGAGTTCGGTTTCAGAGTCCTGGACGTACCTGACTAGTAATCTATCTGCCTGCGTCTAAACGACTTAGTTCAATCTTGCAAATTGCAAAAGTCGCTTGCAAGCGCCAAAAACGCTTGCTTTGAGCTAGGCGGTAGCGTAAAAGACTGAGCGGGGGAATGAAGTGTGTCGTGGCGCCGCCGAATTAATGCGACGCCCAGGATCGAAGCCGCGCGAACGAATCTAGTCTAAACGATTCGGTCGCGTACGTTGGTCTGAGGAGCGCCGGCACACCGCACGAACGAATCAAGGAACAACAATGAAGACGAGCGGTAAGAGCGCGTCTGCGGACGTGACTCAGAATCAAGGAGGGGACAATCATGGGTACGTGTAAAAAGTTTGTGAGGAAAGGTTGTACGTGGTTGCCGGCGCTCGTGGCGCTGGCGCTCATCACGGCACTACCGGCCTTCGGATCGCAATCCGGCACTTGCGGCGGCGGTTATAACTCGTCGGTCTCGCCGGGCAGCGGGATTTTTGCCGGCTCGGTCGTGACCCTCACCGTCACCATGACGGCGGCCGTCACGGGCGGCACCACCACCAACACCGAGTCAATCACCGAGTTTGATTTCGATCTCGACTGCGCCAACGGTGGTAACTTTGTCGTTTGCTCCGAGGAGAGCAACGACCCCATCGGTTGGGCAGCTCACCCAATCTCAACCACCTGCAAGGACGCCACCAATAGCGCGGTGACCTGGACCTCAGCGCACGCGGCAGCCGCAACTCCTAATCTGGTCACCATGACGCCCTCGGCCACGGTCGTGCTTCCGTCGAATGGCTCGAGTTGCAGCATCACGTTCGACGTCGACGTTATCAGCGCGGGCAACGACAGCTCACCCAACCTCATCACCCAGGCCGGGAGCTGGACCGGGACCTGCGACGTCGATGGCAATTCGCTTGGCGGCGGCGCCATCGGCGCCGACTCGTTCACGGTCGATAGCTGCAGCGGCCTGCTCGACAAGCAGGTTTCCTGCGACCAAGGCGCCTCGTGGCACGATGTTTCGCTCGCACAGGGCGGCGAATCAGTCGATGACACGAACAACGGCAGCACTATCGGCTGCCAGGCGTTTGAGGGCGACACGGTTCTGGTGCGCTACGTTCTGAAGAACACCGGCACCGTGAATCTGAACAGTTGCGCCATCGGCGATACGAATGGAGCCTTAACACCTCCAACCGTAACGACACCCCTGGCACCCGGGGCGACCTTCGATTCCGACTCGGTTGCTCTTCATGCCAACGACGCTAGCGAGGTTTGCAGCGGGACGGTCAGCGAGCCCGACACGGCTAGCGTAACCTGCAGTTGCACGGGTACCACGGCGCCGGTCATTCCGCCGGACACCGCGACGTTCAGTTGCGTACCGTGCAGCGTCTCCATCGACAAGCAGGTCACCTGCCCGACGGGTACGTTTGACGTCACCTGCACCGACCCGCCGACCAATTCGACGCCGGCTGGTTGCGACCCGGTCGTCGCTGGACAGACGACTGAAACGCAGAGCCAGAACTGCATCGGGTTGAATGCTATTACCAACCCGTCTCGGCCTGCCGACCCGATCACAGTCAACTACGTGATCACCAACACGGGCTCGGACGCGCTCAATTGCAACACGGGTACGGTCTGCGTACCGGCCGTAGGAGGCGGATTGCCTACCGACTGCGGAGTGTATGAGACCAACGCGGACATTGTCCCGCTCAGCCCGACTAATTTCGGCGGCGATAGTACGTTCGCCACGGGTGCATCCACTACGGTCACTCATAACCTGACCTGCAGTCCGCAGCTCTCGACCGACGAGAACGCGGCCGGTGGGGATACGGCGTCGATCGATTGTCTCTGCGCCGCTCTCACCAACAACACCATTACCAACCGTGAAGTCACCGCCCATGACTCAGCCGACTTTGTCTGCCAGGGTCCGGGACTCAGCGTGACCAAGACTTGCTCACCCCAGACTGGCGGGGCCAACGCAGTCTCCATCACGGCCACCAACAACGGCAACGTCAACCTCATCAATTGTGCGGTGGTTGACACCAATGGCGCGGGCACCAGCACATCCCCCACGGGAGCCTGCTCGGCCAACGGCGCTACGCTCGACACGCTCACGGGTGGGACCAACGAAAGCAGCATTCTGACACCGGCAGCCAGCGAGGCTTCGCCGGGGTATCAGATTGCGGCGGCTGGTCAGCAGACGTGGACCGGTAGCATCAGCGGTCTCACGTCTAATACCTGCAACCAGGCTGTCGTTACTTGCAACGTCGATGATGGGACGGGCAATCCGGTCCTATCAGGCGGCGTGGCGATAACGGTCGTCGGCCAGTGGCAGGATACCTGCGAAGTCACGCCTCCAGGCTGCGAGACCCGCACGCCTGGCTACTGGGCGCAACATTCCTCGGTCACCGACGAGGTGATCGCCGATGCCGGCGGGACGCTCCAGAGCTGCGGCATCAACATCAACGATAGCGGCACCGGGACGTGCACGGCGTTTGAGGATCTCTGCTCGATCGGTCAGGATGCCAACAGGCTCGGCATCGATCCGACTCAGCAGAACCTCATCTTCCAGTGCATGGCGGCGGAGCTCAACGTTGAAGTCAGCAATCTCGACGGCGTGAGCTGCGACGCCGCTCTCACGGGTCTCGGCCTCGACCTCGGCGTTTGCTGCGGTTCGGGCGGAGTCTGCGCGACGGGAGCGACGGAAGGCAACTTCAGTCTCGTGGAGTGCCAGAACTTGGTGAGCGAGTTCAACACCTTGTTCGACACCACGACTGAAACCGGTGGAATCCTGGATCAGAATGCTGGCACAAAGGCTTTGCCGGCTGACTGCCAGGCAGCCAAGAACGACGGGGTGGTCAACACGACGCCTCCGTGCTCTGGCAGCCGTGTCTACGACGTGAAGAAGACTGGCAAGAAGTAATGTTCAACCTTGGAGAGGACCCGCAAGGGTCCTCTCCCTCAACCTAGGATCCTAGAGGAGCCCGCCGGTCTTACCTCCAGGGAGGCCGGCGGGTTTTTTTGTGAGGTAGAGGCGGCTTCATGCCGCCACCTGGCGGGTTAAACCCGCCGCTACTGATGGGCTGAAATTTCTGATGGCGGCTTGACAAAGGATGCTAGAATAGGCCGTCCTGACAATGGCGTTCGCGTAACCGTGCAAGGCGCTAGCGGCTCGATTCGCGCCACGGGAGTGAGTGTCAGAAGGGGGCGGAGACGGCGGGAATCGAGGGCGGTTGCGAAGTCCGAAACCGTCAAAATGAAACAAATGAGACGCGTGAGACTGAGGTAAATCCCGAGTTGCTACGGACGTCGGGAGTTCAGGATCACGGCAGGCGAGGGGGGATGGGCGAGCCTGTCGCCAGGAATAAAAAGGTAGAGAATCGAAGGAACGAACCGAAGAAGTGGTTTAGAATCAACAAAGACATCCCAGGGGAGGGTCAGATGAAAGGCATGATTCGAAGAAGTCTAATGTTTGCAATAGCTTTGGTGCTGGTTGGGCTGGTTGTCGGCCCCAGCTTCGGCTGGGCGCAGTCCTCGGACGACGACATCAAAGCGCTGCGTAAGGAAGTGGAACAGTTGAAGTTAGGCCAGGACGTGATGCAGAAAGACGTCGCCGCGATCAAGGACATGCTCACGCCCAAGAAGCCTAAGCCGTTCGAGGGCGCCGACCTCAGTATCCAGGGCGAACCCTTCATGGGCGACAAAGACGCCAAGGTTACGCTGATCGAGTTTTCGGACTACCAGTGCCCGTTCTGCGGCCGCAATTTCCAGCAGACGCTCCCGCAAGTCGTCAAGGATTACGTGAAAACCGGCAAAGTGAAGTACGTGTTCCACGATTTCCCGCTGGAACAGCTTCATCCCAATGCCTTTAAGGCGGCTGAGGCGGCGCGTTGCGGCGGCGACCAGGGGAAGTACTGGGAGATGCACGACAAGCTGTTTTCCAACCAGCGTGCGCTCGACGCAGCGAAGCTGCCCGACTACGCCAAGGACGCCGGTCTGGACGTCGAAAAATTCCAGGCCTGCCTGACGAGCGACAAGGACTCGGCCGCGATTCGCGCTGAGCTGGCGGACGGCGCCAAGGTCGGCGTGACAGGCACGCCGGCGTTCTTCCTCGGTATCACGGAGCCTAACCAGGATAAGGTCCACGCTACCAAGTTCATCAACGGTGCTCAGCCTTATGCAAATTTCAAAGCCGCCATCGATGAGTTGCTGAATCCACCCAAGGAGCAGCCTAAGGCTGCCGCGAAGCCAGCGGCAAAGCCCACCGGCGCGGGGATGTAACGGTTGTACTGCTGCGAGGGTCCGCTTGCCGGCGGGCCCTCAGCTCTTTCCTGGATCCATACTTCCCGCATCCGACTTTCTCCGCTTTTGTCACATCCCGAAAATCCCAACCTTCGCGAGGCAGGTCGCGGCACAGCGAGAGATTACAGTCGTGTTATCTTCTGAGGGGTTTGCATGCTTTCTGCCGAGGAACTTTCGAAGCTTGTGCCCTCACTTCGCGCCGAGTCGCAAGCGCGGGTTCTGCGCGCCGTGAATGACGCGAGGTTGCGGGGCAAGGTCCCAGCATCCGAGGTCGAGGCGATCCTCGCCGCGGAGCACAAAACGCCCGGTGAGCTGATGGTCGAACTGCTCCCGGTCGCGCAGATCTACGCCCGTCCGCCGATCTCCGGGTATCGCGTCGGCGCCGTGGTCCGCGGCGCAAGCGGCAGCCTCGACTTCGGCGCCAATCTCGAAGTGCCCGGCGAAATGCTCGGGTTCAGCGTACACGGTGAGCAGTCCGCCGTCGCCAATGCCTACCTGCACGAGGAGCGCGGCCTTACGGCGCTCGCTGTGACCGCCGCGCCCTGCGGCCATTGCCGGCAATTCCTCAACGAACTCGCGAATGCCGCTGAGCTCGAAGTCATCCTCAAGGGAAGCGCGCCCGCGCGCCTCGGGTTGCTGCTGCCTGCGTCGTTTGGTCCAGACAAGTTGGGCGTCCACGAGCGGATGTTCGAGAACCGGCCGGTTGATCTCGAACCGATCAAACCCCGTGATGATGAACTCACGTCCGCCGCCCTGCACGCTGCCAGCCGGTCGTATGCGCCCTACACGAAGGCGCACTCGGGCGTAGCGATCAGGTCCACGAAAGGCGCCGTTTACCAGGGTTCATACCTCGAGAACGTTGCCTACAATCCCAGCCTGTCGCCGCTTCAGTCAGCTTTGGTAGGATTCATCATGGCGGGAGATCAGTTTGCGGACATCACCGACTGCGTCCTCGCTGAGCTCGAGGCGGCACCGATCAGCCAGATGACCGCGACGCGCGCCGTTCTCGCGGGAATTGCACCGCGCGCGCGGCTGGAACGGGTCGCGGTACGTTCCTGTAGCGCCGCTCTATAGCGGCGAACCTATGCCGCCGGTCATAGACCGGCGCTACAGCGCCTGCCTCGGCGCGACACTCGTCACCGTGGAGGCTTGGTCATCAGTTTGACGTAGAGCTCGTAGAATCTCGCCGTGTCGAGGTCAAACTGCACCGTCGCCAGGCGCTCGTAGGGCGGCACGTGGGCCGTCTTACTCCAGAACAATGTCTCGCCGTAACTCGGCCCGTGGCTGATGTCGACGTCCACGTATAACTCGCGCGTGCTGGTGATGATCTCGGGGTCCGCCAGCGCCGCGGCCGAGATTTCGTCCCACATGTAGGTCGACGACGAGAACCGCGTGAGGTAGCGCGCCACAGGCGTATCGGCTCGGGCGATGGCGTCCTGAACTTCGCGCGTCAGGCTCGCCTTGACGGAGATGTCGATGGGCGTGATGGTGATCCTCTTCCAGGGCGAACGCATCACGATGCGCGCCGCCTCGGGATCGAACCACCAGTTGAATTCCCTTCTCCCGTCGATGGTGTTGACGCCGCCGATGTCGGAATACATGCCGCTGCCCATCAGGACCAACTGCCGCGCGAGTGTTGCGACCTCCGGATCCAGGCGCAGCGCGAGCGCGATGTTGGTGAGTGGCCCGCCCGCCCAGATCGTCACCTCACCGGGATACTTGCGCACCATGTCGACGATGAACTGAGCGGCGGTGCCGAGACGCGCCTGGAGCGTTGGCTCGCCTTCAGCAAGCGGCGGTATGACGTCGGGGTCGTGATAGCCGCCGGCATACGCCGCGGGCACCGCCGGGCGAGTACTCCAATCCGTCCAACAGCCCTTGTACTCGATCCTGCCGTACAGCGCGTCCCAGCGCTCCGACTCCTCCTTTGAGTTCAACAGGGGAAACTTCGCGCCTTTGATGACCGGTACGTCGCTGCGTCCCGCGATTTCGAGGAGCCGCAGCGCATGCGCGGTTTCTTCATCCACCCACTGATCGCCCGTGACTGTGGTGATGCCCAGCACGTCGAATTGTTCAGATTGCAGGAAGACGAGGATGGACTGGAGGTCGGTAGTGGCGGGGCCGCGGGTGTCCTGATCGATGATCACCTTCATCTTTTGTCCTGGAGTCTTCCCCACGTTCTGCCCTGGAGACGTTAATCCGAGAGCAACATAGGAGAATAGCACGACGAGCGGCCCGAACCCGATTCGACACACGAGGACCTCCTGCCGTGAAAAAGCCTCATAGTATAATGGCAGCGCGTTCCCCAGTCATGAAGATCACCCCGCCGGGTCTTCTGCGGGCGCATACGCAAACGATGGAGGCTCAATGAAGGCTCGCGTATGGTGCAGTATCGGAATCGTGGCGTTCGCCTGGGTGGCTGCCTGGGCCCAGACGGACAATCTGCCGCGACACGGCGTCATCGGCCTAGTCGTGACGCCCCGCGATACCAGCAAGCCCGAAGACCGCGCAACCAATCCCCTGACGGTCAAGAGCGCGATCGCGGGTGGCGCGGGCGAGGCCGCGGGGATTCAGGCGGGCGACGTCATCCGTGAAGTCGACGGCGCCCCGGTCCGCGGCTCGGCCGATTTCGTCCGGTTGATTGCCGGCCACCTCGCGGGCGACCGGATTTCCCTTCGGTTGATCCGTGACGGCAAGGAGATCACGCCGGTCGCGACACTCAAGCCTCGTCCCCTTGAGACCAGCCCAGACGCTGACGTCCTGTACGGGTCCGTGACGGTCGAAGGCACGCGCCGCCGCGTGATCGTCACCCGCCCCCAAGCTCGAGGACGCTACCCCGCCGTGCTCATCATGGGGGGACTCGGCTGCTACTCGCTCGACGGCGAGCTCGTGCGGAAGTCGGGGTACGGGCCCATTCTCGCCGCGCTCGCGAAGCGGGACTTTGTAACCATGCGCGTCGAGAAGCCGGGCGAGGGCGACAGCGAAGGTCCCGCGTGCACCGACTTGAAAGCCACCGCGCAACTCGAGGCTCAAGGATACGTGGCCGGTCTGCGCGCCTTGAAGAGCTACGACTTCGTCGACCCGGGCAAGGTATTTGTGTTCGCTCACAGCCTGGGACCGCTGATTGGCGCGCTGGTCGTGCCGCAGGAACCGGTGCGCGGCTTGGTCGCCGCCGAGACCATCGGACGCAGTTGGTTCGAGTACGGCCTCGAGAACGTGCGCCGCCAGAGCGCGCTTCTCGGCGAGCCGCTCGATGAGGTCGATCGCGACGTCAGGGCGCACGAGCTTTGCGCTCATCACTTTTACGTCGAACACGAATCGGCCGATGAAGTCATGAAACTCGGCCCGCATTGCGTAGCCATGATTCAAAGCTACGCCGGCGTGCCGTACACCTTCATGCAGCAGATCGGGGACATCAGCTTGGCCAAGCAGTGGAAGCAGGTGGACGTTCCGGTCCTCGTGATCTATGGCACCTCGGACCCGGCGACCAGCGCCGACGAAGGCCGCTACCTCGTGGACATCATCAACCGCTTTCATCCGGGCCGCGCGACTTACCAGGAAATCGCCGGCATGGGCCACGACTTCAAACACTATGATTCGCAGGCCGAGTTTCTGAATCGCCGCAAGGACTCGAAGCCGCATCCGTACTGCGACGAGGTGGTCGAGGTCGTCGTCAACTGGCTCGAACAGCAATTGCACGCCTGAAGGTTACGGGCTTCCCAATCATGAGCATCACGCTTGTCAAGCAGACTTGGACTCCCTGGAAGGCGGCGGGTCTTCTGCTGGCGCTCGCGCTCGTGGTCTCAATCGCGACCGCTCAGGAGCGGCCGCAGAATCCGCCGAGCAAGGCGCCATCCGCCAATACCGCCGAGGCCCACCTCGGCGCGGGCTACGAAAATCTGCGCAACAACCGCTACGACGCGGCGGCTCGCGAGTTCAGGTCCGCGCTGGCGCTCGACCCCACGCTCGTCCTCCCGGCGCGATTCCCACTCGCGGTGTCGCTTTTCGAACTGCGCCGACTCGACGAATCGCGGCGCGAGTTCGAGGTAGTGCGGCAAGCCGTCGGCGATCATCCGAACGTCGAGTATTACCTCGGGCGCATCGACCTTCAGCAGGGCAAGCTGGACGCAGCGGTCCGTGAGCTCAGCCAGGCCGCCGCCCAGCCGCCTTTTCCTGACACGGCTTATTACCTCGGGTATGCCTATCTCAAACAGCACGATCTCGCGCCGGCCGAGAAGTGGCTGCGGCAAGCCGCCGGAATCAATCCGCGCGACGCCGAAGTGGAGTACCGGCTGGGGACGCTCTACTCGGAATCCGGCCGCAAGGATGAAGCTCAGCAGGCGTTCTCGCGTTCCGAGGAACTGCGGCGGCGCGAGTCCGAGGTCGACCAGCTGCGTGTCGATTGCACCGAGAAGCTCGCTCACGCCTCGCTCCGCAATGCCCGCCCGGTCTGCGCCAAGCTGTTCGATCCCGAGGACGCCGACAAGCTGACCATCCTCGGGACGCTTTACGGCCAGCACAGCGACTTTGAGGAAGCGCTCGAGCCTTTGCGTCGCGCCGCCGAGATGAGTCCCAACTCGCCGCAGATGCAATACAACCTGGCGTTCGACTACTTCCAGCTCAGCCGGTATCAAGAGGCGAGAACGCCGCTGGCCAAAGCGGTCGAGCGCTGGCCGGATCTGTTCCCGCTGAACGCCTTGTACGGCGCCGTTCTCGATAAGCTCGGCGAGGCCGAACCCGCCTACCGCGCTCTCCACCGCGCGCACGAACTCAACCCGCAGGATCCTTCAACCGCCAGCCTGCTCTACCAAGTCAGCCTGCGCCTCGCCGCGAAGAGTCTCACGGGCAAGCAATACGAAACATCACTAGGCTACCTAAGAGAGGCCGCGCAGTTGCGTCCCGGTGAGCCCGAACCCCATCGCCTGCTGGCCCAGGTCTACCAGGCCACCGGGCGGCAGGCGGAGGCCGCCGCGGAACGCCGCGAGGCCGAGCGCCTCACGCCGGCGGCGAGTGCGACGCCACGCTGAGGCGTCCTCAGTTACGGCCACCTAATGTCTTCGCCGGTCATAGAGCGGCGCTACAGCAGGATTTTGCGCCAGCAACCCAGTAGCGAATGGTAGCCATAGCACGACTCGACACCTTGACACGACGTGCCTTACTTCGATATAAAAGTGTGACTAGTCGGGGGTTGGTTCGGATTCCACACACAGAGGCGCATAGTATCCCACGCCGGACGGGCGCCAGCGGAGGTCAAGATGTGTTGTAAGAAAGCTGCTCTGGTCACGGTATTCTGCCTTGCGTTTGCTCTTGCGGCCTCATCTCTTTTTGGTCAAGCGACTGGAAGCCTGCTAGGCACGGTCCAGGATCGTTCCGGTTCAGTCGTGCCGGGGGCGGCGGTCAAGGCCACCTCTCAAGACACCGGCATCGCGCGCGACACGGTGACCGATGATACGGGCCACTACCTGATCAACCTGGTGCCCATCGGAACCTACACCATTCAAGTGACCTCCTCCGGCTTCCAGACGGTCGAGCAGAAGGACATCCGCCTGCAAGTCGACCAGAACCAGGAAGTGGACTTCACACTCGTTCCCGCCACCGTCCAGCAGACCGTCGAAGTGTCAGCCACTGCCGTCATGTTGGAATCGTCTAACGCTTCTCTCGGCCAAGTCATCACCGCTCAGCAGGTGGCACAACTTCCCCTGAACGGCCGCGACTTCGTGCAGCTCGCGACCCTCACGCCCGGCACCACACAGGAGACCAATCCCAACAGCTTCTCGAACGGCGCCGCCTCGAGCGAGGTCGCGATTCGCGGCTCGTTCTCGCTCTCGGTCGGAGGATCGCGGCCCAACAGCTCGGACTTCCTACTCGACGGCGTCGATAACAACGAACTGACGTCCGGAGGGATTTCGATTCTGCCCGATATCGACGCCCTGCAGGAGTTCAAGGTCCTCACCTACACGTATTCCGCGGAGTACGGCACGCGCGGCGGGCCGACCGTGCTGCTCACTACCAAGGCAGGTACGAACGAATTTCACGGTACGCTGTTTGAGTTTCTTCGCAACACGTCGCTCAATGCGCGCAACCCTTTCAGTCCCACCCGTGGTGCGTTCAATCAGAACCAATTCGGCGGGTCGCTGGGCGGGCCGATCAAGAAGAACACGCTCTTCTTCTTTGGAGACTATCAAGGACGGCGGACGACGCAGGGCATCACTTTCGTAGGTCAGGTCCCGACGCCAGCCATGCTGAACGGCGACTTCACCGAGACATTCAAAGACGTCAACGGAGGCGGGGCGCCAACCCAGCTTCTCAATCCCTACACCGCGGGCGGATTTCCGGGTGGCAGTCCCTTTTTGTGCGGCGCGGGCGGGAATCCTTCACCCGCTGATGCCTCGGGCGTACAACACAGCGGCACGCCGTGCAACAAGATTCCCATGGCTCCGCTCGGGCAAGGCGGCGTGATCAACCCGATCGGCTTGGCGCTCGCGAACCTGTACCCGGCCGCCAACAACCTGGGGCCGAACTTTCTTTCCCAGGACTTCCTCAACACTCCGAGCAAGCAGCTCAAGGAGGGAGAGTTCGACTACCGCATGGATTGGACTCCGAACAGCACAGACTCCGTCTTTGCGCGCTTCAGTTACGACCAGGCCACGGTATTCCAGCCGGGTGGGTCGCCGGGTTTTGCCGACCAGAACGCCTTCGCGAGTACCACGAGCCTCGCCGATCACGCGCGCAATGCCGTGCTCTCCGAGACCCACATTTTCTCTCCCAACAGCGTAAACAAGGCGACCCTCGGCTATAACCGGGTCTTTAATCACATCATCTCGTTCGGCAGCGGTTCGTGCGAGTCGCAAAAACTGGGCATTCCGAATGCCGATCTCAACTGCAACCCTCAAGGTCAATGCGCGGCGGGCGGGGTGAGCTGCGGGCTGACGTCTTTCTTGGGCTTTGGCGGCTTCTGGTCGCTGGGCGATCGCGGCTTCGCGCCCTTTCAAGGCGGCACGAACGTTTTCCAGGTCGCCGATTCGTTTGACATGATTCGTGGCCGGCACGATATCACCGTCGGCGGGGAAATACGCGCCAACCAATTGAATGTCTTGACGAACGCCTTCCAGAATGGGTTTGGCGGCTTTACCGGGGCGTTCACCAATAATCCCATGGCCGACACGATGCTCGGCATCCTGACTTTTGGTGAGCACGATCAGACGTTCAACGGCACCACCACCGGCCGGCGCTGGAAGATGTATCGTCCCTATGTGGAGGACAACTGGCGAGTGACCGACAATCTCACCGTGAACCTCGGCGTAGCGTGGGCCATCGTGACGCCGATCACCGAAGAGCACAACCGCCAGTCGAACTTCGACTTCCAGACCGGGCAGTTTCTGATCGGCGGTAAGAACGGCGGTTCGACGGTTGGTCTCTCGACCGATTGGACCGCGCTCGAGCCGCGCATCGGACTCGCGTGGAGCCCGCACGGGGACCGCAAGACCTCGGTTCGTGCCGGATATGCCATCTTCCACGACTCCTCATGGAACCAGGGCGCGCAAGGCCTGTGGGAGAATCCACCTTACTTTGAAGCATCCTTCCCGGGCTTCGGACAGAGCATCTCGCAGGGCTTCGGCACCAACTGCAATCCTGTCTGCCAGCCTCTGACCCAACCCACGGATCCGTCACAGTTCCTGGGAAATCTCCAGACGCAGAATCTCAATTTCGGCCTGGGGATGGTCCAGCAGTACAACCTGGACGTGGAGCATCTGTTGCCAGGTGACGTTGTCTTGACGGTCGGCTATGCGGGCTCGCGCAGCAGTCACATTCTGATGTACGGGGAGAACGTGAACCTGGCCTCGCCCAGCGCGTGCGGTAAGGTGCCTGGGTATACTTTCGGCTGCGGGATCGCCAGTACGCCGTGGCCCGTCAATCCGCTTAACCCTAATGCAGCATTCGGCACCATCTTCCAGATGTACAACAACGGCGCCGCCCGTTACGACTCCTTCCAGGTGAAAGCCGAGACCAAGAGCTCGCACGGCTTGTACGCGCTGTTCGGCTATACTTACGCGAAGTCCCTTGATAACGGATTCTCGGACGGACTCGGCAGCAACCTCGGCGCCAACTTCTATCCTTTGCCGAATATCGGAAAGGCCGATTGGACCCTTTCGCAAATTGATCTCACGCACAATTTCACCGGGAGTGTCGTTTACGACCTGCCGTTCGGGAAAGGCAAAGCGTACGGCAACAGTTGGAACGGCGTTACGAACGCGGTGCTCGGGAACTGGCAGGTCAACGGGATCGTTCGTTTGCTGTCGGGCTTTCCCATCTTCATCGTCTCGAGTAACAATCAATCGGGCGTCAACTTCACCAACAACAACGGATTCAACGAAAACCGGCCGAACCGTGTTTGCAACGGCCAGCTCAGCAACTGGACGATTAATCGGTTCTTTGACACAAGCTGCTTCGTCGATCCACCCGCCGGCCAACTCGGAAACGCCACTCGCGCCCCACTCTTCGGCCCTGGCTTTGCGAACCTCGATTTTGCCGCCGTCAAAAACATTCCCCTCCCCTTCCGCGAGGGAATGGCGCTCCAGTTCCGCGCCGAGGTCTTCAACCTCTTCAACCATCCGCAGTACTATGTGCCGGCCAACAACACTTATGAGGATGTCGACTCGGCGGGGTTTGGAGTGATCAACTCGATCGTCAACAATCCGCGCTTGATTCAGTTCGCGCTCAAGCTGCGATTCTAGTGCGCCGTGTCATTCCGAGGAGCCAAGGGCGACGAGGAATCTCGCAGTGCTTGCTTTCAGAGCGAGATTCCTCGCTCCGCTCGGAATGACACTTCGGCCCGCCATTAACCCTGGGCACCTACGGCGACGCGCCCGTCGCGATTCATTCCTGACCTCAGCTACAATGCTTCTATCTGCGGGTAACGCACCACGCGCGGCGGCGTGTTGGGGCCCTCGACGGAGAGAGAAATCTGAGTGGGGAAACGATCGAAAGCGGACTGGCTCGGAGGGTTTGGGCGACGCGAGTTCCTGACGTGGTCCTGCCGCTGGGCTTCTGCCGGGCTCGTCGTGAGATCGTGGCCAGGGCTCGCGCACTCGAGCGCCCGCGACCAGTCGGCGGCGCCGACGGCATCCCATCCCCTAGCCTATTCCGACGACCGCCTCACGCCGCATTATCGCCAACCGGCGTCGATCGACGAAGTCATCAAGAAGGTCGAACCCGGCCTCGATGTCTTCGTCACCGAGAAGTATGCTGACGAAATCGAAGCAATCCTCGGGAAGTGGACTCTGGCGTTATGTCACGACACGAATGAAGCGGCGCGATTCGAATCGGTCGCAGGCGCCTTATCGATCGATCTCCAGGCGTCAAGTCTCATCCCCAACGTGCACCAACCCCTGCGGCCGATTCCCGGACTCAGTGTGTGGCGCAACCGATTGCCGACGAAGCTCAACCTTGACCAGAAGACGTTTCGCGCCGAGCTCCGCCAGTTTCTCGGCATCTTCTCGAAGTTCGCGGTGGCCGAGTTCAAGGTGACAGCCAGTTCAGCGGCTGGCGAAAGCGACAAACCCGGCGCGCTGCAAACGCGCATTCGCTACGACTTCGTCGGATCAGGCACGGATTTCTATCGCGGTGAGCGGGTTGGCGAGTGGGATCTGGAGTGGCAGCTTGACTCGGCTGGCGTTTGGCGCGTCCGCAAATGGCAGGCGATCGAGGAAACCGAGAGCCGCGCTGCCCATACGGTGTTCGCGGACATCACCGAACGCGTGCTCGGCGCGTGCGCCTCTTATCAGCAGCAACTGGTTCCCGGAGTCGACTACTGGCGCACCGTGCTCGACGGCGCGAGCCGCATCGACGTCTACGGCAACAACGGCATTGCCGTGGGGGACATCGAAGGCGACGGTTTCGACGATGTCTACGTCTGCCAACCCGCCGGGCTCCCCAATCGCCTTTATCGCAACCAGGGCGACGGCGCCTTCGAGGACGTGACGGAGCGCGCCGGCGTCGCGGTGCTCGATAGCACGGCGTGCGCGCTCTTCGCCGACCTCATGAACCGCGGGCGTCAGGACCTGATTGTAGTCACGGTCGACGGGCCGCTGCTCTTCCTCAACCAGGGCGACGGACGGTTCGAGTACATGGCCGACGCTTTCCGCTTCGCCCAACCGCCGCAAGGCACGTTCACCGGCGCCGCGCTCGCAGACTACGACGGCGACGGCCGGCTCGACGTGTACTTCGGCCTCTACAGCTACTATCTCGGCCTGAATCAGTATCAGTATCCGACGCCCTATTACGACGCCGAGAACGGGCCGCCGAATTTCCTGATGCACAACCAGGGTGATGGCACGTTTGCGGACGTGACGGCGGCGTCGGGCATGAACGTCAACAACCATCGGTACACCTTCACCTGCGGCTGGACCGACTTCGACGGCGACGGTCGGCCCGACCTTTACGTGGTCAACGATTTCGGGCGCAAGAACCTTTATCGCAACAACGGCAATGGGACGTTCACCGACGTGGCGCGCGAGGCGGGCGTGGAGGACGTGGGCGCGGGCATGAGCGTCTGCTGGTTCGATTACGACAACGACGGCCGCCAGGACCTCTACGTCGCCGATATGTGGTCGGCGGCCGGCAAGCGCGTCAGTACGCAAGATGTATTCGTGAAGGACGCGCCCGCCGAGGTCCGCGCCCTGCTCCGTAAGCACGCCGACGGCAATTCGCTGTTTCGCAATGAGAGCAACGGCCGGTTTGCCGACCAGAGCGCGGCGGCAGGCGTCCAGATGGGGCGCTGGTCGTGGTCGAGCGACGCCTGGGACTTCGACCACGATGGCTATCCCGACATCTATATCGCTAACGGGATGATCTCCGGCCCCGATCGCCGTGACCTCTCGAGCTTCTTCTGGCGGCAGGTGGTCGCGGAAACGCCGCTCAAGGCGGCCTCCTCGCCGCGCTACGAAAAAGGCTGGAACGCCATCAACGAGCTGATCCGCGCCGACGGCACGTGGTCCGGCTACGAACGCAACAACTTCTACGTCAACAATCGTGACGGGACGTTTTCGGAAGTCGGCGGCAGCGTGGGACTCGACTTCATCGAGGACAGCCGCACCTTTGCGCTCACCGACCTCGATCACGACGGGCGGCTGGAAGTTGTGCTCAAGAACCGCAGCGGTCCGCAGTTGCGCGTTCTCCACAATGAACTGCCGCAACTTGGCGCGTCCATGGCCTTCCGGCTGCGCGGCACCAAGAGCAACCGCGACTCCATCGGCGCTGAGATCACGGTGCAGTGCGCGGGGCTGTGTCAGACCAAATTCCTTCAGTCAGGCTCGGGATTTCTCTCGCAACATACCAAGGAACTGCACTTCGGGCTCGGCAATGCCCAGGGATCCGTGCGCGCGACAGTTCGCTGGCCCAGCGGCTTAGTAGAGCACTTCGAGAACTTGCCGGTGGGCCATCTAATCCAGATCGAGGAAGGTTCTGGTCAATCCCATGCCGAACCGTTCACTCCCTTTGTGCCTACGGAATGCAGCCCGATCGCCAACGGTCTCATCGCCATACCCGGTCCCGGAGCTGGTTGCAATTCGATGAGCGCGCTGCGGAAACATCCCGTCAAGCCGGTTTTCGGCGAGGGCGAAACCTGGCTGATTGCTCCCGTCGCCGCGCCAGAGTTTTCTCTGCCTGACGTCGCAGGTCATGAACGCAACCTCGCGGACTTCCGCGGCCGTCCGCTGCTGTTGAACTTCTGGAGGACGCCCTCGGCGGCGTCCGACCGCGACCTCGCGGTCTTCGAGCAGCGCCATCGGCAATGGACCATGGAGGGCCTCGGGCTTCTCAGCGTCAACGTGAATCTTCTGAACGAGGCGGATGAAGTACGCAATCTCGTGCGCGACCGGCGCTACTCGTTCCCCATTCTGCTCGCGACCGAGGACGTCGCGGCGGTGTACAACATCCTCTACCACTACCTCTTCGATCGCCGGCGTGACCTGGGTATCCCGACTTCTTTCCTGCTCGACTCGCAAGGCCAAATCGTCAGGGTCTACCAGGGTCCAATGAACGCGGCGAGCGTGGAAGCGGACGCGCGCCAGATTCCGACCACTGCGTCAGAGCGCATGGCTAAAGGACTGCCATTTCGAGGCACGCTTTACGGCGGCGAGTTCCATCGCAATCAGTTCACGTACGCGCTGGTGTTCATGGAGCGCGGCTATCTCGATCCGGCGCTCGCGAGTTGCCAGCTTGTGCTCGAGCATGAGCCGGAGAACGCCGACGCGCACTACCTGCTCGGGATGATCTACCTCAAGAAGCAGATGCCCAAAGAGGCGCGGGCCAGCTTCGAGCAGACGCTGCGCAATCGGCCCAGTTACCCGGATACCTGGACCAACGCCTGGAACAACCTCGGCATGCTCGCGGCGCAGGAAGGCAAGAATGACGACGCCATCGCCGCCTTGAAGGAAGCTCTGCGGCTGAGTCCCGGATACGCCGTGGCGCTCGAGAATCTCGGCAACGTGTATCGCCAGCAGCATCGCTGGGCCGATGCGCAGTCAACGCTCGAGCAGGCCATCGCGAGCGACCCGGAGGATGCCGGGATCAATTACAGCCTGGCGATGGTCTACGCGCAGCAGGACGACACGCCGCTCGCCGAGCAATACTTGGACGCGGCGGTCAAGCTGCGCCCCGACTACCCGGAGGCGCTGAACAATCTGGGCATTCTCTACCTGCGCACCAAGCGCGTCGATCTCGGCGTGAAGTCGTTCGAGACCTGCATTCGCGTCGCGCCTGACTTTGATCAGGCGTACATCAATCTCGCCAAGGTTTATGCACTCGAGGATCACAAGCAGGAAGCGGGCGACGTTCTGCGTCAGCTTTTGAAACAACACCCGGATCACGCCCTGGCGCAACAGATGCTATCGGAGCTCAGTCGTTAGCGCGTCTGATTTTTGTAGCGGCGGTCTGTGACCGCCAAACAGAATGTAGAGGTATAATCCCGCCTTTCGTCCTAGCAGCACATCTCCCGTTCGGTACAGGAGCCGCGAATGCCAGGGAAAATCGTTGTGGTCGGCAGCTTGAACATGGATTTGGTGGGATGCGCGGCGCGCATTCCGGTGGTCGGGGAAACCATCACCGGCCACACGTATTTCAGCGAGCCGGGTGGTAAGGGTGCGAACCAAGCCTACGCGGCGGCGAGACTCGGCGGACGCGTGACGATGCTGGGACGCGTGGGGAGCGACGACTTCGGCCGTGCGATGCGCTCCAACCTCGATAAGGCCGGCTGCAACGTGAACGGCCTGCTCAGCGTTGAAGGGGCGACGAGCGGCATCGCGCTCATTTTCGTCGCCGATGACGGACACAATTCCATCATCGTCGTGCCCGGCGCGAACAACCGCTTCTCGCCTGACGACGTGGAAGCCGCGCAGCCGTACCTCGAGGACGCGGCGATTGTCATGCTTCAGCTCGAGAATCCCTTGCCCACCGTGATGGCCGCGGCGCGCGCCGGGCGTCGCGCCGGGGCCCGGGTGATGCTCGACCCGGCTCCGGCGCGCGAGGTTCCCGAAGAGCTTTTCGAGCTCTGCGACATCATCACTCCGAATGAAACCGAAGCCGCGATCCTCGCCGGGCTGCCACCTTCGAGCTTGAATCCTGACGAAGCCGCCGAGATTGCCCGCAAGCTCCAGGCGCGCCAAGCGACTACCGTGATCGTCAAGCTGGGATCGCAAGGATGCCTGCTGGTCGACGAGGGAGTGCAACTGCTGCGCGCACCGGCGGTCAAGGCCGTCGACACGACCGCCGCCGGCGACGTCTTCAACGGCGGACTGGCGGTCGCGCTGAGTGAAGGCCGCGAACTCGCGCTCGCCTGCAACTTTGCGACCTGGGCGGCAGCTCTATCAGTGACTCGTCTCGGCACCCAGGTGGCGACGCCCTCGCGCGCCGAAGTCGACGCGTTCATAGCCGGCGCCTGACCCTGTTCGCTCGGCAAAGCCGGTTTTTCGCGGTACCATAGCCGCATGCGCGGGAAACGTTGGCTCCCACTGTCGCTCCTGCTAGTGGCCGGATTGTCGTGCCATCGCGCCAGGAAGCAGCTTACGGCAGCGCCGACTCCTCCCCAGCAAGCGCAGGCGACGCTCTCAGCCGAGAAGACGTCTTCCAGCAAGGCGGCGGACGGATTCGATTACTACGACAAAAGCGAATTCAAGTCGGGAGGAGTCAGCGCCTCGGTTGATCCAGGCGGCTATAGCGCCGCCAAGGAGGTTGACAGCTACAGTCTGATGCTTGACTACGCTGGGGCCGAAGGCGCTGCGCCGGCTGGCGCTGCGCCGGAAACTATTCCGCCACCGACCGCAGAGGAAGTTAGCCGTTGGACGGAGAGCCAGTTTTTGACGCAGGGCAGCGGTCGCCTGCTGAATCACGACGTCGCTGTGTCGGTTGACATTTTCCAGGCGGGCGTCGCTCGCTTCCCGGATTCCGTCAAGCTGCACACCGGACTCGGCATCGCGCTCACGGCACGCGGCGACTACGAGAGTGCCATCGCGTCACTGTTGCGCGCCACCGACCTCGCGCCGTCCGATCCCCGGCCCTACTACGTGCTCGCGAAGGCTTATACAGGCGCGCCGCACCCGAACGACGAAGTTGCAAAGAGGCTCGACCGGCTCGTGTCGTTTGACCCCCGTAATCCGCAGGCGCTCTACTACGATGCCCTGGCGCTTGAAAAAGGAAATGGCGCAAACCAGCCGGTTCTCGCGCAGGCTCGGTCGCTGCTCGAGCGTTCGGTGGCGTTCGACCCCAACTTCGCCGAGGCGCACTTGCAGTTGGGAATCGTGTACGCCGCGCAATCGCGCGACGCGGACGCGATTCGCGAGTATCAGGCGGCCGTCAAACTTAAGCCCTCACTCCCGGCAGCGCACTATCGTTTGGCTCAGGCGTACGCGCATGTCGGACAGAAAGAAGCCGCTCAGCACGAGTTGGATCTCTACGAGCGGCTGCGGAAGCCGAGTTCCCAATAAGGGAGCAGCGCGGCCAGCAAGACCTGACGAGCGACGGACCCTCCTATGGATTTCGAGTTCAGTGACAAGGTGAAAGACCTCGAGCAAAGGCTGCGCGCTTTCATGGAGGAATATATCTATCCAAACGAGCCGCGCTTCGCGGGAGAGGTCGCAAGCAACCGGTGGTCGCCCACTCGGACCGTTGAGGAATTGAAGCCCAAGGCTCGTGCGGCCGGCTTGTGGAACCTGTTCCTGCCCGAATCTGAGTACGGCGCCGGCCTGACCAATCTCGAGTACGCGCCGCTCTGCGAAATCATGGGACGCAGCGCGATGGCGCCCGAGGTATTCAACTGCTCGGCGCCCGACACCGGCAACATGGAAGTGCTGGTGCGCTACGGAACAGCCGAGCAGAAGGAGCGCTGGCTGAAGCCGCTGCTGGCGGGTGAGATCCGGTCGTGTTTCGCGATGACCGAGCCCGGCGTGGCTTCCTCGGACGCGACCAACATCGAGGCGAGCATCGTGCGCCAGGGCAGCGAGTACATCCTCAACGGACGAAAGTGGTGGTCGTCGGGCGCCGGTGACCCGCGCTGCAAGCTGGCGATCTTCATGGGCAAGACGGATCCCGCGGCGCCGCCCTATCAGCAGCAGTCGGTGATCCTGGTGCCCATGGACGCGCCGGGAGTCAAGGTGGTGCGGATGCTGACCGTCTTCGGCTATGACCACGCGCCGCACGGCCACGCCGAGGTCAGCTTCGAAAACGTACGCGTGCCGGCGTCGAACATCCTGCTGGGGGAAGGACGAGGATTCGAGATCGCCCAGGGACGCCTGGGTCCGGGACGCATCCACCACTGCATGCGCTGCATCGGCGTCGCCGAGCGGGCGCTGGAAACCATGTGCCGGCGCGTCGAAGCGCGTGTGGCCTTTGGCAAGCCACTCGCCGAGCAAGGGACCATCCGCGCGGACATTGCGGCCTCGCGCATGGAGATCGAGCAGGCACGCCTCTTGACCCTCAAAGCCGCTTACCTGATGGACACGATCGGCAACAAGGCGGCACGCGCCGAGATTGCGATGATCAAAGTGGTGGCGCCCAACGTGGCATTGCGCGTCCTCGACCGCGCCATCCAGGCGCACGGCGGCGCCGGCGTTTCCGAAGACACGTTCCTTGCCAGCGCCTGGGCGAACGTGCGCTCGCTGCGCCTGGCCGACGGCCCCGACGAGGTCCACACCGAAGCAGTGGCCAGACTCGAGCTCAAGAAGTGGGGCGCCCGCCCAGGCCGCTCGGCCATGTCGTAACCTCAGAGGCTATCCCGTGCCGAAGCTGGTGATCGAAACGCCGCAGGAGCTGAAGGACTACGTGGGCCGCGAAATCGCCGTGACCGAATGGTTCCTGGTCACCGAGAACCGCATCCGGCAGTTCGCCGAAGCAACGGAAGACCGCCAGTGGATCCACCTGGACCGCGGGCGCGCGGAGCGCGAATCGCCCTATCACACGACGATTGCCCACGGCTTCCTGACGCTTTCCCTGCTGAGCCATTTCATGGAGCAGGCGGTCGGGATTCGCAGCGGTGTCCGTCTGGCTGTGAACTACGGATTGAACCGCGTCCGCTTCCCTTCCCCGGTGCCCGCCGGCTCGAAGGTCCGCGCGCGTTTCACGTTGCAGTCGCTGAAGGAGCTGCCTGACGCGCTTGAAGCGCAATTCTCCGTGGCGGTCGAGACCGAGGGCTCGGAGAAACCAAGTTGCGTCGCCGAGTGGATCGTTCGCTACATGACGTAGCGCTCGATAGCCTCCGTCAGGACACGCTTTCAAGCGTGCCGGACGCGCGCTTTGGTACGGCTCAAAGCGTCTCCTGAGAACGCACTATTCCTTCCTCAGCGGCTGAGCCGCCAGTTCTCACACAGACTCTCAAAGCCGTGCCCCGACGCCCGCGAGCGTTTACTCAACAACACCCTAGACGGCGCCGGCTTGCGCCGAACGCCACGCCGCCCGCAGGAGAGTCTTGGTCACTTCGAGGAGCGGAGCAAAGCGCGGATCGCGAGTGAGTGCCTGGTGATAGCGGTAGTAAATCTGCTGGACGATCACCGCCACCTTGAATTGCGCAAAGGTCAGGAAAAACCCGACGCGGGAGACGTCGCGTCCGGTCACCTGGGCGTAGTGCTCGACAAGCTGGGCGCGTGTCAAACTTCCCGGCGAGGTCGTGGGTCCCCAGCGAATGGCTTGCAGCTCGTCCGGGTCATTGGGATCCACCCAATAAGCCAGCGCGGTTCCCAGATCGCTGAGCGGATCGCCGAGGGTGCTCATCTCCCAGTCGAGCACGCCGACAACTCTCGTTACGTCGTCCGAATCCAGGACAACGTTGTCATACTTGTAGTCGTTGTGGATGAGCGAAGCCTCGCTCCCTGGAGGGACGTGATCCGGCAGCCAGGCCGCGAGCTTCTCGACCTCGGGAAGGTCGTGGGTTGCAGAACCATGGTAACGCTCGATCCAGCCGCGCACCTGGCGTTCGACGTAGCCCTCCGGCCGGCCGAGATCGGCGAGGCCGATGGCCACGTAGTCGAGAGCGTGCAACGCGGCGAGGTTCTCGATAAACGATTCGCTCAGCCCACGTGCTTTCTCAGGCGGAAGCGGCAGTCCGGCCGGCGGGTCCCGGCGCAGGATGATGCCGTGAATCGGCTCCATCAGGTAAAACGGTGCGCCCAGGACTGAAACATCGTCGCAATAGAGTAGCACCTTGGGTGCGGGCGAATACGCAGCATGGAGTTTCGAGAGGACACGAAATTCGCGACCCATATCGTGCGCACGTGGAACCTTGCTGCCGAACGGCGGGCGACGCAGCACGACTTCGCGGCCGCCGAGATGCACGAGGTAAGTCAGGTTCGAGTGGCCGCTGGGAAATTGCTCGACGCGCAGCGGGCCACCGCTCTCCGGAAAATGGTTGCGTAAGAAAGGCTCCAGTCTGGCGAGGTTGAGTTCTTCTCCGCGCCGCACGGCGCTCGGCTGGTCGCAAAGGTCGGTCATCTTATCGCGCCTTCCAGAGTGCGTGCTACCACGCTGTCTGTCCGCCATCCACCACCAGAACCTGCCCGGTGACGTAGTCTGAGGCATCGGAGGCCAGAAAGACCGCCGCGCCTTTCAAATCGTGATCGCTGCCGAAGCGGCCGAGCGGTATTCTTTCGAGCAGGGACTCCCGGTTTTGTTCCATGACGACCTGTGACATACGCGTTGGGAACCACCCGGGTGCGATGGCGTTCACGTGGATGTTATGCGCCGCCCACTTGCACGCCAGGTCCTTCGTAAAGGCAATCAATCCGCCCTTGCTCGCGTGATAGCCGATGGCCTGGAAGTCGGGCGGAGCGCCGCGCAATCCGGCGACCGACGCGATGTTGATGATCCTGCCGCGACGCGCGGGAATCATGACTTTGCCGACGGCTTGCGAAAAGAGGAACGCGCCGGTCAGGTTGGTTTCAATCACCTTGTTCCAGTGCTCGAGGCGCATCTCTTCGACCGGAGCGCCCCACGACGTCCCCGCGTTGTTGATGAGGATATCGATCCGGCCGAACTCGGAAAGCGCCGCCTGGACAACCGCCTGAACGCCGGCGGAGTCCTTGACGTCGCAACCCAGCGGCAACGTTTTCACGCCGAGGCGACGCAGTTCTTCAGCGGCCTGCTCGCAGCGTTCCCGCTTGCGGGCGCAGAGCACGAGGTTCGCTCCCATTTCCGCCAACCCCTCGGCCATCTGGCGTCCCAGGCCAATCGAGCCGCCGGTGACGATCGCCACCCGTCCGGCAAGATCAAAAAGTTCCTTGGCTTTCATCGTCGGTTCCCCTCCTGGATTGCGACTGTTTCCCAGCTGATGTTGAGGCCACTCCGGACCCATCGGTTCCGATGCGGGCCGATGCGGGCCTTCTGGCGAACGCCATTATTGCACACGCCTGCATGACGGATCAGTAGGGTGTTGGTTTCGTTTTCGTGGATGCTGACGCTGAAACGTTGAAGGCGGCCCTTCATTTCGAAAGGCCGCCCAACTCTAACTGGTTCGCATCAAGGAAGGGTTATCGTCCGTAGCGCTGCTTGATCATTTCCCGCAACTCGGTAGCGTGCCGACTGGCGTAGTCATAATCAGGATTGCCCGCTCCGTTCTTCTTGACGTACTCGAGCATCGGGAGAGCGCGATCAATCTTGCCAAGATTCGCATAGGCTTCCCCGGCGAACAAGTAGGGAGTGAGCCACTGCGGGTTGCGCTGGATGGCGCCTTCGGACACTTTGGCGAGCAACAACCAGTTCCCGTCCTGATGCGCTTTTTCGATCAAGCTGAACAACCGGTGTTCCGGCGTATCGGTATCCGAGGCTGGCTGCCCGGAGAGCAGGATCTTCCGTGCCCCGTTGTAAGCGTAGGCGCGAATGGCTGCACGAGGATCGGCCGGGAGTTTCCCGGCCAGCGGTCCGGCATCGGCCTCGGCGGCATCCGAAGCTTCGCTGTCGCGGTCGAATCCTGGGGCGAGTAACGGGGACAGGCGCGCGTTCAGATCTGTACCTTGGTCGGTCTCAGGCTGTTCGACCACAGGAGGAACGACGTGGCGGCCTCTTTTCAAGCCGTGCGGCCGATGGTGAACCGCTCCCGAAAGAACAGGATTTGACCCGCCCGTCGTGTCCTCGGCCACTTGCCGATGCTTGCGAGAGTTCCACTCGACGCCGCCAAAAGCCAGACTACAAACGACCGCCAGGAAAACAGGGATTCCCACGGCCCGCCGGACGCTGTTGACATCGGGCAGAGCCTGCACCAGCGCCGTCTCATCGGCCAGCATGGTCGGATGGCTGCCCCACCAGACCGCTGCAAGCCCCAATACGGCCAGCGGCACGGCGAACCAGGGCTCCACAACAAATCTGAACTCAGGTTCAAGGGATCCCTGCACCGTAAGAATCATGTCCCATCGGGTGAAGGCGTCGAGCAAGTCCAGGGCGATAGCGAGAACTCCCCAGAGAAGGGCCGCCTGGCCGATGCGGGTTGCGCCCCAATGCAACGTACTCTCTTGTTTCGATTCCACAGTCGCGTCCTCTCAGGAGCTGTGCGACGAACATGCCCCGCTTACGTCAGGGTTCTACGGGGTCTGCCAATCGAGTGCGTAGATCTCTTGCGTTCCGGCGTCTCGGAGAACCAAGGGTGAATCGTCGGGCGCCAGACCGCTCCACGGGTCGAAAGCGCCCCAAGCCCGGCGCAATCCTTTGAGACTGGCAACCCGGTCGAGAGCCCGATCGCTGATACGCACGCGATAGAACGCCGGCTTGTCGTCGGAATTACTGTCAAAGTAAATGTACCGGCTATCGCGCGACCAGCTGGGATAACCCACGGAGACGTTGGTAAGATTCGTCCATTTTTGGGCCTTGAAATCGAAGATCACGATCCTCCCCGTATCTTCCGCCACGGCGGCAAGATAGCGTCCGTCCGGCGACCAGCGAGGCGAGGCGAGGCCCTGCGAACCGGGCACAACGGATACCTGATTGGTTCTCAAATCAATAAGACGAAGGGTGGCATCCGGCGGTCCATAACCTCCGAGGCACCCGAACACGAGGACGTTACCGTCCGCCGACCATCCAACGTCTCCCTCGCTGCATTGTCCGGTGGTCATCTTGTGCAGTTCGCCGCCCTCGGCGGATACCACATAGATTTTCCAAGGCTCACCCGGTGATGCAGCGGCAAAAGCGATTCGGCTGCGATCCGGAGACCACCGCGGCAGGAAGGCGCGCATGGGCGGCATCGTCAACTGCATTCGCTCCGTGCCGTCGGCTTTGCTCCGCCACAGCGTACCGTCCGGATAAGCGACGTAGGTGATCCAGCGCCCGTCGCGCGAAAAATCCACCTGCTCGGCAGAAATGCCTGACAGATAAGGTACGAACTGGCCGGAGGACGGGTCGTAGCGCGAGAGCTCGCCGTGCGGCATCACGCCGACCACGAACAGCTTCTTGCCGTCGCGGCTGGGGACGGGAGCCAGGCTGTCGGTGGGGCCAACGGTCAACTGGACAGGCTTGACATCTGGACCGCCGAAACGGCCGCGCGTTCCTGCCATTACCCAGATGTTCGTCTGGCCATCGCGCGTGGACTGAAAGACATAGTGCTTTCCGTCGGCAGTCCAGGCGCCGCAACATTCCGAAGGCGGATTGTTCCAGCCAGACAGCAGGGGCCGCAGGCCGCTTCCGTCACGCGAGACTTCCCAGAGTGATGTCGAATCGGACTGGGCATCGATCAGCGTAAAGCGCAGCGTGCTTCCGTCCGGAGACCAGCGTGGCCACCAGGCGGTGCCGGCGACGTTGGCCAGCTTTCGCACGCGGGTGCCGTCGGGGCGAGCCAGGTAGAGTCCATGACCATTGGCGCAGACGATCTCACCGCCGCCTGGCGACCAGGTAGCGTCATGGCAGTGCATGTCGCCGGCGCGGCGTACCGAGCCATCGGCGATTCTCAGGATGCTGAGCGGCGTCTCCGCTTCCGCGCCGATGGCGCTCTCAACCAGCAACACCTCCGAGCCATTGGGAGAAATGTCGGTCGGAGCGGACTGGCGCGAGGGCATGGGCATGAGGACCGTTTCGCCGCCCGCCGCTGATACCTGGGCCAACTTCCTTCCTTCGCTGGTTGATTCCATGAAATAGACGCGTGAGCCGTCAGTAATCAAAGGACGGGAAATATAGAAGAGTGGCGATGAGACGGTTTTCATCCGGCCGTCGTTGGTGATGCGGAGAGAACCAAGGATTCTGGGCGCGGGCGAAGTCAGACGCGAGAAAGCAAAGTAGCCTGCCGCCAGCAAAGCGAGGACCGCCAAAACGACGGTGGTCGTTCTGCCTGCCACGCCGCTCCGGACCTCCGGGCCCTTCGTGGGGTCACTCGTGGGCTCGACGGGGATCCGGACGCCCGGCTTCCCGAGCGGCTGGACCGGTGCGATGAATCGATAACCGCGACCGGGAAGCGTCTCGACGTAGCGCGGACGATCCGCCGAGTCCCCCAGCGCCTCGCGGACCCGGTTCACGGCACGGTTCAGGCCATGTTCAAAGTCAACAAACGTCTCCGCACCCCAGAGGTAGTTGCGCAGTTCCTCACGGGTTACGACTTCGCCGCAATTCTCGAGGAGTTTTAGGAGTACCTGGTAGGGCTGCTGCTGGAGCTTGACCCTCAGACCGCCTTTGCGCAGCTCGCCGGCGGCCGGGTCGGCTTCAAATGAGCCGAAATGGAAGATGCGGGGCGCTCCCCCGCCCTCCGGAACAGACACAGCCTTTTCCCCCCTCCCGCTAAATCAAATCAAAGGCTGATCAGCAGGGTCGTGCGTTAGATCAAGCAATAATGCCTAGCAGGTACACTTCCACACGACCAAACCTTTCTTGACCAGACCTTGCAACCTCATAGACTTGGCGCAGGCATGACCGCGAGGCTTTGCATGACGACGATTAAGTTGTGCAAATAAACAACTTAACAATGCCGATAGCTCAATTCGCAGACCCTGAGCTCCAAGATTTCTACCTTTAGTAACACTAATATCACTTCTCGCGGCTGTAACCTCCCGGCGACAACCGAAGGATGGAATCGTTGACGCATCGAGTACGTCCATCCAGAAGCGATTCCCCAATAAGCGGTGTCTCCCGAAGGACACTCATGGCTCCTTTGAGAACTCGGCCGAGCATTTTGCTGGGGATGCCGCTCGCCAAGTGCCGTCGTCCCAATTCATTACACGGGGACCCACGTTCAACCCGCAAAGAACCCGCCGGGCATTGATTAGATTTCAGGCTCTGAGCGATGGTAGCCGTGCGCGGCGAGGAATCGCCAAGCCAGAGCGGCCGGAGCAGTAAGTGACGGAGCGGGGCCGCCAGGGAGATTAGAAGCCATGTTGACCATCGACCGATGCGTGACCAAGGAACTTCTGGAGATCGCCTTCGATCACGTGCAGCGCGACATTGACGCGACGGAGCCGGGCGATCCCAGCCTGGAACAGATTCGCGCTTTCGCCAAGAGTTCGCGCCTCAAGAAGTGGGCGCTCGACAGCGCGGTAGACTTCCTGTCTTTCCGCAAGTCGCCCGATGTCGCCCAGGCGACGCTGGGTCTTCTGACAGCCGGCATCCTGGTCGGAATGGAACTCCAGAAACTTGCCGGCGAAGTCGGCGCCCTCGAGGATTGGTACGGCGAGAAGACCGAAGTGAACGCTACTCAGTAATCAGTGTGGGAATCGACGAGGCGCTTCAAGCCTCGACAGGAGCACTGAATTGGACTCGAACGATAAGGTTCGGAGGAGCCGGAAGATGATCGCGGTGGATGAAAGCAGCGTCATGACTCTGGAACTTGTACCTTCAAATGACTCGCGTCCTACTACTCCAGCCACCTGGGCTGACCGGCCGGCTCCACCCAAGCGCCATTACGACTCGGTGGTGCTCACCTTTCCATCCGGCGCCGTGCGCCAGACGGCTCGCCGGGGCAAAGGACCCGACGAACCGCCGCCGAAGCAGCCCGCCAAAGTTCAGAGGAGCAACTACTCGACGCAAGGACCAACTCGACCCGTTGTCACGATCCAATTTCCGAAAAAGGGAGACACCATGGAAAACGAAATCCGCACCGGAACGATCCTGATTGAAGATGACGCGCTTCTGCCCGAAAGCCTGAGGAGCCAGACGCGACCCTACTCACGTGTCTGGAGGCTGGTCCACGGGATGGATCGCGACGCTCTCGGACGCCAGATCGAGCAGGCGGGCTGGACCTTCTTCTATACCGAAGGCGCCATCACTGCCAGCGCGGTCGGGCTCGACAGCGAGAGAACCCTGCACCGCACCATTGGCCGGGTTATCGCCAAGCTCAAGTGGGACAAATTCAACTGCCTGGAAGTCACACGCGTGGTCGAGAAGCGAATGTTTGGCTTCTCCAAAGTGACCGTGGTCGCCTGCTGGCGGCTTCTCGGTCCAAGCCTCGCCTCGACTCCGGAACTGAGTCTTCCGAGCGCCGGCCTGTTTCGCCGCCGGTCGGCTGTGGTCGAGCAGGAACGCTTGGCCGCCTAAGTTTGGGGGGGCGGGCGGCAGAGGCAAACGCTTCAGCCTCGACGCCGCCCGCCTCACCAGTGACGCTGCTTGATTGTTCAAAATTTGGCGCCGGGATTCGCGCCCCACAGCAGAACGGAGGAGTGGTTCGTGCAACACTTACCAACAACTCGCAGCCCTCGATTCAAACCGGATGACGGCCAGGTGATGCTCTCGCTCGTCTTCGGCCTGAGCACGGTCCTCGTGGCCGTACTCGCCGTTGGCGTGGACATGACCAACCTGTTTTTCCATCGCGAGGCCGCTCAAGGCGCCGCCGATGCGGCTTGCACGGCCGCGGTCATGGACATGCACGCCAACTCGCTGCAAGGCACCACCTTGGGAGGCTTTACGGCGGGAGTTAACTTTGACTGCGCCAAGACCCCCAGCGCGGCCCCATGCCAGTACGCCGCCCTGAACGGCTACTCCAGCCCGGGTCTCACCGCCGGCGCGGATTCGAACGACGTCCTGGTCAGCTTCCCGACCACTGTTCCTGGAGTCACAATCCCGCCCAAGGCCCTCGGTGGAACCTACCCCTTCGTCACCGTGAAAGTGGTCGACCGGGTGCGCACCTTCTTCGCGTTTTTTCTCTCCGGATCGGCCACCCAGGACGTGAGCGCTGCCGCCACCTGCGGCATGGAAATGGTCCCGGGTCCCGGCCCCATCCTGGTTCTTGACCCCACCCTCGCCAACAGCTTCAGCGTAGGGGGAACAACCACGGTCAAGATTGTCGGCGGACCTCCCAAGGGCGTTCAGGTGAACTCGCGGAGCGCGACGGCCGCCTCGTCTAACGGCGGCGGATTGGTGGATCTGAGCCAGGGAGGACCTAACTTTACCGGCGGCTATATCGGGTTGGTGGGCGGGCCCAACACTGCGTGGCCGTCGTCCAACTTCAACGGCGGCACCACCGGAGGCTGGATTTCACCCGACGCGCCGGAATCCGATCCTTTCGCGACCACCGCACCGCCCGCCCTGCCGGCAGCCCCGAGCGTGCCTCCGGATCCCTATCCCCTCCAATGCACAACCTTGGCCAATCCCTGTAGAGTTCCCTATCACGTCAACGGCTGCCCGGACACCTCGGGATGCGACGAGTACGGACCTGGCCTGTACACGAAGACCTTGGATGTGAAGAATACGACGGCGATTTTTGATCCCGGCATCTATTACATTCAAGCCTCCGGCAGCGCTTTTGTCCTCGATGCCAATTCGACCGTGCGCCCCAGCACAGCGACGGGGGATGGAAGCGGCGGGACAATGTTTTACTTGTCGGGTGGTTCCGTCTCCATCGGCTCGAATTCCGGGAAGAACGGAACCGTGGACCCTTTCAACACCAGTGTCGTGACCTGTCCGGGCGGCGCGCCTCCCAACCCTCCCCTCCCCGCGTCGATGGTGGGCAACGTGCTCATGGCGCCGTGCACCACGAACGGAGCCTTCAACGTTCCACCCACGCCTCAAGGGCCGGGCCGGGGATTGCTCTTCTTCCAGGACCGTACGAACACCGGCACCAACGCGCAATCCGTCCTGAACGGGGGCGGTGGACTGTTGCTGGTAGGAACGATGTACTTCCACGACTGCCCCAATTCCATGACCACGGGCTGTTCAGCGTCTACGGACTACCAGGCGCTCGTCACCCTTCAGGGAAACTCCGGGACCACGACTCAGGTTGTGGGAGACATCATTGCCGACCAGTTGGCTCTCGGAGGGAGCAGCACCATCAATATGCAGCTCAGCCCTTACTCGAATCTGATGTTCCTGAGGACAGGACTTTTGCAGTAAACCCCAGCGCGCCGCCTCGCCGGGACTCCTGACCCGGCGAGGTGGCGGCAGCCTCGCGAGGTCAGTTTCGGCAACCTTGGCAGAAACTCCCGATCGTCCAAAGAGAATTCCCGTTCCGGCGGAAGCCGGCGTGGTGAAATGAGGGTACGAGGATGTTTCTAGCCATCGTCATCTTGATCGTTTCCATCGCTCTGTTCATGTTCTACCTCCAGGCAATCTGCCAAAGGATTCTACGCCGCCGGTTCGAACATGACTTCGCCCATTCGATTGTCGACGCCAATCGGCTGGAGTTCCCCGTCGTCCGCAAGGCCCTGGAAGAGTTTGATGCAGCCGTGGACTACCCGCGTTTCCGCATGCAGCTTGAGTGCGACTTCCTCGCCCTGAGCTACCTGCTGAAGAACGCACGCAATATCCGGCACTGCTTCTCGCATGAAGAACGACTCCTCATGGTGTACTTCCAGGCCGTCTTAGCCGTGCTCGCCGTGGCACATACGTTTGGGTTGAACGAACGAGCCGCCGTCTTGAAGCTGGCTTCAATATTGGAGTACTTCGCTAATGTGGTAGGCGACCGGGTCAACATCATTCGCTTTGGCCACGTGGCCGCCTCCGACTACCTCATGTGAAGTAAACCGAGGCGCAACTGGCACCACAAGGCTGTAGCACGGCCGCCCGTCCCAGATCTGCACAAACATTAAAGCTGCTGGCGGATTTTGTCGTGGCTGGTTATTTTGGGTCGACGAACCGGTGGGGGATGCGAAGGCGCGCGAGCGAAGGCGACACCCTTACGTTCCTTCGGTGCTATAATTTGTCGTATGAAGAAACCCGCCGGCAAGGCCAGGTTGCGTGAATTTACGGTGGTCATCGAGCAAGACGAGGATGGCTACTACGTGGCCAGCGTACCGGCGCTGCACAGTTGCTATACGCAGGCGCGCACCCTGGAGGAATTGGCTCCTCGCATCCGTGAAGTTATCGCCCTCTGTCTGGCGGAGCAAGAAGCTCCCCGCATGAAGTTTGTGGGCGTGCAGCAGGTCGAGGTCAGCGCTTGACCCGGCTCCATCCCGTGCGCGCGCGGGAAGTGGTCCGCTTCCTTGAGTCTTTGGGCTTCGTCCAAACGCGCCAGCGAGGCAGTCATCGGTTTTTCAGGCATCCCGACGGGCGAACGGCGACGGTTCCGGATCACCGCGGTGAGGATCTCGGTCGTGGTATCTTGGCCAAGATTCTCCGCGACGCCGAAAGCCGCCCGGAAGAGTTTCTCGCCTGGCTCTTGCGCTAGCGATTTCAGCTTGCGGTTCCCGAAGCCCGATATTTCCCCTACCGAGAAACTCGACGAGTCCCAGGTCACGCAAACATTGCAGTTGTTGGCGGATTTTGTCGCGCAGGTGACTCCGCGGGCTGGCGGGCCTCCCTGCTTGCGGACGCAAGAGCAGTTTGGTAAGCTCACCTCATGACGCAACTACTTGAAAAAGCCCTGCAGAAGGTCGGGGCACTCTCCGAGGAGGAGCAAAACGCCATCGCCTCCCAGATCCTCGAGACCTTGGAGGATGAAGAGGCCTGGGAGAGAAAGCTCTCCAGCCAGCCGGAGAAGCTTCGCCGGCGCGCGAGCGAAGCCCTCGAGGAGCACCGCCGCGGCGAAAGCCGTCCACTCGACGAAATCCTGTGATCGAGTCGCGAACCACTCGCCAGTTCAGGGCAGCCTTCGCATCACTCCCCGAAGACGTCCGCCAGCATGCGCGGCGCGCCTATCGGCTGTTCCGCGCCGACCTACGCCATGCCAGCCTTCGCTTTAAGAAAGTGGACAAGGAGAGCAACGTCTACTCGGTGCGAATAGGGCTGGGCTACCGCGCGCTGGGCGTTGTGGATGGTTCAACTGTCATCTGGTTCTGGATTGGTTCGCACGCCGATTGCGACCGGCTCCTCGGCTGAAGGAGGCGTGCCCAGGGCTCGTCCAGGAATTGCCTAACGCAGCCGGTAGACCCCGCGGCCGAGGAACTCCACCAGCGCCAGGTCGCGCAACACTTGTAGTTGCTGGCGGATTTTGTCGTGGACGTGGCGGTTGGCGGGATGCAGCCGCGCCAGCGCGTCCGCATGCGCGTAAACCTCGGCGAGCGAAAACTCATCCTTGCCGAGCAACCGCACCACGTTGAGGACATCGAGCGTCCAGCCACGCGTCTGTTGCCCAAATAACGTGATGGGTGGCGTTGAATCAGGATTCGGACAAGCCCTCGCGGGCGCACCTATTTTGGCACGCTGAAGATCGCGAGACGCCTCCTGCCGAAGTTCATGGTCGCCAGTAGTGTTCCTACGAAAACTCGTTTACGACCCGCGATCTTCGCGAGCCTCCAACCGGTGCCCCTCGTCATCCGTTCGCCTTTGTTCGCCCTCTGCCCCTGGATCGTGATCTCACTTGCCATACCGGGACTCCTTCCGAGAATTCTATCGGTTGTGCTGTCGTTTGAAAAAAAGACCGCAGGCCGGCAAAAACCGGCCCGCGGCCCTGGTAGGTTGGCTAGACTTGATAGTTCTTCATCCGACAGAGCTCCATCTTCTGCCGGAGGTTATTCCATAGAGGGCGGCTCTTGCCAGTCGACTGAGGGTTGCGGCCAAGGCTTTCGGACTGCTCTACGACGTCAGCGACGAACTCGTGTCCGAACTCATTGAACACCTGCCGCGCGTTCACTGCCCACTTCGCTTCGCCCTTAGAGCTCTTGGGAAAGTCCAGGAGCATTCTGAATGAGGCGAGTAGCGGATAGAGCCACCCGTCCGGGATAACGTAGCGCGTGGTTTTTTGCGTCAGTGGGAGCGTGAACGGCTTTTTGCCGTCCTCGAGGTGCCGGACTTCACTTCTTTTACCAAGCCCGCTGCCTACGCCAAGTGCGGCTTTATACTTCCGGTACTGGTCAGGAAAATGGACGTGAATGTAATCGTACAGAGTCAGAATGTCAACCGCGACTGGGGCGAGCGCCTTATAGCCATCAATCCACTCCGGGTTCTTGTAGTAGTCGAGGATAGAGCCTTTGCTCGTATAGGCGACCACAGGCTCCTTCTTGTCCTCGGTCCATTTTCGGTGGAAGAGGCTCAGCAGGGCAAGCACGGTTCTCACGTCCACGGGCTCTGGGTCGTTCTCGCGGTACCGAATGCGACCTCTGACCTCCGATTTCTCCAATGCGTCCTTCAGCCAGTCAAATTTGTGGCCGAGATTTTCGAGAGCAAATTCCTTCACCTGGTTACTGGTGTTCCTGGCCCCTGTCAAGGCCACTAGCATATCTCCCAAGTCACCGGAAATGACCTCAACGTGGACATAGGCGTGGCGGAGATATGGAAACGCCTCAAGCTCCTTTTCCGTGAGATTCTCAAAATCCGCAATCGACGCCGCGTCCTTCGCCTTGGAAAGCACACGGTCGGTAGTAGCACCGTCCGCGAGACCCCCTTCCTCTCGCGAACTAATCACGATATGGAATAGCTGGCTCTTGTTATCGAACCACGCCTTTTGCGCAATCACAAGCAATCCCCGATTGAGTAAGTGAAACCACGACGGGTTGTCTTTGAGAGACTTCTCGATGGCTTCCGGTACGCGGCCAGTCAGCTTCTCGTGGCTTCGAGGATTGACATCTTCAGGTAGCCTACCGTGCAGGAAAGTCCTCACGGGGACGTACAAGTGGTGAATGTGCAGGTCCTTGTTTTTGGGGTCGTTGAAAGACCTAACGTTGTCGGCGGAAACCTTGAAACGATACTCGTGGGCAACACTACCATTCTCAACGGATGCCATTGTAGCTCCTATGCGAGCGGGCACCTCGACTTATTGGTTTAAGTTCGTCCAGTGCGCGCCCCGAGACTGTTGGCCTGCGGGTTGCCCGCTGCACTGAATCCTGCTCATTATGACCACAGCCCCCTATGCTGTCAAGGGCATTCTTTCACCAGATCCTCCGCCGACGGGATCCGTCGATCGGTTGCTTCCACCCAGGTGATGTCGTTCAGCAGCTTCATTTCGAGCTGCTGCATGGCGAAGCCGACGGAGTGGATGACGTGCGCGGTGCCGCTCACCCAGAGCGAGCCGTTGGGCTTGAGCACCCGCCGGCAAGCGGCAATCCAGGTGCGATTGAACTCGTGGTCGAGGTCCGGCCCCTTCGATTTGTCCCACTGGCCCTTGTTGACGCTCACCATGCGTCCAGCGTGGCAGGTGATGCCGTCGTTCGAGAGGAAGTAAGGCGGGTCAGCAAAGATGAGGTCGATGGAATCTTCGGGAATCGCCGCCAGGATGTCGAGGCAATCGCCTTGATAGATCTTAATGTGATGCTTCGGATCGTGAAACACCGGCGCGGGCAGACGCGCGGGCGCGGCGGAATCTGCGTCAAAGGATGGAGGGCTGTTAGGCATGGGACGTGCTCTTGTAGCGCCGGCTTCACGCCGGCATCGTGCCGACCATAAAGGTCGCCGCTACGAAATGCTCAAAAGGTCTGCGCCAGCCACGGCCCCCCACCCACCGCTACGCCGTTCCCCCTCTCCCGCAAGGGGAGAGGGCTGTATCTCTGATCGACTGGCGCGTCCCAATGGCCAGGGATGAGGGGTGGCGCAGAACGCCAAGCGCGATCGGATCGTTGATCGCAGGCGGGGGATTGTCAAGCGGGGCGGGAGGTGGAAATTGAGCTAGTCCAAGTGCAAGGCTTGCGGCTCTGCCGCTCTGCTGTGCGGGAAGGCTACGCCTTCCCGTGCCAGGACAAGAAACAATAAAAATGAGGCTTTGATGCCCTGCCGGAAAGGCAGAGCCTTTCCGCACAGCAGGGCGGCAAAGCCGCTGAGACAAGAACATCTGCCGACTTACAACTACCTGACGACTCCCGCGGCCGGGCTTGACGCGCTCGCGTACAGCTTTTTCGGCATGCGGCCCGCGAGATACGCCTGGCGTCCGGCGAGTACGGCGTGCTTCATCGCCTCGGCCATCAGCACGGCGTCTTCGGCGCCCGCGATGCCGGTGTTCATCAGGACGGCGTCGGCGCCGAGTTCCATGGCGATGGCGGCGTCAGACGCCGTGCCCACGCCGGCGTCGAGGATCAAGGGAACCGTGGTCACCATCTCGCGCAGGATGCGGATGTTGGCAGGATTCTGGATGCCGAGGCCCGAGCCGATGGGCGCGCCGAGTGGCATCACGGCGGCGGCGCCCGCATCGATCAGGCGGCGCGCGGCAATCAGGTCGTCATTGGTATAGGGCAGCACGACGAATCCCTCGTGCACGAGAGTTTCGGTCGCTTTCACCAGCTCGAAGTTGTCCGGAAAAAGCGTCTTCTCGTCTCCGATCACTTCGAGCTTCACCCAGTGGGAGAGCCCCACCTCGCGCGCCAGTCGCGCGGCGCGCACCGCCTCGTCCGCGGTGTAGCAGCCGGCGGTGTTCGGCAGGATGAAATACTTCGTGCGGTCAACGTAGTCGAGCAGCGACTCTTTCGAGCGGTCCGTCAGGTTGACGCGCCGCACCGCGACCGTCACGATCTCGGCACCCGAGGCTTCGTGGGCGCGCGCCATTTCCTGAAAGCTCTTGTACTTCCCCGTGCCGACAATCAGCCGCGAGCGGAATTCCCTGCCCGCAATCCGCAGGACATCGTTGTTTTGCATGGTGGTCTCCGTGATTCATTCTATTACTTCGCAGGACACTTGTCAGCCCTCAAGCATTCAGCTTTCAGCGCTCAGCTTTCAGCCGTTCGGAGTGTCCTTCCGCCTTCCGCCTTCCGCCCTTACGGCGGCGGAGGCAGGTCGTTGCCGGGCATGGCAATCACGGTGAATTTCCCATCGGACTCGCGTTCGAGCGCGGGCGCGTAGAGTCCGCGGGACTCGCGGCGCCACCAGAGTCCGGTCGAGCGCTGGGTGGCGCGGTCGGTGAACCAGTACTCCCACTCGACGGCGCGGACCTGATGGGGCGGCGCACCGGCGAACGGATTCCCGGCGAAGAGTGACAGGACACTTGCGTCATTCGTGAGCAGCAACTCCTCCGTGCGCACCACCCAGGGATACTCACGCCATCCGCCGAGCGACGCGAACCACAAGTTCCAGTCGAAGCGCGGCTGATAGGGTGCGTAGAAGCGCGGCGACTGCGCGGGATCCTGCGGCTTGTAGCGAAAGGGGTAGGCAGTCCACGTCTGGCCGTCTGAGGAACCCTGGAACTCGATTTCGTAACGCACGCGCGTCATGACGGCGAACAGGCCGTACTGATTGGCGATGCGAGACGGCTCGAGCGCCAGAATCGGCGGCGTGGGCAAGGGCAGCCACGGGACAAGCATCAGCACCAGGAGCGCCGCCGTGACGTAGAAGACCCAGCTCAGGCAAATACCGCTAAGGTACAGTGACCAGTGACGAGTGACAAGTGACCAGCGGCCTGAGAACAGTGACGAGTGATGAGTGGTGAGTGACGAGTCTGGAGCGGGACCATGAGCCTCGACTTCTGTGTTTCGAATTTCAAGTGGCGGCTTCGTGGATGGAGCTCGCCAACGCCGCATTGCGCCCACGAGAAAGCGATCATCGAGCAGCAGGATTCCCAGCGCCAGGACGAGGTGGTTCAGAAACGCCAGGTTGGCCGTCAGGATAATTCCCAACTGGAAGGGCGTGACGATGAAGAAGCAGACGATGCGCCAGCGCCGAGGAAGAAATAGCATCCAGACGACTCCCAGCTCAGCCACCAGGGTATACAGCGCTACCGCCGCGTGGAAGGGATGCGGAAGCTGCTGCGCGTACCAGCCGATCCAGTTGGGCAGCGGGCCGTTCGAGTAGTACTGATCCATCGCGGTCAAGTTCCGCCACTCGGGCTCGCCGCTCAGCATCTTCACCAGGCCCGACTCGAAGTAGATGGTGAACCACAGCCACTGCACCAGAAACAGGCTGGCGCGCGACGGCGGATGGTCGCGGCCGAGACGCGGGCGCAGTCCCGGAGGCGCGAAGAACAGACAGAGGAATGCCGCCGAGAGCAGCATGCCGTCCGACTGGTAGGAAGAGAAATCCTGCGCCGCCGTGACGAACGACATGAAGTCGACCAGACAGATGGCAATCATCAGGCGCGGCCAGAGGTTCAGGACCAGCAGGATCGACGCGGCGAGTCCCGTCCAGCACACGAGCTTGAGCGCGAGCGGTCCTGACCCGAACCAGAAGAGCGTGGGCGCGTACCATATGCCCTTGACGATGCCGAGATGCTCTCTCACCTGATGGAGGTAATCGCCGGCAGGCAGGATGCCGTCGGGACCGATGAGTCCCTGAATCTGAAACAGCAGCGAATAGAAGGCCGACCAGAAGATAAGCCCGAGGGCGCGCAGGAAAAGCCAGCGCGGCCAGAGACGGCCGGGCCCGTCGCGCGGCCCGGGTCCAAAGAGCCACTGGATCACGGTGAGGGGAGTCGAAGGCACCGGCCTATTGTATTCCCGGGGAGTGCTTCTCGCGCGGCTGCCCGAGCTACACACTCTGCGCCTGAGGCGCGTGCCGCTGGTAGATTTCCTCGATCAGGTCGCGATAGCGCTGCTCGACCACCGGACGCTTGATCTTCAGCGTGGCCGAGAGTTCGCCCGCCACGATCGTGAACTCGCGCGGCAGCAGCGCGAACTGGCGAATCTTTTCGTGGGGTGGAAGCCAGCGCGTGGCCTCTTCCACTTGTTGCTCGATGAAGGAATAAATCTCGGGCTTCGAGACGAGCTCTTCGTGGCCGCTGAACGTGATACCGTGGCGGCGCGCATAGGACTCGAGCCGCGCGACGTTGGGGACAATGAGCGCGCCGACGAACTTCCGCCCCTCGCCCAGCACGACCATCTGCGAAATGTACGGATGCTCCTGGAAGAGGTTCTCGATCTTTTCCGGCGAAACGAACTTCCCGCCCGCCGTCTTGAACAGGTTCCGCTTGCGGCCCGTAATACTCAGGAAGCCGTCGGCGTCGAGGAAACCGAGGTCGCCGGTATAGAACCACCCGTCCACGAAGGCCTGCCGGTTCTCTTCCTCCAAATGGTAGTAACCGGGCGTCACGTTAGGCCCGCGCACCAGGATTTCGCGGCCGGCGCGGCCCTCCGCGTCGACGATCTCCTCGCCCAGCTTCACCTCAATGCCGGAAATCACCCGGCCCACGGTGCCGAGCTTGACCGCTCCAGGATAATTGACCGCAATGACCGGCGACGTTTCCGTCAAGCCGTAACCTTCGTAGACGGGAAGTCCCACCGCCCAGAAAAACTCCGCCAGTTCGCGCGACAGCGGCGCCGCGCCGGAGATCATGGTGGTGATCCGCCCGCCCAGGCGTTCACGCACCTTGGAGTAAACCAGTTTGTCGGCGAGGGCGAGTCTGGCGCGCAGACCCAGCGGCGGCTGCTGCTTCCGGAGCGAGTAGGGGACGCGGTCGCGGCCCGTCTGGATCGCCCAGCGGAACAGGTTCTGCTTCGCACTCGAACTCTGACGGACAACTTCCGTAACCTTCTCGTTGACCTTCTGGAGGATGCGCGGGACGACCGCCATCACCGTCGGCCGCACCTCCAGCAGATTCTGCGGCAACGTGTCGTAGCTCTCGGCGTACCCGATCGAGACGCCGCGCCGGAAGTAGGCGTAATCAAGGGTGCGCTCGAAGATGTGGCTCAGCGGCAGGAACGACATGGCAACGTCGCGTTCGCCCAGCGCAAACAGCTCCTCACACGCGGCGACGTTGGAAGCAATATTCGAGTGTGTGAGGACTACGCCCTTGAACGTACCCGTCGTGCCGGACGTGTAGAGGATGCTCGCCGTATCCTCGGGCCGCACGGCGAGCGCCCGGGTGCGAAACACCGCGACAGGATCGCCGGCGCGGCTCGATCCGTCATTCGAGCGGGCCAGGCGTTGCCAGCTCTGGACGCTGCCATCCGTTGAACTCACCGCATCCATCGCGACGATGAGCCGGAGCTCCGGGAGCCGCGAGCGGATGCTCAGAATCTTGGCAAGCTGGTCGGCGTTCGAGACCACGATGCCCTTGGCCGCCGAATCGCGCAGGATGTACTCGACCTCGGGCTCGAGCAGCGTGGGATAAACCGGCACCGAGATGGCGCCGAGACCGAGCAGCGCGTAGTCGGTGAGCGCCCACTCCAGGCGATTCTCCGAGAGAATGCCCACCCGATCGCCCGGTGCGATTCCGAAGCGCTCGAACGCCGCCGCCAGCGTCGCGGCCTCGCTCAGCGCTTCGGCGGACGAGACTCCGTGATAGCTGCCGCCCGATTTCACCAGGAAAGCGTCGGGCTTGTGATGCGCGCCGATGGCGTTCAGGAAGAGCTGCGTGAGGGTTCGGAACTCGCTCGGCGGCGGCGACTCGGATGTCGGCATGTGATGAACCAAGACTCGGCGTCTCGGAGTCGTTTGAGTCCTGGAATCTTACATCCTAAAACCGATCCGGGTCATTTGCCAGTGCGAAAGTTCCGGGCGAGGGCGTGACGAGCCTCGGCCTGATAGTCGTCGACCTCGGGTCCATATTGCGGATCGGGGCACAGAGTCAGGATGTTCTCGAGCAGCGTGCGAGCCTCGGTGCGACGCCCGACGGCCAGGTAGCTGTCGGCGAGATACAGCATGGTTTGGGGATTATCGGGATACCTCTTCATGCACTCTTCGAGCAATTGGATCGAACGCTGCTTGTCGCCTCCCTTGAAAAACGGCGCGCGATAGTCCAGGCGGCCGAGAATCTGCAGCGCCGAGCCCTCCTCGTAATCCTGGTCGAGCCGGACGACGGTTTCCATCTCCTGCCGGATCGGGTCGATAAGCCGCAGGCCTTCGAGCAGGTTAGTCTCTTCCGCCAGCAGACCATAGCTTGCTCCCAGCCAGAAGTGTCCTTCGACGCGATTGGATTCGAGCGCCACTGCCTTCTTGCCGCACTCGACGGCCTGTCTCAATAGCCTGATCTTCTCGGAATCGGGAGCGCGACGCGCCCAGAAATTGTAGAACCGCGCGAGACGCCACCACGACTGGTAGTCCGAAGCATCGCGGCCGACCGAGTCGCGCAGCAGGTCGATGCCGCGCCGGACGTTGGCGAGGTTCTGCCGCCCGAGGAAGTAATCGTCGGCGGCTCGCACCTGGGCGGGTATCGAGTAATGGGTGGTCGTGGCGCCCGAGGCTTCCAGAAGGGGCAGGCTGGCAAGAGGCGCGATGAAAAGCAAAGGAAAGATGAGAACCCGAGCCTTGCGACTCCCTAACTCGGCGCGCGCCGTGCGTGATCTCGAGTTCCCTCGTCGATGCCTGATGCTGACCTCCCGGGTCCTTGGCTCCGGCTAGATGCCTTGCCAACCGAAGCCTGATAGTTTTAGCCGTATATGCCTAAAAGTGCAAGACCCCTCTCGCTCGCGTCGGCCTTCACCGCGTCTCAAGGACGCATCCGCGCGGGCATTTTCCTTTACTGATCATGTTTGTTATCAATGACATAGCTCTGGCATCAAACTTACAACTGGCTTGTTTTCAACAATATAGAAGAAGTCGCGACATCGGGAAAATGACTTTTGTTGATTCTAAACAACTTCTTCGGTTCGTTCCTTCATTTTCACGTTTTTCTCCGAACCTGATCCTCCTGGATGCCGTGGTGTCTGGATACTCCACTACGCTCGCCCTTTCCCTTTACCGACCCCTGCGCTAAGATGCCGATTAGAGGTCACGGGGATGGCAAAAACGATTGCAACGACTCACGAAGGATCGACTGTCACCCCGGGCCTGGAGTCCGGCCCGGGGGAACCAATGCGAGAGAGCGCTGAGGCACGAGGCGCGGTGAAGTCCATCCGCGCACCTCGCGGTACCGCGATCTCCTGCAAGAGTTGGCAACAGGAAGCCGCGCTGCGCATGCTGATGAATAACCTGGACCCTGAGGTGGCGGAGCAGCCCGAGGACCTCGTGGTTTACGGCGGCACGGGCAAGGCGGCGCGCAACTGGGAATGCTACCACGCCATCGTCCGGGCGCTGCGCGCCCTGGAGAATGACGAGACGCTGCTCGTGCAGTCGGGTAAGCCGGTGGGTGTCTTCCGGACTCACGAGTGGGCGCCGCGCGTCCTCATCGCCAACGCTAACCTCGTCGGACACTGGTCGAGTTGGGAGAAGTTCCGCGAGCTCGAGCGCCTCGGCCTCACCATGTACGGACAGATGACTGCCGGAAGCTGGATCTACATCGGCTCGCAGGGAATCCTCGAAGGGACCTACGAAACGTTCGCGGCCGCGGGACGCAAGCATTTCGGCGGCGACTTGAGCGGCAAGCTGGTCGCGAGCGGCGGACTCGGAGGCATGGGCGGCGCCCAGCCGCTCGCGGCCACTTTGAATGGCGCAGCGTTCCTCGGGATCGAGGTGGATGGCGAGAAGATCCGGCGGCGCATCCGCAGCGGTTACTGTGACATCTGCGTCAACGATCTCGACGAGGCAGTGCGCATCCTCAAGAACGCAGTACGCCAGAAGCAAGCCGTCTCGGTCGGACTCGTCGGTAACTGCTCGGAAGTGCTTCCTAAGCTCGTCGAGCGCGGCATCGTCCCCGACCTGCTCACCGACCAGACGAGCGCCCACGATCCGCTGAACGGCTACATTCCGGCGGGCTTGAGCCTCGAGGCCGCGGCGGAGCTGCGCCGCTCGAATCCTGAGGAATACCTGAAGCGCTCTTACGAGTCGATGGCGCGCCACGTGACCGCCATGCTCGAGCTTCAGAAGATGGGCGCCGCCACGTTCGACTACGGCAACAACATCCGCACCATGGCGTTCGAGCACGGCGGGGTGAAAGACGCTTACAACTTCCCCGGCTTCGTTCCCGCCTACATTCGTCCGCTCTTCTGCGAAGGCCGCGGACCGTTTCGCTGGGTGGCGCTTTCGGGCGAGCCTTCGGACATCTACCGCACGGACGACCTCGTCCTCGAGCTGTTCCCCGACGACCCGGTGCTCGCCCGCTGGATACGTCTGGCGCGCCAACACGTGAAATTCCAGGGACTGCCGGCGCGCATCTGCTGGCTGGGGTATGGGGAACGCGCACGCTTCGGCGAGCGTCTGAACGAGCTCGTCGCCCAGGGAGAGCTTCAGGCGCCCATCGTCATCGGCCGGGATCACCTGGACTGCGGCTCAGTCGCCTCACCCTTCCGCGAGACTGAATCCATGAAAGACGGGAGCGACGCCATTGCCGACTGGCCCATTCTGAACGCCCTGCTCAATACGGCATCGGGCGCCAGTTGGGTTTCGGTTCACAACGGCGGCGGCGTAGGTATCGGATATTCGCTGCATGCCGGCCAAGTGACGGTCGCCGATGGCACGCCCGAGATGGCGAAGCGCATCACGCGGGTGCTCACCAACGACCCTGGCATCGGCATCGCGCGGCACGCTGACGCCGGCTACGAGGAAGCGATCCGGTTCGCGCGCCGCGCCGGGGTTAGAATCCCAATGGAGCAGGAGTAGGGCGTTAATCCCAGTGTACTAAGCAGCTTAACGACCTACGGCCCTGCTCAGTTCGGTGGAGATGGCCTCTTCAACTCGTTTGACGAACAGCTATGACTTGATTGCACCCTTCTATGATACTGGGACCGGAGGCCGAAGGGCGATGGCGGCGCGGCTTCGCTCGTGGATGCCAAAGCGCCCACAGGATTGCGTTCGAGTGCTGGAACTTGGGTGCGGGACCGCATCAATGCTCAGCGCGCTCCCGAAGAGGTGGGAGCTCTGGGGCATCGATCTCTCCCTAGCGATGCTTCGCCGAGCGCGCCAGAAAGTCCCGCGCGGACATTTCTCACGTCAGGACATGACGCGGTTTCGGCTGCCCGTCAAGTTTAACGTGATTCTTTGTGTTCTAGATTCACTCAATCACATCACGACGTTCGCCGGTTGGAGGCGAGTATTTCAAAGCGTTCGTGAACATCTCGTTGACGGGGGCGTCTTCATCTTCGATGTGTACACCATAGGGAAGTTGCGGAGCCTTGCCACCGACGGTCCGTTCTTCAATCGCATAGGACGGGACTATTTCATGGTAGCAGGTTCCTACAACGGCGGAGGTCTCCTGAATTGTGATGTGAAGATCTTCCGCGGCGCCGGAGATGGCCTCTACCGATTGGTGGAGACTACCGTTGCCGAGCGCGCCTATCCACTGGCACGAATTCGTCGAGCACTGAGAAGACATTTCGACAGCATCGCGCTGCAGGCGGACGGTGGAGAAAGTCCGTCCGAATCGTGTGAGCGAATTTACTTTGTTTGTCGCAGGCGCCGATAACTTTCCATCCACAAGGATCGTGCGCGGCCCTGGGAATCAGAAGAAGCTCTTTAGCAAGGCCGCTGGGCTACATAGATGCCGCCCGCCACGGCGGGCTCTCGGGTGGCGCACACATCGTTTTTTGATGTGTGCGAGGCGAGCGGGGACTTGAGTGTCGCTTCGCAACCCACAAGGCGGACTGCAGAGCCTGCTTGAGTGACGAGCCGCTTAGCTCCTCACCTTTTGGGGTGTTAAATCAACCATATGCGCCAAAACTGGCACCGCCGGCCCCCTTCGCAGGCAGGCGGTCAGACCTGTCCGTATTACCTCTATCCTGATGACGTGAAATGACTTATCCACCTTTTCGAAGGACGCGGGCCGCGACTTGGAACCCCAAGTGCATCGAATAGGACGGAAGTTTGTTAGAGGACGTGAACTTATGACGAGGCTAGGCAATCGTCTTCCGCCATAAAGCGAGTCCAAGACGGGAGACCGGGAGGAGAAGCTGATGACTCGACCAACCGTTAATAGGATCCTCTTAGCGCTGGCAGTTTTCGTGTTGCCGTGGCTAGCGGCCACGCCGCTTGCCGCGCAGACAGGCGATCCGCCGACGCGCGCCGTGCGGCTGAGCTACCTCAACGGCAATGTTTCCCTACAGGCCCAAGGCGAGGATCAGTGGAGCCAAGCCTCGCTGAACTACACCTTGACGACGGGCGATCGCCTGTACACCGATCAGGGCAGTCGCGCCGAACTCCAGGTTGGGCCGGCGGCGGTTCGCATGTCCGCCACGACGGATCTGACTCTGGCCAATCTTAGCGACCAGGTGATGCAGCTCGGCCTCGAGCAAGGCTCGGTCCACGTGACCGTATTCGAGCTTCAGCCCGGCAATACCGTCGAGGTCGATACGCCGAATGGGGCGCTCAATCTTCTTGAGGCGGGTGACTATCGAGTCGACACCGACCCCAACGGAACGCTGGTCACCGTCGACCGCGGCAGGCTGCAAGTGAGCGGCGGAGACGTCTCCCAGGAGATTGGGAACGGCCAGGCTGCCGAACTCACTGGTACGAATCCGATTCAGGTGCAACTCGTCCAGCCCCCCGGCCGCGACGACTTCGATAACTGGAGCGAGGAACGCGATCGTCGCATGTCCTCACCCCGCTCGGCGCGGTACGTGAGCCGCTACATGCCCGGCGCCGACGACCTTGACGATTACGGACGCTGGCAGCCCAACACCGAGTATGGCCCGGTCTGGTATCCCACGGGCGTTCCGGCCGGCTGGGCTCCCTATCGCTACGGCCACTGGGCCTGGGTCGAGCCGTGGGGCTGGACTTGGGTGGAAGAGGAGCCATGGGGATTCGCGCCCTTCCACTATGGCCGTTGGGCGTTGATCGGCGGAGCCTGGGGCTGGGTCCCGGGACCTGCGACCGTCGTGCCGGTGTACGCCCCGGCGCTGGTCGCCTTCGTAGGCGGTTCGGGATTCTCCATCGGGATCTCGATTGGCAGCGTCCAGGCGTGGTTCCCGCTCGGGCCGCGCGAGCCTTTCATCCCGTGGTATCATCACGACGACGACTACCTGCGGCGCGTGAACGTCACGAACATTCGCAACGTGACCAACATCAACAACATCACTAACATCACGAATGTGACCAACATCCACTATGTGAATCAGACCGTCGCCACCACCGTTGTTTCGACCAACGCCTTCAGTACCGGGCAACCCGTGGCGCGCCAGATGGTTCATGTGACGCCTCAACAGATCGCGAGAGCCCAGATTATTGCTCATCCGGCCGTGGCCCCTACGGCGCGCATCGCCACAGGTGGTACGCCGGTCGCCCGGCCCCCAGTGCAGACAGCACGCCCGGTGATGGCAGTACGCGGACAGCCATTGCCGACGCCCAGAGCTGCGGGGGGGCGTTCTCTACCTCCGACGGCAACCCGGACGCCCGCTCCGCCGTCGCGGCAGGCCGAAGTACAACCCAACCGGCAAGCACCGCCGCCGGTGATCACGCGAACGACTCCCCCACCGGCGCGGCGGATTGAAACTCCACCGCCCTCGCGGCAAGCGGAAGTACAACCCAACCGCCAGGCACCACCGCCCGTAACCCGCTCTCTGCCAACAGCGCGGGGCCAGGTCAACACTCAGCGAGCGCCGGCTCCGTTCTCGAGCGCTCCCGCGCCGCGTCCTTTGATCACCCGGACTCAGCCGCCGCCGGCCCGGATTCCGTTCTCGGCGCGACAGCCCGCCCTGGAGCAGCACCCAGGACGTCCGCTCGAGCCGCAGCAGCGCCAGAATATCCGCGCCGGACGGCCGGCAGGGCCTATGCAAGACCGGGAAGTTCTACCGCACGCCCAGCCTGCTCCGCGTTCCGCGCCGCCTCAACAGCGGCCGGCGCCGGCGCCTAAAAGCCAAGGAGGAGGCTCGAAGAAGAATTCACGTCACTAGCCGCCTCGACAGGTGCCGCGTGACTGAAGTACGCGGCACCTGTGACGGCCCGCGCAGGGCATATCCCGTCAAGGCCAACGAGAGGCTTTGACCCCGCAGGGGTTGACGACCAATCCCTGTCGGAATGACTTGTCAATTTTGCCGTTAACTTTTCTTAGCGCTGACGGCAAAAAACGCAGCGGGTTTCTGCTCGACCTTTCTGCCCTTGCAACTGGGGCAAGTGACGCGGCTTTTCTCGTACTCGGCCAGCGTCATGATGATAGTGAATGATTTCTTGCAGGCTTTACAGACGTACTCGTAACTCGGCATACTAGTCACCCTCCGAAGCAATTCAGTTTAACAAATTTGGCGGCACCATCCAATGATGCGATCCAACGCTCCGTCGGCCTTCCTTCACCACGCCGCGCAACTGCTAACGCTGGGCGGGCGTCCCGTGCCGCGCCGCGGCAAGAATCTGGCGGATCTCGGCATCATTTCAGACGGCGCAGTGCTGACGCAGGGCGACGTGATCGTCGCTGTGGGGCGGACTCGCGGCCTCGAAAGCGCAGCGCGGCGGCTCCGGGCCCATCGCATAGACTGCCAGGGGCGTGTGGTCATGCCCGGCTTCGTCGACTCACACACCCATCTGGTGTTTGCCGGCAGCCGCGTTGAGGATTTCGAGCGGCATCTGGCTGGACAGAGTTACGAAGCAATCTCGCGCGCCGGCGGCGGGATCGAGTATTCGGCCCGGCTCCTCGGGCGCGCCAGCGCTTCGGAGCTCGTCGCGCAGGCGAGCCGTTTCCTCGAACAGTTTGCCGCCCACGGTACGACGACGGTCGAGGTGAAGACCGGTTATGGCCTGGATGTTCCGAACGAGCTGAAAAGCCTGCGCGTCATCGAGCAACTTCGCCGCCGGTCGCGGCTCGAGATCGTGCCAACCTTGCTTGCCGCGCACGCCGTCCCACGCGCCTATCGCGGCCGCGCGCGCGGCTACGTCGACTTGGTCACGAGGCGGCTGATCCCCTGGGCCGCGAAGCACGGCCTCGCGGAGTTTGTCGACTGCTTTTGCGACCGCGTCGCCTTCAGCGTCGAGGATTGCCGCCGCGTCTTCGACGCGGGACGTCGCGTGGGCCTGGTTCCGCGGCTCCACGCCGAGCAGTTGAGCCGTATGGGCTCGCTCAGCATGGCGATCGAACTCGGCGCCGCCTCCGCCGATCACCTCGACTACGCGAGTGCGGCGGACATTCGTGCCCTCGCGCGCTCCGACGTCGTTGCGACGCTCGTCCCTGGCGCCAACTTCCATCTCGGACTGCGCCGCTATCCTCCGGCGCGCCGGCTCATCGACGCCGGAGCCATCGTCGCGCTCGCGACCGACTTCAATCCGGGCACCAGTCCCACCCTGAACCTGCAATTCATCCTGGCGCTCGCCTGTTCGGCGATGCGCATGACGCCCGCCGAGGCGATCTCCGCTGCGACCATCAACGCCGCCTATTCCCTCGGCCGCGGCACCCGCCTGGGATCGCTCGAAGCGGGCAAGCAAGCCGATCTCGCGGTCATGGACGTGGACGACTACCGCAAGATTCCGTACTTCTTTGCGACCAACCACTGCGTGATGACCCTGAAGCGCGGGCGCATCATCTATTCCCGCGACAATTCGGATTAACGACCCTCGCCCATCGGGGGAGAGGCCTGTCCTGAACGAAGCGAAGGAGTGGCGCGCGAGCGCCGGGTGAAGGGGCAGGCTCATCATTATTGCTCCTCATGGTAAATTGTTACGGATGCGGACTATCGTCGAGTGCGTCCCGAACTTCAGCGAGGGCCGCGACGCCGCCAAAGTGGACGCGATCGTCCAGGCGCTGCTCGCGGGCCCCGAAGTCTATCTGCTCGACCGGGAGATGGACTCGGACCATCATCGCTCGGTGATCACGCTGGTGGGGACGCGGGAGAGCATTGGCGAGGCGGCGCTGCGCGGCATCGGGCGAGCCGCTGAACTGATCGACCTGACTCATCATCAGGGCGCGCATCCGCGCCTGGGTGCGACCGACGTTGTCCCGTTCGTTCCGGTGCGCGGCGTCACGCTCGAGGACTGCGTCCACATCGCCGAGTGGGTGGCCGAAGAGGCGTGGCGACGGTTCAGGATTCCCACTTACCTCTACGAAGCCGCGGCGCGACAGCCGGAACGCCGCAACCTCGAGAATATCCGGCGCGGGCAGTTCGAGGGCGTGCGTGAGGAAGTCCTGACCCATCACGAGCGCTTGCCCGACTTCGGCCCGACGTTCGGCGAAGGCGGCTTGCACCCGACCGCCGGCGCGACCGTGGTGGGCGCGCGCAAGTTTCTCATCGCCTACAACATCAACCTTGCGACGCCTGACACTGCTGTCGCCAAGGCGATCGCCAAGAAGATTCGCACCTCGAGCGGCGGATTTCCTTGCGTCAAGGCGATGGGCGTCGACCTCAAGGCGCGCCAGCTCGCGCAGGTCTCGATGAACCTCACCGATTTCGAGACCACCGGCATCGATGTGGTGTTCGACGCGGTCGGGCGCGAGGCAGCCGCCCTCGGTGTCGAGGTGGTGGGCAGCGAAATCGTCGGACTCGTGCCGCGACGGGCGCTCGAAGACGCGGCCGTCCGCTATTTGAAGGTTGAGAATTTCCGGCCGGAGCTGATCCTCGAAAGCCGCCTGGACCGCGTGCTGGCAGAGAACGCGGCCACGCGCCAAGCAGGCGACGCGCCAGCGCCTTCTGCGAGCTGCCTCGCGGAAGGAATCGTCGCGGCAGTCGCCGCGCCGACGCCGACGCCGGGAGGCGGCAGCGTCTCCGCGCTCGCGGGAGCGCTCGCGGCGGCGCTCGGCGAAATGGTCGCGGGACTCACCCTCAAGCGCAAGTCGTTCGCCGCGCACCACGCGGCGGTTGAAGCTTCGAGCCGGCGGCTGCACGAACTCCGTCAACGCTTGCTCGAGAACGTCGACCGCGACGCCGCGAGCTATGACGCAGTGATGGCGGCGATGCGCCTGCCGAAATCGACGGAAGCCGAGCAAGCGGCGCGCGAGCGAGCCATCGGCGAGGCAAGCCGGACAGCGTCCGCTGTGCCGCTTGAAACGGCGGAACGAGTTGCGGAAGTCGAAGCACTCCTCGAAGAGTTGCGCTCGACCACGATCCCCCAGGCGGCTTCGGACCTGACAGTAGCGCTCGAACTCGCTCGAGCGGCGCGCCGCGGCGCAATCGAAAACGTCCACGTCAACTTGCCCGCGATCGGCGATCCCAGCGAGCGAACGCGGCTCGAAGCGCGGATCTCCGAGCTCGAGCACCGGACGAGTACCACGAGTTCGACCCGTGCAGGCGTGAAGTCATTATGAATTCCGACCGCCCCAGTCAATACGAGCACGCTCACGCCCTGCCTTCGCTTGCCGAAGTGCATCGCAGCGTGGCGGTGCCGGCGGGCGCGGGTTTCTGGCGGAAATTACTGGCTTTCTCGGGGCCCGGATTCCTGGTCGCCGTCGGATACATGGACCCCGGCAACTGGGCCACCGACATCGCCGGCGGCTCGCAGTTCGCCTACCAGCTTGTCTTCATTCTCTTCCTGTCGAACCTCATGGCCATCCTGCTGCAGACGCTGGCGGCGCGACTGGGCATCGTAACCGAACGCGATCTCGCGCAGGTGTGCCGCGAGCGTTATTCGCGTCGAACGACGCTGGCGCTCTGGGTGATCTGTGAAATCGCCATTTCCGCCTGCGATTTGGCCGAGGTTATCGGCTCGGCGATTGCGCTGAATCTGCTCTTTCATATTCCCCTGCTGATAGGCGTCTGCCTGACGGCGCTCGACGTGCTCGCCATCCTGTATCTCCAGCACCGCGGATTCCGCTACCTCGAAGCGCTGGTCGTGATGCTCATCGCGACCATCGGCATCTGCTATCTGGTGGAAATCTTTCTCGTCAAGCCCGATGTGGCGGGCATCGCGCGCGGCTTCATCCCCACCACGCAGCTTTTGACCAACCATCAGATGCTTTACATCGCCATCAGCATCCTGGGCGCGACCGTCATGCCGCACAACCTGTATCTCCACTCGTCGCTCGTCCAAACGCGCGCCATCGAGCGGACGCCGCAAGGTCTGCGGACGGCGATCCGCTTCAATTTCTTGGATTCGACGGTGGCGCTCAATCTGGCTTTTCTGATCAACGCCGCCATCCTGATTATGGCGGCAGCCGCTTTCTACAGCCGCGGCATGAGCCATATCGCCGAGATTCAGCAGGCCTACTACACCCTGTCGCCGCTGCTCGGTGTCCCCGTCGCGAGCTTCCTTTTTGCTATCGCCCTGCTTTGCTCGGGCCAGAACTCGACCCTCACCGGCACGCTCGCCGGCCAAATCGTGATGGAAGGATTCCTGAGCATCCGCTTGGCGCCCTGGCTGCGCCGCCTGATCACGCGGATGATTGCCATCGTGCCGGCCATTATCACGGTGGCGTTGTACGGACACACCGGGACCGCGAAGCTGCTGATCCTGAGCCAGGTGATCCTCGGGATGCAGCTCCCCTTCGCCATCGTTCCTCTCGTGCTCTTCACGAGCAGCCGTGAGAGAATGGGCGAGTTTGCGAACCCGCTCTGGGTGAAAGTTCTGGCCTGGCTCGTGGGAGGAGTGATTACGCTGCTCGACGTCTATTATCTCGTGACCTTGATCGTGCCCAGCCTTGCGTAGCTCTGTCGGGAAGCTTGAACGCGCCGTCTCCGGAGATTGAATGTTCAAGAAAATCCTAGTCGCGCTCGATCACAGCAAGGCTGACGCGGCGCTGCTCCCGCGCGTCACGGACCTGGCACGGCTGATGCAGTCCGAACTCCTGCTGCTGCACGTCTCGACCGGCTGGCAGGCGCAATGGCAGCAGAACCTGAATCTGCGGGACTCGCAGGAAATGCAAGAGGACCGGGCGTACCTGGAAAGAGTGAGCGCCGATCTTCAGGCGCAGGGATTCAAAGTGACAGCGCGACACGCGGCCGGCAAGCCGTCGGAAGAGATCCTGAAGGCGGCGCGCACCGAACACTGCGACCTGATTGCCATGACCACTCACGGCCATCGTCTGCTCTCCGACTTGATCTACGGCGAGACCATCGAGAAGGTCAGGCACGAATCGGAGATTCCCATCTTTCTCGTGCGCGCCACGGGAGCGGGCAGCAATCAACGGGCCGGGAACGGCGGAAACTAGCGCACCGGGGGAGGAGGAGGAGAGACCTCTCCACGAGGTCGCGCTGGACGATGTCATTCCGGGGAGCTTGCAGCGACGAGGAATCTGCTGTTGGTCTAAAAGCAGATCCCTGGCTTCGCTTGGGATGACACGCAGATTCGCGCCTCACAACACTTGCTTATGCCCTCTGACTCCAAGATTCCTGGATTCGCGACGCCGGAAGGTACGGCGCGGTTTCGCGACCGGTTCGCGTCGCGCCTGTCGCAGCATTTCCGCGAGGCCCAAGGACTGTGGCTCTCGTCGATCGGACTCGGCACTTACCTGGGCGAGCCCACGGCGGAATACGACAAGCTCTATCGCGACGCCGTACAGCGCGCCGTGGAACTCGGCACCAACGTCTTCGATTCAGCGATTAACTACCGGCACCAGCGGAGCGAACGGGCCATCGGTGCGGCGCTCGCCAAACTCATCTCCTCGGGCGGCGTGCGGCGCGACGAGCTCTTCGTCTCGACCAAAGGCGGCTTTCTTACTTTTGACGCCAACGAGCCTGAAGATCCATCCGCGTATTTCCAGCAGAAGCTGATCGAGCCGGGGATCGTGCGTCCTGACGAGGTGGCCGCGGGTTGCCACGTCATGTCGCCGGCATATCTCGAAAATCAGATCGATGCAAGCCGCGTGAATCTCGGACTCGAGACGCTCGACCTCTATTACGTGCACAATCCGGAGACCCAGCTCAGCCAGGTGTCGCGCGCGGACTTCTACCGCCGGCTGAAGGCGGCATTCGCCGAGCTCGAGAAGGCCGTGGCGCAGAGGAAGATCCGAATGTACGGCACCGCGACGTGGAACGGCTACCGCGCCGGCGTCGACTCGCGTGAGGCGTTCTCGCTATCGGAGGCTTTGCGCCTTGCACAGGAAGTCGGCGGCGCGAGTCATCACTTCCGCGCCGTCCAGCTTCCCTACAACCTGGCGATGCCCGAGGCGCTCACGCTGAGTACTCAGCAACTGGACGGCAAGCCCGTGCCGGTGCTGCGCGTCACACAGAACCGCCGGCTGATGGTCTTCGCGAGTGCCTCTCTGTTGCAAGGGCAGCTCGCAAGCGGCATGCCGGCGGAGTTGGACGAGCGGCTTCCGGGCTTGCAGACGGATGCGCAGCGGGCGATCCAGTTTGTGCGCTCAACCCCCGGGATCACGTGCGCTCTGGTCGGGATGAGCCGCCGCGAACACTTGGAGGAGGACCTCGCGACGGCGCGAATGGCGCCGCTTTCGGTCGAGCAGTTTCGCGGCATCTTTGCGCGCTCGTCCGGCTCACTCTAGCGCTTGGCTCGAACCGGACCGCTATCCAAGAGACGCCGGGGAGCGTCTAACAGGTTGCGGAGAAGCGTTCTGGAATCACCCAGGGTGTCATTCCGAGCGAAGCGAGGAATCTCGCTCTGAAAACAGGAACCGGCGAGATTCCTCGTCACCTGCGGCTCCTCGGAATGACACTCTGGACGAGTTTTTCAGCGACCTGCTAAAGGATCAGAGTGGTCAACCAGGATCTCAACGCCAGATTCGCTCGAGCCAAAGAAGCCTTGAGCCGCGCTGATTTCCCGGCGGCGATCGCGCTACTGAGCGAAGTCGTGGTCGAGGACTCCGCGAACGCCGAGGCCTGGTGCCACCTCGGCGTCTGCTACCTCGAGACGGCGCGTCCTGACCTGGCTCTCGAGGCGCTCACGCGCGCCGCAAAGGCGGACCCGCGTCACGCGATGGCGCACTATCTGCTCGGCAACGCTTATGGCACGAGCGGTGAACTCGAGAAAGCGGCCGCCTGCTATCGCCGGGCTCTCGAAATCGAACCGCATCACGCCAAGGCGGAGGAGTTTCTGATTCGCACCGAGTCGCTGCTCGAGAGCCGCGAGCACTACCGGAATGGTTTGAAGCTCCTCTACGCGGCCGAGCCCACTCCGCACGATCTCAACCAGGCGTTGCGTGAACTCGTGCAATCCACCGCTATCTTCGATGGATCGCCGGCGCGTGACAACCTGCTGGAATGTGCGCGCAAGCTTTTCGCCTTGAAGAGCGAACGGGCGATCCGGGTCATAATCACCCCGGAGCTCGAAAACTGGGCGCACGCCTGCGAGCGTGGCTATCAATGCGTCCAGTTCAACAACTGGGTGGGCGCGCGCGCCGCCTACGACGATGCGCTTACGTATCGCGTGCAGGACGCGTTCGTGCACCACGCGCTGGGGTTCAGCTTTCTTGAGCTGGGTGAGATGGGCGATGCGGTGCGCGCCTGGCTGCGAGTCTTTGAGTTGGATCCTTCCTACGACTTCACCCGCTTCGGACGCGTTGAATCCGCGAAGAAGTGAGGGCCCTTACGACACTCCTAAGAGTGCGTTGAGCCAGCGCTCGGCCTCGCGGTCCTCGTAGCGGAGCGCCGGACCGAGCGGCGATCCAAGATAGGCCAGCATTCCCTTTCCGATGGTTCGGCGTGCCCCGATAAGTTGACCTTCCGCCCAACCGATGGGCTCGACTCCGTCCCTCTCTAATCCCGCTCCTGAGAGTCGCAGCGGCACTACGCGGCTGAAGTCGCGCACCTTTGCCCTGACCGGCCAAGTAAAGTCTATGTAGGGGACGCGCGTCCGCCCAGCTCGCGTCGGGGACTTTGCCGCATAGTTCGGGAGGGCGAAGCCCTCCCCTACGCCTTCGGACCAAAGACTCACGGGCGCATCGATCTCGATCCCGAAGTGCGACTCAAGCACGGTTCGGTGCGCTCCAAACTCCGCCGACTCGGCGAAAGCCGCGCCCGACTCGATCACCACCAGACTCCCCTGCTCGAGCGACGACCGGAGCAGCGTCACGAAACCGCGCTCAAACCTCGCGCATCCAGGCACGATGATGAGCGAAGCGCGGGTCGCTCTCTCAGGCGTGGTGCGCACAAAACGAACGCGGCAGCGCGCCAGTGCCGCTTCGTAGCCAACCAAAGACTCGCGCAGCGCGCAGCAGCCTTCGAGATCGACAAGCGCGCAGGCAAACTCTGGGCGTGCCGCGGAGGTTCGAGCGCTCGAGTCAGGCCGGGCAAAGCTGCGTGCGACGGACGCCAGGCCCGCCGCCGAACCGGTCGCCGCAATGATAAATTGCCGTCGAGAAATGCGCGTCATAGTTTGCCCGAGATCAGCCGATCCATGGACGCCGCCGTATCGTAGAATTGCTGATCGAGCGCGTAGCGATAACGCAGTTCCATCTCCGCCACCAGCCAGCCGTCGTAATTCACCTTGGTGAGCGCGGCGCGGATCGCCGGCCAGTTGTTGTCGCCCAGAAACAGGCTCGTGTAGACGCTCTGGTGTCCGCAGCGCCCGCGATGCTTGTTGACGTCCTTCAGATGGATGCGCGTGATGCGTGGACCATGCATCTCGATCCACTGCTCGGCGAATCCCGTGTCGTGAATGTTGCCGACGTCGAGGTGAATGCCCACGTGCGGGCTGTTGACGTCGTTTAAGAAAACCCAGAATTCGCGCGGCGTCAAGAGAAACCGTTGCTCGGAGTTGCAGTTCTCGCAACCGATCTTGACTCCCGCTTTCCCGGCCGTCGGTGCGAGGCGCTGCATGGCATCGAGGCAGCGCTGATAGACTTCGTTGTAAGGTACTTCTTCGGTGACCAGGCCGGCCACCACCAGGATTGCGTCCGTACCCAGAATCTGCGCCGCCTCGACTTGCCGCTCGACGATGCGCATCGCGTGCTCGCGCACCTTGGGATCGCGCGCCGAGAGCGGCGATTCCCAGTGCAGACCGGTCGAGACGTTGGACACCACCAGGCCGGCGCTGTCTACCTTGCGGCGCAGCTCGCGGATCTCCGCGTCGGTGGTCGACATCTGGAACCACGGCACGTCGCCCAGCCACAGCTCGATGCCGTCGAATCCCGACTTCTTGACGAGCTCGAGTCCCTGCTCGAAGCTCCAGCCCTTGGGAATCATGTTATCGCCGATGGATTTTTTCATGCTGCCCTCGATTCCAAGAAAACAGTCGCTGCGTCACCATCCCCTGGCGGGAACCCCGGCGCGGCCTCTTCCGCAAAGCGTGCATCTTACCTCAACTGGCGCGCCAGAGCGATAGCCTTGAGAGAGGTAGCGGTGGACCCTGCGGGCGGCGTTACAATCATCTCTTCGAGTGCGGAGGATGTCTTGCCCGACCGGCGAGTGATCACGTTGACCACGGACTTCGGCCTGACCGACCACTTTGTGGGCGTGATGAAGGGCGTGATCCTCAGTATCCATCCCGACGTGGAGCTTGTGGACATCAGCCACGAGGTGGGGTCGTACGATATCAACGAAGGCGCGCTGACGCTCGCGCAGAGCTATCGCTACTTCCCGCCTGGGACCATTCACCTGGTGGTTGTTGATCCCGGCGTCGGAAGCGCTCGCCGGCCCATTCTCGCTACCACGCCGCGCTATCATTTCGTCGCGCCTGACAATGGCGTCCTCTCGGGAATCTACGAGCGGGAGGACGCGGTCGAAGTGCGCCACGTCACTGCCGACCACTATTGGCTGAAACCCGTCAGCCACACCTTCCATGGACGCGACATCTTCGCTCCGGTCGCCGCCTGGCTCAGCAAAGGAGTGGAACCCTCGAACTTCGGCGACGTCATCAACGACTACATCCGGATTGCACTTCCCAAACCAACGCGACGCGAAGAGAGCGGAAAATGGCGCGTCGAAGGAGCAGTGCTTCGAATCGACAAATTCGGCAACGTCATCACCAATCTGACACCTGAAGACGCCCCCGAGCTCTTCCGAGAACCGCCGCCATCGTTTTGTATCGCCATCAATGGTCACGAGGTCACGACTTTGCGCCGGTCGTTCGCCGACGGCCACTCCTCGGAGGTGTTCGCCATCCTCGGCAGCTCGGGCTACATCGAGATCGGCATGAATCGCGGTTCTGCCGCCCAGACGCTTCAGGCTGGACGCGGCGCGCCCGTCACTGTGATCCTTCTACGGTAAGAACCACCGTGACGTGTCATTCCGAGCGAAGCACAGCGGAGCGAGGAATCTCGCCTTGTGCGCAAAGAGGTAAGTGCGAGATTCCTCGCCGCCTTTGGCTTCTCGGAATGACACCCGTGACGCGTTTTCAACAAACTGCCTAAGCCGAACTGGCCTTGGTGTCTTCGCGCGTCATCGGCGCGACGACAGGAAGCCGCTCGACTCGCACTTTGGCTACGCGGCGGCCATCCATCGCCGTGATGGTATAACGGCGGCCTTCGAAGATGAACGTTTCGCCGCCCTGGGGGATGGCGCCCAACTGCGACAGAACGAAACCCGCCAGCGTTTCGTATCCTGGCCCACGTGGCAGCACGATTCCATAATCATCCGCCATCTCGCGCAAGCTGAGCGCCGCATCCACCAGCAGGACGTTGTCGCTGAGTTTCTGGATCGCCTTCTCTTCCCGGTCGTACTCGTCCTGGATCTCACCCACAATCTGCTCGAGGACATCTTCGATAGTGACCAACCCGGTGAACGTGCCGAATTCGTCCACCACCAGCGCCATCTGAGTATGCCGGCGACGCGCTTCGTCAAGCATCTGGTTGAGCGGCATACTTTCCGGAACGATCATCGGCTGGTGCAGAATCGAGCGTAGCGACAACGGCGTGTTGAGCATGACGCCGCGCCGTTGCCGATCACCGAGCACACCCAGCAGGTCCTTGGTGTAGAGGATACCCACAATGTGGTCGGGCGCTCCTTCGTAAATCGGAATACGCGAGTGCTGGTCTTTCACCACCTGGTCGAGCAGGGCGCCGAGGTCGGGGCTGAGCGGGAGGCAGGTGACCTTGGGCCACGGCACCATGATCTCCCGCACCAGCACGCGGTGCAGGTCGAAAACGCTGTGGATCATCTCCTCCTGCTCTTCACCCAGGAGTCCACGCTGCCGAATCGCTGAGACGATGAGCTTCACTTCGTCGGCCGTATGCGGGACGCCGCGGGCTCGACCGGCACGATGCCCGAGTGGACCCAGCACCAGGCCTGCCAGCCAGTCGAGGGCGCGTACCGGCGCTTTCGCCAATTTGAGGAAGACGAACATCAAGGGGGAGACGAGCAGCGCTGCCTGCTCGGCACGCTCGTAGGCCAAGTTCTTGGGAACCAGCTCGCCCAGCACCGCGAGCAGCGTCGTGACCAGCACGAAGGCGAGCGCCACGGCAATCGAGTGGGCGATAGCCACTGAAACCAGATGATAGGTGTGGCCGTTCAACGACTGCTCGATGAGTCCGGCGATGATTCCCTCGCCCAGCCACCCCATGAGAACGCTGGCCACCGTAATGCCGAGTTGGATCCCCGAGAAAAGCATGCCCACGTCCGCGAGCAGCGTCTTCACCAGGCGGGCGCGAGTATCCCCTTCGCGGATCAGTTGTTCCAGGCGCGACCGCCGCACGCTGAGCAGTGCATACTCCGCCGTGACGAAGGCGGCGTTCAAAGCCACGAGCGCCGCGATCAACAGAAGCTCAAGAACGAGAGCCATGCGAACGATTATGAACGACCCTAGGCCAATAATGAAGCGGGCAGTCGACAGCTCGGACGAGGGGCGCGCTGGAAGGCTGGAGACTTACGGACACTGTCATTCCGAGGAGCCTGGCGACGAGGAATCTCGCAGTTACGTTCCTTTCAGAGCGAGATTCCTCGCTTCACTCGGAATGACAGTTTTCCGAAGATTGGACGACCGGCTCATGCTTATTCCTTTATACTTACCCGTTCGCGACTGGCTTCGAGGCCAACGATGTCCACAGAACGCGCTGTCTTCAAGACAACCTGCGCGCTCGACTGCCCGGACACCTGCGGGATGCTGGTGACCGTCGCGAACGGACGCGTCACGCGCATCCAGGGCGACCCTGCGCATCCGGTGACGCGCGGATTCTTGTGCCACAAGGTGGCGAACTACGACCGGCGCCTTTATTCGCCGCTTCGCGTGCTCACTCCACTGCGGCGTGCAGGCGCGAAGGGCGAAGGCAAGTTCGTCCGCATCACCTGGGATGAAGCTCTGGACGAAATCGCCGCGCGCTTCAAGGCCATCGTCCAGGAGTATGGGGGCGAAGCCGTCCTGCCTTATTCCTACGGCGGTTCGCTCGGCATTGTGCAACGCCTCGCGGGACACCGCTTCTTCTATCGCCTCGGGGCCAGCCGTCTGCTGCGTACTATCTGCGACCCCGCCGCCATGGCGGGCTGGGACATAACCATCGGCAAGGGCATCTCGACCGACCTCGCGCAGGCCGAGCACTCCGACTTCATCATCATCTGGGGCATGAACGTTGCCGCCACCGCGGTTCACTTTGTTCCCATCGTCAAAGCGGCCAGGAAGCGCGGCGCGCGCGTCGTCCAGATCGACCCCTACCGCAATCGCACCTCGCATCTGGCAGACGAACAGTTGATGCCGCGCCCAGGGACGGACGGAGCGCTGGCGCTTGGGATGATGCACGTCCTCCTGCGCGAGGACTTGGTCGACCACGACTATGTCGAGAAGTTCACGCTCGGTTATGACGCGCTGCGCGAGAGAGTGCTCGAAGAATATCCAGTCGAACGCGTCAGCCGCATCACCGGCGTGCCCGAGGAGCAGATTGTCCGCGTGGGGCGCGCGTATGGCAAAGCGCGGGCACCCTTTCTGCGCGTCGGCTTCGCGCTCACCCGCCACGAGAACGGTGGCATGGCCATCCGCACCATCGCCTGCTTGCCGGGGTTGGTCGGCGCTTTCCGCAAGCCCGGCGGCGGCGCGCACCACGAGACCGCGGCAGCCTTCGAGTTCAATTACGACCGCGTCACCGGCAAGGACCTTTTCCGGCCCGCGACGCGCGAGATCAACATGGTCGAGCTCGGCAAAGTCCTGCTCGAGGAGAAGAGTCCTCCCGTCAAGGCACTCTACGTCTACAACTGCAACCCGGCGGCCATCGCGCCCGACCAAGCGCGCGTCCACGCCGGAGTTCGTCGCACGGACCTCTTTACGGTGGTCCACGAACAGGTGCACACCGATACCGTCGACTTTGCCGACATCGTGCTGCCCGCGCCGACGTTTCTCGAGTACCTCGACATGTACAAGTCGTACGGCCACTACTATGCGGCCATCGGCAAGCCGGTGGTCGAGCCGCTGGGCGAGGCAAAGCCCAACCTCGAAGTCTTCCGGCTGCTGGCGCGCCGCATGGGGTTCACCGACGCCTGCTTTGACGATTGCGAGTATGACATCATGGAGCAGGCGCTCGACACTGACTCACGCTTTCTCGCGCCGGTGGACTTCGAGAAGCTCAAGGCCGGCGAGCCGCAGCGCCTCGACTTCCCCGCCGACGCTGATCCCTTCGCGAACGGCTTCTATACTCCCTCCGGGAAGCTCGAGTTCTACTCCGAGTCGATGGCGAAGCTGGGATTCGATCCCCTGCCGGCCTACAAGCCTTGCACCGAGAGCCCTGAGAACCACGGGCTGCATCATCAGTATCCGCTGCAACTGCTGGCGCCGCCCTCGGTACATTTCTTGAACTCGACTTTCGGCGCGGTCGCGGAACAGCGTCGCCAGATGGGACGGCCCGCGGTCAAGATCCATCCCGCTGACGCACGAAGTCGCAACATCGCTCACGGAGACGCGGTCCGCATCTTCAACCAACGCGGCGAATGCCGCTACGACGCCGAGGTCACTGACGATACCCGCCCGGGCGTCGTCGTAGCGGAAGGCCTCTGGTGGGCGAAGCATACGCCCGGCGGGCGGTCGATCAACACGCTGATTTCGAATCGCCTCACCGACCTCGGCGGCGGGTCGACGTTTCAGTGCAACCTGGTTGAAGTCGCAAGGCTGTAGCACACCGAAGGAGTCTGACCCTTTCAAATCTATGGCAGACACCGCCAACGTTAACCTGTGGTCCTCGACCGAGCATGCGCTTGATTACCTGAAGAAGGCGGACTCCATTCCGCATCGCACGGAAGGCGAGGCGGCATTGCTCGAATGCGTGCCGGCGAACGTGACTCGCATCTTGGATCTCGGCTCGGGCGACGGGCGGCTGCTGCGTCTGCTGAAGCTCGACCGGCCGCAGGCGGGCGCTGTGGCGCTCGATTTCTCTCCCGTCATGGTCGAAGCACTCCGCAAGAACTTTGCCGCGGACCCCTCAGTGACAGTCGTCGAGCACGACCTCGACCAGCCGCTCCCCGACCTCGGCGCGTTTGACGCGGTGGTCTCGAGTTTCGCCATCCACCATCTGGTCGACGAGCGCAAGCGGTCGCTCTACGCCGAGGTGTACGGTGTGCTCACGCCGGGCGGAGTTTTCGCCAATCTCGAGCACGTGTCTTCGCCCACCGCGGCGCTGCATCACCGCTTTCTCGAAAGGCTGGGGATCCCGCTCCTGGGCGAGGATCCGTCGAACAAGCTGCTCGACGTCGAGACGCAGCTTACCTGGCTGCGTAAGATCGGCTTTATCGATGTCGACTGCCACTGGAAATGGCTGGAGCTGGCGTTGCTCGCGGGAAGAAAGCCCTAGGCAAGTTTCTGATAAGAATACTGGGATCGTGTCATTCCGAGCGAAGCGAGGAATCTCGCTCTGAAAACGAGGAACATTACGAGATTCCTCGTCGCCTTCGGCTCCTCGGAATGACATTTTGGCCGAATGCTTCATAACCTGCAAGGCTCTGCGCCATGGAACAATTTCTCACAAGTACCATCCGCCGCTACTACGAGCTCGAGCTGCCGCGCGGCCACGGCGCTCGGCGCCATTCCCACAAAAGATGGCCGTTGCTTATCGCCCTGCATGGCTACGAGGGCGACATGACCTCCATGATGGGTGTGGCGCGGCGGATCGCCCACGGCAAGATGATCGTCATCGCGCTTCAGGGACCGAACCAGTTCCTGATCGGCAACGATCCTCTGAAGCACCAGCGAATCGGATACGGCTGGGGAACAACCTGGAAGATGGACGATTCAATTGAAATGCACCACGCGGACCTGAGGGCGCTGATCGATCTGGCGGTCCGCCGGTACCATGCGGCGCGTACGCAGTTTTTTTTGCTGGCTTTCTCGCAGGCCTGCGCCTACAACTACCGCTTCGTTTTCACGCATCCGCGCGCCATTCGCGGCGCCATCGGCGTGTGCGGCGGCGTTCCCGGCGACTGGGAATCGAATCCGGCTTATCGCCCGGCACGAACCAACGTCCTGCACATCGCGGCAACCCGCGACAAGTGGTACTCGCGCGAGCGAAACCTCGAGTTCCGCCGCAAGCTCGGCCAGCGCGCCGCTTCGCTCGACTTCCGGTTCTACAATTCGACGCACAAGTTCCCGCGCACCTCGATCCCGCATATCCGGAATTGGATCGAGCGGCATCTTTGACAGGAGGACGTCAATGAGACTCGTCATCCTATGCTTGCTCGCCTCGCAAGGCATTTGCTGGGGAGTGGACCCGTTGTGCGTTCGGAACCTCGCCGTCCCAGAGTATCCGAGGCTGGCGCTGTTGGCACGGATTCAGGGTGAGGTCAGAGTCGCGGTCGAAATCGGCAGCGACGGAAAGGTCCTATCGGCCAAGGCAGCAGTTCCATCCGGCCGAGCAAAGGCCTTGGAATTATTGAGGCGTGCCGCAGAGAAAAATATTGCCGGGTGGACTTTCGAGCCGCCATTCGGAGCTAAGGCATTCCCGCTGAGGCAGACTGTGACTTACTTCTACAGAATTCGGGGTGAACCGGTTACAAGCTCCCCTTGTCCTACCCTGGTCTTGCGCCCCCGAACCACGTGGAGATCGTAGCTCCGCCCATACATTGGGAGCCGTCGCAGCAAAATTAAGAGCTAATTGTCCACGCCACGCGCTCGACAACACAGCCTGACGCTTCGCCACAAGCTGCGCTTCTGCTATCATGCCAGTGATGTACGACGACGACGTGACCGTGGTCGAAAATCGGCCTCTGACCGGCGGTCACTTCCTGTTGAGCGTCCATTCTCCTCGTCAGGCGCAAGCGACTCGACCCGGGCAGTTCGCCATGGTGCGGCTGCTGGGACGCTCGGACGTCCTGCTGCGCCGCCCCATGAGCATCTACGACGTGAAGCCCAGCGGCGATCGTGTGCCTGGGAGGGCGGGCGTCTCGCCCGCTCCAGCGAACCGTCGCGGGAACCGTGGTGATCGAACTCCGTCACAACCGGAAGTCGTGCAACTCCTCTATAAAGTGGTGGGACGGGGAACGCGTCTGATGGCCGAACTCAAACCGGGCGACCGGCTCGGAATGCTCGCGCCGCTCGGCCACGGTTTTTTCGCGGAGGAATACCTGGAGCGCGCCCGCGAGGTCGACGAAGTGTTACACGTCGCCGGCGGTATCGGCATCGCGGCGCTGCTTCTTCCGGCGCGAGAACTCGCTCGCCAGGGAATCCGCCAGCGGCTGTTCTTCGGCGGCCGAACGAAGTTGGACCTGGTCGGCGTTCAAGACCTCAAGCCTCACGTCAAGGCCACGACGCTGGCCACCGAAGACGGATCGCGCGGCCATCACGGCTACGTCACTAGGCCGCTCGAAGAGCATCTGGCGCGATACCGTGACAAGAAGTTTCTGCTCATGGTCTGCGGTCCCTGGCCGATGCTCGAAGCCTCCGTGGTGCTGGCCGAGCGCTACGGCCATCCGTGCCTCGTCTCGATGGAGAATCGCATGGGCTGCGCGCTCGGCGTGTGCCTCGGATGCTCGATCCGCGTAGTGGGTGAAGGCCACGGAGCCTATCAACGCGTCTGCACTGAAGGGCCGGTGTTCTGGGCGGAGAAAGTGGTCTGGGGTAAGGACAGCCTTCCCAAGACCTGAGACGAATCCGCAGATTACGCAGATTGCGCAGAGGGAAAGCTGAAGAACAAGGCTGAGAGCGGGTTGGGAGAACGAGTGTGAGTGAAAACTAGCGGGAACGCCGCTCTGCAGTGCGGAAAGGCTTCGCCTGTCCGCGCGACGGACAAGAAGAATAAAAGAGATTAAGGCTTTGGCACCCCGACGGAAAGGCATAGCCTTACCGCACAGCGGAACGGCAAAGACGCTCAGTCTATGAAATCTGCGCCATCTGCGGACTCCCAGTTTGTCCCTCGCATTGATACCGAGATCGCCGGCATCCATTTCCAGAATCCTGTGCTGGCGGCGAGCGGTACCTTCGGCTACGGCCAGGAATTCGCACACCTTATCGACTTGAACCAACTGGGTGGAATCTGCGTGAAGGGTATTTCCGCCGAACCCATGCCGGGCAATCCGCCGCCACGCATCTATGAGACCGAGGCCGGGATGCTCAACGCCATCGGCCTGCAAAACGTGGGCGCCAGGAAGTTCCTGGAAGAGAAGCTGCCCTTCCTGCGCACGCTAAAGGCGCGCTGCATCGTCAACGTCTTCGGATACTCGACCGAGGACTACGTCCGCTGCATCGATATTCTGAACGCCGGGGACGGAATCGACGCTTACGAGCTGAACATCTCCTGCCCCAACACGCGCTGCGGCGGCATGGTCTATGGCAGCGACCCCAAGTTGACGGAAGAAGTGGTGGCCGCTTCGAAACGCGCGGCGCGCTACCCGCTGATCGTCAAGCTCTCACCCAATGTCACGGACATCACAGTGTTCGCGCGAGCGGCCGAGTCGGCCGGCGCTGACGCCCTGTCGCTGGTGAACACCTTCGTCGGGATGGCCATCGACATCGAGACGCGAACGCCGCGCATCTCGAACGTTACGGCCGGCCTCTCGGGCCCCGCCATCAAGCCCGTCGCTCTGCGCATGGTCTATCAGTGTGCCCGCGCCGTCCGCATCCCCATCATCGGTATCGGTGGAATCGCCTCAGCCGAGGACGCCCTCGAGTTCATCATCGCCGGAGCTCGCGCTGTGCAGGTTGGGACAGCCAACTTCTACGCGCCCTCGACCGCGCTCGAGGTTGTCCAAGGGATCCGCCAATACTGCGCCCGCCGGCAACTGCATCTCGCCCAAGTTACGGGCAGCCTCAAAACCCCTGAAGGTCCGGTAACCCCCACCGAATACTAGAGCCGCCGATGAGTCATTCGGACAACCCCCCAATCCGCGAGCCGTTCAAGGTCGCTGAATACTTCATCGACCGCAACCTCACGGAAGGCCGCGGCGATTCGAAGGCGGTGCTCTGGCAAGAACAACAACTCACCTATCACCAGGTCTCGATGCTGGTGAATCGCGCGGCGAACGCGCTCGCGGATGGAGGAGTCGCGCGAGGAGATCGAGTCCTCCTGCTTCTGCTCGACTCCCCGGCATTCGTCGCCGCCTTCTGGGGCGCCATCAAGCTGGGCGCCGTGCCCGTGCCCGTCAACACATTGCTGCGCGCCGAAGACTACGAGTTCATGCTGCGCGACAGCGGCGCGCGCGGCCTGGTGGTCGACGAGCGCCTCCTCGGGCGCATCCGCCCGGCGCTTGACCATCTCACCGCCCACCGTGCAAAGGGTGAAGGCCGATGGGGACCGCTCGAGGTCGTCTGGGTGGTGAGCGAGACTTTCGCAGGCAGGACAGGCGGGGGCCACCACGGTCTCGAACCTTCTGAGGAGAATGTCTATCAGAGCTTTGACCAGGAGTGCGCCGCCAGCTCGCCTCACTCCACCGCGGCTCCGACACACCGCAATGACCCCGCCTTCTGGCTCTACACCTCGGGCAGCACGGGCCGGCCCAAAGCTGCGATCCACCTTCATCACAATATGGTCGACTGCCTGGAATCGTACGCGCGCCAGGTGCTCGGCATCACTTCGGGCGACCGTACTTTGTCGACCTCCAAACTGTACTTCGCTTACGGACTGGGCAACGCGCTCTATTTCCCATTTGGCGTGGGTGCCTCGACCGTGCTGCTCGCCGAGCGTCCGACGCCGGAAGCGATCTTCGAGATCATACGCCGCACCCGCCCAACCGTGTTCTTCGCCGTTCCCGCGCTCTATGCGGCTATGCTCCAGGCCGCTGAGTCCGGTTCTGTCGACTTAAGTTCCGTGCGCCTCGTCGTGTCGGCCGGCGAGGGGTTACCTGTACCGCTTTGGGAGCGCTTCCACGCGCGCTTCGGAATCTCGATCCTGGACGGCATCGGTTCGACCGAGATGCTGCACATGTTCATTTCCAATTGTCCTGGCGACGCCTTTGCGGGCTCCAGTGGCCGCCTGGTTCCGGGCTACGAGGCCCGCATCGTCGACGAGCAGGGACAGAGCCTCGCGTCCGGCCAGATGGGAGAACTGTGGATTCGTGGCGCAAGCGCCGCCTGCAGCTACTGGAATCGTCCCGAGCTTAGTCATGCCACGTTCCGCGGCGAGTGGACGGTGACCGGCGACAAGTTCGTCCAGGACGAGCGCGGTTATTTCTGGCACCACGGCCGCACCGACGACATGCTGAAGGTCAGCGGCCTGTGGGTCTCGCCCGTGGAGATCGAGAGCGCGCTGCTCGCTCACCCGTCGGTCCTCGAATGCGCCGTGGTGGGCGCGACCGACTCGGACGGCCTCACCAAACCCAAAGCGTTCGTGGTGCTGAAGGACGCCGCTCGCGAACCGCTCAGTCACGAAGAGGAGCTTGCGGCATTCCTGCGAACCCAGCTTCCTGGCTACAAGGTACCGCGCTGGATCGTGCTCATCGACGCCTTGCCTCGAACGGCCACGGGTAAGATTCAGCGCTTCAAGCTGCGGCAGACATCCTCGTGAGCGGCCATCGAGGCTCGCGCTATTACGGCGCCGCAGACGCGCGACCGAGTTCTGCTATACTCAGCCCAGTTGCAAGTTGAAATCCTACCGGACTCTTGGGGGCGTTATGGGTGTTGTGGAAACGGAAAAGGAGCTGAGCGTCTACGAGTCGATGGCGGCGCGCTTCGACGTCGCAGCGCGCAAGCTGAACCTGGACGAGGGACTCTGCAAGTACCTCCGCAAGCCCAACCGCGAAATCATCGTCCATATTCCCATCGGCTTGGACAGCGGACAGCTCGAGGTCTTCGACGGTTTCCGCGTCCAGCACAGCATCGCCCGCGGGCCTTGCAAGGGCGGCCTGCGCTACGGACCCAACGTCACGCTGGATGAAATCCGCGGCCTGGCAGCCGAGATGACGTGGAAGTGCGCCGTCGTCAACATCCCTTTTGGCGGCGCCAAGGGCGGCGTCATCTGCGATCCTGCGAAGCTTTCCCAGGCAGAGCTCGAGCGCATCACCCGGCGCTACACCGCGGAAATCCTCGATTATATCGGCCCCGAGCGCGACGTCCCCGCCCCCGACATGAACACTAACGAGCAGACCATGGCCTGGATCATGGATACCTACTCGATGCACGTCCGCCATACGGTGACGGCCAGCGTGACCGGCAAGCCGGTTGATTTGGGCGGCTCGCGCGGGCGGCGCGAGGCCACGGGACGCGGCTGCATGATCGTCTGTGACGAGGCGCTCAAGCGCTTCGGACGCGACCGGCAGGCGACGCGCGTCATCGTCCAAGGGTTCGGCAACGTCGGCTCGCAGGCCGCCCGGCTGATGCACGAAGCGGGCTACAAGATCGTGGGCGTCGCCGACATCCAGGGCGGCATCCTGAATTCGCGCGGCCTCGACATCCCGGCGCTGATTGAATACGTTGCCCAGCACAAGACGGTGCTCGGCTTCCCCGGCGGCGAAGCCACCGGCAACCTCGAAATTCTCGAGCAGGACTGCGACGTGCTCCTGCCGGCGGCCACTGAGAGCGTCATCACCAGCCAGAACGCCGACAAGATCAAGGCGCGCATCCTGGTGGAAGGCGCCAACAGCCCGACCACTGCGCCCGCTGACGACATTCTGTTCGAGCGCGGCGTCTTCGTCATCCCTGACATCCTTGCCAACGCGGGCGGCGTCACGGTTTCCTACTTCGAGTGGGTGCAGGACCGCCAGGGATACTTCTGGACGGAGGACGACGTCAACGATCGGCTGAAGCACATCCAGGTGCTGGCTTTCAACGACGTGGTGGCGTACGGCGAGAAGCACGGCGTCAACAACCGCATCGCCGCTTACATGCTGGCCATCGACCGGGTGGCGTTCAGCCTGAAGCTGCGCGGGATTTACGCCTAGCAGCATCCTGACTCCTGACCGTGGAACATGATTCCCCTCGATACGCTGCGAGAGCTTTACGACTACAACTACTGGGCTCGCGACCGGCAGCTCGAAGCCTGCTCCAAGCTGAGCAACGAGCAGCTCCTGCGGCCTATGGGATCGAGCTTCAGTTCCCTGCGCGACACCCTGGTGCATCTGCTGGTGGTGGAGTGGGTGTGGCTCGAGCGCTTCCAGGGGTGTAGCCCCCGCGCGCTTCCCGATTGGCTGGACCCTCTGCGCAACGTCACCTCGATCCGCGAACGGTGGTGGAGTCTCGAGCAGAACATGTACGCGTACATCGGCGGACTTGACGCCGACGCGCTCGAGCGCCCGCTCAGCTACGTCAATCTGAAGGGTGAGGTGTGGACTTACCCGCTCGGGCAGGCCTTGTTTCATCTCGTCAACCATCAGACGTACCATCGGGGTCAAGTCACGACGTTGCTGCGGCAGCTTGGAGCCGAGTCCGTGGCGATCGACTACCTGGTCTACCGCGACGAGCGTAACCAGCTTCACGCCAAGGCCGGAACTTGACCTCAGCAGCTTGACAAAATCCGGCGGCGTCCGGTACCGTGGGATGCCAACGCAACGTAGGCCGCGCCAAATCATGATCAAGACCGAAGACGAGCTACGCAAGGAGATAATCGAAATCGGCCGGTGGATCCACGACCTCGGCTTCGTCTCCGGCTACGACGGCAACATCTCGGCGCGCCTCGATGACCACCGTATCCTCTCGACTCCCACGACCATGTCGAAGGGGATGATGCAGACCGACGACCTGGTGGTCGTGGACTACGAAGGTCAGAAGATCACGGGCCGGCGCAACGTGACGAGCGAGATCGCGATGCACCTGCTCATCTACAAGCGGCGTCCGGACGTGCACGGCGTCGTGCACGCCCATCCGCCCACCGCCACGGGCTACGCGGCGGCTGGCCTTTCGCTCAACAAGGCGCTGGTCTCGGAAGTCGTGCTGTCGCTTGGGTGCATTCCGCTCGCTCGCTATGCGACGCCGGGCACGCCTGAGCTGACGGAGGCGCTGCGGCCGCTGGTCGGCTCCTACGACGCCATCCTCATGGCCAACCACGGCGTCGTCACCTGCGGTCCGGATCTGGCCCGCGCCTACTACAGGATGGAAACGGTGGAGCACTTCGCCAAGATTTCGCTGGTGACGGAGCTGCTCGGACGCCAGGTCTTGCTATCGGAAACCGAGGTGGATAAACTGCTCGCCGTCCGTCAGCGTTACTTCGGCGCCGGCACGCCGGCCATCGAGCGCAGCGCGACTTGCCCGGTCACCGACGGTGTGCGTGAGACGCCGGAGCGGTTCAAGGTTTCACGCGAGGACCTGACCGCCATGGTGCGGGAAGCGGTCAAAGCTCAGCGGACCGCCAAGAGTTAGTCGACGGGTCTGGGAGGATCAAAATGGGTGAAGCTTTGGGCATGATTGAGACGCGGGGCTTGGTCGCCATGATCGAGGCTTCAGACGCGATGGTCAAGGCAGCCAAGGTGACGCTGGTGGGCTGGGAGAAGATCGGCTCCGGCTACGTGACGGCGCTCGTGCGCGGCGACGTGGCCGCGGTGAAGGCCGCGACGGACGCCGGTGCAGCCGCAGCGCGCCGCGTGGGCGAACTCATCGCCGTGCACGTGATTCCGCGCCCGCATTCGAGTCTCGAGGACGTGCTCCCCATCGGCAAAGGCGAGCTGGCGGCCAAGTAGTTGTGCCCGTGGCCCGCGCCGGTCCCTCGTCACTCATCACTCGTCACTGAATTCCTATGCTGCTCGCCAAAGTTGTCGGAACGGTGGTCGCCACGCGCAAGGATTCCCGCCTTGAAGGCAAGAAGCTCCTGATTGTCGCGCCGCTTGCCCCGGAAGAGGTGGAGGGCGGGCGCTCGGTTTCAGCTCCCGGCAAAGCCAATTACCTGGTCGCCGTCGACACCGTCGACGCCGGAAACCGCGAGACGGTGATCATCGTGGCGGGGAGTTCGGCGCGCATGGCGTCAACCTGCAAGGATACGCCCGTGGACGCGGCCATCGTGGGCATCGTGGACACGGTTCAGTTGGACAAGAAATAGCCATGTTTCTGGCACGCGTCGTCGGCAACGTTGTCGCAACGGTCAAGGATCCGCCCCTCGTCGGCAAGACGATCCTCATCGTCCAGCCCATTGACAAGCACGGCCGGGATCACGGCGCCAAGCTGCTGGCGCTCGACAGCGTGGGCTCGGGCGCGGGCGAAACCGTCTACTGCTGCCGGGGACGCGAGGCGAGCTTTCCCTGGCTACCCGACGAGGTCCCGACGGAAACTTCGATCGTGGCGATCGTCGACCGGATTAACACAAAGCCTTGAGTCGCTCATCTCGGGTCGTTCAGTCTTGGGTCTTGCAGTCTTGGAGTCGCTCAGTCTTCCGCCACGTGTCATTCCGAGCGCAGCGAGGAATCTCGCTCTGCAGATTGGCGGATTTAAGAGTCAGCAGACCAGAGCGAGATTCCTCACTTCGCTACGCTTCGTTCGGAATGACACGGCGCCAAATGTAGTTCAGAATTCAGAGCTCAGAATTCCTAATTCCAATGCTCATAGGACGCGTTGTCGGTGATATCGTCGCGACCCAAAAGGCTCCGAGCCACGAGGGCCGCAAGATCCTCATGGTGCAACCGCTGAACCTCGACGGCACGGACCGCGGCGACGTCGTGCTGGCGCTCGACGCGGTGGACGCGGGCGTCGGCGACCGCGTCCTGGTGGTCACCGAGGGCTGGAGCGCCATGACGGCGGTCGGGCGTCCTCAGTCACCTATCGACATGGCCGTCGTGGGAGTCGTCGACACCGTGACACTCGACGAGTAGCCGGTTCCGGACGGCGATTTTCGAGTTTCGCTTTTCCTTCTTTCCCGCTACAATCGCTCCCAATGGCGCGCGCGCTGAAGGGTGGCACCCGCATCATCGGCATCGATCCCGGACTCAACGCGACCGGATACGGAGTCATCGAATGCCTGGCCGAGGAAGTGCGGCTCGTCGAAGCAGGCGTCATCCGACTGCCGCGCAGCCGCGGTGATAACCTGCCGGCACGCCTCGGGAGACTTTTCACGGATCTCGAGGAGATCATAGGGGAGTTTGAACCGCAGGCGATGTGCCTGGAAGAGGTGTACGCGCATCGGCAATATCCGCAGACCTCCGTCCTGATGGGCCATGCGCGCGGCGTCATTTGCTTGGCGGCGCGCCTGGCGAGCATTCCGGTGGTGAACTTTTCCGCCAAGCGCGTCAAGCAGTCGGTGACGGGCAACGGCAACGCCTCGAAGACTCAGGTGCAGCGCGCCGTCCAGAACTTTTTTTCGCTGGATTGCGCCCCGCATCCGCCCGACGTCGCGGACGCCTTGGCCGTGGCGCTGTGCTTTATCGACTCGCGACGCGCCTCGGCCAACGGCTGGCCTTCGAGAGGCCGCGGTTCGAGCCGCCGAGCGCGACTCGCCCCGGCGGCATGGGATCACACGAAAGAGTGGGCAGGCCTCTGATCTCAGAAGTCACAGGCGAAGTCCTCTACGACCGCATCCGGCGCAACTCGCTGCTGGTGCGCTCGGGCCCGCTCTGCTACGAGGTGTTCGTGCCCTCGGGGATCGCCTCGCGCCTGCGCCACGCGCCCGACTCGGAACGCCGGAACCCGCTGACCCTCTACACGATTTACTATATCGATGGTGGACTGGGCGGCGGGCACCTGACGCCGAAGCTGGTGGGGTTCCTCGACCCGCTCGATCGGGAGTTCTTCGAGGCCTTCACCACGGTGCCGGGCGTCGGATTCATGAAGGCGCTCAAGTGCCTCATCCAACCGCTCAACGAGATTGCCGGCGCCATCGAACGCGGCGACACGCTTTTCCTGACCGGGCTACCCGGCATCGGCACCAAGACAGCGGAGCGCATTGTTACCGAGCTCAAGGGCAAGATGGCCAAATTCGCCCTCGCGCCCAACGAGGAGCCGCTGTCAATCGCGAAGGAGCCGGCGTCGGAACTGCGAACCGAGGCGCAACAGGTGCTCGAACAGCTCGAGTATTCTCGCAGCGAGGCGCAGCGCATGGTCGCCGATATCTTCGCGCGGCACAAGAATTTGAAGTCCATCGACGAGTTTCTGCGCCGGGTATTTGAACAACGAACGCAAAATGCTGAATTGTGAATATTCACAATTCATAATTCTTAACATGGCAAGAGAACGACTTGTTTCGCCTGGTCTGATCTCGAAGGAGGAGGAGAGCTTCAACCGAAGCCTTCGCCCGCCTACGCTCGACGAGTACATCGGGCAGAAGAGCGTGGTCGAGAAGCTCAAGATCGCGCTCGAGGCGGCGAGCCGCCGCGGTGAGGCGCTCGAGCACGCCCTCTTCTACGGCCCGCCCGGCCTGGGCAAGACGACGCTCGCCTACATCATCGCCAACACCATGGGCGCCAAGATCACCACCACTTCCGGGCCCGCGCTCGAGCGTACCGGCGACCTGATGGGCATTCTGACCAACCTGGGGGAAAAAGACATCCTCTTCATCGACGAGATCCACCGCCTGCCCGCCAACATCGAGGAGTTCCTCTATCCTGCCATGGAGGACTTTCGCGTGGACTTCGTGGTCGACAAAGGCATGTTCGCCAAAACTATCAACGTGCCGCTCAAGAAGTTCACGCTCATCGGAGCGACGACGCGCGCCGGAAGCCTTTCGGCGCCGCTGCGCAACCGTTTCGGGCTCTTTTATCACCTCGACTTCTACGCGCCCGACGAGCTGCGGCAGATCGTGCTGCGCTCAGCGGGCATCCTGAACGCGCCGGTCGATGAGGGCGGCGCGGACGAGGTCGCTCGCCGCGCGCGCGGCACTCCACGCATCGCCAACCGATTACTGCGGCGCGTACGCGATTTTGCCGACGTCAAGGCAAAGGGCGAGATCAATCGCGCCGTGGCGCGGGAAGCGCTCTCGCTCGAAGGCGTCGACGAGAAAGGACTCGACGATCTCGACCGCAGCTTTTTGAAGACGATCATCGAGCACTATCAGGGTGGGCCGGTCGGGGTCGAGGCGCTGTCCGCCACGCTCAACGAGGAAGTCGACACGCTGGTCGACATGGTCGAGCCGTACCTCTTGCAGCAGGGCTTCATCAGCCGCACCAAGAGCGGGCGCAAGGCAAACGAACCGGCCTATCAACTCCTGGGGAAAGCCGTGCCGCGCGGCGCCGCGAAGTCGCTCTTCGATTGACAGCAGGCCCCGGAGTGGTTTCGATTCGGCGCGGGCATTCCATCGCATGAAGCGCGTTTATCTCTCGCTTGGCTCGAACGTCGGGGACCGGAGGGCTCACTTGGAAGCGGCGCTGGGGAAACTGGCCGAGCGGGAGATTACGGTCGCGCGCGCCTCTTCCTTCTACAAGACCGAGCCCGTCGACTTTCGCCCGCAGCCTTGGTTTCTCAACTGCGTGGTCGAGGCGGAAACGAAGCTCATGCCGCTGCAGCTCCTGAAAGCGCTCAAACGGATCGAACGCGAACTCGGGCGGAAGCCGGGCACCGCCAAGGGCCCGCGGCCGATTGACATCGACATCCTGCTCTACGAGAATCTCGTGGTCCGCTCCGCGACCCTGACGATTCCCCACGAGCGGCTGGCGGACCGCCGCTTTGTGCTGATTCCGCTGCGCGAGCTGGAACCGAACCTGCGGCACCCAGTGACCCAGCGGACGGTGGTCGACATGCTCGGCGACACAGCCGACTCGAGCCAAGTCGTCCGCGTGAAGCGTGAGGAGTGAGCGAGGACGCGCCATGGCCAACCCGCCAGCCTACGATCCGCCGCGCTTCATCGCCGTCGAAGGACCCATCCGCGTCGGCAAGACGAGTCTGGCGCAGATCCTCGCCGAACGCCTTCAGGCCATCTACCTGCGCGACATCGAGGACAACCCGTTTCTCGAGGCGTTCTACAAAGACAAGCCTGGCGCGGCGTTCCAGGCGCAGCTCTACTTCCTCATCGAGCGCTACAAGCAACTGCGCGAGCTTGACCTCGCGGCCCCGGCGCGCCGCATGATCGTGAGCGACTACGTCTTCGACAAGGACAAGATTTTCGCCTGCCTCAATCTGAGCGACGCCGAACTCGCGCTCTACGATCAGTACTACGAGCTGCTTTCGGAACAAGTGCCCATCCCGGATTTGGTGGTATACTTACAGGCGAAACCGGAGACGCTCAAGAAGAGGATTTCGAAGAAGAATGCGCCGATGGAACACCACATCGCCGACGAGTATCTTGACGAGGTGGTCAAAGCCTACGAGCATTTCTTCTTTCACTATACTTCGACGAACCTGCTGGTGATTGAAACGTCCGAGATCGACTTCGTCGACCGGAACGAAGACCTCCAGCAGCTGCTCAAGCGATTGAGCGAGCCGGTCAAAGGAACACAGTACTTCTTGCCGCTTGGATCCGCGTCGGCGGACTGAGACGGTCCAAAATGAGTTGCGCAGTTAGACCCTCTCCGTCTGGACGAGTGAAGGCCCACTCGGGCCTCCAAGCCGTCGCATCGCGAGCGACGGCGCACCCTCCGGCCACGGAGAGGGTCTTTTGTTTTTGGGCACTTTGTTGAAGAACGTCGCTGCGTGTCGTTCTGAGCGCTAGCGAAGAATCTGCTTTTGGAGGTATCGCCATGGACCCGAAATTTGAGGCCGTGAGCAAGATCACCGTCCCGCACATCCTCGAGCGCAAACTGCGAGCCGAGCGAATCGCCTGCCTTACCGCTTACGACTACCCGACAGCGCGCCTGGTCGACGAATCGGGGATTGACATCATCCTGGTGGGCGACTCGCTTGCCCAGGTGGTGCTCGGCTACGACTCGACCTTGCCCGTCACCGTCGACGAGATGCTGCATCACCTGCGCGCCGCGCGACGCGGCGTGCGGCGGGCGCTGCTCGTTGCCGACCTGCCCTATGGCGCCTACCACGTCGGTGCGGACGACGCACTGCGCGCGGTCGTCCGTTATCTCAAAGAGGGCGGCGCCGAAGCGGTCAAGCTCGAAGGCGGACAGAAGCGCGCTGAGACTATCCGGCATCTGGTCGACGCCGAGATTCCGGTGATGGGCCACATCGGCCTGACGCCGCAATCGATTCACGCTTTCGGCGGACATCGCGTCCAGGGCAGGACGCTTGACGCGGCGAGCGAGTTGATTGCCGACGCGCAAGCGATCGAGGATGCCGGCGCCTTCGCCATCGTGCTCGAGGGCATCCCGCGTGAACTCGCCTCAATCATCACGCGGCGGCTGCGCATCCCGACCATCGGCATCGGCGCGGGGCCTGACTGCGACGGCCAGATCCTGGTACTGCACGATCTCATCGGCCTGAGCTTCGCTCCGCCCGCGAAGTTCGTGCGGCCGTATGCCAACCTCGCGGTCACGCTCACCGACGCCTTGGCGCGTTATCGCGACGACGTGGCCGCGGGACGCTATCCCGACGATTCCGAGTCCTACCACTGGCCCGCCGGCCTGCGCGAGCAGTTCGAAAAGGTCCGGACGTAGCAGGTTGTTGAAAAAGGCTTCGACGAGAACGGGCGTCAGGGCACGGCTTCAGCCGTGCCGAAACGCGCGCCCTTTGCTTCAATATTAATCGTTGTGCTCCGTTCTTTGGCACGCTTAAAAGCGTGCCCTGACGGAGCCGCCAGCGATTTCTTAATAGCCCCGTCGAACATGGCCGGCCCCAACTCGCAGTCGGCGACCGAGTCCCTTGATTCGCGCCTGAACTTTGAACCGTGGATCCGAACGTGCGGCTCATCACCTCGGTCGACGCGATGAGGAACGCCGCGAGAGCGCTTCGCGCTGGCGGCAGAACCCTCGCCCTCGTGCCCACTATGGGTGCTCTTCACGCAGGTCACCTGAGCCTGGTACGCCGCGCCCGGAGCGAAGCGGACGCCGTGGCCGTCTCGATCTTCGTCAACCCCACGCAGTTCGGTCCCGGCGAGGATTACACCAGCTACCCGCGCCACATCGAGCGCGACCTCGAACTGCTCCAACCTTTCCAGGTTGCCGCGGTCTTCGCGCCCGACGCGGCAGCAATGTATCCGCCGGGCTTCGACGCTTTCGTTGAGCCCGGCGCGCTCGCTCAGAAGTTCGAGGGCGTCGCGCGGCCCGGACACTTCCGCGGCGTGGCGACGGTGGTCGTCAAGCTCTTTCACATCGTTCAGCCGGACGTGGCCTGCTTCGGCCAGAAAGACTTCCAGCAAGCGGTCATCGTGCGCCGGCTGATCGAAAACCTGAACGTAGGCGTGCGGCTGGCGGTCGGCCCCATCGTGCGCGAATCGGACGGCGTGGCGATGAGCTCACGCCATGCGCACTTGAGCGCCGAGGACCGCGCCGCGGCGCGAGTCTTGTATCAGAGCCTGCGACGTGCGCACCAATGCTTCGAGGCCGGTGAGACCCGCGGTGAGGCTATCGTGGAGGAGATGAGGGCGGTGCTGAGCTCCGAGTTGCGCGTCAAACCCGACTACGCGGTGCCGGTCGACCCGCTGCGTCTCGAGCCCGTGGAACGCGTCACGCCGGGGACGGTAGCGCTGGTCGCGGCGCACGTCGGACCCACGCGCCTGATCGACAATCTGATCCTCGCGCCGGCGGGCACGAGCGACGAAGAGCGCCTGCGGCTGGCCTTCGGGAAGGAGATGTAGTCCTGGCTATCCAGCTAGCCTATGTGGAGAGTCTGCGGCTCCGCCGCTGTGCTGTGCGGAGGCGAGCAGTGCTTGCCGTCCGCTTGGCCTTTCCGCACAGTTACAGATGATTGGGTACAACCCCAAGGATGAAAATGCCCTCGCCCCCTTGGGGGAGAGGGTGGCGCGCCAGCGCCGGGTGAGGGGGTGCCACCGGCTATTTTCGAAACAGCAGGGTGGCAAAGCCGCGAAGGTGTGGAATCGAATCCTTAGGCGCAGAACGCGGCGCGTGAGCCCGCCTCATGACTTGAGCGCCGCCAGCACTTCTTGGATGTGCCCGTCGACTTTCACCTTGGGGAAGACGCGCTTCACCTTGCCGTCACTGCCGAGGATGTACGTCGTGCGCACGATCCCCATCGTCTTGCGCCCGTACATATTCTTCTCCTGCCACACGCCGTAAGCCTCGAGCGTCTGGTGACGGGTATCGCCGAGCAGGGGGAAATTCAGCGCGTACTTGTCGCGGAAGCTCGCCAGCTCCTCCACCGTGTCGCCGCTCACTCCTACTACGCGCGCCTTCAATTTCTCCAGTTCTTTTTTGGCGTCACGGAACTGGTTCGCCTCGCTGGTTCAACCCGGCGTGTCCGCCTTGGGGAAGAAGTAGAGCACGAGCGTCTGACCGAGCAGGCTCGCGAGACTCGTCTCGACGCCGGAATCTGACGGCAGGGTGAAGTCCGGAGCCTGGTCACCGACATTCAGCATGGGGACGGTTCCTCTCCGGGCAGCGCGCTGAGGAACGGACTTAGAAACTTGGCCACGAAGCGATCAGCATTCATAGAGGTCCGCGCGCTTCCAGGTCCGCCGCCGTTCAGCGGGCCCTTAAGAATCAGGGAGTCAATGTATGCGAGCTCCCGTTCCCACGCGGCGCGATCCAGAGGGGTATCATTCAGAACCCTGTCGATTCCTCGCCGGCGTGAAAAATCGAGCGACCGGTAGTCTTGATTGGATTCCATATGGTTTCCACTTTCATGCGGCGCCTAACGTCCGCCGCACATGCTTCTTACTGTACATCACGCGGACAATTCTCGTTTCAACACATCCTGCACCAACTGCGGATTCGCCTGGCCGCGTGTCGCCTTCATCACCTGGCCGACGAACCAGCCGAGCGTCGCGGTCTTCCCGCTGCGATACTGCTCGACCTGCTTGGGGTTGGACGCCATAATCTCGCGCACCACTTTCGCGATGGCCTCGGGATCGGCGATTTGCGCCAGACCCTTCTCGGCGATGACCTCTGAGGCGCGCTTCCGCGTCCGGACCATCTCGGCGACGATGTCCTTGCCCATCTTGCCCGAAATCTCGCCTTTCGCGACGAGCGCAATCAGTTCGGCGAGGTTCTCGGCAGACACCGGGTATTCGGTGAATTCCTTCTTGTTCTCCTGCAGGAGAAAGATCAGGTCGTTCAGGATCCAGTTGGCCGCGAGCTTCGGTTCGACCGCGCGTTTCGCGACATCCTCAAAGTAGTCCGCCATGCTGCGCGACGCCGTCAACAGTTGCGCGTCCTGCCTGGGCAGCGCGTACTGGCGCTCGAACCGCTCCTCGCGCGCCTCGGGCAGCTCGGGCAGCGACCGCCGCGCCTCCTCCTTCCACTCGTCCGAAATCACCAGCGGCAAGAGGTCGGGCTCCGGGAAATACCGGTAGTCGTGCGCGAATTCTTTCGAGCGCATCCCGTAAGTGCGCTGCTCGCGGCTGTCCCACAGGCGGGTCTCCTGCTGGATCTTGCCGCCGCCTTCGATCACCTCCACCTGACGCTCGATTTCGTAGGCCAGCGCTTTCTGAAGAAACTTGAAGGAGTTCAGATTCTTGACTTCCGTCTTCACGCCGAACTCGTTCGCGCCCACCGGCCGCACGCTGACGTTGGCGTCGCAGCGCAGGCTGCCTTCCTCCATGTTGCAGTCCGACACTTCAAGGTAGAGCATCAGCGTCTTCAGGCGCGTGAGATAGTCGTATGCCTCCTCCGGGGTTCGCAAGTCCGGCTCGCTGACAATCTCGATGAGTGGCACGCCCGAGCGGTTGAGGTCAATGTAAGACTTCTCGGCTGAGTCGGGGAATCCCTCGTGCAGCGACTTCCCCGCATCCTCTTCCAGGTGCACGCGGGTGATCCCGATGCGACGGCGCGCGCCGCCAACTTCGATTTCGAGATAGCCTTCCTCGGCGAGCGGCTCGTCGTACTGCGAAATCTGGTAGCCCTTGGGCAGGTCGGGATAGAAGTAGTTCTTGCGCGCAAAGCGTGACTGCCGGTTGATGGTGCAGTTGAGCGCCAGCGCCGCCTTCATGGCCATCGTCACCGCTTCGCGATTGAGCACGGGCAGCGCGCCGGGCAGCCCGAGGCACACCGGGCAGGTGTTCGAGTTGGGCGGGTCGCCGAAGCGCGTCGAGCACGAGCAGAAAATCTTCGACTTCGTCAGCAACTGGACGTGTACTTCCAGTCCAATCACCGCTTCGTACTTGGTACGAACTGGTATGGCAACGGGCATCTTTGGCTTTCAGCCTTCAGCTCTCAGCGGTCAGCTGCTCGGTGAATCCGAATTCTACCTCCACTGATTCCAAAGGACTTCTTCGGTTCGTTCCTCGAGATCGTGAAATCCAGAGCATCCGCAGATTTCGCAGATAACGCAGAAAATCAACAAGCAGAGAATAGAGAACGCCAGAAGGTTGTTTCTTGCTTCTAAACTACCAGCGCGTAACTTTTCCTGTCTTCTAACTCATGCCCTTACTGATTCTAAACAACTTCTTCGGTTCGTTCCTCGAGTTCTTGGTTCTTGTAAATCCCCCGTCACCCAAGCTCGATGCTCGATTCTTGCCTTCTGGCTTCTGACTCCTGACTTCTGATTTCTGCCCTTACTGATTCTAAACCACTTCTTCGGTTCGTTCCTCAGTTTTTGGGAATTGCCGGTCTCGGCAAGTTCCGAGGCACGAGGAGACCTCTGCCTTCCGCCTTCCGCCTTCCGCCTTCCGCCTTCCGCCTTCCGCCTTCCGCCTTCTGCTTTCCGCTTTCTGACTCCAGACTCCGGCACTGCGGACTCTCCATTGTGGTCATCCTGCCGCAAACTGTCAATCAGGTCGCCGACTGATCTCGGCTATCGCGCCACCCAGGATACGCGCGGCCGGCCGCTCGACGGATTGCGATCCACGACCACGGGCGTGCGGAAGACGCGGCTCAGCAGTTCCGACTCGAGCACCTGCTCGGGCGTTCCCTGGCAAAGGCAGTGTCCGCCATCAAGCAGCAGCAGCCGGTCGGCGAGCTCGGCGGCCAGGTTCAGCTCGTGGGTGACGATGACGGTCGCGAAGTCTTCCGAAACGGCGAGCGTCCGCAAGAGGCGCAGCATTTCAATTTGATAGCCGATATCGAGATTGGCGGTGGGTTCGTCAAGCAGAATCAAGCGGGGCCGCTGGGCGAGAGTCCGCGCCAGCACAGCGCGCTGGAATTCGCCTCCGCTGACTTCCGTCATCCGCCGATCGGCGAGCGGCTCGAGGTGCGTCCGCGCAATCGCCCACTCGACCCAACGTTCGTCGTCGGCGGATTCGAAGAGCCGCGGGCCCAAATGCGGATGCCGGCCCTGTCGGACAAACTCGTGCACCGTGAAGGAGAATGCCAGCGCCGTATCCTGCCGGGCGACACCCACGCGTGCGGCGCGGGCGCGAGGCGGCAGGCGGCCGAGGTCGACACCGTCAAGCTGGACGCGCCCGGCGAGCGGCTTGAGATATCCGCTCGCAATCTCGAGCAACGTCGATTTGCCCGAGCCGTTGGGTCCGATAAGGGCGACCAGTTCGCCCGCGCGCGCCTCAAAGCTGGTGGGCGCGAGCGCGAACTGCGGATAGCGGAACGCGACGCCTTCAACGGTGAGACCAGCGCGTGTGGTCGGGATTCGCGTTTCAGCGCTAACGGTTAGATTGGCCACGAGTGAATTATGAATTCTGAATTCTGAGTTGGCTTCTCATCGTTGCGTGAAGATTTTTTGTCCGGCGCGAGTTACAAGACATCTTCACACCAGGTCGCAAGTGCTTTCCCTTCAGAGCGAGATTCCTCGCTTCGCTCGGAATGACACACTTCCAGCCCGCTCGCGTCGTCAACCCGCAGTGCGCCGCAGCAAATAGATGAACACCGGCGCACCTGCGACTGCCGTCACGGCGCCGACCGGCAGCTCGGACGGCGAGATGACGGTGCGCGCCAGGGTATCCGAAATCACCAGGATAAGCGCGCCACCCAGCGCCGCCGTGGGCAGCAGGGTGCGATGGTCGTTGCCCACCAGCATCCGCCCGAGGTGCGGCACCAGTAATCCGAGGTAGCCAATCGCGCCGCTCACCGACACGGCGAGTCCCGTAAGCAGTGACGCGAGAATGTACACCACCGTGTGGACGCGCGTGACGCTCACACCGAGGTGCGCCGCTTCTTCCTCGCCGAGCAGGAGGACGTTGAGGTCCTTGGAGAACGCGTAGAGCGCCGCCGTCCCGACCACGATGGCAGGCGCTAGCAGTTTCAATTGCACGCCGGTCACCACGCTCAAGTCGCCCATCAGCCAGAACGCCGCGCCGCGCACGTCGCGCGTGGAAAGCATGGTCAGCACGAACAGAATGACGGCGGAGAGGAACGACGCGGTGATGACTCCCGCGAGCAAGAGCGCCGAGCTTGCCAGCCGTCCGCGCCGGCGGCCCAAGAGGTAAACCCAGGTCATGGTGGCGAGTGCCCCCACAAATGCCGCAAGCGGCGAGGCGGCAGCCACCCGTCCGCCGATCCAGAGTGCGGCGATATCGCCAAGCGCCGCGCCACTCGAGATCCCGAGGACGTAAGGATCGGCCAAAGGATTGCGCAGCAGCGCCTGAAGCGCCGTGCCCGCGACGGCGAGCGCCGCGCCCACCAGCGCGGCAAGCACGATGCGCGGCAGCCTTATCTCCCGCACGATAACCGTCGCGTCAGTGCGCGGACCGATGCCCGCGAGACTCTTCCACACGTCACTGAGCGCGACGTGAACTCCGCCGACCGCTAGCGCTCCTGCCGCCACCACCGCCAGCGCGCCGCTCAAGACGAGCATCACGATCACCACGTTGCGGCGCGTTGCGGCCAGAGTCATCAGCGCGACTCCTTGGCGGCAGGATGCAGGATTTGCGCCACGTCTTCGAGCGCGTCCACAAGCCGCGGACTGGGATGAATGATCGCCTCGGTAACAAAGTACGTTCGATGATCCTTGACGGCGCGGAGGTCCTTCCAGCCGGGCATCGCGGCAATTTCTTTCACTCCAGGCGAAAGCGCCGCATCGCTCGGAAAAAGGATCACGTCCGGATCGCGCTTCAGCACTTCTTCCAGGCTCATGCGCGGCCACTCTCCGTGAAGATCGTCGGAGATGGAGACGCCGCCGGCCCGCTGGATGACGTCGGAAACGAACGTGTGAGGTCCGGCGGTGATCAGCGGACGATACCAGGTCACGAACAGAACTTTGGGACGTGGCTGGCCGGCCACGCGCTGCTCGACGGCACCAATCCGATGCTGAAGGCTCGCGACCAGCGCCTGCGCGTTGGCTTCGTCATCCAGCACACGGCCGAGGTCCGAGATCAAGCGCAGCGTGTCAGCGAGCGAGTGTGCGGTCAAGCCATAGAGCGGAATGCCGAGTCGATCGAGCTGGTCGGCCGTCTCCCGTCGGTTGGCCTCGACGATACCCAGCACCAGGTCAGGCTTCAAGGCCACAATCTTTTCAAGACTCGGGTTGAGCACGGCGCCGACGTGTGGCTTCAACTTCGCCTCCGGTGGATAATCGCAGTAGTCCGTGTCGCCCACCAGGCGATCGCCGAGTCCTAGAGCGTAGATGGTCTCCGTGATGCTCGGGGCGAGCGAAATCAGCCTTTCGGGATGCTCGGGGACGTTGACGCGCCGCCCCGTCTCGTCCGTGAGCATCCGTGCCTGGACGGTCGACGGCCTCCAAGCGAAGCTCAGGAGCGCGATCGCGAGCGCGATTCCCAAACACCGGAAGATTGGCGTTCCGTGTCGCATGAGCCGACTAGTTTAACAGCCATTCTGTGCGAAAACGCGGCATTCGTTCTATCAGTGGCTTTGGCGATCGCCCGCGCATCCCCGTCACCCGGCGCTGGCGCGCCACCCTCTCCCCAAGGGGAGGGTAATTAATCAAGTCCTCGTGCGTGGAGATGTATCCAACTGAAGCCTATTTACCCTAGGGTAATTCACCCCAGGTACTAGGTAATTACCTATATTGGGAAGCCGATACCAACGGCTTAGTCTTAGCATCTGGCACAAGCGCGCCGGGGACACAGTCCCGGCTAGTCAGCCCGACCTGCTGGCGAAGCTTGCAGTGGCAAGGGGGTCTGGGAGGGAAAGCTTCCAGAAGGATGACGCTCGTCGCACGGAACATTGTTCAACTGGCTCTGGCGCTGTCCGTGGCGCTGACGGCGGGCCTCGCGCTGATGATTATCCTGGCGGTGGGCCGGCGACGGCGGCGCGACCGGCACTTCAAACGTCTGGACACCCTGCGCGAGAACTTGGGGCCGCTGGTCAGCGCCATCGTGGCTGGCGACATGGACTACCTGCGCGGACTCTCGGCGCTCGAGCAGCTTCGGGGATACGACCGGACGCACATGCTGGAGCGGCTGTGCCTCGAGCAACACCCCACACCCGAGCAGCTTCCCGTCCTGCTCAAGCTCTGCGAGGATTTGGGACTGGTCCAACAGTGGCAGCGCAACCTCATGGGTCAGGAACAGCGCGAGCTGTTGCGCGACTCGATTCGACGGCCCGGCGGGCTGGTCGAGCACATGAGCGAATTCAGCTTTCTCCTGCGGGCCCAAAGCGCGGAAAACCTGCGTTTAATCCGCCACGAAGCAAGCTGGCCGCTGCTTGCGAACGCCCTGGACGACTCGCACCCGGACGTCCGCCGGGTGGCGGCGCGGGCCCTCGGGACACTGGCTGTTCCCGAAAGTTTCCCCGCGTTGGTGAGACGCCTGCACGCCCTGGTGATCGAGCCTCAAGCGACGATCTCGGTGCGCGTCCTGAAGACCGCTTTGGTGGGTTTTCCGCTCGAGCGAGCCCAGGATCTCGTGCCATCGCTCAACCACGCTCACCCACGCATCCGCTTCCTCGCCACCGATACGGTGCGGGAGATGGTGGAGCGGCGGGCGGCTCTCGAGTCTGACTTTGCCTTGAGGCTGCATCTCTTCCCGCGCAAGCTGGCAGAAATCTTCCTGCTGCGCCTACCGTTTGACGCCTCTGCGGACGTACGCGCCCGCGCCGCGCCGGTCATTGCCTACCTGCCGGAGCAGACGCCGGACAGCCTGGGCGCCGCGGGCCTCGATGTCGAGCCGGCCGACGTGCTGACGCGGCTGCTCGACGACCCGCAATGGTTCGTCCGGCTGCACGCCGTCCGGGCACTCGGCAAACCGCGGTACGCCGCACTGACACCCCGCATCACCCGTCGCCTCAGTGATCCCAACTGGCGGGTACGCGAAGCGGCGGCGCGCGCCCTGGTCGCGACCGGCCCCTCGGGAATCGACAGCCTGATCGAGCATCTGGTGACGACGCGCGACCGCTACAGCCAGGAGCAGATCATCGAGGAACTCGAACAGTCGAACCTCATCCCGTCGCTTCTCGACCGCTACGGCCAGGGTACGGGCGCGCGAGAAGGGCGAGCCCTCGAGACATTCGTGAACCTGGGCAAGATATCGTCGATCGAGAGAATCCTGCAAAACGGTGTGAACCCTGACGTGCGCCGCAAGTTCTGGATGGACTTCCGCGCGCACCCGGACCGGCGCGTCCACGCCTGGGCGAAGCGGGTCACGGGAAACTAGAAAGCTATGACCGACTGGAGATTGTTGCTGACGCACGGCCTGACGGTTTTCAACATCCTGTTCGCCTGCTATTTCGTGGCCGGCAACGGGATGTACATGCTGCTGATGCTGCTGTCTCTGGTTTCCGTCTGGCTCAACAACCGCCGCCGCGCCTACGAAAGCCTCGACTACTTGCGCCAGTCCCCCGTCACCCCGCCCGTCACCGTCATCATTCCTGCCTGGAACGAAGAGGGGATCATCATCGAAACGGTGCGCGCTGCCTTGACCACGGATTACCCCACGCTTGAAATCATCGTGGTGGATGATGGCTCGACCGACTGGACGCTGAACGGACTGATCGAGGCGTTCGGCCTCTCGAAGTCCGACGGCATTTATCGGCCGCACCTGCCGACGCGGCGCGTCAAGGCCATCTACCAGAGTCCGCTCAGTCCCCGGCTCCTCGTCGTCCACAAGGAGCGTGGAGGAAAGTCTGACGCGCTGAACGCCGGAATCAACCTATGCCGTACGCCGTACTTCTGCACCCTGGACGCCGACTGCGTGCTGGAGCGCGACGCGCTGCTGCGCCTCATGCGTCCCATCATCCGCTCGCGCGCCAACACCATCGCCAGCGGGGGCATCGTTCGCATCCTTAACGGATGCGAGGTCCGGGCCGGCCAGGTGACCCGGGTGGGCCTTCCCTCCACCCGCCTGCAACGCTTTCAGGTGGTCGAGTACCTGCGCTCTTTCCTGTTCGGGCGCACGGGTTGGGACGTCCTGCGCGCCACAGTGATCATGTCGGGCGCGTTCACGGTGTTTCATCGCGAAACGGTGATGGAGGCCGGAGGATTCTCCCTCGATACGGTGACCGAGGACATGGAGCTCATCGTCCGCTTGCGCCGCTGGTCGACCGATCATCACCGCGAGATCAAGATGGCGTTCACCTCAGACTCCGTCTGCTGGACCGACTCCCCTGCTTCATTCGGCATGTTGGCGCGCCAGCGGCGTCGCTGGCAGTTGGGGCTCTGCCAGACGCTGTGGAAGAACTCGGAGATGCTCTTCAATCCCAAGTACGGGTCAGTGGGCTTGCTGAGCTACCCGTTTCACCTCTACGTCGAGGCGCTCGGAGCCGTAGTCGAGTTTCTCGGCTACCTCCTGATCCCTTTTGCGGTCGTCTACCGGGCCACTCTCCCGGACGTCTACATTCCGTTCCTGGTGCTGGGTCTGGTGTGCGCCACTTTTCTTTCGGTTGGGTCCGTCGTGCTCGAAGAGTTAACTCATCGGCGATATCCGAGCGGCCGCGACTTCAAGACGCTGCTCGTTTACGCGCTGATAGAGAACATCGGCTACCGGCAGGTGGTGCTCTTCTTCCGCTTCCAGGGCGTCCTGAAGTTTCTGGTCGGATCACGCGGCTGGGAGAAGGTCACCCACGCTGCGACGGTCAGCGCGGTCCGGCCTCTGCCTGTCGCCCGAACGAGCGCCATCGACGGACTGAGTGTCTGAACGCGGGAGGACACGCTGACGGAGATTCGCCAAGCTCGCGAGGAAAAGTCGTTACTATGAACCTTTGGACCGGAACCAGCGCCGGGAACCGGACAGCCCATCGCGACCGTGAAGTCATCTGCATCCGCCAAGCCTTCCTGCTCACGGCGCTCCTCGTGAGCGCCGCTGGCCTCCGGGCGCAGAGCCCAACTCCCGATGGGGTCACGGCGCCTCAGGCCGGAGCCCAGTTGACCCACAGTCCCGAAAGCTGCGCCGACACCATCGGGTACGACCGCGGGATGGTGACCGCGAAACCTGGTGACTTCCAAGCGGAGCTTGGGCTCGCGCGGTCGCTCGTCGCCTGCCACAGTTACTCGGAGGCGGTGGCGCTCTACCGGCGTCTGATGGACGCAAATCCCGAAGCGGAGTACCTGATGCGGGAGACTGGCCAAGCGTTGTTCCACGCCGGACGCAGCGCCGAAGCGATTCCGGTCTTTCGGCGGGCGCTCGCGCTCAACTCCGGGGATTCGGAGGCCCGCCTGGGTCTGGCCCAAGCCCTGGGCGCGCGGGGCAGTTATGCGGAAGCCTTGGAGCGTTATGACCAGGTGCTCGCCGACGGGCCCGACGATTACGATGCGCTCGAAGGCAAAGCGATGGTCCTTTACTGGAGTAATCACTTCGCTGAGGCACGGGCGATCCTCGACAAGCTGCAGCGCGACAACCCGGCGGATCCGGAAGTTCATCGCGCCCTTCAGCAGGTCTCGAAGGCGCATGAAACGGCTTACTGGACGGCCGAACGTCCTCCGGCCCAGGCCAAGCCTGAGCAATATCTGGACTACTACCAAAAGCGTCTGGCAAGCAATCCCAAAGACCACGACTCCCTGAAGGCGGTAGCCTACTACAAGGCGCAACTCGGCGACGATGAGGGCGCGATCGCTGGCTATCAGCAACTCCTCGTCGCGTATCCTGGCGACCACGACGCCAAGGTCGACCTGGCGCGGCTGCTCGGCCGGCGGCAGGACTATGCGACGGCGATCATCTTGGATCAGGAGCTGCTCGCCTCCCAACCTCGCGATGTTGAGACGATGGAGAGCCTGGCACGGCTCTACACCTGGTCCGGGCGGCTCACCGACGCTCTGGCGATGTACCGGACGCTGGCCGCCCAGCAACCCGCCAACCAGGATTATCGGCTGGAGGAGGCGCGCCTCGAATTCGAGATGAAGGATTACCCGGACGCGCGCAGCGACGTCGCAGAATTGATCTCCGCCGAGCCCGAGAATCAGGGAGCGCGCACCTTGCTCGCGCAAGTGAACCTCAAGGAGGGCCGGCTGGCAAGCAGCCTGCGCCAGTTCGACGCCGTGCTCAGGCAGGACCCCAAGAACCACGAGGCGTTGTACGGCAAGGCCCAGATCGAGTATTACCAGGGCGACGTGCGCGACTCGCAAGCGCTGGCGGAGCGGCTGGTGCAGCAGTATCCCCAGGACTTCGACGCCGTCGTGCTGCTCGCCAACATCCAGCGGGTGCGGCACCAAAGACATTCGGCGGTCGCGCTGCTCGACCACGCCGCGCGGCTCAGCCCCAACAATCCCGAGGTCAGCGATCTGCGCGAAAAGGTCGAGTGGCCGTCGACGTTGCACATGACCGCCTCCTACGCGCGGGAGATCGCCGAGCCGGGCACCGCCGTGGCCGACCAGGGAGCGCGCGAAGACCTGCGGACATTCGGCTACGGAACGACGCTCGAAACCGCGCTTCTGCCGCACTCGGACTCTTCACTCGCCATGAGCTATCTTCCGTCGAACAGCCCGCTCGGCGCGCTCCAGGGCGCCGTCGCACCTGCCCAATTCATCTATCAGCAAGCCAGCGAAGTATCATCCTGGCTGACGCTGCGCGGCGGCATCGGCCTGGTGCGCTTTGGACCGTCGACGCTCAACGATATCCCCGGCCGCCTCTTACCCGTGTCCGGAATGGGCATCAGCCCCATCGGCTTTCTGGGCGCGGGTTTCTCGGCGCCCAAGCGAACGCGCTTCGACTTCACCTGGAGCCGGTCCGCCGTCGCTTATACGCCGCTCGCCGTCCGGCTGGGCGTGATGGAGAGCCGGCTCGAAGGCAATCTGAGCCTCTTCCCCACATCCAGCACCGAACTCGACCTGAGCGGCTTCAGCGGGCGCTTCGACACCGAGCCTTACGACCACGTGAGCTTCGCCAACCCCCAGACGCGCTCCGGGCCCATCGTCCAGCACACCATCGATCGCGACCGCGAGCTGGGCGTCTCGGCGATCTTCAACTGGCACGCCGTCCGCCGGTCGCACTCAGGATTCGACATTGGTTACTCGGGCCTCGCGTACGGATACCACGGCCAACCCAAGGCCTACATGGGATTCTTCGACCCCGGCTTCTATCAGCGGCATCTCGCGACCACGCGCTTCTATACGAAATTGTCAGGACCGTGGGGATTCGATCTGTCGGATGCGATTGGAATTCAGCAGGTGGAACACGGGCAGCCCTACACGCGCGGCCTGATGCTGAACCCGGCGTTCACACTCCAGGCGAGTCCTCGCCTCAGCTTCAAGCTGGGATATATCCACTACAATTACGCGGAAACGCTCGGCGTACTCAGCGGCAACGGCGTGCAACTCTCCACCGACGTGAAGTTCTGAGGCCTCAGGAGTTCGGAGTTCAGAGTTCGGGGTTCGGAGTTCGGTGTCTTCTACCTTCTGTTTTCTGCCTTCTGCCTCTTTCAAGGTCCGATTCCCATTGCCATGAATCCGCCGTCGACCGAGACAACCGAGGCGGTGACGAAACTCGCGCTCTCGGAAGCGAGGAAGATCGCGACTCCCTTGATTTCCTCCAGCGTGCCGAAGCGTTGCATGGGCGTGTGCGACAGGATCGAGGCTTTGCGGCCCGGCTCGTGGATCACGCTCCGGTTGAGCGGCGTCTCGAAAACACCCGGCGCGAGGGCGTTGACCGTGATGTTGTACTTCACCCACTCGTTGCCCAAACTGCGCGTGAGCATCGCCACTGCGCCTTTACTCGCGCAATAGGGCGCCACTTCGTGCAAGCTCAGGAACGCGCCGATGGATGCGATGTTGATGATGCGCCCGTACATCTGGTCGCGCATCACCCGTCCCACCATCTGGCAGGCGTACCAGGTACCATTGAGGTTGACGTTCATCACCCGGTTCCATTCCTCGTCCGGATAATCGAGCGACGGAACGCGCTTGGTGGTACCTGCCGAGTTCACCAGGATGTCGATACGCCCGAACTCCTTCCGCATCCCGTCGATCACGCGCTGGATGTCGCCGCGCTGGGTCACATCGCCGGTAAGTTCGAGCGACCGCCGGCCGTGAGCGCGAATCTCTGCCGCCGTCTTCGCCACTTCTTCGGCGCGGCGGCTCACCGGCACGACGTCAGCGCCAGCCTCCGCAAATCCCATGGCGATCGACTTTCCCAGTCCACTCGTGCCGCCAAAGATCAGCGCTTTCTTGCCCTCCAAGCTCAGTCCCTGATAGGCCATCAAGACACCTCATGAATGAATCTGAAGACGAGCATCGTAGCAGGTGGGACGGATGGCGAGCAAGAGGGCGCGTCTCAAATGAGACGTTTTTCGCAGACTTCGGCTATTCCTGGGCGCTGATCTTTCCACCCGCCGCCGCGATGCCGTCGGGCGCCGTATTCTTGACGCGGTACATCGCCGAATCGGCCGCGCGCAGCAGGTCCTGCGCCGTGGTGCCGTCCCCGGGAAACGACGCCACGCCGTAGGCCGCCGTCACTTTCGAGACTCGCCCTTCCTTCAGAGGAAACCCGCGGGCGCGCAGCGCCTGCCGGAGACGCTTCACCATCACCAAGGCGTTCGACTTCGAGGTTTGCGGCAGCAGCAGAACGAACTCGTCGCCGCCGTAGCGAAACGCCGAGTCAACCAGACGAAGCTGCCCCTGGATGAGCTTCCCGATCATGCCCAGGAGCTTCGTGCCTTGAAGGTGCCCGTGCGTGTCGTTGACGCGCTTGAAGTCATCGAGGTCCATGAAGACGATGGAGAACTCGAGCCCGAAGCGCGCCGAGCGGTCGATCTCGCGCTTCAGCACGTGATCGAGATGCCGCGAATTAAACAAGCCGGTGCAGTCGTCGGTGATGGTATCGCGCGTGTTCTCGATCGCGATGGCCACGTAATCCGCCACGACGGTCAGGAGCGGCACATCGGCGCCGCTGAACCCTGAGTCGCCCGGACCTCCCGTGAGCTCGATGACACCTAATACCGAGTCGCGACCCTTGACGGGCACGCACAACAGGGAGCGCCGCTCGTTCGAGTCGGGGAAAAATGACTCCCCGGAGCGCCCGTCCTGGCTGGCATCCGCAACCCACAAAGGCTCGCCGTCCTCCGCGACCCGCCCCGCGACACCTTCTCCCAGCTTGAGCCGCGTGCGCAGGGCCTGCGCCTGGCTTCCAACGACCAATAGGGCGTAGAGCTCGTGCGAGCCGTGGTCCAGTAAGAGGAGGGCCAAGCTCGCGGGCTGAAAAAAGTCGAGCATCTTGTCGGCGATGATGGGCAGAACGTCTTGCTCGCTGGGAGCGCAGGACAGAGTGCGTCCAATCTCGTGCAGCAGCGCCAATCGTGCAGCATGGCGGTCGGCGGCGGAGGTGTTTGTAGCCTTCATCGTCAACTCAGTCCGATTCTATCTTGGAAATCCTTTTGTAACCTATTATTGTCTTCCTTTCAACTCTGCCTTGCCCGAGCGGCCGGGTATACCGGTCGACTACGATGACGCATGCGGACCGGATCCCTTCGCCTTCGCAGGACGCTGGTACTGCCGGGGATGATGTACAATAAGTAATGCCTGCGGGGCTCGCGGGCCACACGGATCAAATCCATGCCTACCTTCGGCGAAAACCTGCGCCGCGAGCGGGAGATGCGCGGGATTTCGCTCGAGGAGATCTCCTCCGCTACCAAGATCAGCATCCGCTTTCTGCAAGCCCTGGAAAACGACGATTTCACAAGCATCCCGGGCGGCATCTTCACTCGCGGATTCATTCGCGCCTACGCCGGCTATCTGGGCCTTGACCAGGAACAGGTGATGGCCGAGTACCAGTCGGTGGCTCAGTCCGAGGACTACGAGTTAAGCCGCCTCTCGTCCGCCAATCGACCGGCTCCGAAGCGCGGCCGACGCATCGCCGTCCTACCCCTGATCGTCGCCGCGGTACTGCTGGTCAGCGGCTACGCGCTTTTCCGATACGCGCACCGGGCGACTTACGCGCCAATCGCCGTGGCTACTCCGGTTCCGTCGTCCGGCGCCCCGGCGCCTCACGACCAATCGAGCGCGTCCGGCGCAGCCACCAGCCCATCCAATCCTGCGACCCCGAGCACCTCGACCGTGGCCGCCGGGGGAACTACCACCGGTGCGGAAACTCAACCGGTATCCTCGACTCCCAACTCGGCCGAAATGAATCCCGCTGCGGCTTCATCAGGGAATACAACGAAGCCGGTTGTTCCCGCGAGCGCCGGCCCGGCAGAGAACACTCCCGCTTCTCAAGACGGTTTGGTCCTGCAAGTTGCTGCGACCCAACCCGTGTGGGTGTCGGTCGACGCGGACGGCAAGACGGCCCTCCAGCGCGTGCTTCGCCCGAACGACGTGACAACCCTCAAGGCCAAGGAGTATTTCGACGTGACGGCTGGCAATGCCCAAGGGCTCATCCTCACCCTCAACGGCGACACGTTGAAGCCGCTCGGGCGCGAAGGCGAGGTCAAGAAGATCCATCTGACGCGGGCCGACGTGAAGAGTCCCTCTCCACCCGACGTCAAGTGAGGGCGTGCCGACAGCATCCGGCGTCGGCATCAAGTACTGCCTGGAGCGAAAAGTGGAAATCCCGGAGCCTGACCACGAGAAGCCGCAAGCCTCAGAACCCGAACGGCTCACCCTGCTCCAGCGGATCGGCCGGCTTTCCGGTGCTGACAAAATCAAACTGGCGCTCCGAGGGAATCGGGAAGAGCGGATGGTGCTCATCCGCGATTCCAACAAGAGCGTGGCGCGCGCCGTGCTCGAATCACCCACGCTGAACGAGCACGAGATCGAGCTTTACGCCTCCCTACACGACGTGAACGAGGAGATCCTGCGGCTCATCGCCGCGAACCGCGGCTTCCGCAAGGAATACGGCGTGGTCGTGGCGCTGCTCAACAATCCCCGCGCGCCCCTCGACATCACCCTGCCGCTGGTTGTTCTCTTGAAGGATCGCGAGTTGAAAGCACTGAGCATCAACCGCAACGTCGCGTCCGTGCTTCGTTCTAACGCGGCGAAGTTGTATAAGACTCGCCAGGATCACCACTGACCCGGAGCGCTTCGCGCGTCAGCGCGCCGCGTCGTCCACGGCTACTCCTGAATGCGCGCCAGCAATTCTTCCAGGAATCGAACGAGGCGTTCGGACGCTTTCTTCCCTGCTTCCAGCACTTCCTGATGACTCAGGCGCCCGCGGCTAAGTCCGGCGGCGCGATTGGTGATGGTTGCGATGGCGAGCACTCGGACGCCGAGCTGGCGCGCCGCGATAACCTCCGGGACGGTCGACATGCCGACCGCGTCCGCTCCGGCGCGCTGGAGAAACTGTATTTCGGCAGGCGTCTCATAGCTCGGTCCGAGCAACGCCGCGTAGACTCCCGCAAAGCACCTCAAGCGGTCGCCGCCTCGCCCGGCAGCCACCTCCGCCTTCCTGGCCTTGGCGCGCAGCTTCGAATCGTACGCCTGGCTCAGATCGACGAACCGTTCGCCCCAGCGCGCGTCGTGAGGTCCCGCGAGCGGGTTCTGCCCCTGGAAATTGAGGTGGTCGGAAAAGATCATGAAGCTCCCCGGCACAGCCCGGGGCGCGATGCCACCGGCCGCGCACGTCGCGATGAGGATCTCGATGCCGGCGAGCGCGAGCACGCGCGTCAGGAACACCACCTCGGCCGGCGAGTATCCTTCGTAGAGATGGATTCGCCCCGCGAGCACTGCCACCGGGACGTTGACCCATTGTCCCAAGTAGAGCTCGCCCGCGTGACCCGCGACCGACGCCGAGGCACCCGGGAAAGATGGAATTGCGTGGTAGGGGATGACGCGCGCGTCGCGAACGCGCTGTACGGCCTCGCCCAGCCCGGAGCCCAGAATGATACCCACGCGGGGAGGCGTCGACCAACGCGACGCGAGATAGATCGCGGCTCTTTGTGCCTCGGGATAACCAGGAGGTGGACGACGCGCTCCGACTTTTGCGCCTCGAGTCTCCATCATGTGAGCAGCAGTCCGGCGATTGCCGCCGCCAGATAATTCGCCATTGTGCCGGCAAGCAAGGCGCGGAAGCCCAGCCGCGCCAGATCCGACTTGCGCGACGGCGCGAGCGACCCGATGCCGCCAATCTGGATGCCAATCGACGAGAAGTTGGCGAAGCCACACAACGCGTAAGTCGCAATCGTAAACGACCGCGCGGCGATGTGCCCTTTGAGCGGGCCGAGCATCGAGAAGGCCACGAACTCGTTCAGGACCACCTTGACGCCCATCAGGTCGCCCACAGTCTTCGCGTCCTGCCACGGAACACCGAGCAGCCAGGCCATCGGACGCAGTACCAGCCCAAACAAGTCCTGCAGCGTCGTGTGGGTGTGTAGAACGCTTAGAATTCCGTTGCCCAGGTAAATCAGGGCGTAGAAAGCGATCAGCATGGCGCCCACGTTCAAGGCCAGAAACAGCCCGTCGGTGACGCCATGCGAGGCGGCATCGAGCAGGTTCACGTCCCGCTTCTCGAGCTTCAACTCGACTTTGCCGCCGGTCTTCGGCTCACCAGTTTCCGGGACGAGCATTTTGGAAATCAGGATCGTACCGGGCGCCGTCATGACGACCGCGGTGAGCAAGTGACGCGGCTCCGCGCCGAAGAGGATGTACGCGCCGAGTACGGAGCCGGCGATGTGCGCCATCCCGGCCGTCATGATGGTCATCAGCTCGGACTCCGTCAGGTCATCGAGAAACGGGCGGATGACCAGCGGCGCCTCGGTCTGTCCCATCAGAATGCTGGCTGCGACTTCGAGTGATTCCGCGCCGCTCGTCCCCATCAGCTTGAACATCAGCTTGCCGACGAGCAGTACCAGAATCGGAAGGACGCGCAGGTAGTACAGGATCGAAAACAGGCAGGCTACATAGATGATGAGAGGAAGCACCTGGAACGCGAAGATGAGTCCCAGGCTGCCGTGCGGGTCGCCCAGTGGTCCAAAAACGAACTTCGATCCTTCGAAGGCGAAATTGATCAGCCAGACCGCGCCGTCGGAGGCCTTCGTCAGGGCCCAGTATCCGGCTCGGGTACGCAGGACAAACAGCGCCACCAGCAGTTGCAAGCCGAAACCCCAGGCGACGGTGCGCCAGCGGATGGCGGTGCGTTTCTTCGACAGCAGAAACGCCAGGCCGAGGATCGTCAATATGCCGAGCAGAGGTATGAATCGATTCATCTTCGACGCCGGACTTGAGGTCGGGGAGTACCGCGCCAAGCTTCACCGAGAATCAAGGTCGGACGAGCGACGGGGTCCGGCGAAATGCGGATCGCCGCCCGGATCATCTCGAGGGCGCGAGGCAGCCGCGCGAGATCGTTCGCGTACACGGCGCAGATGCGCTCGCCGACCTCGACCGGGTCTCCGACCTTCTTTTCGAACACCAGGCCCACCCCAGGATCGATTGCCGAATCCACGCGTTCGCGCCCCGCCCCCAGGACCATGGACGCGCGCCCCATGGCTTCCGCTTCGAGGCTGGCCACGTAACCGTCCGCGAAGGCGACCACGGAATCGACGTGCTCGGCCGCCGGCAATCGCGAGTAATCCTCCGTGACCCGCGGATCACCGCCTTGCGCCGCGATCACCTTGGCGAACTTCTCGAGCGCCTGTCCGCTCTCGAGCACCGAATCAAAACGCGCCCGCGCGTCTTCGAGCTTACCCTCGAGGTCGCCCAACATGAACATCCGCGCCGTCAACTCCCGGCAGACTTCCACCAGGTCGTCCGGCCCGCGTCCCTTCAGAGTTTCAAGGGCCTCGATCACCTCGAGCGCGTTTCCCACGGCGCGTCCGAGAGGCTGGCTCATGTCGGTAATGAGCTCCTGGACGCGCGTCCCGCACTCCGTCCCGATTCCAACCATCCTCGCGGCCAAATCGCGCGCGTCCTCGAATTTCTTCATGAAGGCGCCGGAGCCTGTCTTGACGTCGAGTACCAGGCCGTCGAGGCCCTCGGCGAGCTTCTTGCTGAGGATGGACGCGGAGATCAAGGGTATCGACTCGACCGTTGCCGTCACGTCGCGCAAGGCGTAAAGCTTGCGGTCGGCCGGCGCGAGGTCGTCGGTCTGGCCGATCATCGCTACGCCGCAATCGCCGAGGACTTTGCGAAACTCCTGGAGCGTCAAGCGCGTCGTGAAGCCGGGAATCGACTCCAGTTTGTCTAGCGTTCCGCCCGTGTGGCCGAGGCCGCGGCCCGAGATCATCGGGACCATCAGACCCCCGGCCGCGGCGACCGGCGCGATAATCAGCGAAGTCTTGTCGCCTACGCCGCCCGTCGAATGTTTGTCGACTTTGGGCTGCGGAAACTCCGCCAGGTTGAGCACCTGGCCCGAGCGCATCATCGCTTCGGTGAGGTCAGCGGTTTCCTCCGGCTCGAGTCCGCGAAAGTAGATCGCCATCAGCAGCGCGGAACACTGGTAGTCGGGAATCTCGCCGCGCGTGTAGCGCTCGACAAACTCGAAGATCTCGTCTCGCGCCAGCGCAATGCCGTCGCGTTTCTTCTTGATGAGGGCAGGCGTATCCATCGGGATGGGTGCCGTCGTCCTCCGTTTCGATTCAGGCTGACGCGACACCGACGGAGCCTGCGGTCAAAGCGGAGGGGACGGTATAGCAGAAGTCCTGGGGATTTGCCATGGCTTTCGGGGGAAGTTCCAGCCTACGCGGAGATACTCACCCGGTGCGAGTCGCTCCACTCCGCCACGGATCGCGTGGCCCCCGCCTGCCGCAAGCGAAGACAGGCGATCTCGGGCGGGCAACCGACGCGGACCGGCACGACGACTTTCCCGATGCCGCGGTTTACGTAAATTTGCGTGTCCTCGAAGCGATTCCAGCCGTCGATGAACCGCTCGCCCAGCTTCGAGCGTCCGTGCACTGAGCCGACGAGCGGCAGGCGCACTTGTCCGCCGTGCGTGTGGCCGGAAAGCATGAAGTCGATGCCGTAGGCGGCGGCGCGGCGGATGCCGAGGGGATTGTGGCAAAGCAGGATCTTGGGATCGGCCGCCGGAACGGAGCGCAGCGCGAAAGGCAGGTCGTCGGCGCCCGACCAGATATCGTCAACGCCCACCAGCCACAGCCGCGACCCGCCTTCGCGTACCGCGCGGTGCGCATTGCGCAGCACCTGAATGTCGTGAGCGCGCAGGGCGCGCGTAACCCGCTCGGCGTCTACCTGGAAGTCATGGTTGCCGAGCACGGCGTAGACGCCCAGTCGCGCTCGCAGCTTGCCCAGCGCCTGCGCCATGGGAGAAATATAGTCGGGCGAAAACGTGACGTAGTCCCCGGTGAGAGCGACCAGGTCAGGATGCTCGCGATTCGCCAGTTGGACGGCCCGTTCCACCTCTTCGATGGGTGTAAAGAGACTGTGATGGATGTCGGTCAGGTGGACGATACGCAAACCGTCGTGGGCAGGCGCGAGACGCCGCAGCCAGATGTCCGTAACGGTAATCTCAGGATCGTTCGCGAAAGCCCGGCGACGCGCCGGTTCACGGCCGTTCGTGCCGCGGCCGTTCAGTGAAAGTGTGGTGAGCCCGCGGCGCTCGAAAAGCCGCCGCCGTCCGGTTCGAGTACGCACCTCTCGTGAGCCTCCCGGAATCGAGAATCCGCAACAACCGAAAAAATAACGGCGCTTCGGTTGGACGGGCGGGGTTTACCGCCCGTCCGCTCCTAGCCTCGAGCCCGAGCGCCCAGCACTTCGGCAAAAACCTGCGTCATCGCGTCGTGGACGAGTCCGTTCGACGTCACAATCTCTTCGCCCAGCAGCTTGAAGCGGCCACCGGCGAGGTCCGTGACGCGTCCGCCCGCCTCCTCGACGATCAGCGCGCCCGCCGCCTTGTCCCACGGATTAAGCTTCAGCTCCCAGAATCCCTCGAAGCGGCCCGCCGCCACCGAACACAGATCGAGCGCCGCGGATCCGGCTCGGCGGATGCCGTGCGAGAGCCGCGAAAACCGCGCATACAGCCCTATGTTCACTTCGTTGTTGGACGCAAAGGGTGGAAAGCCGGTCGCGAGCAAAGCCTCATCGAGGTTTGCGACCTTCGACACGTGGATGCGCTTGTGATTCAGATAGGCTCCCGCGCCCCGCTCCGCGGCGAACAACTCCTCGCGTGTGGGATCATACACCACTCCGGCGACGGTGTCGTCCCGGTAAGTCAGCCCCAGGCTCACGCAGTATACCGGAAACCCGTGGGCAAAGTTCGTCGTACCGTCCAGGGGATCGACGTACCAGCAGTAGTCGGACTCCGTCTTCTGCCCGCCGCCTTCCTCGGCCACGATGGCGTGCTTGGGAAACCGGCTGCGCAGCCGCTCGACAATCAGCGCCTCGGAGCGGCGATCCGTCTCGGTGACGATGTCCGAGCGCCGCTTATAAGTGATCTCCTGCGGCTGCTTTGAAAGTTGCGCGATCAGGGCGCCCGCGTCGCGCGCAATCTCGATCGCCGTGTTCAGGTAACTCTCCATAGGGAAACTGGATCTGGTTTCCTTGCCTCTGGTCTCCTTCCTTCAGATGCGACTGCTGTACATCCCGGCCAAGGGGTTGTTGATTCTAAAGGACTTCTTCGGTTCGTTCCTTCAAATCTGATATTTCTCGCCTGCCGCAAGTCAGGGCCGACTCGCGCCTATTTCTCAACCCCTGAGCGCCCGACCAGAATCCGCGTTTCACCCTCGCCCTCGGCCCAGACGGCGCCGTCCTCGAAGTATTCCTTTTTCCAGATGGGGACGACCTGCTTCAACCGGCCGATAGCGTGCCGGCAGGCGTCGAAAGCGGGGCCGCGATGCGCCGTCGTGACGATGATGGCGACGCTGGTCTCGCCAATCTCGAGCCGTCCGATGCGATGAATCATGCCGATGCGGTCGATCGCGAACTTCCGCCGCACCTCCTCGCCGATCTCTTCCATTTTGCTCACCGCCATGGGCTCGTACGCCTCGTACTCGAGGTAGCGCGTCTTGCGGCCGTGCAGGTTGTCCCGCACGATGCCTTCAAACACGACCACCGCGCCGTCTTCGGGAGCCCTGAGCTGGCGAGCCAGTTCTGCCGTGGGAATTACTTCGCGCGTGATGCCGTAGAAGTCCTCGCCATGCGCCGATTCGGGCGCACCGCCGCTTACCGGAGGCAGAAACGCGACCTCGTCGCCGTCGCGCAGCGGCCAGGTTCGCTCGACCACTTCCTGGTTGACGGCGGTCACCAGCGACTCGGCCATCTCCCTAAGTCGCGGAAAGCGGCGCTCGTACCGGCGGCACAAGGCGTCGAGGCGCTCGCCATCCGGCAAGTCCACCTGCTCCTGATCGAATCCCGTCAGGTCGTGGGTCAGGCCGAAGAACAGCACTTTGATCTTCATGACAAAATTCCGCGGCGCACCAGTTTGCAGACACCTCTAGTATACCAGTTTGCTAACCTTCGGTCTTCGCCTCCCGATGGTGGATGGTGTCCTGCCTTGCGGCGTAGAGGTGGGCTTTAAGCCCGGCATTTGCCGGCCTGAAGGCCGCCGTTACATCGCAAATTACGACACCACCCGATGGTGCTGGTCCCATCTGGCGGAGTGCCTACTTCAACCCATCGGCCAAGTACAGGTCCGACAGGTCTTCCCCGTAGCCGTAAGCGTAAGCTTTTTCGTCTGGTGTCATGTAGACCGGACCGACGCCGATCAAGCCGGGATGGCCCATCGGTGAAATTTCCTTCCAGAGTTGCCTCTGCTGGGTCAGGAGGTCGAGCTTGTAGACCTTCAGCACCGCCTCCCCGAATTTCGCTACGTACAAGGACCTGCCGTCCGAGCTCCATTGGATAGGTCGCTCGGTAGCTTGTATTCCTGCGACCGGGCGGGGCTCACCACCTGCGACTGGGTAGATCCACCACTTACGTTGGGAATCAACGCCTAATACTTGCTTGCTGTCGGGAAAAACCAGCCCGAGTTTGGTACCCTCTGGGGTAACGGGTTTCGGGGTCCCGCCATCGACATCTTGAAGATAAATGCGGTAGTCATGGCCCGCTTCGTTGGCGTCGAAAGCGACGGTCTTTCCGTTCGGCAACCAGACCGCGTGGTCGTAAGTTTCCAGATTGGTCGCGCCTACGGTCTTAGGGGCTCCGGCGCCGGTGGGCAGAAGCACCAAGCGCTCGGGATTCCCAGGCACGTCGGAAATGATCCACTGGCCGTCCGGCGAAATCGTCAGTGAGCCTCCCTCGCCCAGGCGAACCGGCGGCGTACCGTCCGTCTTGCGGATGCAGGCCGCGTAAGTCGATCCACCGCCCTCACCCTCCTCCGAGAAGACAACGGTCTTGCCGTCGGCTGAAATGTCCGACACGAGGGACCAGTCGAGCCAGGAGAGGTCGCGCTCCGTCTTCTCGCCCGGAGCGAGCGCCAGCGTGCCGACCCGCTCGTTGTCGCGGGTCAGGAGGACGCGGCCGTCGGGAAAGATATCCTGCAAGGTCGTTCCGCCCGCGACGCTCGCGACCGAGCGCACGCGGCCAGGGAGCGTGACCGCGTGAATCGAGCGCCCCATGCCGGAGGGGGAAGCGGAGAACCAGACCTCATCGCCCGAAGGCGACCACGCCAAGCCGTCCTCACTGGCCCAACCTGTCGAGAGCGTCGTCTTCTTGCCGCTCAAGTCGATGACGGCGACCGATCCGCGATCGTCGGGCCACACGGGGTGGTCGAGGAAAGCGATCTTGTCACCCTTGGGCGAGATCCGCGGATGGCTCACCCAACCTGTCGTCTCATACAAGACCTTGCCAATGGGGAACTCCAGGCGGCACTTTCCTCCCACCAAGTGAACCACCGCGAGGTTGGCGCCGTCCGCCGACCAGTCAGCCCACGCGACGTCATTCAGGAGTTCGCGAGGCGTGCCTCCTGAAAGAGAAGCGCGCGCCAGAGTCCCGCGGTAGAACCCGTGCGGCAGATGCTCCCCGTTGACGATGACGGCCATTTCACCGGAAGAAGAAACGCCCAGGAGATTCACCCCGCTCAGCCCAATGGCGCGCGACTCCGGAAACTCCGTACGGACCGTGTAAAGTTCAGTGGGACCGCCCGCCCAACTCGCCGAATAGGCAATGGTCTTGCCGTCAGGGGCAAAGCGGGCGGAAAACACTGTGCCCCGGCCGAATGTGACGCGGTGGTAGCGGGCTTGCTTAACCGTACCCGGGACTGCGGTTCGATGACCAGCGTAATAGCCCAGCGCAAGCGCCAGGAGCGCCACCACGGCCGTGGCGAGTACAGCCTTCGCGGGCAGTGGCGCTGCCTTCCGCCCGGCGCCTTCAAAGGCTGGGGTAGCGCCGCTGACCGCGGCCGAGGATGTACCGCTCAAGGCTTCGAGCGCGAAGCCCAGGTCGCGCGCCGACTGGAACCGCTCGTCAGGCTGCTTCTCGAGACAATGCTCGACCACGCGCTCCAGGCCGGGTGGGATGTTGGCGCCGGTCTGGGCTACGTCGGGAGGTTCTTCTTTCAGAATCGCCGACATCGTCTCGACCGAGGAGTCACGCTGGAAGGCCCGCTGGCCGGTGAGCATCTCGTAGAGGATGACGCCGAAAGAGAAGATGTCGGAGCGGTGGTCGGCGGGCTGGCCGCGTACCTGCTCGGGCGACATATATCCGACGGTGCCCATCACCACGCCGGGTTCGGTGCCCGAGGCTACGGTCGGCGCGCTGGTCTTGTCGGCGCCCGCGCCTTCAGGCTCCACCAGCTTGGCCAGGCCGAAGTCGAGAATCTTCACGCGCCCGTCGGTGGTGATGAAAAGATTCTCGGGTTTGAGGTCGCGATGGGTGATGCCCTTGGCGTGGGCGGCCGCGAGTCCGTGCGCTGCCTGGATGGCGTAGTCAATCGCCTTGCGCGGAGGCAATGCATGCCCCGGATGCAAAGGTTTTGCGGCACCCGCGGGTGTCGACACGGTTGCGCCGGTCGCGCCGCGCCCGCTTCCCAGCCGCTCGCGCAGCGTCTCGCCTTCCAGCAATTCCGAGACGACGTAGGGCGAGCCGTCGTACGTGCCGACGTCGTAGATCGCCAAGATGTTGGGATGATTGAGGACGCCGGCAGCGCGCGCTTCTTGCTCAAAACGGCGCAGCCGGTCGGGGTCGCGTGAGTAAGTGGCAGGCAGGACCTTGATCGCGACCTCGCGGCCCAGTCTCGGGTCGCGGGCGCGATACACTTCGCCCATGCCGCCCGCGCCAATCAGCGCCAGGATTTCGTACGGCCCTAAGTGTGTTCCCGAAGCCAGTGCCATGAGCGGATCACCCGGCAAGGCGGCTGCTACCCGCCCGGGCCTTGCCCTTTCCGTTCGCGCTCTTTTCCCTCACTCAATTCGTCTTCCGCGACCGGAGGTGCGAGTTCCGATTCTCCTCGAAGATGCAGGCGCTGGCGCGCCGAGAACATCGGACCACGTGCCGGCTGGACTTGGGCGAACTTCATAAAACCGAGCGGCGCGGAAATGTCAACGTAGACCGCCTCCATCCCGCCGCGCATCGAGTACGCCTCATGCCAGAACCCTGTGCCGCCCGAGTCGCGTAGAAAGGACTGCCACCACTCCTGGTGAGGCAGCGAGCGCGTCCAAGCCTCGAGCGATTCAAAGTCGCGCCAGTACTGGCGCATTCCAAGATGAGGCGGGAAAATGGAATAGGTGATGTTCTCGTGCAGCAGAAGGCCGTCCGGCTGCGACTCGACCGAGCGTGCAATCTTCGGACCGAAGCTCGCGAGCGTTTTGAGTCCACGCAGGGAGTTCACGCGCATCCCGAGATAGATGACGACGAGGTTGGGGTACGCCGACAGATCCACGGAGCGGCGGTTCACTTGGCTCTTCATCAGCATCCTCTGCGTGAGAGTTATATCGCGAGCACCGCAGGATAGCAAACCGCACGGCGGCGCGCTAATGTTGGATAAGCATGGAGTGTGGGCCGTGGGTCAAGTACTCCTGATCGGAAAGGACTGGAAGACCCGCGCCCTGCTGCGCGCGCAGCTTCTCGAGGAAGGCGTGGACGTCGAGGCGTATGAGTCGCTGGCCGACGCGCTCGAAGCCTCAATCGGCGTGGGCCAAGCGCCGGCCCTGCTGATCGCTGACGTTGGCGAGAGCGTTGATCCCAAGGTGGAGATCGCTCAACTCGCGCACTGGAGCAGGCGGATTCCGATCTGGATCATCGCCCGCCGGACAGTCGCCGATGAAAGCGAGTTCGAAGGCCGCAGGTTCGAAGCAGTCCTTTTCCGGCCCGTCGACCTCGGGGAGCTCGTCGAGCGAATCAAGCAACGCGTGCGACCGAGTCCTCGCGACGCTCACTGACCAGGCTGGCCCTCGGCTTTGGGCTTTTCGAACAGCTTGGGGTCGATCTTCGGATTCACCTCGAATTCCTTGATCTCGCTCAATCCGCCTCCTTCCGCCCCGCGCTGCATTTTCTCCTGGAAGGGCACCGAGATGCCGTCGACCACCTTCCAGTCGGCGTAGTCGGTGATTTCCTCGGTGGGACCGCTCATGCCCATCGTCTGGGCGCGGCTGCGCAGGATGTGGCCGGTCGAAGGATCCACCCACCAGCGGACCTGGGAGCCGTCAGCGTCAACATCGAGGATGGCCGCCTCGACATCGCCAATCTTTTCCGAGCCGGCGGCCGAGAACGTGAACTTCGCGTCGTCGGCGTGCTGGGCGACGAACAGTGGTTCACGCTTCACCGACTGGAGGACGTCTTCCTTCTGCGACGCCGGCAAATCGCGCGTCCCGCGCGGCGTATTGACGAAGGCCGCAGCCGGTGACACGGCGAGCGACATCTCACCCATCGGCGAGGTCATCTTCTGCCAGAGCCCGCCGGGGAAAGCGTCGACTTCCTCGACCTCGAGCGACATCTCACCCTGCGGGCCCTTCATCGCCAGCGTTCCTTTGCGGCGGATGGCATGGACGGAGCGCACTTTGGCGTCGCCACCCAGGCCCGCGATCACTTTCTCGAGCAGCGCCTTCCCTTCCTCGGCCGCGTGCGGATTCGCCACTGCGCTTTTCGCGGCTGAGCTCCGGGCCGAGGAGGACCCGCCCGGCATCCCGGGAATCGAGATGTCGAGCTTCGTCACCGGACCAAAGGAGGAGAGCGGGCGGTCGAAATCGGCGGCCTTGCCGACCACGAGCACTGCGAGTTGGTCCTTGTGGACGTACTTTTGCGCCACCCGCTCGACGTCCGCCTGAGTCACTTTGTCGATGCCGGTGCGATAGCGCTCGAGGAAATCGGCGGGATAGCCGTAGAACTCGTAGGCCATGCGCTCGGCCAAGACCTTCTCCTTCGAGTCAAACTCGAAGACGAACGAGTTCAGGATGTGATCCTTCGCCTCTTTGAGCTCCTCTTCGGTCGGCGGCTTGGCCGTGAGATCGCCGATTTCCTCCTCGAGCGCCTGGACCGCCGCGGCCGTGGTGCTGCTCTTGGTTCCGCAAACCACCTGGAAAAGGCCTGGGTGGTCGAACCCCGTCCCGATGCCGCCGCCCACGCTGTACGCCAGACCCTTCGCCGTCCGCACGTCACGCATCAGCCGCGATGTGAATCCGCCGCCGAAGATTTCGTTGAGCACGGTGATGGCATAGTAGTCGGGATTGTTGCGCGTGGTGCCGAGCTCCACCATGCGAATGTTGCTCTGGTCGACGTCGTCCTTCTGGACGAAATAGAACCCGGGCTTCGGTCCCTCGAAAGCCACTCGCGCTGGCTGGGCCTGTGGACCCCGAGCCCATGATCCGAGGGCGTCGCGCAGACGGGCCTCCATCGCCTTGGAGTCAAAGTCGCCCTCCAGTCCCAGGATGATGTTGTTCGGATGAACGTACTTTTCGTGCCAGGCGACCAGGTCGTCGCGCGTCACCGCGGCGACGGTCGCGTATTCCGCCTGGCGCGCGTAAGGCGAGTCCGCGCCGTACCCGAGCTCGGCGGCTTCGCGGCCGGCGATGCCTCCGGGATCGTCGTTGCGGCGCGCGATGCCCGTATCCAACTGGTTCTTGGCAAGCGGAAGCTTGTCGGCGCGGAGCGCCGGGTGCTCGAGCAGGTCAACGAAGATCGGAAAAACCTCGTCAAAGTTGTCCTTGAGGCAGTCCAAGGAGATCGTCGTAGAATCGACGCCGCCGCCCGTCTCGACGCGCGCTGCGTGCGCTTCCAGGTAATCGTCAAGCTCGTCGCCGGTCTTGGACTCGGTACCTCCGGTGCGCCAGACGTCGCCGTAGATGCTGACGAGACCCACCTTGTTCGCCGGCTCCTCGCGCGAGCCGCCGCGAACCCGGGCGGTCCCGCGGATCAGCGGCAGTTCGTGGTCTTCTTGAAGAAAAATCACCATGCCGTTCGAGAGTTCGATGCGACGCGGCTCCTGCGGATGGAAGGCGTGGAGCGGTGGAATGGCGATTTGCTTCCAGTCGGTCGCTTGCGCCCGCGCGTTGGGTGCCGGACTGAGGACGCCCGCCGCGATCAGTGCCGCCAGGATAAACTTGAGTGGCCGGTTCATTGCTGCGCCTCCTTCCCGGTCGAGCCGGCCATCTCGGTCGACTCGATGATCCCGACGTCCCGGTTCGAATCCGCGAACGTCTGGTTGGCAATCCGGCGGATGTCGGCCTTGCTCACCTCGCCGATGCGGTCCGCTTCCTCGAAGTAGTAGCGCCAGTCTCCGAGCAGCGCCTGCCCGAGCGCGAACTGCTGCGCCAACCCCATGTTGGAATCGAGTGACCGGAGCAGGTCAGCCTTGACGCGCGTCTTGACCATTTTGAGCTCGTCGTCCGAGATGTCCTCGCGCTTCAGCCGGTCGATTTCCGCGTGGATGGCGTCGCGCAGTTCCTCGGGAGTATGACCCGGCGTGGGGACGGCGAAGAAGACGAAGAGGTCCGGGTACTTCGCGCCCGGAAAGTCGTTGAAGCCGCCGGCAAACGCGGCGATCTTCTTGTCGCGCACCAGCGACCGGTAAAGCCGCGACGTGCGCCCATTGGACATCAGGTCCTGGAGCGCGTCGAAGATCTGCTCGTTCTTCAAGTCGAGCGCGCTCGGCTTGTGATAGCCCTCGATGTAGAGGGGCTGCGCCCGCTCGTGCAGGATCACCTCGCGCTCCGAGTGCTGCGGCGGCTCGACGGTGGCGAGTGCCTCGGGCTTGGGACGCTTGGGCAATCGGCCGAAATACTTCTCGACGATGGGAATCACTTCGCTCGCCTTCACGTCACCCACAATCCCGATGACGATGTCGGGTGCGACGTAGTACTTGTCGAAGAAGCGCTGGGCGTCAGTCGCTGAGAATGACTCGAGGTCCGAGGGCCAGCCCACGGTCGGCCGCCCGTAAGGATGCGCGATGAAAGCCGTTCCCAGGAACTGCTCGAACAGCCGTCCGTTGGGATTGCTGTCAGTACGCATGCGGCGCTCTTCAAACACCACGTCGCGTTCTTTGTAGAACTCGCGCATCACGGGATGCAGGAAACGCTCGGATTCCAAATAAGCCCAGAGCTCGACCCGGTTGGACGGAAAAGAATAGACGTAACCCGTCTCCTCGTCATCCGTGAAGGCGTTCATGCCCACGCCGCCGTTGTCCTCCACGATCTTGTCGAAGGCGTGCGGGACGACGTACTTCTCGGCCGCATCCATGGCGTCTTTCCACGCCTTCTCGAGCGCCGCCAGCTTCTTGGGATCGCTGCCGAATTCGCGCCGCCGCTCGCGGTCGTAGGCAGCGTAAGTTTCCTCGACCTTCGCCAGCGCCACCTTCTCCTTCGCGTAGTCCGTAGTACCGATTTTGTCCGTACCCTTGAAGGCCATGTGCTCGAACATGTGCGCAAGGCCCGTAATCCCCGGATACTCGCGGTCGGAGCCCGCGTCGACGTGAGTGAAGAAGGAGAAGACGGGCGCCTCGTGCCGTTCGCAGATCACCACCGTCAGCCCGTTGTCGAGCACCTTCACGGTGACGTGTTTCTCAAATGATTTGACGTCCTGCGCCGGCGCCGATGCGACGCATAGCGCAAGCAGAGCGCCCGTAAGCAGCGTCCGGACCACGGGAGCGCAGCGAAACCTGGAAGCCACCGCTTGAAAACTGCCATTCGTCATAAGCATGCCTGCCTTCCTCGGCTCGTGCCAGGAGTAAAGGGAATCCCGCATTATACCCGAACATCGCGTTGGCTAGGCTGGCCGAGCTCCGGCAAGAGCAAGATATTTGTACCCCAGGGCGTGCAGGGCATCAGTAGACGGCGAGGACGCGGGCGGTACTTTCTGGGAGGCTGAAGTGTACGGAGAACCGGTCCAGAGGGCCGGAGCCACGCTCCGACCCTCTGTTCAATTCGCTCCTGAGCGCTGCCCCCTCAGATGAACGCGCCTGAGGAGCGAGTCCTAGTAGAGGACGTTGGCGGCGCCCTTCTCAGCCACCAACTTATCGACCATGTCGACAATGACGTCGCGGCGCGCCATCACGGCTTTCACCTCACCTTTGGAGAGTGAACCTTTGGTGGCGTCCAGCACCTCGTCCTCGTCAAGCTTCTTCAGCTTGTCAAGCAGCGCCTTGTCGCACATCGTAATGTCCTCAGGGTTCCGCAGCTTCTTGTAGACGCGGAACGCCCGCGTGAAGTCGATGCGCCAGATCTTCCAGTCGTCGGTAATGAGGACGTTGGTGAGGTTGGGATCGGTGTCGTAGATGAGCTGATCGAAGACGCGGATCTTGTACATCTGGTGATTCCAATCATCAGGGTTGGGGGCGGCAACTTTCTCCTTGAGCCGCTGACCTTCATCGAACTTGACGTTGGGGACCCACCAGCCGATGGCTCCCGTCTTGCCGTCCCACTTGCGCTCGACGTACATGGGAATCATGTTGTCCAAGCCGAGCATTTTGGCGAGCTGATAGCCGGCGATGTCGAACTTGTAGTTGTCCTTGAAGTTGATCTCACTGTGGCCGTCGTCAAACTGCTTGACGTTGGCGCGCTCATCGATGGGCTGAAAGATGGCGTCGTGGGTGATGGTGCCATCCGAGAGCGTCAGGTGCCACGGGGAAGTGACCCCTTTGCTCGTCTGCTTGCTCTTGATGACCTTGGCGTGGAGCAGAAAGTCGGCCATCTGCTCATCGGTCAGTTTGGGTTCCGAAGGATTATCGGAGGCGGCCAGAACACCTGCCCCCAGGCAACACGATAACATCAACACGGCAATCGATAGAGATCGCGTACGGCGGTCGAACATGAGAAAACCCCCTCTTGAGTTTTACAGGTGTAACGCGAAGGATTTATACGCCCAGGGCGGCTGGGTGTCAAGGCCTAAAGGCTTCCGGTACTGGCTGAATTCAGCCAGTACCAGGCTTCCGGACGGCATCCCTGAATGCGATAATTGCAAAGGCGATAGGGCATTCACGCCAATCGACGCAACGCGCCGGCGCTTTGTCCGCGCACGTTCGCGTCTACTCACGACCCCGTACTGCTGTAGTTCGCGACACCCTTGTTCCACACGACCACCGCGAGCGCGAAGAATCCCGCGGCAACCACCGGTACCAGGTGGAAGAACGTCGCGAAGGTCTGGCGTCCTAGGAAATGGGTGGTGGGATAGAACGAAGCAAAACCGAAGGGGATGATCCAGCTCAGCATGAACTGGATGAACACATTGTAGATGGTGAGGGGATAACGGCTGAAGGTCAGCATGTTAAACACGGGCGGCACGATGCCTACGCGGTCCTCGAACCAGAACGAGACGGCGGTGAGGATCAGGAACACGGAGAGATAGATGAGCGCGCCGCACGCCACCATGAGCGCGAACCAGAGGTAGTCGGCGAGATGCCAGGTAAGGTGCAGGCGCTCGACGCAGATTCCGATCACCAGCAGGCCGGTCACGACCTCCTGCAATGACTCGATGCGAAACTTCTCGAAGAGCACCTGGAAGAGCGTGTCCACGGGGCGGAGCAGGATTCGGTCAAAGCGGCCCTGGATGACGTAGATGTCGCCGAATTCGTAAAGGTTCCAACTGACCACGTTGAAGAATCCCAGCGGGACGAGCGAGAAGGCGTAAAGGAACAGAATCTCGTAAAACGACCAGCCCTGCAGTTGCGGAACCTTGGAGAAGAGGACCAGGACGAATCCGAAAGCCAGCAAGGTGGCGGACATCGACGAGAAAAATGCGATGAAGAAGTCCGCCTTATAGGCCAGGCGCACTTTGGCATACTGCGCGAAGTAGAGCAGGAAGAGTCGCAGGTGGCGCTTCATCGGGCGTTTCCTTCGAACGCGTTCAATTGCTCTTGGCGCCGTAGACGGCGTTGTGCCAGTAGGCAGTGTGCCCGATGTAGTCGTCGTCGGGCAGATTGGAAATGATGATGCGGCGCAACTCGAGCGCATCGAACGGCCCCTGGCGCTTGAAGAGCACGTCGCCATTGGGCGCGATGAGCACGGTGTAAGGAACTGCCGCATTCCATGTGGGATCGAAGGACGCCATCATGGCGTAGATGTCCGTCGAGCCGAACAGCAGGTTGGGGCCGGTCGCGTGTTGCTGCTCGAGCGCTTTCAAGACTCCCGCTTTCTCGTCAGGATAGTTGCCGCTCACCGTGACGAGCTCGAAGGGGCGGTGGCGGTACATGCGGTACATCGTTTCGAGGGCCGGGAATTCCTCCTGGCAGGGACCACACCAGGTGGCCCAGAAATCCACCAGCAGCAGCTTGCCGGTCGAATTCTTGCGCAACGTCTTGAGGTCGTCGGCGGTCACGAGTTTCACGGTCACGGGTTCGCTTTCGATGCGCGTGAGCTCCGCTTGGCTCGCCTCTTCCTTGTACATCCACTTGGTCGAACAGCCGATGGCGGGCGTCTTTGGGACGGCGACGGGTTTGCCGGCGAGCAAAGCGTCGATCGCTTCGCGCGCGTCGCGCCGCGTCACGAGATTCGCACGCGGGTTGTTATCAACGCGGCCCTCGTAGCGCAGCTTACGCTCGGCATCGAAGATGAACAGGTGCGGCGTCGCCGAGGGGCCGTAGGCGCGCGCCACTTTCTGGGTGTCACCGTCGTAGAGATAAGGGAAGTTGAAGTGGCGGAATCGGGCGCGAATCTTCATCTCCGCGAACGAGTCACTGACGTCGGTGTAGCCCAGCTCGTCGAGGCGAATCGCCGCCGGGTTGTTGGGTTCGATGGCGACGAAGGCCACACCGCGCTCCTGGTAGTCCGCTACCAGCTGCTTGATGCGGGTCTCATAAAGCTGCGCCGTCGGACAATGATCGCAAGTGAAGATAACGACCAGGATTTTGCTCGCCGCGTAGTCTTTCAGGCAATGCGTTTTGTCGTCGATGCCTGGGAGGCAGAAGTCGGGGGCCGGTGAGCCGATGGCGAGCGTCGGTACGGTCTGCTCTTCCTGGGCCGCGACAGGCGGAGGGAAGAGTCCGCAGATAGCGCAGATTACACAGATCAGAGCAGCATAGGGACAACAAGCCGGGAACAAGCCTCGGTGCCGCCTCCTGCCGGAATTGATGAGGATTCGACTGGAGACCTCATCTCCTCTCGTCAACGGAGTGATTGTTTGCTGCCCGCTTCCAACCTGTGAAATCTGCGTAATCTGCGGATTCTCTCTTGCCATCGGTAGATCAACCTCCTTGAATCGTGATCTTGCGGCTCGACCAGCGCCACATAACGTGTCCGAGGGCGAGCATGGCCACAACCCAAAACAACTGCAACGCGAGTTGCTCGAAGATTTTCATCCCCGAGATTTTCCCGAGATACAGCAGCACCGGAATATAGCTGATGTATTGAAACGGCATCGCGGCCAGCATCTTCTGAAAAATCGGCGGAAAGAACGAGATGGGCAGCAGCAGCCCTGAGAACAGCTCGAGCAGGAAATACTTGGCGCGCAGCAGCCCGAGGATCGATTTCAGCCGGATGGCGAGTGTCCCGACGGCGAAGTTGATTCCGGCAACGATGAAGAAACTGAGTATCGAGCTGACTAAGAAGGCGGCGAAGTGGCTCAGGCTGGCGGGCCGGCGCACGGGATACACCAGAAAAAGCACGACGGTGGTCGGAACGGTCAGCAGCGCGAGCCGGAACACGGATTCGCCCAGGGCCCGCGCCATCATGAGGACCTGCACGTTCACCGGCTTGATGAGGTTCACCACCAGCGAGCCTTCCGTCACCTGGGCCGCGAGGTCCTGGTCGATGTTGTTGTAATAGAACGAGCGGATGATCCAGCCGATAGAAATGTAGGTGAGGATTTGAGCGAAGTCGAAGCCCTCGATGTGCGAACTGTTGGCAAAGATCGCCCGCCAGATGAAATAGTAGACCGAGACGTAAATGAAGTAGGTCACGATGCCGGTGTAGTAGCGCAAGCGGTAGGCTAGCGTGTCGATGAACCCCATGCGCGCGAACTCGACGTAGACGCGGCATTGCTGGACGACCGAGAATTCATCCTCGCCGCGCGGACGAACCGGCACGGGCAGAGCCGCTGCGCCCATCACGCCACCTCTCCACTCAAGTAGATGCGCTTGACGACATCCTCTATCGGCTCCTCTTCGATGAAGATGTCGCGCACTTCGAGTTGCGTGACGATTTGGCGGATGACTTCGGCGCTCGAGTGCTGGGCGCGATCGAAGCGCAGCAGGTACGTGAGCTCGTCGACGCGTTCGCAGCTCAGGCCGTTGGTAGCGATCTGCGCCAGGCGCGCCACTTGCGAGCGGTCCTTCAAAAAGAATTTCACCTGGTTGTATTTAGCGAGGCGGTTCTTCATCTCCGCGAGCTGCCCGTCAAACAGGATCTTCCCCTTGTCGATGATAATGATGCGCTTGCAGAGCTCCTCGATGTCCGAAAGGTCGTGGGTGGTCAGCAGGACCGTGGTGCGCTCGGTACGGTTCACTTCCTTCAGGAACTCGCGGATATGGTCCTTGGCGACGACGTCGAGGCCGATCGTGGGCTCGTCAAGAAACAGAAGAGGCGGGTTGTGCAGTAACGACGCGGCCAGGTCGCAGCGCATTCGTTCCCCCAGGCTCAGCTTGCGCACCGGCGTGTGGAGATACTCCTGGACGCTCAGAATCTCCGAGAACGCGCCGAGGCGATGCTGGTAGTCGGCGTCGGGAATCTCGTAGATTTCCTTGAGGAGCTTGAATGACTCGATGACGGCGATATCCCACCAGAGCTGGGTGCGCTGCCCGAAGACCACGCCCAGGTGCTTGGTGTAGCGGCGGCGGTCGCGATAGGGGACGTAGCCGTTCGCGACGACGCGGCCGCTGGTGGGCACCAGAATCCCCGTCAGCATCTTGATGGTGGTCGATTTGCCTGCGCCGTTGGCGCCGATGTAGCCGACCATCTCTCCCGGCTCGATGGTGAAGCCGACGTGGTCGACGGCATGCACCATAATGTACTCGCGCACGAAGAGATTTTGAAGCGCGCCCAGGACGCCCTCGCGGCGCTTGAACGTGCGGAACTCCTTAGTCAGATTCTCGACTTCAATGATCGGAGGCATGGCGACGCTGCTTCACGGCCGAAGCAACAATTTTCCATTTTAACCTAATCCGCGGAATGCTTCGCGCGCCGGGAGCCGCGACGCTCCTGTTTCCAGGGGCGACGCCAGTTGGATTGGCGAAAGGGCACGACTTCAGTCGTGCCGTAGTGGGTGTGCGATGATTGTTTGCGGCCTTAGGCCCTGAGGTTCAACGCCTCAACCGCTGAAGCCGCATTCTTCTCGCAACGCCTTGCGGCACGTCTAAAGGCGCACCCGTTCGCGACCAGGTTGATGCCACGCATTTCAGTCTAGGGCTGCGTTGAGGCGCGCTTCATCCTGATCCAGTCATCGACCGTCCGCTCCAGGACGTCGAGCGGCACGGCGCCTTCTTTGAGCACGACCTCGTGGAATTCCTTGAGGTCAAACTTCGGGCCGAGTTCCTGCCGCGCGCGGGCGCGGAGATCCAGGATCTTCAGCTCGCCGATTTTGTACGCCAGGGACTGGCCGGGCCAGGCAATGTAGCGGTCGACCTCGTTGGTGACGTCGAGTTCCTGCTTGGCGGCGTTCTCCATGAAATAGTTGATAGCGCGCTGGCGGTCCCAGTGCATCGAGTGGATGCCCGTGTCGACCACGAGGCGCACGGCGCGCCACATGTCGTAAGTGAGTTGCCCGAAGCGTGAGTAGGGATCGTCGTAGACGCCCATTTCGTAACCGAGCGACTCAGCGTACAGTCCCCAGCCTTCGCCGAACGCGGGCAGGTAACCGTAGCGCCGGAAGTTCGGCAGTCCGCCCTGTTCCATGGCCAGGGCAATCTGGAGGTGATGGCCGGGGACGCCTTCGTGCAGCTCGAGCGCCGTCATCTCCCACTTGGGCCGCGTCTCCGGCTTGTAGAGGTTGACGAAGAGAGTCCCAGGGCGTGACCCATCGGCGGCGCCGCCTTCGTAGTATCCCGTGGTCGTGTCGGGGGCGACGGCGGCGGGGATGGGTTCAACGCCGTACGGCTGTCGCGGCAGCAGCCGGAATACCTTCACGAGATTGGGATCGATGCGCTTGGCGTTGGCGCGATAGGCTTCGAGTAGCTCCTCAGGGGTTTTGTAGTAAAAGCGCGGGTCGGTCCGCAGGAACTTGAAGAAGTCCTGCAACGTTCCCTTGAACCCGACTTGGCGCAGGACGTCGAGCATCTCGGCGTGGATACGCGCGACTTCCGCCAGTCCCTTCTGATGGACTTCCTCGGGCGTCAGGTTGGTGGTGGTATAGAGGCGGACGAAATAGGCGTACATCGCTTGACCGTTGGGCAACTGCCAGATTCCGACTAGGTCGTAGCAGGCGGGCAGGTAGTCCTCAACGAAGAACTGCTTGAAGCGCCGATACGCGGGAACCACGCCGGAGGCGATGGCCTCGCGGGCGGCTGCCGAAAGCCGTGCCCGGTCGGCTTGCGAAATGTTTGCCGGAAACTTCTCAAACGGTTTGTAGAAAGGGCTGGTGGAGGGGTCGCTGACGATTTGCTTGTCAATCTGCGCCGGCACGCGCTGCATCACGATCTTGGGCAGCAAGATGCGCTCGTGGATTCCCTCGCGCAGGAGCGCGATTGTTTGATCCATGAACGTGGGAAAGGCGCGCAGGCGGCCGATCCAGTCTTCATAGTCCTTCACCGTGGTGAAGCGCAGCGAGTTCGCGAGATCGTCGGCCGTTTGAATACCGCCCCGCTGATTGAGTGGGACGAGGTACCAGTGGTAGCCGTATCCTTCCGCGCTCATTTGATATTCGCGCCGGAACATGTCGAAGTTGATTTGATCCAAAGACGAAAGCTCGCCGCGCTCGATGGTCTTCAGGCGCTCGAGAATCTGTACGTCATGCTCGTGATCCTTCTCGATTGCTTGAAGACTCACGTCTTCCCAGCGATCGTTCCACCGGCGATCGCCGAGGATGGAAGCCCAGGTCGGATTGTGTTCCATCCGGTAATCCCATTCGGAGGCGAAAAGCTGGTGAAGCGCCTGAGTGGCTCCGTTCGAAGTCGAGGGGGAAACGGGATTCGCAGCGTTGTCCAATGATGCCTCCTGGGCGGCGGACGCGCCCGGAATCGCGATTAACGAAAGCGAAACTCCGAAGACGAGCGGACACAGTAAATTGCACAGGCCTTTCTGGCCGAGCCGCATAGTGCCTCCTCGTGGGCATGAGCTGAGTTCCCGAACCGGCGGGCTATTGTAGCGCGACGATCGCCAAAACACCTCTTGTTTGGGCCATCCAAGAGGCATTCATCGAGTCTTAATCTTGGGTAGTGTCTCACTTTGCCGTCACGGCATGGCTTCAGCCATGCCGCACGCGATTAGGAGAGGTGCGGCTTTAGCCGCTGAGGTTGGTCTTTAGAGCCTGTGTGGGGCCGAATGAGGCAAGACTTACCTCAGGCGCTGAAGCGCGCGTAAAGCATGCCTAGTCGGCACGACTAAAGTCGTGCCCTGACGAGGCAAACTGGGACACTGCTTAGTCTTGACTTCACTTTGGCTTAACATTGTGATAGGTATACTCCGTTTTTCCCTAAGCGTCAGGGTGCTGGTGCGGTAACACCGAATCGTGCATGAGAAGAGAACCAGACGGCCATCCGAGCTCGCCGCCTTCTCGTCATGCTGGCTGGCATCAGGCCATCCGAAGACAGCATCGACCAAATTCAACCCACAATCATGCAAGGCATCCCGGGAGGGGAATCGCAATGTTGAAGAGTGTAAAAACGTATTGCATGAGCAGGCGGAATCGCATCGGTATGTTTTTCTTCACACTGGTTTTCATTTTAGCGGCGCTGCCGGTGTTCGCCCAGCAATCATCGGGAACGCTGACCGGCACTGTGAAAGACTCAAGCGGCGCCGTGGTGGCAGGGGTGCAGGTGAAGGCTCAAAACGTCAACACCGGCCTTCATCTCAACGCCTCTACCAATAGCGTGGGCAGTTTTAGCCTGTTCGACCTGCCGATTGGCACGTACTCGGTGACGTTCGGCAAGGAAGGCTTCAAGACGCAATCCAGCTCGCAAGTGATCATCCAACCTGGGCGGACGACCACGCTCGATGCCCAGCTCCAACCGGGAGCGGTCAGCACCACCATCACCGTCACCGCCACGCCGCTCATGAACAAGACAGACTCGACCAACGGCTACGTGGTCGATCAGCTCATTATTCAGAGTACACCACTGGGCACCGGCAGCTTTACACAACTGGCGATTCTGAGTCCGGGCGTGCATGCGGATTTTCTGGGAGGATCAGGCGCCAACGCCGGCCTGGGCAATCAGGCCATCTTTGCCAACGGCAACCGCGACACCAGCAACAGCTTCTCGCTGGACGGCGTCAGCACCAACAACCTGTTCAACGGAAACTCTACCAGCCAGATCGGAGAGAACCGCTTCGTGCTCAACACGGGCGAGAATTTCGGGGCGGGCGGCGATATTCAAACCAGCACTTCGGTCTATGGCGCCATTGGCCAATCCTTGCCGACGCCTCCTCCCGATGCGATCCAGGAAATCGCGGTCAACGCCGCCATGTTTGACGCCACTCAGGGTAATAACAGCGGTGCGCACATCAGCGTCCTCACCAAGAGTGGCACGAATCAGATCCACGGGTCGGCGTGGGAGCAGTGGCAAAACAGCGACATGAACGCCGCACCGTTTTTCTACAATGCCAACAACCTGCCCACGCCTTTTTTGAATCGCAACATGTTTGGGGGCACCGTGGGCGGACCCCTCAAGAAGGACAAGCTGTTCTACTTCCTTTCGTATCAAGGCATTCGTGTCGCGGATTCGCAGGAATCTCTGCGCGATGTCACCGTGCCGCTCGGTCTGACCGATGACCGCAGCCCGACAGGCATCATCAACGCGATCAATTCGAGCTTCGGCAGCTCAATCACCACCAGCCAGCTCGATCCGGCGGCAGTGAAAATGCTTCAAGCCAAGCTGCCGGGCGGACAATATCTGATTCCCAGCGCGCAAATCACCGATCCGGTGAAGGCCACTCTGCTCGGCTACGACGCCGTGGTCCAGGGGCGAAACTCGCTGGCGCCCGTGAATCAGGGCATCAGCAATATCGATTACGCAGTGAACGAGAGGGACCGTTTATCGGGAAAGTTTTACATTCAGGACAATCCCACCACCAATCCATTTGGCGCCGTCGGTTCGCTGCTGGGCTTCGGGCAGCAGTTATCGGCCGGAAGTGAAGTCGGGAACCTCAGTAACAGTACCATCCTGTCACCCACCGTCACTTGGGAGCAGCACGTCGGGTTCACGCGCCTGCGGGCTTATGCGGCAACGCAGTCAGCTTTTACTCCTAGCCAAGTGGGCATCAGTTTGCCGGGTTCGGCGCTATTCCCCCAATTCGAGATCTCTATCGCTGATCCAACCATTTCAAGTGGCCTAGAATTCGGCCCGAGCGCCAGTTTCGGCAATGCCGGCATGTTCCAAAACCAATGGGAATACGAATCCTCGGTGAACATGGTGAGGGGACGCCATACGATGGCATTTGGCGGCCAGTTGGATCGCACTCAGCTCAACATCGTCAATAACAATACGAATACCGACACCGCTGACTTCTCGAGTTTCCTCACGTTCGTTCAGGGAAAGCTGCACGGCGGCGACGAATTCGTGGGAACGGCGAACCGCTACTACCGCTCCAACACCATCGGACTGTATGCGAACGATAATTTCAAAATACGGAGCAATCTGACCTTGACCTTCGGTCTCCGCTGGGACTACGACGGGCCAATGTCCGAGAAGAATGCCAGGCTGACCACATTTAACCCGGCCGACTACTCTTACAATGTGGCATCGGACACCATTACCAGCTCCGGTCTGGAAATCGCGAAAAACGGTAGCGATTCCCTGATGCAGCAGCGCCAGTGGGGATTCGCACCGCGCGTCGCGGTCGCTTGGGCGGTGCGGCCGAAATTGACGCTGCGCGCGGGCTACGGCATTTATTACGATCGGGGCGAACTTTTCAGCTATTTCTCCCCCAGCGCCGGCTCGGGTTTCAACGGTCCGTTCGGAGTGACCTTGGCGCCCCCCTTCGTGGCGCCCATCTCCGTCGCAAGAGGAGCGACCCTGTCCGCACCCTTTGGCGACACTTTACCACCCACGCCCCCAGCCAGCGCGGCCAGCTTTCTTGCTTATCTGCCCAATCTGTCGCAAACGGCGTGTGGCTTTCCGGGATGCTGGCCGTCAGGCAATCTTTTCGGTCCCTTCCTGTTTGGCGGTTATGACGGCAGCAACAAACTGCCTTACACCGAAAACTGGACACTGGACTTTCAGTATCAACCGTCAAATACCTGGTTGGTTGATGTCGCCTATGTCGGGAACCACGGCCAACATGAAATTCTGCCCATTCCCTTCAACCAGCCGAATATCGCCACGCCGCAGCATCCGCTGTGGTCGCAGAATCCGGCCAACGAGCAGATCTACTCCTACGGTGGCACGCCGTGCTACTCGGGGGAGGGAGTGCCCTGCCAATACCCGTACTGCTGCGCTCTCGAGAGCGTTTTTACCAATGAGTATTCCGGCAATGCGCCGGTGCGCGTGCCTTATCCTGGGTATGATATGAACTCCGTGCTCTACGAGGCGGAGGGCGTCTCCAATTACGACGCCCTACAAGCTCAGGTCAAGCGGCGTCTATCCAACGGGCTGCAGTTCACCGCGTCTTACACCTGGTCGCACGGCCTCGACGAACAGAGCGGGTTGGGCTTGTTTTTCACCGGAAACAATCCCCTGATTCCGCGGTCAAACTATGCGTCGTCGGACTTCGACCAAACGCACGTGTTCTTGATCAATTACAGTTACACGACTCCGGCCCGGCAGCAGAACAAGTCGCTCAACACTCTGATCGGCAACTGGACCTTGGGTGGACAAACGGTTTTTGAGAGCGGGCAACCGTACAGCGTCTACGATTTCTCCGGTTCGGTGGGCAGCCTGTACTTCGGTACTTCCGACTACATCGGAAACCCTATCGTGCCGCTGGCGCCGGGAATAACCTCTTCCCAGGCGCAACTCCAGGGTACTCACGGCGTCAACCCCAGCAAGCCGGTGCTCAACTCAAGCGATTTCCTCCCCCAGTTTGTCGCGCCCGGCCAGAGCGGCGTGCCGCCCTGCGATGCCTCGGGTTGTGACGTTTTCGAGTCCCTCTACGGGAATACCGGCCGGAACATCTTCCGCGGCCCCTTCCAAGTTCGCTTCGATATGAGCCTCGCCAAGGACGTCCCTATCCACGAGAACCGTTTCCGGCTGCGCTTTGAGGCGGATGCGTTCAATATCTTCAATCAACCCGATTTTGACACTCCCAACAGCAATGTGGTTTTCTTCCCCAACTTTACCGGGCCGCCTTCGATCCCTCCCCAAGGCAGCCTCGGAGTGATTCAGCACACCATCGGGAGCTCCCGCTTCCTTCAGATGGCCGTGCACTTGATCTTTTAAGCTGGAACAAGGCAGGTCTACTCGCCGATTACTTTGATGAGCACGCGCTTGCGGCGCTGGCCGTCGAACTCGGCGTAGTAGACCTGCTGCCAGGGTCCGAGATCGAGTTTGCCCTGTGTGACCGGAACCAGCACTTGATGTCCGATCAGCAGATTCTTGAGGTGGGCGTCCCCATTGGTCTCGCCCGTCCGGTGATGCCGATAGTCAGCACGGAAGGGCGCGAGCTTCTCGATCCACTCCTCGATGTCGGCGATCAGGCCGTCTTCGGCATCGTTGATGTAGACGCCGGCGGTGATGTGCATCGCCGAGGCGAGCACCAGGCCCTCCTGAATCTGAGCCTTGGCGAGCGCCTTCTCGAGCTCTCCGGTGATGTTGATGAACTCGCGCTGCCGCTTGGTGTTGAACCACAAGTATTCCGTGTACGACTTCATGCATGACCCTTTCTGATCCGGGATTTGCCTTTCTGGTCCTGCCAGTCTAACGGAAACGGCTGCCGCCGCGAAAGCCGTATCGAAGGGGTCCTCACCCCGGTTCCGGCCCGGCTGAAAAAGCCTGCCAAGGGGCTTTACTTCTGAGATTACAGCGTCTATAGTGTGCCGTGCTGAGGGGATTTTCCTCCGGAAACTGTCCAACAAGGAGAAATGCAGGGAAACTCCCGGCACGCCATTCCGCGCCATCCGGCGCGATATCTTAGAGGAGGGGACGATGAAGAGATCTTTCGTTGTTTCGATTGTGGCCGTATTGGTAGTCGCAGGCCTCGCGATGGCGGCAGGCAAAGAGAAGGCCGCCGGCACGAAGCAGACGAAGTGGGAAGGCACGGTCGTCAGGAGCGACAAGGATCAATCGACGTTGACCGTTCGCAGGGGTGGAACCAACATCGAAAAGGTCGTCCACTACACAGCCGATACAAAGTGGACCCACCAGGTGAAGGGAAAGGTTGAACCCATCGAGATGTCCGAAGTGAAGGACGGCGACCGGGTCATTTGCCTGGGCTCTTACGACGACAAGAAGGAATTCCAAGCCACCCGGATCGACAAGCGGCTGCCTCACTAACTGCTTGAAGCACGAGTTGCGCGTTCGAGCGCCCTCGGACGGTTGGGCGGCCATTCCGGCCGGACCACAAGCAGAGGGTGCGTGTCATCTCCAAGGAGGAGCTTAATGAGAAAGGTGCTTGTACTCGCGTTCTTTGCGGTGTTTGTGTCGCTCACGGCTTTCGTGCCACGGGCGGCCGCGCAGGAAAAAGCCGCCAAGGCTGCTGCGGCCAAGGAAGTCCGCTGGGACGGATACATTGTCCGCGACAACCCCGCGACGTCGACCTTGGACGTCCGGCGGAAGAACGTCGAAAAGAGAATCCACTACAGTGATTCGACCAAGTGGACCAAGGGAACCGGTACGGCCGACAAGAGTGAATTCAAGGAGAACTCGCGGGTCATCTGCATCGGTACTTACGATGAGAAGGGCGAGTTCCAAGCCTCCCGCATCGACCTGAGATCGATCATCAGGTAGCCTCGAGGGCTTCATTTCGCCGGATTGGGTGCCCCGTGGACCAACGCGCGGAGGACTCCACGCGTAATGTTGAAGTCCTCCGCCATGGCGTCGTAGAGGTCTTGTTGCTCGATCTGGAGAGCGCGGACGGACTGCGTCGCCACGGCCGATTGGGCGTGTGACTCACCGGCGAGCAGCGGCATCGCGCCCAGCAATTCGCCAGCACCCACCTCTTGCGGTTCTTTCCCGTCGCGCGCCAGGGCCACGCGTCCTTCGAGGATCAGAAACATCGTGTCGGCGGCGTCATTCTCGCGAAACAGCGGTTGACGCGCGTCACAACTCACTTCGCGCGCGATGGCAGCGACGCGCGCCAGGCTTTCGGTCCGGACTCCGGCAAAAACCGGAGCCTTCTGTAGCACGTTGACCTTCTCAATAGTTGTCAGCATCTCGGTGTTTCTCCGGCCGCCCTCACGCTCTGTAACCTGAGCCGGCAAGCGCGCCCAGGAAGTGACGCGGTTCAGGCGGTCGCGGCGGCGAGCCTCGCCGTCGCCCATTTCCAGGTTTCATCCAGCAGCGAATCCTCGTGAGGAACCTGCTGAACCTCGCCCTTCATCTCTTCGAGGTGCATCTCGCCAATGGCGTGCAGCGAGCACGCGCAGAGCCAGCGGTCGTCAGACTGAAGCAGAATGCGCAGCGCCTCAGCCTTGGAGCTGACCGTAGTGTGGCAGAACCGCGCGGCGAAATTCAGCTTTTCGGCGTGGCCGATTTCCGGATCGAGCACGTAGGAGAGCAGCCGATAGTGCTCCGGCTTGAGCAGATGCTCCAGCACCTCGAGCGCGTTGGCGTGAAGCTGCGGCCGTCCCGACTTCACGCCGACATAAGCGTTGTAAACGTCGCGCGGCGGATAGATGAGGGCCAGGAAGCGGAAGATGCGCTCGAACTCCCAGTCCATGCGCTCGCGTAGCGCGCGTGTGAGCACCGAGTCGCTGCCTTTGGAGCCAAGGAGCGAGCTCGAATGCGGTTCTATCGCCTCGAGAATCTGGAGCGAGCGGTAATAACCCATCAGCTCGACCAGGAGCATGTCGGCAAACTCAGCGTCGCGCGGCAGTAACGCCGGGTCGCGGTGGCGCAGCTTGTTGAGCGCCTTGAGCACGTCAAACCGCAAACCGGGATCGGTTTGCACGAGGTTGTTGGCAAGTACCGCGGCCGCCTCGGAGGTCGCGATGCGCGCCAGCACGTTCGGAATCTGCTTGCGCACGGCGAGCGAAACCGAATCGTCACTCAGGTAGTCTTGCAGTGTGCCGACCGCATGTTCGCCATACCCGGCCAGAGCGGCGCGCGCCGCCCCACGCAGGCGAGGCACCGCCAGCGTCTCGATGACCAGGGGCAGGAACTGCCGGCTCCGGATCTTGCCCGCGCTCAACAGCGCCTGCTCCTGCACCTCCAGGCTCGCGTCCCGGAGCAGGGCCGGCAAGTCGCCGTGCAGATCGGACGGGGCCGCAATCGCGCCCATCGCCCGCGCGGCTTCCGCACGCGCGCGCGGCGCATCCTCGCCGGGACGAGCGAGCATTCCCATGAGAATCGCCTGCGCGGTCACCACGTTGTCAGGCTGGGCGGTGCGCGCCAGATACGCCACCACCGAGCCCGCCAGGGAATAGTCCATGAAGTCGGACTCGGTCTCGAGCAAGCTCAGCGGATCGCGTCCCGTGTGCAGCACCAGATAGTGCAGCGCCTCGGTGCGCACCTCGGGCGCAGGGTCTTTGAGCAACTTCTCCACCTGCGGCAGGATCTTGGTGTCGCCCGCGTCGCTCAATAGGCGCAAGGCGTGCTGGCGGACGACAGGCGAGGGATGCTCGAGCAGGCCGCGTAACGCCGGATGCGAAGCCGCGTCGCGCCCCATCTCAAAGAGGCTGAGGCCGTAGAGGACCTGCTGCTCTCCGGCGCGCTCGAGGCTGGCGGCCAGCGCTTCGCTGGTCGTCGAATCGAGGACGCCGCCCACTCCCGCCGCGGCCCGCTCCGGGTCGAGGGTGCGGCGTTCAATGGCCTGCCGCAGCACGTTCAGGTACTCCTCGCGGACTCCGTAGGCGACGGCAATCCACCCTAAGAGGATCACGATGTTCACCAGACTGACTTTGCCGGGGCTGAACTTCAGCACGTTGGCGAACAAGAGCAGCAGCAGGCCGGCCATGCCGTCCGCCGACCGCCACACAAACGTATCAATGAACGACTTCACTTGGCTCTTGAGTTCAGCGGACACCGGCAGATAGAGCAGTTCGGTCGACGACTTGTCGAGCGAGTAACGGAGGATGTAGTGGCTGCCGCGCAGCAGGCTGCCGGTGACGAGGCTGGTGTCAAAGAAGACGCCGAAGCTGCTCGCGAGCAGCGAGACGGGGAGGGCGAAGAGGGTGATGCGGATGCCGAAAGCGCGTAGCAGCGGTCCGGTCAGCGCCAGTTGGAAGACTAGGGTGATCAGTCCCATGTAACCGTAGAAGCGCGCGATGTAAGCCGTCATCGCGGCCGTGTTGTGACCGAAGGCCGTCTTGGAAATCAGGAAGAACTGGTATCCGAGAATGCTGGTGGCGAGGCAGCCCACCGCAATCAGCGAGGTGAGGAGCAGCAGGTAGCGCGACCGCTTGATGGCCCGCAGACTCTGGTAGAAGTTCCTTGGAGCGTCGTGGCCGGCGGCGGGTACAAGGCGAACTTCGGCCAGCCTCTGACCGGCTCGCTGAAACAGCAGCTTGACGAGTAACGCGCACATCGCCAGTATCAAGGCCACGATCAGGAGCAACCCGCGCGGCTGGAGGCGGTGATGGCCCATCACGTCAGCCGTGAAGAAGCCCACGAAGATCCCGCCCAGGATCGATCCCAGTTGGATGAAGCCGAAGATACGCCTCGCCTCCCGTGTGGTCAGGACGTAGTTCGCGAGCGTCCAGCCCATCATGGGGCCCATCGCGCCCATCGCATAAACCCAGACGTAGACCAGCAGGTAGACGGGACGGAAGTGCAGGCGAGTCAGCCACCAGAAGCCGGCAAACGAGATGGCGAAGAAGACCAGCGTTCCGGTCACCAGCCGTTCAAGGCGCAATCGGTGCGACAGGCGGATATAGGCGGAGACGAAGACGCCGATGGTCAGCGCCGAGCCGATCATGGCGTAAGGCAGGTGTTTAGGAAAGACCTCGAGGAACAGGGCGTTGCCCACCGCCTGTCCCATGATGTACGCGCCGATGATAAGGAAGAGGTAGAAGAAGAGCAGCGACGCCGGACCCAGCTCGCTCCGGCGCAGGCTGAAGACGCGTTCCATTTGAGCGATCATACCGTCGTTTGGGCCTCAACCAGTCTTGACTGGCGATAAACTCATTTGTTCACAACAACATGCAACGACTCATCTTATAACTCCATACGTTACTATAACATACAAGCAATCACTCGCCCTGCTTTTAAGCTCTTGCTGATTCTAAATGACTTCTTCGGTTCGTTCCTTCATTTTTGCATTTTCTGTAGAACTACAGAACGCCGCTCATTTCGGGCCATCACCCGCCGTGCCCCCTGCAGCCGTGACTGCGCCGGGTCCGACCAGGACCTGCGGATCGGCGTCCGCATAATAGGCAGTCACGCGCGCGTCCTTGAACTCGAGCGCGGAAGCGCGTCCACCGAAGTAGGCTTTCAGCATCCCGGTGTCGATCAGGAAGACGCGATTGTCAAAGCGCGACGCGATATCGAATTTCGGCCGGACGGTGTGAGCCGCGACCAGGTAGTGAACTTTCAGCCTCGCCAGCATCTTGTCGACGTCCTTGTCGAGCTTGTCCTCGGGCTCGAGCGCCAGGCCGCGATACCAGAACGGGCTGTTCTCTGCCATCAGGAGACCGGTCGGCAGGGTCAGAAACTTCCGCACGTCGCTGCTGTCGGGTGGATTGCCGCCGGATTGATCCCACTCGGCCTTGGCCTGATGAAACGCCTCGCTCAAGGTCATGTACGGCCAGACGGCCTTCAGGCGGCAGAGCGATTTCCAGGTGCTATCGAATGACTCAAGCTCGCTGTGAATGTGCTGATTCAGGTCGTCGATGTTGCGGAAGTGAAGCTTCGGGTCCAGACCGCCATGCATGAAGAGCGTGTCATTGACCTCCGCGACGGCATCGTGCTCGCGAAGCCACCGGCCGTAGACGCCCTCGGGTCCAAAGGCATCGCGCCGCTCGAAGAAACCGATGGGATGCGCGGCGATCCACGGCGCGCGCGCCTGGTCATCAACCGGATGGCCGTGTTGTGCGGCGAACTTCTTGTAGTCCTCCCACTCGTCGGCCTGCCGCTTCTCGGACTGGTCCGTCGCGAAGCTGCGATAGTCCTCCACCGAGACGTACCGCGTGTCACCGATCATATTCATGACTTCATGGTTGCCGAGCAGGGGGATTACCTTGCCGTTCTGCTTGGGCGCTTCGGACTCGAGCCGCATCAGCAGGTCGAGTGCGGCGCGCGTTGCAGGACCGCGGTCGGGGACGTCGCCCGTCTGCACGAAGACGGTGGTTCCGCCGCTCCATTGCAACTTGTCGTTAATCAGCCCCATCTTCTGGAGGATTTGGACGAACTCAGGAAACGCTCCGTGGACGTCGCCGATCGCCACCACGCGAGCGGGACCGGCATTCTCGGCGTGGGCAGGCTGGGTGGGCTTCCAGGCGGCGGCTGTCACCACAAGAACGGATAGACACCACACGGCACGCGCAGGAAACCGCGAGGTCTTCTTCATCGTGTCCGAACTACCTCCAGGTAGCCGCTACTCTAATCTGGCCCCGCTGCGTTTGCAAGGGATTAACGCTGGGCGTTCAGCGTGCTTGGCCGTGGCGCTATTGTAGCACACGACCCGCGGCGCAGGACCCGCGCCGGAACGACGTGGTGGGTCAATTTGACGGATGTAGAGGCGAGTTTACCTCGCCAACTTGGCGGCATAAAGCCGCCTCTACCGGAAACTGAAACACGCTACACCTGCTTCGTGGACGCCAGGTCGGCAGCAACCATCAGGCGAACGAGGTTTGCGAAATCGATACTGGGGCGCCAGCCTAACTCTTCTCGGGCGCGGCGGGCATCGGCGCGCAGGTCGTGAATCTCACCCGTCCGCAACAGTTGTGGATCGACCTCGATCCAATCTTCGAGGGACCCGGGTGTGTCTTCCACGCGCACCAATCCTTTGAGCCCTTCGAGCACCGCGTCCACGAATTCCGCCACGCTGTGCGAGACGCCTGTCCCGACCACGTAGTCCTGCGGGCTCGGCCGTTGCAGCATGGCGTGTATCGCCTTGACGTAGTCGCCCGCGAAACCCCAGTCGCGCCGCGCCTGAAGGTTCCCGAGCTTGAGCTTCGTGCGGTCGCCGGCTGCCCAGCGCGCGGCCGCCCGCGTGATCTTGCGCGTCACCATCTCCGGGCCGCGACGCGGAGACTCATGGTTGAAAAGGATGCCTCCCACGGCGTACAAGCCGCGCTCGCGGTAAACCTCCACCAGCCGGTGCGCCGCGGCCTTCGAGGTCCCGTAAGGGGACACGGGACGAAAGGGCGTCTGCTCGTTGCAGATGCCTTCGTGGTTGCCGAACATTTCCGAAGTCGACGCCTGATACAGGCGCGTGTCGCGCTTCTGGCGCTCGATGATCTGCAACAGTCGCGCCACGCCTCCTACGTTGATGTCAAAGGTCTCGGCAGGACACTCCCAACTCGTCGGGACAAAGACCTGCGCTCCGAGATTGTAAATTTCATCAGGCCAAGCCTTGCGGAAGGCGACGGCGAGCGACTCGGCGTCGCGCAGGTCGCCGTACACCAACTCGATGCGATGCAGGCAGGATTCGAGCCAGCGCACGGAAGCCGGCTCGCGCCGCACCAGTCCCCAGACCTCGTAACCGAGAGCGAGCAGATGCTCCGCCAGATAGCTGCCGTCCTGCCCCGAGATCCCCGTGATCAAAGCGCGCTTCATAAGGAAGAGCCTGTCCGGGCGTGCCCCGTGATTTTCGCTCCCGCCTGGAGGAGCCGGTTAGTCTACATGGACAGAGCCTCGTCGTAAACCTTCAGGTTGCCTTCCGCCGTCCGCTGCCACGTGAACTCGGACGCGCGCGCAAGTCCCCGGCGAATCATCGCCTCGCGCCGGGCAGAATCTTCGACCGCGCTCACCACTTTTTGCGCGATGTCGCGCGGGTCCTGAGGGTCGACGTAGAGGGCCGCATCGCCGCCGACCTCAGGTAGCGAGGACGTCCGCGAAGCGACCACCGGCAGTCCGTAGGCCATCGCCTCGAGCACTGGCAGCCCGAATCCTTCCTCGAGCGAGGGAAACAGAAAGACGCTCGCAGCCTGGTACAGCACGGGAATCGTTTCCGCCGGCGCATAGCCGAGAAGCACGACGCGCGATCCCAATCCTTCGCGGCGGATGAATTCGTGCACCGCCTCGCTGCCGTGGCCGTCTCCACCCGCCAGCACGAGCCGGTAGCGCTCGGGCAGAAGTTGGAGGGCGCGCAGGGCGTTCAGCGTGTTCTTGCGAGTCTGGATCACGCCGACACTCAGCACCATCTCGTTTCCTCCGCCTACCAGCTTTTCGCGCTCGCGTAGGCGTTGCTCGCCAGGCATCACGCACTGAGGCAAATCCACGGCGAAGGGAACCACTCGGATCTTCTTTTCGGCCGCGCTCGCGTACTTCAGCAACTGGTCGGCAGTGTACTGGGACGGCGTGATGATGAGTGCGGCGCGTTCCACCGCCTCGAGCAGCAAGGCCGAGAATTTCCGCTGGAAGTCAGGCGTCGAGTAGGTCTGACCGCTCAACGGAAACACGTCGATGATGGTGACCACTTCGCGGCGAAAGCGAAACGCCGGGGGACGTTGCGCCAGGCTGTGGAACAGTTCGGCTTCCCACGGCAGCCAGTACGTCAGGTGTTCCTGGAAAAGGCGTACCGAGAAGTTGGGGCGGCCGCTGCGTGGCGATCGCACGGGACGCAGGAATTCGCGGCGCCGGCCGAAGCGCGAGAGGCGATAGCACACGAGGAACCGGTGGGGCGCGTCGAGTGAGACGAGCGACTCGATCAACCGTCGCGAATAGATGGCGACTCCCGAGGGTTCGGGATCGACAGTGTAGGTGGCGTCCAGAGCGATCGTCGCCATCGCCCTGATTGTCGATGAAAGGCGCAGGATTGTCGATTTCTTTTTGAACCGACGTTTACTGCGTGGCGGGGGGAGTCTCCGGCGCGTTCTCGAGTCCGTACTCCTTGAGCTTGCGGTAGATGGTGGTCTTGCCGATGCCCAAGAGCTTCGCGGCGCGCAGGCGGTCCCCGCCCGTCTCTTCGAGCGCGCGCAGGATGGCGTGACGCTCGAGTTGATCGAGTGACGGAACGTCGGCTGGAGATTTACCAGCGGCCGTTGCGGTCGACGCCACATTCGCCAGATTCGCAGGCAGGTCGCTCACTTCGATCTCGGGGCTCGCACCCATGGCAAGCGCGTGCTGGATGCAATTCTCCAGTTCCCGCACGTTGCCCGGCCAGCCATGCGCCATCAGGCGCGTCAGGGCGTCGTAGGAAATCCCCTGGACGGGACTATCGTCGCCGCGGTGGCGATCGATAAAGCGATTCGCGAGAGCGGGAATGTCCCCCCGACGCTCGCGCAACGGAGGGATCTTGATGGCCACGACGTTCAGGCGGTAATAAAGGTCCGTGCGGAAGGTGCCTTGTTGAATCGCCGGTTCCAGGTCTTGATTGGTCGCGGCGAGGATCCGGGCCTCGAGGCGGGTCGGCGTGTTACTGCCGATGGCCTTGAACTCGCGCTCCTGTAAGGCCCGCAGCAGTTTCGCCTGCAAACCCACCGGCAACTCGGCAATTTCGTCGAGAAAAAGAGTTCCGCCCTGAGCCGCCGCCAGCAAGCCCTGCCGCGACTGGTCGGCGCCGGTGAACGCTCCGCGGACGTGTCCGAAGAGTTCGCTCTCGATGAGCGTGGGAGGCAACGCGCCGCAGTCGATGGGCACAAACGGCTTGTCGTGCCAAGGGCTATAAGCATGGATGGCGCGCGCCACCAGTTCCTTGCCCGTCCCGCTCTCTCCCAGAATCAGCACCGGATGCCGCTTGCCCGCCACTCTGAGAATCGTACGATAGACTGCCTGCATCACCTCCGAAGCGCCAATCAGACTGCCGAATCCCTGCACGGTGCCCACTTCCTCGCGCAGCAGGCGATTCTCGGAAGCGAGTTGCTGCCGTTCGGCGAGCCTTCCCAGAAGATGCTTGAGGTCGTCCGCTTTAAAGGGCTGGCCCAGATTGGAGATGTAGTCGTAGGCGCCCAGCTTGATGGCCTCGACCGCGTCAGGGATGGTGCCCGAGTCGGCCATCATGACCACGTCGGTGTCTGGCGACAACCGCTTGACGTCTCGGAGCAGCTCGACGCCGCTCGAGCCGGGCACTTCGACGCCCGTCAGCACGACGTCGATCTGCGTGTCTTCGAGCAAGGCGAGAGCGCGTGTCGCCGAGTCCGCCACCTCGGTCGTGTAACCCAGCGTCTTGAGAATTCCGGCGCAGAGATCACGCAGCGCTTCGTCACCGTGAATAATCAGGGCATTCTTATCCATACACGTGATAAACACACAGTTATCAGTCGCATTATACTACGATGCGGGTCCACTGGGAAGCGAGTCCCGCAGTGTCTCAGTTTGCCTGGCGAGATCGTCAGGGCACGACTTTAGTCGTGCCGACCAGGCGTGCTTTACGCGCGCTTCAGCGCCTGAGGTAAGCTTGCTTCATTCGGCCCCACACAGGCTCTAAAGACCAACCTCAGCGGCTAAAGCCGCACCTCTCCTAATCGCGTGCGGCATGGCTGAAGCCATGCCCTGACGGCAAAGTGAGACACTACCGCGGGTCCCGCAGCGGCAGCTTTTCATCGTCACTCGGTGAGGTACACTCGCCACTAACAGCAACGGACAGCGCACTGCCGCAGTCTTGTGGTAAAAGAAGACGCGGTGTTAGCATACGTAGGGAGCACACGCGCCAACTTGAAACAGCGCGGCACCTTTATCACGCTCGAGGGCATCGACGGCACCGGCAAGAGCACGCAGTTCCGGCGGCTGGTCAGCTACCTGCGCCGGTCGGGGTACCGCGTGCGCGCCACGCGTGAACCCGGCGGCACCGAGGTCGGGGAGCAGATTCGACGTGTCCTGCTCCGCACCAGCGGACACGGCGGCCATCGCTCACGCCTGGCGACGCCCGGTCCGCTCGCCGAGCTCACACTGATGTATGCGGCGCGGGCCCAGCATCTCGAGGAAGTTGTGCGGCCGGCGCTCGAGCGCGGCGAGCTCGTGGTGAGCGATCGCTTCAACGACGCGAGCTTCGCTTATCAGGGACGCGGTCGAGGGCTGGGAACGGAAAAGGTCAAGACGCTCGACCGGATGATCTGCGGTCGCACTCAGCCGGAGTTGACGCTGCTCTTCGACCTCGACCCGGGAGCCGCGCTCCAGCGAGCGCGCGGGCGCGACGCGCATCGCAACGCACGCCATGTCCGTTTCGAGGCGGAAGGAATCGGCTTTCAGGAACGCGTACGCGACGGATACCTCGCCATCGCGCGGCGCGCGCCCGGCCGCGTGCGAGTGATCAACGCCGATCGCTCGCCGGACGAAGTGGCGCGCGAGGTCCGCGAAGTCGTCGAGGCGTTTCTCGACCGCCGCGCCAGCAGAAAACGGGAGCTGAAGTAGTCCATGCCACTCGCAGAATTCCTCGGCAACCCGCAAGCCGTCGCCGAAATACGGGCGATGCTCACAGGTTCGCGCGTTCCCGGCGCGCTGCTTTTTGCCGGACCCGACGGCGTGGGGAAGAAGCTCCTGGCGTTGATGCTCGCGAAAGCCTTGAACTGCGAGCGCCTGAAAGACGACTTCTGCGGCGAATGCAGCCACTGCCGGAAAGCCGAGGAGATGCTCGCGCAAACGCGCGAGGATCTGGAGCGGCGGCGCGCCATCAAGGAGTCGCAGCGGCGCGTCGAGGGACTCGTCTACTTCGACCTGCAACTCATCGAGCCGATCACCCGCAACATTCTCACGGAGCAGATCCGCCAGGTACGGAACGTGGCTTACACGCGGCCGTTCGAATTCCGCCAGCGTGTCTTCGTGATCGACCAGGCGCAGGCCGTACACTGGCAGGCCGTCGACCTGTTGCTCAAGATGCTGGAGGAGCCACCCGAGACCACGACGTTCATTCTGGTCTGTCCCAACGCGCACGAGGTCCGGCCAACCATCCGCTCGCGCTGCCAGCGCATCCAATTTCTGCCGGTGGAAGACGCGGTGATCGCGCGCGTCCTCGAAGACGAGGGCCGGCTGCCACCGAGCCAGCGGGCCCTGGGTGTCCGCCTGTCGGCCGGGAGTATGGCGCGCGCCCGGAGCCTTGACATCGCCGCATTCGAGCGCGAACGGCGTCCTTGGATTGACTTCCTCGACAGCGTCGCGGGCAGCGCCGAGCGCCGGCCGGCGAGCCATGCTGTGATGGGCCATTCGCCCGCCCGCACTGCGGTTCGCGGTTCGGCTCCCGGTCCGTCGCGCGCCGCCGAGCCAAGCACCGCATCGGAACCGAACTGGACGAAAGTCTTTGATGCGACCAAGGCGCTCACCGCGGATCGCGAGGTCTTCGAGGAAACGCTCCGCATCGGGACGATGCTTGCCGCCGACCTGCTGCACGTGCTGATCGGGGGAGCAGACTCGCCAGCGGTGGTCAATCTCGATCTCGCGCCGCGTCTCACCGCCTGGGCATCGCGCCTGGGACTCTCGGGAATCGAGCGGCTCAAGAACGGCCTGGACCAGGCGTACCGCTTGCAGACGCGCAACGTGAACCAGCAACTCGGCCTCGAAGTGCTGGCCATCGACGTAAGTCATCGGTAACGCGCCGCGCGCCCGTAACGTCGAATGTACTGTGTCGCGGATGGCCCGGTTCTCTTGCATTAGCCGGGGGGCCGTGCTAATCTTTTTTCAGTCTTAGCCGTCTACTTCGGGGTTTGACTCACGCAAGACTGAGCGGTTCCGGTAGAGCCACGGCGCGAGGGGGCGCAGCCGGAGCTTCCCGAACTTTCAGAGGAGTTCGCTCCCCACGGGGGACGCAAGGAGTAACGCTGTGAATCGAAAACTAATCCGTCCTTCATTATCCGAAATCCAGGATCAGATGGTGTCGCGTGGGATGCAGCGCAAGAAGCCGGCCCCACCCGAGCAGACCAACGCGGAGAATTTTTACTACATCAAACAGATGCAAGCGCGCACGCCGATGGTCGTGGTCCTCGACACCGGCGAGCAGATCCGCGGCGTGATCGAGTGGTACGACAAGAGCTGCATCAAGGTGCATCGTGCCAACGAACCCAATCTGCTGATCATGAAGTCGGTGATTCGTTACATGTACAAACAGAACGAGGCGCAGGACATAAAGAGCAACAATGGCGACGAGAGCTTCGTGCCCCAGCCTGACCCCGGAAACGAGTAACCGACCCGGTCGTTCTGTAGAACCAGCGCGCCGGAGAAGTCCGTGGCATCCCTGAACCTGCATCGCGAATCACAAGAAATGATGGGCACGAGAGTTCCCTCTCCCCGGGTCCGGCCTGGCACGCGCCACGTCAGCGTGCTGGCGTTCGCTCTCATGTTGTGCGCTGTCGCGGCCTTCGCCGGTCAAGAAGAGCGCAAGCACAAGGTTCCGGTGATCGACAAGATCGCCTCGGGGTCAAACCAGCAGGCGTTCAGCGGCACGGTGCAGTCGCTCGACATGAAGCGCGAAGTGCTCAACGTGAACACCGTGCAGGGCGGTAACACGGAGATCTTCCCCATCCGTAAAGGTATCCACGTCTCGAGTGCGGGTGGCGGGAAGCTCAAGCTCGCCACGCTCACTCCCGGCACCAACGTCCTCATCTATTACGAGCAGAAAGGCGACCGGCGGACGGTGAAGGACATCGTCGTGCTCGGCGACGCTCCTGCCAAGAAAGACACGAAGTCTCCTCCCCCTTCGTAGAACACCTCGCCATTGACAACCGGTCTGGCGGGGTTCAACACTGTCCTTACGCTCGAAGCCCGATTTTGACGGTCATCCGCGCGGCCGGACGTGACGTGGGAGCGAGGCTCACATGAAAATCGGGATCACCTGTTATCCGACTTACGGCGGAAGCGGGGTCGTCGCCACGGAACTCGGACTCGAGCTCGCGGCGCGCGGCCACGATGTCCACTTCATCAGCTACGCCGTGCCGGTGCGGATGACCGAGGCGTCGGAGCGCATCCACTTCCACGAAGTCGAGGTGATGAATTACCCGCTCTTTGACCATCCGCCGTACACCCTGGCGCTCGCCTCCAAGATGTCGAGCGTAGCGTCGAACGAAGGCCTCGATTTGCTGCACGTCCACTACGCGATTCCGCACTCAGTGAGCGCTTACCTGGCGCGCGCCATGCTCCAGCCGCGGCGCCTTCCTTTTGTCACCACGCTGCACGGTACGGACATCACGCTGGTGGGCAGCGACCGCTCGTACCTGCCCATCACGAAATTCTCGATCGAGGAGAGCGATCGCGTCACGGCCATCTCGGAATACCTGCGGCGCGTGACGGTGGAGGAGTTCCACATCCGGCGCGCCGTCCAGGTGATTCCGAACTTCGTCAACTGCGACATCTTCCAGCCCGCCGATGGCGAATGCCGGCGTGAGGGGTTCGCGCGCGACGACGAGCGCATCCTCGTGCACCTCTCGAACTTCCGACCCGTGAAGCGCGTGCCCGACGTGGTCGAGATCTTCGCGCGGGTGCGACGCGAGATCCCCGCCAAGCTGCTGATGATCGGCGACGGCCCTGACCGGACGATCGCCGAGTGGATGGTGCGCGATAAGAAGCTGACCGAGGACGTGGTCTTTCTGGGAAAGCAAAATCAGGTGCAGCACCTGCTCAACTGCGCCGACGTGCTGCTGCTGCCGAGCGACCTCGAGTCATTCGGCCTGGCGGCGCTTGAAGGAATGGCGTGCGGCGTCCCCGCCGTCTGCTCCAAGGTAGGTGGCGTGCCGGAGGTGGTCCGCGATGGCGTGGAGGGCTATCTGGTCCCGCCGCGCGACGTCGAGACCATGGCGGCGCGGGCGCTCGAAATCCTGAGCGACCCCGACCGGCGCGAGCGTATGGGACGCGCGGCGCGCCAGCGTGCTCTGACCGAGTTCTGTAGCGACAAGATCATCCCGCGTTACGAGAAGCTCTACCGCGACGTGCTCGAGAATCAGTAGACCCGACAGGTTGTGCCGCGGTTCAGTCGAGTCGCGCGCACTTACCTTGCAGAGCGAGATTCCTCGCTACGCTCGGAATGACACAAACCTTCGGCAGCGTTGGTCACTGACCGCTTACGCAGTAGCCTCGTGACGCGTCACCCACACGGCCCACGCCGCAATCGCCCAGACGAGCAATCCGGCGATAACTTCGAGACGATGGCATCGGGCACACGCGCCCGCACCGTTCTCTGGCGCCATTATGCCAGACGAATCGAGGAGCACAAGACTCGCGCGGGGGCTAGCGTGCCTTCGCAGCGGACGGTTTCGATTTCTCCGGCTTCCCTTCCCCGCCGGCTTGTTCCGCCTGAGTCGCCGGGCTTGCCGGGTTCGATCCGATGCGCGCCAGGAATTGTGTGACCACCTGCTCGTACTGCTGCGTGTCGAGCGTGAATCCTTCGCCGTGTTTGTTTCCCGGCAACACCACAATCTGTTTCAAGGGGCTCGCGGCGTCGGCGTAGAGCTTTTCCGCGTACGCCGGCGGCATGCGCGGGTCGTCCTTGACGGCAATAAACAGGATGGGCCGTGTACCGATGCGTTCGACGGCCTTCTCCAGGTCGAAGTCGTCCGCCCGGAAGTGAGCGCGGTGCGCCGACAGGTAAATCACTTCGTCGGTCAGTGGAAAGCTGGGAAGCGGCGGAAACCACCACCAATGCTCGCGGATGATATGCCGGAATAAGAGGTAATGATGATTGATCAATTCCTTATAGTTGAGAAAGGTGCTGTCGGAAATGACCGCGTTCATGTCGGGTGATTCGGCGGCGGCCATCAGCGCCGCGGCCGCCCCCATCGAGACTCCCCAGACGATGACCGGCGGCGAAGCCTTCTCCTGGGTCAAGGCGTAGCGCGCCGCCGCGTCGACGTCGAGCCTCTCCCAGTAGCCTACCGATGTAATCTTTCCTCCGCTCTGGCCCTGATGCCGCAGGTCGAAGAGCAGGCTGTTGTAACCGAGGCTATGAGCGAACACGGCCTCGGGCAGCATCTCGACGCGCGTCCGGTTGTGCCCGTGGCACAAGATGATCGTTCCCTTGGCGACGCCCTCCGCCGGCACCCACCAACCCTTGAGGAGGATATCGTCCGACGACTTGAATTCGATATCCCGATAGTCCATGTTGCCGAAGGTCTTGGGCGTCTTGCCATCGTTGGGATCATGGAAGTGGAACCGGCTGGTGGTCGCGATTCCCGTCAGGAACCACGGCACGACGCCATAGAAGAAGATGATGAGCAGGGCCAGCAGCCCCCAAAGCGCGTACTTGACGATCTTCCGAAGCTTCGACCTGACGCTCAAGGTTCCCCCCGGTCGGCCACGCTAACTAATAGGCTTGTTTTCAGCAAGATAGCCCTAGCGAATCTTTCCTAACTAGCTTATTTTCAACAAGATGTGTGCTAACAACATTGTAGGAACCAACGATTTGTTGATTCTAAAGCACTTCTTCGGTTCGTTCCTTCCAAATCTGAGTTCGACTGCCGTAGCGCCGTTCTGTGAAGCGGTGAAAAGCCGAGCCCCCGCCGGTCATAGACCGGCGCTACAGCGGTGAGAAAAGCCGAGCCAAGCCCGCCGGTCCCTTCCCGGGGAGGCTTCGACCGGCGCGACAGCGGCAGCTATCAGAACTAGCCTAGCGCCTCCTCGGCTGGCTGCGGCTCGACGATATGCGTCGTCAGCAGAATCGCCACCGCCGCCGTCATCGCCGCGCAAAGCGTCGTGACCGCGAGGTACCCGTGCTGCTCGTAAAGAATCCCGCCCACCGCCGCCACGGATCCGATCCCCAATTGCGAGGAGATGTTCCGCATGGCGATGAACGATCCCCGCTGGCGGGTCGGAACCATTTCAGTCATCAGAGCCGTGAGGGGTCCCTGGCGAAACGCCGCCCCGAGTCCCGTCACCGCAAAAACGGCAAACAGCCATCCGCCCCAGCCGAAAAAGGGGATTACCGCGACGGCGAGCGCCAGCAGGATGTTACTCGCAATCGAAACCGTGCGCTTGCCCCAGTAGTCAGACAGAATCCCGCCGAGGGGCGCGCCCGCGAGCGACGCCAGTCCACCCACCATGAACACCAGAGTGATGGAGCTGGTGGGAATGTTGAACGCCTGGCTGAGCCACTGGCCGATGTAGGTGATGAACCCGACCAGGCCGCCGGAAACCAAAAACGCGATGCAGAGCGCCGCGACCAGATCGCGCTTCCCGAGAAAGCTGCGTAAAGTCGTGAGGCTGACGCGAACCTTTTCGGCCACGCGACCAAGGCGTCGCGCGGGATCGATGGACTCACGCGGCAACGCCACCGACACGGCGCTGACCACGACCGCGAGCAGCGCGAAAAACAGGAACACACGCCGCCATCCGAAGCGGTCGGCGATCTGGCCGGCGAGCGGTACGCCGATAATCGGCGCGGCAAAGTAGGCGGAGGAAATCAGGCCAATCGCCCGTCCTCGCACTTTGTACTTGAACCAGTCCCCGGCGTAGGCAACGGAGCAGGTGGAGATCGTGCCGGCGGCGAGCCCGGTGAGCGCCCGCGCCACCATGAGTTCCGCGAATGTCTGGGTACGCGAGGATACCCACGACGCCCCGGCAAACGCCACCACGCCGCCCAGCAGGAACCAGCGCCGCCCGTAATGGTCGGAGAGCGCACCTGAGGCGAAGGAGGCCGCGGCGGCAGCGAGCGAGTAGACTACCACCAGGAGTCCTGCCAACTGCACGCTGACTGCAAATGACCGCACCAGCGTGGGAAGCAGCGCGGCAATCATCTGGTTATCCGCTACGCCCAGGAACAGCAACAAAAACAAATTGACGATCACGAAGTAATCCATAGAGGCGGGAGACAGGAACCGGGAGTCTGAAGCCAGGGGCTACGTTTCAAGATTCAGTTGGAGGTAGAGGCCGCTTTATGCGGCCACACAATGGCGGGCTAAACCCGCCGCTACGTCACTCGAAGTGGTGCAAGTCGAGCTTGATGGCTGCCTTGTCGGACATGTCGACCACGCCCGCCGCCGCAATCCCCACCGCGATAACGATGGCGTCGCTGATCTCCTGCTTGCTCAGGCCAAGCTCCAGCGCCTTCTTGATGTGGCCCTCGAGGCATCCTTCGCACTTGGCGACCAGCGACGCGCCGATGGCGATCAGCTCTTTGGTCTTGAGGTCCAGAGCCGTAGGCGTGAAATAGCTCTCCTTGTAGAATTGCTTGTAGATGTTGCGGAAGCGCGGCTCGATCATGCTCATCGAACTCGGGCTTCGCCGCTTGGACGGCCGCTCGTCGTGCTTCTCGTCCACTGCGGGACTTTCTGTGACTGGCGCTTCCTTTGTGTCCATACCGCATCACCTCTCTGAAGTTGAAGGCGGCGCTCCCCGGCCCGCCAGCCCGTGATTCCCGTCCCCGTCGCACCCCGGCCCGCGCCGGTCCAGTGGTTCGTTAGAGGCGGCTTTGTGCCGCCTGGTGGCCTGCCGAATCATGCCCCCCAGCCGCTGGTGCACCTCGTCGATGATATCAGAAGCGCGCCCAACTCCGCGAGACAACAAGCGGTCAACCTATCACGACGCCGGAACCGCCTCGACGGGTACAGCCCGGCCCGGCGCGACCAGCTCGGGGATCTCGAAGCGGATCGTCGTCCCGCTGCCCAGCACGCTGTCGATCCGGAGCGACGAATGTTCGCCGTACAGCACCTGGAGCCGTTCGCGCACGTTCGAAATACCGATACCCGACCCGTAAATCTCCTCGCGGCGTTCCGCCGGAATCCCCACGCCGTCATCAATCACCTCGACCGCCAGGCGCCCCTTCGAGCGGTTGATGCGCAGAGTAATCGTCCCACCCTCCACCTTCGGGCCCAGCCCGTGCCGGATCGAATTCTCGATGAGCGGCTGGAGGATCATGCTGGGGACAAACGTGTCGAGCGCCTCGGGGTCCACTTCCTTGCGAATCTGCAGCTTGTCGCGGCCGAAGCGCACCACCTCGATATCCAGGTAGTCGTCGATGAAGTCGAGTTCCTGCCGGAGCGGCACGAAGTGCACCTGGGTCTTCAGGCGCCGGCGCAGGATGTTCGAAAGCTTCAGCAGGACGGTGCGCGCCGTATCGGGATCGAAGCGGATAAGCGATGACGCGGTGTTGAGCGTGTTGAAGAGAAAGTGCGGGTTGATCTGGCTGACCAACGCCTCGAGACGCGCCTCCATCAGCAACCGTTCCTGTTCCTCGAGCTTGCGCTGCATGCGCGTGCTGTTCCAGACGCGCAGCGGCAGGCCGACGCCGATCAGCGTCGCGAGCACGATCAGCGCCTCCGTCCAGGGATGAGGCGAGTCGAGGAAGAAGAGCTGGCGGGGCGCCATGCGTCCGACGCTGATGCGGGAAATCTCGAGCATGACGCAGATGAGTGAGAAGAGCACCTGCCAGTCGAGTCCGGGCTGCTTGAAGCGCTGCTTGATGGAGCGGTAGAGGCTGAGGTCGATGAAGGGCGAGAATTTCCAGATCTCTTCCTTGTCCGGACACACCCAGCGCGCCGTGCCCGCCACCACCGCGTAGAGGACGGCCATGGGCGCCGCCAAGTGCTCGTGTCCAATGAGCACGGCGGGCAGGCTCACCATCATGCTGACCACGAGTCCCGCGATGGTGCCGCCCAGCAACCCGGCGAGCACCGTGCCTTCCAGGCTCAAGTCGGCGCCAGGATAACCGCTGGTCAACACGGTGCCGGCGTAGCCGTGGGTCAGCAAGCGAGCCAGCACGCCCAGCATGAACGGCACTCCGAGCAGCGCGGCGAACAGGAGTTTCTGCTTGGGAGTCCGCTCTTCGAGGAAGATGAGGCGGCGGAAGTGCGCGAAGCGAGCGATAAAGCTGGCGAGCAAGGCGATGAGGCCGAGCTTGATGAGCAGGGTGACAAAAATCAGCCCTGACGGGTTAGCGTGGCTCAGGTTCATGGGCGTCGCGACCCGAAGGAAGTTACGTCCCGCCTCCCACAAAGTGTACCACTTCCAGCCTGTCCCCCGCACGAACGGGCGTCTGGAGCCACTGTCCGCGCGGCACGATCTCGAGGTTCCGCTCGACAGCGACGCGATCCGCAGGCAGCTTCAGCCACTCGACCAGAGCAGCGAGCGTCAAGCCACCCGGGACTTCGCGCGCTTCGCCATTCAATTGAATGCTGATCAAACATCCTCCCCGCAGCCAGCGTGGATACTCATTGTAGCTTAATCCAATCCGGGATGGCCGCGTGGCGGGCGCCTTCGATTCTGTAGCGGCGGCCGCTGGCCGCCGGACAACTTCGGCGCTCAGAGAGCGCCGCTACAGCAAAGCGGGTTCAGGAGAAAGTTAGAACCACGCGGGCGGCGATTTGGCCGGCGCGCATGCGGTCGAAGACCTGATTGAGCTCGGCGAGGCGGCAGGTTTCCGCTACCGTCTTGATTTTGCCGGAGGCCGCGAGCGCCAGGACTTCGCGCAAGTCCTGTCGCGTACCGACGGCCGAGGTCAACACGCGAATGCCCTTGGCGACGCTTCCCAAGATGGGCAGGGTGAAGTCGCCGGGCGGCAGTCCGACCAGAACCAGCGTGCCGCCGCGGCGCAGTGCGGCAAAACCCTGCGCAATCGCCGCTGCGGCGGGCGCAAGGCTCAGCACGACGTGCGCGCCGCCCAGGTCGCGAATCACCTCCTCGGGCTTCTGGCGTGACGCGTCGACCGTGACGTCAGCACCCAGCCGGCGAGCCAGGTCAAGCTTGCCTGCTTGAATGTCGACCGCCACCACGCGCGCGCCCATGGCATGGGCGATCTGGACGGCGTAATGGCCGAGCCCGCCCACTCCCCAGATGGCGACGGTATCGCCCACGCGCGCCCCGGAAATCTTGAGCGCCCGATACGGAGTGAGTCCGGCACAGTAGAGCGGCGCGGCGTCCACGAAGTCGAGCGCCGCGGGCACCGCGACGGCGTAGGCCGCGGGGACATTCACCAATTCCGCGTAGCCGCCATCCACCATGAAACCGGTCACGACAATCGACGGGCACAGCGCCTCGCGGTCGCTCGTGCAGTACTCGCAGACGCCGCAGGTCGAATAAATCCACGGGATGCCGGCGCGGTCACCCGGCTTGAAGTTCGTGACGCCGGCCCCGACCGCGTCCACAATGCCCACCGCCTCGTGTCCCAGAATCAGCGGCAGCCTGGGCAGCCGCCACTCACCCGCCATCAAATGCAGGTCAGTATGGCAGACGCCGCACGCCTTGACGCGGATGGCGATTTCGCCGGGCCCTGGTTGGGGATCCGGGACATCTTCAACGACCAGCGGCGCGCCGGCTTGATGGAGTACGCCAGCTTGCATTGTTAGCTCTCAGCGCTCAGGTTTCAGCTATCAGGTGGAAGTTCAATTGCCCTCGCCCCTCTTGGGGGAGAGGGTGGCGCGCCAGCGCCGGGTGAGGGGGATCGGCTCCACGGGTGGCGCATACATCGGTTCTTGATGTATGCGAACGGGCTGAGTGGGACGCATACATGGCCCACGGCGCCATGTATGCGCCACCCCACACTCCGGATCGACGACTACTTGGGAACCGCGGTGACCTTAGCAAAGATGATGGCGAACGTGTAGAGCGCCATCGACTCGATGAGCACCAGGGCCAGGATCAGCGCGAACTGGATTCCCGGCCGCGCGCCAGGATTGCGTCCCAGACCCTCACAGGCCGCCGCTGTCGCCTTGGACTGCGCAATCCCGCAACCCGCCGAGGCGATTGCCATGGCAAATCCCGAGGTGATCGCCACCCACTTGACCGTCTCTGGATTCGCCAGCGCTCCCTGCGTCTGCGCGTAGACCGGCGCGGCCACGAGCAAGCCCGCCATCAAAAACAGGAACATCAGGATGCTGCGTCTCATTTCTTCCTCCCTGTGACCCGGCCGCCTGAGCAGCGCGAGTCGTTTATGAATTTCCGCCAGGAGGTGGTGCCCCGACACCGCATGATCCAGACGGGGCTCACACTGGCGGATAAGGCCGAAAAGTATTTTGACTCTGACTCCTGACTTCGGCGGTCAATGTTCTTCCGACACGGCCAGGCTGAGATAGATCGCCGGCAGCAGCATGAAGATATACGCCTGCAACAGTGACACAAAGATATGAAGTGCGGCAAAGAAGACCGGTACGACAACGGGGACGAGTCCGCCGAACACCTGATCGAGCAGGTCGCCGACCATCATGTTGGCGTAAAGACGGACGCTCAACGAAAGCAGGCGCCCCACGTTTCCCACCACTTCGACGGGAAACATGATGATGCCGATAAGCAGCATCGGCCCCCAGAGGTGCTTCGCGTATCCGAACACACCGTGCTGGCGGAAGCCGTGATAGTTGTAATAGAGGAACGCCGCGACCGCGAGGCCCAGCGTCGCTTGAATCGCGGCGGTCGGCGTCTGAAGCGTGGGGATCAAGCCAATCATGTTGCAGACAGCCACGTAGATGAACAGCGTACCGAGCAGCGGGACGTAGCGACGGCCGTCATGGCCGATGATCTCGTCCGCCGTCGACTGTACAAACTCGACCATCACTTCCATCAGGTGCTGGAACTTGCCCGGATTTTCGACCGACAGCCGCGACCTCAGGATGAGCGCCGCCACCAGGATCACCAGGATGACGAGGATCTCCATGGCGAGGTAATTGGGAATGGGATGCGCCGGTCCCGGGTCGGTGGGCCGCAGCCACTCGAGTCCATGAATACCGGCGAGTTGCGCCAGCAGCGCGTTGACGGCGCCTCCGAAGAGCTTGTTCAGCAGTGCAGTGAACCAGAGTTCATGTTCCATAGGATATTGGATTCCATCCTTTTCTGTAGCGGCGGTCTGCGACCGCCGTATTCGGCGCTCATAGAGCGCCGCTACAGAAGAGCGCATCATCAATAGGTTGATCGCAATCCAGATCCAACCTGGATGACCGCCTCCATCAGCACTCCCGCCGTAGGAACAAAAAGTCCGGCCAGCACCGCGCCAAACGGCAGCCAGCCGGTGCGATAGAAAAGGTAGACGCCCGCAAACGCCAGCGGATAGCGAACGGCAAGCTTGAGGATCAACAGCCGCGGCACGCGAACGCGCGCCGCGTCGAGCAGAGCGCGCACCGCCTGGCGCAGCCAATGGTAATTCAGGATGGCCAGCGTCCCGCCGAGCGCGAATCCCACACCGAAGCGCACGCGCCCGCTCGCCAGGATGACCGCTGTCGCCGCCACCACCACTGCCGCCATCCAGTAAGACAACCGCGCTTCAGCTCGAGCCGGGTCCTGAGCTCGGATCATTTCCGCTTCCATCTTGTTGCTTCTCAGCTCGCGCCAGCAACTGCAAAATCTCGATCAAGCCGCCCGCTACGCCCACGAAAGCCCCGGCCATCGACAGCCACGGCGCCGTATGGAGTCCGCGGTCGAGCAGCCACCCGATGATATAACCTGCCAGCGCGCCAGCGGGCAAGATAAAACCCAAGCCGGTATAGTACGCGACTTGGGCCCACACGCTTAACGGCTTCTGTCCGCCTGACGGCACAGATCCTCGGCTCGCTCGAGCCTTCGCGAGCTAAGAGAAAAAGGGGCGAACCGCTTCCGTCGCCAGCGTGATGAATGGCTCGGGATAGATCCCGATGAACAGCGTGAAGAGCGCCGTCACGGCTAACGCAATCCCGAGTCCCGCACTTGTCGCCAGCGGAATCGTGTCAGGCGCTTTCTTCATGAACATCACGACGACGATCCGGAAGTAGTAGTATAGCGCAACCACGGCATAGGCGACGGCCAGCACCGCCAGATAGTAATGCCCCGTCTCGATCAGCGACAGGAAGATGAAATACTTGCCGATGAAGCCGCCGGTAAGCGGGATGCCGGCGAGCGACAGCAGGAAAATGAGCATCAGGATGGCGTGGCCCGGCGCACGCGACATGAGTCCTGAGAGGTCGTCGATTTCGTCACCTACCAGGTCCTTGCGGCGCATCATGATGATGACCGAGAACGCGCCCAGGTTCATGAAGGCGTAGACCAGCAGATAGATGACGACGGCCCTCAAGCCATCTTTCTGGCCCTGTGTCGCTTCCCCTGCTCCGACACCCGCCGCGGCAATCACCCCGAGCAGCAGATAACCGACGTGCGAGATGGTCGAGTAGCCGAAAAAGCGTTTGATGTTGGTCTGAGTGATGGCGGCGAGATTCCCGAGCGTCATGGTGGCGATGGCCACGCCGATCATCAGCGCCTGCCATTCCATCGCCAGCGGACGGATGCAGGCGAACAGGATGCGCAGCAGAATCGCAAACGACGCCACCTTGGGTCCCACCGAGATGAAGGCGGTGATCGACGTGGGCGCGCCCTCGTAGGCGTCCGGCGTCCACTGGTGGAACGGCACCGCCGCCACCTTGAAGAACAATCCGGCGAGCAGCGTGATCATCGCCATCCAGGACAAGGGATCGGAGACGGGGCGCTGCGCGAGCGCGTCAGAAATCACCGACAGCTTGGTCGAGCCGCCAATGCCGTAGAGCAGCGACATGCCGTAGAGCAGGAGTCCTGAGGAAAACGCACCCAGGAGAAAAAACTTGACCGAGGCTTCATTCGAGCGACGATTGCCGCGCAGAAAGCCGGTGAGCACATACTCACAAAGCGCCATCACTTCGATGCCGAGGAAGAGCACGATGAGGTCGGTGCCGGAGGCGAGGAACATCATGCCCACGGCGGAAAACAGCAGGAGCGCATAGTACTCGCCGAGGTTCGCATCCTCGATCTCGAGATACTTGAGCGACAGCAGCACGACGATCGCCGTCGCCACCACGATAATCAGCTTCAAGAAAAGCGCGAAGGTGTCGAGCGTGAAGCGGCCGTCGAAGCCTACGTAAGGCGCGCCGCCCGCGAGGCGCCGCCAGAACCAACTGATCTGGTAGGCGGCGAATCCCAGGCCGATGAGCGCCGCGATGGCGTTCAAGTAGCGGTCACGCTTCTCCACCAGAAACTCGAGCATCAGGATGCCCAGGCCGAAAATCGTCAGCAGAATTTCCGGCTTGATGGCCTGGTAGTCAGCGGCCTGGAAGAACGCGGTCCACATCAGTGGGCGACCTCCGGGGCCCGAGCGTCAGTATGCGCCGCGACCGCTACCACTCCGGGCTTTGGCGCTTCAGACGGCGGCAAGGCGCGGGCACTCGCGGGAACGGGCGCGTTGAAGAAGTTCGGGTTGACACGTTCTACAATCGCCGCCACGGGTTTCTCGAGCACGCGGAAGAACGGCTTCGGATAAAGCCCGATCCAGAACGCCCACACGATGAGCGGCACCAGCGTCATGATCTCGCGCCAGTTGAGGTCCTTCAGCACCTGGTTCTTGGGATTGTCGCAAGTGCCGAACATGGTCCGCTGATAGAGCCACAACAAGTACGCGGCGCCGAGCACGATCCCTGACACCGCCCACGCCGCCCAGTGCCAGTTCACTTCAAACGCGCCTTGCAGGATGGTGAATTCGCCGATGAATCCGTTCAAGAGCGGCAGGCCGACACTCGATAGCATGATGATCATGAAGAGCGTGGCGTAAATCGGCATGACGTTCGAAAGGCCGCCGAGTTCCTTGATCTCACGCGTGTGCCGGCGCTCGTAGATCAGCCCGACGATCAAGAAGAGCCCGCCGGTCGAGATGCCGTGGTTGATCTGCTGGATGACGCTCCCTGAGAGGCCGTGCGCATTCAGTGCGAAGATACCCAGCGTGCAGAATCCGAGGTGGCTCACTGAGGAGTACGCGATGAGCTTTTTCATGTCGCGCTGCATCAACGAAACCAGCGCGCCGTAGATAATCGCGATGATGGAAAGCGTCACCATCACGCGGACGATGGTGGGATTAGAACTCGCCTGCGGCAGCAGCGGCAGCGAGAAGCGGATGAATCCGTACGTTCCCATCTTGAGCAGAACGCCCGCCAGGATCACCGAGCCTGCGGTCGGCGCTTCTACGTGTGCATCCGGCAGCCAGGTGTGGAAGGGGAACATCGGCACCTTGATGGCGAAGCCGATCATAAACGCCCAGAAGACCCAGAACTGCAAGTGCAGCGGCCAGGCGTTCGCGTGCTGCATCAGGTCAAGCAGGTTGAACGTGTAGACGCCAGTGTCCGTGTGGTAGCGGAAGTAGAGCGTCAGGATGCCGAGCAGCATCAACACCGAGCCTGCCAGGGTGTACAGGAAAAACTTGATAGCGGCGTAAAGCTTGCGCGGCCCGCCCCACACGCCGATGATGAAGTACATCGGCACCAGCATCACTTCCCAGAACACGTAGAAGAGGAAGAAATCGAGCGACATGAAAACGCCCAGCATGCCCACCTGGAGCAGCATGAACATGGCGTAGTATTCCTTCAGACGGTCCTGAATCGCCGTCCAGGAAGAGAGCACCGAGAGGAATCCGAGCACCGTGGTCAGCATGATAAGCAGGAAACTGATGCCATCGATGCCGAGGTGATACTGCGCGCCGATGGAAGGAATCCACGTATGGCGCTCGACGAACTCGAACAACTGTTCCTTGGGCGCTTCGTTCGAGAACCAGAAGACCAGAGGCAGTGACACGAGGAAGTCCGCGAACATGACGATGTTCGCCCACCAGCGGATGGCCTGCTTGCTCTCGCCCGGGATGAAGAGCATCGGAATCATCCCCAGTAGCGGCGTGAAAAGGATGATGCTCAGGATGTGGTCATGAAAGAAGTGCATCGTTTCCGCCTTGGGCAACAGCCAGCACAAACTCGTGAGATTTACGCCAAACCACGAGGTCCTCGAACCTCTTTGCCGGCAGCCGTTTGGTCTCTATTCTTCTGACTTCCAGCTTCTTGCTTCTGACTTCTAGCTTCTCGCTTCCGACTTCTGCCTTTTTCAGTAGTGCATCAGGTAATACGCCATAAAGATCAGCACGCCCAGCGTGATCAGCCAGGCGTAGGTTTGTACCAATCCTGTCTGGAGAACGCGGGCCGGGTAGCTCAGCAGCTTCACGGCCATAGCGCCGACGTTCACGACGCCGTCGATCACCCACGTATCCCAGAGCCGCGACAATTCGCCGGACATGCGCGTCAGCCAGCCGGCGCCGTTCACCCCGCCGTCGACCACGCCCAGATCAAACGCCGCGAGTGCGCTCCCCAGATTCTTGGTGCGATTCACGAAGAGCGCGTCGTACAGTTCGTCCACATAGTATTTGTTGAGCAGAATGCGATGGAACGTGCCGGGCTCCTTCGCCAGTCGCTGGCGGAGATTGGCGCGCTGGATGTAAACCACATAAGCGATGCCGAGTCCAGTGAGCGCGACGATGATCGACAGCGCCATCATACTGAGTTCGGTCGCGTGCGCGTACTCCGGAGCGCGTGCCGCCGCCGGATTCTCAAACACCGGCTCGAGGAACCGGCCGAAGGTCTCCGCCGGCCAGTTGATATACCCGCCGACCAGGGACAGGGTCGCGAGCACGACCAGCGGCGCGAGCATGCTCCGTGGCGATTCGTGGATGTGATGCTCCACCGCAGGGTCGACGCGCGACTCGCCCCAGAACGTCAGGAAGAGCAGCCGGAACATGTAGAATGCCGTCAGGCCGGCGGTAATCCAGCCGACCGCCCACAGCGCGGGCGACCCGTAGGCGCTCGAATACGACTTCCACAGAATTTCGTCCTTGCTGAAAAACCCGGCAAGCCCGGGGATGCCGCTGATGGCGAGCGTCGCGACCAAGAGCGTCGCAAACGTGACGGGAATCTTGGTGCGCAGGCCGCCCATCTTCCGCATGTCCTGCTCACCACTCAGGGCGTGAATCACGCTGCCCGCCCCGAGGAAGAGCAGCGCCTTGAAGAAGGCGTGCGTCATCACGTGGAAGATGCCGGCCGCAAAGGCGCCGACGCCGCACGCGAGGAACATGTATCCCAACTGGCTGACCGTGGAATAAGCGAGCACTTTCTTGATGTCGTTCTGCACCAGGCCGATGGATGCCGCCCAAATCGCCGTCGCGGCTCCGATCACGGCCACGACGAACAGCGCCGTAGGAGCCAGTACGAAGAGAGCATTGGAGCGCGCCACCATGTAGACGCCGGCGGTCACCATGGTCGCGGCGTGGATCAAGGCGCTGACCGGCGTCGGCCCTTCCATGGCGTCGGGCAGCCAGACGTACAGCGGAATCTGCGCCGACTTGCCCGTGGCGCCGACAAAGAGCAGGATGCAGATCGCGGTGATGACACCGTCACCCGTCGCGAACCGGCCGCTGCGCGCCATCTCCGTCACGTCGTGGAAATTGAGCGTCCCGAAGGTGACGGTGATCAGCATGACGCCGAGCAGGAATCCGGCGTCACCAATGCGGTTGGCGAGGAAGGCTTTCTTGCCCGCGTCCGCCGCCGACTTGCGCTGGAAGTAAAACCCGATGAGGAAGTAGGAGCACAGCCCGACGCCTTCCCAGCCGGCGAACATCATCAGGTAGTTGTCCGCCAGCACCAGAAGCAGCATCGAGAACATGAAGAGGTTCATGTAGCCGAAAAAGCGATAGTAGCCGCCTTCGTGTCCCATATAGCCGATAGAGTAAATGTGGATCAGGAAGCCGACGCCCGTGACGATCAGCATCATCACGGCCGAGAGCGGATCGAGCTGGAAGCCGGCATTGATGTTGAGCTGGGCAAGCGCGCCGTTTGAAAGATGGAAGGCGCCCGCCGGCAGCCAAAGGTAAATTGTCTTCAGGAAAGAATGTTCCGGCTGGCTCAGCAGCTCGACGAAGCACCCTACGGCCCACGCGAACGAGACGCCCGGCAGTCCGACCGAAATGACCGAGACGAGCGCGTTCTTGAGCTTGCGCCCGAAAAGAAGCTGGATCAGCGCGCCCAGCGCGGGAAGCAACGGGATTAGCCAAATGCGTTCGAGCATCGAGCTCACTCACCACTTCAACAAGTCGATTTCGTCGGCGTTCACCGTCTCTTTGTTGCGGAACAGCGCGATGATCAAACCGAGTCCGACGGCGGCTTCGGCAGCGGCGTCGGTAATCACGAAAATGGCGAATGCCTGGCCGTCAACCGATTTGAACCATTGCGAAAACGCCACCAGGTTGATGTTGACGGCGTTCAGGATGAGTTCAATCGACATCAGGATAATGATCACGTTGCGGCGCGTCAGCACGCCCAGCACGCCGATGGTGAACAATCCCGCGCCCAGGAACAGATAATAGTGAGGAGGAATCATTCGAGTTTCCTCTTCGCCATGACCACCGCTCCCACCATGGCCACGAGCAGCATGATGGACGCGATCTCAACCGGCAGCATGTAGTTCTGGTAAAGCGCCAGGCCCACGGCCTCCGTGTTGCCGCCCGCGACTGGCGCCGCGGCTGTTGGCGCGAGGGCGAAGGAGGCGCGTCCACGATACAGTCCGTAAATCAATTCGGCAGTCAGCACCACGACCGTCGCGAGTCCCAGCAGCCACTGCCGGCTGAACTGTGCCTGCTTCGCCGCCACGTCCAAGTTCACCAGCATGATGACGAACAAGAACAGCACCATGATGCCGCCGACGTAGAGGATGATCTGCACGGCAAAGAGGAATTCGGCGTGGAGCATCAGGTAAATGCCGCCCACAGAAAACAGCGTCACAATCAGCCACATCAAGCTGTGCACGGCGTTCCGCCGGGTGATGACGAGAATCGCCGAGCCCAGCGCTAATACGGAGAGAATGATGAACGCTATTTTCTGCAGAGGCATGGTTTTGAGCTTTCAGCGGTCAGCGATTCAGATCTCTAATTTCAAGGATCTCAAATATTTCAAATCTCAGATTGCGGATTTCCCAGTCTCGCCCTACCTCACCAGTGATGCGGTGGGCGGCCCGGTGTGCGGACTGACGAGATACCGCACCACCGCTGTACCAATCAGGTTCGCAAGGCCCAGCGGAATCATCCAGCGCCATCCCAGGTTCATCAACTGGTCGTAGCGGTAACGCGGAAACGTCCCGCGATACCAGATGAAGGCATAGAGGAAGACAAGCGCCTTGGCGGTAAACCAGAAAATCCCCTGCACCGCCTCGAGCACCGGAGGATACGAGGCCAGCGCCGCCAGCACGACGAGTCCCACCGCGAGCGTCATCCAGAAGCGGCGCTCGACCACCACCGGCGTCCGCCACGCGAGCCACGCAATGAATACCGCAAAGGCCACCAGCGACACCGGCGGCGCAAACTTCAGAAAGCTGAGCCAGCCGACGCTCTCGAAGGGACGCAGCCAGCCGCCCCAGAAAAGTGTCACCGCGATGCACGAGACGAGCACCATCGCCGTATACTCGGCCATGAAGAACAGCGCGAAGCGAAAGCCGCTATACTCGGTATGGAATCCCGCCGTCAACTCCGACTCCGCCTCGGGCAAATCGAACGGGCTGCGGTTGGTCTCGGCAATGGCGGCCACGAGATAAATGAAGAAACCGATGGGCTGGACGAACACGTTCCAGACGCCCATGCGGCGCTGTTGCTCGACAATCTGCACCATGCTCAGCGAGTTCGAAAGGAGAATCACCCCGACGATGGCGATCCCTGCCGCGACTTCGTAGCTCACCAGTTGCGCCGAGGATCGCAGCGCGCCGAGCAGCGGATAGTGGCTGTTCGACGCCCAGCCGCCCAGAATGATTCCATAGATGCCGAGCGAGGAAACCGCCAGGGCAAACAGGATTCCGATGTTGAGGTCGGCGACGAAGAAGTGCCGGGTAAACGGAATCACGCAGAACGCAGTGAACGCCGCGACCACGCCGATCACCGGCGCCAGCAGGAAAACAGCCTTGTCGGCGCCCGCCGGGACGATGTCCTCCTTGAGCATCAGCTTGACGGGATCGGCAATCGCCTGGAACAGTCCCCACGGACCCACGCGCATCGGCCCTAGCCGCGCCTGCATGAAGGCAAGAATCTTGCGCTCCACGTAGACGATGAACATCACCACCACCGACAGCACACCGAACACGATCAGGACTTTGACCGCGCCCCACAGGAGCGGATGGGCGTCGAAGAATTGGAGGGCTGTTTGTACCATGTCAGAAGCGAATTATGAGTTATGAATTATGAACGGTGAGCGCTGAATCCAGAATTCATCATTCACAATTCACCATTCATAATTCATCTGTCGACCTCGCCGAGCACGATATCGATCGTGCCGATAATCGCCACCACGTCGGCCACCAGATGTCCGCGCGCCATGAGGTCGAACGCCTGGAGGTTCACAAAAGACGGCGGCCGCACCCTGACGCGATACGGACTGGTCGACCCGTCACTCACCACGAAGTAGCCGAGCTCGCCTTTCGGCGCTTCAATCGAATGGTAGACTTCGGCCACCGCCGGCTTGATGACCTTCCCTACTTTACCCATGATGGGACCCGGCGCGATGCGCTCGACTGACTGGCGGATGATGCGCACCGATTGCCGCATCTCCGCGATGCGCACCAAGTACCGATCGTAGGTGTCACCGTGTTCTCCGATCGGCACCTCGAATTCCACTTTGTCGTAGGCCTCGTAAGGCTGCGCCTTGCGGATGTCCCACTTCACACCCGAGCCGCGCAACACCGGACCCGTCACGCCCATCGCTACCGCGTCCGCGGCCGAGAGCACGCCCACGTCCCTCGTCCGTTTGATCCAGATGCGGTTGTTGGTGAGCAGCTCCTCGTATTCGTCGATCTTGGGCAAGAAGTAGTCGCAGAATTTCAGCGCATCCTTTTCAAAGTCGTCGTAGAGATCGTATAGCAGTCCGCCGATGCGGAAGGCGTGGGTCGTAAGCCGCGCGCCGCAGTAGTTCTCGAAAATTTTCAGAATCTCTTCCCGCTCGCGGAAGGTGTAGAAGACCGGCGTCATGGCGCCGAGGTCGAGGGCGTGCGTCCCCAGCCACAGCAGGTGGCTCGCAATACGCTGCAGCTCCGCGAGAATCATGCGCGTGTACTGGGCGCGCGGCGGCAGCTCCACGCCCAGCAGCTTCTCGACCGCTTCGCAGTAGCCCATGCCGTTGGTGACCGCAGCAACGTAGTCCATGCGGTCGACGTAGGGAGCAAACTGCATGTAGGTGCGGTTCTCCGCAATCTTCTCCACCCCGCGGTGCAAGTATCCAATGATGCACTCGGAGCCCACCACTTTCTCGCCATCCAGCTTCAGTTTGACGCGGAGGACTCCGTGCGTCGCCGGATGCTGCGGCCCCATGTTGATGACGAGTTCGTTGGCGTCGAGAAAAGTGGTTTCCATGTTTCTTAGCTGTCAGCGATCAGCTTTCGGCCTTGTGCCTTCCGCCTGGCGTCTTCTGCTTTCTCACTGCCCGCTCTTGATGTGCAGGTTCGCCTCGACCCAGGCATCATCCTGCTTCAGGATGTCGTAGTCCTTGCGCAGCGGATGACCCACCCACTCCTCCGGCAACAGGATGCGCCGCAAGTCAGGATGCCCCTCGTACCCAACCCCGAACATGTCAAACACTTCGCGCTCCAGCCAGTTGGCTGTCGGCCAGACGCGGACCACCGACGGGATTTTCTCGCCCTCACCCGCTAGCACCTTCAGCCGCAGGCGATGGTTCAGCTTGAACGAGTAAAGCGTGTAGACCACGTCGAATCGCTTCTCGCGCTTCGGGTAGTCGACCGCTGTCTCGTCGACCAGATAGGTGTACGCGCCGCCGCCGTCGCTCTTCAAATACTCGCAAATGGCGATCAGTGATTCTTTGCCCACGATGAGCCACGGCTGGTTGCGGAAGACCAACGCCTCGCTGACGGCGCCGGGAAACCGCTTCGCGAGTTCATCAACCAGCGGACTCGACCACGGCTCCGGCTTGACTACCGGTTTGGGTGCGGGCTTGGCGGCGGGCGCAGCAGGTTTGGCCGCCGGCGCGACCGGTTTGGGCGGAGTACCCGCCGCGGGAGGCGCGGCGACGCCAGCCGGTGCGGCCGAAGTTGCAGGCTTGGATGGTGTAGGAGGCGTGACCTCGGCAGGTTTCGCTGGCGATGCGGGCGAATTCGCTGCCGCCGGAGGAGAAGTGGGCGGCGTGGCAGGAGATTCGCCCTCCGCCGGGGCGCCCGGTTTGTTAGCAGTCTCGCTCGCTCCGGCCGCCTCGGGCGGCACCTTGGGTTCGTCGCTCATTTCGCTGTTGACGACCGCGGTCGACGATGCTCGTGGTGGTGCGATCAGTTCTCGATGGAAGCGCTCACGGTTTTATAAGCTGCAATCCTTAACACATCGCTCAAAGCGTTGTCAACAACACGCGCCTAGTGGTCGTGGTTCGGTTGGCGATTAGCGGCGGGTTTAGCCCGCCATCTGTGGCGGCATAAAGCCGCCACTACCTCAAGCTCAAAGCGTTGTCAACAACACGCGCCTAGTAGTCGTGGTTCGGTTTGCGAAGTAGCGGCGGGTTTAGCCCGCCATCTGTGGCGGCATAGAGCCGCCGCTACCTCAAACTCAAAGCGTTGTCAACAACACGCGTCTGGTGATAGTGGGTGGATTTCACTTACAAGGTTGGCAAACAGCGAAGGCTTGATAAATCTTTTACACCCGGCGAACCAATTTCGTGACAGAATAAGCGCTCTGGATCTTCTTGCATCGGGTACTCTGGGTCTCGAACTAAGTCTGACGACTCCGCCTGTGCGGCGAGGTTTCGGCCACGCCGCCGATTCTGCAGCTTTCACTTAGGAGGAGAGAATGAAGACCCTGTCGAGACTTCGCAGCAAGATCGCACGCCTCGCCGGCGGACTGGTTGCCGCCGCGCTGCTCCTTGCATTCGCTCAACCCGCGTCGGCCCAACAAGGCTATCTACTGTTGAATCTGGTTACAGGACCGGGCGGTACGGCGGTCCGGACCGACCCCAACCTGTCGCTGGGCTGGGGCATGGTCGCCTCCGCAACCAGTCCTTGGTGGATCGCCGACCCGGGTTCTGGTAATTCCACCATCTATGATGGCTTCGGCCATATCATCCCACTGGTGGTCACCGTCCCGCCCCTGCCAGGTGGCACGCCGCCTGGATCGCCCACCGGAATCGTCTTCAACAGCACCACAGACTTTGTGGTCTCGCAAGGCGGGGCCTCCGGCCCAGCGCGCTTCATCTTCGACACGCTGGACGGCACCATTCAAGGCTGGAGCCCGGGTGTGAGCCTGACCAGCACGGAAGTCGGGCTTGACAACTCGATGACCGGTGCGTCGTACACCGGCCTTGCGATGGGCAGCAACTCGAGCGGCAATTTCCTTTTCGCCGCCGACTACGCCCTGGGCACGGTCGACATGATCGACTCGACGTTCACCTGGGTCGGTTCCTTCACGGATCCCTCGCTTCCTGCGAACTATGCCCCCTTCGGCATCCAGAACATCAATGGGCAGATCTACGCGACGTTCGGGCCGGGAGGCTTTGGCTTTTCGCCGGGCGCGGCCGCTGTCGACGTGTTTGATACCAGCGGCAACCTCGTCAAACACCTGATCAGTGGCGGCCCGCTCTTCGCACCCTGGGGACTGGCCATGGCTCCCGCCAACTTCGGACAATTCAGCAACGACCTGCTGGTGGGGAACCTGTTTGACGGCCACATCAACGCGTTCGATCCCTCGACCGGTGCGGCGCTTGGCTGGCTCACCGACCGCAACGGGACGCCCATCTCGATCCCTGGACTGTGGGCGATCGGCTTCGGGAACGGTAAAGGCTCCGGCCCGAAGAATGCTCTCTATTTTGCCTCCGGCGCCGGCCTTTTCGGAGTGATCTATCCGCGCGGTACGAAGCTCCACTAGTGTCATTCATCACTCAACCTGAAGGGGTCAGGAATGCGTTCCTGGCCCCGCTCATCCGCCATTGCGCCTGTAGTCTGCGCATCGGCACGGGTTGCACCCGACCTGGAAAGCGTGTAGATTCGCCCTGACTCGAGCCGGTCAGAGGCCGGTGAGGGTCGAGGCGAGGCGTAGGGAACCGTAGCCCCGACGCTCTGGAGCGAGGTGCATCCAAGATGGCGGTCGCCAAGCAGCTTTCGGTGATGATGGAAAACCGGCGCGGAGCGCTGGCGGAGATTTGTTCGGAGCTCGCCAAGGTCGCCGTCAACATTCTCGCCCTGATGGTGCCGGAAGAAGGACGCGTGGCTCCCGTACGCCTGGTGGTGAACAACTTGGCTGCGGCCGAGAAGGTGTTCGCGCAGTTGAAGCTCAATTACACCGTCGACGAGGTGATTGCCGCCAGCCTCTCCGACCGGCCGGGGGCGCTCGGCAAGCTCACGCGCAAACTCGCCGACCACGGTATCGACGTGAACTACGCCTACGGCAGCATCGAACGCGGCAATTCCCGCGCCGTGGTGATCCTCGCCGTGTCCGACGTGGCGGCGGCCGCCAAAATCGTGAAATAGAAATGCTTGGCCGGACGATCGGAAGCTGGCCTCAGAATCGACTCGCGGCCAGCGTTTCTTGCGGGACCTCCTGCGAAGTGTAGCGTACGCCGAAAATCCTGCGGGTCGAACCTTTCACCTCCTGCTTGCGCGCAATCTGCGCCCGTACCTCCGCCAGCGGCGCTCCAGGCGCGTACGGACAGGTCACCATCACGTCCTCGCCAATCTCATAGTCTCTGTCGCTCGCAAAAGAAAAACCGCTCCTCGAGCTATCTACGCTTTCCGTCTGCTCCACGTCGTTGTTCGACCTGTGGATGTGCACGGGCAAGTGCAGCGAACCGCGACGCTCTTGCGAGCCGGCGTCGTCCCGGGTGGACGCTGCGATTCCGTGCCCATTCGAGCCCGCCACCACTTGAGGTTCCTTGCCCGGGTGTCCCCATCGAGTGGTAGTACGGCAGGTGTCGCATGGCCACGAAACTTCTTGCGAGCCTTCGAGGGCATCTGCTTCGGCAATCGAGAGTGTCAGACCCTGCGAACGGTGGCAACTCCGGCACTCGAGCATCACGGTCGACGCACCCAGGTCGTTCGCGGGCAGGGGCGGGAAGTAAAGTCCCCAAAAATTCGCCTGCAAGTTCACTGACTCAGCGCCGAACTGGCCGCTCTGGGGCGCCTCAGCCAGCAGCGGTCCGAGCAGGCTGTAAACGCCGCCCCCGTCCGCCGGAGCCGCGATGGGACCTACGACGCGAAAACTCGCTTCTTCGTGACTCAGGGGATTCACCAAGCGCAGTATCTGGTCGGCCAGCAGCGGCTGGCTTACCTCCAAATGGACACCGTGCCGGTTGATGGAGACGGTCCGAGCCTCAAATTCCTGAACCTCGCCCTGCTCGTTCCGCCCTCGTACAACAGCCGGGTACGTCAGCGTCACTCGATCTAAGCGCCTTCGGTCAACACGCATACCACTCCGCAGTTCGCCCAAGGCCGCGGTGCGCGCGCCCTCGTCGTCTTGATTGCTTCTCCATGACACTCATCGGCAGTCCAGGCTCTAACCTTGACAAGGAACAGACCAGGGAGATGAAGGGTGAGGAGCCAAACAGGACACTGCGCGCGGAGGCGTCAGGGAGGCGGCTCACGGTGGGATTCGGAACATGCCGGTTATGCGTACGCCATCCTGGCCGCGGGATGGCTCATCTGGCTGACTCCATTCCTCGTGATCAAACGAAACACCGGGCCCCCGGCAAAACTGGATCGCCGCGCCCGATGGGGCGTGTTGCTCATCCTTATCGCGTACTCCCTCTTGTGGCAGGGCAATTTCTGGACGAGAGCACCCGGACCTTGGCGGACTGCGGTTTCTGTTCTCTTCTTCGTCATCGCCGGCGTCCTCTCCTGGACCGGCGCGCGCGCTTTGGGACGCCATTGGCGATTGGATGCCGCCCTCAATTCAGAGCACGAACTCGTGCAGTCGGGTCCCTACCGCGTGATCCGCCACCCGATCTACGCTTCGATGTTTTGCGTGCTACTAGGCACGGGACTCGTGCTCGTGACCCCGCTGCCACTGCTGCTGCCGTCCATCCTCCTGTTCGCAATCGGCACAGAGATCCGGGTGCGAATTGAAGATCGGCTGCTTGCTTCGCGTTTTGGCGACCAGTTCCTGGACTATCAGCGCCGCGTTTCCGCCCTTATTCCCTTCCTGAGGTAATGTGGTATGAAAGGCTGGTGCACCGCGCCGCCAGGAGGAACCCCTCGCCCGCAGATCCTACTGAAGGTCGCTGAGGGATACTTGAGGGAAGTACATAGCCTTGAGCTCGCGATGCCACCAGGCGCCGGTTGCGCGTCGCTCGGCGAAGTTCGTGAAGTGGTAGTCGTAAATAATGGCGCGCACGTAGTGGGGCGGCGCCGGCGGGAAAGGATTGCGCTCGAGCAGTGCCAGCACTTCCGGGGACCCTTCGAGCAGGCGGGCCATGAAGTTCACGAACCAGGGATTCTCCTGGAAGCTATTCAGCGCCGCGAACCACATCTGCCAGTCAAGCCGCGGCTGATGCGGGGCGACCCAGGGTGGCGGGCGCTTTACGTCCCCCGGCTTGTACTTGAACTCGTAGTCCTGCCAGGTGACGCCGTCATTCGAGCCCTGGACGATGATCTCGAGCCGCGACGTGGTCATCACGGCAAATAGCCCATAACCGCTGACGATGTGGAACGGCTCAAGCAAGGCGAGCAGGTGTCGCGCCGGGCGCGGCGCAGCCCTGGCGCCCAGGAACCGCCCTGCGAGTTCGGCGCCGCTCGCCGTAAGGATGACGATGGCCAGTGCGACCGTGACCATGCGATAGACGCGAGACCTGCCTGCCGACACCCTACCGTCGCCTGTGATCCGTTCCGCCAGTCGGCGCGGTACAAACCGCTCGAGGAAGGCATCGTCCAGCAGGAGCAGGCACAGGACCAGAGTCAGCAGGTTGAAGAAGGTATAGTTGCCAGTGAGCGCAATCAGGATCTGGAGCAAGGCCATCAGCGCGGCGCCCGTCAAGCGCAGCCGCCGGGGAAAGAAGATGAGGAACGGAACGCCGATCTCGACGGCGAACAGGAACACCACCGAGAGTTCCTGAAACCACCCCGGCAGTTGATTCATGTACCAGGCGATGGGTGTCGGGAGCGGTTGCGTGTAGTAGTGATATTCGAGCGCCGTGAGATGCCGCCACGTCGGGTCATCACTCTGGAGCTTCACCGTCCCCGAAAGGAACAGCAACCGGAAGAGCAGCCAGCGCAGCAGCCACAGCACGGTTCGGGAAGGCGGGGAGGGTGGCGGACGCCAGGGCGGATCGAGCCACGTCCACGGCGCAAAGAAGATCGCGAGGAATCCCGCCTCGAGCAGCAAGATGTCCCATTGGAACGACATGAAGTCGCCGCCCGCGGTCACGAGCGACAGGTAGAACACCCACGCGCCCGCGAGGCTCGGCCCGGTCGCGATTCCCAGGATGACGAGGAGCGACAGGATGACGCCACCCCAAGCAAGGAATCCCAGGAACCGGTCGCTCGAGTCGAGCCAGGCGAGAGTCGGGAAGAGCCAGTAGCGCTCGGAGCCGAAGTCCCGGCCGACGGCGGAGAGGAAATGTGCCGCCGGCAGGATTCCGCGCGAGCCGATCAGTCCTGGCAATTGCGCCGAGAACGACGCGAAGGCAATCAGGTAGACGACGCCCATCCAACGCAGAAACAACCAGCGCGTGAGTGAGTGTGACTCCGGCACGTAACACTTGCCCCAGCCGAGCCGCGTGAACCAGTAGAAGAAATCACGATGCGCGGCCACGACACCATAACTCACTTCCGAGACGGGCGCGAATCCCGGGAGGTGGTCGTAGGCCCACAGCATCCAACCCGAGCCTGGCGCGGTTGCGAGGGTTCGAAATACCGCTTCCGCCGCCGAGAAAACCGTGCCGTCCGGCAGTATGAGCTGCACCGAGCGGCGAAAATTCTCGACGGGAATCTGGGGAAAGCGGCTGGCGACTTCCTGGTAAGGCGCGTAAATCACGCGGTCGCCGGTGCGCGCCTTCCAGGCGTCAATCCAAAAGCGGCAGAAGGAGCAATCACCGTCGTAGACGAGCAGCGGTAGGTTGGACAGGCTCCCGGTCATGAGGGCGGGCAGCTATTATAGAATGTTCGTGGCGATTGTGCTGAAGCTCGCGAGGTTGCTTCGGCGATGAAGCCACAATATCATTGCGGCAACGGCTAGACGAGGGGAATACACCATGATTCAAACGATCCAGTGCGTGAAGTGCGGGAAAGAATTCGCTCTCGAGGGCGGCAACTCCAACGCCACTCAGGTTCCGCGTACCATCAAGTGTCCTTACTGCAAGGAGCCGAACGAGGTCCTATGGCCGGCGGGCATGGGCTATCGCATCCAGACGCTGCCGCGCTAGTGCTTGCAAGTCCCCTCACCCGGCGCTTGCGGCCACCCCTTCGCTGCGCTCAGGGCAGGCTCTCTCCCCCGAACGGGCAAGGGGTATTACGTGCGGCGCCCGAGATAACCAGACAGCGTCTCAATCCTTCTCCGCGGACGGCTTTTCTTCCTTCTTGCTCCCCAAATCGCCGAACGGCCACAGACCAAACGCCTTCAGGAACTTGTCCTGCTTCTTCTCGACCAGCATCTTGGCGGTCTCCTCCGCCGGCCACGGCGAGGCCAAGCGCTCGGGCCGGTCGGCAATCCAGAACGCCGTCAGCGCCACGAGCGTTGCATCTCGCGTCAGGATGTCCTGGCTGACCTTATCAAACGTATCGACAACGGAGTGGTGCGTATAGCGATAGTCAGGCGAATCCTGGTCCATGTTGATGCCCGGCAGTCCGGCCAGCGTAAACGGCCCCGTATCGGTGCCGAACTGGGTGTTGTCGTTCACCTTCAGTTCCCCAAACGCCTTCACGGAATCCGCGAACTTCTCGACCGCCGGGATCAAATCCTTGCGCCCGCCCAGGCTCAAACCGACGACGGGTCCCTGGCCGTTGTCGAGAATGACGGCGGCAAGGTGGTTCGACATCTCGTCCTTGTGCGTCCTGGCGTAGGCGAGCGAGCCGAGCAGTCCCTGCTCTTCCCCGGTGAAAAGGACGAAGCGCAGCGTGCGACGGGGCTTCGCGCCGCTCTTGACGATCGCCTCGGCCGCGCCGAGCGTCGTCGAAACGCCCATGCCGTTGTCCGTCGATCCCTCCGCCAGGTCCCAGGAGTCGAGGTGTCCGCCGACCACCACGATCTGCTCGGGATGTTCGGTGCCGCGAATCTCCCCCACCACATTGGCGGACTCGACCGGTCCCGAGGTGGCGCGGTTCTGAACGTCGATGCGCATTCGCACGGTCTTCTTATGGTCGAGGAAGCGCTCGATCTGGTCCTGGTCCTCAGGCGCCATGCTCAGAACAGGGATGTCGTAATAGGTGTCGAAGCCGAGCGCGCCGGTATGCGTCAGGTGCATCCCGGTCGACTTGCTACCACCTTGTCCTCCGATGACTGCGACGGCGTGCGCGGCGTAGGCAGCCTTGAGGAACGGCCCGAACTTGGCGAACTCGCCAAAGCGGTCTTTGGGGGGCTCGCCCTTGTGGACGACGAGCAGCACCTTGCCCGCCCACCCGGCGGCGTTGTTTTTCATCTCGTCGTCAAGCTGATAGGCGTTCACCGTAACCACTTCCGCCTCCGCGCCGCCCTCGGGAGTCGATCCCACCCAGCCGAGCGAGTCGACCATCAGCCGATGGTGAATCGGCGCGACCAACTCGGCGCTCGCCGAGACGCGCGTCCAGCCGCGCGAGAGCTGCCACGGCTCGGTGTGGACGTTTTGGAGTCCGATGGCGCGCATCTTCGCCGCTCCCCACTCGATCGCTTTCGCGGCCTCGGGCGACCCAGTCACGCGTCCGCCAATGTCGTCGCTCAGCTCTTCGAGATCCTGATAGGCGTGCGAGTCCATCATCCCTTCGCCAGCGATCGAGGTAAGCGCGGGCAAAGTGCCGTCCTCAGCGGGTGAGGGCGGGGCGGGCGGCGGCGTGGCGTCATCTGAGGACGCGAAGCCGAGCGAGGCGAGCAGGAAACAGACTGCTAGTGATGCGACAAGACGGCGGTTCATCGATGCTCCTTTGCAGGTGATTTCAAGGGATGCCGGGAGATCCCTCATGAATCCGTGATGATAGCATGCGTGACCATGTCGCGGCTCCGCCGCTTTGCTGTGCGGAAAGGCTTCGCCTTTCCGCGCGGCGAACAAGACGAAAAAAGGAATTGGGACTTTGGCGCCCTGCCGGGAAGGCGTAGCCTTCCCGCACAGCAGGGCGGCAAAGCCGCTCAAGGCCACCACAAATGGCGGGATAACCTGCCGTTACAGGGATGTCTTGCGCAAGCGGAGGGCGTTCGAGATCACCGACACCGAACTGAACGTCATCGCGGCGCTGGCGATAATCGGGCTGAGCAGCAGGCCGAACACCGGATAGAGGACGCCCGCGGCAAGCGGAATCCCAAGCGAGTTATAAATGAAAGCGAAGAAAAGGTTCTGGCGAATGTTGCGCATCGTGGCGCGACTCAGGCGCCGGGCGCGCGCGATCCCGCGCAGGTCACCCTTCACGAGCGTGATGCCCGCGCTCTCGATCGCCACATCGGTGCCCGTCCCCATGGCGATCCCGACCTCAGCCTGCGCCAGGGCCGGCGCGTCATTGATGCCGTCACCCGCCATCGCGACCGTGCGGCCCGCCGCCTGGAGCCGCTTCACCACTTCGCTTTTCTCCGCCGGCAGCACTTCCGCCACCGTCTCATCGATACCGAGTTTGGCCGCGACCGCCTCCGCCGTGGTGCGGCTGTCCCCGGTGAGCATGACGATCCGGACTCCGTCGGCGTGCAGCAGGTGGATGGCCTCGAGCGTGGAAGGCTTGATAGGATCGGCGACGCCGAGGAGTCCTGCGATGCGCCCGTCGATAGCTATGAAGACGACCGTTTGCCCGTCCTGACGCAGCGCCTCCGCGCGCTCCGCCAGATCGTTCGGCGCGATGCCGAGTTCGCTCAGGATTTGCGCATTGCCGAGCGCCACGGCGTGTCCGTCGACCCGGCCCGTCACGCCTTTGCCGGTAAGCGAGTGGAAGTCCTCGACCGCCGTGAGGTCGAGATTGCGCTCCTTCGCGCCCGCGAGGATCGCCGCCGCCAGCGGATGCTCACTCGCGCGCTCGAGGCTCGCCGCCCGGCGCAACAGTTCCGGCTCGCTTGAGCCCGCGGCCGCGACCACGGTCATCAAGCGCGGCTTGCCCTCGGTCAGCGTGCCGGTCTTGTCGACCACGAGGGTGTCTACCTTTTCGAGCACTTCGAGCGCCTCGGCATTCTTGATGAGCACGCCGGCCGTGGCACCGCGTCCTGTCCCCACCATGATCGACATGGGAGTTGCGAGACCCAGCGCGCAGGGACACGCGATGATCAGCACCGCCACTGCATTCACCAACGCGTGCGCCATGCGCGGCTGCGGACCCCAGACCGCCCAGATGATGAACGTCGCGACCGCCGCGGCGACCACGGCGGGCACAAAGTAGGACGCCACCACATCCGCCAGGCGCTGGATGGGCGCGCGACTGCGCTGCGCCTCGCTGACCATGCGTACAATCTGCGCCAGCAAAGTGTCGGCGCCCACGCGCTCGGCGCGCATCACGAGCGTTCCCGTGCCGTTCACCGTGCCGCCCGTCACGCGGCAGTCAGGCCGCTTCTCGACCGGAATCGGCTCGCCCGTGACCATCGACTCATCGACCGCGCTTGCGCCTTCAAGGACCACGCCGTCCACCGGCACACGCTCGCCGGGACGAACTCGCAGCCGGTCGCCCGGCGTGACGCGATCAAGCGCCATGTCCTCTTCACTGCCGTCTTCGAGGATGACGCGCGCCGTCTTGGGAGCGAGTCCCAACAGCGCTTTGATGGCGCTCGAGGTGCGGCTGCGCGCTTTGAGTTCGAGCACTTGCCCGAGCAGCACCAGCGTGGTGATGGCCGCGGCCGCCTCGAAGTAGACCGCCACTTCGCCGTGGGTGCGGAAGGTTTCGGGAAAGATGCCGGGGAAAAGCGTCGCGATGACGCTATAGAGGTACGCGGTGCCGGTGCCGATGGCGATCAGCGTGAACATGTTGAGGCTGCGGTTCACAATCGAACTCCAGGCGCGCTCGAAAAACGGCCAGCCGCCCCACACGACCACCGGCGTCGCGAGAATCAGCTCAAGGATGGCGCGACCGCGCCCGTTGAGCAGGCCGCGGAGTCCGGGAATCATGTCGCCCATTCCCGCGACGATGACCGGCACGGTCAGGACAACGCTGATCCAGAAGCGGCGCGTCATCTGGACGAGTTCGGGATTCGCTTCTTCCTCGAGGGTGACGGTGCGCGGCTCGAGCGCCATACCGCAGATCGGACACGAGCCCGGCTCCGTGCGCACAATCTGGGGGTGCATGGGGCAGACGTACTCCGTCCTGGTCCTCGGGGCAGCGACCTGGGCGGGTTCCAGAGCCATGCCGCACTTGGGACACGCGCCGGGGCCCGCCTGCTTGACCTCGGGGTCCATGGGGCAGGTGTACGTCTCACCCGGCGATGCGGACGCCTGGTGACTCTGGCTGGCATGAGTCATTGTCGCTCGGCCCGTAGCGGATGCTTCCGCAGCGGCCGCGAGATAGGTCTCGGGCGCGGCGCGGAACTTTTCAAGACACCTGGGATGGCAAAAATAGTAGGTAGTGCCTTGGTAGTCGAAGCGGCCGGTGGCGGTTGCAGGGTCAACGTTCATGCCGCAGACCGGATCGCGCACGGTGGCGTGTGCGTCCGCCGCCGGGTCGTCCGACTCAGCGCGCGGCGTGCGTTGCTCCCAGCGTACACGCCTGATCCTCGACATAGCTGACTCTCGTCGTTACGTTATTCGATGCATTCGGTGGACGCAAGTCGCGCTGTAGCGCTCGATCAAGGATTTGCGAAAGGGCACGACTTCAGTCGTGCCGTGTGCAAACGCCTCTGATGGTTCTTTCGGGGCCTTTAGATGCTGAAGCTTATGCGCTCAACGGCTAAAGCCGGGTTCTTCTCGCGACACTTTTCGGCACGCCTGAAGTCGTGCCCTTTCGCGCGCTAAACTCAGCGGGAGGCGCGCTCGCCGGGATGAGCGAGGTCGCGGACGAAGTCGATCAGGCGAGGATCCTGCCAGTCCCACTCGCCCACCACCTTGTCCGCTACGCGTCCGTCGCGGTCAAGGATGTAGGTTTCGGGGAACTGGAAGGTACCGTAGCGATGGGCGAGCCTCTGGTAGGGATCGCGCACGATGGGAAACGTCAGGTGATGGTCAGCCACGAACTTGGCGAGTGCGGCGGGGTCCTGGTCAACACTCACGCCGATGACTACGACGCCTTGGGGGCGCATCGCTTCGGCGAACTTCTCGAGGCTGGGCGCTTCCTCGACGCAGGGCGGACACCATGTGGCCCAGAAGTTCACCAGCACCACCTTGTGACGATACTCGTCGAGGCTGGCGGTACCGTGTCCGAGTGCGGGCAGCGCAAAGCTCGGCGCCGATTCACCGACCGCGACGCCCTCGGGCGATCCGGCGCGCACGCGCAGTAGCCAGTAGACGAGGCTGACGAAGACCAGCCCGCCCAGGACAATGATACCCACATTCTTCTTACTCATCGTGGCAACGACCATTATAATGAAATTTCGCGAGCAAGGCTGGGTTGGTTGATCTGAGGCCGCATGAGCGGGGACTCTCAAGCGCGGGTGTCGGTCATTATTCCCGCCCGCAACGAGGAGGCGAATATCGAGCGCGCCGTGCGCTCGGTCGAGTCGCAGACCGGCGTGCCGCTCGAAGTCATCGTAGTCGACGATCAGTCGGACGACCGCACGGGTGAAATTCTCGCAGGCTTGAAAAGCGAGATTCCGTCGTTGCGCGTCCTGCGGATCGATTCCCTGCCCGGCGGCTGGCTGGGCAAGCCTTTTGCCCTCGCTTGCGGCGCGAAGACCGCCTCGGGCGCGTGGCTGCTGTTCACCGACGCCGACACGGAGCATCAGCCCGGGAGTCTTCAAGAACTGCTCGCCCGCGCCGAGAACGAGCGCGTTGACCTGCTCTCGCTTTCGCCCGGCCAGTTGACTCTCACGTGGTGGGAAAAGGCTGTAATCCCTCGCGTTTACGTCTGGCTGGCGAAGCGGTTTCGATTCGACGCAGTGAATGACCCGGCTTCCTCCGCCGCCGCAGCCAATGGACAGTACATCCTCATTAAGCGCGACGTCTACGAGAAGGCCGGAGGCCACGAAGCAGTGCGCGGCGAGCTGCTGGAAGACGTCGCTCTGGCGAAGCGCGTGAAGTCTTCCGGTGGGCGGCTGCTCTTTTTGGCCGGAGCGCCCTGGGTTCAGACGCGGATGTACCGCACCTTTGGCGAGATGTGGCAAGGCTGGACGAAGAACATGTATCTGCTGGCTGACAAGAAGTTGACCCCACTGCTTGCAGAAGTCGCTGCTGCCTGGCTGCTCGATCTGCTGCCGCTCGCCGCGGTTCCCGTCGTGGCTGTCGCCGCTGCGACCGGCGGGCTCCGATGGCCGTTTGCCGTGGGCCTGATTCTCGCCTGTTTTGTCAGCGCCGGTTGGCGCGCCTGGCGTTACGTCCGAGCGCTGCACGAACTAGGCTTCGCGCCTGGTCTGATTCGCTACCGGATTCGGGGCGCGGCGCTGGTCAGCCTGTTGATGCTCGACTCGGCGCGACGGCATCGTCGAGGACGCATCGAATGGAAGGGCCGGACGTACTCGGTGAGTCCGTCCGCCGCGAGGGGCACGCCAGAGGAAGTACCTCCAACTGGAGTCGCGAAGAGGATAACCTCATGATCTATGTTACGCGCCGGGCGGAGTTTTCCGCCTCGCACTACTACCACAACCCGGAGTGGAGCGCCGAGGAGAACCAGCGCGTCTTCGGCAAGTGCGCCAATCCCCACGGACACGGGCACAACTACACCGTGGAGGTGACGGTAGCGGGCGAAGTCGATCCGCGGACGGGGATGGTCCTCGACCTGAAAGACTTGAAGAAGATTCTCGAGAAAGAAGTGCTCGACCTGGTCGACCACAAGTTTCTCAACAAGGAAGTGCCCGTCTTCGCGAGCAAGATTCCGACGACGGAGAACATCGCGGTCGAGATTTGGAAGTGGCTCGCGCCGAAGCTAAACTTCGGCAAGCTGCATCGAATAAGGTTGTACGAGAGTCCGGACCTCTACGTCGACTACTACGGGGAATAGTCGAATACAGAGAAAATGCAGATTTGAAGGAACGAACCGAAGAAGTCCTTTAGAATCAGCAAGCGCTGTAGCGCCGGCGTCTTTCGCCGCTCATAGAGCGGCGCTACAAATGGTCTACCTGACTCGCCGCTACCGGTTTTCCGCTTCACACCGCCTGCACAACGAGGCGCTGACGGCGGAGGAGAATGCGCGCGTCTACGGGAAATGCAACAACCCGTACGGCCATGGACACAACTACGTGCTCGAGGTGACGCTGGCGGGCCGAATCGATCCCGTGACCGGCATGGTCTACCACCTCGGGGCGCTCGACCGCACGGTAGAGGCAGAAGTCATCGAGCGATTCGACCACACGAACCTGAATCTCGACGTCGAGAACTTCCGCCAGCGCGTCCCGACCACCGAGAACTTGTGCATCGAGATCTTTAACCTGCTCGGCCCCAAGCTGAACGGGGACGGCGGCGCCGGGGCGCGACTGAGTCGCGTGCGCGTGGAGGAGACGAATTCCAACTCGTTTGAGTACGAAGGATAGCCTCGAGTAGTAGCCTCGGATAGAAGACCCGAGACCCCTCACCCCCAGCCCCTCACCCGCAAGGGGGGAGGGGAGAAAGAAGTTGGGATTCACGCCCTCTCCCCTCGCGGGAGAGGGTGGCGCGCACACGCTGGGTGAGGGGTATACGTCACCGGTTGGTCTTCGGCGCTCAGAGAGCGCCGCTACAAGTTAGGAGTCACACGATGAAAACTGAAGAAGCGGTCGCTTCGACTGGCCCGAGAACGTCCATCGAGCCCGACCCCCTGCGGGACGATATCCACGACATCCTCCAGCGGCTGGGTGAGGATCCCACGCGCGACGGACTCATCAAGACGCCGGAGCGCGTCGCCAAATCGCTCCGCTTCCTGACGTCGGGCTACCGCCTGGACGTCGACAAGGTGCTGAACGGCGCGCTTTTCTCGGTCGCCTACGATCAAATGGTCATCGTCAAGGACATCGAAATCTTCAGCCTCTGCGAACATCACCTGCTGCCCTTCTTCGGACGCTGCCACATCGCCTACGTGCCCACTGACAAAGTGGTGGGACTGAGCAAGCTGCCGCGCCTCGTAGATGTCTTCGCGCGCCGCCTGCAGGTGCAGGAACGGCTGACGAGCCAAATCGCCGAGACGCTGATGGAGAAGATCAAGCCGCAGGGGGTGGGCGTGATTGTCGAGGCGCGCCACCTCTGCATGATCATGCGCGGGGTCGAGAAACAGAACTCGGTCGCCGTCACCTCCGCCATGCTCGG
>Ga0209167_10000034_pt1 | contig 185335 bp, 154 predicted proteins | sample Coa_R1_9_FD_187154 | JGI IMG/M metagenome (GOLD analysis project Ga0209167, IMG submission 187154) | Surface soil microbial communities from Centralia Pennsylvania, which are recovering from an underground coalmine fire - Coalmine... | ecosystem: Environmental > Terrestrial > Soil >...
TGGTCGAACGGGTCGCCGCGTATTTCCGCGCGCGCGTCCCGTCGCTCGCGCACACGGTCACGATCACGACCCAACTGGCCGACGGCCCCCTCCAGGTGGAAGGCGACGCGGTGCTGCTCGAATGGGCCGTGGAAGCCCTGACCAAGAATGCGATCGACGCGCTCGCCGGACGCGGCGGGCATGTCACGCTCTCGGCCGAACCCGTGCCCGAAGGCGGCGTCCGCCTCCGGGTGGCGGACGACGGTCCAGGTGTCGCACGCGAGCTGCGCAAGGATGTGTTCCGTCCCGGATTCTCGACCAAGGCCAGAGGGTGGGGCATCGGCCTTTCCCTCGCGCGACGGATCGTCGAGGACAATCACGGCGGGCGGCTGGTGCTCGTGCCGGCGGACCGCGGAGCGACGTTCGACATTATCTTGCCCTGATGCCGGCTTCCGTCGCGCCCGATCGCGCGTCCGCACTCCTCGGAGCCCTCAATCCGGCGCAGCGCACCGCGGTCGAGTACGGCGATGGTCCGCTGCTGGTGCTGGCGGGTGCGGGCTCTGGCAAGACCCGGGTGCTGACGCTCCGCATCGTGCGGATGATCCAGGAGCGCGGCATCGACCCCGCCCACATCCTCGCCGTGACGTTCACGAACAAGGCGGCCGGCGAGATGCGCGAGCGGCTCGCTGACCTGCTCGGCGAACAACCGGCCGGCATGTGGATGGGCACGTTCCACGCGACCGGCGCGCGCCTACTGCGCTCCAATGCCGCGCTCGTGGGGCGATCGCCCAATTTCACGATTTACGACGAAGAGGACACGCTCGGCATCGTGAAGCGAGTGATGGAAACCAAGGGGATCCTGCCGCGGGATTGGACACCCAAGGCGATCCACGGGGCGATCTCGGATGCAATGAACTCGCTCGTGGCGCCGGACGAGTACGCGCGGCTGGCGCACGATCCGCTGAGCCGGGCGGCCGCGCTCGTCTATACCGACCTCGAAGGCGCGCTCCGCGCGCACAACGCCGTGACGTTCGATGGACTGCTCACGCTGCCCGTGCGGTTGCTGACCGAGCATGCCGGCCGGCGTACCGCGTATCAGGAGCGTTTCCGCTACATCCTCGTCGATGAGTACCAGGACACGAACCGCGCGCAATACACGCTCGTCAAACTGCTCGGCGCCCACGGCAACGTGACCGTCGTCGGCGACGACGATCAGGTCGTCTATCAGTGGCGCGGAGCCGACATCCGCAACATCCTGGATTTCGAGCGCGATTTTCCGCACGCGGCGGTCGTGCGCCTGGAGGAGAATTATCGGTCCACAGGCCGCATCCTGGAGCTGGCCAACGCGGTCATCTCGGCCAACACGCAGCGGATGGGGAAGACGCTGCGATCGACCAAGGAGATGGGAGAGCGCGCGGTCGCAGTGCGCTCGCTCGATGAGCGCGACGAGGCCGCGTGGGTCGTCGAAGAGATCGTGGCCCGGCGCCGTGCCGAGGGCGATATCGCCCTCCGGGACATCGCGATTCTCTATCGGACCAACGCCCAGAGCCGGGCCTTCGAAGAGGCGCTCCGGCGCCAGGGGCTTCCGTACCGGCTCGTCGGGGCGATCCGATTCTACGACCGTCGCGAGATTCGCGATCTGATGAGTTATCTGAAACTCATCGCGAACCCCGCCGACAACGAGGCGTTCCGGCGAGCGATCGCCGTCCCGCGCCGGGGTATGGGCGACGCCGCCATGGCCCTTCTCACGACAGCGGCGGCCGCACACGGCGTCTCACTGCTCGCGGCCGCCGCTCAGCCGTCGATGCTCGAGGAGCTGCGCCCGGCCGGCCGCGCGGCGCTCGCTGGCTTCGCGCAACTCATCGAGCGGCTGCGGGTTCAGGCCACCGACGCGAGCGTGGACGAGCTGCTCCGTGCCCTCGTCGGCGAGATCCGCTACGGCGACTACCTGCGCGCCGAAGGCCCCGACTCGGCCGAACGCCTGGACAACATCCGCGAGTTGATCACCAGCGCGGCGGAGACGGTCGCCGACGACGGCGGAGAGGTGGGGCTGACGCCGCTCCAGCATTTCCTCCAGCGGACGTCGCTCGTAGCCGGCACTGATCAGCTCGACCCAGCCGCCGACGCGGTCATGATGATGTCGCTGCACAACGCCAAGGGGCTCGAGTTCCCGGTCGTGTTCATCGCGGGGCTCGAGGACGGCCTGTTCCCGCTGGCGCGCGCCTACGATGATCCGTCCATGCTCGAAGAGGAGCGGCGGCTCTTCTACGTCGGTATCACGCGTGCCGAGCGCCGGTTGTTCCTGTCCTACGCCGAGCAGCGCCGCCGCAACGGAGAGCTGCTTCCGGGCAAGGAATCCAGCTTTCTCGCCGATATTCCGAGTGGGATCGTCGAGCGGCGGGAGACGATCCGCGTGCGATCGTCCGGCCGCATTGCGTTCGGCGGCGACACGGTGTGGCAGACCGGATTCGGCGGATCGCGCGCCAGCGCGCGACGCCCCGGTGTTCCGGTCACGCTTGGCCGCCGCTGGGAGCACGAGCCGGATGTCGCGTCGGCATCACAGGACGTGCCGGCGTATCACCCCGGCGAGCGGGTCCGGCACCGGACGTTCGGATCGGGGACGATCGCCGAAGTGTCCGGGTCCGGGGCGGCCGCCAAGGTCAAGGTGGATTTCGAAGATGCCACCATCGGCCGGAAGACGCTGGTGATCGCGCAGGCCGGCCTGCAACCCGCACTCGAGTGATGTCATGAGTGTTTCGCACGACGACGTGCGTCACATCGCGGCACTCGCCCGCGTCGGGGTCGATGACAGCCGGCTTCCCGCACTCGCCGCCGAACTGTCCGGCATTCTGGATCACATGGCCGTCCTCGCGGGTGTCGACACCTCGAGCGTCCCGGAGGTCGCCCGCGATGGCGATATGCACCTGCGGCCCGACAGCGGGCCGCCGATTCCGCTCCTGCGCCCGCTGCCAGCGTTCGCGCCGATGGTCCGCGATGGCTTCCTGATCGTTCCGCGGCTGGCGACACACGGGGGTGAACGGCACGGCGTGCTCGCCGGCGACGACCGGCCCGCCGAGGACGACTCGGCGTGACGGCAAGCCTGGTGCGGGCGGCGCTGGATCGCGCGGCCGCAGTCGGCGCCGGACGCGAGGGCCTCAACATCTTCGTCGCGATGAACCCGGACGCGGAGGCCGACGCCGAATCCGCCGCAGCGTCCCGAACGGGCGACCCGCAGCCACTCGAAGGCGTGCCGGTCGCAGTCAAGGACAATATCGCTACCCTCGAAACCCCGACTACGTGCGGTTCGCGCATCCTCGCCGGATACGTGAGCCCATTCGAAGCGACGGTCGTCGAGCGCCTTCGCGCGGCCGGCGCGGTCGTCCTCGGCAAGACCAACATGGACGAGTTCGCGATGGGCTCGTCCACCGAGCACAGTGCGTACGGCCCGACCCGCAACCCGCGAGACCCCAGCCGCGTGCCGGGAGGGTCGTCGGGCGGTTCCGCGGCCGCCGTCGCAGCCGGCATCGTTCGCATCGCACTCGGCTCGGAAACGGGCGGCTCCGTGCGCCAGCCGGCGAGCTTCTGCGGAGTCGTGGGCGTGAAGCCGACCTATGGCCGCGTGAGCCGGTACGGACTCGTCGCGTTCGCCTCGTCGGTCGACCAGGTAGGTGTTCTGTCGCAGTCTGTCGAAGACGCCGCACTTGCGATGGGTGTGATCGCGGGGCGCGATCCGCGCGATGCGACATCCGGAGGCCAGGAGGTGCCCGACTACCGCGCAGCGGTGCGCCGGGGCGCGACGGGCGCCACGCCACTTGCCGGCGTGGTCGTCGGCCGGCCGCGTGAGTATTTCCCGGATGGGCTCGACGGCGGAGTGCGCGAGCGGTGCGAGATCGCGTTGAACATGCTGGCCAAGCTGGGGGCGACGATCCGGGACGTCTCGCTGCCGCACACCGCGTACGCCATTCCGGTCTACTACATTATCGTGCCTGCGGAGGCGTCCTCGAACCTGGCGCGGTTCGAGGGCGTTCGCTACGGCGCCCGCGTGCAGGCCGAGACGGTCACGGCGATGTACGACGCCACGCGGTCTCGGGGGTTCGGCGCGGAAGTCACGCGACGGATTCTACTGGGGACGTACGTGCTGTCCGCCGGCTACTACGACGCGTATTACAGGCGCGCGCAGGACGTCCAGGCGTTGATCACCGCTGATTTCCACCGGGTGTTCGCCGACGGCATCGATCTGCTGTTCACGCCGACCGCACCGACTACCGCGTTCAAGCTGGGATCGATCTCCGATCCGTACGAGATGTATCTCAACGACGTCTTCACCGCGACGGCGAATCTCTCGGGCGTGCCCGCCATCTCGGTGCCCATCGGGAATTCTGGAGGACTGCCGGTCGGCGGCCAGATCATCGCGCCCCATTTCGGGGAATCGTCGATGTTCGCGGCGGCAGCCGCACTGGAAGGTGCGTTGAGGGCGGCGGCGCGCAGCGGGCCGGCATCATGACCACCGCGACGACGACTGTGGCCGCTGGAGCAGGCGCCTACGAGATGGTGGTCGGGCTGGAGGTCCATGTCCAGCTCAAGACCGTCACCAAGGCATTCTGCTCCTGCTCGACGGAGTACGGTGCGCCGCCCAACACCAACGTGTGTCCCGTGTGCCTGGCGCTGCCGGGCGCGCTGCCGGTCCTCAATGCCCACGCCGTCGAACTGGCGACACGCGCGGCGCTCGCCCTCGGATGCACCGTGCACCCGGTCTCCGTCTTTGCGCGCAAGCACTACTTCTATCCGGATCTGCCCAAGGGATACCAGATCTCGCAGTACGACCGGCCGCTGGCGACGGGTGGATCGCTCGTGACGGACGAACACGCCGTGCGGATCACGCGTGTGCATCTCGAGGAAGATGCGGGCAAATCCATCCATGACCGCTACCCCGCGGCGACCGCCATCGACCTCAATCGCGCGGGGGTTCCGCTGATCGAGATCGTGAGCGAACCGGACATCCGCTCGGCGGCCGCCGCCGGCCAGTACCTGCGCGCGCTGAAGCGCATCATGGAGTACACGGGTGTCAGTGACGTGAACATGGAGGAAGGAAGCCTCCGGGTCGATGCCAACGTCAGTGCACGGCTTCGCGGCACCGAGACCCTGGGGACCAAGACCGAAGTGAAGAATCTCAACTCCTTCTCCAACGTCGAACGCGCACTGGCAGCCGAATTCGCGCGGCAGACGGAAGTGCTCGCGGCGGGCGGGCGCATTGAGCAGCAGACAATGCTTTGGGACGCCGCCCGTGGGGTCGTGCGCCCCGCACGGTCGAAGGAGGAAAGCCACGACTACCGGTATTTCCCGGAGCCGGACCTGCAGCCGCTGGTCGTGGCGGCCGCCTGGGTCGCATCGGTGCGCGCGGGGCTGGCGGAGCTACCCCAAGCGCGTGCAGGGCGGTATGCGGCGCAATACGGCCTGGGTCCGGGCGACATCGCGGCTCTCATCGAGAAACCGAGACTCGCCGACTACTTCGAGGCGGTCACTGCGGTGCACGGCGACGCCAAGTCGGCGGCCAACTGGGTGCTCGGTGAGGTCCTCGCCGCGCTGAACGCGGCCCACATCGAGATCGCCGATTTCGGAATTCCGGCGGTGGCGCTGGCCGGCTTGCTTGGCCTCGTGCGGGACGGCACGATCAGCCACGCCGCTGCGAAGATCGTGTTTGCCGAGATGGCGCGAAGTGGCGAAACGGCCGCCGCCGTGGCGCAGCGTCTCGGTGTGACGCAGGTCGGGGACGATGCCGCCTTGAACAGGTGGATCGACGAAGTGATGGCCGAGAATCCCGCGGAAGCCTCCCGGTATCTGGCGGGCGAGCGCAAGCTGCAGGGCCCGCTCGTGGGGCGCATCATGAAGAAGTCCCAGGGACGCGCGGACCCGAAGCGGGTCAATCAACTCCTGGCGGCGCGCACGGGAGGATAGAGGGGCGTCGCGAGAGCGGCCGCGTAGGCCAGCGACGTCACGGGCATGCCGAAGTGCCGCGCGGCATCGCGTTCGATGTCGCCGCGCCGTCCCCTCCGAAGCGCCGCCCGGCGCACGCGTTTCGCGCGGCCAAGCGGCTCCAGACCCGATGGATCGAGCGCGAACGGCTCGGACCCGTCGAGACGCTTCAGCAGATCGATGATGTAGTCGTAGGACCGCGCGACGTACGCGGCGACGTCATCATCCGGGAGATCCCAGCGGCTGTTCTCGGCGACCAGATGGAAGATGCGGAGCCACGACTCGCTGTCCGCCACGTATACCATTCCGCGGAAGATGCGGCGGTTGGTCTGGGTGCTGAAGATCGTGGGGCTCAGGATGCGGTCGAGATGCGCGTCGGCACTCGTGTGGTCGCCGAGCAGCAGGTCGCGCGCGCGGCGGCTGTACCGCTCTCCCAGATGCGTCTCGAACCGGCTCTCCCAGTAGCTGTGTCCGAGCGCTGTCGTACTCGACGTGATCGCCAGTTGGCGCGGCACGAAGTAGTTGTGCGCGACGGCGTCGGCGGCGAGGTGCGCCAGGTAGCCGAACGCGAATGCCCGGAGCGGCGTGTCGGGTGCCTGGTCGAAGATTTCCATGCCGATGTGCCACGAGTGGCAGTGCCGTCCCACGGGCGCGTACTTCTTGGCCATGCTCGTGTCGGCGGCGATCGACCCATACAGGAACTCGTAGGGAAACGCCCGCAGCAATTCCGCGACACCGACCGGCAACGCGTCCAGCGACCGCATGACCGCCTCGCCGAGGAACACGTGCGTACCGGGCGTCCAGGCGAACGCCGTCGACGGGGTGAGCGCAATGGCCAGCATGGCCACGCCGGCGATCGCGACCCAGGTCGCGACCGCCGGCCTCCGCGTCGGCGCGCGCCGTGTCAGCGGCTCACGCGTCAGCGGGCCACGCGCCGCGCTTGCGCACGCAGGGCGCGCCGAAGCGTCCGCAGCTCGTCGTGGACGGCGCGGTCGATCGCCTTGCGCGCGGAGCGCGCGTAGTCCTGCACCTGGTCCGCGATCTCGTCGTGCGGCACGCGATCCCACGCATCCTCCCCACGGTCCCGGACCCAGCGCGCGCCCCGCTGGCCGGCACGCGCCGCCGCGCGCACCACGGGGCCGATCGGCCGGACGCCCCGAGGGCCCCGGCGGAGCAGCAGCGTCGCGCTGACGCCCACCGCCAGTCCAATGAGCGCTGCCGTCACGAGGTCCATCTGTGCATCGCGCATCCCCGCGCCGCTTCCCCCGACGCGTGCGCGAGCACGTCCCTCACCGGCCGCGCCGGCGCGGCCCGACCCGCGGTGCTTCTCGCTCATGTCCGCTTTCCCTCCAGTGTTCGTCGGCATCGCCGAGGTCTCCAGAATCATGAGTCACCGTATCGTCACGACCCCGGCGGGCGGCCCGCGGCTCACCGGCCCGCGGCCCATTGCCGGACGGCGTCCGAGCCATCGGACCGGAGCGCGCCTCCTCCGAAGAGGGGCCGTCGCGGTAGCTCTTGTGGACGCCTACGATGTTCCCGAGTGCTTCCGCTCCAGCACGCACCCCTCGTGCCGCGGCCGTGGCCATCAGCAGGATGCCTTCGGCCTCCTCCTGAGCAACGCCCAGCAGGGCGTCGAGCTCGCCTACCCGGCGTTCCGCGATCCGGACCACGCTCTGCACGCGAGTGTTGACGTCGGCGACGGTCCCATGCACAAGCTCCACGTCGCTGCGGACGGTCTTGGTCACCGTGGTCAGGTCACGAGCCAGCCCAGTCAGTTCACGCAACAGGGGCAGGAGGTCCCGCTCCGTGCGACCGAGCGCGGCCCGGGTGTCGGCCCAGGCCCGGCGGGTGGCAATGACGAGCGGTATGGCACACACGACGACGACACACCCGGCGAGGATCAACACGCCGTGCGCGATCTCGATCAAGTCCCGAAGCCATGTCGCCACGGTCACCCCTATTTTATACCCATGCACGACCAGGGCCACCAGGGCACGCCATCCCCGGCCGGCGGCCCGGGTTAGTCTACACGATTGCTGGCAGGGCCCGCGACTCGTCTTGACCCGGGCCGGTGCTCTTTTGGTCTCTTACGTCGCCCGTATCTCTCCTCTCTCCGCCGTCCGCCATGCCCGCCGTGCAATTCGTCGTTGAAGGTGGCCGCCAGTTGTCCGGGACCATCCACCCCTCCGGCAACAAGAATGCGGCGCTGCCGATCATCGCAGCCGCGCTGTTGACGGACCAGCGCGTCACCCTGGACAACGTGCCGCGGATCGCGGACACCGAGACACTCGTCGATCTCGTGCGGTCGGTGGGCACCGAGATCCGGTGGACGGCCCGCAACACGCTCGAGATCCATGCCAGTGAAGTTCGCGCGGCGTCCCTCGACCCCGCGCTGTGCGCCAGGATCCGGGCGTCCATCCTGCTCGCGGGACCGCTACTCGCCCGATGCGGCGAGATCCGGCTTCCACCACCGGGCGGCGACGTGATCGGGCGCCGGCGGGTGGACACGCATTTTCTCGCGTTTGAGCAGCTCGGGGCGACACTCTCGGCCGACGGCGGATACCATCTCAGCGCGCCCAAGCTCAAAGGCGCCGATGTCTTTCTCGATGAGCCGAGCGTCACGGCGACGGAGAATGCGCTGATGGTCGCGGCGGCAGCCAGCGGAACGACGGTGCTCCGCAACGCGGCGAGCGAGCCGCATGTCCAGGATCTCGCGCAGTTCCTGGTCGCCCTTGGCGCCCAGATCGAGGGCATTGGCACCAACACGATGACCATCAGTGGAGGGCGCACCCTGGGTGCCGCCCGCCATCGGATCGGGCCGGACCACATCGAGGTCGGCTCGTTCGTCGGGCTCGCAGCGGTGACGGGCTCCGCGCTCCGCATCGCGAACGCAGGCGTCGAGTACCTGCGCGCGGTGCGCATGGGATTCGAGCGGATGGGAGTCGTCTGCGAGACCGAGGGGGACGATCTGATCGTGAGCGCCAGCCAGACTCGCGAGATCCAACCCGACCTCGGCGGACATGTCCCCAAGCTCGAGGATCAACCCTGGCCCGCGTTCCCCGCGGACCTCATGTCCATCGCGATCGTGACCGCGACACAGTGCCGGGGGCTGATCCTGATGCACGAGAAGATGTTCGAATCGCGGATGTTCTTCGTGGACAAGCTGGTGAGCATGGGTGCGCGCATCGTCCTCTGCGACCCGCACCGCGCGCTCGTGGCCGGCCCCTCGGAGCTGCGAGGCGCGACCGTCGAATCGCCGGACATACGGGCCGGGATGGCTATCCTGCTGGCGGCGCTCTGCGCGCGCGGCACCAGCCGCATCAACAACGTGGGCCAGATCGACCGGGGCTACGAGCGCATCGACGAGCGGCTGAATCTGCTGGGCGCCCGCATCGAGCGTGTCACGGACGGCAAGGCGTGACCCACGGAGGACCGGCGACGCAGCCGGGCGGGTCAGCGGGCATGGGCGACCTCGCCCCTTACGCCACCATCGATGACTTCGCGGACCTCGGTGTCCGTGCCGTGATTACGACTCGGGCCGCAGGAAGCTTCAGCCTGGCGGGCGATGACCCCACCGGCGAGGTGATGACCCGGTGGCAGGCCCTGCGCTCGTGGCTCGGAGTGGAAGGACCGGGATCGCGATTCGCCACATCAGTGCAGGTACACGGTGCACGAGTGATCTGGCACCAGCCTGGCTGGGAAGGCTGGCTTCGGGTCGACGCCGCCGACGGCCATTGCTCGGCGCAGCGCGGAACAGGGTTGGGGATCAGCGTCGCGGACTGCGTGCCGGTGTTCGTGGCCCACCCGTCGGGGATCGTAGGATTGCTGCACGCGGGGTGGCGGGGAACGGCGGCGCGCATCGTTCCTGGCGCACTCGCGGAGATGGCCGAGCACGGGGCTCGGCCGGCAGACTTACGGATCCACCTGGGCCCGGGCATCTGCGGGGCGTGCTATCGGGTGGGGCCTGACGTTTATCAGCAACTCACCGGCCGGCGGGTGAGCGCGCCCGCCTCGGTGGATCTCCGCGCGATCCTCGCCGAGCAGGTCCGCGAATGCGGTGTTCGGTCGGTGACGATCAGCCCGTGGTGCACGCGCTGCGACAACGCGATGTTCTTCTCGCATCGATGCGGCGACAGCGGGCGGCAAGTGGCCGCGCTGGTCGCGACTCCCTGAGCGGCGCGAAGAGCAACCAGCGGCCTCATAGCGATTCCCGAATGCGGTTCCCGCTCCGGCGGGTTGGGTCGGATCGCCTTGACCTTGGGCGGCGGCCGGTTAGGTTGTCTGTACCGGGGGAGTTCGGCGCCCTCGGCTGAATGTGGGGGAGGTTCCCCACATTTTTTTATTCTCCAAGCGGGCGACTGGCCGGCTCGGGACAACATGAGCCTAGAACTGGAAAGTGTTGTAAAACAAGAACTTGACGCGCTTGGTTACGACCTGGTGCTCCTTCGCCGCGGCGGGACTCGGTCCCGGCCGGTGGTGGAGATTCGCATCGATCGTCGCGACGGGGAACGGGTGAGCGTGAGTGATTGTGCACGTGCGTCGCGGGCGATCGAAGCCCGCTTCGACGCGGACTCAGCCACCACGGCGTTCCTTGGCGGGGGACGATATGAGCTTCAGGTATCCTCGCCTGGCGACGCGAGACGGGGCGCGCCGGGCGCACCGCCGGGTACGGCGAGCGGGGCAGGAATGCCGCAGAGGCCGGCGGTCAATGATCACACAGGCGACGGGAGTCGGGATGGTTGGGTCGGCTGAAATACTGGCGGCGATCCGTGAGCTATCGAATTCGAAGCAGCTCGGACGTGGCGAGTTGCACGGGTTGCTCGAAGACGGGATCAAGGCCGCGTTGGCCAAGAAGCACGGTCCGAACGTACAGGCGGAAGTCACGATCGATGACGACCGCGGCGCGATCGACATCCGGGTGCTCAAGACGGTCGTCGAACACGTCGAGGATGCGAGCCGCGAAGTGACCGTCGAAGAGGCCCGCTACGAGGACCCCGAGTTTCAGGTCGGCGACACGATGGAGATTCCGGTCGACTTCGCGGAATTCGGGCGGACGGCCGTCCAGGCCGCGAAGCAGCGGATCATCCAGCGAGTCCGCGAGGGGGAGCGCACCAAGATCCGCGACGAGTTCAGCGGCCGGGTCGGTGAGTTGCTCTCGGGCGAGGTCCAGCAGATCGAGCGCGGTAAACTGGTCGTGATGCTCAACAAGTTCCGGGAGGCCGAAGCCATCATCCCGTACCGGGAGCAGAACCACCGCGAGCATTTCCACCAGGGCGAGCCGATTCGCGCGGTTCTCAAGCGCGTCGAAGAGACGCCCAAGGGTCCGCGTCTGATCCTGAGCCGCGGCGATCCGATGTTCGTGCGGGCGCTGTTCCGCCTCGAGGTGCCCGAGATGCAGCAGGGGATCGTGGAGATCCGAGCCGCGGCACGCGAGGTCGGCAGCCGCACCAAGATCGCCGTGTTCTCGCGTGACGACTCGATCGATCCCGTCGGCGCGTGCGTCGGGCTCAAGGGCTCACGAGTGCAGGCCGTCGTCAACGAGTTGGGGGGCGAGCGGATCGACATCGTCCCCTGGTCGCCCGACCCGGAGCGGTTCGCCAAGCTCGCGCTGGCACCAGCCCGAGTGGCCCGCGTATTCAGCGACCCGGCGACGAAAACGATTCAGGCCGTCGTCGACGAGGACCAGCTCTCGCTGGCGATCGGACGCAATGGGCAGAATGTCAGGCTCGCGTCGGAGCTGACGGAGTGGAAGATCGACCTGTATTCGAGCCGCGAGTGGCTGGAACGGGCCGGCGAGGCACCGTTGTTCGCGCCGCTCCCGGAAGAGACCCCGGATGACGCGGCCGATGTGAAGCTGTCCGAGATCCAGGGTCTCGAGACCGCGACGGTGGCGGTGCTCGAGGAGGCCGGGTACCGGACGTTGAATGATGTCATCGATCTGGAACGCGAAGATCTGCTTCGCCTTCCCGGGATCGCGCCTGAAGAGGCGGACCGGATCATGGCGATCATCGATGAGTTGACGGAAGACGGCGCCGCTGACGATGGGGCGGCGGCACCCGCCGGCGCGGAGGCCGGCGCGGCCGAGGCGGATGGCGGAGCACAGCACGATGCGCCGGCGGACGGCGCGGCCGGATAGTTGGAGAGCGCAGATGTCCAGCCTCGGGATGAGCGAGCAATGGATCCCGTGGCCGGACGCAAACTCCTGCGGCTTGTCGGACTCGGCGTCCGGAGCCGCGGGGCGGTTGTCGGTGTGCAGCAAGTGCGAGACGCAGCAATGCGGAACCGGTTAGCCTTCGCGGTCGTGGCGCCCGATGCATCGCGCCACAGTCTCGAGAAGGTGGTGCCGCTGTTGAATGCGCGCCGGGTGCGATGGGTGAAGGCGCCGAGTGCGAGTGAGCTCGGTGACGCAGTCGGGCGGGGCGCCACGGCGGCGGTCGGAATCGTGGACCGCCAGTTGGCGAAGGGTATTCGTGCGTTGGTGGACGCGAGCTCTCGATGAGCTCCTGAGGAGGCGGGTGTGAGTCAGCTTCGGGTGCACGACATGGCGGGCGAGTTCGGTATATCCAGCGATGAGGTCATGGGCCTCCTTCGCGCGATGGATGTGCCGGTTCGCAGCCATCTCAGTCCGCTGACGGACGAACAGGTCGCACGGGTGCGCGCGCGGTGGGAGCGCGAGAAGCGCGCGCGCGTCGAGAAGCCGGCGCCACCCGCCCGTCGCCGCCGCGGTGCGGCCGCTCCGGCGGAGACTGCGGCGCCCGCCGCGGTGAGTGCGCCCGCAGAGCCCACGCCGGTCCGTCGCCGCACACGAGCCGCCGAGCCGCCCGTCTCCGACGAGGAGGCAGCACCCGCGGCCAGCGCCGCGCCAGCCGCGGCAGCCACGTCCGGCATCCGGCGGCGTCCAGCCGAGCTGCGCGATGCGACGGCGGCGCCAGCCGCGGGCGACATCATCTCCGAGCCGCCGGTGGCTGCCGAGGCGGTCGCCGCCGCGCCGGCCGCCACAATCGTGGCGCCCGCACCGGCCGTTGTGGCTCCACCAGTCGCGAGTCCGCCGCCCCAGGCCGCGCCAGCCGCGCCCTCTTCGCCGGCGGCCAGCGCGCCCGCAGCGCCCGCTCCAGCGGATGGTGGCCGCACGCCGCCGCCCCCCTCGCGTTTGCCGTTCGACGACCGTCCGCGGCCGCGCCCAATCGTTCCGGGTGCGCCGCGCCCACGTCCCGTCGCCAGCGGCTCGCCATTTTCGCCCCCGCGTCCGGTCGCGTCCGCGGCGCCCGGTGCCGGCACCGCGCCACCACGCCGCGATGAGGGCAAACGCCCCGCGTCGGCTGGCCCGCCGCTCATGGGCGGCACACGCAGGAAGAAGGGCAAGCGCGGCGCCGTAGACCAGGAAGCCGTGTCGGCCAACATCACCCGCACGATGAGCGCGCTCCGGACCGGCCCTGGCCGGAGACCGGGACGCCGGTCGTTCGATGATGGCGCGACGCGCGAAGAGGTCGAAGCGCAGCGTGTCGCCGACGCCGAGCGGGAGCGAAAGACCGTTCGGGTGAACGAGTTCATCACCGTCAGCGAGCTGGCCGACATCCTCAAGATTCCGGCCACGCAGATCGTTGCGTTCGCGCTCAAGAATCTCGGGCTCATGAAGACGATCAACCAGCGTCTCGAGTTCGACGAGATCGAGTTGATCGCCGGAGAGTACGGCTTCCAGGCCGTGCGCGAAGAGGAGTACGCGGCGGAGAGCCAGGAGGACGTCGAGACGGACGATCCAGCCTCCCTCGTGCATCGGCCGCCCGTGGTGACGATCATGGGACACGTCGACCACGGCAAGACGTCGCTCCTCGACTACATCCGCAAGGCGAACGTGGTCGCGGGCGAGGCGGGCGGCATCACGCAGCACATCGGCGCGTACCACGTGTCGCTCCCCGGCGGGAAGCAGATCACGTTCCTCGATACGCCCGGCCACGAGGCGTTCACCGCCATGCGCGCGCGCGGTGCACAGGTCACGGACCTCGTCGTGCTGGTCGTGGCGGCAGACGATCAGGTGATGCCCCAGACGATCGAAGCGATCTCGCACGCGAAGAACGCGGGGGTGCCGCTCGTCGTCGCGATCAACAAGATCGACCTGCCGTCCGCCAACGTCGCCAAGGTCAAGCAGGATCTATTGAATCATGGCGTCGTGCTCGAGGAGTTCGGCGGCAATGTGCTCGCCACGCCCATCTCGGCCAAGAAGGGCACCAACGTCCAGGAGCTGCTCGATCAGATCCTGCTGCAGGCCGAGATCCTCGACCTCAAGGCCAACCCCGCGCGGCGGGCAGCCGGCACCGTCATCGAAGCGCAGCTCGACCCGGGCAAGGGACCAGTCGCAACGGTCCTGGTGCAGAACGGCACGCTCCACGTCGGGGATGACTTCATCTGCGGCATGTACGCGGGACGCGTGCGTGCGCTCCTCGACGAGCGTGGGAAGCCGGTCAAGGACGCGGGTCCCGCCATCCCGGTCCAGGTGCTCGGCATCGAGCGGGTCCCCACGGCCGGCGACATGCTCGTCGTGGTGGAAGACGCCATGGACGCCCGCGAGACGGCGCAGAAACGCGAGCGGCTCGACCGAGAGGCGCGGAACCGCCGGACGTCGCGCGCGGGGGTGACCCTGGAAGACTTCATGGCGCAGACCGCGGCCGGCGAGCGCCGGACGCTGCGCATCGTGATCAAGGCCGACCAGGGCGGTCCGGCGGAAGCGCTGGCCGATGCGCTTGCACAGTTGTCGACGAGCGAGGTCGAGGTCGAGGTCATTCACCGCGGCGTCGGTGCCGTGACCGAGAGCGACATTCTCCTCGCCAAGGCATCGGGTGCGATCATCGTCGGCTTCCACGTGCGGCCGGACAACAACGCCCGGGCCGCGGCCGAGCGGGAAGGCGTCGAGATCAAGCTGTATCGCATCATCTACGAGGCCGTGGCGGACGTCCGCTCGGCGCTCGAAGGCCTGCTCCGCCCCGAGCAGCGTGAGGTCATCGACGGCGATGCGCTCGTCCGCGAGCTGTTCAAGGTCGCCAAGATCGGAACGATCGCCGGGTGCCTCGTTCGCAACGGAGTCATCAATCGCGAAGGACGCGTCCGCGTGGTTCGCGACGGGACGCAGGTCTACGACGGCAAGATCGGCTCGTTGCGCCGTTTCAAGGACGACGTCCGCGAGGTGCGCCAGGGCTTCGAGTGTGGTATCGGCATCGAGAACTTCAATGACGTCAAAGTCAACGACATCATTGAATGCTACCGGACCGAACAGATCGCCCGAACGTTCGCTTCGGCGCCGGCCTGAGGCGCCCGCCGCACATGCCGCACGACGGCCGCCGGCCGGATCGCGTCGCGGAAGCCATTCGGGAGGCGGTCGCGATGTTCCTCGCCGAAGATGTGAAGGACCCCCGGATCTCGGGGCTCGTGACGGTCACGGGTGCGCAGGTCACCCGCGACCTCCGCCATGCGAAGGTCTTCGTCAGCGTGCTTGGCACCGATTCGGAGCGCGCATCGACGTTTGCCGGGTTGGCCAGCCTGGCTGGGCACCTCCGATCACACCTTGGACGATCGCTCCGCCTGCGCCTGGCGCCGGAGATCAGCTTCCAGCCCGACGAGAGCATCGCCTACGCGGCACGCATCGATACGCTCCTCGAGGGACTCAAGCGTCCGCCGGCCGATGTGCCGGACGGTGACGCCGGCGATGCGGAGTCGCCGAGCCACTAGCCGGTGGCGGGCGCGGCGGAGGGCCTGCTCCTGATCGACAAGCCGAGCGGGGTCACCTCGCACGACGTGGTCGATATGTGCCGGCGCGTTTACGGCGAGCGCTCGATCGGCCACCTCGGCACACTCGACCCGTTCGCGACGGGCCTACTGGTGCTCCTGTTCGGCAAAGCGACGCGCCTGGCGACATTCATCGCGGCGGACCCCAAAGTGTACGATGCGACCGTCCAATTCGGCTCTGAGACCGACACGGACGATGGGACTGGTGCTCCGACCCGGACCGGACCCGTTCCCTCCGCGGACGCGATCCGCGCCGCGCTTCCTGCGTTCACGGGTGAGATCGAACAGGTCCCGCCGGCGTATTCGGCCAAACACGTGGCCGGGCAGGGAGGACGCGCCTATGCAGCCGCGCGCCGCGGCCACCCGCCCGACCTGCCCGCCAGCCGGGTCATGGTCTACCGATGGGACATCCGCGCGGTGCACGACCGCGTCGCCGAGTTCACGGTGACATGCGGGACGGGGACGTACATCCGCGCACTCGCGCGCGACCTGGGGCGTGCCGTCGGCAGTGCGGCGCATTTGACGGCGCTACGCCGAACGCGCGTCGGAACGTTCGACATTGGCGATAGCCACACGCTTCCCGAGATCGCGGCGTCCGCGAGCCCGCCACCGATCCGGCACCTCCGCGTCGTCGCCGACGATGCCTGAGCCCGGACTCGGATCGGTGGATTCGGGGCTGCCGCCGGACGTCAGCGGCACCGTCGCCACAGTCGGCACGTTTGACGGGGTCCATCGCGGGCACCAGCAAGTGCTCGCGCTCGTCGCTGAGCGCGCGGCGGCCACGGGATGGAAGAGCCTCGTCGTCACGTTCGAGCCGCATCCGCTCGAGGTCGTGAACCCCGCCGCGGCGCGGCCGCTCCTGTCGGTGGGAATGGAGAAGTTCGAGGTCATTGCGGAGAGCGGCATCGACTACGTCGCGGTGCTACCCTTCACGCCGGCGTTGTCGAAGTACGGACCGGACCAGTTCATCGACCGCGTCCTGCGCGCGCGCTTCCGGATGCGGGAGATGATCAGCGGCTACGACAACGGATTCGGACGCGGCCGATCCGGCGACGTCGAGACGATCCGCGCGATGGGCGCCTGGCGGGGATTTCGTGTGGAGGTCGTGCCTCCCACGACCATGGATGACGGGCGGCCGGTCTCGTCGACGTCGATCCGTCGTGCGATCGCGGGCGGCGACCTGCGCTCGGCGGAGCAGGAGCTTGGGCGTCCGTACGCGGTGAGCGGCCATGTCACCGCCGGCGACCAGCGCGGCCGGACGCTGGGGTACCCCACGATCAATATCCCGCTGCCTCCGCCGCGGAAGCTGTTGCCGCCCGAAGGCGTGTACGCCGTGCGCGTCCAGACGCCCGCCGGCGCGCGTGGCGGCATGCTCAACCTGGGTCCCCGGCCGACCTTTGCCGACCCACGAGTCACAATCGAAGCCCACCTGTTCGACACCGGGGGTGACCTGTACGGGGCCTACGTCCGCATCGAATTCGTCGCGTGGCTGCGCGAAACCCGGGCGTTCGGCGGGGTAGAAGCGCTACGCGCGCAACTGGCACGTGACGACGTCGCGGCCCGCCGAGCCCTTGCAGGTCGCGTTGACTCACTCCCGGGCGCTGGGTAACCTTCCAAGCTGCCCCATAGCCGGGTCCACTAGCACCGTCATGACTGATCTTCGGTACCGCCTCGTCATCATCGCCGCACTCATTGCCGCCTCGGTCTGGTCGATCTGGCCGCGGCCGATGGTGCAACGCATCGAGACCACCGGCGGCGTCATCCAGTACGACACCGTGCGGCGGATCCCCATCCGGCGAGGCCTCGACCTCGAAGGGGGGATGCACCTGACGCTCGAAGTCGACGAATCGAAGGGGGCGGTGGCCAACAAGACCGATGCGATCGACCGGGCACTCAAGGTGGTCCGGACCCGGATCGACCAGTTCGGCGTGTCCGAGCCGGTCGTGGCGCGCGTGGGCGCCGATCGGATGGTCGTCGAGTTGCCCGGCGTGCAGGACCAGCAGCGCGCCTACGACATCGTCAAGGAAGCCGCGTACCTGCAAATGCAGATCGTGGACAAGTCGCAGGCGCTGGACAAGGTGCTGCCGAAGATCGATGCGATTCTGAAGACGAAGGGCCTGGGTGTCGCGGCCGCCGGAGCGACGCCCGGCCAGCCAGCCGCGAATGCCGGCGTTCAGTCGCTGTTCTCGAACGCCCCGGCCGACTCCGGGAAACACAATGGGGACACTACGAAGTCGCACGCCGTGGCTCCGGCGACCAGCCGCCGCGGGCGGCACGACTCCGCCGGACGCAAAACGGGCACCGACACCACACGTGATTCGGCCAAGCGCGACTCCGCCAAGCGTGACTCGAACGCGCTCGCGAACATGGTGGGCCCGTTCTCGCAACTCATACAGCAGGGACAGATGCCTGGTGAGTTCTATGTCGCCAAGGCAGACGTGCCAACCCTCACCCACTACCTGTCTCTGCCGGATGTCCAGGGGCTCCTGCCCCCCGGCAAGGTGATCCGGTGGTCGAATGACACGGTGACCGCCGGCCAGCGGCCGTACCGGACGTTCTACGTTCTCGATGGGCATCCGATCATCACGGGAGAATACCTCGTCGACGCCAACCCGCGGCAGGATCCGATCGAGGGGACGATCGTCGATTTCCGCCTGAGCCGCGAAGGCGGCCGCCGATTCCAGGCAGAGACAGGACGCCACATCAACGACTACATGGCGATCGTGCTGGACAGTGTCGTCATGGGCCGGCCGCCGGTGATCGAGAGCGCGATCGGGACGAATGGCCAGATCACGATGGGAGGGAAGGACTTGCAGGCCGCGCAGGATCTCGCGCTCGTGCTGCGGGCCGGCGCCCTGCCGGTGCCGCTCAAGGTCGCAGAGGTCAGGCAGATTGGGCCGAGTCTGGGCCAGGACTCGATCGTTGCCGGCGTGCGCGCTGGTGTGATCGCGGTGCTCCTGGTCGTCGTGATCATGCTGGTGTACTACCGGTTCTCCGGACTCCTCGCGGTCGGCGGCCTCGCGCTCTACATGCTGTACACGATGGCAGCGCTGGCGAGCTTCGATGCCGTGCTGACACTTCCCGGAATGGCGGGATTCATCCTGTCGATCGGTATCGCGGTCGACGCGAACGTGCTGATCTTCGAGCGCATCCGCGAGGAGTTGGACCGCGGCAAGACGCCGCGTACGGCGATCGACGAAGGCTTCCGCCACGCCATGAGCGCCATCATCGACTCGAACGTCACGACGGTGCTGACGGCGGCCGTGCTCTACCAGTATGGCACGGGTCCAGTGAAAGGGTTCGCGGTCACCCTGATCGCGGGTATTCTCGCTTCCATGGTCACGTCGATCTTCGTCGTGCGCACGTTCTACATGATGTGGCTGACGCGCGCACGGTCTCCGCAAACCATCAGCATCTGACGTGCGGCATCTGACGTGCGGCAACTGACGTGCGGCAACTGACGTAGCGAAACCGGCAATTCTGTTCAGGCGGCAGAGGCGCGATGTGGCGCCTGCCCGCCATCTCCGACCCCCGCTGACATGCTCCGCATTTTCCACAACACGACCTACGACTTCATCCGGCCCTGGCGCATCATGGTCGTGACGACCGCCGCGTTCATCACGCTCGGCTTGGTGCTGCTCGGTGTCAGTTGGGCGCGAACGGGGACGTCGGTCCATTACAGCATCGACTTCACGGGCGGGACGCTCATCCAGGTGCAGTTCCAGCAGCCGCCGGATGTCGGCGCGATCCGGTCGGCGCTCGACGCAGGCGGCGTGCACGACGCGGAGATCGAGTCGTTCGGGACGAACCGCGACTACACCATCCGCGCGCAGGATGTCGCGCAGTCCGTCTCCCGTGGGGCAGCGGCCGAGGCGCAGGCACCCAGCGCCGAGCAGGTCGCGGCGCGCATCGATACGCTGCTGACGAACAAACTGGGGAAGGGCGTGTTCCACGTCGTGCGGACCGAGGCGGTCGGGCCACTCGTTGGGAGTGAGTTGCGGCGCGGCGCCATTATCGCGATCCTCGTGTCTTTCGTGGCCACGCTGATCTACCTCGCCTTCCGCTTCGAATGGCGCTTCGGTGTGGCGGCCGTCATCGCCACCGGCCACGATATCCTAACCACGCTCGCGTTCATCAAGCTGCTCGATCTCGAAGTCTCGCTGATCATCGTGACGGCCATTCTGACCGTCATCGGGTACTCGCTCAACGATACGATCATCATCTTCGACCGCGTGCGCGAGGATCTTCGCAAGAAACGCAAGGAATCACTGTACGACACACTGAACCGCGCCATCAACGAGACGCTGCCGCGATCGGTCATGACGCACGCGACCGCGTTCGCGGCCACGCTCGCCCTGCTGCTGCTCGCCGGTGAGGTCATCCGGCCCTTCGCGTGGGTGATGGCCTTCGGTATCGTGACCGGAACATTCAGCTCGGTGTACGTCGCTGGTCCTGTCCTGCTCTGGATCGAGCGCAAGTACCCTCGCGACGCGGCCGGCCGGCGCAGCCTCAACGCGAAGGCGCCCAAGGGAGCCGAGACCGCTCGGAGCGCCACGCAGGCTGCGGCGGTCCGGAGCTGAACACACCCCGCCCGCCGGTAATGGGCTAGGCGCCGCGGGGCAACACTCCGCGGCCGTCGTGTTCCCGCCATGTTCATCGACAGTCACGCACACCTTGCCGACGCCGTCTTCGATTCCGACCGGGACGCCGTGGTACGCGCCGCACAGGACGCGGGCGCGGCAGCCGTGGTCTGTATCGGAGCCTCGGAAGACGCTGCCGCCAGGGCACGGATACTCGCGGGGGCAAACCCTGGTCTGATTTACTTCACGGCCGGGGTCCACCCCCACGACGCCGCAGCCTATGATGCGGCGAAAGACACGCTGTGGATCCGCGAGGCGGTCGCCGCAGGAGCGGTGGCGATCGGGGAGTGCGGTCTCGACTTCCACTACGACCACGCGCCGCGCGACCGGCAGCGCGCGGCGTTCCACGACCAGATCGTGCTCGCTCATGAATTGGTGCGGCCGGTCGTGGTCCATACCCGCGACGCGGAAGATGATACCCTCGATGCGGTCCGGGAAGCGGGCGATCGTGGTGTCACGGGTGTCCTGCACTGCTTCACCGGGACGGTGAGGCTTGCCAGCGCGGCCCTGGATGCCGGCTGGTATGTCTCGTTCAGTGGGATCGTGACGTTCAGCAAGTGGTCCGGGGATGACGTCGTGCGGACGGTTCCGGATGACCGGCTCCTGGCCGAGACCGACGCGCCCTACCTCGCACCTGTCCCGCTCCGCGGGCGCCGGAACGAGCCTCGTTTCCTCCCGCACACGATCGCCCGCATCGCGGATATTCGCGGCACGACACCGGAGCGGATTGCCGAGCTCACGACCGCGAACGCCAGACGGCTGTTCGGGCTGGCGAGCGACCCCGGGGCCAAGGTATGATGCGGAAGTTCCGACGCCCCTCACTTCCCTCACTATAGGAACCGGCCCGTGGCGACCGTCCCATCGGATATTGAAATCGCCCAACGGGCCAAGCTCCGTCCCATTGTCGACGTCGCAGCGGACTTGGGGCTCGCTCCTGACGACATCGACCTGTACGGGAAGTTCAAGGCCAAGGTCCCGCTGAGTCTCGCGAGCCGTCCGCCGCGCGGCCGGCTGGTCCTCGTCACCGGCATCAACCCGACGGCCGCTGGTGAAGGAAAGACCACGACGTCGGTCGGGCTGGTCCAGGCACTGCGCCGGCTCGGGAAGAACGCCACGCTCTGCATTCGGGAGCCCAGCCTCGGCCCGGTGTTCGGAATGAAAGGAGGCGCGGCCGGCGGCGGCTATTCGCAGGTCGTGCCCATGGAAGACATCAATCTCCATTTCACTGGAGACTTCCACGCGATCTCGAGCGCGCACGCCCTGTTGTCCGCGATGCTCGACAATCACCTGCACCAGGGCAACGCGCTCAGGATCGACCCCCGGCGCATTACGTGGCCGCGCACCATCGACATGAACGATCGGGCGTTGCGTGATTGCGTGATTGGATTGGGCGGCGTCGCCAACGGAGTCGTACGCGAAGACCGGTGGGTGATCGTCCCGGCGAGCGAGATCATGGCCATCGTCGCGCTCGCCAGCGACATGAACGACCTGGAGGCGCGGCTCGGCCGGATCATCGTCGGAGCCACTGCGGGCGCGGCGCGCAAACCGATACGGGCGGCCGATCTCAAGGCGTCGGGCGCGATGACGCTGCTGCTCAAGGACGCCATCCGTCCCAACCTCGTGCAGACCCTCGAGGGGGGACCGGCGTTCGTGCACACGGGGCCGTTCGGCAACATCGCCCACGGCTGCAACAGCATCGTCGCGACGAAGACCGCGCTGGCCCTGTCGGAGATCGTCGTCACCGAATCGGGATTCGGATCGGACCTCGGTGGAGAGAAGTTCTTCGACATCAAGTGCCGCATCGGAGGCCTCAAGCCCGAGGTGGGCGTTCTGGTCGCGACCGTGCGCGCGCTCAAGCTCAATGGCGGCGCCAACAAGAACGAGCTCAGAAACGAGGACGTGGCCGCGCTCGAACGCGGGCTTCCGAATCTCGAGAAGCACATCGAGAACGTGCGGCAGTTCGGCGTGCCGGTCATCGTCGCCGTCAACCGCTTCGTGACCGACTCCGAGCGTGAGCTGCGGGTGGTCGCGGACCGTGCCCAGGCCGCCGGCGCGCAGGTCGCGATGGCCGACGTCTGGGAGAAGGGCGGTGCCGGTGGCGAAGCACTCGGCCGCGCCGTGATCGAGACCCTCGAGCACGGGACGTCCGCCTATGCGCCCCTCTATCCCGCGACGCTTCCCATCCGCCAGAAGATCGACACCATCGTGAAGAAGGTCTATGGTGGCGACGGTGCCGATTTCACGACAAAGGCGGAGCGGACGATCGACTACCTTGAATCGATCGGCCTGGGCGAGACACTGGTGTGCATGGCGAAGACGCAGTATTCGATGACCGACGACGCGACGATCCTGGGGCGGCCATCCGGATTCCGCATCACGGTCAACGAAGTCTTCGCGGCCGCGGGCGCCGGCTTCGTCGTCGCCCAGGCCGGTGACATCATGACCATGCCCGGGCTGCCGAAGGAACCGGCCGCCGAGCGCATGGCGGTCCGACCCGACGGCTCGATCGTCGGCCTTTTCTAACCCGCTGTTCTAACGGCGAACCACCCGAGCAGAATGTGAGCACACCTCTCGAGACCGTCAGCACGCCATCCGCTCCGGCGGCGATCGGCCCCTATTCGCAGGGCGTCATCGCCAACGGCTTCCTCTTCACCGCCGGGCAGATCGCGCTCGATCCCGCCACGGGTGAGGTCGCGCCCGGTGATGTCACCGCGCAGACCGAACGCGTGTTCAAGAACCTCGGCGCCATCCTGGCCTCGGCGGGCGCGGGATGGGCAGACGTCGTCAAGGCGACCGTCTACCTCCGCCACATGAGCGACTACCCGGCGGTCAACGAGGTGTATGCCCGCGCCATGGGCACTGCCCGTCCGGCCCGCTCGACGGTCGAAGTCGGCGCGCTGCCGCGCGGCGTCCTGGTGGAGATCGATCTCGTGGCGGCGGTCCGTGGCTAGCCGCGGGAATGGCGCGTCGCGCGCGGCCGTTGCCCCGCCGGCGGCGAACGACCGCGCCGTGGCCGAGGTCGTGCGGCTCACCGAGTACGCCCGCTGCGCCGGGTGCGCGTCCAAGATGGGACCGGGCGACCTCGCGCGCGCCCTGGCCCCACTCCCCGCCGTCCTGGATCCACGTCTGCTGGTTGGCCGGGAGACCTTCGACGACGCCGCGGTCATACGCATCACGGACGACATCGCGCTCGTCCAGACCGTGGACTTCTTCGCACCGATCGTCGACGATCCGTACACGTTCGGCAGGGTCGCCGCGGCGAATGCGCTGTCCGATGTGTTCGCGATGGGTGGCGAGCCGCTGACCGCGCTCAACATCGTCGCGTTCCCGGCCGATCGTCTGCCGATGTCGGTGCTGAGCGACATGCTGCAGGGCGGCCACGACACGGTGCACGAGGCCGGGGCGCTGATCGTCGGCGGACACAGCGTGATCGACGAGGAGTTGAAGTACGGTCTCGCGGTGACAGGCCAGATCCACCCGGGCCGGATCCTCACCAATGCCGCCGCCCGGCCAGGGGACCGGCTGGTCCTGACGAAGCCGCTCGGCAACGGGATCGTCGCGACGGCCCTGAAACAGGGCAAGCTGGCCGGCGATGCGGCGGCCCGAGCGAGCGACGAGATGCTGCGGTACATGCTGCGGCCAAATCGGGAAGCGAGCCAGGCCGCCGTCGCGCTCGGGGTCCGCTGCGCGACCGACGTGACGGGATTCGGCCTCGCCGGGCACGGGTCGCACATCGCGCGGGCCAGCGGGGTAACACTCCGGGTGAGCGTCGACTCCGTGCCGGTTCTGGCCAATGCCCGCCTCGCGTTCTCGCGCGGCGCGCGGACCGCCGGTGGCGCCCGCAACCTGGCGTTCGTCGATGCGATGATGTCGTGGGGCCGCACGTCCGAATTCGGCCGTGCGCTGGTGACGGACCCGCAGACATCGGGTGGCCTGCTGGTAGCCGTTCCGCCGGCGGCGGTTCGTGACTATCTGTCACGCGTCGACGGCGCCACCGAGATCGGCGTGGTCGAGCCAGCCGGACCGCGCGCGCTGGTGCTCGAGTGATGGGATACCGCCGGCGCTGGCCGGTGGCCGTCTCAGGTTGGGGGTGGATAGGGCCTGGTGGTCCTAGAGGTCTTCAAAACCTTTTCGGCCCGCCATTGGCGGGTTGGGTGGGTTCGATTCCCACACGCTCCCGCCACACTCGTTCAGCCGCCCGCGCGAGCCGCCTGCGACGCGCGATTCCACTCCTGGCCGCCTTCGCTGCGCTGGTCCTCCCGGCGGTCACTGCGGCGCAGGCCCGGGACAGTGCCCGGTCCGGTGTGACGCCCGCGACGCCGCCGCCGCTGCTCACGCCGGCGGACACCGCGACCACGCCGGAAGCGGGCCAGAGCGCCGCGCAGCGATCGGCACCGCCCCCCGCACGGAACGCCGCCTACCACCCGCCGATCTCACCCAAGACGGCGTTCTTTTCGTCGCTGCTCCTCCCAGGCCTCGGCCAAGCGAGACTCGACCGGAGCTACGCCGGCGCGCTCTTCTTCGTCACGGAAATCGTCGGCGCCTACCGGCTTCGCCAGGCGTTGATCGATCTCAGCTACGCGCAGAAGCACTCGCACGACAGCACGCTCGTCGTGCAGACGTACAACCAGGACTCGCTGGGGCAGCCGGCGTTCGACTCGACCGGGGCGCCGTCACCCGCGACGTTCGGCTACGCGCGCTACGACAGCGCCCGCATTGGCGCCCGTAAGACCCACGTCGAGGACTGGGAGGCGGCCCTCGCGTTCAACCACCTGATCTCGGCTGCGGATGCGTTCGTCGCCGCGCAACTCTGGGATCTTCCAGCGCACATCCGGCCGAAGATGGCGATGCTCGACGACGGCCGAATGTTCTACGGGGCGACTGTCTACTGGTGACGGCGCCCGCGGCGAGCGCGCCGATCGGTGTGTTCGATTCCGGCGTCGGCGGCCTGACCGTCGTCCGTGAGCTCATCCGTCAACTGCCGCGGGAGAGCCTCATCTACTTCGGTGACACGGCACGTGTCCCCTACGGAGCGAAGAGTCCCGAGACCATCCGTACCTACAGCCGCGAGATCGCCGGATACCTCATCAGCCAGGGCGTCAAGGCGGTCGTCGTGGCCTGCAACACAGCGACCGCGCATGCGCTGCCCATGCTCGCCTCGGAGCTGGCGGCCCCGGTGATCGGCGTCGTGGCGCCCGGCGCCCGAGCCGCCGTCGCGGCTACGAGAGGGGCCGGCATCGGTGTGATCGGCACCGCGGGTACGATCGCGTCCGGAGCGTACGAACAGGCGATCCACGCCGTCTCGCCATCCACGCGCGTCGTCGCCCAGGCATGCCCGCTATTCGTGCCGCTCGTCGAAGAGGGATGGCTCGATACGGAGGCGACGACGTTGATTGCGCGACAATACCTCGCGCCCATCGCCGCCGCGGGCGTGGACACGCTGGTGCTGGGCTGCACGCACTATCCGCTGCTCAGTCCCGTGATCGGGGCGATCGTGGGCGAATCCGTCCGGCTGATCGACAGCGCGCACGCGACAGCCGCGGCCACTCGTACCGCGATCGAGGATGCCGGACTCCCGCGGCCGGCTGGCGAGGTGTCCGCAGCGCAGTACCGCTTCATTGTCTCGGACGCGCCGGATCAGTTCCTACGCGCCGCGCAGCGGTTCCTGGGCTCGTCGATCGAGCGCGTCGAGACGCGCACCTTCGGCTGACCCGTCCCACTGGCGGAGCTCCACGGATTCGGGAGTGATACGCAGGTAGGTGGGTGCATCGAGCCACGTCCCGGGATTCGCGTACACACCGCCGTGCGGCGCGCGCTCCAGTGTCATCACGTGTGAATGTCCGAAGATCACCAGCTCGGGGCCGTCGGGTGCCGCGAGGTAGCCGAGCGCGATCTGGCGGAGTCCGGCACCACCGTCGCGGGCCCGCATGTTCGTGCGGCTGGCCTGCGAGCTCCCCGTGGCGAGCCGGCTCGCCACATCAGGCGGGAGCCACCGAAACGCGCGGACGGCGAGCGGGTTGCGAAGCACCGCCCGCAACGCGCGGTAGCGCCGGTCCTCGGTCGCGCGCAGGCCATCGCCGTGCTCGATTCTCGTGCGCCATCCGGCGACCTGGCCGTTCCAGGGGCCGACGTGGTACGTGACGCCGACGTCATCCCGGAGTACCGCACCGCCCCAGCAGTCGTGGTTGCCGGCGATCCAGAGGATCTCCGTACCGGCCTCGCGCAGCGCCGCGAGGGCCGCCAGCACGCGAAAGGTCGGGCGGGGAATTACCGTTCGCCACTCATACCAGAACTCGAACAGGTCGCCGTCGATGATGAGCGACGCCGGCTGGCCGTTCCGGGCCTCTTCGCGCCGCCGATCGAGAAAGTCCAGGAGCGCGCGATCCACCGCCGGCGGCGCAAAGCCAATGTGGGTGTCCGCGAGGACGTAGCAGAGTGCACCGGGCACGCGAGGATTTTAGCGCATTTCGCGGTTTGGGGCGTCCCGGACTAATTTTCCGCCCTCATGGGCGACCGGACGCACGTGACCGAGCTGCGTGTCCGTTACGCGGAGACCGACCAGATGGGAGTCGTGTACCACGCGAACTACCTGATCTGGTGTGAGTGTGGCCGGACGGAGTACATCCGCGAGGCCGGGACGCCGTACGCGCAGCTCGAACGCGACGGCGTCTCGCTCGCGGTGGTCGATGCGACGATGCGATGTCACGCCCCTGCCCGCTACGATGAATTGATCCGGATCGAGACGTCGCTCACGGAGGTCAGGTCCCGCACGCTGACGTTCGACTACCTGATCACGCGCGCGGAGACCGGGGAGCGGCTGGTGTCGGCGACGACCGTACTGGCGTCGATCGATTCCCAGGGACGCATCACCTCGCTCCCGTCCGCCGTGCGCGACCGGTTCGAACGAGCATAGCCTGTTCGTGCCTCGCGTCATCTCGCGTCGCGGGCTGTTGACCAACCAGGGGGACGCGGCGCGCCACGCCCGGCGCGGCCCGCTTCAGGCAATGCGTGTCCTCGCAGCGGCCGCGCTGGCCGGGTGCGCCCCGCACGTGCCGCGAACAGGGGCATCCGCCGGCGCGACGATCTCGTGGTCCGCCCAGGACGTCGAGCTCTATGGCGAACTGCTGGCGGCCGCCGACGGCCGGCGGACCGATACCGCGCTCGTGCGCCGCGGCCTCGCGAGCCGGCAGGCGGCGGTCCGGGTCGAGGCGGTCCGATGCGCCGGGCAGAATCACATGTGGGCCGCGCGCGGGATGCTGCGGGCGCTGATGGCCAGCCGTGACACAGCCGTCGCCGCGACCGCCGCCTACGCACTCGGGCTCTTTCCCGACACGGCCAGCATCGCCGCGCTGGGCGAGGCATTGCGCGGGCCGCCGGGGGTCGCCGAGGAAGCCGCGTGGGCACTCGGCGAGATCGGCGAGCCGGCCCGCGCGGTGTTGGAGCGCACGCTTGGCGAGCCGTCACGGCTCCATCCCACGATCCCGGGAGTGCTGCTCGCAGCGGGCAAATTGCGTCCCGCGCCGGTCGCGCTGATCGTACCGTATCTCACCGCAGCGCGGGCCGCTGCGGAGCCGGCCGTGGCCGAAGCGGCGGCGGAGGCGTTGAGCCGCGCACCGGCCCCGGCGGGCGTGCGGGCCCTTCTGGACGCAGTGCACGCGAACGACCCCGGCGTACGGATCGCGGCTGCTCGTGGCCTGGGCATGGGGGCGGCGGGGGACTCGCTGGGTCCCGTTGCGCTGGACGCGCTGGTGAAGCTCGCCGGCGATTCCGACGTCCACGTGCGAGCGGTCGCCGTTCGCTTGCTCTCGTCCTATGGAAAGCCCGCGCGGCCGGCGGTGCTCGCGGCGCTCCGCGATCCCGATGCCAACGTCCGCGTCTCGGCCAGCCAGGTACTCGATCGCGTTTTGGGCCCAGGGCGCGACGCATGGGTTGCCGCCTTCAATGCCGACAGCTCGCTCGCATACCGGCGCGGTGTCGTGGCGGCAGCCGTCCGCGCCGGCGTGATCCTCGAGATCATCGATCATGACAACGCGGACCGCTGGCAGCGTGCGGGCGACTGGCGGTATCGGGCGGCGGCAGCCGAGGCGGGCGAGGGGACGCCGATCAGCCGCGTCGTCGATCTGACACTGCCGCTGACCCGCGACCCCGATCCGCGGGTCCGGGCCGCAGCGTACGGCGTGTTCTCCTCGTGGCTCGACAGCGCGGACGCCGGCCAACACCCGTGGCGGCGCCAGTACATCGAAGAGGCGATGCACGACGACGACTGTGTGGTCCGCAGCATCGCACTCGGCGCGATGGACCATGCGGCGATGGCGGCCGACGCTCCGATCGCGCTGAGTGCCTATACGCGGGCGCAGCACGACAGCCAGCCCGACGCGCGCGTCGCCGCGCTCCGGTTGCTCGCCGACGCCTGGGCGCACGACAGCGCGCGATTTTCCGATTCGCTGCGGTCGGCGATCCGCGCTCTACCCGTGCCCTCAGCGTGGCTCGAGTTGTCACAGGCGGGCTCGGGATCGCCGTGGTCATCGTGGCGCAGGGCCCTGGAGGCAGGGGCTGCGCCGCATGACCGCGTGTGGTACGACAGCATCGTGCGTGCGGTTGTCCTGCCGTCGCTGGCCGGCCACCCGATCGGGGCGCGCATCAACACGTCCCGCGGCGTCCTGGAGATCGAACTGTTCGGGGCAGACGCACCGCTGACCGTGGCCAATTTCGTCGCGTTGGCGCGATCGGGATTCTATCGCGGTAGCGCGTTTCACCGGGTGGTTCCGGCGTTCGTCGCGCAGGACGGCGATCCTCGGGGCGACGGGAGCGGGGGGCCGCCGTGGGCGATCCGTGATGAGCTGAACCGTCGCAGGTACCACCGAGGCGCGCTGGGCATGGCGCTCTCGGGCCCCGACACGGGCGGGAGCCAGTACTTTCTTACGCTCACGCCGCAGCCGCACCTCGACGGGCACTATACCGTGTTCGGGATGTTGCGGGAGGGATTCGGCGTTCTGGACCAGATCACTCAGGGGGATTCCATTCGCTCGGTCGAGATCCAGTAGTGGCGTCACCTCGTGCCGGGCGCAGACCGATACGTGGGTTGGCATGGGGGATCTTCGCGATGGCGACGACGGCCACGGGGTGCCTGCCGCCGCGGGCGGGGCCCCTGCCGGGTGTGCCCTCGCCGATGCCGCTGCCGAGCGCGGTGTTGGCTCCTGGGCATCAGCGCGTGCGATTTCATTGGCGCTATCGTGATCTGGACGGGGCCGCGAGCGGGGACGGAGCGGCGCGTGTGGCTCCCCCCGATTCGGCGCGCCTGGACTTCGTTCTGTCGGGGCCGATTGGGGGTGGCGGCTATGCGTTGCTTTTGGGGGATACGCTCGTTGCTCCGGGGAACGGGAGCGCAAAGCGGTATCTTCCCGCCACGCCGCTTTTGTGGGCGACGCTGGGACGGCTGGCGGTGCCCTCGGTGCCTGACACGACCGTCCGCGTTGACGGCGACACCATTCGGGCAGACATTGGGGGCACCAGCGGGGTAGAAGGAGGTGGCACGACATGGCGCGTGACGTTCGCCGATGGACAAATGATCAGCCTCGCCAGGCTCAGCGGCGGACGCGTGCGAGAGCGCGTGACACGGGACCTCCGGCAAGCGCGCGTGCGATACGAGAACATGGACGCGCGGCGTACGTTGACCCTGACCCAGGTGCGGAGTGACGCGGTTCCCGAATTCGATCCGGACATATGGCGGCGTTAGACGGTCCGCACTGGCGGGCCTGTTGTTGGTCCTGAACACCGGATGCTGGATCTACAATTTTCACGGCGGTGGGCTGCCTGCCGACGTGAAGAGCATGGCGATTCTGCCCTTCGACAATCAGACGCCGAATCCGGATTTGCAGCAGCAATTGCTCGACGAAATGCGCAAGACGCTGGAGAGCCGGCTCGGGGTGCACGAAGCATCTGAGGATCAGGCGGATGCGATCGTCAGCGGCACGATCGTCCGGTACGACATCGACATACCGATCGGATACAGCGCGACCACCGGCAACCAGCCGGTGACGGGGACGCGGCGGAAGCTGGAATTGGTCGTGGACGTCTCGATCGTCGACCAGAAGACCGGCAAGACACTCTTCAAGCGGCAGGGGATGGTCGCCGACGGCGAGTACGCCGAGCGAGCGGAAAGCGACGGACGGGGGCAGGCTCTGAAGAAACTCGTAAGCGACATGGTCGAAGGGGCGCAGTCACAGTGGTGACCGGCCGCATCGTGCGGCCCGGTCTCCGCCCGCGTGCGGTAGGCCCCGGGCGTCTCCAATTCCGGCGCACTGGCCTCGGGGGCGTGCGGCTTGGCTGTCTCCTTGTGCTCGTGATCGTGGGCGCGGCGATGTACTACGGGGCGCCTCTGGGCGACATGTACTGGAAGTACTACCAATTCCGCGACGCGTTCCGGCAGGAGGTGCGATTCGCCTCGCAGCACACGGACGACGACATCCGGCGGCACCTGCGCGCCCTCGCGGACACGCTCCAGCTCCCCCATGAAGCCGACACGATCTTCGTCAGGCGCAAGAACAACCACATCCTGCTCTGGACCGAGTACTACGATCACGTGGACGTACCGTTCGTCGCGCGGGATTCGTTCTACTTCAATCCACAGGCCGAGGGCGATTTCTGACGCCGGCGCGTCCGGCGGCGGGCGTTCTGACACGCGCCGCCGCCGTGGAGTGGCGTGCGCGCCAGCTGGGCGCGGTCGTCTTCACGAACGGCGTATTCGATCTGTTGCATCGCGGGCACGTCGATCTCCTCGCCGCGGCCCGCGCGGCGGGCGACCACCTGATCGTCGGCGTGAACAGTGATGACTCGGTGCGCAGGCTGAAAGGGCCGGGGCGCCCCCTCAACAGCGCCGATGACCGGGCGCACGTCGTCGCCGCGTTGGCTGCAGTCGATGCGGTGGTCATCTTCGACGAGGACACGCCGCTCGCGCTCATCACCGCGCTCACGCCCGACGTCCTGGTGAAGGGCGGCGACTACACTGAATCCACGATTGTCGGAGCGCCCGAGGTCCGGGCGAGGGGAGGAGAGGTGATCGTCGTACCGCTGACACCGAGGCAATCCACAACCGAACTCCTGGAGCGCGCGCGTGGCTCGAGCTGAGGCGGCACCGCGCACGGGCCGCGGCTCGGGCGATATGCGCCCGGTGGTGCTCGATCGTGGCGCGGTGGGATACGCCGAGGGGTCGTGCCTCGTGGCGTTCGGGTCGACGCGGGTGTTGTGCGCGGCGAGCATCGAGGAAGGCGTGCCCGGGTGGCGCCGCGGATCGGGGCAGGGATGGCTGACCGCTGAATACGCAATGCTCCCGCGGGCCACACTGACCCGGACGGCGCGCGAACGCGGAGCAGGCGGTCCAGGGGGGCGCACCCAGGAGATTCAGCGTCTGATCGGCCGCAGCGTCCGCGCCATGCTCGATGGGTTCTCATTCGGGGAGTACACCGTTCGCGTGGACTGCGACGTGTTGCAGGCCGATGGCGGAACACGTACGGCGGCGATCACGGGCGCGTGTGTGGCGGTGACTGACGCGTTCGGATGGCTCGTCGAGCGCGGGCAACTGGCGCGGTCGCCGGTGCGGCGACGCGTGGCGGCGGTGAGTGTCGGCATTGTCGATGGCGAGCCCCGGCTCGACCTCGAGTACACGGAAGATGTGCGCGCGGGCGTCGACATGAACGTCGTGATGGCGTCCGCCGATCTGGATGCCGAACAGGGCGCGGCGCGAACCGGCGGGGCCAGGTTCGTGGAGGTGCAAGGCACGGGGGAGCACAGCACATTCGACCGGGCACAACTCGACGCCCTGCTGGCGCTCGCGGTGTCGGGGATCGAGCGGCTGGACGCGGAGCAGCGGCGGGTACTCGCCGCGCCCGCGCCTCGTGGCGCGGGGCACCAATGAGCCGGGTGGTCGCGTCCCGGCCGCCGGTGTTGCTGGCGACGCGCAGCGCGGGCAAGCTCAGGGAACTGCGCCCGCTGTTCGATGCACTTCGGGTGCCGGTGATGGATCTCGAGGAGCTGGGCCTGCCGTACGAGGCCGAGGAGGAAGACGCGATCGAACGATTCCCGACGTTCGAGGAGAACGCCCTCGCCAAGGCGCGGTACTTCTACGAGGTGAGCGGCGGCATCGCCACGGTCGCGGACGATTCCGGCCTGGAGATCGCGGCACTCGGCGGCGCGCCTGGTGTGCGCAGCAAGCGGTGGGCGAGCGATCGCGGGGTGGGTCCGGCAGGTCCGACCGACGCCGCCAACAACGCGGAGCTCGTCCGCGCGATGATTGGCGTGAACGACCGGCGAGCGAAGTACGTCTGCGCCGCCGCCTATGCCGGATTGGGCCGGGAGATCGTCGAGCGCGGCGAGGTCGAGGGCGAGATGCTGAGCGCGCCACGGGGGCTCCAGGGTTTCGGATACGACCCGTATTTCCTGGCGGCCGAGTTGGGCCGGACGTTCGGTGAGGCGACGGTCGAGGAGAAAGCGACCGTGAGCCACCGCGCGCGGGCGTTCCGGGCATTGCTCGCGGCGACGATGCGCACCGACTGATCGATGCGGACGGCAGGGCGAGCTTGCGCCGTCGTCAAAGGGAAATAACGAGCGCCGGCTGGGTGCGCGTGCGCAGGGCGTGACCTCCGCCCTGGCGACCGAGTCCCCTATCGAAGGCCCGCCAAATATCGGGTTGTGTGCTGGATCACAATCTGTGACGCTCCACCCATAACAGAAGTGTCACTGCCCCCGCAACTTGTGAGCATGTGTGACCGCCGCGTGATAGTCGGATCTGGTCCAAATCCAGACCTTTGTTCATGCAGGAAACTGCCGGAATGACGACGCCAACGGAGCCCCATATGCGACGGATCAACTACCGGCGCGGGATGACCCTGCTGATGGTGATTCTCGCGATCATGGTTCTCTCGGTGCTGCTGGCAGCAGCGTTTGCGGCGGCGAGCACCGAAGCGCGTGTGAGCGCAAACCAGGGGGCGAACGTCGATGCCTTCGCGCTTGCCGAGTCCGGCCTGGAGCTCTTCATGGCGAAGCGCGACTCGCTCGGTTTCACGGCGACACCGCCGGCGGCGTCAGAATCGGCACGTGTCACCTTGAGCGGCGGCTACGCCGACGTGGTTCTGGCCCAGGTGCGGAAGGACACCGTGTCAGGTCGCTACGGTTACGCGATCCGGGCGCACGGTGTGAGCACGGGGGCCACGCTGAGCGGCACGGCCCCGGCCGAGCGCACAGTCGCTGAATACGGGGTCTGGCAGACAGGGACCATGAACGTGCTCTCGGCCTGGACGACGCTGACCGGGTTGAGCAAGAACGGCAACTCAGGCTCGCTCAGCGGTACGGACGCCTGCGGAGCGGCGGCGACTCTTCCGGGGGTCGCCACCGTGACGAATCCGGGCTATACCGGCCCGACGGGCCCGGTCAGCGGGAATCCGCCGATCGACAATCTTGGCACGCAGGCGCAGGCGATCGCAGCGACGAATGTCGATTGGAACGGTATCGTGAACAACAATGCCGCGCAGCCGAGCATCACGATTCCCTCCGGGACCTGGCCCAGCTTCAGCAACCCGAATTACTGGCCGACCATCATGATGACGGGCAACACCAGCCTCCCCGGATCGGGACAAGGCACATTGATCGTAACCGGGAATCTGACCCTCAACGGCAACGTCACCTGGAACGGCGTGCTCCTCGTGGGTGGCAATCTGACATCGAACGGAAACAATACCGTCGCCGGTGCGGTCGTCACCGGTCTGAATGTGGAATTGGGGCAGACGGTGGCACAGAACTCCCTCGGCAACGGGAACAAGACGTTCCAGTACAACTCCTGCAATGTGGCCAAGGCAATGGCAGGACAGGGCCAGTTGGTCGGCTATACCAACGCGTGGCTGGACAACTGGAACGGGTACTGAACGCGCCACGACAGCCGGCTGGCCGGGCGTGCAGAGGGCGTGACCTCCGCCTTGGCGAACCAGTCCCCTATCGAAAGGCCCGCCAAGATCGGATTGTGCGTTTGCTCACAATCTGAGACCACTCAAATCATCACAGAAGCGCCACTGGCCCCGCAACTTGTGAGGATGTGTGGCCGCCGCGTGATAGCCGGCCCTGGTCCAGGTCCAGAGCTTTCTTCACGCAGGAAAACCGCCGGTTGGATGGACGGGACCCGAGACCGGGCTTGTCCGGCTGGCCGAGCACCGAGACGGCACATGATGCATCACATGAGAGGCATGCAGGCGACGGGGCGGCGCGGCATCACCGTGATCGAGATGATGATCGTGGTCGTGATGGTAGGCCTGCTGACTGCGCTCGCGATGCCGAAGATTCAGAGCACGTCGACGCATTCCCGGGTCAACCAGGCCGCCATACTCGTCGCGCAAGGTCTGTCCCTGGCGGCGACGAACGCCGCGCGGGAGCGCATGCCGATGCGGATCGCGCGGGGCACCGACAAACAGTCCATCACCGTCACGGACCGGACGAGTGGTACGCTCCTCTCCACGCTTCACCTCGGCGCGGGAGAACCCTGCGAGGTTGATTCCCTGTCGTTCTCGGTCACTCCGGTGGACATCTTCCCCAACGGCTTTACCTCGAGTGCGTTGGTCGTCACGGTCTGGGCCGGCGGGTACTCACACCAGGTCACGATGTCACGCGTCGGGTGGGCGCGGGCGACATGAAGCGGAACCGGCGTGGTGTCTCGCTCGTGGAGGCCATGATCTCGATCTCGCTGCTCGCCATTCTCGTCGGCGGCATCGCGAGGGCCGACTTCGTGATCTCCCGCCGATCCTACGCCTTGTCCGGCGGAGGGGCGCGGGACGGCGCGATGCTACAGATCGTGAACAAGTTCGCCGCGCTGCCTTTCGATTCACTCAGCGCGAAGGCCGGTACGACGACCGTCAGCACCGCGCCGGTGCCCTACACGCTGAACGTCCAGGTGACCACTCTCTCAGCCCAGCAGATGCTCGTCACGATTATCGTCACGCCGACCAACACGCTCTTCGCGGGGGACACCGTGGTGCTGCGACGCACGCAGCCCGCTGAGAACCCGTTCGACTCCCCATGATGCGACGCCGAGGGTTGACGCTGGCCGAGATGATGATCACGGTGGTGATAGTCGCCATGATCGGGGCGGCGCTCACGCGCCTGTACGTGGCGCAAGCGCGCTCGTACGACCTGCAGACCCAGTTGCGGCTGGCGCGGTTCGTATCGCGCACCGGGATCAACGCTGCCATCTCGGACCTGCGGATGGTGGAGGCCACCGGCGGTGTCGTGTCCGCGACGAACACCTCGGTAACCGTGCGGGTGCCCTACGCGATGGGAATCGTGTGCGCGAATACCGCGGCCCTAACCACCATCGCGTTGTTGCCCGTAGACTCGGTCGCGTACGCGACCGCGGGCTTCACGGGCTACGCGTGGCGAGACTCGCTCGGCGCGTATCACTACGTCGAAACGGGCACTACCCTCACGGCCGGCACCGCATCCCTCTGCACCACGGCGCATGTCACGGTACTCTCCGGGGGCTTGGTAGTGGCGATCGCCCCCGCGCTCCCGTCAACGCTGCCGGCGATCACGGCCGTGGGAACGCCGGTGTTTCTGACCCAGCGTCTGACCTACTCGTTCGCCCCATCGGTCACGCTTCCCGGCCGCACGGCCCTATGGCGCACGGTGATTGGCACGGGCGAGACGGATGAACTCGTGGCCCCGTTCGCCCCGACGGCGGAGTTCAAATTTTTCATCGTGGGTAGCGATTCGGCGCAAACCGCTGTACCGAGCCCGCTGACCACAATGCGCGGAATCGAGCTCGTTTTCAACGCGCAGAGTGAACGCACACCGCAGGGGCAGCCGGCCGTCATGACGGCCCAGATCACTACCGGCGTGTTCTTCAACAATCTGCTGAAATGACGACGGCAACGGAGCCGCGTATGCGACGGATCAACTACCGGCGCGGGATGACGCTGCTGATGGTGATTCTCGCGATAGTGGTTGTCTCGGTGCTGCTGGCGGCTGCGTTTGCAGCGGCGAGCACCGAAGCGCGCGTGAGCGCAAACCAGGGGGCGAACGTCGATGCCTTCGCGCTTGCCGAATCCGGCCTCGAGCTCTTCATAGCGAAGCGTGATTCGTTGGGTTTCACGGCGGTGCCGCCGGCGGCGTCCGAGTCGGCACGTGTCACCTTGAGCGGTGGCTACGCCGACGTGGTTCTGACCCAGGTGCGGAAGGACACCGTGTCGGGTCGCTACGGTTACGCGATCCGGGCGCACGGTGTGAGCACGGCGGCCATGCTGAGCGGCACCGCTCAGGCCGAGCGCACAGTCGCCGAATACGGGATCTGGCAGCCCCTGACCATGAACGTGCTCTCGGCCTGGACGGCTCTGACCGGGTTGAGCAAGAGCGGCACGTCAGGCTCGCTAAACGGTACTGACGCTTGCGGAGTGATGCCGACCGTCCCGGGGGTCGCCACGGTGACGAATCCGGGCTATACCGGCCCGACGAGCCCGGTCACCGGGAATCCGCCGGTCGAAAATCTTGGCACGCAGGGCCAGGCCGACTCGTCGACGGGCATCGATTGGAACGATATCGTGAACAACAATGCCGCCCAGCCGAGCATCACGATTCCCTCCGGGACCTGGCCGAGCTTCAGCAACCCGAATTACTGGCCGGTCATCATGATGGTGGGCGACGCCAGCCTGCCCGGGTCCGGCCAGGGACTGTTGATCGTAACCGGGAATCTGAGCATCAGCGGCAGCACCAGTTGGAATGGCGTGATCCTCGTGGGCGGCAATCTGACGTCGAATGGAAACAATACCGTCAACGGTGCGGTCGTCACCGGTCTGAACGAACAATTGGGGCAGTCGGTTCCACAAAACTCGCTCGGCAACGGCAACAAGACATTCCAGTACAACTCCTGCAACGTAGCCAAAGCGATAGCGGCGTCGGGCGGCCAACTGGTTGGCTATTCGAACGCGTGGGTAGACAACTGGAACGGGTACTGACCGATACCGGTAGCGTCGCGAGTGTGATCAAGGCGCCGGGGCGAACTCCGGCCAAGGCACCCAGTCGTTTGGTGCCCCCAGTGCGGCATAGATCAGGTTGAGCTCCTCGGGCCAAACGCGCAGCCGGTCGGATTTCAGGAACGCCCGGATCGAGTCGGGGCGCAGAGGGATGTGGCTCATGTCATTCACGCCGGCGCGGAACCCGGCCTCGTCCCACATGTCCGGCCCGCCGGCGTGCAGCGGCCGCGCGCTCCGCGCTGCGCGGTCGATATCGGTCGCGGTGAGTGGGGTCTGGGTGCCGAGGCCGCCTTCGATCTGGTCGACCCACACGAGGCCCACGACGTAGGAGCACTTCCAGGCCCACGTGTGGTCGGGCTGGGGATGTCGCATGCCGTCGCGCTCGTGCTCGACCCACGCGGCGAGGAAGTCGAGGACATCGGAATAGGCGCGGCCGTAATGCGGCGAGAGCATGTCCCATTGATTGGTCGCGACGACGGTGGCCAGATCGAGGCCCGGGTACGCCTGAAACTCGTTGCGCCAGCCGAACATGTAGGCGCCGCCGTGCGAGAAGCTGAAGTCAGGCTTCCCGATGTCTCGGAGGAACCATATGAGCCCCATGCCCGAGGTCGGGCCCTCGGTGAGCATCAACTTCACGGTCTCTGGCTGAAGAATGCGGTGGCCGTCATAGCTGCCGCCGTTCATGTAGGCGAGCAGGAGCCGGATATGATCTCCGGCCGTGGTGACCAGCGAGCCGGCGGGGTAGTCGGCCAGGTAGATCTGCGGCGAGGGGAGGTCGACCGGCCCGAGTCTCGCGTATCCGCGCGCGAAGCGGCGGGCGAGGTCGGGGTGCAAGTGGGCCGAGTCCCGAACCGGCGGAAACTGGCTGTGCCGCATGCCCAGCGGCTCGAAGATGTGGTGCTGAACGTAATCCGCGAAGCTCAAGTGTTCAGGGTTGGTGATCTGGACGAGGAGGCCGAGCGTCGCGACGCCGAGGTTCGAGTACTGGAACTTCTCCCCGACCTTGGCGCTCCACGTCGGGAGCGACGCACCGGAGTAGCTCGGGAGCATCGGCCGGGCGTACTGCGCCCGAAGGTACGCCGCGAGCGGCGCCGGGATGGCGAGCTCGCTGCCGGCGGCATCGCTCGTCAGGCCTGACCGATGCGTGAGCAGATCTCTGACCGTGATATCGCGCGCGCCGAGCGGGTTCACGACCTCGTAGCCGGCGCCCCGGCGCAAGTAGGTATTGATCGGCTCATCGAGAGCGAGCGCGCCCTGCTCGACCAGTTGCATCACCGCGGTCGCCGTATACGTCTTGCTCATCGAGCCGGCTGAGAAGACCGTGGTGCTCGTCATGGGCGCCCCGTCGGCGACGTTCGCGGTGCCGAAGCCCTGCTCCCAGATGACGGTCCCGTGTCGCGCGACGGCGACCTCGATCCCGCGCACCCCGTCGACGCGCATGACCTCGGGGACGAACCGGCGCGCGGCCGCAATGAGCCTCGCATCGTCGGGCCCCGTCTGCGCGGCGGCGGCGTGCGTGCTGGCGAGCGCCACGATCACGGCGGCGAGCGTTCCACGTCTCATGCGTTGTCCTCGGGTAGTGGCTACGCCGGCGGCGGGCATTACGGCTGTGTCGTCGCCGGCTGCGGACCATCGATCACGGGGTAGCGAGGCATCGACGGAGGGGTCCGTCACTTCCGGACACGCCTCGCAACACTTAGGCGGTTGCCGCCGAGGATGGCGCCCAATCGGGGCGGCCGGATTTGAACCGGCGACCTCCTGCTCCCAAAGCAGGCGCGATACCAGGCTACGCTACGCCCCGTGACGTAGACCGGGCAAACTAGCCCGCCCGTCCACCGCAATCAATCGGCCTCCTGTCCGGCTTCCCGTCGCGGCGCTTTGTTTGCGCCACGAGACGGCGCGGGACTACGGGCTCTCGACGCGAGGCAGCTTGATGGTGAACTTGGCGCCTGCACCTGGCGTGGTCTCGACCTCGATATCGCCGCCCATCTCGCGCGCCAGATCCCGGCTGATCGCGAGGCCCAGCCCGGTGCCCTGATGGCCGCTGGCCAGTGAGCGTCCGAGCTGCACGAAGGGCTCGAAGATCGCCTCGGCCTTGTCCGGCGGGATGCCCGGCCCCGTGTCACGGACCGCAACCGTCACCCACGTGGCATCAGCGCCCGTCGTGACCGAAACACTGCCCCCGGGCGGCGTGAACTTCACCGCGTTGGCCAGGAGATTGAGCAGTATCTGCTCGGCCTTCACCCGATCGGCCCGCATCACGAGTTCGCTGGCCTTCCTCTCGATCAACAACTCGAGCCCCTTGGCCGCCGCCTGCGGCTCCACCATAGGAAGCACGGCGTCGATGACCGCCTGCGCGGGTACGGGCGCATAGTCGAACGCCACCTTGTTCGCCGAGATCCGGCCATAGTCGAGCAGGTTGGCGATGATGCGCAGCAGGTGCTGCTGGCTGGCGCAGATCCGGTTGAGAAAGTCGTGCTGTTGGTCAGTCACCGGACCGCCGATGGCGGCATCGATAAGCTGGGCGTATCCGATCGTGGCGTTGATCGGAGTCCGAAGCTCGTGCGACATGACCGCGAGGAACTCGCTCTTGGTGCGGCTTGCCGCCTCCGCTTCCCCAACCTGGCGGGCATCGTTGATCGCCCGCTGCTGCGCCGCCCGGCGCTCTGTCAGGTCCCGGGTGACCTTTGCGTACCCGGTCACGGCACCATCCGCGCCCCGCAGCGCGGTGATCACCACGCTGGCCCAGAAGGACGAGCCATCACGCCGGACACGCCATCCCTCATCTGAGTACGCGCCGGTCCGGGCCGCGATTTCGAGTGCACGCGCTGGCTTCCCGGCGGCCACATCCTCCGCCATGTAGAATGCGGAAAAGTGGGAGCCGATAATCTCATCGGGACGGTAGCCCTTGATCGCTTCCGCGCCCGCATTCCAGCTCGCTACCCGTCCATTGGCGTCGAGCCGGAAGATGGCGTAGTCTCTGACGCTCTGGACCAGCAGCCGGAACTGCTCCTCACTCTGGCTGAGCGCCAGGGCCGCATTGCGGCGGTCGGTGAGGTCTCGCGTGATCTTCGCGAAACCCACGACGGCACCCGACTCGTCACGCAAGGTCGTGATAACCACATCCGCCCAGAACATCGACCCGTCTTTCCGGACGCGCCATCCCTCATCTTCGACCCGGCCGTCCCGGATCGCGTCGGCCAACTCGCGGGCCGGCTTGCCGGCCGCAATGTCCTCCGGCGGATAAAAAATCGAGAAATGCTGGCCGACGATCTCGTCGCGCGTATATCCCTTCATCCGCTCGGCACTGGCGTTCCAGGTGAGGATGTGGCCCCCGGCATCGAGCGCGAAGATTGCGTACTCGCGCGCGCTGTCGACGAGCAGCCGGTATAGCCCGCCGCCTTCGATCTGCATCGCCGGTTCATTCGCCACAGCTAATGTCTCGTGATCCACGGTATCACGTCCCGTACCGCTGGGCCGCACGCAGCCGCGCCTTGGCGGCGACGGTTTCGCGGTTCTTCGGCGGCGCATTCGTCTCGAGGGACTGCAGCAGCCGGGACGCGCAGGCCGCGATCTCGTCAATGGCCGTCACGAAGGCGGGCTCGTTCGCCTTCGACGGCTTGGCAAACCCACTGATCTTCCGCACGAATTGCAGCGACGCCGCCCGGACTTCGTCCGGTGTCACCGGCGGGTCGAAATTGAACAGCGGTCTGATATTCCGGCACATGGTGGATTGACCTCAGGGAATCGGTACCCGAATAATCCGTGCCGGGATAATCCCGCAACACCCACCCGGAGCGCCAGCCCGCCCGCGCGGACCCGGGACGGCGGCCCCACGGCGGCCGCCACAGCCCTCAGCCGCTCGGGCGGAGCAGCCCGTTGAGATCGGTCTGGTGGTAGCGGCTCGATACCAACTGGGCGCCGTTCCGCAGGCGCAAGGTGAACATGCCTTTCCCGTACCGCTCCACCGTGACGATCGCCCGAACGTTGACCAGAGCCGTCCGGCGGATCCGGACGAACGCCCCCGGCCCGGGCGCCCCACGCACCTGCCCACCCAAGCGCTGCGCCATCCGGGTCATCGTGGTGCGCACGAGGTAGTGCCGCAGGCCAGCGTGCACCCGGACGTAGTTCCCATAGGCCTCGATCCAGTCGATCGATCCGACCTCCACAAACGCCAGCCGGGCGCCGTCGTGCACGACGAGCCGGTCCGGCAGCGGCTTGGGGTCCACGGGGAGCGGCCCCGCGCTCGCCCGCTCGGTGAGCAGTTGCTCCAGGCGGTCGGCCAGCGACGCACTCTGCTCGAGCGTGCGCTGGCGCGCCACACGCTCCAGGGCTTCCCGCAGACGGTCGGGATCCACCGGCTTCAGCACGTAGTCGATGGCGTTCACCTCGAATGCCCGGAGCGCATGGCGATCATACGCGGTGACGAAGACCACGAACGGCATCGCGCCGACGCCGACCTGCTCGATGATCTCGAAGGCGTTGGCACGCCCGAGCTGGACATCCAGCAGCACCACGTCCGGACGCTGCTCGACGATCGCGGTGACCGCCTCGTCGCGCCCCCGGCACTCGCCGGCGCAGACCATCCCCGGGATTCGCTCCAGCTCTCGGCGGAGCCCGCGACGAGCGAGCGGCTCGTCGTCGACAATCAGCACTCTCACTCGGTGACCGGCGAGAACGGCAGGATAACGTCGACGCAGCCGCCACCACCCGGATGCCCGGGCCGGCGGCGCAGTGTCAACACGGCGCGATCGCCGTATAACTGGCGGAGCCGCTCGCGCGTATTCCGGAGACCGATCCCATCGCGCCGGTCCCGTATGTCCGGAGGGCCCGGTCCAGAGTCCTCGATCGTGACTCGCACCGTGTCGCCGGCTCGCGCAATGGAGAGGGCAATGGACGTCGTCCCCCCATCCTCTGGTGCGCCGTGTTCGAGCGCGTTCTCGATGAGCGGCTGCAACAGCAGCACCGGAACGCGGGCCGTCGTGACGGACGGATCGATCGCCGACGTCACCGACAGCCGGTCGCCGAACCGTACACGCTGGATGTCGAGGTACTCACCGAGGAATCGCAGTTCTTCCTCGAGTGAGACCTCGTCCTGCTCTTCGTCGAGGCTCCGCCGGAGCAGGGAGCCGAGACGCAGGATCATCCCGCGCGCCTTGGCGGCATCGTCCGTCGTCAGCACCGAGATGGCGTTCAGCGTGTTGAAGAGAAAATGCGGGCGCAACTGCGATCGCAACGCATCGAGATGCGCCCGGGTGAGCTCAGCCTCCAGCCTCGCGCTCCGCCCCGCCAGCTCCACCGCGCTCACGCGTTCCGCGGCGTACAGCCGGCGGAAGTGCAGCGCCGTATACACCCCGACGACGACCCAGTAGAAGAACACACCCATGAACACGCCCCACACGAGCGCCGTACTGGTGTGGATCATCCAGGGCAGCGCGTCGTGCGCGGGCACACGTCCCGTGACCACGAGCGCGGCCAGGTGCAACCCGAACGCCACGACGGTCTGGACGGGTGCCAGCGCGGCCGATGCGAGGATATGGACGGTGACGGACGGATAGAGCGGCCGCGCATCGAGGGGCCAGCGACGGGCCGCGGCGACAACCAGCGGCGCGAGCAGCGCCCACACCACCCAGAACAACAACTCCTGAAACACGTCCCACTCGGGATCGAGCGCCCGCCCCGACGCCAGGGCCATGAACATCGTCTGCATCGTGAAGAACGTTCCCACGATGAGTGACAGCGCGATGATGCGGGATGGCCGGACGCCACTCGGGTTCATGCCGAATCATGCCGGCCCGGGACTGGACCGGCAACCGGTGCGCGCGTGACAAACGTCACGCTGGTGTGGCGCGGACCAGTCATCACGCAAACGGCACCACTGGTCACGGGATCGCGCCGCGCTCATCCGCCGCGTGTTGTGCCACCCGGCCAGCGGCCATTGGTTGCGGCATAACCCCGAACGGAGGGCCTCGTGCATCACCCGCTCCATCGATCGCGCCCGTCGTCATTCCCGGTGCGCATCATTCCCGCCGCCGCCATCGCCGCGACGCTCCTCGTGCCGGCCACGCGAGCCGGCATCGCGGCGCCAGCCAAACCGACCCTCCGGCTCATCGAGGTGCTCGCGGATACCAGCGCCTTCAACGTCAATGCGACGCTGATCGCCGGCCCGACCGAGGCGCTCCTCGTCGATGCACAGTTTCACGCCAGCGACGCCCGCCGGCTTGCCGATCAGATCGCGGCCACGGGTACGCATCTCAAAGCGATCTTCATTACGCACCCCGATGAAGACCACTACCTCGGCACTGCCGTGATCGAGGAGCGGTTTCCGGGGACGCCCGTCTACATGACGCCTGCCGCGATCGAGCAGTTCAAGGAGAACGCGCCCAAGTACTTGTCCGCGGTCAAGTCGCAAACTCCCAACGAAGCGCCCGACAGCCTCGTGACGCCACAGCCGCTGCCGAGCCCGACGTTCATGGTCGACGGCGAAAAGATCGAGGTGACTTCGGACCAGCAGGGCGACGTGCTCAAGCCAACCAACAGCTTCCTTTGGATCCCGTCGCTTCGGGCCGTGGTCGCAGGCGACATCGTGTTCAATGGCACCCACGTCTGGCTCGGCTCATCGAGTCCGGCGGCGCGCGTAGCCTGGCACCGCTCGATCGCGCGCATCGCCGCGTTGCACCCCGCGATTGTCGTCGCGGGTCACAAGGCCAGTGCGGACCTGCCCGACTCGCCGGACGTGCTCCGGCGAATGGATCAGTACCTCACGGACTTCGACGCCGCACGCTCGGCGTCCCCGGACGCCAAGGCCCTCTTCACCGCTATGACGGCGAAGTACCCGTCATATCCGGAGCGGAGTCTCCTGGGGTATTCCGCACAGGTGGCCTACAAGCAGTAGCGGTGAGGCGGCTCCCCGATGGCTGCGTTGCTACGACGAGGGCGGCGACGACACGATCGTGTATTCGCTCTGGACCATGCCGCTCTCATACGAGCGTGTCGCGACGTGATCGAGACGGATGTCGCGCGGTACGGCGCCGAAAAGCGGAATCCCGCGCCCCAGGAGAACCGGGATACGGGTGATCGTGAGACGCTGAATGAGGCCGGCGGCAAGGAAGCGCTGAACCGTGATCCCGCCATCGACATACGCGTGCCGTAGCCCGCGGCCCGCCAATCGCGATACGATGTCGGCCGGTGCCCCGGACATCGTCTCGAACACGGCGCCTTCCGGTGTCGCGCTCGCGAGCGGGCGGTTGCTGAGCACAACCACCCGCGTGCCGATATACGGCCACGCGTCGAAGCCCAGCACCGTTTCGTACGTCATCCGGCCCATCACGACCACGTCGATCCCGGACATGAACTCGGTGTATCCGTGCTCTTCGCCGCCTCCCGGAGGCAGCCAGTCGAGCGACCCGTCTTCGCGCGCAATGAAACCGTCGAGGCTCGTCGCAATGAACACGGAACACCGCATGGGCTGGCTCCTCGGACATTGGGTCGCGAGAAACTAATACGGCCTCGTGCCGCCGATCAGGTGCCGTTCCGCCATGACGCCGTCGGTGCACCCGGCGGTGCGTTCTTCGCGATCGCCGCCGCCATCTCCCGGATCAGGCCGGCGTTGGTCATGGGGGACCAGCCGTGGCCTTTCATCGGGCGCCCATAGCGGAAATCGCCGCCATACGCGGGGTGCGTCTGGCTCTCGAGCTCCTCCTGCATCATGTAGACGGCTGGCGCGAGGAAGAAGTCATCCATGTCGCCGCACAGGATATGGAGCTTGCCGACGAGCTTTGGCCCGATCGTTGGCCAGTGCTGATGCACGTAGTAGCGGAGATCGTAGCCGCTGTCCCGCATGGCGAGGGCGACCGAGTGATCGATCACCCCCGTCTTTGGATCGAACAGGCGCTTCGGGTATCCGTCTTCACCGACGGGTCCATACACCACGTTCCAAACGTCGAACTGCCAGCCCGAGCGTAGCTTCGTGCCCGAGGCGATCTCCATCTGCTCGACCGCGCGGCTGGTCGCCATCGGCTGGCCGTCGGGAGAGTTCATCTGCATCATGCGCTCGGGCGCGCCGGGCGCCGCGTTCGGCTGCGTGTAGTAGCTCGTGTCGGAGTAGATGTCGGTCAGTTGGTACCGGCGGAAATCGATGGGGTCGGGAAAAAACGTCCACGTGCCGCCGAAGAAATCCGGGTGATAGAGCTGCAGCGCCAGCGACTCCCATCCGCCGGTCGATCCGCCGCTCAAAACACGCGCGTAGGGCGCCTGGATGATCCGGTACCGGCGTTCGACTTCCGGAATCAGCTCCTGCAGGATGGCATCGCCGTAGGGGCCGTCGTTCACCGAGTTCACCGCGTACGAGTCGTCGAAGAACTGGGTGGGATGCTGGAACGTGACGATGATCATCCCCGGGAACCTGTCCGAGACCCACGACTTGTAGAACTCGTATCCGCTTTCCCGTTTGCCGCCGCCCGACCACGGATGCGCCGACTCGACGTTGGAGCGCGGGTTGGGCGGCTCGAGCACGACCGCGACCGTGCGGCCGCGCTTCGGCGCCGAGTCCTCGGTGAAGCCGTAAGGCGGATCGAGGTTGAAGTGATCCTGGAGATAGAGGACGGGATAGTGTGTCGTCGGATGCTCGTCGTAGCCTTTGGGCAAGAGCACTGTCGCGCCGAGGTACTGCGGCGCGCCGCCCCACCATTTCGTGAGCATTTGACTCTGGATCTTGAGGTGCTTCACCCATTTCGTATCCGCGGGCAGTGCGATCGGCGGCAGCGCATGGTCGAGCGCCAGCTTGACGTCGTAGCCCTGTGCCGGATCGAGGTGCACCTTCACCGGCTGGCTCGCCAGATTGCCGGGGGCGTACGCCCAGCGCTGTCCGTCCCAGTCGCCCTGGCGGGCCCAGATCGTGTGGCCGTCGGCTCGGTGGTACTCCGTGTAGACGTTCATCACCGCCTGCACGTAGTAGTCACCGGCGGGCAGATCGCGGAGACCGGCGAGCGGGTAGCCGAGCGCCGCGGTGTCGACGACGGCGGATTCGCCGGGCTTGAGCGAGTCTACATCCGTCGCGAAGAACGGCACGCGGGCGACGAAGTCGCGCGAGGACTGGTACGCGGCGATGCGGGGTTCGACATCGTCCTTCGTGTAGATGCTGATGAAGAGGTGTCCCGTGACCGGCTGCGCGCTGAGTGATGCCGGGAAGCTGACCTCGAAGCGAGGCGAGGGCTGCCGCGTGCATGCGGTGACGCTCGCGAGTCCCACGACCAGTAGCGCGTTTCGGTGCAGCGGCATCATGCGGCATCCATTGGTTGTCGGGTGGATTCCCTCCGCGTCCGTACCGTGATCGGATGACGAAGGGTGTTCGTTGGCACGGGCAGATGAACGCATCCTGCCGGGCGTGTCAAGCGTTCGCGCGATGAGTGGCACGACCACGTCGCACGACGCGCGCGCAACTGTGCGGCGTCGCGGTCGTGGTGTCCCATTTCGTGGTCTTGCGCGTGGAGTGCGGCCGCGGCGTGCGGTCGCGGCATGCGGTCGCGGCATGCGGCCGTGGGTCAGTGCCTCGTGCCCCAGCAGTCGTAGGCCGCCTTGGCGACGCGTGCGATCACGGAATCTCGGAGCGCGTCCGGCGCGCTTGAATCCTTGATCAGGACGGCGATCGCCAGATGCGACTGGTCCGGCAGCGTGATCACGCCGACGTCGTTGGTGGCCCCCGTCACGCCGTCGGTGGTGGCCGAGGTACCGGATTTATGTGCGACCGGGGCGGTGGGAGGCAACAGTCCTCTGAGCCGGTGGCGCATGACCGGTGATCGCGTCATGATCCCGAGGAGCAGCGCCGTGGATGCCGGGGAGAGCAGGGCACCGGTCTGTAATTTCACGAGGAGCTGCGCGAGACCCGCGGCGGTCGCGGTATTGCGTGAATCCGCGGAGAAGGCGTGGGCTGCCGCGGCGCGGTCGGCCGGCGCCTGGGTGCGGACGGCGGATTCGAACGCGGTGAGCGGGTCTGGCGCGCCGTTCGGAAATGGTACGCCGTAGTATTCGGCGGCCATCTCGCGTTCGGAGAGCGAGACATCGATGCCATCGAGTCCGTGGTCGCGCAGGAATTGCTGGATGCGCGGCGCGCCGCCGGCGATGGCGATCAGGAGATCGGCTGCGGTGTTGTCGCTCTGGCCGGCCATGAGGTCCAGGAGTTCGCGAATCGGATAGGCGTGGTGCCCTTCGCCGGCGACGGTGACCGCGATCGGGCTGGCGCCGGGGGCGAGATCGGCGACCGTGACGATGACCGGTTTCGCGAGATCGATCTGGCCGTGATCGGCCTCATAGAGGATGACGATCGCGATCGGCAGCTTGAACACGCTCTGCATCGGGAGCGGCGCTGACGCATTGAAATCAGCGGATTGGCCGCGTTCGATCGCGCGAGCGGCGACGCCCATGGTGCCGCCCGACGCGCGCGCGATTGCTGCGAACTGGCGCGGCAACTCAGTGGGACATGACTGGGCGGGCAGGCTGCGCGCGAGCATGGCCGAGAGCGGGTACAGGATCAGATACGGGAGCAGGTACGGGAGCAGGTACGGGAGCGGGTGCGGGAGGTGGAAGGCCGGAGGGCGCACGCCGCAATGTTATGCGGCGCCGCTCTGTTGTGCAGCGCCGGTTGGTACGGGCGTGTGCGGCTCGGTCGTCTTCTTGCGGCTATCGTTTGTACGCGATTGCTTTCAGCGGGGATGCCGGCGGGGGCGGGGGAGAGCGAGGCGCCAGTAGCTCAGTTGGATAGAGCAACAGCCTTCTAAGCTGTAGGTCGGGGGTTCGATTCCCTCCTGGCGCGTGCGGCGTGTGCCGTTGCGCGGCACGAGAGAGGAGCGGGGCAGAAGGGAGAGAGGAGAGATGCGGGAACGCCCTGCCGTCTCTCCTTTCTCCTCTCTACATTGCTCCTCTCTCACGGCCGCGAAGCGGCCCGTGTCGCGCCCGTAGCTCAATTGGTAGAGCAAGGTCCTCTTAAGTCCGAGGTTGACGGTTCGAGTCCGTCCGGGCGCACTGGTAGGAGCACCGGTAGCAGCACTGGCAGCAGGACTGGTAGCAGCACTGGTAGCGGTTGGTTGGGCGTGTGTGGTGCCGGGCGAGATGATGGTGGCGGCTTGCCGCTGCGCGTGACCCGGGGGGGTCTTTGGGCGGCCTACGGGGCTCCTGCGGGGGTCACCTGGGCTGTGATGTGGGGCGTCCGCGCCAGACTGGGGCGCGGTGGAGCTTTCGGGCTTGCCTGGCGAGACTGGGGTGGTGGAACCCCCGGTGGAGGTTGCGGTTAGTGGCCGGCGTCGCCTCCAGAAATCGCCGGCCCGCTCCAGTTGACTTGCTTGCAAACCCAAGCTACGTTGTGAGGCTGCCGCTGAACGCGGCCTCGAACGTGTTTATCAGACGCTGCTGTTTGACAACTGAACCTGAGATCGCAGACGTGCAGGGCGGACTCGTTGATCTGGCGTCCATGTCGGGATGCCGGGGAGAGTTTGACCGACAATCAATCTGTGATTCTTGACGCAACTGCCGGGATTGGCTGTGGCTTTGGCTGCGGTTGATGCGGGCAGTGGTGTTCGGAAGAGCTGTTTCGAACTTTCTCTTGGAGAGTTTGATCCTGGCTCAGGACGAACGCTGGCGGCGTGCTTAACACATGCAAGTCGTGGGCATCTCGCAAGGGATGACCGGCGAACGGGTGCGTAACACGTGAGCGACCTACCGATGCGCGGGGGATAGCCGGCCCAACGGCCGGGTAATACCGCATACGCCAACCGGGCCGCATGGCCTGATTGGGAAACCTCCGGGGCGGATCGAGGGGCTCGCGGCCTATCAGCTAGTTGGCGGGGTAATGGCCCACCAAGGCGACGACGGGTAGCTGGTCTGAGAGGATGGCCAGCCACATTGGGACTGAGAGACGGCCCAGACTCCTACGGGAGGCAGCAGTGGGGAATATTGCGCAATGGCCGCAAGGCTGACGCAGCGACGCCGCGTGTGGGATGACGCCCTTCGGGGTGTAAACCACTGTTGCCCGGGACGAACGAGGGGATGTATCTCCTTTGACGGTACCGGGTGAGGAAGCACCGGCTAACTCCGTGCCAGCAGCCGCGGTAATACGGAGGGTGCGAGCGTTGTCCGGAATCACTGGGCGTAAAGGGCGCGTAGGCGGCTTGGTAAGGGGGCGGTGAAAGCCCGGGGCTCAACCCCGGGTCTGCCGGACCGACTGCCGAGCTTGAGCACACTAGGGGCGGGTGGAATTCCGGGTGTAGCGGTGGAATGCGTAGAGATCCGGAAGAACACCGGTGGCGAAGGCGGCCCGCCGGGGTGTAGCTGACGCTGAGGCGCGACAGCGTGGGGAGCAAACAGGATTAGATACCCTGGTAGTCCACGCCGTAAACGATGGGCACTAGGTGCTCGGGGGAGCGACCCCTTGGGTGCCGGCGCTAACGCATTAAGTGCCCCGCCTGGGGAGTACGGCCGCAAGGCTGAAACTCAAAGGAATTGACGGGGGCCCGCACAAGCGGTGGAGCATGTGGTTCAATTCGACGCAACGCGAAGAACCTTACCTAGGCTTGACATGTACGTGAAGACTTCGAGAGATCGAGGTCGCCCTTCGGGGCGCGTGCACAGGTGCTGCATGGCTGTCGTCAGCTCGTGTCGTGAGATGTTGGGTTAAGTCCCGCAACGAGCGCAACCCTTGCCCCCTGTTGCCAGCGGCGGTAGAGATACCGGCCGGGGACTCTGGGGGGACTGCCGGTGCCAAACCGGAGGAAGGTGGGGACGACGTCAAGTCATCATGGTCCTTACGTCTAGGGCTACACACGTGCTACAATGGACAGTACAGAGGGCTGCGAGGCAGCAATGCCGAGCCAATCCCCAAAGCTGTCCTCAGTGCGGATTGTCGCCTGCAACCCGGCGGCATGAAGCTGGAATCGCTAGTAATCGTGGATCAGCATCGCCACGGTGAATACGTTCCCGGGCCTTGTACACACCGCCCGTCACGCCATGGAAGCGACGAGCGCCCGAAGTCGGTGCCGGAACCCGCAAGGGGCCAAGCCGCCGAAGGCGAGCGTCGTGACTGGGGCGAAGTCGTAACAAGGTAGCCGTAGGGGAACCTGCGGCTGGATCACCTCCTTACCGGAGTGACGAGTAAGCGGGGGTGTGGGCGTGAGCCTGCATTGCCGCGGAAAGTCCTCGGAAGTCGCCCGTCCTACACGTTGTGCGATCTCGGGTTCAGTTGTTGAGCGGCGGTTTGATCGCTGTTTGACAACGGTAGGCAGTAGTGATCGTGGGATACGAATCAACACGAGAAATGGCAATGGAGCCGGCGGGCGCGGTGTTCGGATGCAAGTCCGGACCACGCGTTTGCAAGCTGCACGAGCCGTTTCACTTGTATGACGTAGATCGCGCGTGCTCTGCTTGACACGATGTTCTAACGACTTTTGTGGTCAAGCGAGCGAAAGCATGTGGGGGATGCCTGGGCACACAGAGGCGATGAAGGCCGTGGTAAGCTGCGATAAGCCAAGGGGAGCGGCACACACGCATTGATCCTTGGATGGCCGAATGGGGAAACCCGGCGGTGCGCAAGCGCCGTCATCTCGCTTTGGCGAGAGGCGAACCCGGGGAACTGAAACATCTCAGTACCCGGAGGAAGAGAAATCAACCGAGATTCCCGGAGTAGCGGCGAGCGAAACGGGAACAGCCCAAACCGTGGGGCCTTCGGGCGCCGCGGGGTTGTAGGACCCACGGACGCGACAGACTAGGGTAGCGGAAGTCCCCTGGAACGGGGCGCCAGAGACGGTGAGAGCCCGGTATGCGACGCCCAGCGTTTGTCGTAGTGGAGTTCCTGAGTAACGCCCGACTCGAGTAATCGGGCGTGAAGCTGGGGGGACCACCCTCCAAGGCTAAAGACTCCTGTGTGACCGATAGTGAACGAGTACCGTGAGGGACAGGTGAAAAGCACCCCTGGGCGGGGAGTGAAAGAGAGCCTGAAACCACATGCTTACAAGCGGTAGGAGGGTGACGCGTGTCTTCGGATGCGTGGGCGCCTGACTGCGTGCCTTTTGCATTATGATCCGGCGAGTTACTGCTTGGGAGCGAGGCTAAGCCGCTATGCGGCGGAGCCATAGCGAAAGCGAGTCCTGTAACGAGGGCGACTGAAGTTCCTGGGCGTAGACCCGAAGCCAGGGCGATCTACCCATGAGCAGGGTGAAGCTCGGGTAACACCGAGTGGAGGCCCGAACCGGTGTGGGTTGAAAACCGCTCGGATGACTTGTGGGTAGGGGTGAAAGGCCAATCAAGCCTGGAGATAGCTGGTTCTCCCCGAAATCTATTGAGGTAGAGCCTCGAGGCGTGTTCACAGGAGGTAGAGCGACTGGATGGGCGCGGGGCGCAAAGCGCGCTACCAACCCCAACCAAACTCCGAATACCTGCTGAATGGACCTCGGGAGGCAGTCGGCGAGCGATAATGTCCGTCGGCGAGAGGGAAAGAACCCAGAACCACAGCTAAGGTCCCGAAGTGGCCGCTGAGTATAGCGAAGGATGTGTACGTGCTGCGACAACTGGGAGGTTGGCTTAGAAGCAGCCATCCTTTAAAGAGTGCGTAATAGCTCACCAGTCCAGCGTGTATGCGCCGAGAATGGTCGGGATTAAGCGGCCCGCCGAAGCTTGGTCTTGTCTCTTACGAGACAGGGGTAGGGGAGCGTTCCCCGTGCTGTGAAGCCCCGGTGGAAACCATGGGGTGGAGCGAGGGGAAGTGAGGATGCCGGAATGAGTACGCGCAAACGCGGGTGAAAACCCCGCGCACCGTAAGCCCAAGGATTCCTGCGCCATGGCAATCAGCGCAGGGTGAGGCGGACCCTAAGGCGAGGCCCCAGAGGCGTAGCCGATGGATAGTGGGCGAAAATTCCCACCCCGCCGTACGAGCGTTATGACCCATCAGGGGACACAGGAACGAAGTGAGAGCGGCCACGTGGAGGGCCGTCTAACCCAGTAGGCGCAAGCCGAGAGGGGAATGCGAGGGGAGGGGGCAACTCCGATCCGAGTCTCGCGGAGTCGACTGGCAAGAAAAGCCTGACTGGGGAGCGCGTACGACGTCCGTACCGTAAACCGACACAGGTGGGCGAGGCGAGCAGCCTCAGGTGAACGAGTGAAACGTGGTCAAGGAACTCGGCATAATGATCCCGTAACTTCGGAAGAAGGGATGCCACTCCGGGTAGTGGGGTTTACCCCCATCGCTCGAAGTGGCCGCAGCGAATCGGCCCAAGCGACTGTTTAGCAAAAACACAGGTGTGTGCCAAGCCGCACAAGGCGCCGTATACACACTGACGCCTGCCCGGTGCCGGAAGGTTAAGGGGAGAGGTTAGCCGCAAGGCGAAGCTTTGAGCCGAAGCCCCGGTAAACGGCGGCCGTAACTATGAAAGCTGACCGTCGTAGTTACGTAAATAAACTTGGCTATATGCTGGAAACTCCGAGCATCCTCTGGTACTCGCCGCGTCCGCGGCAGTGACAATCCATGAGGTGCGGACAATCAGCAGGAAAGGCTCTCGGGTATTGAGATCGACGAGAGAATCCTCAGAGACTGCACGCCAAGCCCCAAGTGATATCGATTTGGGGATGATACAGTCCGATCTGCATAGCGATATGCAGGAGAGCTTTAGGCGTAACACTTAAAGCTCCGCGATCGACAGAAGTGATTGTCGATCGAAACAGTACGAACGGTCCTAAGGTAGCGAAATTCCTTGTCGGGTAAGTAAAATTGCCCGGAACGGGAGCGATCCCGTTCATTCAACCGGCTCAAATCGGTGAAGCCCTCACGGCGCCCATGCAGGTGCGTCGCGGGTAATACCGAGGGTAAGGTCGTCCAAGTGACGATCCCCGTAACGACTCAGGGGTGAGATCCCTGGATGGAGTGTCTCCACTCCATAAGACGCCGGCCCTGGTTCTTAGCATGACGGATATCGGATCCTACATCTCTGGTTTTATCGATGGCGAAGGGTGTTTCTGCGTTTCATTCCAGCCGAGTGCAAGGCACCGCATCGGATGGGAGGTCCGGCCGAGTTTTTCGGTCAGTCAAAACGCAGATCGCGCTGAGCTGCTCCAGATTATCCAGGAGCGCTGGAGGTGTGGCTTCATCCGACCGGACCGATCGGACAAGACCTTGAAGTTTGAGGTCAGAAACGTTCGAGATCTGGTAGCGACTGTGCTACCGCACTTTCGGACGTATCCGTTGATGTCGTCCAAGCAGGCTGAGTGCGATCGATTCGATCGTGTATGTCAGCTTGTGAGGGACCGTCAACACCTCAATCCCAACGGGTTGAGCGCAATCGTTCGATTGGCGATGGAGATGAATCCGTCAGGCAAGCGGAAGTACCACGGGAGCGAGATACTCAACTCGCTTCAACCAGGTGAACGTATAGTCTGTGCCACGGGAAACCGTGGAATCACATGAAGTTCCGACCTGCACGAATGGCGTAACGACTTGGGCACTGTCTCGACCACGTGCTCGGCGAAATTGCAGTCTCGGTGAGGATTCCGAGTCCCCGCAGCAGGACAAAAAGACCCCATGCACCTTTACTGTATCCTGTCATTGAGCATTATGCTGGACTGTGTAGCATAGGTGGGAGCCGTTGAGGCCCGGGCGCTAGCTCGGGCGGAGGCAACAGTGAAATACCACCCTGTACTGTGTGATGCTCTCACGAAGGCGAGGCAAACCCTCCCTCGGACCGTGGCAGGTGGGCAGTTTGACTGGGGCGGTCGCCTCCGAAAGAGTAACGGAGGCGCGCGCATGGTCCCCTCAGCGCGGTCGGTACTCGCGCCTATAGAGTGTAACGGCAGAAGGGGGCCTGACGGTGAGAGCGACAGCTCGAACCGGGTCGAAAGACGGCCGTAGTGATCCGGTAGCCCGGTGTGGATCGGCTATCGCGCAACGGATAAAAGGTACGCTGGGGATAACAGGCTTATCGCGCCCGAGAGTTCACATCGACGGCGCGGTTTGGCACCTCGATGTCGGCTTATCACATCCTGGGGCTGGAGAAGGTCCCAAGGGTCCGGCTGTTCGCCGGTTAAAGTGGTACATGAGCTGGGTTCAGAACGTCGTGAGACAGTTCGGTCTGTATCCGCTGTGGGCGTTGGAAGATTGAGGGGCGTGGACCCTAGTACGAGAGGACCGGGTCGAACTGCCCGCTCGTGTCCCGGCTGTGGCGCCAGCTGCAACGCCGGGTAGCGATGGCAGGCGGAGATAACCGCTGAATGCATCTAAGTGGGAAGCTCCCCCCGAGATGAATCTTCCCTGGAGCCTCGAGCTCCCTGAAGGGCCGTGAGAGACCATCACGTCGATAGGCCGCATGTGGAACGTCCGCAAGGACCTCCGAGCAAAGCGGTCCTAATCGCCCGTGTGGCTTGACTACTCCAATATCCAAGCAGAGCACTGCACGATCTATTCTGATTCGCCATTCCATGATCACTACTGCACATCGTTTTCTCTTTGAACCACGCTGCGTCTCAAATGAGCCGCCGTTGCCAACTGCCATGACTGCCAATACTGCACCGGCAGCGACAACGTCGAGTCACCAAGACGTCACAAACCCGCACCACCACGCAGTTATCAACAGCAACCACCACCACCCTCACCACGAATCGCTGGCGACTAGAGCGTAGGGGCCACACTCGTTCCCATTCCGAACACGATCGTTAAGCCCTACAGCGCCGATGGTACTCCGCCCGAGAGGGCGCGGGAGAGTAGGCCGTCGCCGGCACTCCATTCACAACGCCCCCAGTAGCACACTCGCTGCTGGGGGCGTTGTGCGTCGAAAAACGAGAAAGGGGAAAGGAGAGAGGAGACAGGAGGAAGTTCACGCCCGAGTTCGCACCCTAGCCTCACATGTCAGGTGAAGTACAACAGCTCAAACACCGTCCCATCAACGACTATCGCTCCTGCGGCCAGCGCCACGTGGCGTCTCGCCTTATCTCTTTTCTCCTTTCTCCTCTCTCTCCTCTCCTATGCCCAGGGCCGGCATCGTCACGCTCGCCGGCAAGCCCAACGCCGGCAAATCCACGCTCCTCAATCGCCTCATCGGCCAGCGCCTGAGCATCACCAGCCCCAAGCCACAGTCCACCCGCGACCGCGTCGTCGGCATCCTCACCCGCGATTCGGAAACCGCCAACCCGTCCCAGCTCGTCCTCTTCGACACCCCCGGCCTCATCGAGCCGCGCGATGACCTCCAGCGCTCGATGCGCACCGCCGCCCTCATCGCCCTCACCGACGCCGATGTCATCGTCTACCTCGCCGATGCCTCGGCGGGTGACCCCGCACCACTCGAGACTGCTGCCGGCTTGTCCACATCACTCCGCGCTCCCATCGTCCTCGCGCTCAACAAAGCCGATCTCCTCCCGGCCAGCCGCCGCGAAGGCCTCACCACGGAGACCGCGGCGTCCGTCCCGGCCGGCACGATCTCGCCGCCGCGCTACGCCGCCACGTTCCTCATCTCCGCCACCACAGGCGAAGGCGTAGACCCGATGCTCGACGCCATCACCTCGATGCTCCCCGAGAGCCCCTTCCTCTACCCCGCGGACGACGTCAGCACCCAATCGCTCCGCTTCTTTGCGAGCGAGCTCATCAGAGAGACCGCCTTCGAGCAGCTCGAGCAGGAGCTGCCCTACAGTCTCGCGGCACAGGTCGAGGAGTTCCGCGAAGAGCAGTCTCCTGTGTACATTCGCGCGACGATCTATGTCGAACGGGACAGCCAACAGGGGATCCTCGTCGGACATAAGGGCTCACGCATCCGGGAGATCGGCCGCGCAGCCCGCATCAAGATCGAGCACCTCGTGGGCGCGCCGGTTTACCTCGACCTCCGCGTGAAGGTCCTCAAGGACTGGAGGCGTGACCCCGTCGCACTTCGCCGCTTCGGCTATCTCTCTCCGCCCCCGGCACGATCCTAGCCGGCAGACGTCTCTCAACCGCACGACTCAACGACAGCCCGAACGACCCCCAGCCCCAAGGCACCATGCCCCTTGCCCCCCAGCTCCTCGCAATTCTGGTCTGCCCCAAGTGCAAAGGCGCACTCGAATACCGTGAGGCCGAGGCATGCCTGATCTGCCATACGGACGGCCTGCGATACGCGATCCGGGACGACATCCCGATCATGCTGATCGACGAGGCCACACCGGTGGAGCGATGATCACGCACATCGGCCCCCACGACCTGATCACGCGGACCGCATCCTGAACCGCCCCGAGGCACCCGAAGCGCCGCCTAAACCGCGGAAAACACAGCCGCCGGACGCCGCCAGCCGCCCCACCTGCCGCCGCGACGGGCGCGGCACCTAACTCCGTTGCCTCTGACCAGTTGGCTGGTCCTAGTAGCGTGGCCGGCCATACCTTGCCGGCTCAGCGACCCTTCCTGCCACTCCCACTGTCCGTGGCCCACTCCATTGCGATTTTCTTCACGCTCGACGGGGCCCAGCCACCCCCAGTGGTCCAGGCGTGGATTGACGCACGGTCGCTCACAATGGTCGTGGTACGCTCGCCGGATGATCTCATGGCCCGCACGCTGCGCGGCCGCCCCCGGCTCGTGATCTTCGACGCCCTGGGTCCCGCGGGCCAGGCGACCGCCATGGCAGCCGGCGTGTTCGAATCATGCACCCGGCTCAAGCGCGACTCGTACACCGGCATCGTGCCGGCCGTCGCGCTTACGACCGCCGACGAGGCCGTGATCGGTCGCGCATTCGACGCCGGCGCAGATGAGGTCGTTCCGACAGGGATGCCGGATGGTGAAGCCCGCCGCCGGCTGGACGTGCTGCTCCGCCGCTCGGATCGCGACACCTACGTGCATCCGTCGACCCGCCTCCCCGGCACCGACCAGATCGAGGCCGACATCACCCGGCGGATCTCCGCGGGTGAGACGGTCGCCGTGTGCTACGCGGACCTCGACCACTTCAAGGAATTCAACGACCGCTATAGCTACTACGACGGTGACCGCGTGATCCGCATCCTCGCCAAGATCCTGCACGATGTCGTGAAAGGATGTTGCGGCGAGGAAGGATTCGTCGGGCACATTGGAGGCGATGATTTTATTTTCATCGTGCCGGCGACCGCGGTAGCCGACACGTGCGGGGAGGTCATCTCGATCTTCGACGCGCTCGTCCCTTACCAGTACTCCGAGCAGGACCGCCGCGCGGGCTATTTTTTCGGAAAGGACCGGCGCGGCCAGTTGCACCGCGTCCCCCTCATGACGGTGTCAATCGGCGTCGTAACGAATGAGCGCCGCCAGTTTACCCAGGCCTCGCAAATGAGCGAGTTGGCGACCGAAATGAAGAGCTACGCAAAGACGCTGACTGGATCCGTGTATACCGTCGACCGCCGGCAGGACGCCGTGTCGGAACACCCGCTTGTCGTGACACGCGACGACGTGGCCGCGATCGGGGAGGACCGGTGAACATCGCCTGCGGAGAATGCCGGTCGGTCTTCCGGGTCGACCCGGCCCGGATCCCGCCCGGCGGTGTGCGCGCACGCTGCTCGGTCTGCGGCGGAGTGATCCTGATCGCGATCGACGGCGCCAACGCCTCGCCGGTCCACGCCGAGCCAGCACCCACCCACGCATCACACGCGGCAGGCCAGGGCGGCTTCTCGCCCGGCGTGCCGTCGCAGTCCGCGACCGCGACCGCCACGGCGCCAGCCCCTGACCGGAAATCCGGCGCCTCGCCGATGCCGGGCGCCGTGCCCGGAGCCATGCCCGGCCGCACCGGAGGTCAGTTCGCGACCGCGGGCACAGCACAGGCGGCCCCGCACCCGGCGCCGCGCCCCACTCCCCGTCCGGCGCCGCAGCGGGTCTCCGCACCCGCCGCACCCGCCGCACCGGTCGCGCATAACATGGCCAACTCCGCGCCGCCCGCCGTCACTCCGCCCCGCGGCGTACCCTCGATGGCACCGTTCGCCTCGGGGATGGGAAGCGCCCCGATGGCCCGGCCAGCGCTTCGGCCGACGCCCGGTTCGTCCGCCCGCGTCCCGCCCGCCGGCGCACCGGCCGGGACGGCGCCCGCACCGCGTCCGGCCTTTGCCCCGGGTTTCGCCCCCGCCTTTGGCCCCGCCACCAGCCGCCCGGCGGCCGCAGGCAGCGGGGCCACCGCCGCCGCACCGGCCGCCGCCCCGCCCCGGAGCGCACCGTCGGTAGCGCCCCCCCTCCCGTCGATGGCCCCCGCCGGCATCCCCCGTGGCGCCCAGCCGGCGCCGTTGCCCGGGAGCCCCGCCGCCGCCCGGCCATCCGCACCGGCTGGGGCGCCAGCCGCGCCCTCCGCTCTTGGCGCCATGGCGCCTGCCCGGATTCCAGGCGCCGCCGCAGCGTCCCCCTACGCTTTCGCGCCCGCCTCGGCACCGCTCACGAGCCGCCCGGCAACGCCGCCCATGCGGCCCGCCACACCACCGCCGTCGGCGCCCCGCTCATCGGGGAGCGTCGCATCGCCCGCGGCACCGCCGGTCATGCCACCGGGCCTTCGCCCGCCCCCGACGCCACAGTCCGTCGCGTCGTTGGCCGTCACATCGCCGGCGATCCCCGTGGTGACCCGGACGACACCGGCACCGGGAGAACGGAAGCCGATCAACCCGTTCCTCGCGAACGATCCGAATCAGAAAGCGAAGCGGCTGGCGCGCGCCCTCGTCTCCGACATGCTCGCGTACCACCCGGGCAAGCGCGACGAAGGACTCGCGAACGGCACGCTCAAACAGATCTTCCGCGAGGAGATCAAGAAGAGCTACGAGGAATACGTCGATCAGATCGGGCGCGACTTCGCGGAGAGCTCGACGCATTTCCAGGACGCACTCAACGAGCTGCTCGCAGCCGGCAAGAGAATGTTCTAGCGCCGGTCGCGAACATCGAGTCGCGACGATCGAGTCGCGACCATCGAGTCGCGAGCATCGAGTCGCGAACATCGAGTGGCGGTGCTGCATGCGAACGATCACCGGGGGCCGGCTGCGGAGTGTCGCGGCCGGCCCCCGATGCGTTTGCCGAGTGGCCGGCCTGGGTGATGGGTGGTTGGCGTCCCGCAATTGCGTTCGTCGAGCGCAGCGGGAGCCTGTCGCGAACGGCCCCCATCACCGCACGCGGCATCCGATTCTGCTTATCTTTCCCCGCATGGCGGACATCGAACGAGAGCGTGAGCTGCATCGCATCACGGAGCGGTTGGCCGAGCTCCGGGGGTACCTTTGACATCGATGGCCTCCGCGCCAGCCTGGAGGAACTCGAGCGCGCGATGGCGGAACCGGGCTTCTGGGAACGGCCCGACCGGGCACGCGAGGTCGTGCAGCGGGTCAAGACGCTGAGAGTCGTCATCGATCCGTACGACCGGGTCAGCGCGCAACTGCAGAGCGCAACGGAGCTGGACGAGTTGCTGCGGAACGAGCCCGATCCCGGCATGGCCGGCGAACTCGATCACCTGGTGAGCACGATCCGGGACGAGCTCGATGCGTTCGAGCTGCGATCGCTGCTCGCCGGCAAGGACGACTTCCGCGACGCGCAGGTCGAGATCAGCGCGGGCGCCGGCGGCACCGAAGCGCAGGACTGGGCGCAGATGCTCATGCGGATGTACACCCGGTGGGCAGAGCGCCGCGGCTTCACCGTCGAGATGCTCGATATCAGCGAGGGCGAAGAAGCCGGGATCAAGGGCGCGGTGATGGAGATTCACGGAGCATACGCCTATGGGTTCCTGCTGCCGGAAGCAGGTGTCCACCGGCTCGTGCGGATCTCCCCCTTCGATGCGAACGCGCGGCGGCATACGAGCTTCGCGTCGGTGTTCGTGTATCCGGTGGTCAATGACGAGATCAACATCGAGATCCGGGATGATGACCTCAAGATCGACGTGTACCGTGCGTCGGGCGCCGGCGGCCAGCATGTCAACAAGACCAGCTCGGCGGTTCGCATCACGCACGTCCCGACGGGTATCGTCGTCGCGTCGCAGCAGGAGCGGTCGCAGTTCAAGAACAAGGCGACCGCCATGAAGATGCTCAAGAACCGCCTCTATCAGCTCGAGGCGGACCGGCAAGCCGCCCAGAAGGCGGCACTCGATGCGACGAAGGCGGATGTCACCTTCGGCAGCCAGATTCGCAGTTACGTCTTCCAGCCGTACACGATGGTCAACGACCATCGGACCGAGCTCAAGATCCCCGACGTCCAGAAGGTGATGGATGGTGGGATCGATCCGTTCATCGAGGCGTATCTCAAAGCCTCCGTGCGGCGAGCCGGCGGCGCGAACGGGACGGCCGCCGCGTGACCGCGGTCGACGGCGCAAGCGAGGATCTCAACTTCGTCCTCCGCGACCGGCGCGCCAAGCTCGACGCGCTGATCGCGGCGGGCGTCGAGCCGTTCGCGTACCGGTTCGGACGCACGCACACGGCATCCGAAGCGCGCGCCTCGCTGCCGGAGGGCGCCGAGGAGGGGCCGGTCGTGACGACGGCGGGGCGGGTGGTGTCGTGGCGCGGGCACGGCAAGACGACGTTCGCGCATCTCGCCGACCAAGGCGGCCAAATCCAGCTCTACTTCCGCCAGGACGCCCTCGGCGATGCCTACGCCCTGCTCGCACGGCTCGACCTCGGCGACGTGATCGGCGTCAGAGGACCAGTCTTCCGGACACGGACGGGGGAGCCGACGATCCGCGTCGAGGCGGTCGAGCTGCTGGCCAAATCGCTGCGGCCACTCCCGATGGGCAAAGAGGAGACGGTGGACGGCCGCGTCGTCCGGCATTCAGGGTTCAGCGACCCGGAGCAGCGCTACCGGCAGCGCTACGCGGATCTCGCGGTGCATCCCGACGTCCGCGCCGTGTTCGTGGCGCGCGCCCGGATGGTCGCGGCGATCCGCGCGTACCTCGACTCGCGCGGGTACATCGAAGTCGAGACGCCGATCCTCCAGCCAGTCTACGGCGGCGCGCGGGCGCGCCCGTTCACGACGTTCCATCAGGCGCTGGACATGCCCCTGTTTCTCCGGATCGCGGACGAGCTGTACCTCAAGCGGTTGATCGTTGGGGGCTTCGAGCGGGTATATGAGATCGGGCACGACTTCCGTAATGAAGGCATCGACCGGTCGCACAACCCCGAGTTCACGATGCTCGAGTTCTACGAGGCGTACGCGGACTACGAAGACATGATGGGGGTCGTCGAAGCGCTGGTGATGGCAGCGGCCGCCGCGGTGCGTGGCGTCGCCGGAGCTTGGGCGACGACGCCGGCGCTCACCGCGCCGTTCGCGCGCATCGAGTGGATGCCGGCACTCGCCGCCGCGGTCGGCCAGGACCCGTGGACCTTGATGGGCGACGAGAAGCGCCTCCGCGCGCTGGCCCGCGATCTCGGCCTCGCCGATACGGACACGCTCGGCCCGATCCAACTGCTGGACGCGATCTTCGAGGAGACCGTCGAGTCGAAGCTCGAGCAGCCGACGTTCGTGATCGATTTTCCGGAGCCGCTGTCCCCGCTCGCCAAGCGCCGCCGCGGCAGCGCAGGTGCCGGCCGGCGGCCCCTCGCGCTCACGGAGCGGTTCGAGCTGTTCGCGAACGGGCGGGAGCTTGCCAACGCCTTCAGTGAGCTGAACGACCCGATCGATCAGCGCGCACGGTTCGAGGCGCAAGCGCGGCTCCGCGCGGCCGGCGACGAGGAAGCACCGGGCGTGGACGAGGACTACCTGCGCGCCCTCGAATACGGCATGCCGCCCACCGGCGGCGTGGGGATCGGCATTGACCGGCTCCTCATGTACCTCACAGGCATCCCGCACATCCGGGATGTGATACTCTTTCCCGCGATGCGCGCCGAAGGCCACGCCGCGAAGGGGGCACCATGACCGCGGGCGCCGCGGCACTCGGCGACCGCACGCAGGCCCCGGCCCGCCCGCGCGCGCGCGTGTCGAACCGCTTGGAGTGGGCGATCGCGTGGCGGTATTTGCGAAGCCGCAAGGGGTCACGGCTGCTGTCGTTCATCAGCGTCGTCGCGATCGGCGGCGTCGTCGTCGGCGTGAGCGCCCTGATCCTGATCATGGGCGTCATGAACGGCCTGCAGAACGATCTCCGCGACAAAATTCTGGTCGGCAGTCCGGATCTCCGCGTGCTCAACTACGGCCAGGATCTCAAGATCGACGACTGGCAGACCGTGCTGGAGAAGGTGAAGGGATTCCGCGGAGTGGTCGCCGCCGCACCGTTCGTATTGACGCAGGGGCTCGTGAGCGCGGGACACAACTACGTCGAGGCGGCGCAGGTGATGGGGATCGAGCCCCAGGGCCCGCACGTCGCGCAGGTGACCACCATCCGGCAGCACGCGATGCCGGGCGCGGGCGATTTCCGGTTCGCGAGCTCCGACGGCCGGACCCGCGGGGTCGTCGTGGGGAAGCTGCTGGCGGAGCGCTTGGGGCTGTCGCCCGGTGACACCGTCCGGATGCTGGCGCCGCCGGCCGGTAACAAGATCAACCCCGTCCTCGGCACCATCACCCCGCGCTATTTCACCTTCGAGGTGACGGGACTGTTCGAGACCGGGATGTACGAGTACGACAACTCCTACATCTACATGGCGCTCCCCGTGGCCCAGGACTTCGCGTCGCTCGGCACCGCCGTCACCGGGCTCGAAGTCAAGACCGCGGACCGGTGGGGCGCGGCGGCCGTGGCGCGCGCACTCGAGACGTCGCTCGGCTATCCGTACCGCGCCGAGGACTGGCAGCAGCAGAACAGCTCCCTGTTCCGGGCGCTGAAGCTCGAGAAGTTCACGATGGGCTTCATCGTGCTCCTCATCATCGTCGTCGCGGCGTTCAACATCGTGAGCACACTGACCATGGTGGTCGCCGACAAGACGCGCGAGATCGGCATCCTCAAGGCGATGGGGATGCCCTCACAGTCCATCCGCCGGATCTTCCTCGCCCAGGGACTGGTGATCGGCGCGGTCGGGACCTCGATGGGACTCATCCTCGGGCTCGGCGGCGCGGTCCTGCTCGAACGCTTCAAGTTCATCAAGCTCGACCCCGCGATCTATTTCATCGATCACATGCCTGTGGCGGTGCAGCCGCTGGATGTCATCCTCACGATCGTGGCGAGCCTCGTGATCGCCACGCTGGCCACGCTGTATCCGTCGTTGCAGGCGGCGCGGCTCTATCCGATCGAAGCGATCCGGCACGAGTAACCGCGGACCCGATGACCACGGTCGTACTCGAAGGGCGCGAGTTGTGGAAGTCGTACCAGGGCGGCGATGGGTCGCTGCTGCCCGTCCTCTCCGGCGTGGACCTGCGCGTCGTGCAAGGCGAGATGGTCGCGGTCGTCGGGGCGAGTGGAGCGGGGAAGAGCACACTGCTGCATGTCCTGGGCGCCCTCGACCGTCCCAGCCGCGGATACGTGGTGATCGGTGGCCAGCCCGTGAGCGGCCTGTCGGACGACGCGGTGGCCGCGCTCCGCAACCGCACGGTCGGCTTCGTTTTCCAGTTCCACCACCTGCTCCGCGAGTTCTCGGCGCTCGAGAACGTCATGATGCCCCTTCGAATCGGTGGCGTCGCCGAGCCGGCGGCGCGCAGCCGCGCGGAGGAACTGCTCGCGCGCGTCGGGTTGAGCGGGCGCATGCACCACCGTCCGGCGGAGCTCTCCGGCGGCGAGCAGCAGCGCACGGCGGTGGCGCGCGCGCTGGTGGCGGACCCCGCTGTATTATTAGCAGATGAGCCGTCGGGGAACCTCGACCATGCGAACGCGGAGCGGTTGCACGAGCTCTTCGCGGAGCTGGCGCGGGACCTCGAGGTGGGGATGGTCGTCGTGACCCATAACCGGTCGCTCGCGGCTCGGGCGGACCGGGTGCTGGCCTTGGCAGATGGCCGGCTGATTCCGACGGACGCGCGGGAGGGGGTGGCGTAATGCAATGCGACGATTGCAAGGAGCGCGACAGCGTCGTCCAGCTGGTGCAAGCCGTCGACGGCACCCTCAAGGAATTGCACCTCTGCGAGCAGTGCGCCGCGAAGCGGGGCGTCGAGTCGACGGTCGCCGCGAGTCCCCCACTCGGCGAGATGCTGCAGAAAGTCCAGGCCCAGTTGGTGATGGGCGGCGGCTCGGCGGCCGCCAACGCGCGGGACGCGGTGCGCTGCACCTTCTGTTCGGCGACGTTCGCCGATTTCCGCGCCACCGGCCGCCTGGGGTGCGCGCATTGCTACGGCGCGTTCGAGTCCAGTCTCCGCGATCTGTTGCGCCGCGTTCACGGGAGCGGGCGGCACACGGGCCAGCGGTATGAGCCGCCGCGGCCCGATGCCCTCCAGCGCGCGGTAACGCTGGGCGAGCTACGGGACCGGCTCCGCCGGGCGATCGAGGGAGAGCAGTTCGAGCTGGCCGCCGACATCAGGGATCGCATCCGGGTGCTCGAATGAGCCTCGATCTGGCGCTCCTGCCGGACGGCGGCGTGAGCTGGATGGACGCGTCGGGTGACCACTCGGACATCGTGCTCTCGACCCGAATCCGCCTCGCGCGCAACGTCGAGGGCTACGCGTTTACCGGGCGGGCGCGGGACGGCGAACGGCTGCGGGTGCTGACCCAGGTGCGTGACGCGGCCCGCGAGGTGGAGAGTTTGTCACACAGCGTGCTCCTCCGCGTGGACGAGCTGCCCCCGACCGACCGGCTCCTGTTGCACGAGCGGCACCTGGTTAGCAGGGAACTGGCGGGGCTGGACGCGCAGCACCCGGTCCGGAGCGGGGCGGCCGTGTTTCTCGGCCCCGACGTGGGCGTCATGGTGAATGAGGAGGACCATCTCCGGCTGCAGGCGCTGCGCTCGGGATTCGGGCTCCCGGCGGCGTTTGCGGCGGTACGCCAGTTGGACCGGGAATTGGGCTCGAAAGTCCCGTATGCGTTTCACGACGAGTTCGGATATCTGACCGCGTGCCCGACCAACGTCGGAACGGGGATGCGGGCGTCTGTACTGATCCATTTGCCGGGACTCGTGCTCACGAAGGAGATGAGCAAAGTGCTGGCGAGCCTGCAGCAAATGGGGTTGACCTACCGCGGGTTGTATGGCGAAGGCAGTGATGTCGTGGGAAATTTCTTCCAGATCTCCAACCAGACGACGCTGGGGAAGACGGAAGACGAGTTACTCGACGACCTTGTGCGCGTCGTCAAGACGGTGATCGCGCGCGAGGAAGATGCCAGGCGGCTGTTGCTGCGCGACGCCGGTTATATTATTGAAGACAAGGTGTGGCGTGCGTACGGCACCTTGCGTTATGCCCGAAGCCTCACGTTCGACGAGGCGATGAATTATCTGAGCGGTGTCCGGTTGGCGGTCGGCCTGAAACTCATCTCTGGCCTCAGTGTATATACTCTCAACAAGCTCCTGATATTTAGCCAGTTGGCGCATCTTGCCCACGCCGAGGGGCGGGCGCTGACGGAGAGCGAGTCGAACCTGGCGCGCGCGCGGTATGTACGCCAGACACTCGCCAACGAGGCCGCGACGCACGACTAGCGTCGCAGCGGCGGGCAGCACCATGGCGTAGGTGCGGCGGCCGGTGAGAGTGAGGGGGTCAGGGCGTCATGAACGGCTACAACTTCACGGAACGGGTCCGGAAGGTCCTGGCGATGGCACGTGAAGAGGCGGCTCGTCTCCACCACGAGTACGTGGGGACGGAGCACATCCTCCTCGGGCTGATTCGCGAAGGCGAAGGCGTGGCCGCGGCCGTGCTGCAGAACATGAACGTCGACCTCGACGAGATCCAGCAGAAGATCGAGGAGACGGTCAAGAAGGGAAAAGCAGCGCAGACGACCGGCCCCGACCTCCCCTATACTTCGCGCGCCAAGAAAGTGCTGGAGCTGGCGATGAGCGAGGCCCGGGAGCTCAATCACAGCTACGTCGGCACCGAGCACCTGCTGCTGGGCCTTCTGCGCGAGGAGAAGGGCATTGCCGCGCAGGTCCTGACCGACGCCGGCGTGAGCCTCGAAGCGGCGCGCACGGAGACGCTGCGCCTGCTCGGCACCGAGATGCCGCAGGGCGGGAGCGCGTCCGCACAGCAAGGCGCGGGCGTCGCGACGCCGGCATCGTCGTCCCCGTCGAAAGGCGAGAAGAAATCCAAGACGCCGGCCCTCGACCATTTCTGCCGCGACCTGACGCAGCTCGCGGCCGAGGGGCAGCTCGACCCGACGATCGGCCGCGCCAAAGAGATCGAGCGCGTGATGGAGGTCCTGACCCGCCGCAAGAAGAACAACCCGGTGCTGATCGGCGAGCCGGGCGTGGGCAAGACGGCGATCGTCGAAGGGCTCGCGCAGCTCATCGCCAACGGCGAGTGCCCCGAGTCGCTGCGCGACCATCGCGTGCTCTCGCTCGACATGGCGGCCGTGATCGCGGGCACGAAGTACCGCGGGCAGTTCGAGGAGCGGCTCAAAGCCGTCATGAACGAGATCGCCCAGAACAAGAACATCATCCTGTTCATCGACGAGCTGCACACCCTCGTCGGAGCGGGAGCGGCCGAAGGCGCGATCGATGCCAGCAACATGCTGAAACCGGCGCTGGCACGCGGCGAGCTGCAATGCGTAGGCGCGTCGACGCTCAACGAGTACCGGAAATACATCGAGAAGGACGGCGCCCTCGAGCGGCGCTTCCAGACCGTGATCGTGGAGCCGCCGACCATCGAAGAGACGGTCGAGATCCTCAAGGGGCTGCGCAAGAAGTACGAGGATCACCATCGCGTCACGATCCCCGACACGACACTCGTCTCGGCGTCCAAGCTCTCCGAGCGCTACATCACCGACCGGTTTCTGCCGGACAAGGCGATCGATGTGATCGACGAAGCCGGCGCCCGGGCGCGGCTGGCGGCGCAGGCGCCGCCGCCGGAAGTGGCGGCGCTCAAGGCGAAGCTCGACGAGAACATCTCCGAGAAGGAGGCGGCGGTCCGCGACCAGAACTTCGAGCGCGCGGCGTCGCTGCGTGACAAGGAGCGCGAGCTGCAGGCGGACATCCGGCGCAAGCAGGAAGAGTGGGAGAAACGGCGCCAGTCGCACCGGCCCGTGCTGGGCGAGGAGGAGATCTCGTTCATCGTGAGCCGGTGGACGGGGATTCCGGTGACGCGGCTCCAGGAAGCGGAGACGGCGCGTCTCCTGCGCATGGAAGAGGAGCTGCACCGGTCGGTGGTCGCGCAGGAGGAAGCCATCCGGGCGCTCGCGCGGTCGATCCGGCGCAGCCGCGCGGGACTCAAGGATCCCAATCGCCCGATCGGCTCATTTGTATTCGCCGGGCCGACGGGAGTCGGGAAGACCGAGTTGGCGCGCGCGCTGGCCAAGTTCCTGTTCGCCGACTCCGGAGCGCTCATCCGCGTGGACATGTCGGAGTACATGGAGAAGTTCTCGGTGTCACGCCTGATCGGCGCGCCGCCGGGATACGTCGGATACGAGGACTCGGGCACCCTCACCAAGGCCGTGCGGCGCAAGCCGTACAGCGTGGTGCTGCTCGACGAGATCGAGAAGGCGCATCCCGACGTGTTCAACATTCTGCTGCAGGTGCTCGACGAAGGGCATCTCACGGACAACTACGGCCGGGTCATCGATTTCAAGAACACGGTCGTGATCATGACCTCCAATGTCGGTGCCAAGGACATCACCAAGGGCAAGTCCCTCGGGTTCGCGGCACCGGACACGCGGCAGAGCTTCGAGCGGATCTCCGAGAAAGTGAAGGAGGAGATGCAGCACGTGTTCAACCCCGAGTTCCTCAACCGGCTGGACGATGTGCTGATCTTCCATCCGCTGACGCAGGAGCACATCAAGGAGATCGTCGGGATCCTGCTGCGCGACGTGCAGAAGCGCCTCGTCGACGAGGAGCTGACGTTGCGGCTGACCGACGCCGGTACCGAGTTCCTCGTCAAGCACGGCTACGACGAGAACTTCGGTGCCCGGCCGCTCAAGCGGTCGATCCAGCGGTATATCGAGGATCCGTTGTCCGAGAAGATCCTGCAGGCCGAGTTTCAGAAGGGAGACGAGGTCGAGGTCGATGTCTCGGCCGACGGGTCGAAGCTGGATTTCCGCGTCACCGCATCAGCGGCACACTGAGAGGGCCGATGTGCGGCGTCCGCGCCGCGCCAGGATCGGAGACATCGGATAGTGCGGTGATCCGGTGACACACGATGGATGATCGGCGGCCGGCTTCGCGACTCGCGGGGCCGGCCGCTCGCCATCCGAGAACGGTTTCGCCATCGCTCGCCTGTGTCACTCGTCCCGCCGGCCCGTCGTGTTTGGACCTGTAGGCGTGGGGGCCGTGTATATTATCGCCCATGCGGCACACCCTGTGCGTCGCGCTCGGCCTGCTGATGCTCGGGTCGGGCGCGCGTGCCTTTGCCCAGGACAATACCACCGGCCGGTGCGCGACGCCCGACTCGGTTTCGGTCACCGGCAACAGCCGGGTGCCCGAATCTGACGTTCGGGCAAGCGCCGGCCTGGTCGCCGGCGTCCCGTTGAACGCACGGTCCCTGCAGGAGGCCATCAAGAACCTGTTTGCGACCGGACAGTTCGAGGATGTGCAAATCACGTGCAACATCCGCGGGACCGATCCCCACCAGATCTATACGCTGCTCATCACGGTCAAGGAGCGGCTCGTCCTGAGCGGCGTCGATGTCACGGGCGCCAAACGGGTGAGCGCGAAGACGCTCCATGAGCTCATTGATCTGACACCGGGGAAACCCCTCGAGCCGGGCGACGTCACGCGGGCCGTCACCCGCATCGACTCCACCTATCAGGCCGCCGGGTACTTTCTCGCGAAGATCGTCCCCGAGACGACCACGGTCGCCGGGAAGAGCTCGATCGTGTTTCATATCGATGAGGGACGGCGGCTCGCCGTCTCCGGTATCCGGATCCACGGTAACGAAGCGCTGTCGGATCGCGAGATCGTCCGGTCGATGAAGACCAAGCCCGAGGGGTTCCTGTGGTTCCGGAACGGTGAGTTCGACGACGACAAGTTCGCGGCCGACTTGGCCGAGCGACTGCCCGAGATGTACGCCCGGCTGGGATACGTCGACTTCCAGGTCCTCAAGGACACCATCATCATCGATCGCGCGCGAGGCAAGGCGCTGATCGACCTCACGATCTCCGAAGGAAAACAGTATCGGGTCGGCACATTCGACGTGATCGGGAACCGCCACTTCTCGTCCGAGGAGATCCGGCGATTCTATCCATTCTCGTTCGCGTCCACCACCCTGACCGAACGGGCGACGGACCTGTTGCTGGAGCGGCATCGTCCGCCGCCCGGCGTGTTCGACCGCAGCCGCTGGGATGACGCGACGACGAAGCTGCGCACCGCGTACAGCAACGAGGGATACATCTACGCGAATATCCAGCCGGTGACGGAGCGCGTGATGGGTCCCGACTCGACCGCGCGGGTCAACCTCCGCTGGCAGATCGACGAGCACAACCCGGCGATCATCAACCGGATAGAGATCACGGGGAACGACTACACGACGGAGGGCTGTATCCGCGACGCGCTCGTCATCATCCCGGGCGACGTGTTCAGCCAGGACCGCCTCATTCGCAGCTACCAGAACCTCGGAAACCTCGGGTTCTTCGATTCCCCGATCCCGCAGCCCGATGTGCGGCCATCGGCAGACTCGGGCGGCGACGTCGATCTCGTGTTCCACTTGAAGGAGAAGCACACCGGGAACGTCAATTTCGGTGCGTCGACCGGGCAGGGAACGGGCATCGGCGGATTCATCGGATTCGACCAGCCCAACCTGTTCGGCGAGTGCAAGAAAGGCTCGATCCAATGGCAGTTCGGGCGATACATCAACAACGCCACCCTGTCCTACACGGACCCGTCGATCCGGGAGTCCCGAATCTCCGGGACGGTATCGGCCTACAACTCTGAGTCGCGATACACGATCGGAGACCTCGGGCAGAGCACCAGGGTCGGCGGCAGCGTCCAGGTCGGCATACCAGTGGCTCGGTCGCTGTATACACGGGTGTTCGTTTCGTACACTCTCGAGGGTGTCCATTACAACGGCGATACGACCACCCTGCTGGGCAGCCTGGCCGCCCAGTGTCACGGGTGCGTCCGGTCGGCCCTTGGCCTCTCGCTCCAGCGAGATACGCGGGTGGGGCTCCCTTTTGCGGTCCAGGGCGGCCTCCAGACCATCCAGTTCGAGGCCAACGGCGGCCCGCTCGGCGGGGCCGCGACCTTCCAGCGGGCGGTCGCCGAACTGCGCGGCTATTCGACCCTCGCGACGTTCGGGGGCGGCGGGCTGGGATCCGAGCCAATGGCCCTGATCCTCGGCTTTAAGGCCCGCGGAGGAGCCCTGTTCGGGAATTCGGGGCCATTTTTCGCGTCTGAAGCGTTCGCCATGGGCGGCACCCAGTACGGGGAGCAACTCCGCGGGTATAAGGAGTTCTCGATCGGACCGTCCGGATTTCTGGGCACAACCGGCGAGTTCAACGCGACGACGTCCTCATTTGGCAACGCTTTCATGACCACAACCACGGAGATGGGGCTGAGGGTCAACAGCTCCCTCTACGGCGACATATTTTTTGACGCGGGAAACGTGTATGCTTCGGCAGCGGCGTTCGATCCTGCCCGGCTCTTCCGTGGGGCCGGTATCGGAGTGGCCATTGTAACCCCGCTGGGACCCTTGGGACTCGACTACGGGTACGGGTTCGACAAGGTCAATGCCGCCGGAAAGCCAGACCCTGGGTGGGAGCTGCACTTCAAGCTCGGCCAGATATTCTGACGGAGTGCCCGGGCCGCTGCCCGGGCCGGTGCGCGCGTACGCCGCACTTTCCTATTGATGATCACACACGTGGAGTCGAAATGCGGATAAGCAGTCGTACGATGCGGGCGGGATTCACAATCGCGTCACTCGGGATCGGGTGCGCGACTATAGGGGTTGCCCAGGCCGGGGCGCAGACGAGCAGCGCGACGGCGGGCAAACTCGCGTACATCCGTTCGCAGGACATCTTCGCCCAGGCGCCGGGACGGACCGACGCCGAATCCCAGTTCAACGCCTTCGTCCAGACGGCGCGTGCCGAGGAAAAGACGATGGGCGACTCGATCAACGCGATGCTGAGTGACTACGGCAAGGCGGAGGCGACGTTGGCTGCCGATGCGAAGGCGAGCCGCCAGCAGGCGATTCGCGACAAGCAGGCGCAATTCCAGCAGCGGCAGCAACAGCTCGAGCAGCAGGTACAGCAGAAGCAGAGTGAGCTCGTTGGCCCCATCCTCGAGCGGATCAACAAGATCATCAATGATCTGCGCGCGGAAAACGGATACGCGATGGTGTTCGACGCGCAGGCCAGTGGCGGATCGGTCGTGGCGGCCGACAAGAACCTCGACATCACCGACCAGGTGATCGCTCGCCTCCGGACGATGGCGCCTGGTGCGCCAGTCTCGTCGACCAAGCCGGCGGCGAAACCGACGGTAGGACCCACGGCGGGCCCGTCGGGCGTGGGCCATCCGAAGTCGCCATCGCAGTGAGATCGGCGGATCACGCACGACCCGTTGGGGGACCGTCGGGCGATTCTGACCGCGGCTGAAGTCGCGACCCTCACGCACGGCCGGGTGGTGGGTGATCCCACCACCCCGGTCCACGCCGTTGCACCCCTCGACCGTGCAGGCCCTGGCGATCTGAGTTACTTCTCCGGGGCGAAATACGCCGCACGGTTTGCCGCATCGCGGGCGGGGGTTACGCTCGTGTCGCCCGACTTGGCCGAACATCCCGGACCGCCTGTCCGGATCGTCGTGGAACGGCCGGCGGACGCGATGCTCCTGGTCCTGCCGAAGCTCTACCGGCCGCCAGAGCGGGTGCCCGCCATCCATCCCACCGCGCGTATCGGCCGCGGGGTGCAACTGCCTCCCGACGCCACGATCGATGCCTATGCGGTGATCGGCGACGGCGCGCAAATCGGCGCCCACGTGTGGATCGGTTCGCACTGTGTGATCGGTCCCGGCGCCGTCCTCGGCGACGACGTGCAACTGCACCCCGGCGTGACCGTGTGTAGCGGCACGCAACTCGGGCATCGGGTCGCGGTGCACTCGGGTGCGCGGCTGGGCAACGACGGATTCGGTTACGTCTTCCGCGACGGCCGTCACACGAGGATCCCGCACGTTGGGCGCTGTCTCATCGGCGACGACGTCGAGATCGGCGCCAACACGACGATCGACCGCGGGAGCGTCGACGATACCGTCGTGGGAGCCGGGACCAAGATCGACAACCTGGTGCACATCGCGCACAACGTGCAGATCGGCCGCCTCTGTCTGGTGATGGCGCAGGTAGGCATCGCCGGATCCGTCCGGGTAGAAGACGGGGCGATCCTCGCGGGGCAGGTCGGCGTGTCCGGTCACGTCGTGATCGGCGCTCGGGCCACGCTTGCGGGGCAGGCGGGGGTATTCGGGAACGTGCCGGCGGGCGAGACCTGGTCCGGCTACCCGGCCCGCCCGCACCGGGAGGCAACCCGCGCGCATGCCGCGATGTTCAAGCTGCCGCAGATCATTCGCTCGCTCGAGCGGCTGGCCGAAGCGGAGCAGCGTGCCCGGTCGGAGAAAGCAGCGTCCGCCCCGGATCGCCAGCCGACACAGACCGGGACGCCGTGATGGTCGCCATCAACGGTCCGCGACGCCAGACAATCGCGCGCCCCATCACACTCGAGGGCATTGGTCTCCACCTCGGCGTTCACTGCCGCATCACCTTCCGTCCCGCGCCCGAGGGGACAGGGGTCGTGTTCCGGCGCGTCGATCTGCCGGGTGCGCCGGAAGTCGAGGCGCGGGTGCAGAACGCGGCACTCAGCGAGCGCCGCACGCAATTGGTCGGGGCATCGCCCGGCGCGGACCTGCACACCGTGGAGCACGTGCTCGCGGCCGTCGTGGCCACCGACATGGACGATCTCATCATCGACGTGGACGGGCCTGAGCCCCCGGTGCTGGACGGCAGTGCCGGGCCGTTCTTCGAGGCCCTGGTGAGTGCCGGGGTAGCGCATGGGAGCCGGCCGGCCGAGTATTTGGAGCTGTCGGAATCCGTTCGTGTGATCGACGGGGCGTCGGTGTACGAGGCCCACCCGGCATCCGACCTCAGGCTGGAGGTCACGATCGACTTTCCCCATCCGCTGATCGGCCGCCAGCACGGGTGTTACGTCGTCGATCGTGCAGCCTTTGGGCGGGAGTTGGCGGGCGCCCGGACATTCGGATTCACTCACGAGGTGGAGGAGCTTCGCGCCAAGGGGCTGATCCAGGGCGCCTCGACGACGAATGCGGTGGTGCTCGGCGAATCGGGGCTGATCGACGCGACGTTGCGCTGGCCCGACGAGTTCGTTCGCCACAAGGCGATGGACTGCGTCGGCGACCTCGCGCTGGCCGGGTGCCGTGTGCGGGCGCATGTGACCGCGGTGCGCCCAAGTCATCGCGGGACCATCACCCTGGTCCGGGAGATGATGCGGGCGGCGCACGGAGCGGCGGGGGCGACGCCACACGACGCTGGCGGCGTGATGGGGGCGGACGAGGATGCAGGTGGCCGGGCAGCCGCCACGGTCGAACGGACCGACGGACGACAGGAGCGACGCATGGTGGAAGCGACAACAAAAGAATCGAAGCAGGTGATCCTGGTCGACGAGCTCATGAAAGTGATCCCACACCGGTATCCATTCCTGTTCGTGGACCGGATCCTCGAGGTCGAGGAAGGGAAGCGGATCGTGGGCATCAAGAACGTCACGATCAATGAGCCGTACTTCGAGGGTCATTTCCCCGGGCACCCGATCATGCCGGGCGTGTTGATCATCGAAGCGATGGCGCAGGTCGGCGGCGTCCTGCTCATGGGCGGCCTGACCGAGGCCGAGAACAAAGTCGTGTACTTCATGTCGCTCGACAATGTGAAGTTCCGCCGCCCGGTGCGGCCCGGTGACCAGATTCGGCTCGAACTCGAGATCGCGCAGATCCGGGGACGCGTGTGCAAGATGCGCGGTGTCGCCAAAGTCGACGGCGATGTCGTCGCCGAGGCGGACATGGCTGCGATGGTGCGCGACCGGTGACCGCTACCATGACCACGGTCGTCCACCCGACCGCGCTGATCAGCCCCGACGCGCAAGTCGGTGACGGCGTGCGGATCGGAGCCTACGCGATCGTCGGCGAGCAGTGCGTGATCGGCGACGGGTGCGTGCTGGCGCCACGCGCCACGCTCGAGCGCAACGTGACCCTGGGCCGGTCGGTGGCCGTCGGGATCGGATCGATCCTTGGCGGCGACCCCCAGGACCTCAAGTTCGACGGTGAAGAGACCGACGTCGAGATCGGCGAGGGAACCGTGATCCGCGAGTACGCAACCATCAATCGTGGGACGGCGCAGTCGCGGCGCACCACCGTCGGACGGCACTGCCTGATCATGTCGTACGTGCATCTCGCCCACGATTGCCACGTCGGTGACCACGTCATCATCGGCAACGGCTCCCAATTCGCCGGGCACGTCACGATCCAGGACCGTGCGACGATCTCCGGACTCGTGGCCGCCCATCAATTCACCCGGATCGGCCGCTACAGCTTCGTGGGCGGGCTGTCACGAGTCGCGCGCGACGTGCCGCCGTTCGTCCGCGCTGCGGGGAACCCGATCAAGCTCTACGGCCTCAACAGCGTCGGACTGCAGCGCAACGGCTTCCCCGCCGATACCGTGCGCGAGTTGAAGCGCGCATACCGGCTGCTCTTCCGGTCGGAGCTCAACGTGTCGCAGGCGCTCGAGACCGCGGGCGCGGAATCCGAGCCGATCGCCGAAGTGCAGGAGCTGATCGAGTTCGTGAAAGCGAGTCCGCGAGGCGTCAGCTTTTGAGCAGCAACGGGCGCGCCGTCCGCGCACCGCGTCTCGGTGTCATCGGCGCGGGCGCACTCGGCTACCACCACATTCGGCTGCTTCGCGACCTGGGCGGCATCCAGTTCGCCGGGTTCTACGAGGAGCGACCCGATCGCGCGGCCACAGTGGCCGCGGAGCTGTCGGTGCGCGCCTTCGCGTCGCTGGACGAGATCCTCGGCGCAACCGACGCGCTTACCATCGTGGTCCCCACGCCATCGCACTACGAAGTCGCGCGGGCCGCGCTCGAGCGCGGGCTGCACCTGCTGATCGAGAAGCCCCTTGCCGCGAGCGTCGACGAGGCGGATGCACTGCTCGCGCTGGCGGCGGCGCACGACGCCGTGCTGCAGACGGGGCATGTCGAGCGATTCAATCGCGCCGTTCGGGCCGCGCTCCCGCTCGTCCGCGGACCACGGTTCATCGAGAGCGACCGCCTCGCGCCATTCACGCCACGGGGAGCGGACGTCGCCGTCGTGCTGGACCTCATGATCCACGACATCGATCTTGTGCGCACCCTGATGCCCGACCGCGTCGCCGATGTCGCGGCCGTCGGCGTGCCGTTGCTCACCTCATCCGTCGACATCGCCAACGCGCGCCTCACGTTCGCGAGCGGAGCCGTCGCCAATATCACGGCGAGCCGGGTGTCCAAGGAGCGGCTGCGCAAGATCCGGATCTTCCAGCCCAGCGGGTATCTGTCGCTCGATCTGGCCGCGGGCACGGGCGAGTTCTACCGGTTGCGGCGCGAAGTCGATCTTGGTGCGCTCGCCCGCGAAGGGCGGCCCATCGAGATCGACGCCTTCGTCGAGCGGGTGCCGCTCGATGCACCGGAAGGGGAGCCGCTCAAGCTGGAGCTGGAGAGTTTCGTGGCGGCCGTTCGGGGCGAGCAGCCGGTGACCGTCACCGGCGAAGATGGCCGCGATGCGCTGGCCATCGCGCTCCGCATCGTCGGAGAGATCGAACGGCAGTTGCTGGTGGCCACCGCGTAGGCCATCACGGGCCGCAGCGCGCGGGCAGCCCGGCGTTCCCACCTCAACCGCCCAGTCCGGACTCGTGACCGAAGTCCTGTTGTCGGCCGGGGAAGCATCGGGCGATCTCCACGCCGCGGGGGTGGCCGCGGAGCTCCGCGTCTTGCGTCCCGGCCTGCACCTGGCAGGCATTGGGGGCTCGCGTATGCGGGCTGCGGGCGTCGAGCTGCTCGAGGACATCGAATCCTCGGCCGTCATGGGCTTCGTCGAAGTCGTGCGCCACATTCCGCGGCATTACGCGCTGTTCCGGCAGTTCCGCGAGCGCCTGCGGAGCGGATCGGTGGGATTGCTCATCTGCGTCGACTACCCGGGATTCAACATGAAGCTCGCCGCGGCGGCTCGTGCCGCCGGCGTGCCGGTGCTGTACTACATCACCCCTCAGGTGTGGGCGTGGGGCGCGAACCGGCTGAACGAGCTGGCGCGAACGATCACCAAGGCGGCGGTGATCCTGCCGTTCGAAGAACCGTTGCTGCTCGAACACCACATTGACGCGACATTCGTGGGGCATCCATTGCTCGATCGCGCGGTGGCGATGCCGGATCGCGAGACGGCACGGACCACGCTGAAGCTGCGGCCCGGGGACCCGGTGCTGGCGCTGTTTCCAGGGAGCCGGTCGCAGGAGATCGGGCGGCATCTCGACGCGTTCGTCGCGGCGGGGCGCGAGACTGCGCGCCGTGTGCCCGGGCTGCAGGTGATCGTGAGCGCGGCTCCCGGAATCAAGCTCGATCCGGCGCGATGTCCGTATCCGGTCGTGCCGTCGGCGTCGTTCGTGGTGCTGCGCGCAGCGGATGCGGCGCTGTGCAAGAGCGGGACGACCACACTCGAGGCCGCTGTTGCGGGATGTCCGCTGGCCGTCGCGTACCGTACCAGCCCGTGGACCTACGCGATCGCACGGCGGCTCGTCCGCATCCCGCGGATCGGACTCGTGAACGTCGTCGCGGGCCGGCAAGTCGCGCCGGAGTTCGTGCAGAACGCGCTGGTGCCCGGCGCCGTCGCCGATGCGTTGGTTCCGCTGCTCGATCACGGCAGTCCGGCGCGGGCCGCTGCGATCGAGGGGCTGGCCGCCGTCCGTGCGAAGCTGGGCACACCCGGCGCGACGCGGCGCGTCGCGGAAATGGCAATTCAGTTACTCGGCGGGCGTGGGGCGGCGGCGTGAACGAGGCGCCGCCGGATGATGGCGATGGCACGTCGCCGGGGATGGGGGAGGGCAGCAGTCCGGTCCCTCCGGCCGGGCGTCTCGACTGGCGATCGCGCGTCGCGGTCGCGACAGGTACGGCGGTCATCCGAGGCCTCGCGGCAACGTGGCGGTTCCGGCAACTCAATTACGAGCCGGTCGGCGCGTTTCGCGCGCAGCGGCGCGCCGCGATCTACGCGTTCTGGCACGCGCAGATGCTGCCCTTTCTGGCCCTGCATCGCAATGCGAACGCGGCGGTGCTGGTCAGCGTGCACCGCGATGGCGAGCGGATCACACATGCGGCGGCGCGATTCGGCTTTCGTGCGATCCGAGGTTCGACATCGCGCGGCGCCGCGGGCGCGCTCCGTGGGCTCGTGCGCGCATTGCAGGACGGACTGGAGGTCGTCGTCACGCCGGATGGGCCGCGCGGCCCCGCGGAGCAGTTTGCGGCGGGCACGCTGATCGCGGCGCAGCAGGCGGGTGTGCCGGTGGTCTTGATGGCTGCCGCGGCGCGCCGGGCGTGGCGGCTCGGGAGCTGGGACCGGTTCATGATCCCGAAGCCGTGGACCCGGATCAGCGTGGCCTATAGCGAACCGATGCTGGTGACCGGCTCGTCGCCGCGCGAGGCGGCCGCCGCCGCCGCCGATTTTCAGGCCCGGCTCATCGCGCTGAATCAGGTGGCCGCGACGGACGTGGCGCGTGGGTAGCCAATCGGCACCGTCCGCGCGGCGCGGCGCGATCGACCGGATCTGGTTCAGCCAGTCGCCCCGGGCCCGCGCCGTACGGGCGGTGCTCGCACCACTGTCTGCGGCCTATGGCGGGATCGCCGCGGTGCGGCGCGGCCTGTACGACCGCCGATTGCTCCCGACATTCGAGCCGGCGATCCCGGCGATCAGCGTCGGGAACCTCACGGTCGGCGGCACCGGGAAGACGCCGATCGCAGCATGGTTGGCGGCCACACTCGCGGACCGTGGCCAGCACCCCGGCCTCGTGCTTCGCGGATACGGCGACGGCGACGAGGCCGCGGTGCATCGCATTCTCAACCCGACGGTACCGATTACCACCGACTCTGACCGCGTCGCCGGCATCGCGGCGGCGGCCGTCGAGGGGTGTGACGTCGCGGTACTCGACGACGCATTTCAGCACCGGCGAGTCCGGCGGGCCATCGATCTCGTGCTGGTGAGCGCGGATTCGTGGCCGCCCTTCCGATGGCTGTTGCCGGCGGGACCATGGCGCGAGCCGCTTCACGCACTGCGCCGCGCATCGTTGGTCGTGATCACGCGCAAGACGGCGCCTGCGGCCACCGTCGAAGCCGTGCGGGCGGCCGTGTCCGCTGCGGCACCCGGCGCCGATTTCGCCGTCGCGTCTCTCGCGCCAGACGCGCTGCGCACCCTCGGCGGCGACGAGCGCCCGCTCACATCGCTCCGTGGATCGCACGTTCGCGCGGTCGCGGGGATCGGATGGCCGCCCGCGTTCTTCGAACAGTTGGCCGCGGCGGGGGCCGAGGTCGATGCCCTGCCGTTCCCCGATCATCACCGGTATTCGGTCGCGGATGTGGCCGGAATTCGCCGTTACGCGGTCCCCGGCGCGACGACCGTCTGCACACTGAAGGACGCCGTCAAGCTCGCGGCCCTGTGGCCTCGCGAAGCCGAGCCACTATGGTATGTTTCCCAGCGGGTCGAATTCGATTTCGGGGTCGAATCACTGCTTGCCGCCCTCGATGCGATACGCCGGATCCGGCCCGTGTCCAGCCGATCGTCCGCCTCCACCATCGACTCATAGCCGGCACGCCGCCTTGGCGTCGCAGCCGGCGCAGCCCCTGACCATGGCTACCGACCTCCGACTGCCAACGCACAAGATTGTCCACCCAGACAAAGACCGGTTTCTGAACGAGGAAAATCCGTTCGAAGCCATGATGTCGCGTTTCGACCGGGCGGCGGAGCTGCTCGACCTCGAGCCCGGGATCTACCAGGTCCTGCGCAATGCCGAGAAGCAACTCATCGTCTCGATTCCCGTCCAGCTCGACAATGGGAATGTCGAGGTCTACACCGGCTATCGCGTGCTGTACAACACCTCTCGCGGCCCCGCGAAAGGTGGCATCCGGTTCGACCTGCAGGTCACCCTCGAAGAAGTGAAGGCGCTGGCAGCCTGGATGACCTGGAAGTGCGCGGTCGTGAACATCCCGTTCGGGGGCTCGAAAGGCGGCGTCGTATGCGACCCGCTCAAGATGAGCGTTGGCGAGCTCGAACGGCTGACGCGGCGCTACACCGCCGGCATCATCTCGGTGCTGGGTCCCGACTCCGACGTCCCCGCGCCAGACGTCAACACGAACGAGCGCGTCATGGCGTGGGTCATGGACACCTACTCCATGCGCGTGGGCCACACCGTGACGGCCGTCGTGACCGGCAAGCCAGTCGAGATGGGCGGATCGCTCGGCCGCCGAGAGGCGACCGGCCGCGGGTGCATGCTCGTGACCAAGGAGGCGCTGGAGCACCTGGGCATGCCGGTGCGCGGGACGACCGTCTCGATCCAGGGATTCGGCAACGTCGGATCGGTCGCGGCCGAGATGCTGGAGCGCGAAGGATGCAAGATCACCGCGATCGGCGACCGGTCCGGATGCATCTACAATCCGGGCGGCATCGACGTCGTCGACGCCATCAAGTACGTCAGGAAGCACAAGACCCTCGAGGGTTACAACAACGGCGATCCGATCAGCGGCGACGAGCTGCTCACGCTGGACGTCGATGTACTCCTCCCCGCGGCGCTCGAGAACGTGATCACCAGCAAGAACGCGTCGAAGGTGCGGGCCAAGGTGATCGTCGAAGGCGCCAACGGGCCGACCACGGCCGGCGCGGACGCGATCCTCGATGAGAAGGGCATTTTCGTCGTCCCGGATATTCTCGCGAACGCGGGCGGCGTGACCGTCTCGTACTTCGAGTGGGTGCAGGACCGCGGCGGCTACTTCTGGTCCGAGGAAACGGTCAACGACCGGCTCCGTGACATAATGACACGCAGCTTCCGCGACGTCCTGAGCCTGTCGCGGCAGCACAAGGTGAACATGCGAACCGCGGCCTACATGCTGGCGATCAGCCGCGTCTCGACGGTGCACAAGCTGCGCGGCATTTACGCGTAGTCGCCCGCCCGTGCGCGGACGGCGCGGGCGGCGAGCGATGGCGTCAGATAATGCGTGGCGCGTGCGTCGGGCGAGGGTGGATGAGGCATGCCTGGGCCAGGCATGCGGCTGGTGATCGCGGCTGTGGGCCGGCCTCGCGATCCCGCCCTGGCGGCGGCCATCACGGCCTATCAGGAGCGCGCGTCACGCTACTGGCCGCTGGACGTGATCGAGGTCCGTGATGAGCCGGCGCGGGGTGCACGGCCCGCCGCGAGCCGCGATCGCGAAGGGGTCCGGCTGCTCGAGCGGCTCGCCGGCATGCGGTTCGTGGTGTGTGAGCGCGATGGACAACGCCGGACTTCGGAGGAGTTTGCCGGATGGCTTCAGGACATCCGGGAGAGCGGCCGGGATGTGGCATTCGTGATCGGCGGCGCGTTCGGCCTCGCGGAATCCGTGACGAGCGCGGCGTGGCGCCATATGTCGCTCGCACCATGGACGCTGCCACACGAGATCGCGCGTCTCGTGCTCGCCGAGCAACTCTATCGCGCCGGGACGATCGTGCGGGGAGAGCCGTACCACAAATGACATGTAGACGGTGAACGGGCGATGTCCGGCGGACGGATGGCAGCACTTGTGGAGCGGGGCGTGACCGCGCCCATCGTCGTGCGCACCCAACCGCTTGGCGGGGGCGCGCTCACCACGGCCGCGCTGGACGGCTCGGTCCCCAGTCACTGGTACGCACAACGGCCCGGCGATCCGCGCGCGTGGGCCGCCCGCATCGAAGAGGTCCGGCGCCAGGCGCCCGCGGATTGGCTCGGCGCGCTGTGGCCGGCGATCGCGGCGGACGGCCCGGCCGCAGAGCGGCTCCGGAACGCAGCGGCCCGCGGCGTCGTGGTGACGACCGGTCAGCAGCCCGGCCTGTTCGGCGGCCCGATGTACGCGTGGTCCAAAGCGATCGGCGTGCTGGCGCTGGCCGACGCGATCGAGAAAGCGACGGACATTCCGGTGGCGCCTCTGTTCTGGGCTGCGACCGATGACACGGATTTCGCCGAGGCGAGTACCACGTGGGTGGCCGCGCGCGGCGGCGCCGTGGCGTTGAGTGCGGTCCCCGCGGCGGAGCCGGGCACTGTGCTCGCCGGGGCGCGGCTTGGCGATCTGTCATCGGAATTCGAACGCCTCGCCGCCGCGGCGGGATCCGCGCCGTACACCGAAGCGCTGGATGCCGTTCGCGCGGCGTATGCGGTCCACGAGTCGCGGCGCTCGCCGGTTACTGCCGGCCACGCGTACGTGGCATTGTTGCGTCGGATTCTGGCGCCGCTGGGAGTGGCCGTGATCGACGCGTCGCACGCCGCCGTGCGGACGAGTGCGATGCCGGTGCTCGTGCGCGCGCTCGAACGCGCGGACGTCGTGGCCACGGCGTTGACGGAACGGAGCCGCGAGATCTCCGCGCACGGCTACACCCCGCAGGTGAGCGACGTCGCGGGACTGTCCCTCGTGTTCGAATGGTCGGGGCTCGGCGACCAGGCCCCGGACGGCACGGGTGGCGCCGCGTCCGATGGCGAGCCGCCGGCCGGCGCGCGCAAGACGCGGATCCCGCTCAAACGCGCGGCCGACGCGGCGACACGCGCGCCGGGGGCGACGCTGAGCGGCAACGTGCTGCTTCGGCCCGTCGTCGAGCGGAGCATCCTGCCGACCATCGCCTATCTGGGTGGTCCCGGCGAGATCGCCTACTTTGCCCAGACGAGCGCTGTTGCCGGCGCCCTCGGCCTACCCGCACCGCTGGCGGTGCCGCGCTGGTCATGCAGCCTGCTCGAGCCGGCGATCGCGGCGCTGATGGAGCGCCACGGCATCACCGAGCACGCACTGCGGGACGCACACGGCCCTGAGGGACGCCTCGCGCGCGCGGCGCTGCCCGCCGCGATCCGCGATGCGCTCGCCGCGCTTCGTGCGGCGGTGGACATCGGCATCGATGATGTGGCGGCCGCGGATCCGGCGGGTCTCGTGTCCGGCGCCGCGATCGAGGGCGCGCGCGTGCACCTCCGCCATCGGGTCGCCCACCTGGAGCGTCGCTATCTCGCTGCGGCGAAACACGCCGCGGCTGCGGTGATGACCGATGTCGCGACGGTGCGCGGGGCGCTGCGTCCGAACGGCATGCCCCAGGAACGCGTGCTGAACTTCATCCCGTTTCTGGCGCGGGGCGGACCGGCACTGGTCGAGTCCATGCGTGTCGAGGCGGCGCGCCACGCGATCGCGTTGGTGGGAGGCGGGTCATCGGCGATCCGATAGCACCCACCACGGGCGGCGCGGCAGCACCGGATGCTGCCCGCGACAACCGGGGCGGGGGAGGCCGCGCCGCGTCGCTCGTGGCCGCCGGCATCCTGCTCAGCCGCGTAGCGGGCTTGGTGCGCGAGCGCGTGCTGGCCCACTACTTCGGGAGCGCGGAAGCCGCCGACGCGGTGCGCGCCGCGTTCCGGATACCCAACCTGCTGCAGAATCTCTTCGGCGAAGGCGCGCTGTCGGCGTCCTTCATCCCCGTCTACGCGCGGCTGCTCGCGCGAGGTGACCGGGAGGAGGCGCGCCGTGTCGCGGGAGCCGTCGCGTCCCTGCTGGCGATGGGCGTGTCGGTGCTGGTGCTGGCCGGCGTGCTCGCGACCCCGCTGATCATCGATCTGATCGCGCCGGGATTCTCCGGAGACCGGCGCGCCCTCACCATCGTGCTCGTCCGGATTTTCTTCCCGGGCGCGGGCATGCTCGTGCTGTCGGCGTGGTGCCTCGGTGTGCTCAACAGCCATGGCCGGTTCCTGCTGTCGTATTCGGCGCCCGTCGCCTGGAACGCGGTGCTCATCGGGACCCTGATCGCGTTCGGCGGACACCAGAGCGTCGACCAGCTGGCCGTGACGTACGCATGGGGGTCGGTGGTGGCCAGCACCGTCATGTTTGCGGTGCAGCTTCCGGCGGTGCTCCGGCTCACGCATCGCGTGCCGCTCTCTCCGCGAACCGGATCTCCCGAGGTCCGCACCGTCGCGCGCAACTTCGGGCCGGTATTCGTGACACGGGGTGTGGTGCAACTCAGCGCCTACGTCGATCAGTTTCTCGCGAGTTGGTTGCCGGTTGGCTCGGTTGCGCTGCTCGGCTATGCGCAGAATCTCTCGCTGCTGCCTGTGAGCCTGTTCGGCATGGCCATCTCCGCTGCCGAGCTGCCCGCCATGTCGGGGATGATCGGGGAAGCGGACGACGCCGCGTCCACGCTGCGCGCGCGGCTCAACGATGGACTCCGGCGGATCGCTTTTTTCATCGTGCCGTCGGCCATGGCATTCCTCGCGCTGGGCAACGTGATTGCCGCGGCCATCTATCGCACGGGGCGGTTCACGGCAACCGATGCACTCTGGGTCTGGGCGATCCTCGCCGGGTCCGCGGTCGGCATGCTGGCCTCGACACTGGGCCGGTTGTACTCGTCGGCGTACTACGCTCTGCGAGACACGAGGACCCCGCTGCGGTTCGCGGTGCTGCGTGTCGCGCTCACCACCGGACTCGGCTATCTGAGCGCGCTGCCGCTCCCGCGCCTTCTCGGAGTCGATCCGCGCTGGGGGATGGCGGGGTTGACCGCATCAGCCGGTATGGCGGGGTGGGTGGAGTTCACGCTGCTTCGCCGGTCGCTCGCGGCCCGGGTCGGATCGACAGGCGTCCCGGCGCGGCTCGTAGCGTCACTCTGGGGCGCGGCGGTGGTCGCGGCCGCGGCCGCATACGGGGCTGAGCGTGTTCTGGCGATCGGCCACCCGATCCTGCGCGCGGCGCTCGTCTTGCCCCTCTACGGCCTCCTGTATCTCGCGCTGACCGCAGCCCTGAGAGTGCCGGAGCTCGGGGCGCTGGTGCAGGCGGTCCGGCGCTGGACCCGGCGCTGACCGCGGCCAGCCCCGCACGGACGCCGTTCGCGACCGGCGCCACCCCGCCCGGCGCGGTATAATTCTATATCATGCTTGCAGTTCCGGCCGCGGCGGCAGCCAAGATTCCCCACCTCCCGGAGTCCCCTGGCGTCTACCTGTGGAAGGACGCCGAGGGACGGGTGTTGTACGTCGGCAAGGCCAAGCGGCTGCGATCGCGGGTCCGCAGCTATTTCGCCGGCGACGGCCCCATTGGGGTGAAGACGGAGTTCATGCTCCGCCAGGTGGCCGACGTCGATACGATCGTGGTACCGACGGAGGCGCATGCTCTGATCCTCGAGGCCAATCTCATCAAGGAGTACCGTCCGCGGTTCAACATCGCGCTCCGCGACGACAAGTCGTACCCGTATATCAAAGTCACCACGCAGGAGCCATTTCCGCGGGTGTTCGTCACGCGGCGGCTCCAGAACGACGGCGCGCGGTATTTCGGTCCGTACACCGATGTGGGCGCGATGCGTCGTGCGCTCAATGTCGTGAAGCAGCTCTTCACCGTGCGCTCGTGCCGCTACGACATGCCGGCGGAGATGCCGGAGCGGCCGTGCCTCGACTATTACATCAAGCGGTGCAAGGCGCCGTGCATCCTCGCGCAGAGCCAGGCCGACTACGCCGCGATGATCGGCGAAGTGATCGAGATGCTCGAGGGCCGGACCGGCGACGTCACCGCGCAAGTGCGGGCTCGGATGGATGCGGCCGCGGAGCGGCTCGACTTCGAGCGGGCGGCGGAGCTGCGCGACGCACTGATCAAACTCGAGGAACTCGAGGAGCCGACGATCGTGCTGGAGGTGGAGGGCGGCGACCGCGACGTCGTCGGGTACGCGCGGGACGGCGACGACGCGTGCGTCGCGATCCTTCGTATCCGCGGCGGCAAGATGCTCGCGCGGGACCACCGCCTGCTCGAGAACGTCGCGGAGGAACCGGATGCCACCGTCCTCTCGGCCTGTCTGGCCCGGACGTATGTAGGAGCCGCCGAGCGAGCGGGCGAGTTGCTCGTCCCATTCGACTTCGAGGACCGGGAGGCGTTGCAGGAGTCGATCCCCGGGACGCGAGTGCTCGTACCATCGCGAGGACCGAAGCGCGACCTGATCGAACTCGCCCAGCAGAATGCCCGGCACCTGCTGGAAGAGTTTCGGCTGGCCGCGTCGGAGACCGACGAGCGGGCCGCCGATCCCGTGTATGAATTGCAGCGGGAACTGGGGCTGCAGCGTGTCCCGCGGGCGTTCGTGTGCTTCGACATCTCGCACGCCCAGGGCACCGACACCGTCGCCTCGGCGGTGTGGTTCGAGAACGGCCGCCCGAAGCGAGCCGAATACCGGAAGTTCAAGATCGCGACCGTGGAGGGCATCGACGATTTCGCGTCGATGGGCGAAGTCGTCACGCGCTTCTTCCGCCGCCGGGTCGACGAATCCAAGCCATTGCCGGATCTGGTCGTCGTCGATGGCGGCAAAGGGCAGCTCGGTGCGGCGCGTGATGCGCTCGAGGCACTGGGGTTGGCGACGGTGCCACTCATCAGCCTCGCGAAGCGGGACGAGGAGATCTTCGTCGTGGGCCGGCCGGACCCGGTGCGGCTCTCGCGCCGGTCGCCTGCACTCCGGCTGCTGCAACAGGCGCGCGACGAGGCCCACCGGTTCGCGGTGACTTTCCAGCGAAAGCGGAGGGCCGTGCGCACCGTGACGTCGGAGCTGCTCCGGATTCCCGGTATCGGGCCGATCAAGCGCCGCCAGTTGCTCGCGGCCTTCGGGAGCATCCAGGGCGTGCGAGACGCTTCACCGGAGCAGATCATCGCGCTCCCCGGATGGTCGCAGGCATCTGCCGAGCGCCTTCTGGCGGCACTGCAGGCCACTTCGCCCACGGCGGGATCATGACCATCGGCATCCTGGATCCGTTCAGCGGAATCGCGGGCGACATGACGCTCGGTGCGCTGATCGACTGTGGTCTCGACCCAGCGTGGCTCCACGCGTTGCCGGCCCGGTTGGGGCTCGACGGCGTCGCCGTCGAGATCCGCGATGTGATTCGCGGCGACCTGGCCTGCAAGAAAGTCGATTTCGAGATTCCGCCGCAGCCTCACGGACGGCACCTGAGCGAGATCCGCTCGATCGTCGCGCGCAGTGACGCACCGCCCGCGGTCCGCAACCGCGCTGATGCGGCATTCATGGCGATCGCGATGGTCGAGGGCGAGATGCACGGGGTACGGCCCGAGGCGGTCCATCTGCACGAGGTGGGCGCCGTCGATGCAATTCTCGACGTCGTGGGGTCGATCTGGGGCTTCGCGCTCCTTGGCGTGGACACGGTGTATTGCGGGCCGATCGCCCTCGGCGACGGGACCGTCGAATCGGCCCACGGGACGCTCCCGGTGCCCGCGCCGGCGACGCTCAAGCTCCTCGAAGGGCAGGTGGTGCAACCGGGCCCCGCTGGCTCGGGCGAGCTGGTGACGCCGACGGGCGCAGCGCTGGTCCGGGTGTTGTCGTCCGGGCCGCCGCCCTCCGGCTACATACTGCGGCGGAGCGGAATGGGTGCCGGTACGAAGTCGTTTCGCGGGCGCGCAAACGCCCTCCGTCTCATCATAGCGGACCCGGTCGGTCCCCATGCGGGCGCAGGTCCCGACGGCCCGGACACCCATGAGACCATCGTCTCGCTCGCGGCCGACATCGACGACATGCTCCCGGAGTACGTCGCCGCGGCCGCGGATGCCTTGCGGCACTCCGGGGCGCTGGACGTGGTGCTCCTCGCGACCACCATGAAGAAGGGGCGGCTCGGCACCCGGATCGAGGTATTGGCCCGGCCAGCCGATGCCGCGCGCCTCGAAGAGCTCCTGCTGGCCGCGACGACGACGATCGGCGTCCGGAGACAGTTTCTGGAGCGGCGGGTGCTTCCGAGGCGCCTTCGCTCGGTCGTGGTGCTCGGGCACCGCATCGCGGTAAAAGAGACCACGCTCCCAAATGGCGAGACACGTGCCAAACCCGAATTCGACGACGTTTTGCGGGCCGCTCAGGCGACAGGCCGATCGGCTGGCGATATATTTGCGCTCACGGCCGAGGCGGTTCAGGCGAGGCGCTTCGAGCCGGACGCGGTGCCGGCCGGGCGTAATACCCCTCCAGGCGGGGGGCAGGAACACGCGCGCCAAAGCCGGCCTGAAGGCCCCGACGTCCATTCGCACCACGATCACGACCACTTGCAGGACCACTCGCACGACCGCAATCAGGATCACGAGCACGACCCACGAACCGGCCACGATCACCAACACGATCGCCCACACGGCCACTCATGATCACCCGAACCCGTCAGGAGTCAGGCATGACCGCTTCCGGCTTATCCCGCTTCCGCATGGCCTTCATCGTGCTGTGCGCCAGCACGAGTGTGGTCGCCGCTCCGGTCGCCTCGGCACAGAAGAAAGGGGACAAGAACTCGGGTCCCGTGTGCGCGGTCGACAATGACAACGGCGCCGAGGCCCTGAGCGGACGACTGTTTCTTGCGCGGGCGACCGACCCGAAGACGTCAGTCGAGGACCGCAGCAAGACGTTGCGGCAGGCCGTCGGCACCCTGGGCGGCAACTACGATCGCAACAAGGACATTGGGCGCGACTACCTGCTCGGCGAGGCGCTCGTCCTGTTCGCGGCGGAGCCGGCGACACCCCTGGTTGGCCCGCGCAGCACCTACGGGTTCAAGGACAACCCCGCGGGCACGATCGACGTGCTGGCGACCGCGGACACCATTCTGACGCTCCTCGAAACGACGCATCCCGAGTGCGCATCACAGGCATCGGCGGTGCGGCAGCAGGCGTATGTCCCGCTGGTGAACGCCTCGATTGGCGCGCTGAACGCCGGTCTCATGGACTCGGCCAACGCGACCGCGCAGCGCGCGTTGTTGATCTACAAGAAGAGTCCCTACGTCTACAACGTGCTGGCGGGCGTGGCGGTCAAGAAGGCGGACTACGCAACCGCACAGCAGGACTATCGCCAGGTCATCGCGGTGGCTGGGAACGACACGCTGTACAAGAAGCTGAAAGTCGGCGCCATGTACAATCTCGCGGTGGTGACGACGTCGCTCGCCGACGCGGACACGGGTTCGAGCAAGAAGGCCAAGTCGGACAGTGCCGTGCAGTTGTGGAAGGACTATGTCGCGGCGAACCCCGGCGATCCGAACGGCCAGGCCGGACTGACCAATGCCCTGCAGTCGTCGGGTGATACGGCGGCAGCGGGCCAGTTGTACACTGACATGCTCGCGAACCCGCAGAAGTATACGGACATCCAGATGTTCCAGAGTGCGGTTGCGGCCGCGAGAGCCAATCGCCAGAGTGATGCGCTGAAGCTGTTCGAGGCGGGGCTGGTGAAGAACCCGTTCTACAACCAGGCCCTCGTGTACGTGAGCAACGAGTACTTCAACGCCGGCCAGCTCGACAAGCTGTTCCCGGCAGTCCGGCGCCTCGTGGATGTGGACCCTGCGGACAGCGACAACTACCGGCTGCTGGCGGGTGCCTATCAGATTCGCGCCAAGGCCGAGGCAGGTGCCGCGCAGAAGGCGGATCGTGATTCGCTCGTCGCGGCGCTCACCAAGTGGAAGCACCCGACATCGCAGGTCTCTGTCTCGCGCGTCCTGCACGACGGCGACAAGATGCAGATCTCGGGCAAGATCCAGAACCTGACGACGGCATCGAAGACCTACAACATCAAATTCCAGTTCCTCGACGTGACCGGCAAGGTGCTGGGGTCGCAGGATGTCCCGCCCCTGACCGTAGCCGGGGGCGCGTCGCAGCCGTTCGACGTTTCGGCGACGGTGCCGGGAGTGATTGCGTACAAGTACCTGCCGGTCGAGTAGGCCGGCGACGACGGGAGCCGGCGGTATGGTGGCCTCAGTCCGGGTTGCGCGAGTCGAGCGTGGCGGCATCGCCGCCGCGCTCGGCATGGAGCGTGGCACCGAGCTGTTGTCCATCAACGGCCGCCGGATCGCGGATTTTCTCGACTGGGAGTTCCTGAGCGCCGACGAGGATCTCGTCATCGAGGCGCGCCAGCCCGATGGCGAGCACGTCGTCTATGAAGTGGAGCGCGGGGAAGGCGACTCCATGGGCGTGGAGCTCGAACCGCCGACCGTCCGCCAATGCGCGAACCGCTGCGAGTTCTGCTTCATCGAGGGACTTCCGCCGGGTCTCCGCGCGCCGTTGTATCTGCGCGACGATGATTACCGGCTGTCGTTCGCGTACGGCAATTTCGCCACGCTTTCCAACGTGCGCGAACGGGACGTGCGCCGGATCCTGGAGTATCGTCTCTCGCCGCTTTACGTCTCGGTGCATGCGACACCGCACGATGTGCGGCGTGTGCTGCTCAACAATCCCAAGGTACCGGATGTGATCGGCCAACTGACGACGCTGGCCGCGGGTGGTATCCAGTTCCACTGCCAGATGGTGATCGTGCCGGGCATCAACGACGGCGTCGTTCTCGAGCAATCGTTGTCCGACTTGTGGGCGCTCGGCGACGCCGTTCTCACCGCGGCGATCGTTCCCGTGGGGCTCACGCAGTTCTCGCATCTCTACACGGGGCGGGCGATGGATCGGGAGGCGGCGCGCGGACTCTTGTCGGTCACGAGCCGTTGGGCCGCCCGTGCGCAGGCCGAGCGAAACCAGCCGTGGGTCTTCGGATCGGACGAGCTCTATCTGCTGGCCGATGTCCCGCTCCCCGATGCACCGTATTACGGCGAGTTTGCGCAGATCGAGAACGGCGTCGGGTCGGTGACGATGCTGCGGCAGCGAGTTGGCGAAGGCCTGCCGGCGCTGGCGCGCCACGACGGGCGGCGCATCGGCGTGGTGACGGGCACGGCGATGGCGCCGCTCATGCCGCCGTTGCTCGACGCACTGCGCGACGCCACCGGGGCGACGTTCGATCTGCTTCCCGTCGTCAATTCGCTGTTCGGCCCGACCACGACGACCGCGGGACTTCTCACGAGCGCCGACATCCGAAACGCGCTGGCCGGCCGCGTCGATCTCGACCTCGCGATGGTGCCGGCCGAGTGCATCAACGAGCGTGGACAGTTCCTCGATGACCGCCTCTTCGACGACGTGCGTGACGAGCTGCCGATGACGGTCCTGCCGTCCTATGACTTCATCGACGTCCTCCGGGAGCCGGTCCGGTGAAGATCCCCACCGTCGCGATCGTGGGCCGCCCGAATGTGGGGAAGTCCGCGCTCTTCAACCGGCTGATCGGTGGCCGCGGCCAGACTACGACGGCGATCGTGAGCGATGAGCCGGGCACCACGAGAGACCGGCATTTCACGCGCGCCGAATGGTCGGGTCACGCGTTTTGGCTGGTCGACACGGGCGGGCTCACGGAGGACTCGCAACTGCCGATGGACCGCGAGATCCGGCGCCAGGTGCTCGAGGCGATTGGCGAAGCCGACCTGTTGCTGTTCGTCGTGGATGCACAGACCGGCCTGCATCCGAGCGACGCCCGGATTCTGGAAATCCTGCGGGACTCCCGGAAGCCCTGGCTCCTGGTCGCGAACAAAGTCGATGATCCATCCTCGACGGATCACTTCGAGTTCTACGAGCTGGGGGCGGGCGACCCGTGGCCGGTGTCCGCGACCAACGGCAAGAGCTCCGGCGATCTCCTGGATGCGATCATCGCCCACCTGCCGCATGCACCGGCCGAAGAATCGCAAGCCCTCCGCGTCGCGGTCGTCGGCCGCCCCAACGTCGGCAAGTCGTCGTTCGTAAACCGTCTGCTGGGCGACGACCGGCTCGTGGTGTCCGATCTCGCCGGCACGACCCGTGACGCGATCGATACGCCGCTCACCTATCATGGCCGAGAGCTGATCTTCGTGGATACCGCTGGGCTCAGGCGCCAGTCGAAGATCAGCGATGGAATCGAGTTCTACGCCGCCCTGCGGTCCCGCCAGGCCATCGAACGCGCGGACGTCTGCATATTGGTCGTGGATGCCGTGACGGGTCTCGAGGGACAAGATCTCAAGATCGCGGCCCTGGCCTGGGAGTCCGGCCGGGGACTGATCGTGGCGGTGAACAAATGGGATCTCAAGGACAAGGACGACAAGACGGCGGCGAAGTTCGAGAAGGCGTGCGTGGAAAAGGCCCCGTTCCTCGCCTTCGTGCCCTTCGTGTTCACGTCGGCGCTCACCGGGCAGCGAGTGACGCGGGTTCTGGACATCATCACGGAAGTCGCCGCCGAGCGGCAGAAGCGGATTCCGACGTCGCAGGTGAACGCGACCCTGGAGGAATTGCTGGCCCGGCGCCAGCCGCCACAGGCGGCGGGACTCGATGTCCGCCTCAATTACGCCACGCAGGTCGAAGTCGCACCACCGACGATCGCCGTCTTCGGGAATCATCCCGATCTGGTGCAGGAACACTACGTTCGGTATCTGCATAACGGATTTCGCGCCGCGTGGGGATGGACCGGCAACCCCCTGCGAGTCGTCATGCGCCGTAAGAGCGGGAAGGCCGCAGCCTAAATGAATCCATACGTGGCGGTGCTGATCGCGTACCTCTCCGGGTCGCTCCCATTCGCGTATCTGGCGGGCCGCGCGTTCGGCGGAGTCGATCTCCGCCGACAGGGCTCCGGCAATCTCGGAGCGACCAACGTCTTCCGGGTGCTGGGCCTCCCGGCCGCGTTCGTGGTGTTTCTGCTCGACGCCGCAAAGGGTGCGCTGCCGGTGTTGCTGCTGCCCGCGCATGGTCCCAACAGCGAATGGTGGTCGATCGCGTACGGGGTCGCGGCGATCCTCGGTCATGTGCGTCCCGTGTTCTTCCTGTGGCGGCGGGGTGGAAAGGGTGTCGCGACCGCGGCTGGCGTGTTCTTCGCGCTGACGCTCCTGCCGACCGCGATCGCCACGCTCATTTGGGTCGGGGTGTTCGTCGCGACCCGGTACGTGTCCGTCGCGTCGCTCTCGGCAGCGACCGCGCTGCCCGTGACCGTGCTCATCTTCCGCGGCCCCCACGCCGTGTTCTGGATGTCGCTCGTGACGGCCGCCTTCGTCTGGTGGACGCATCGCGGCAACATCGAGCGGCTCCGGCACGGCGAGGAGCCCAAGACCTGGGGTAAGCCGGGCCGCGGGCGGGGAGCGCCCGACAGCATCCAGATCGCCGGAGCGCCAGGCGTTCGATGACCTCGGTCGCCGTCGTCGGGGCAGGAGCCTGGGGGACGGCGCTGGCGGATCTACTCGCCCGGAACGGGCACCCCGTGCGGCTGTGGGCGCGGGAGACGGACGTCGCCGAGTCGATCACGAGCCGCCACGAGAACAGGCGATTCCTGGCGGGAGTCGCGCTGTCGTCGGCGCTTGCGGCATCGACCGCGCTGGCCGACGTCGTGCGAGGCGCCGAGCTCGTGATGTTCGCGACGCCGTCCGAGCATCTGCGATCCGTGGCCACGCTCTCCCTGCCGGTCATCGGACCCGGGGCGACGCTGGCCGTCGCGACGAAGGGCATCGAGCCGGGCAGCCTGGAAGTGATGACCCAGGTCGTGCGCGGTGCGACGCGCGGCAGCTATCCTGTCGTGGCACTCTCGGGTCCGAGTTTCGCGTCGGAGGTGGCGGCGCGGCAGCCGACGGCCGTCGTGGCAGCGTCCACCGTGCCCAAAGCCGCGCAGCTCGTGCAGCGAGTGCTGGCATCGCACGAGTTTCGCGTGTACACGCACCCGGACGTGCTGGGAGTCGAGCTCGGAGGTGCGCTCAAGAACGTCATGGCCGTCGCCACCGGTGTCTCGGATGGCCTGGGACTCGGCGCCAACTCGCGGGCGGCGCTGGTCACGCGCGGTCTTGCGGAGATGACGCGGCTCGGGGTCGCGCTCGGGGCGCGTGCGTCCACCTTCGCTGGGCTCGCCGGGCTCGGTGATCTGGTGCTGACCTGTACCGGGGCGCTGAGCCGCAATCGCGCCGTGGGTGAAGCCATTGGCCGCGGCCAGACGCTGTCAGAGGTCCTCGCGGGGCGGGAGACAGTCGCCGAGGGCGTGGTGACGGCGCGAAGCGCGCTGGCGCTCGCGGGGCGGGCAGGCGTCGAGATGCCGATCGTGCGGGCCGTGAACCGGGTGCTGTTCGAGGGGCGCCCTGCACGAACGGCGATCGGCGACCTGATGGAGCGTGAGCTCCGTGCGGAGTCCGATTGAGCGGCGCCGGCCGCCGGGCCCGGCGTACGCGCGGCGGTCCGGCGGTGCCCGCGCGGGCGGGAGGTGCGATGCGTGGAGGCACGATGCGTGATGAACCGGTACGCCAGTTTTTCTCGATCGGCGACGTGTGTACGCTGACCGAACTCAAACCGCACGTCCTCCGCTATTGGGAGACCCAGTTCAAGTTCCTGAGCCCCGCCAAGAACCGGTCCGGCAACCGCGTGTACCAGCGGCGCGAAGTCGAGCTGATTCTGCTCGTGAAGCACCTGCTGTACACCGAGAAGTACACGATCGAAGGCGCGCGCCGGAAAGTCGACGAGCACCGCAAGGCCGGCGCCATCCGCGGCGTGTCGCGAGCCGCCCTGGATCACGAAACGCTCGAGTCGATGGAGCGTGAGCTGGCGACGCTCGTACACACGCTGGCCGGCCCCGGCGCCAAACCCGACCCCGGAGCCCGCTGACGTGCAACTGGTGGCGTGCGTGATCCCGGCCTACGACGCGGCACGCACGCTGGGCTCCGTGATTCGCGGCCTTCGTGCCGCCGTGCCGCACGTGCTGACTGTCGTCGTGAACGACGGATCGCGTGATGACACGGACGCGGCGGCCGATCGGTGGGCGGATTGTCCGGTGCATTTCTCGCGAAACCGGGGCAAGGGCGCGGCGCTGCGGGCCGGGTTCGCGGCTGCGCTGCGCGCCGGCGCCACGCAGATCCTCACCATCGACGCGGACGGCCAGCATGACCCGGCGTGCGCGCCACGCCTCCTCGCCGCCCTGGCTCGCGCGGACGTCGTCATCGGTGCGCGCGAGCGGCGCGGGTCGGCGATGCCGATTCACCGGCGCGTCAGCAATGCCGTATCGGCCGCGGCCGTCAGCGCATGTGCGGGGCTGCGGCTGGCGGACAGCCAGTCCGGCTATCGGGCCCTCCAGGCCGGCGTACTGGCGCGCGTAGCGCCCGCCGGCGACCGGTACGAATACGAGACGGACTTTCTGATTCAGGCCGCGCGCGAGGGCTTTCGGATCGCCTGCGTCCCCGTGCCGACCATCTACGGCGCGCCGAGTCATTTCCGGGAGCTGCGCGACGCCGCGCGCGTTGTCCGGACGATCTGCCGGCGGCTGCCGTTCGCCATGCTGGCGGCTGCGAGCGCGCCAGCCAAGTGAGCGTCCCTGGCACCGCCCGGCGGCTGCGATTCCTCTGCACCAACGACGATGGCGTGATGGCCCACGGCCTCGACTGCCTCGTGCGCGCCGCCGAGCCCCTGGGCGACGTGTGTGTCGTGGCGCCGGACCGGGAGCAGAGCGCGGCCAGCCACGCACTCACGATGCACCATCCGCTCCGGGCGAAGCGGCGTGCGGACGGGCGCACCCAGGTCGATGGCACGCCGACCGATTGCGTGATGCTGGCAGTGCAGGCGCTGATGCCGGAGCGCCCAGACTTCGTGTTCAGCGGCATCAATCACGGCCACAACATGGGCGAAGACGTCCTCTACTCGGGGACGGTTGCGGCGGCCATGGAGGGAATCGCCCTGGGCATTCCATCGATCGCGCTGTCGTTCGCGAGCCGCGAGCATGGGACCGACATGCATCTCGTGGACGAGCAAGTGAGCGCGATCACGGACCTGCTCAGACATTTCGTGTCACTGCGCGACGTCCCGGCCAACACCGTCTTCAACATCAATCTGCCGGCGGTCCCGGGTTCGGCGATCAGGGGTGTGCGGCTCACGCGTCTTGGCCGCCGGGTCTTTTCCGATTCGCTCAAGCGGATGCGCGATCCGTGGGACAAGGAGATCTACTGGATCGGCGGCGGCACGATCGCCTGGTCGGGCGGGCCGGATTGCGACTTCCGGGCGGTCGAGGAGGGCTACATCTCGGTGACCCCGCTGCATCTCGACCTGACGCACTTCGACATGCTGGCAACGGCGGGGAGTTGGTGGCGGAAAGCCTAGGCGGCGCCGGTCCGCCGGGCGGCGGGCCGGCGGAGCCCGAGCTGCGAGGGCCGCGGAGGCGGCTCCTCGACACGCTGCGCGAGCGGGGGATCACCGACCTCTCGGTGCTGCGAGCGGTCGATCTGACGCCGCGCCACCTGTTCGTGCCGCAGGCGATCCAGCACCGGGCCTACGAAGATGCCGCGCTGCCGATTGGCAGCGGCCAGACGATCTCGCAGCCGTCGGTCCATGCGCGCTATCTCGCCGAGCTGCGGCTGACGGGGCACGAGCGTGCGCTGGAGATCGGCACCGGATCCGGGTACCAGACCGTGCTGCTCTCGCATCTCGTCGAGCAGGTCTTTTCTATCGAGCGCGTGCGCGAGCTCCTCGACCGTGCGCGGGACGTGATCCGGCGCGTCGACGCCCGCAACATCTCGCTGCTCCTTGGCGACGGCACGTTTGGATGGCGGGAGTATGCACCGTACGACGCGATCCTGGTCAGCGCCGCGGCCCAGGACGTGCCGCGTCCACTCTTCGAGCAGCTCGCCGAAGGCGGCCGGATTCTCATTCCGCTGGGCGGGCGTGAGGACCAGATGCTCACCGTGGCCACCCGGCGCGGCGACACGCTGGTACGGCGTGACATCACCCCCGTACGGTTCGTCCCGCTGGTAGGCGCTTACGGCTGGTCCGAATAGCGGGACGGATTCGCGTCTCTCCCAGTACACCGCCGGCCCGCGCCATCGACTGGCGATTGCCTACCTACCGAACCGTCGCGGGCGCGGGAGACTGATGCCGGACACCAAGGACGAGGGCAGGGACGGGTACCCGCAGCATCCCGCTCCGGCAAAAACGCCTCCTTTCCGCGGGCCCGCACCACCGGCGCCGGCGCGTCCGCCGCTTCGCGCCTCTGGGCCGGTGAGTGGCCGCGTGACCATTCCCCCGTTCATGCCGCCAATCCAGCAGGGCGGGCCGCGCCCTGGAGCGTCCCTGCAGCCCGGACCTCTGGTGCGGCCGTATGTCGCGCCACCGGTATCGCCCCGGCGCACTGCGACCCCCGTCATGCAGGCCGCGATCGACGACGCCGCTCTGATGGCGTCGGTGACTGCCAAGCATACGACGCGCGCCATCCCGGACGAGGGAGAGCACTACTTCGCGCCGGTCAACTCGCCGCTGTCGTCGCCCGTCGGCCCCGAGGGCTTCAGCGACGATCCGGCCTCCATTACGGTCGAGCTGCGGAGAGCGCCGCGGGCGTACGCGGCACCTGTGCCACCGGGGCCTCAACCGGAGCTTGAACGTATCGCTGACCCCGCCGACGAGGCGATCCCGTCGATCGACGCGTACGTGATGCCCGCGGAGTCCGGCGCAGCGGACGAAACGCCGAACGCCGAATCCATCACGGAGAATGTGGTCGCCGCTGGCATGAACGAGAGCGATTTACCCCCGGCGCCCTACTTCTCGATCGATCCGCCGGCGTATCTCGCGGCGGCGATGCCGCCGATGCCACGCCAGGAGAACGCCGACGCACCCGAAGAGGACGCCACGCCGTCGCCGCAGGAGATCGAGCGCGAGCGGCAGGCGCTGGTGGACGTGATCGTCAGCGCCGTCGCGAACGCCGCCGAGGATGAAGACGCAGCGCGCGACCGGAAGATCGATCGCGAGGCCGTCCGCCTCTTTGCGGCCGACCCGCCCGCGGATGGCGAGGATCCGAGCACGCCCGCGCCGCCGTCACCGTTCGACGACGATCCGGACATCAGCCACAACATGATGTCAGGCCGTATAAATGATTTTGCCGATACACCTTACACGGCGCAACGCCCGACGCCGATAGAGCCGTGGTCACCGCCCGGATTCAGCCGGCCCTGGGGCGCTACGCCCGGCCCGATCCGGTCGGTGACGCCCCCACTTGGCGTCCCCGTCGCACCGCCGCCGGTGTCCGAGTACCCGCCGGTCCCGCCATTCGGCAATCCCGGCAATCCGCGGAGTCCGACGCCGACGCACTTCGCGGCGATCGTTCCGCCCCGCCCGATCACCCCGTTGGGGACCTCGCCGGTGCCGCCGCGAAACGTGAGCCGGCCGACGCCCGTGCGGTCTCCGACCCCCGTGTTCGTACCGATATCGACGCCACGATCAGTGCCCGCCGTGCCGGACCTGGCGGGAGCACGCGCAGTCGCAGGCGCGCTCGAGACCGTCGCGGCGAAGATCCGGGCGGGGCATCTCGTGGTGAGCGGCGAGATACCCGAGGGCCTCGATGAGGAAGCGGCGTACGCTGGCTATCTCGCCGCTGCGCTCGCAGCACTCCTGGGGGTACGGCACTAAGTTTGGCGGCGTGGCGCCCCTCCACTTGCGAGTCACCGGCCGAGTTCAGGGCGTAGGATTCCGCTGGTACATCCGGGCGGAGGCGGAGCGGCTCGGCCTTGCGGGCTGGGTCAGAAACCGGCCCGACGGGAGCGTTGAGGTGGCAGCCGACGGCCCGCAGGACGCTCGAGAGGCGCTCCTCGCGGCCGTGAGGCGCGGACCGCCGAGTGCCGTGGTGGCGGCCGTCGAGCCGCTTGGGACCGGCCCGGGCGATCCGCCGGCCACGACACCATTTCGTGTGCTACCCCGATCGTGAACCGCTTCGCCGGATCCATCGCACACATCCACTGGCCATGATGACGACCTCCATGCGTGAACCGTCCGGCGCGGGCGACAAGCCGGCTTCCACCTCGTCCGCTTCGCTGACCGCCGCGGTGCGGAGGGCGATCCGCGACGTGCCCGATTTTCCGACGCCCGGCATCGTATTCAAGGATGTGGCGCCGCTGTTGGCCGACGCGCGGCTGTTTGCGCAGTCCACCGACGCACTCGCCGCACCCTTCGCCGGTGAAGGCATCACGCACGTCGTCGCGGTCGAGGCGCGCGGATTCATCTTCGGCGCCCCCGTGGCGCAGCGACTGGGAGCGGGATTCGTCCCGGTGCGCAAAGCCGGCAAGCTGCCGTGGAGAACAGAGCGGATCGAGTACGCGCTGGAATACGCGAGCGGCGTCCTCGAGATTCACCGCGACGCCTGCGGGCCGGGCGCGCGCGTCCTGATAGTCGATGATGTCCTCGCGACCGGAGGGACCGCGGCCGCGACGGCGGCGCTGGCTGAGCGGCTTGGCGCTCGTGTGGCGGGCATCGCAGTGCTGATCGAACTGGCGTTTCTGCACGGCCGAGACGCGCTCGGCGGCCGCCGTGTGGAGGCACTCGTCGCGTATTGACCGCGCGTTGCGATGGTCCGGGCCTGTGCCGATGCCGATTTCCGATCTACACGGGGACGAGTTGGCCGGGCGACGACAGCCGCCCAGCCGCGTTCCTCTCAGACCTCACCGGCGGCATCGGCCAGGTCTAGGGCCCCGCTGATCGCAACAGCACTGTCGCGGTGACGGTGTCCCACGACATCGTGAGCGCGCTGCCGGGTGCGCGCGGCACCACGGCGATGGTGAATCGCTCGGCCGGCCGCGCCGACGACGAAGACGTCATCGGGACCCGCACCAGATCGGCCGACGGATCGTACTCGGTGCCCCATTCGCCGGTCTTGCGACTCACGATGAGCGTCCATCCGGTGGGCGCCGGGATCGTGAAGATCGTATATGACCCGGCGGGCACGACAGTGCCGGCGATCCTGAGATCCTTGCTGGTCACGAGCGACGTCGCCCAGTTGGCGCCGGTGCGCCACACGGTGTTCCAGGGCACGATGTTGCCGAAGATCTCGCGGCCGCGTTTCGAGGGCCGGCTGTAGTCGATGGTCAGGGTCGCGCCGCCCACGGTCGCGCGCACGGTGTCTCGGGTCGAGAGCATGCCGAGCGCCTTTCCATGGGCGTCGCGGTCCATGAAGTCATTGGCCCAGCGATCGAGATCGGGCCACGGAATACGGGTGACGGTTGCCTGCAGCGTGCCGCCGGGATCGGTCATGGCGAGCACGCGACCCTTGGCATCGACGGTCGCGCGAATCGTGTCCGTCGGCGTCGTGATCCTGACCGTATCGTCTCGTGGGCCAACCATGATCGACCCGGTGTCGACTTGATCGGGCACATACACCCAGGCGAACGGCATAGCGTGTCCGTGCGCTGCAAGCGCGCGCGTGACCAGGATCTGATGCAGGCCGAATCCCGGCTGGAGCAGCGGCACGGTGGTGCGCGGGGCCGCGTAGGACATCGCGTGCGAGCTGTCCTTGCGCTGGACGATCACGTGCGCGGAATCCGACGCAAAGTCCGCGGTCACCCGCACGTCGACCGGGCTGCTCGTGAGTCCCGTCCGGTAGTGCGCCACGGAGTACCCAGTGACGACACGATCGGGCGCCGGGGTCGTGCGGGCCGTGTAGATGAACCGCGACGTGTGCGGCGCGCGAGTGACGAAATCTCCCGTAATCGAATCGGCGTACGTCACGACGCGCTCGACCGCCAGAGTGTCGGCGCCGAGGCGGATGAGAAAACCGGAGCTGTCCAGGGGTGTCGCGGACTGGGCGCGGGCCGTCGCGGGAATGGCCGCGAGCGTGGCGGCAGCGATCGCAGCGACCAGCGCGATGCCGGGCCGTCGCAACGGCGCACGAAGGTGAAGCGGCTGGGTTTTGGCGGCAACAGCGCTCATGTGAACCGTGCGGCAGAAGGCGAGAGACGCGGCCGGCAGCCGGTAGTGCTCACGCTGGCCAGCAGCAAGAATATGGCACGTTCGGGCTAAACCGGCCGATTCGGCCGTGCAGGCCCGCGGTGCACCCTGATCCGATACTGCGTCCGCGCGGTGTCCGGCCGTCATTACGACCGGCTTCCGGCCGGTTCAGGACCCGCTGCGACTCGCCGGACGGACGGGCAGCGTCCCGACCGTTGTGTCCCACGTGAACGTCATGACCCCGGCCGCTGGTCCGGCCGGCGCAATACCGATCGTGAATTGCTCCACCGGGCGCGGCGCGCTCGACACCCGCATCGGGATGCGCGCGAAGTCCGCGGCCGAATCGTACTCGGTGCCCCATTCGCCGGTCCGCTTGCTCACGATGAGCTTCCACCCCGTGCGGCTGGGCAGGGAGAACAGCGTGTAGCTGCCGGCGGGTATCCGTGTGCCGCCGAGCACGATGTCCTTGTCCGTGACGAACCCCGTGGCCGCGTTCGCACCGGTGCGCCAGACGTGATCCCAGAGCACGACGCCGCCGAACACATCGCGGCCGCGCTTCATGGGCCGGCCATAGTCCACCGTCAGCGTGGCATCGCCGATAGTCGCGCGCGCCGTGCCGCGCGGAGAGAGGTTGCCGAGCGATGCGCCGTTGGCATCCCGGGCGACGAAGCCGGTGGTCCAGCGCGCCAGGTCCGGCCACGGGATGCGAGTGACAATCGCCTGCATCGTTCCGCCCACATCGGTGAGCGATTGGATGCGCCCGTATCCGTCGACCACTGCCCGGACCGGGTCGTCCTTGGTGTCGATCCGGACCGTATCATCGCGCGCATCCGCTTCGGCTGATCCCTTCATCAGGAGACCGGGGAGATAGACCGCGCTGTAGCCCACGCGATTCCCGCGGGCAGCCAGTGCCCGGTCGACGACGGATTGGAGGATGCCGTACGATGGCTCGTTCATTGGGACCGCGCTGGCCGGCACCGCGACGGTAGAGCTCTGCGATTTGTCGCCGCGATAGACGGTCATGTGCGCCGTGTCGTTCCTGAAGTCGACGTGCATGCTCGCGCTGACTGTTCCGTCCGCTGTCGGCGCACGGTAGAAGGCGATCGTATACCCCACGATCTCGTGGGCGGGCGTGAGACGCGCCGCATAGGTGAAGCGCTCGGTCTTGGGATACCGGTCGACGACCTCGCCGATGATCGAGTCGCGCGTCGCTATCACGCGCTCGATGGCGATGGTGTCCTGGCCCAGCCGTGTGACGTACGCTGCGCTGTCTCGTGGGCCGCGCTGCCCGTGCGCCGCCGCCGCGGCCACGAGCAGGAGCGCTGCCGCGAGAACGAGCGCGGCGGCGATCGGCGCGAGGGCGGGGACAGGTCTCCTGAGCGCATGGACCCGGGTCGCCGCGCGGCCGAGAGGGCGACGTCGCGATTGGTGTGAAGACAGTAGCATGGCCGGAGGGACAGAGAGCCGGAGGCGACGGGCGGGACCGGAATGAGATACCGTCCGTGAATGTGGCACGAATACTCGCGAGAGGGTTGCCGTGGCGTTGCGGGACGGATGAGGCGGACGACATTCCGGACGGCGGCCATCGCCAACTAGCTTTCGGGCGCCGGGGCAAGGGTCAGGCCCCGCGTGCGCGACCTTGGTGATTGCCTCCATCGGAGAGCCCCGTGACGCGTTTTCGCCCAGTCTATTGCGGGTTGTGGAGTGTCGTAGCGCTGGTGGTGGCGTTGGCGTGTGGTGCCCTGGAGGCCGTGTCCGCGCAGGACGCGCATTTCTTCTATCCGCCGCCAACGCCGGGCAACATGACGATCACCAAGGATATTGCGTTCGCGTCCGGCGATACCGGGAAGCTGCGAATGGACGTGTACCGGCCGGCCGGGGAGGCATTACCGGCTCTCATCTTCTTCAATGGGACGGGGCTGCCGCGCAGCGCAGAGGTGTATGCCGGGTGGGGGCGGATTGCGGCGTACAGGGGGTTGGTCGCGATCATCCCGGATTTGCGGCCGGACAGTGCGGTGCAGGACTTCCAGAAGCTGGTGGCGTATCTGACGGCGCACGCGGCCGACTACAAGATCGATCGGGCGGCAATGGCGCTCTATGCGGCGTCGGCGAACGTCTCGACGGCGTTTCCGATCGTCGAGGATCCGCATCAGACCGCGATCGCCGCCGCGGTGATGTACTACGGGACGGCGGCGATCACACAATTCCGCCGGGATCTCCCGATGTTATATGTGCGCGCGGGGCTGGATCGCCCATCGGTCAACGGAGCGGGTCCCGGGTCGATCGTGGCACTGGCGGCGCTGGCGGTGTCGCAGAACGCGCCTCTGACGTTGGTGAACGATGCGGGCGGCCATCATGCGTTCGAGGTCACGGACGATGATGGGGCGACGCGGCAGGTGATCGACGAGACGATCCAGTGGGTGAAGGGGGCGGTATCGCATCCGTATCTGGACGCGGTGCGTCATGGGGCGCCGGAGGCCGAGGTGGCGGCGCAGGTGGCGTCGGGTGATGCCAAGGCGGCGGTGCCCGGGTATGCGAAACTCGTCAACGATCATCCGGACGATGCGCGGCTGCGTCTCTCCTACGCGGAAGCATTGCTGGGCGACAAGCAGTACGAGGCAGCGTGCGCGCAGTTCGAGCGGTTGAAGGGGAAGGGGTTGGGTCCGCGCGACGTGGGGTTGCCGGCGGCGCGGGCGTGCATGCAGAACGGGGACGCGGAGCTGGCACTGGCGTGGTTGCGGACGATCCCGCGGCAATTCCTGCCGGCTGACCTGCAGCAGGACCCGATGTTCGAGAGCCTGAGGATGCGGGCCGAGTTCCGGGCGCTGTTCCAGCAGTAGGGGACGAGCGGCGAAACTCCGGACTGGGTGGCGTCGTAGGCCAGGAAAATCTAGATCGCGGCGAACGCAGCGTCGGCGAGAACGGCGATCGCGACCGCCGTCAGGACGCCCTCCAATTCCGATGTAGCGCCACGTGAGACGCGCTCGCCGTGCGTGCGGGCCGTAAGTCGTACCTCGCACGCCTCCTCGCCTAGCGGTGAGAGTGCGACCGACAGTTCGCGCGTGCCCGATCCGGATCCAAGGTACGTCCAGAACGAACCCGGGCCGGTGAGACCCGTGCTGGCTGGGAGCGCGAGGCGAAGTATCCCGCCCGCCAGTGGATGTCCCCCGACCGTGTCGATGAACTCGACCGCATACGGCCGCTTTCGGAGCAGACGTCCGAGCACGGCTAGTGTGCGCTCCGCGGATGCGGGGAATCGCCGCGTGGCGGTGGCGATCATCGCACACCCGCCAGCGCGCCCGCGCCGCTCAATTCCGCCAACTCGGACACGAGGCCAAGCCCCTCGGCTACGCGCCGCCCGTAGTCCGCATCGGCCTGCACGAAGTGACCGAGTTGCCGACGCTGTACCTCGTGCCGGGCCTGACCGAGTGATATGGCGATGCGCTTCGTGAGGCGGGCGCGTTCTCCTTCATCGAGGAGCCGATACAGATCGCCCGCTTGCGTAAAGTCGTCATAGCCCACGGTCGAGTCGTATCGGTCGGCGATGGCGGCGCCCAATTGCCACGCTGGATCGGCGAACGCCGGGTCGGGCGCCGGCGTGCCGGCGACGCTGTTCGGCCAGTAGTTGGGTCGTGCGCCATAGTGGCCGTTCGTTAGCGCGCCATCGCGGATGAAGTTCGCGGCCGGGGACACCGGTGCGTTGACCGGCACCTGGTGGTGGTTGACGCCGAGCCGGTGCAGGTGCGCGTCCGCGTAGCTCACGAGGCGCGCCTGGAGCATCCGGTCGGGGCTCGGCCCGATGCCGGGCACGAACGCGCTCGGCTTGAACGCGGCCTGCTCGACTTCCGCGAAGTAGTTCTCCGGATTCCGATCGAGCTTGAGCACGCCGATGTCGATCAGCGGGAAGTCCCGGTGCGGCCAGACTTTGGTCAGGTCGAACGGATTCCAGCGGAAGCTCTCGGCCGCCTCTTCGGTCATGACCTGAATGCAGACGCGCCAGCGCGGAAACTCCCCGCGCGCGATGGCATCGAACAGGTCGCGCTGGTGACTTTCGCGATCCTGGCCGATGAGATCCGCGGCGACCTCGTCGCGCAAGTTCGCGATGCCTTGGAGCGACCGGAAGTGGAACTTGCACCACACGCGTTTGCCCTGGCCGTCCACGAGCGAGTACGTGTGGCTGCCAAACCCGTGCATGTGCCGGTAGGTCGCGGGAATGCCGCGATCCGAGAAGAGGATGGTGACCTGATGCAGCGATTCGGGACAGAGCGACCAGAAGTCCCACTGCATGTCCATGTCCCGCATGTTCGTCTGCGGGTGGCGCTTCTGCGTGTGGATGAACATCTGGAACTTGTACGGATCGCGGACGAAGAAGACCGGCGTGTTGTTGCCCACCAGGTCCCAGTTGCCTTGCTCCGTGTAGAACTTGAGCGCGAACCCACGCACGTCGCGCTCCGCGTCGGCCGCGCCCCGCTCGCCAGCGACCGTCGAGAAGCGGAGAAAGACGCCGGTGGTCTTGCCGACGCGCTCGAAGAGCTTGGCGTGGGTGTATCGCGTGACGTCGTGCGTAACGGTAAACGTGCCGTACGCGCCCGACCCCTTGGCGTGCACGGGCCGTTCGGGGATCCGCTCGCGATTGAAGTGCTGCATCTGCTCGATGAGCTGGACGTCCTGCAGCAGGGCCGGCCCGCGGGGGCCCGCGGTCAGTGCCTGCAGCACGCCGATCGGAGCGCCGTTAGCAGTCGTCAGAACAGGTGGTTTCTTCATGTGGCAGAGAATAGGGAGGTGTCGTATAGTTAGCCAAGATGGATTACCTCCACGTCACATAGACGTATCCTATGGAACTGCATCAGCTCCGATACTTTGTAGCCACGGCCGAGTGCGGCAATGTGAGCCGCGCGGCCGAGCGGTGTTTCATCGCGCAGCCGTCGTTGAGCCAGCAGCTCAAGAAGCTCGAGCAGCATCTGGGTACGATGCTTTTCGACCGGCTTGGCCGCGGTGTGGCGCTCACCGACGCCGGCCGGGCGCTCCTCCCCCGGGCGCGACGGATCCTGGCGGAGGTTCGGGAGACCGAAGCCAATCTGCGGCGTGAGGCGGAGGACGGCCCTGGCACGCTCGTCGTCGGCGCGATCCCCACGATCGCGCCCTACGTGCTTCCGCCCGCGCTGCGTGCCCTTCGGCGTGCGTATCCCGACTGTCCTGTGTCGGTCCGCGAGGATCTGAGCGAGGCGTTGGTCGAGGCCCTGGAGAACAACGAAATCGACTGCGCCCTGCTCAGCACGCCGTTGGACGATGACTTGCTGGATGTCGAGGTGATCGGCGAGGAGGAGTTGCTCGTCGCGCTGCCAACCGGGCACCCGGCGGCCGGCCGGCCGGAAATGCGTGTATCAGAGCTGCGCGGCGAACCGACGGTCGCACTCGAGGACATGCATTGCCTGGCCCGTCAGGTCCAGCATTTCTGCTCGACTCGGCACATCGCAAGCCGAGTCGTTTGTCGCACGACACAATTATCGACCATCACCGAGCTCGTGGCGCTCGGCCTGGGGCTCTCCCTCGTTCCGGAGATGGCGGCCGCCACGGACCGATCCGGGCGGTGCCGGTATCTCCGGCTTCGGCCCGGCAAACCGGTCCGCCAGATCGCTGTCGCGTGGCGGGCCGGCCGGAGCCGTCCCGTCGCGGCCACTCGGTTCATCGAAGCGGTCGCCACGAGGTTTCGGTCGGGTGGTCACTCATTCGTGCGACCGCACTAGCCGTCGCGGCCAGACGCCCCCCCGCTAGGAACGGGGCTTCGCCGTCGGCGGGAGCAAGTTGTTCAGCCGGAGATAGATCGCAAACTGGCTGTAGTGGTCGGACCAGTCATCGACCCGTTCCATCATCATGCCGGCCCGCGTCCACTGCTGCCCAAAGGCCGAGACCGGGCCGGCGAGATTGGAATCATCGAGATGGGCGACCGATTGCTCGCAGAACGCGAAGCTCTCGCGCAGCCGCGCGACGAGCTTGGTCTTGTCGTCCGTCGGTGTGAGCTTAGCCCGGTCCGGGGCTTTCGCGCCCCCGATCGGAGGACACGCCTCGTCGTTGTCCTGCGCGACGTGCAGCACGATCTCCCCAAAGGTCATCTGCGCAGGAGTGGGCTTATAGCCGTACTTGTCCGCCGGCATTTCTTCGGCCGCCGCCACCAGGTTCTTCTCCATGCGCGTCGCGTTATGACGGAAGGCGTCGGCGGCCGGCGCCGAAGACTGGGCGGTACCGAGGGCTGGTAGAGCTGTCAGGGCAAGGAGAACGACGCTGCTGGCGATGCGCATGGGAGTGCTCGCGTTGTTAGGAGGGTGGCGCGTTCTAAGGCGCGTGGGGCACCATCTGGACCGGTCCGCGAATAATCTAGCCGATAACTGAAAAGCCACCACGACCCCGCTCGCTGACTCGTCGTCGCTCAGTATCCCAGCGTCACGCGCACGAGGAAGTACCGCGGCTGGGGCGTGATCCCGAAAGTACTCACGGGATCGCCGGCCGCGGTGTTGATCTCGGGGTCGACCCCGGTGTACCGGGTCCAGAGCCAGAGATTACGCGCCAGCAGCGAGAATGTCGCTGTCCCCGTGTGGAGCGCATGCGCGAGCGCCGGGGTCGCGACATACGATAGCGATAGCTCGCGCAGGCGGATGAACGAGGCATCCTGTGCGGGCCCGAAGTACGTGGGGCCGTCGGCCGACGTCGCACTCAGACCGACCGCCACTGCCTGCGCCTGTTGCGCGAGCGGCGCACGAGCATCGTTCGCGCCCCGCGTGCTGCCCACGAGTAGTTGCATCGCGAGATCGTCGTCGATCAGCCGATTGCCGCCTGAGTAGCCGACGAGCGCACCGACTCGCAGACGATCCCCGAAAAAGCCGAGCGTTGAGTGCAGGGCGACCGTCCGGGTGGGTATCGAGGTACCCTGATCGGACAGCGGTCCGAGGGTCATCTCACTCGGCTCAATGATGCCGTCACCGTTGGCATCGCGGTAGCCGATCGATGGCTCCCAGATGTCGTACAGCGAATGCCCGGCCGCGTCGTAGTAGGGACCCACACCGGTGGTACTCAGCGCCAAGATCGAGACCGGAAGGTCGGCCGCGACCAAGCGGTTCTGATTCGTCCAGGCGTTGACATCAAGATTCCAGGTGAGTGCGGCGGTGTGAACGATGGCGAAGCCCACCGCTGCCTCGATGCCGCGATTCTGGATGACGCCCGAGTTCGCCTCACCTCCGTCAGGGCTCGGCAGAATGGCGCCGGTCGTTGTCTTGTCGTAAACAGTCAAACTGAGCGTAATACGAGTGTGATCCGATGATGCATCCAGCCCCGCCTCGTACTCACGGACGCGCTCTGGATGCAGCAGAGGAGGCTCGCTCACAGCAAGAGAGCAGCCGCTGGTCCCGCACAGGGTGCGGAAGAAAACCTGCCGCGGCGAAATGGGAAGATCACCTGCCTCGCCAAGCGCAGCACGAAGCCGGAGGTCGTCTTCGCCACGACGGAACGCGGACCAGGACACGGCCACACGCGGATACGCGGCAGTGATGGGCGGTGCGCCTAGCCACTTGGTCCCATCGAGTCGGAGCGCGCCTGTCACGAACAGGCGGTCCCGGAGACTCAGCGATTCCTCGAGAAAAGCCCCATGCTGCTGTATATCGAGGGCGCCTACCGACGGCGATTCTACGATGCCGGTGTTCGTGCCGTCCGTGAGCCCTTGCTCCTCGACCGATGAGTTCACATAAGCTGCTTCACGGTACTGGAGTCCGAGCGCCGTGACGGCCGACACCCCACGCCAGGGGTCAGCGGTCGCCGAGATCACCGCATCGGCCGAGTAGTTGTGGGTGGAGTAATGATCGGTGCCCAGGTAACCGGGGAGCTGCGTATCGGGGTCGTCGATGGCGTAGATGTGTCCGTCGCTCACTGTGTTGCTGTGGTCGACACCGCCACTCAGCCGCCCGTCGAGCCACCGCAGCGGGTGCCACATCCAGTTCGCCCCGGTGATGTAGCGCTCGATATGATCGGTCGATTCCAGCCCGAAGAGGTACCGTGGGCGCGCGAAAACGTCATTCCAGCCGGCCGCGGGCGATTGGGTCGAGGAGCCGAGCGCCAGGCTGAGTGCCATCGCGGACTCGCTTGCCGCGCTGTGATCGCCATTGATCGCGTTCGCGAAGAGCGAGACGGTCCCGAACCGGCTGAGATCGATCGACGCCGTCGCGCGGAGATTCGTGCGATCAAGCCGGTTGGGCCGGAGTTCTCCATTGAGCGGCGGAAAACCATCCTGCGCCGAGTAGAGCTGTGCGTCGGCGGGCGGCATCTCCAGTATGCCTGTCTCGCTCTGGCGCTGTCCGGAAACGAAGTAGCGCAACGGGCCGATGCCTCCGTGCACCTGGAGCCCAAAACGATCGCGCCCACCACCGGCGAACGGCGTCGTCATCGCGGTGGACAGCGGAGAGAAGTGCGTGATGCTGTCAACGACGCACGACCCGGAGACTTGATCGAGTGGCGTGCAATGGACAATCGATGGCGTGGCGCCCGTCGTGTGGCCCCAGGCAAAGTAGCTATTGGGCTCTCCGCCATGCGTGACTGCCAACTGGCCCGCCTCGGCGTCTGTTGACCATTCGGGTTGCGTGCCGACCGGCGGCTTGGTCGTCACGAGGATCACGCCATTCACGGCGTCGATCCCGTACTCCGTTGTCGCCGCCGGTCCCCTCAGAACATCGACGCGCTCGATCTCATCCGGATCGAGGTCTTCGAGGCGGCCCTGGCGCGGGGCGGCAAACGCAAGCGGACTGTCGGTGGCAGTCTCGGCCCGATTCAAACCGCCAGGATCAGCATCGACGCGAACGCCGTCGAGATAGACCACCGGATCGCTACCGTTCGCGCTTGCGACGCCGCGGATGACGATCCGCGCACCGCTCCCACTCTGGCCGCCGACGCTCTGGACATCAACACCCGGCACTCGATCGGCCAACACGTCGGTGAACTGGAGGATCGGCGCGGTCGGCACGATCGTGTCGGCCCGCACGGTCCCGATGGTTGCTCCTTGCTCCATCCGGGGACGCGGGCCGGCCGTGGCAGGCACTGAGTCTCGGCTGGCGACGCCGCCCGGGGCGACAGATGTCGTTTGCCCGCGGGCCGTCGTCACGCTGAGCCCAAACGCCGCCAACACGATGGCAACGCCAATCGGTGATTTCGACGCTGCCACCGGCACCTCGCTGCGAGACTCCGACCGCCCGTTGCAGCCTCATCCGGCGGCCCTCAGAGGTAGCGACGGGAATCGCTGCGGTCAAACGTGTGAAGATCGGCCCGACCGTCGCATCGCCGGTGATGTTACGTGGCGTATGGCGGGGTTACATCTCGAGCCTGGACATTACTCAGGAATCATCCCGATTGTTCGTAGCCACAGCTCGACCAACCGAGTCCCTGTGGGTGGGCCCGACTTCCGCGGATTCTCACGCCCCGAGGAGGATGACCACAGTGACGCCGGCTCCGCTCCGCGCTTGCATCCTGTTCGCGTTGCTCTTGCGGAGCGTCGGGGCGACGCGCGGACTCGCGGCTCAGCAGCCCACGCCGAAGCCCGATATCGCGTACGTCGAGATCGCGGGCACTCCGCTCGGCGGATCGAGCGGAGACGGCGGCTTGTCAGCTGGTAGTATAGTGGGGTATACTTCACGCCATGTCTCATATCGTCCAGAACAAGACCAAGCTCGCCCAACGCGTGGGCCGGATCCGGGGCCAGGTGGACGCCGTCGCGCGCGCCTTGGAAGACGGGGCCGAGTGCGGAGAGGTGCTGCGTCTCATCGCCAGCGCGCGCGGGGCGATGAACGGCCTCATGGCCGAGGTGCTGGAGGACCACATCCGCCACCACGCGTTCCGCGGCGCCCGTTCGGGTTCGGTCGACGCCCAGGCGGCGAACGAAGTCATTGACGTTATTCGCTCCTACCTGAAATAGGCCGGCCCCCGTCCCGCGCCGCCACTTCTGCCGTCGACCGATGCCTGCGAGGCTGCCATGACGCCGAAGCCCGAAACGCTCGAGGAGGCCGCCGGCGAGCGCCTCACGCCACCCGCCCGCGCCGCCAGCACTCCCGGCTACGCTCAGCACGGCCGCGATCTGCGCGACCGCGATCTGCACGACACCGAGCATGGGGCCGAGCAGCACGAGCACGGAGAGTCCATTGAGGGGCGGGAGATCGCCCGCGTCGTGTTCGTGGCGATCACCGCCGCGGCAGTCTGGTTTCACATCTGGGAGCCGTTCGCGAGGGTGAGCGTCATCGGACTGCTCGGCATCGCGGTGGGAGGCTATCCGATCTTCAAGGAAGCGTGGGAGAACATCCGCGAGCGCCGGATGACGATGGAGCTGTCGATGACGATCGCGCTCGTCGCGGCTCTGCTGATCGGGCAATTCTTCACGGCGCTGGTCATCATCGCGTTCGTGCTCGTCGCCGAGATTCTGGAGGGATTGACTGTCGGCCGCGGGCGGAAAGCGATCCGTAATCTCCTGGACTACCTGCCTCAGACTGCGGTCGTGCGCCGCACCGGCGGCGCGAGCGAGATCGAGGCGAGCGAGCTCACGGTGGGCGATATCGTGCTCGTTGCACCCGGGGCCCGGATCGCGGTCGACGGGCGGGTGCTCGCCGGGCACTCGTACGTCGATCAATCCACGATCACAGGTGAGTCCGTGCCGGTAGAGAAGACGATTGGCGCGCCGGTGTTCGCCGGGACGATGAACCAGACCGGGGCTCTCGATGTCGCTGCCGAACGGCTCGGACGCGACACGAGCTTCGGCAAGATCGTCGAGGTCGTCGAGCGAGCCGAACGCTCGCGCGCACCGGTGCAGAAGACGGCCGATCGCTATGCGGGCTACCTGGTATACTTTGCGCTGGGCTGTGCCGCTTTGACGTTCGCCATCACCCGCAACGCGACGTCGACGATCTCGGTGATCATCGTGGCCGGTGCGTGCGGCATCGCCGCCGGTACTCCCCTCGCAGTGCTTGGAGCCATCGGCCGGTCGGCGCGTGCCGGGGCGATCATCAAGGGCGGCCGCTATCTGGAAGCGCTGTGGGCGATCGACACCGTCGCTTTCGACAAGACCGGCACCGTGACGATGGGTGTGCCGGAGGTCCGCGCCATTCGCCCAGTCGCCGGCACGGAGCGCGAGTTGCTCGAGGCGGCCGCTGTGGCCGGACGCCGGTCGGAGCACCCGCTGGGGCGCGCCATCGTTGCCCGCGCGAACGCCGCGGGCGTCGCCGCCGCAGAGCCGGCAACGTTCGACTATACGCCCGGTCGCGGCGTCTTGGCGACGACGGGTCGCGGGGAGCGAATCCTCGCCGGCACCCCGACGTATCTCGCCGAGCGCGGCGTCATCGGGACACCCACTGTCGGCGCCAACGGCACAGGGGAGGGTGGTCCCCTCTCATCCGTGCTCGTCGCGCGGGATGGGCGATTCCTCGGCACGATCGACGTCGCGGACGCCGTGCGACCCGAGGCCGCCGCCGCGGTGCGTGCGTTGCGCAACATGGGGCTCCGGACCGTACTCCTCACGGGCGACGCTCGCCCGGTCGCTGACGCAGTGGCTCGGGAGTTGAGAGTCGATGACGTGGGCGCCGAACTGCTGCCTGCCGAGAAAGCGGCAAGGGTTCGCGCCCTCGCGGAGAGCGGACGGAGGATCGCGATGGTCGGCGATGGCGTCAACGATGCGCCGGCACTGGTCGAGGCCAGCGTCGGGGTGGCGATGGGGTCGGGGACCGATGTGGCGCAGGAAAGCGCCGACATCGTTCTGCTGGGCAGCGACCTCCGGGCGTTCGCCGAGACCGTTCGGATTGCGCGGCGGTGCCGTGCCATCATTCGCTTCAATTTCATCGGTACGCTGTCCGTCGACGCGCTCGGCGTCGGACTCGCGGCATTCGGCTATCTGAACCCGCTCATGGCGGCGTTCATCCACGTCGCCTCGGAGCTCACCTTCATCCTGAACTCGGCGCGGCTACTGCCCGCGGTGTCGCGGGCGCCGTCGGCTCCGTCGCGCCCGGTCGCGGCTGCCACCGCTGCGGTGTGATGCTGTGCCGGCATACGCACCGCGCGCGGACTCTTGCCCGTCCAAACCATTCGGTGAGTTGCGGCCCCGCAGCCGCCGTGGACCCCCGCAGGTCGCTAGTGTCCCGGAGCCTCGGTCGTCGCGACCGCCGTCGGCCACCCGCCACCGAGCGATTGATAGAGGTCCACGACGCCGGCCAGTGCCTGGAACTCGACGGCCACCAGCGTTTGCTCCGCAGCGAACAAGCTCCGTTGGGCGGTCAATACGTCCAAGTACGGAGCGTAGCCGGCCTCGTACTTGTCCCGCGACAGCCGATAGGCGATACGGAGCGCTTGCACCTCCGCCTGCAACGCGACGGTTTGCTGACGATCGTTGCGCACTTCCGAGAGATAGTTATTGACATCGTGAAAGGCGGCGAGCACAGCCTGCTCATAGGTGTTCCGCGCCTCGACCGCACGCGCCTCTGCGGCGTGCTGCGCGTCCGCGAGCGCGCCAAAATCGAAGACCGGAATCGACACGCCTGCGTAGACCTGGTAAATCTGGTTGCCTGGTGCGGTGAATGGACCCGGCGGGATGTAGCGGCTGGTTGAGAAGTTGTCGTAGCCCCAGTACCCGTTGATCGTAAACGTGGGTAACCGTGCGTCGATCGCCGCCCCGACGCCGGCCGTCGCTGCTCGGAGCTGCGCCTCGGCCTGTCGGACATCGGGCCGGCGTTCGAGCAGCTGCGACGGAATACCGACGGGCACATCGACGGCGTTTAAGACGTCGTTGAGTGAGCGCCCGCGCGGAATCGACGCCGGGGAGCGGCCCAGGAGCACGCTGAGCTCGTTCTCTGTCTGTTCCACCTGCTTCTCGTATGATGCGACCGACGAAGCGGCGTCGCCGACGTCACCTTCGAATTGCCGCAGGTCGAGCTCCGCGATCGTGCCGCGATTGAATTTCTTTTGCGACAGTGTGTAGGTCTCCTGTCGTGACGCGAGGGTGCGTTTCGCGATATCCAGGTCGAGGTCCAGCTCTCGGAGCTGGAGATAGGCGGTGGCGACGGACCCGACGAGCGAGAGCAGCACGGATCGGCGGCTTTCCTCTTCCGCCAGGAGATTGCCGCGGGCCTCGGCTCGCACGTTCCGCAAGCGACCCCAAAAGTCGAGCTCCCACGATACGTTGCCCAGGCCCTCGAGATAGTTCTGCGGAGGAATCGAGATGCTGCCCAACGCCTCCTTTTCTCGCCCCGACTGGCCGGTGATCGTGAAAGCAGGGAACAGTCCAGCGGTCGCCCGACGCAGATCGGCCTGGTATTCCTGGACCGTCGCGGCCGCGACCCGTACGTCGCGGTTCCCGTTGATCGCGGTGACAACGAGCTGCTTGAGGACCGTGTCTTGGAACAGGTCGAACCAGGACGCCGCGGCGGTCGCGTCCGATTGCAAGAAGGTCGGCCGCGACAGCGCGCGCGTCTCGGCGTCTGACGTTGCCTCGGACGTGTCCGGCCGGCGACGGGCCATGGAGTCCCGGCTGGCGGCGAGCGCGTCATACGTTGACCTGAGCGAGTCCGCGCCAAGCGGAACCGGCCGATATTGCGGCGGCGGCTGCGTATCGGGTCGGTGGTACCCGGGCCCGACCGCACACCCCGCTGCCAGCCACATCGCAAGCGATACAAGAGAGAGGCGTGCCACCTCAGTCGTCTCTTGCTGGCAATGGCGACTGACCCCCGGCTGGGACCAGCGCGTGCGCAGCACAGGGACCCACCAGTCGCTCGCTCGGCCCACGGGGTCCGTCAGTCATCGCCAGGCGCGGGACTCAGCAGCGCGCCGGCTTGCTGCCGCTCCTTGCCGACCCCCGACCATCTCTCGACCACGTAGAAGAGCACCGGAATGAAAAACACTCCGATGAAGGTGCCGGCCAGCATGCCTCCGATCACGGTAGTGCCCATGATCTGACGCGCCACCGATCCCGCGCCGGTCGCCGCCCAGAGCGGGACGGTACCAAGCATGAAGGCGAACGATGTCATCAGGATCGGCCGAAGCCGTATCCGGGCGCCCTCCAGGGTGGCGTCGATGAGCGACTTGCCGAGTGCGAGCTGGTCCTTGGCAAACTCGACAATCAGAATCGCGTTCTTGGCGGTCAATCCGATCAACATGACCAGGCCGATCTGCGAATAGACGTCGCCTTCGATTTGCACCATGTAGCTCGGCAGGAATGCCGAGAGCAGGGTCCGACGCAGCCAAAGCATGGCGAAGGCCCCGAACACCGCGATCGGCGTGCTGAGGAGAACGCCGAACGGCAGCGTCCAGCTCTCGTAAAGCGCCGCCAAGATCAGGAAGACGAAGGTCAGGGAAAAACCAAAGATGGCCGCCGGCGAAACGCCTTGCTGTGCCAGCTTCTCCTGGAAGGACATTCCCATGTAGTCGTAGCCCATCTCGCGCGGCATGGTCTGCGCGAAGACCTCTTCCAGAGCCGCCGTGGCTTGTCCGGCGCTGTACCCGGGAGCCGCGGCGCCGTTGATTTGCGCGGCGCGATACTCGTTAAAGCGCATGGTGAACTCCGGGCCCGGACGCGCTTCAAATCGCGTCAGCGCCGCCAGCGGCACCATTTGGTTGTTGCTGTTTCGGACGAAGAACTGGCCGACATTCTCAGCCCTCGTCCGGTATTCGCCTTCGGCCTCGATATAGACCTGCCACTCTCGGCCGAAGCGGTTGAAATAGTTAATGAACAGGCCGCCCATGAACGCCTGGACGGTCCGGTAGACATCACTGATGGGCACGCCTTGCTTGATGACTTTATCGCGGTCGACGTCGATGAACTCCTGGGGCACACTGGGAAGAAAAGTGGTGCTCAAGCCGGCAATCTCCGGTCGCTTGCTCGCCGCCGTCATGAACGTCTTCAGATTGGAGGCGAGAAATTGCAGGTCCTGGCCGGACCTGTCCTCGAGCGCAAACGTAAATCCCCCGGCGGTGCCGACGCCCGGAATGGCCGGCGGCGAAAACGCGAAGGCGATGCCTCCCGGCACTTGGGACAGTCGCTGGTTGATGCGCTGCTTGATCGCCTGAAGCTGTTCGGCGCGAGAGCGGCGAGCGTCCCAGGGAGTCAAGGTGACGAAGAAGAATGCGTTGTAGCTCGTCTGGATAGAACTGAGCAAGCTGAAGCCGACAACGCTGGTGGTGTATTGGACGCCGGGCGTCTTGGCTAACGCCGCCTCGATTTGCCGGGCGACCTCCTCGGTGCGTTGCAGCGAGGCGGCATTGGGCAATTGCAGATTGATGTAGAGATACCCCTGGTCCTCATCGGGCAGAAAGCTCGATGGCACTCTCCCGGCAAAGAACGCGCCTGCTGCGCCAAACGCCACCAGCAGCACGAGCGCGATCGCGCTCTTCCGAATCAGGGCACCGCACCCTCGCACGTAGGTGTTGGTGACCTCCGCAAAGGCTCGGTTGAACCAGCCAAACAACCGGTTGAGCAGGCCTCGGCTCGTCGTTCTCGGCCGAAGCAGGAGCGCCGAGAGGGCCGGGCTCAGGGTCAGCGCGTTGAACGCCGATAGGATCACGGCAATCGCGATGGTCACGGCGAATTGCTGGTATAGACGGCCGGTGATGCCGGGAATGAACCCCGTCGGAATGAAGACGGCCGACAGCACCAATGCGATGCCCACGACAGGGGCGGAGATCTCCTCCATGGCCTTGAGCGCCGCGGCCTTCGGTGCGAGGCCATCCTCGATGTGGCGTTCGACCGCCTCGACTACGACGATCGCGTCGTCCACCACCAGACCGATGGCCAGCACCAACCCGAACAGCGAGAGTGTGTTGACCGAGAAGCCGAACAACGGGAAAAAGACGAAGGTCCCAACCAGCGACACGGGCACGGCCAAGAGCGGGATCAGCGTGGCGCGCCAGCCTTGCAGGAAGATGTACACGACGATCGTCACCAGACCGATGGCGATGACCAGCGTGCGGAGGATCTCCTGAATGCCTTGGGTGACGGCCAGGGTGGTATCCAGCGACACGATGTAATCCACGTCGTGCGGGAATCGCCCCTTGGCCTCGGCCATGAATCTCCTGACGCCGGCCGCGGCCTGCACCGCGTTCGAGCCGGGCAACTGGTACACCGCGATGATGGCGCCGGGCTTTCCATTCAAGCGACCGAGCGTGGTGTAGCTCTGCGCGCCGAGCTCGATGCGCGCGACATCTTTGAGGCGCACCACGCCTCCCGCCGGAGACTCGCGAACCACGATGGCTCCGAACTCTTCGGGAGACGTGAGCCGGCCCTGGGCTCTGACAGCGTAGGTGTATTGCTGTCCTTTGGGCACGGGTTCGCTGCCGACCTGCCCAGCAGGATTTACCGTGTTCTGCGCTTGAATGGCCGAGGTGATGTCTGGAACGGTGATCGCCAACTTGGCCAGCTGGTCTGGCTTGACCCACAACCGCATCGCGTACTGGCCGGCGCCAAAAATCTGCACGTTGCCAATGCCATAGAGTCGCGTGAGCTGATCCGCGAGATTGATATAGGCATAGTTGGACAAGAACTCCGCGTCATTTGTGCCGTTCGGCGAGTACACGCTCAGGAGCATCAGGGGCGCGGTGACCGTCTTCTGCACCGTGACGCCAAAATTGGTGACGTCCGCCGGCAGCTGCGACGCGGCTTGCGTCTCGCGCATCTGCGCGAGGATGAGGTCCGTGTTCGGTTGCGTTGCCACGTCGAAGTCGACCGTGAGTCGCATCACCCCATTGGCGGTCGCGTTCAACGAATACATGTAATTCATGTTGTCCACGCCGCTCATCCGCTGCTCGATCGGCGTGGCGACAGCCTGCTCGATTGTCTGCGCATCGGCGCCCACGTAGGTGGCCTGCACCTGGACCTCGGGCGGCACGATGTTCGGGAATTGGGCCACCGGCAGCGCCGTGATGCTGACCGCGCCGACAATCACCGTGAGAATGGCAATGACGATGGCGACGATAGGGCGGTTGATGAAAAACTTGGACACGGCTCAATTGCCCGGCGTCACGGGAGTGCTCGGCTTGATCGTGACGGGGGAGCCGTCACGGACCTTCTGCACGCCTTCCACGACTACGCGCTCTCCCGCGCGGACGCCGCTGTCGACGATCCACATCGTGTCCACCCGCTCGCCGACCGTGATCGGCCTGAGGGCCACCTTGTCGTCACCTCCCACCACGGCCACCGAATAGGTTCCCTGGAGTTCGATCACCGCCTTCTGGGGTACGAGCATCGCACCTTTTCTCGTGTCGGGGGCGGCGCGCACCCGTCCGAACTGACCCGGGCGCAGAATGTGGTCGGGATTGGGAAATGCGCACACCACTTCGATGGTGCCCGTCGTGACGTCCACCTGCCGATTCGTCTCCAGCAGTGTGCCCTGGCGCGGATAGACCGTGCCGTCCGCCAGCACGAGCTCAAACGGCGGTGCATCCGGATGCACATCCTGTTGCGTGTGCGAGTTGATGCGTGCCGCAAAGTGCAGGTACTCCTGCTCGCTGATCGGAACGTACGCCTTGATCGGATTGACCTGCGAGACCGAGGTCAAAGTGGTGCTCGGGGTGACCAGGTTGCCGATTTGCACCTGCGCGATTCCGGCGATGCCGTCGATCCGGGACGTGACGTGCGTGAAGTCCAGGTTCAATTGCGCCTGTTCGACTTGCGCCTCGGCCGCTTTGACCTCCGCTTCGGCCGCGAGGTACGCCTGAGTGTCATCGTCCAATTGCTGCTGCGGAATAGCGTTCTCCGCCGCCAACGGCGTCTCACGCTCGACGTCGTGCTGGATTTTGCCGGCCTGCGCCTGGCCTTGCGCGAGTTGTGCCCTCGCTTGGTCGAGTACGGCCTGAAACGGACGCATGTCGATCTGGAAGAGCAGCTGACCCTTCCGGACGAACGACCCTTCCTTATAGTTCTGGCTGACGACGTATCCTGTGACTTGTGGCTGAATCTGCGCGTTGACGTAGCCATCCAGCGTCGCGACCCATTCCCCGTACAGCGGGACATCCCGTTGTATCACGCGGGTCACTTCGACCTCGACAGGCGGGGGTGCTGGCGCCTTCTTACTCTGGCAGCCGGCCAAGAGCACAAAGATGGGCCAAGCCATCTCGGATCCTGTGCGTGGTCTCCAGCCTGTGAGACCGGGTACGCTGAACATGATCTGACGCCCTTGGTTCGTTTTACACTCGGAATTCCAACACCCCGACCAGCGCATGCGGTGCGATCGCCGCGACAAGCGTTGCGGCCAATACAGAGGGAAGCGCGTAACGCCTTCTACCTCGGCCAGTCCTCCAGTCGTCCAAGCGAAATCGAGCGCGGCGCGCAGTGGCCCGATTGGGCGTCTATCACCTCCGGCCTCGCCAACACTAGGCGGCAGTGCCGCGTGTTGCAATCAGCCACAAGGGATACGAGAGCCATCGGCTGTTAGCCTTACAGCGTCATGTTACTTCTTGCGTAGGACAACCCGGGACGCACGAGCGGCCTCGGCCCCTCGAACGGGACGCTCGTTCGCAAAACCGCTTCTCGAGCGGTGATCTCGCCACCATCGGAGAGGCCTTGTCGTCGGCGTTCACCTACATGACCGCACAATTCACCGGCGTCGTCGCGCGCGGTATCAAGGCGGTGCCGTGGGATCATTGGCTTCGACTTCATCGGCACCCTGTCCGTCGACGCGCTCGGCGTCGGACTCGCTGCATTCGCCACCTCGAGCGCCTCCGTGCGCGGGAGCGACGGGCGGTCTTGGATCTCGCGAGGTTCTATCGGTGCTCGGAAGGATGACCGACATTGGCTGAACCGCCCCCGCCTCTGAAATCCCGCGCGATCCGACGATTGATCCTGCTCTCCGCGATCGTCGCGGCCGGCACGGGCATCGCCGTGGCGACCCACCCGGCGCAGGTGCGGGCAGCGCTTTCGCAGCTGATGCGCCTCCCCATGCCTGCCCTCGCGGAAGCCTTCGTGATGGTCCTTGGCCAGCTCGCGCTCCAGAGTCTACGGCAGTGGGCCGTCGTTCCCCGGGACCTGGCGCTGAGACCCGTCCGAGTGGCGCATGCCTTCCTCTGGGGCCAGTGGCTGAACATCGTTGCGCCCGCTCGCACCGGCGATGCGCTCAGAGTCGTGCTGATCCGGCGCGAGTCCGGCAAGGGCCTCGGGGGCGTCCCATCCGCCATTGGTGCCGTATTGGCCGACAAGGTGGTGGATCTCGCGTCCCTCGTATTGCTCTGCGCCGCGGCCGGGTCGATCGGTCTCCTTTGGACGCGGGCATACGCACGCCTGTTCGAAGCCGCAGTGGCCGCCGCTGCCGTGGTTGCCGTGGTTGCAGCCATGCGACTGCGCAGCGGTTCCCAGGAAAAACACTGGACCTGGATGCGGGATCTCCGGGACGGGTTATCGGCGCTGCGGGATGGCCCACGGGTGATGGCCAGCTTGGTGTTTGCCTTGGCGTCGTGGGTGGCCGAAGGTGGGGCACTCTGGTTGCTGTGCGCGGGGTTGGGTGTCATGCCGACCCCGTCAGAGATTCTTCTCGCCCTAGCCGTGCTGAACGTCGGCATCAGCGTGCCGATTTCGTTTGCGAATCTGGGCGTGTACGAGGCGGCGCTGGCGTCCGGTCTCGGTTACGCGGGTGTGCCGCTGCCAACTGCTCTCGCGGTCGCCGCTTCTCACCATGCCGTGGAATTGCTGGCGCAAAACGTCGCCGTCGCGGGGCTCTCGCTCTCGACCCGTGCTCCCAGCAGGATCAACCGCTAAGGAGATCGTCACGCAGGCGAGACACCCCCTCAGCGCGCTCGTGAACCTCATCGACAGAAATGCGCCGGTCGAAGCGCAGCTCATCGTGGCCCGCCGGTGCAATCTGAGTCGTGGCGCGTTTTCGGCTGACGGGTTCCGCTCCTTTCAATTTCGCTCGGCCACGCGGACGAGCAGCCAGATGGCACTGGCCAGGAGAACCGGCGCCGAATACGTGCCGGGCATGAGGCGGCGATAGCGAACGGAGGCGCCGAGGTGTAGCAACCCATTGCCAACCATGATCGCGCCGTAGGCAGTGGCAATGGGAACAATCCACGGCGCTCCCCGGAAGGCGAAACCAGACAGGGCGAACAGGATGCCACAGGCGAGTACGAGGCCCGTGAGCCAGAGGCGAAAGCTGAAGGTCGGAAAACTGAGAAACCGGTACCGCTGGCGCAGGGCGCGCACGGTCGCGTTGTACACAGGGAGGAAGCCGGTCAACGCCTCGTCCGCGATGTGCAGCGCAAACGCACAACAGAGCCCAACCCAGGCGGAGCCCATGTGCCCTCCCTCGGTTCAATCGTTTCGGCCGCGGAATAATGATGCTTCGGTAACCCGCGGCACTCGAGAGATTCCACGCTTGCGCGTGGAACATCGGCGCGCATCATATCGAGATGACGTTTTGCGATGACCGATGAATCGTGATGTGGCGGCCGGGCATGGCGGACCGTCTCATCGCCATGCAGCTCGGCCATAAGGACACGACGCTGATCGCGACGCGGTACGGTAGATTGACACTGGACGGTTCCGTTGCGCGGGGCAGGCGCAAAGAGCCAGGTAATTCCGCCGGCACGACAGACGGCAGGGCACAAGGGCATCGAAATCGCTGGAAGTAACGGCATGGAAGTAACGCAACATCAACCACTTGCCCCCGTAGCTCAGGTGGATAGAGCAGCGGTTTCCTAAACCGTTGGCCGGGTGTTCGAGTCACCCCGGGGGCACTGCGGAGCGTAAAGACTCAGGCCGTCAGGCGCGGTGAGCGCCGCGCGAATTACGTGCGAATACGTGCGAACTAATTGGAGCCTGTATCGTATCTATGACCTCTGAAAAAAGCACGAGCCATTGGGCAGGCCAATACCAGATGAGTCGACGGCCACATCCGATTCGGGAGTCCTTGCAATGACCACCCACCGCCGATTGTCCGCAGAACACCAGCAGACACTATTCAAGATCTTTCAGCACAAGCCGACGACGATCGAGTGGGCGGACCTCGTGCACCTGGTCGAAGAGGTCGGTGAGATCGCGCCCAAGGGCGACGGCACGTACCGCCTCGTCGTGAATGGCGAGGGGCACGTCCTCAAGCGGCCGCACCATGACCGGATCGCAGACCCTGATGATCTGGCGGCGATCAAGACGCTCTTCGAGCGCGGTCGTGTGATGCCGTGACCGATGCCGTCGGCACGGCAGCGGTGGTCACACCTAAGCTCACCCCTCGCGGGTGGTAACGGCGGAGGCTCGGACCATGATACGTCTTGGTGACCACGTAGTTGTGCGGGGCGAGGATGAAGAAGCGATCGTGACGGCCGTGCATCCCAACTCGCAAATCGAGATCGAGTACCTGCACGCGTCCGCAGCCGGCCGGCGCCGGAAGCGGTACGCCGCGGAAGCGCTGGATCCAGTGAAGGCTGAGGGCGATCGCCGGCCGGAATAACGGGCCGAAATGACGGGACGGGCCGCGCGCATTGCCTGCCCGGAGCGTTGGCGACGGTCCTGCAACCTTATTCGGGTCCGGCTTCTCCAATACCAGGACCTCGGGCGAGACCAGACGTGCGGATGGAACGCCCGCCTTTCCCGTTCATATCGCGCTCAACCCGCATCGCCGCCGGGACGTGCCATGCCTCATCGGAACGAACACATCGCGCGCCATCGGATCACGCACGGCGTTATGGGCGCTCTGCTGGTACTCGCCTGCCGTCCCACTGGGCCCGCTGACCACTACGGGTTCATCACGCGCCTCGGCAACGACACCGTCGCCGTCGAGAACGTGACGCGCCAAGGCAACACGGAAACAACCGATGAGGTCGACCGGTTCCCGCTCGTTCGCGTACGGCACACCGAGATCCAGCTCGGTCCTGACGGCAGCATCCGGCATCTCGTCATGCAGATCTACACGCCGAGCGAGCCACCGGCTCAACGCCATCGTCAAGTCGTCGCCGACGTGACGAGGGATTCCGTGTTCCTCTCGAAGACGGATAGCACGGGCACGGTCCGGCGCGCGTTCGCCACCAATGGCGGCGTTATCGAGGCCCATCTTCCGCAGATGTACAGCCTCTATGAGCTCTACTTCGACGCGGCACTGAACCGCGCTGAGCTGGCCAAGCGACCGCCAGGCGACACGGAGCAGATGCGGCAGTTCTACATCGATCGCGAGTTCGACCAGTTCCCGCTGGGCCATGGCGTGGTGCGGCCGCTACCGGGTGGTACGGCGGAGATCTCACACGACTGGCTGGCTGGGGTCGGAACCGCAGCCTTTGATTCGGCCGGCCACATGCTGTCGTACTCCGGCGCCAGGACGACGTACAAGGTGGACGTCAGCCGCCTCGCGACCCCTCCCGACATTCAGGCGGCGGCTGGGCGATTTGAGGCCGCCGAGGCGAAGAGCGGCGTGACAGAGCTGAGCGTGCGGGACACCGTCCGCGCGAGCATTGGCAAGGCGAGCTTCACTATCGACTACGGCCGGCCGCTCGTACGCGGGCGCGTGCTGGTCGGCAACATTCTTCCGTACGACCATGTGTGGCGGACCGGCGCCAACGCGGCGACGCAGTTCACGACGTCGGCGCCCGTGACCGTCGCGGGCATTCGGGTACCGGCAGGGACGTACACGTTGTGGACTGTTCCACGCACACACGGCGCCGATTTGATTGTCAACCGGGAGAGCGGCCAGTGGGGCACCGATTACGACGGCTCGCGGGACCTCGGCATGGCGCATATGACGACAGACACGCTTGGAACGCCGGCTGAGAAGTTCACCATTTCCATCGACCCGAGCAGCAAGACGCGTGGTGCGCTCACGATGGAATGGGGGCCGTTTCGGTGGATGGCGCCTATCGAGGTACGGTGAGGCGCGGCGACTAGACCCGCCAGGAATACGGCGACGCCGCCAGGGCCAGTCCGATCGAAGTATGGATCGACAAGACGGAGCGACGCACGTGGTTCCGTTCGAAACGACTCGCCGCGCTGATTCAGGCGGGCGGTAGGTCTGGGCGGTTGCAAGCGACTTGCCTTAGCAACCGAAGCACGGTCAATTAATGGACCGCCCGCTCTTCCGCACCATCCAGGAGGCCGGTCATGGCACCCGTGTCCTTCACGCTCAACGGCAAGCCCGCGACCGTCGACGTCGCACCCGATACGCCGTTACTCTGGGTCCTTCGCGATACCCTATCTCTGACTGGCACGAAGTTCGGCTGCGGAATCGCCCAGTGCGGCGCGTGCACGGTTCATCTGGACGGCGTCGCGACTCGCACCTGCGTCCTGCCAATAAGCGCTGTGGCCGGCAAGACGGTAACCACCATCGAGGGGCTGTCCTCGCATCGCGACCACCCCGTACAGCGCGCGTGGATCGAGGGCGACGTCCCGCAGTGCGGGTACTGCCAGTCGGGCCAGATCATGGCGGCCGCGGCGCTCCTCGCCAAGACGCCTCATCCGACCGACGCCGACATTGACGCCGCCATGACGAACATCTGTCGCTGCGGGACCTATCAGCGGATCCGCGCCGCAATCCACCGCGCTGCTCAGGGGAGCGTAACATGAATCCCCGTCAACCGGTCACCCGCCGTGAGTTCCTCGGCACCGCGAGCGCCCTTGGAGCTGGCCTCGTCATCAGCGTCTACCTTCCAGGCTGCGGCCGGCCGCGGGAAACCGCGTCGACGGAACCGTTCGCGCCAAATGCCTGGCTCCGGATCACTCCCGATGATCGCGTGCTCGTGATCGTCGATCGCTCGGAGATGGGCCAGGGCGTCGCGACCGCGCTCCCCATGCTCATCGCCGAAGAGCTCGAAGCGGATTGGTCCAAAGTTCAAATCGAGTTCGCGCCGGCGAACAAGGCCTACATCAACCCGCTATTCGGCATGCAGGGGACCGGCGGGAGCACGAGCGTCCGGGCCGCCTGGGAGCCCCTTCGAAAGGCTGGCGCCACGGCTCGCGACATGTTGGTCTCCGCGGCAGCGCAGACCTGGGGCGTCGACAAGTCCTCTTGCCGAGCCGAACGGGGGGCCGTGGTCCACGGATCGGACCGCCTGACGTACGGCCGGCTAGCCGCGAAGGCGGCGACGCTCCCCGTTCCGCAAGATGTCCCGCTCAAGGCGGCGAAGGATTGGACGATCATCGGCACCCCGCAGAAGCGGCTCGACACACCGGCCAAGGTCGACGGGAGTGCACAGTTCGGGATCGACACTAAGGTGCCAGGGATGGTGGTCGCCGTCGTCGCACGGTGTCCTGTGTTTGGCGGCAAGATGAAGACGTTCGACGCGACCAAGGCCAAGACGATCGCCGGCGTCCGGCAGGTGGTGGCCATCTCGTCAGGTGTGGCCGTGGTGGCCGATGGCTACTGGCCGGCGAAGCAAGGCCGCGCCGCGCTGGCGATCACGTGGGACGAAGGGCCGGCGGCGCACGCATCTGACGCCTCCATCCACCGGCAATTTGCCGGGCTCGCTGGCGAGCCGGGTGCCCAGACACGGCATGATGGTGATCCCGCGGCTGCGATGGGCAACGCGCACACCCAACTCGCCGCTGACTACGAAGCGCCGTTCCTCGCCCACGCGACGATGGAGCCAATGAACTGCACGGCCTCCGTGCGGACAGACGGCGTGGACATCTGGGCACCGACCCAGTTTCAGGGGTCCGCCCAAGCGATGGGTGCGGAGATCGGAGGCGTCACCGCCGACAAGGTTCAGGTGCACACGACGTATCTCGGGGGCGGCTTTGGCCGGCGGGCCGAGGGCGACTTTGTGCGCGAGGCCCTCGAAACCTCGAAGGCGGTTGGCGCGCCAGTCAAAGTCATCTGGTCGCGCGAGGACGACATCCAACACGATTTTTACCGGCCCGCGTCGTATCACCGATTTCACGCCGGACTGACCGCCGGCGGCCAGCCAATCGCATGGACCCATCGTCTTGTCGCCCCATCAATCCTCGCGCGCTTCATGGGGCCGCAGGCGATCAAGAACGGAGTCGACAGCGAGGCGGTCGAAGGCGCCATCGGGATGCCCTACGCCATCCCCAACGTGCACGTCGACTATCACCTTGCTGAGACGGGCATACCGGTCGGCTTCTGGCGTTCGGTCAACAACAGTTTCAATGCATTCGCCGTCGAGTGCTTTGTCGACGAGCTGGCCCATGCCGCACGAAAAGATCCGTACGAATACCGGCGCGACCTGCTCGCGAAGGCGCCCCGTCACCTTGGTGTCTTGAATCTCGTGGCCGATAAGGCGGGGTGGGGTAAGCCGTTGCCGGCCGGCCAAGCGCGGGGCATCGCCGTTTGGAAGGCGTTCGAGAGCTACGTCGCGCAGGTCGCCGAAGTCTCGGCGGGCGGCGATGGCGGTGTCCGGGTCCACCGCGTCGTGTGCGCAGTCGACTGCGGCCCTGTCGTCAATCCATCGATCGTGGAAGCACAGCTCCAGGGCGCGATCGTGTATGGCCTCACGGCGGCGCTCTGGGGCGAGATTACGATCGCCGATGGGCGCGTCAAGCAGGACAACTTCACAAACTACCAGATGCTGCGACAGGCTCAGATGCCGTTGATCGAGACCTATATCCTGCCGAGCACTGACTCACAGGGCGGCATCGGCGAGCCTGGCACCCCACCGATCGCGCCAGCCGTGTGCAACGCCCTTTTCGCGCTGACCGGCAAGCGAATCCGCCGGCTACCGATCGGCAAGCTCACGTAGCACGCGCCAGGCCCGGTCGGCCGTCGACCCTTACCGAGCGCGGCGCGATCGAGCCGCGCGCGGTGCCTGGCGAATGTCTCCGCACCGTGTGCAACCGTCATTGACGGGCAGAGGCGACGAGAAGCCGGAGGCCTGCAGGGTCAGTGACGCGGAGTCGCCCGCGACCAGCTGATTCGACAAGCCCAGCCTCTCGCAGTGCTCGCAGCGCACGAACGGTGACCTCGCGGACGGTCCCGAGCTCCGCCGCGAGTGCCGTTTGCGTCATGCCGAGCGTGATCACATCGCTCGCGCTCTGCTCGGCTTCCGCGAGCACCAAGCCTGCTAGCCGCGTGGTCGCGCTGTCCAACGCCAACCGGTCAACCCGCTCCACCAAGGTTCGTACGCGTTCCGCGAGCTTCCCGAGCAGCAGCCACGCCACGGCCGGCTCAGTGACAATCGCCGCCTCGATTGTCTCTCGCGTCAGCAGGAGACAGCGCGTTGGTGCAACCGCGACAACGGTTGCCGGGGCAGGGCCCCCTGTAAACAACGGCACTTCGCCAAGCGTCCCGCCTGGTCCCTCGGTGTGCAGCACGTGCTGCCGCCCGCGACGTTCTCGAACCACCCGCACGCGACCTTCGACCACGATGGCCAGCGAGTTCACCCGGTCGCCGACGCTCCATAGTGCCACTCCGGCTGCGTAACGACGCACGACAGCCTTTGTTGCGAGCACTCGCCGGGCGGCGAGCGAGAGATTTCCGATCAACGGCGCCCGGCTCAGTGTGTCCAGATCGACCATGATTCGGGAAGTGAGATTTTCGTTCCAGCGGGGATCTGCGTTCCGGCCTACTCTGTCCTCCAACCTGAATAGTGGAGGAGGACGATCGATGTGCGGTCCCACCAAGATAGGCCAGGGGACGGTGCTAAGAGCGTTCGTTGCGGTGGCGGTGCTCGGCACGCCGGCGCTCGCCCAGCAACCCGCCGACACAGCATACCGCGCGATGCAGTCGCGCGGGCAACAGGCGATGGGCGTCGAGCAGACGACGTCGAGTCACCGCTTCGCATCACTTCCCGACGGCGGCCGGATTGTCCTCGTGCGCGATGTCAACGATTCCGCTGGCGTGGCACGCATCCGAGCGCATCTCCGCGACCTGCAGCACGCCTTCGGCGCGGGCGATTTCTCCATGCCGATGTTCATTCACATGAAGACCGTGCCGGGCGTCTCGGTCATGGCGGCGCGGCACAACCTGATCACGTACACGGAATCGGACCTCCCCAATGGAGGCGCGCTGCGCATCGCGACCACCGACTCGGTCGCCATCGCCGCCATTCATCAGTTCCTGGCATTTCAGCGGACCGAGCACTACGCTGGCAGCACTCCCTAGGGTCGGACGAGACGCCGTCTCACCGCCGCCATCGGAGTACGGCTCTAGTCTGATTTCAGCTCCAATTGCACGCGCGACGGCCGCGGACGCAAGAATTGTCTAGCTCGCTGCCTTGCTGCTGACGCTCCTTATCCCAGCGACCGTGCAGTTCTGCAGCGTAGTCTCGAGACTTCTCAGAACTTACTGGCCGTTCGTATTCCCGGTGGTGGGGCCCGAGAGGACTGGGAGCACGATCGACGACGGGTATTGGGCCCCGTGGTGGATCACGTTGTGCGCCACGAGTGGGTCCTTTTCGTCGTAGTTGTTGCCGCCGGTGTTCAGGTTCCGCTCGAAGTGCGGAAAGTTGCTGCTCGACACCTCAATGCGAATCCGGTGGCCGGCCGCAAAGGCGTTGCCCGTGGTCAACGGGCTGAGCTCCACCTTGTAGACCTGGCCGGGCGTCATGAACACCGGGTGGTCCCACCCCTCCCGCCACCGCACGCGTTGGATGGTTTCATCCAGGTTGTATGCCTTCCCGTCCGGAGAGACGTCGAGCAGCTTGATCGTCAGGTCGGTGTCCTTGCGGTCCGAGGACAGGTACAGGGTCACCGTGACCGGGCCCGTGACCTCCACCGCGTGCGTCAGTGGTGGCGTGGTATACACCAGCACATCGGCGCGCATCTCGGTCCCGGACTGATCGTACGCCCCGGCCGGCTCAACGGTGTCGAGCACGGACCGCGAGTAGCAGCACCAGGTGCCGCCTCCGAGAGTGCGGACCGGCGTGAGCGGATCGTAGGTGAAGCGATCCGCCGCCGCCTTGGCCGGCTTCGTCGTCGTCAGGCGGCCATCGCCCATCCGCGTGTTCGCCCCGCCGTCGCTGTCGAGGTAATACGACACAGGACGGGCTTCCTTCGGCGGCCAACTGTCGTACGTGCGCCACTGGTTCGCGCCCATCATGTACGCGCGCACCCGCGGCTGGCTGAGGACCGAGTTGTCGACGCCCTTCACGAAATGATCGAACCAATCCTGCACGAGGCCCACGTAGTCGAACCGCCCGTCGCCAAGGTCGCGCTGGCCCACGACCGTGTGTTCGGTCGCTTCCAGCTGGGAGCAGTGCAGCGTCGGGGCAATCACCATTCGTGAATCGGTGCGAGCGCTCTCCGTCGCTGCCTCCTTCACCTGGTGCGCGAACATCGTGACGTTTGGACCAATCGAGATGTCGTACCAGGAATTGATGTAGAGCGCGGGGGCACTGTTGTGGTCCTCGTCGCTCCCGAATTCGGTGTCCTTCCACCTGGGATCGTTCGGCAGCCGGTTGACGAAGTTGTCGAAATCGCTCGGCGGCGCACCGAGGACGTTCATGATCTGGTTGATCGGGAGCGTGCTGAGCGCGGAGTCGACCGCTGTCGGGTTGATTGGAGTCTCGGGCATCATGTTCCATTGCTTGTGGATGCGGATCATGTCCGAGCGCGTGTAGGTGGCAGGGAAGACGGGCCGAGCGGGATTGCCGGAGGCGACGCCATAGTACCAGCCGACCCACCCGGCGAGATGCACCGCGCCGCCGCGGTAGAAGTTCCCCATTTCGTTGTAGGGACCGACCTTGCCGATCCCGGCCCCAGACCCCATCGGCACAACGGCTGCCAGGCCCGGGATGTGTGCCGCGTTGAGCCGGTGTTGTTCCTCCGCGCTCGACGAACAGCCAATCGCCCCCACCTTGCCGTTGGACCACGGCTGCTTCGTGATCCAGTTGATGGTATCGAAGCCATCCTCCGCCGTCCGCACCAGGAACGTGTAGGTGCCCTCGGAGAAGAACCGGCCGCGCTCATACTCCCAGACGACCGCGTAGCCGTGCTTGAGGAAGCTGGCGACAAATGGCCCGAACAGGTCCCCCATATGGTGCGCTTCGATGAGATAGGGGATCCGGATCATCACGGTCGGCAGGTTTTGCCGCGGTTCCCCTTTTGGGAAGAGGATGAGATGGTACAGCCGGACGCTATCGCGCATGGGAACCATCACCATGTCTTCGATGTCCGCGTGGCTGTCGATGTACGCCTGGGCCTCGTCGGCCGCTGACACCTGGGCTGGCGCGCGAGCAGGCAAGGCAATCGATCCGGCGAGCACGCATCCGATCGCGCCGATCCGGAGAATCCGAGCGAGCCGCGATTCGCAGTGGGGCTGAAGCACGCGCATCCTCTGGGAGAATTGGTCGGGGGCGAACTTGCGACCGAGAGGGCGTTGAGTCAAGAATCGACACCACTGTCCCGCAAACCGGGACTGACGGCGCTGGCCGTCTCGGCGCGATTCCGGTCCACACCTGCGGCGGTATACGGACTCGTTACGGTCAGGTCCGACTCGGCCCGCTAGCTTTTCGGTTCGGTATCCGGACGACGAACACAGCGGGCGAGAGGGGGCACGCGATGAGATCGTGCACGGCGCGGGTTCGCGGCACCGGGCTGGTCGTGGGAATCGTTTGCGGGTTGGTTGCGACAGCGTTGCTCGCGGCGCGCGCTGAGGCGCAGACACCCCCGTCCCATTCGTTCAAGTCCCGGAACGTCTTCCTCATCGTGTCCGATGGACTCCGCTGGCAGGAGGTGTTCACCGGCGCCGATTCGCTTCTCATGAACGAGGAGCACGGCGGCATCTGGGAGAGCCCCGATACCCTCCGCCGCGCGTTCTGGAGAGCGACGCCGGCCGAGCGTCGCGCGGCGCTCTTTCCGTTTCTGTGGGGGACGGTGGCCAAGACTGGGCAGCTCATCGGAAATCAGAACGCGGGCAGCGTCGCCCATGTCGCCAACGGTCTGGCCTTCTCGTACCCGGGTTACAACGAGATGCTGACCGGGTCGCCCGACCCGCGCATCAACGCCAACGACTTCGGTCCCAATCCGAACGTGACCGTCTTCGAGTGGCTGAACGCGAAGCCTGATCTGCACGGCCAGGTGGCGGTGTACGGCACGTGGAGCACGTTCAAGGACATCTTCAACGAAGGGCGGAGCCACCTCCCGATGCTCGTAGGCTGGGACCCCCCGTATGGCCGCGGTTCGCTGACGCCGCGCCAGCGTCTGCTCAACGAACTCTACGCCTCGACGATTCGTTTCGACGACGAGACGAACTACGACGAATTCATGCAGATCCCGCTGCTCGAGCGCCTGCAAGGCACGCATCCGCGGGTCGTGTTCGTCGGCTACGGCGAAACCGACAACTGGGCGCACGCCGGACGCTACGACCTCGTGCTCCGCAGCGCTCACGCGTTCGACCAGTACGTGGAGCAGCTCTGGAACACCGTGCAGTCCGTGCCGAGCTACAAGGGGCGCACCACGTTCATCATCACGTGCGACCACGGGCGCGGCAGTGGCCTCGTGGACTGGAAGGAGCACGGCGTGGACCAGAAGGGGTCGGACAACATCTGGATCGCCGTTATCGGACCGGATACGCCGCCGATGGGTGAGCGCACCAACATCACCCCAGTGAGCCAGGCGCAGATCGCGGCCACGATGGCCGCGCTCCTGGGCAAGGATTACCCTCGCGAGGTTCCGTCGGCCGCGCCACCGATTGCCGAGGTCCTGCCGCCCTAGCCAGCGTAGTAGCTGCGGACGCCGGGCTGGAATCCCGGCCCGGATTATCCCCGAGGCGCCGCCTGGGCTGTACCTTTCTGCCTGGACACTCCCAGCGGCCGCTCACTGTCATGAATCCCGACTCGCGCGACCAACTGCAAGCCTCGCTCGGCGCGTCGTACGTCCTGGGGCGAGGGCTGGGCCGCGGGGGCATGGCGACGGTTTACCTCGCGCAGGATACCAAGCACCACCGCCCGGTCGCGCTCAAGGTGCTGCACCCGGAGCTTGCGGCGTCGCTGGGGCCGGAGCGCTTCCGGCGGGAGATCGAACTCGCAGCCCGGCTGCAGCACCCGCACATCCTCTCGGTCTACGATTCCGGCGAGGCGGCCAGTGGCCAGTTGTGGTTCACGATGCCGTATGTCGAAGGGGAGAGCCTGCGCGCGCGCCTCCAGCGGGAACACCAGTTGCCGATCGCCGACGCTGTGCGCATCGCGCATGAAGTGGCAGATGCGCTGGTCTATGCCCACGCGCATGGAGTGATTCATCGCGACGTCAAGCCGGAGAATATCCTGCTCTCGGGCGATCACGCGTTGCTGGCGGACTTCGGGCTCGCACGGCCTCTGATGGATGGGGCCAGCGGCCCGGGTGGCGTCACGCTGACCGGATCCGGACTCGCGTTGGGCACGGCAGGCTATATGAGTCCGGAACAGGCGAGTGGCGAGCGGACCGTTGATGCGCGGACGGATATCTACGCGCTCGGTGTCGTGCTCTACGAGATGCTGGCGGGAGAGCCACCCTTCACCGGGCCGTCGGCGCAGGCGATGATCGCCAAGATGATGCGCGGCGTGGTGCCGGCAGTGGAGGAACAACGTCCCTCGGTGTCGCCGGCTCTCGCGTCGGTTGTGCGGACTGCGCTCGCTCCCGCGCCGGCCGACCGGTACGCGACTGCTGCCGCTTTTCGTAAAGCCCTTGACGTGGCGGAACTCGCGAGCGCTGCCGCGCCGACGGCCACCGGACCTGCGACCCGATCGAGGCCTCGCGTCCCTGTCGGTCTGGCCCTGCTCGGACTGGGGATCTGCATCGGTGCTGGATTCCTATTCGCGTGGCGCTCCAGCTGGCGGGGATCCGTCACTGGCCGCGCAGTTCGCGTCGCCGTGCTGCCGTTCGACAACCTCGGCGATTCCGCGGATGCCTATTTCGCCGACGGGATCACGGACGCTTTGCGGGGCAAGCTGGCCGCGCTGCCCGGGATAGAGGTGATCGGAGCCACCAGTTCGGCGCATTACCACCACAGCTCCAAGAGTGCGCAGGAGATCGGACATGAGCTAGGTGCCCGCTATCTGCTTATCGGCAAGGTGCGGTGGGCCAAGGTGCCGGGTCACGAGAGCCGAGTGGAGGTGAGTCCCGAGCTGGTGGACGCGCAGTCGTCGGCGACGCGTTGGGGGGCGCCATTCGATGCCGCGCTCACGGACGTGTTCCGGGTGCAGGCGGATGTCGCGAGCCAGGTGGCGCAGGCACTCGGCCTCGCGCTGAGCACGGGAGCCCACGATTCGTTGCGCGCGCGCCCCACGCAGAACGAGGCCGCCTACAACGCGTACCTGCAGGGAACATCGGCGATGCGCGGCGATGTGGACGAAGCGCTTCCGGGCGCGGTTTCGCCGACGCGGCAACATGCAATCGTCGCGCTTAACCAGGCCACGAGGCTCGATTCGGCGTTTGCCGATGCGTGGGCGGCATTGGCCGTTGCGGAGTCCCTGCAGTACGCCGAAGGGGCAGGTTTCAGCCAGCCTGACTCGGCGCTCGGCGTGTCCGCTAAAGCGGACGCCGACCGCGCGATTGCCCTGGCACCACGCTCGGCTGACGCGCACCGCGCCGAGTCCGCCTATCACCGCTACGTTCTCAACGATTTCGCCGGAGCGATGACGGAAGATTCGCTTGCGCTTCGGGTCAGGCCCAACGATGTCGAGACCCTGAGCGACCTGGGCGCATCATACGCTGGCCTGGGTCACGCCGACGCGGCGGTCCCGCTGCTACAGCGCGCGCAGATGCTCGATCCACGCTCTACCCACGCCGCTCATGAGCTCTCCTTCACGCTTCGGCTGGCCGGCCGTGCCGACGATGCGGCAGCAGCGGCCGAACGCGGACTCGCGATAGACCCCATCAACCTTGGCCTGCTGAACGACCTCGGGTCGGCTTGGCAAATTGTGGGTGACACAGCGCGCTCCCGCGCCGCCCTGATGCGCGTCCGCGCGATCGATCCCACCAACGTCGCGGTGATTCTGCGTTTGGTGGTTTCGCATCTCAACGTGGGAGACCTGGATGGTGCACGCAACGTGGCGAACGCCACGTACCCGGAGATACTGCCCGACGTACAGACCGTACAACTGTCCGAATTTGATGTGCCCTGGGTACTCGATGACGCCAGGCAGCGGCGTCTATTCAATATCCCAGTGGCGATATTCGCACCTGACCAGAAGCCGGCGTCTTTCCGCGATCGATTCCTTGCGCTCGCACACACCGCGTGGCTCCGAGGCAACACTCGAGGAGCGCGCGCGTACGGCGACAGCGCCATCGGCCCGGCGAGCGCCGTTCTCCGGGCCAACCCCGGCAATGCGGACGCGCACGAATTGCTCGCGGTCGCCGAAGCGTATGCCGGCGCCCGGCAAACGGCGTTGCGGGACGCGCATGCGGGAACAGCTTTGGCACCGCTGCGACCCGGCCTGGATGCGGCTGCCTACGACCAAGTCCAACTGGCCCGGGTCTTCACGATCCTTGGCGACGCGGATAGCGCTGCCGCGGCGCTCGAGCCGGTGCCGGCAGCAGCCCCCTTGTTCTGGTCACGGGCGTGGCTACGCATCGACCCAACCTGGGCACCGCTCCGAACCAACTCCCGGTTCCAGCGGCTCATCGCGGATTCGGCGAGCGCCAAGCGGCCGGTGGCGTGAGGGAGCAAGCCATCTAAGGGCCTCGCCCACGTTCCAGAGCACATCAGACATACGACCCGCCATGCCTCGCCCTTGCCTTGAAGTGCACTTCAAGATGTACCGTCGAGAAACTTACGGCTCGGACACCTTGCAAGACGTGGAGGCTGGTGATGAAATCGCTCCACATTCTCTTGGCGTTTCCGCTCCTACTGGTGAGCCGCGGTGCGACGCGCGCACAGGACGCCATACTGGTGGGGACGACGGCGCCCGCACCGCCCGAGCACCGCGCGGCACCGATTCGTACAGTGAGCCAAGCGCTCGACTTCTGGAGGACCATCGCTGAACGCGAGGTAATCGCCGCTGGCGATGCAATGCCGGAGGACAGGTATTCCTTGGCGCCAGCCGCTGGCGGGTTTACCGGCGTCCGCCGCTTCGGCCATCAACTCAAGCAATTGCGAGTAGGCCAGGGGCCGGCTCCCTCCAGCGACGAATCCAATAGGGTGTGCCCAGGGAACCCACTGTCCGGACGTGGTCACGCGGCCGGCGGCCAGCGTTAACCGCGATCAGAATGCCGCGGCACCCGTAATGGAGAGGGGAATCGCATACGAGCCGCCCGGCTGTTTGACGCCGGTCGTCACGATGGCCCCGCCGCGCCGAGCAAAGACGACGTGCCCGGCTACGCGGATGGACACCACGGGTAACTGCAGCGCGGGCGGCAACGACACGTCGTAGTCGAGATTCGGCGCCGCACGATTGTCGATGGCGATCGTGTCCTGCGACACGAGGTACGTCGCGCCATCACCGCTGGCCAGGACGGATACCCGTGGGCCCCGTTCATCAACCTTGGCAGCGGTAGTCAGCTGGATCACGCCGTCCCTTTGCGGCTGGCGAATCGTCACGACCACGGGCCCTCGCGCGATGATCGCAACCCCCCGGGGCGTTGTCGCCGTGCGGGGCACAGTCCTCGGTGGTGCGGGCCCGGCCGCGACCGAGGCGTCAGTGCGATCATGCAGCGAGATCCAGGCTGTAATCAGATGCCGCACCGGCGATCGCGGCACGCCCGCCACGGCCGCCGCCGCCGTGGCAAACAGAAGAATGGCGACCCACCGGACCGCGGGTTTCCGTACGACGTGCGCGGCCACGGCTGCTGCCCACTGATTGGGCGCGTTGCGCACGCGGATCAATCCCTTCATGAATTGCGGCGTGCGGCGCGGCATGATGTCCGGCGCGGCCGCGCGCTCCGCGATGGCGGAGAATTCCAGGACCGGGAGCGGATGATCGAGTGCCGAGAGCAGCTCGGCGACCTCGCGATCGGCGGTGCGCGCGTCCTGGATTGCGTGGCTGCACTCCGCGCAGGACGCCGCGTGCGCAAGCGCCGCTGTGCCGGCTGCGCCTCCGCCTGCAGGGTCGAGCACCGCTCCCAGTGCCGCATCACTCAGATGCATGGTGCCCTCGACGCTGTGCGGCCCTGGCATCCTGATCGACGGCATCGGGCAGCGACCTGCGAAATGCGCGCGTAGCCCGGATGAGCATCGTGCCGACACTGCGCTCTGACACGCCGACCGCACGCGCGAGGTCGCGGTAGCTGTACCCTTCATGGCGCAGGACCACGAGTTGCCGGTCGCGGTGAGACAGCGCGTTGAGCGCGGCCCGGACACGCGCCCGGGCTTCACCCGCCAGGACGGCGGCGTCCGTGTCGGCCGAATCGGTCGCGAGGGCCGGGTCCGCGACCCACTGTGCGATCAGCTCGCCGCGCCGGCGGCGGACCCGCCGATCATCGCGAAACAGATTCGTGGCGACCGTCGTGAGCCACGCGTGCGAGTCGTCCGGCATTGTACCGCGGCGATACAGGCGCACGAACGTCTCCTGGGCGAGATCCATAGCCAGGTCGGGGTCACCCGTCAGTCGGTCCAGGTACCGAAACAAGGACTTATACCGGGCGTGAAAGAGCGCCGCGACGGCATCAACGAAGCCGGCCTCGTCCGGGGGTCCCTCCATCAGGCCGTCGCGTACACATGCATTGAGCGCGCGACGAGCGGCGTTGTGACATCGCCATCGCGCCACGGACACGAGCTGCCCGGCGATTCGCTGCCGGCGCGGCGGACCGTCATGCCCAGTGGCGACGGGCGCCCGCTAGAACGTCCAGGTCACGCCAGCGAGTAGCGAGCGTGGCAACAGGACGATGGCGCGAGGCGGCGCACCGAGTGACCCCGGGAAGATCGTCGCGACATTGTCGTGGTTGAACACGTTCGCGAGTGTCAGAAATGTCGAAAGACGACCGCTGGCTGGCCCGGCGCGCCATTCGCGGCGTAACTGGATGTCGGCGCGGACATAGGCGGGCAGGGAGGCCATGGACGCTGTGGTGGAGGAGAGGTCTCGATCTCCAGGCCCCGCTACGGCCGCGCCACCGTCGTCGGTGTCCCGCCCTCCGGCCGTCCCGCCATTATCGTCGGCGTCGTGACCGTCGGGCAAGCCGTCCAGCAAACCGGGAGGCCGCCCGGCGGCGAGCCAGGTCGCGACGCGGAGTTGCGTGACGCGGTCGAGGTGCACTGCGGCGGCCGCGGACAGGGTCTGGCCGATCTCGGCCGCCGGATGATAGCGCATGGCCTCGAAGGTCTCGATGGTGGTGCCGACGCCATACGCGGTTTGCCACATGATGCGTCCGGCGGCGCCATCCAGTTCCAGCGCGCCCCCGGTGACACGGGCCGATCCGCGGTCAAAACCGTAGACTGCGAAGGCGTCCGCGCGCGCCGGACCGACGATGGCCAGCCCCGACATCCGGCGCGCGTAGCCGTCCACCGTGAGACGCGCCACGGCGCCGAGCTGCGCGCCGACACCGACCGTGGCTGCATCGCTCTGTGCGATCGGGATTCCGCTCATTCCCGCCGCAGCCGGCAGATCGAGACCGATCTGGGCGCCATACGGCGAATCCGGATCCCGGAGTGATTGGATGAACTGATGCGTGCGTGCCAGCCCAGCCGAAGCCGTGATGCCCGTGGCGATGCGCAGTATCCCGCCAAGGCGCGGCTCGATCCTCGGTGTGGTGCCGGTCATCGCTGCGGCCCGGAGTCCGGTCGTGATCTGCCACGGGCCATCCAACGGGCCCCAGGCCTGATCGGCGTAGGCGCCCGCGAGAATCGGTTCACCCCGCAAGTTCAGCATTCGGCGGCCGGGATCGTCGTCGCTGAGCGCCGGGGTGGCCGATCCGGGCGCCGATCCGGCGGCATCCGGGGCAACGGCCGTCACCCGGTATTGTAAGGCCAACGCGTCCACCACCGCGCCGAGCGTCATGTTCCTGATCGCAAGTTGGGTCGACCCCTCGACCTGGTGTACGCCACTCGCCAGCGTGGGCGCCGACAGATCCAACTGACCGGGCACTGTCGCCGAGAATGTCGCGTTGGAGACCCGCGAAGTGAGGCGTGCGCCGTCGCCGAGCAACTGGGTCCAGATCATGCCCACGGTTTGCGTCTGCCAGGGCGTCCGCATGCGAGCCTCGATCGGCCCGTCGTGCACCAGCTCATCGTTGGGAGCGACTCGGTCGCTGCTGCCAATAGCCTCGACGCGGACCGAGGTTGGGCCCGACGCCAGCGACGCTGTGGCGATGCCATCGGCCCACTGGTCGCGGAATCCGGCCGCATTCGGCTGCAGCGTCGATACGCCCCGGTCGCTCACCCGGCCGGCGACGAGAACCGCGCCCAACGCATCGCCGATCGCGAGGGGACCAGTCCACATGGCGCGTGCGGCGGCGGGGCCGATCGCGGCACTCCCGGCCGAGCCCGCGACCGCCGAGTCGGGTGTGTCAATATCAACGACTGCCGCGAGCCGGTCGCCGAATTCGGCCGGCATCGATCCGTCGTGGAGAGTGACGCTGGTGACGGCATCCGGTGTGATCGCGGCAAGAGCACCGCTCGCGTGCACGGGATTCCACACCGGCAACCCGTCGATCCGGACGAGCACCTGGCCCGCAGTGCCGCCACGATCCATCAGGGCGGTCGGCCACTCGGGGCGCATCGCGACGTTCGGATCGCCATCGAGCACGCGAAACACGTCAGGCTCACCAGTGGACGCTGGGGCGTCAGCGAGCGATCCCTGCCAGCGCCATGAGTCGGGACCTTGGACGCCCTCGCCGATAGCCCGAGCGTGCATCGACGCAAGACCGGGAACGCGGACCGAATCCAGAACCACGAGTTTCGGGGCCAGGGTCACGTCCAGGCGCACGATCCCGAGCGCCGCAACGGTGACCTGCACCGTCAACGTGTCAAAGCCGGGGTGGCTGACGCGCATCGTTACGGTGCCCGGCGCGATGTGATCGAGGGTGTACTGGCCCGCTATGTCCGACCACACCGCGCACGCCTGTGGGCCTTCGGGCCGGCCAGAGACCTCGTCCAGTGCTATCCCCGCACCGGCGACGGGAAGACCCGAGGTGCCGCTGCGCACAGTGCCGAGGATTGCACCCGCTATCGCGCTGTCGCGGCCGCACGGGTCGCGTACGTCCTGAGACGGCAACGCGCGAACGGGCGACGCCGCGCCATCAACCGCTGCGGCGAGGATTCCCGCCGCGGTCGTCGTGGCCAGCACCCATCGTGTCACAATCCGGCGGCTCCGCACGTTCTATCGCAGTTCAGTGCTGATGGGGGCTCGTACGGGCCCTGTCCCTCTCACGACGGGCCACGATACAAGATGATCCACGTTGCGCTCATCGCCTCGTTGGTCGCCGGAGGTCTCCGGACCTCCGCTGCTCGTCCCGATTTGGCCCCAGGTAACGTATCCACCTCCTCCAACCCCGACACGCTGGTCACGAATTCAGCCGGGACGGCGACAATTCACGGAGCGCCGGCATCTGCCGAGACCGGCGCGCCCGCCACCGCCGCTCCTCCTGGGGTCGATACGCCTCGGGTCGCAGCGCCTGGCGACGTCGTCGGGCCTCGCGCCATCCCCATGGGGTTTACCCACGCGGTTATGGACCTGGGGGGTGACGGCAGTGGGCCGGCCGACACGACTCCCCGCCGGGTCACGCGTCCGCGCGCGATTGAGTATAGCGACTGGTATTATCGCCGCCTCACGATGCACCGCATCGGGAGCTACGTCGAGTTCCCGCTGTTCGCCGCCGAGTACATCTTGGGCGAACGCCTGCTGCACGATCAGCAGCAATTGGGGTTCGTTCCGGCAGGCCAGCACTCCGACTCAGCCCGGGTTCCGTCGGGCCTCCTCACCGCCCACACGTTGGTAGCTGGCGGGTTAGCCGTTCTATTTGGGTTCAATACAATCACGGGTGGTTGGAACCTGTGGCAGTCGCGCAAGGAGCCCGTTGGCCGGACGCGGCGGATCGTGCACACGGCGTTGATGTTGGCGGCTGACGCGGGATTTGCCGCCACCGGCGCCGCGGGCGGGGGAGCAAAGCACAGTCTGTCCAATGCGGACACGCATCGGGGGCTCGCCGAGGCGTCTATGGGGGTAGCAGGCGCCGGCACGATCATGATGTGGGTCTGGAATCACTGACGCCGTGCACGGCATCATCCACACGGTCGCGCAGATCCTCAGCCCGTGGCAGTCGATCTACAGCAACTCCAAGGCGGTGTCGAGCGGCATCACATTTGTCCATCTCGCGGGACTCCTCTTCGCGGGCGGATTCGCCGTTGCGGCGGATCGTGCGACGCTCCGCGCGGGACGCTCGACGCCGGAGCGCCGGCTTGACGCGCTGAACGAGCTCGACGCGGTACACCGCCCCGTCCTGGCGGGCCTCGGCGTCATTTTCGCGAGCGGCGTTCTGCAGTTCAGCGCGGATGTCGAAACGTTTGCGACGTCGCCGGTGTACTGGACAAAGATGTCGCTGGTGGCGCTGCTGCTGGCGAACGGGTACGTCCTGAAGCGGACCGAGACAACCCTGCGCGCCCGTGGCGGAGGGCAACCGCACGATCCGTTGTGGAATCGGCTGCGGACCAGTTCCATCGCGAGCGCCATCTTGTGGGCCGCCATCGTGTTGGCGGGGACGATCCTCAACAGCATCAGCTAGCAACAGTTATCCATCGGCTCCCGGGATCGGGCGTCGTGCACGCTTCTGCCAGCACTTGCACACAGAACCCAGGTATACGGAATGCGTTCATCGGAGAGGGCTGTTTCAGAGAGCGGCGCGTCACGGGCCAACACCCGTGATTGCGCGAATTGTACGCTGCATGATCGCCGGGGGTTCCTGCGCGATGCCCTGGTGACGGCTGCGGCCGCCCTCGCAGCCGCCGGTGTGCAGCCACCTGTCGCCTCGGCACTCCCTGTCCGCTGGGTCTCGGCGCTGGTGCGGGCGGGCACCGGGCAGTCGTACCCGCTGCCCTCGACCGACGGCGTGCAGATCGATCGTGACAACCAGGTGATTCTCGTACGGTGGCAGAACGCCGTCTACGCGTTCAACCTGTCCTGCCCCCATCAGAACACCGCGCTGCGCTGGGATGACGCGGATGCGCGATTCCAGTGTCCAAAACACCACTCGAAGTATCAGCCCGACGGCACCTTCATCTCGGGACGAGCGACGCGCAACATGGATCGCTTGTCAATCCAGCGCGACGCCGGCACTGTCGTCGTGGATCTCGATACCATGCATAAGAGCAACGAAGACCAGGCCGGCTGGACGGCGGCAGTAGTACACCTCTAGCCGCGGCAAAGACCGCCAGTCGTCAGGAGAGCGGCGCGCACATTCGGGGCAGCGCGGACCATACCCCGCGTACACGACCAATCCGCGGTCAGCGGACCAACCCCCCGTCGATCAACAGGTTCTGGCCCGTGATGTACGACGCGCCATCCGACAGGAGAAACGCGGCGGCGGACGCGACCTCCCCGACACGCGCCGGGCGGCCAGCGGGGATCGCCGCAACGGTCGCCGCATCGACCGCGTGGCTGTCTACGAACCCCGGTAGTAGCGCATTCACGCGGATGTGGGGGGCGAGGCGTTCCGCCATGAGACGCGTCCAGGCCGAGAGGGCTGCCCGAAACACGCTCGACACGGGGCGCGTGGCGTCCGGCCGGACCGCCGCGTAGCTCGAGATCGTCACGATCGCGCCGCCGCCCTGGCGCTCCATCACTGGAACCGCGAGGCGTGCCAGACGGAAGACGCTCTCCAGAATCAGATGGTAGCCGTCCTCCCACTGCGCGTCGCTCAGCGCGAGCGGGTCACCCTTGGCCGGGTGGCCGGTGTTGTTCACGACGGCATCGATGCGGCCCCATCGCGTGACCGCGCGCTCGGCCAATTGCTCCAGTGCCGCCGCGTCCGTGATCGAGCCGCGCACGCCGATACCACCAAGCTCGGTCGCCAGCGACTCGGCGCCGGCCGATCGCGCCAGCACCGCGACGGACCAGCCCCGCGACGCGAGATGGCGCGCGACGCCGGCGCCGATCCCCTGACTGGCGGCCGTTACCAGAACCACGCGAGTAGCCGGGGTGTCCGCGGGGATCGCGCTCACGATCGGCCCTCGAGTAACAGCCGTGCGGTCTCGGTCGTGAGAAGCATGACCCGCTCGCCGAGGGGTGAGAGTACGAATCCATGCCGCTCATAGAATCGGACCGCATCGGCATCAATAGCGTGCGCGACAATACCGCGAACACCCGCAATCTCCGCGGCGGCCAGACAACGGCGAATCGCATCGGCCACGAGCGCAGTACCGAGGCCCACGCCCCGAAATGCATGATCGACGGCCAAACGGCCAATGAGCAAAACGGGCACCGGATCAGGCATCCCCCGCCGCAGTTTGGCGCTCGGCAGCGCGATTCGCTGCTCGACGGCCGTCGAAATCGCGTAGTACCCAACGACACGGGTTGGCGCATTGATATCGCAGACGACGTATGTTCGCGCTGAAAGACCTTCACTGGCCAGGGCCCGCTTTCGAAGCCATTCGTCGAGCGACGGATGGGACTTCGTCGAGAACGTGGAGAGATCGTGCTCAACGCTCAATCGTTCCGGGGGTCGCACACCGGCGGCCCCTCTGGCAGGCTCCCGCACCTCGCGCGGCCGCCGGGGGACCACTAGCCCCCCGCCATCATCGCTCCCACGGCGGCGTCCGCCTCAGCCGCACGCGCACCTCGTTCGCCGGCTTGGCGGGATGATCGAGCATCGCCAGGAACTGGACATGGGCTCGAGCGTCGAGAAAGAACGTGCGCTGGTCGAGGATGGTCTCCTCAGCCTGGCGACGGGCGCTGTCGAGCATGAATTCCGACAGCTTCTGGCCGCGCAGGGTGGCGGCGCGGTTGAGGACCGCTTTCATCTCGGCCGATGCCCGAATCTGGATCACGTCATCCTTTCGGGCCGCGGCGCCAGGACGCCGAGGTGCCACTCGCACCGAGTGCACGATTGCCGTGGTCCGCGCCATGCGTGCAAGCTAGGCATCTGTACTGACAATGTCAATACACCTGGATCTACTCGCTCCGGGGTCGATCCAATACGTCACAGCCGCGCGCTTAACGTCACCGTGATACGACGCGCGTAGCCCGGGGTGTAGAACGGCTCGACGATCGGGTTCGCGGGCGGGCTGTTCTGGAGGTAGGGGCCGAGGATGTTCTGGGCTTCGATTCCGAACGTGTAGTACGGGCGGTTGAAGAGGTTCTCGATAGCCAGTTCCACACCGAACTGGTGGTAGTCGGCGCGCGCCGTGAGCCCCGCGACGGTATAGCCGGGCACCTCTTTTCGCTGGTTGGATTCGTCACCACGCAGAAACTGGCCCTGATAGCCGCGGATGTCGAACTCACCATCCAGGATCAGCGCACCGAAGAGATGTGTGACCCCGGCGCCGATCCGCCCGCGATGGAGTGGAGACAGCGGGAACAGGTCGCCCGGCCTGGTCGCCTTGGGACTGCTATCGGCGGTCGCGATGATGACCGCACTCTGATACGTGGCCGCGACGTAGCTGTAGGACCCGGCCAACCGGAAACCTTCGGGCAGTCCGATCTTTCCCGACGCCTCGATCCCCGCCCGCCGCGTGCGGGGGGCGTTGAGGAAATACTCCTGTGTGAGATTGGGCGACGCGAAGACGATGTCGTTGTAGACATCCGTCCAGAAGGCATCGACATCCAGTGAGGTCCGCGCCGTCAGGTCCACGTCGAAACCACCTTCGTAGTCCCTCGTGGTCACGGGTTCGAGACGCGGATCGTTGCCCAGCGAAAAGGGCAGGGAGCACGGCGCCGTTGGACTAGCGCATGCAAGCTCCAGTGGCGCAGGCGCGCGGAATCCGCTCTTGTACGCGGCAAACGCCTTGAAATCATCCGTGAATCGATAGGTGAGTCCTAGCTCGGGGGAGACACGATTGTACGTGCTGGTGCCGTCGTTGCCGGCGTCCAGGCTATCGCGAAACGGTACGCGGACGTAGTCGGCGCGCAGGCCTCCGGTGACGTTCATCTCCGGTGTCACTGAGACCACGGCCTGTGCAAACGCACCGGCATTGTCCTGGTGAATCGTGGCATCCGTGGTGATCGAGTCAGGGCGTCCGCCGCCGGTGCTCACGAGGCGGATGTGGGAGGACTCGCGCGAGTACTCCACGCCCATCGTCCATCCGACGGGGACGCTGCCGATGGCGAGCGGCCGCGTCCATTCCAGCGTGGTTCCACCCGACAGGTTGAATGTGAAGCCGTCGGTGTTGGGCGGCGGGACGTTTGCGTTGAACTGCTGGACGTTGTTTCGGCGGCCGAAGATCGTGCCGCGAAGGATGCCGCCCGCGAGCGGCTCGTTGCCCCGTAGCGCGAGGTCAACCGCTTCAGGCAGGAAGAAATCGCCGGGCGTGTAGTTGATGGTGGGGCTGATGGCGATGTAGCTCGCCGGCAGAGACCCCGCGGCAGAGATCCTGTCGTGCCCGTACTGGATGTCGAGCGCCACGTCGCCGCTGTCGTGCGTGGGTCCCCACTGGTGGCCGATCGTCGCGAAGAGGTTGCGGGTGTTGGAGCTGGTGGCCTGGCGCCATCCGACTTCGTTCTCGCCGGTAAACGCGAAGAACCCGTCCACTCCGCCGAGCTTTCCGCCCGCCGTCGTGGTCAAGGTCTGTTCCCCAAACGAGCCGCCGCCGACTTCGAGCGTCGCTTCCGGCTGGTCACCGCCGCGGCGTGTCGTCAGCAGCAGCGTCCCGCCGAGGGAGTTCCGTCCGAACAGGACGTCGGGACCACGGACGAGGCTCGCCTGCTCGAACGCCGCGGAGGGCAGCAGGTCGAAGTTCACCTCCTGTGCATCAGGTTCGTTGGCCCGTACGCCATTCAGGAAGACGCTCACACCCTGGGGGTTGCCGACGACCGGCGATACGTTGAACCCGCGAACCTCGATTTCGGGCTGCAAGCGTGCGCCCTGGTCGTCGAACAAGGTGATGCCGGGGAGCGACAGTAGTGCGTTGTGCAACGTCTCGGGGCCGGGGATCGATTGCTTGATGTCCAACTGCTCGACCTGCGCCGGTGTGGCTTCGGACGCCGCGGAGAGCCGCGTGCTATTCACCACCACCGGCGCGAGTTGATGCGTCGCGCGGCGCAGCGAATCGGCCCGCGCACTGTCCGCGACGACAGCGGAATCCCGGCGGGGTGCTGGCTGCTGCGCCGCGAGAGACGCAGTGCTCAGAAGCGAACAGGCACCGGCGGCGCTCGCCAGCCGGCGCACCGAGGAGCCGTTCACCTCCCAGGCCGCCCGGCGCGTCGGATCTCGCCGTATGGGGATTCGCGAAGCTGGCCCGCGCTCAAATGGGATTCAGGTCCCCGGCCGTTGCGGAGTTCATCGGGTTGAGCGGGATGGTCAGCCATCGGTCATCTCGATTGGGGTTTGTACACCGCAGCGCAGCGGCAATCAAGATCGCTAGATTCGGGCAGTGGATGTGCCCCGATGACCATGCAAATCAAGCATCTCGAGTATCTCGTGGCGCTGTCGCGAGAGAAGCATTTTGCGCGCGCGGCGGCTGCTTGTCACGTTACGCAGCCCACTCTGTCGGCCGGGATCAAGCAGCTCGAGGAGAGCCTGGGCGTCCTCATCGTCGAGCGGGGACAGCGTTTTCGCGGGTTCACGGCGCAGGGCGAACGCGTTCTGGGCTGGGCCCGCCGAATCCTGGGCGACGTCGACGCGCTTCAGCGTGTCGTCAGTGACGCGGACGGCGAACTCGTCGGGCGCCTCCGGCTGGGCGTGATCCCGTCGGCGCTCGCGACGGTTGCACAACTCACCGGGCCGTTCACCACGATGAACCCGAAGACCTCGGTGACCGTGCTTTCCCAGACATCGATCGACATCCAGCGTGGACTCGACGATTTCACCCTGGACGCAGGAATCACCTATCTCGATAACGAGCCGCTGATGCATGTGCGGCCCGTACCACTCTATCGAGAGCACTACCGGCTCGTCACACCGGTATCCGGACCGGCGGGATCACTGTCGCAGATCCCGTGGCGCGACGCGGCGGACCTCCCGCTCTGTCTGCTGACGCCCGACATGCAGAACCGCCGGATCATCGACGGGCATTTCCGTGCGGCCGGCGCGGTGGTGAGACCGCGCATTGAGACGAACTCCCTGATCACGATCTGGACCCACCTCCGGCGTGGCGGCTATTCGAGCGTGCTGCCCGAGGCCATGCTCGGTGTCGTGGGCAGCGCCGACGGGCTTGTTACAATCCCGCTCGTGGAGCCTGACGCCTCACAGAGTGTGGGACTGATCGTGCCTGACCGTGATCCGCCGACTCCACTGGCCGCTGCATTTCTCGCGGTCGCGGAGACGGTGCCCGTCGTCGTGGGAAGATCTGAGCGACGGGCGTCGTAGGGGCCATCCCGGGGCATCCTGGCGGGTCCGGGTCGCCGCCTCGCTCGAATGGGTGTGTAACGGTGATTGGCGCACCCTATCCGTGATCGGCCCGGCCTATCGGTGAATTGGCTCCATCCTATTTGAGCCGGCGGCGCGTGCGTGCATCTTGAGACAGGGGCGACATTTGGCCCTGGCCATGCTGCGGACTCTCCGGAGAGCAGGCCGAGTGTGGGTTGCCCATCACACTGATGAGTGGCATCGACCATGGCTCCACAGCGCTACATCCGGTTGACTACCCCTCTCGTCCGAGACAACGGGTCGCTGCGTACCGCGACCTGGGAGGAGGCACTCGACCGCGCGGCGAACGGATTTCGCCGCGTGATCGACCGCCACGGTGGCGACGCGCTGGGCATCTTCTCGTGCTCGAAGGCGAGCAACGAGATGAACTTCCTGGCGCAGAAGCTCGCGCGCATCGCGTTCGGCACCCACAACGTCGATAGTTGCAATCGAACGTGACACGCTCCTAGCGTCGCCGGTCTGGCGGCGGTCTTTGGAGCGGGCGGGGGCACGAGCTCGTACCGCGAAATGGAGGAGACGGATGTCGTCTTCCTCTGGGGCGCGAACGCGCGCGAGAACCATCCGATCATGTTCCACCACGTGTTGAAGGGCGTGCACGCTGGTGCGCGCCTGTACGTCGTCGATCCGCGCCGGACAACGTCCGCCCAATGGGCGGATCGCTGGCTGGGCCTCAGCGTGGGCACCGACATCGCGCTGGCCAACGCCATGGCGCGCGTGATCATCCACGCGGGCCTCGAGAACGCGACGTTCATCCAGAATGCGACCGAGCACTTCGAGGCGTATCGCCAGCTCGTCGAGCCCTATACGCTGGAATTCGCGGAGCAGGTGACCGGCGTGCCAGCGTCGGTGATTCGCGAGGTGGCCCTCGACTTCGCGAAGGCCGATCGGGCGATGATCTGCTGGACGCTGGGCATCACCGAGCACCACAACGCCGTCGACAACGTCTGCGCGCTGATCAACCTCGTCCTGCTGACCGGCCATGTCGGGCGCTACGGATCCGGTGTCAATCCGCTGCGGGGGCAGAACAACGTGCAGGGCGGGGGCGACATGGGGGCGATCCCCAATCGCCTCGTCGGATTCCAGGACATCCTGGATCCCGCCGTGCGGGAGCGGTTCGACAAGGCGTGGGGCATCACGATGGCGCCCCGTGTCGGTATGACCATTACGGACATGTTCGAAGCGATGCACGCCGGGCATTTCCACGGGTTGTACGTCATCGGCGAGAACCCGGCGCAATCCGAGGCGAATCAGGAGCACACGATGGCGGCGCTGTCCTCGCTCGACCACATCGTCGTGCAGGACATCTTCCTGACCCGAACGGCAGAGTGCGCCGACGTGGTGCTACCTGCCTCGTCGAGCTGGTGCGAGGCGGAAGGCACGGTCACCAACAGCGAGCGCCGCGTGCAGCGGGTTCGCAAGGCGCTGGAACCGCCGGGCGACGCACGCGACGACATGTGGATCATCACGGAGATCGGCAAACGGCTGGGCCACGATCTCGGGCCGCCGGACGCCGAAACGGTGTGGAATGAAATCCGGTCGCTGGCGCCCAAGATGTTCGGGGGGATGTCGTACGCCCGCCTCGAGGCCAACAATGGCCTCCAGTGGCCATGCCCCACGGAGTCGGATCCCGGATCGCAGTTCCTCCACGCTCGTCTCTGGGCGAAGCCACGAGTCGGTCCGGCCGCGCCGTTCTCGCTGGTCAATCACGAAGGCCCCGTCGAAATGCCGGACGCCGGCTATCCGTTCCAGCTCACCACGGGACGCCGGCTGGAATCCTACAATACCGGCGTACAGAGCGGGGGCTACACCTCGCCGCTCCGGCGGCCGGAGAGCCTCGACATGTCCCCCGAGGATGCGGCGACGCTCGGGGTCGCGGATGGCGACGCCATGCGGATCACGTCCCGCCGTGGCAGCATCGTGGCCCCGGTCCGGATCGACACGTCGCTGCGTGCGGGCCTGGTGTTCATGACGCTGCATTTCCAGGATCAAGTCCGAGTGAACGTGCTGACGACGGACGTATGGGATGCAAAATCCGGCACGTCCGAGTTCAAGGCGTGCGCCGTCCGTCTCGAGCCGGCCATGGCGGGCGAGGCGGCCGCCGAGGAGAATGCACGTGAACTCGTACCCGGAGACTGATGCCGCACCGAGGTGAGGGATGGACCTCCGACTGACACTCGCCGAAGCGACCGGCGACGAGCGCGCCGCGGTGGACGCGTGCCTGGGTCCCCCCGCATCACAATGGGATGGCGGCGATCGCGATGCCGCGGTGGCAAGCCGCTCCGCGTCGGGCGGCCGGGAGCTGGGTCGCGCCAGACGGAATCTGCTGCTGCCGGCGCTACAGGCGGTACAGCGCCGGTTCGGCTGGATCACCGAGGGCGCGCTCATCTACGTGTGCGAGCGTCTCGACGTGCCCCCGGCGGAAGCGTACGGTGTCGCCACTTTCTACGCGCTGCTCGCGACCACGCCCCGGCCACGCCGCATACTGCACGTCTGCGATGACATCGCTTGCCAGTGCCGCGGCGCGACGGAGATGATCGCCGAGCTTGAACGCGCGGCGGGGCCGCCGCTCTCGCACGGACCGCATGCCGATCACGTCATCGTCGACCCGGACGGCGCCGCCTGGATCCGGAGCCCGTGCCTCGGACTCTGCGATCAGGCGCCGGCCGCGATGCTGCAGGTGGCGGGCGAACATCCGGCCGACACGCTCTTTGGGGCGACGACCGCGCCAGAGCTCAACGCGGTGCTGCACGGGGACGATCGCATTCAGAAGCGCCCACACCCGCGCGTCCCGCAAGCGGGGGCGCCGGAACTCCGCCTGCTCGCCCGCGCCAGTGTCATCGATCCCGCGAGCCTCGACGCCTACCGCAGCACGCACGGCTATGCGGGACTCCGTCGCGCCTTCGAGCTGGGACCGGCGGGCGTGATCCGTGAGGTGCTCGACGCCAAGCTGCTGGGACGGGGCGGCGCCGCGTTTCCGACCGGCAAGAAATGGGAAGCCGTGGCGCGCCAGCCGGTACGCCCGCACTATCTGATCTGCAACGCCGACGAGTCCGAGCCGGGCACGTTCAAGGACCGGGCGCTGATGGAAGGCGACCCGTTCGCGCTCGTCGAGGCGATGACGATCGCCGCGTACGCAACCGGCGCCGAGCTTGGCTACATCTACATCCGCGGAGAGTATCCGCTCGCGATCGAGCGCCTGGAACACGCCATCGCTCAGGCGCGTGCGCGCGGCTTGCTTGGCGACAGTGTGATGGGACACGACATGCGTTTCGAACTCGAGGTGCGGCGCGGTGGGGGGGCATATATCTGCGGCGAAGAGACCGCGCTCTTCAATTCCATTGAAGGATTCCGGGGCGAACCACGCAACAAGCCGCCCTTTCCGGTCGACGCGGGACTGTTCGCCAAGCCCACCGTCGTCAACAACGTCGAGACGCTGTACAATGTCCCGTGGATCGTGCGCGAAGGCGGCGCCGCGTTCGCCGCGATCGGAACGGCGCAATCCGCCGGCACGAAGCTGTTCTGCCTCTGTGGGTGCGTCGGGCGTCCGGGTGTCTACGAGGTCCCGTTCGGCACCACGCTGCGCGAGATGCTCACCCTCGCGGGTGGTGTGCCGGGTGGCCGTCCGCTGCGGGCCGTGCTGGTGGGCGGCGCGGCAGGCGTGTTCGTGCGCCCTGACGAACTGGATATGCCGTTAACGTTCGAGGGGACGCGGGCGGCGCAGGCCACGCTCGGCTCGGGTGTGATCATGGCTGTCGACGATACCGTCGGCCTCGAGCCCATGCTGCTGCGGATCGCGGCGTTCTTCCGCGACGAGTCGTGCGGGCAATGCGTGCCGTGCCGGGTGGGCACCGTGCGCCAGGAGGAAGCGTTGCACCGGATCACCCGCGGCCGGATGCGAGGTTCCATACGCGATGAGTTGGCGCTGCTCGGTGAGATCGGGCTCGGTATGAAGGATGCGTCCATCTGTGGACTGGGCCAGACCGCCTACAGCGCCATCGAATCCGCGATCCAGCGTCTTCGCCTCTTCGAGACGGCGGCTGCCCCCGGTGGAGCAGCGACGCCATGACGGCACCGGGCGCACTCGTTCAAATTTCCCCGCCCCGGCGATCGGTCGAGCTCACGATCGACGGCGACACGGTCGCCGCGCCGGAAGGCACGACGATTCTGGACGCGTGCCGGCAGCGCGGGCAGGACATTCCGACGCTGTGCTACCTGGAGACGCTGCATCCGGTCAACGCCTGCCGGGTGTGCGTCGTCGAGGTGGAGAACTCGCGTGTGCTCGTGCCGTCGTGCTCACGCAGGATCGAACCCGGCATGGTCGTGCACACCGACTCCCCCCGGGTGCGTCACAGCCGAAAGATGGTGCTCGAGTTCCTGGCATCGTCGGTCGATTTGTCGACTACACCGCACGCGGCCGAATGGATCGCCAGCTATGAGTGCCATCCCGAACGGTACGGACCCCCGGCACCGCCAGCGGCCGCCGGGATCCGGGATGCCGCCCACGCCGGACACCATGAGCCGCCCGATCCCGCGTTCGCGGCCACCGTCCACCAGCCGATCAAGGCCGACAACGAGTTGTACGTCCGCGACTACGGGAAGTGCATCCTGTGCTACAAGTGTGTCGAGGCGTGCGGCATCGACTATCAGAATACCTATGCGATCGCGGTGGCGGGCCGTGGATTCGATGCGCGCATCTCGACCGAGTTTTCGGTGCCGCTACCCGGGTCCGCGTGCGTGTATTGCGGGAACTGCATCGCCGTGTGTCCGACGGGCGCGCTCATGTTCAGTTCGGAGCACGACCGCCGTGCCGCCGGCACGTGGGACGAGAGCCGCCAGTCCGTGGTCGATACGATCTGCCCCTATTGTGGCGTCGGATGCACGCTGTCGCTGCACGTCCAGAACAACGAGATCGTGAAGGTCACGTCGCCATTTGACGTGTCGATCACGCACGGCAACCTGTGTATCAAGGGACGGTTCGGGTGGCAATACGTGCAGGAGCGTCCCGGCAACGGCAAACGGACGAACGGCGTGCCGCGCCGGCCCCGAGACATCGAAGCGGCCAGCAACGCGGCAGGGAAGTCCCGCCGGAAGGGCCATGACATCTCGCAACGCGATGGACCCCAGCACGACGGGCCCCCGCACGCCGGGACGCCGGGCGACGGAGACGGGAAGGGCAGCGGGCACCCGTGAGTGGGCACCGGTGAGTGACCTCCCGCTCCCACCGCCGCTGACGCCGGGTCATCCCCTCTTCGGACTCGGCTACAGCAACACCCATCGGGAATATCCGTTCGTCCGGCTGGCCGGCGACGCGGCCACGACGTCGTCCGCCGAAGTCGCCGAGGAAGTGCCGGTGGCATTCGTGTACAATGGGCGGCCACACGTGGTGATGATGGCCACGCCGGCGGATTTCGAGGACTTCGGCGCCGGGTTCTCGCTGTCGGAAGAGATCGTGGCGTCGCTGTCCGAGCTGGAACGGATCGAAGTCGTGCCCTACAGCCAGGGCGTCGAGCTCCAGTTGCAGATCCCCGCGGAGCGAGCCGCTGCGGTCGCGGGGCGTGACCGCCAGCTCGCCGGCCGCACGGGCTGCGGTCTCTGCGGCGTGCAGACCATCACGGATGCGCTGCGTCCGACGCGCACGGTCACCCACCACTGGGCGCTCAAGCCGAGCGGGTTGTGGCGAGCCGAGTCGCTGCTGGCCGCCCGCCAGGAGCTCAACCGGACCACCAAGGCCGTGCACGCGGCCGCGTGGGCGACCCCGGACGGCGAACTGCTCGTCGTGCGAGAGGATGTCGGCCGGCACAATGCTCTCGATAAGGTGATCGGCGCGCTCGCTCGCGATGGCCGAGACCCATCGTCGGGGTTCGTGGTCATGACCAGCCGGGCGAGCTACGAGCTGGTACAGAAGGCTGCGGCTGCCGGGATTCCGCTACTGGCGGCGGTGTCCCGTCCCACCGGCCTGGCGGTCCGGCTGGCCGAGGCCGCCGGCATGACCCTGGTCGCGCTGCTGCGTGGCGAGAGCGGCAACGTCTTCACGCACGCCGAGCGAATCGACGACGGCTAGGCCCGCGTGGCGCGCTGCTGGACCCTCAGCGGCGCCGGAGGGGCTGCCGGGCGGCGGCCATCTCGAGCGGGTCGCCGGACGGGCGGAGCGTGTGGTACCAGAGCGTCACCCGTGCTCTGAGCACATCGGCATCGCGGTAGCGCTCGGGGACCCCGCACGCGTAGCGGGTCGCATCGCCGCTGACCTCCAGGATGATCACGGGGTCGGCGGCCGGCGGCGCGTCGTCCCCTGCCGCCCTTGCGTCGCGAGGGAAGAGGGGAACGGTATCGGTGGCGGGCCCCATGGACAGCGTGAACTGGCGGCCTTTGTGCTGGAACGCAATCGGAAATATCACGACACTCCTGGTGCGGAACGCATTGAGGTGGTCGGTCGGACCCGGCCCGCGAGCACGGTTGCTGGCGCGTGCGCGCGATAGGTGACGCCCACGGACACCGCGGGCAACCGCGGTCCGCGGCCCGTCCGCATTGTGTGGCACCCGGCGTACCCAACGCTGTCGTGATTACCTCGGCGAGTGATCCGCCGTCCAGAGAGATCGGGAGCGCGCCACCGCGGCGGCGGCTCCCGGAAGACAGTCCGCGCCGAGTCCAGAACGCCGGGCCGATTACGGAGAGGTGAGTGTGCAGCAGGTGAAAGGGACGGTGCTCAAGTCACGGTTGCTGTTTCTCGAGGATCATTTCGGCAAGGAAGGCGTGTCGAAAGTGCTCGACAGCCTCTCGGCCGAGGATCGGAAGGCCTTCCGCCTGATTCTGCCGGTCGTGTGGTATCCGTTCGCGCTCGGGGAGCGCCTGGACGACGCGATCGTGCGTGTGCTAGCCGGGGGCGACACAACCTTCTTCGAGCGGCTGGGTGAGGCGTCGGCCGAGCGCAACCTCGGCACCGTGCACCGCGGGTTTCTCCGGCCGGGCCATCCCCACGAGTTCCTGGAGAAGACGCCGTCGATCTATCGCACGTACTACGAAGTCGGGCGCCGCGAGTACGCCAGGACGGGGCCCACATCCGGCGTATTCACGACGTACGATGCCGAGGTGTTCAGTGCACCGGACTGTCTCACGATCGTCGGGTGGCACCGCAAAGCGCTGGAGATGTGCGGCGCGTCGGGCGTGCGGGTTCGCGAAACCGAGTGCCGGGCAAAGGGCGGCAAAGTCTGCCGCTACGAGATCTCCTGGTCCTGACCCGCGCGCGCGCCCAACGCGCGCTCACGCCGCGGGGGCGACCTGGTCGCGGATCAACTGCCGCATGGCGTTGAGCGACCGCCAGTAGACGTCCTCCATCAGCCAGTGCGCGAACTCGCCGTTCCGCCCGACGCTGTAGAGTCCCTCGACGCCGGTTGAACGGGCCAGCGCCTGCCGGTCCTGTTCGTACTCGTTGAGGAAGATCGGGTACGCGACCGGCGACCGGACGACCCGGCACCCGAGGTAGCGGCGGCGGGCGTTCGGAATCCAATCGAGGTACTGGAGGCAGCGCTCGCCGAGTTCCTCATCGCTGGCCGTCCAGATGGCATCACCGACCTCGCATCCGAGGTCCGCCGTGATGAGCGTGTGTCCCTTTGGCGCGAGCCACGGCATCGAGAGCGGCGTTTCGGTGAGCCGGAAGAACGGCGCGCCGCCGTCGGGCGTCCACAGCATGGTGTCCGGCAGGTGGCCGCGTCCGGTGAACCGGAGATTGGCGAACACCATCGGGCGGTAGCGAAAGCGTGCCAGCGGGCGGAGCGCGTCGGTCCCGGTGACCATGCGGGAGAGGATGTGGACCGGTGCGGTGCTGACGACGGCGGCGGCCGGCTGTTCGCGGCCATTCGCGCGCACGGCGGCGACGCGCCCCTGTTCGACGATGATGCGGTCCACGGGCGTTTCGAGATCGATGCACGATTCCAGCTCGTTCGCGAGGCGCCTGCAGAGCAGCGAGACCCCGCCGACGGGATACACGTGCCAGACATGGCGTGTCTCGGGCAGCTCGTGGCAATACCCGATCGCCACCGCACGCTGGCGGAGGCGCGAGTTGATCTTGAGCAGCACCGTGTGTCCGATGCTGTTGTTGAGCACTGTGGCGACCGACGGTGCGAGGTCGGTCGCACGCGCGCCCGACCAGGACTCGAGCAGCGGAATCGCGACCTCGTCGGCGAGTGCCGCGCCGTAGCGACTGCGGAACACGTCGGCCGCCGATTGCGGCGGAGTGGCGCCCCATTGGCCTGCCCGTGCACTGATTCCGCTCAGGAGGAACCGCGCCGACCGCATCAGCCCGAACGGGTAGCCGTAGGTGCGGCCGCCGAGCCGGACCATCTCGCCGTAGTGTGCGACCGGGAGGCAGTCGGCGCTGACGCCGATCGCGGCCGCGAGCCGGTTCGTGATGAAGTGCGCGCCGAAGTCGTAGCTGAACCCTTGGGCATCCACGTGCGTGGACGCGAGGCCAGCGACCTGCTTGCCGGCTTCGCACACCCGCACGGGGATCCCTCGCCGCCGGAGAAAAGCGGCGGCGGTGAGACCGGCAAGGCCGGCACCGACCACGATTACGGGGGGAGTGGTCTTGCTCGGCTCAGCCATCTGTCAGGAGGCAGGGTGTGGGTGAGGGGCGTGCGGACGCGAGCGAATATTCGGCGGCGAGGAGCGGACCGCTCCGGCGGCGACCGCCGCGAGGCCGCGGCTGCGCTCATGCCGGGTTCAGGCGAGGGGCGACCGGTGGCCGCCGACGCCACTGCGGCGGAGTCGTTCGCTGCCGCGGCCGTTGCTGGCCGGCGCAGCACCGCGCGGAGCAGTGCGCCTGCGCCGGCGATCTGATGCGCGGAATCGACCAGCGTGAAGAATGCGAGCGCGACCGGGGAGCGGAGGCTGAAGCGTTCGACGAGCCAGGCCGGCGCTCCCCAATCCACGAGCGCGTTGCGGACCGAGTACACCCAGTTGACCGGGCTCATGACCGTCTCGATCGAGTCGACGTCGAGCTCCGTGTTTGCGGCCAGGCGTTCGAGCGTTCTGCGATTGAAGAGGTTGAAGTGCCGCGGGAAGTGGTATCCGCCCCAGTGGCGTGCGCCGAAGACGGCGAAATCCAGCGTGGCGGTATTGTCGGTGACGATGACGACGCGGCCACCGGGTTTGAGGAGCCGCCGCACGGCGCGGAGGACGCCGGCCGGATCGTCGACGTGCTCGATGGTGGCGATCAGCAGGATGAGGTCATACGTGGCTGCGGGCAGCGCGAGTTGTTCGATGGTACCGTGATGCACCACGAGACCAGCGCGGCGCGCGGCGTCGACGGCCCGGTCGCTCGCATCGATGCCTTCGAGCTTCCAGCCGGGGCGTCCGAAGTCGCGCAGGAGCCGCAGGTGGAATCCATCGCCACAGCCGACATCGAGAATCCGCGCGGTGTCGCCGAGGCCGCGGCACCATTGCAGCGCGCGACGTGCTTCGAGCGAGCGGCGGACGCGGTAGACGAGACCGAAGCGCTCCGGAGAAAAATCGAACGCGTGGTAGTTCGGCGGATAGATGCGCGGCAATTCGGTGGCGGCCGGCCGGGGGTCGAGATACACGAGTCCGCATTCGCGGCAGCGCATCGCGATGAACGTGTCCGGGCTCGTCCGGTATTCGAAGTCCTCGCCGATGCCCGCGGGGACGCAGTCTTCCGCGCCGCAGACGCAGCACGCGACATGTTTGAGCATGAGGCCGGCGCTGCGCCCGGTGGGGAGCGCGTCGTGCCGTGCGTCGTGCGGATCGAGGAGTGGTGGAGCGTGGGAGGAAACCGGCGACGCGGCGGCCCCGGACGCATCCGTCCGCGAGACTCGGTGTTCGAAACGTTCCGGGTGCACAGCCATGGGGGCCCGCCGGCAGTGTCGCGTCGGAAGTATCCTTTGCAACTCGTGCGCCAGAGCCTGCAGGATCCGGCGCAGCTGCGAAGGGATGCCGGATGACCGGTGAGTATCATCCTGGTATTCGCCGCATACCAAGCGTGTCGTGCGTGCAGAGCGCGGTCAAGACGCAGCCGGAAGTTATGACGGACGGACGTGCGCGGCGTGCATCTCGCCGCGGTGCATGCCGTCGCAGGCGGCTTGCGATATCGCGGCCGAACGGGTGTATTTACGCGGTCAGGAGCACGACAACAGTGCTACTGGAGCGGACATTTTGGCCGCATCCCGAATCCGCCGCCGTACCATTTCTTCACACCGCATCAATGCCCGCAACTGGCGCCGCTGCTCGTCCCGCACCCGCACCGATCGAGGAAAGTTTCTCGGACTGGATCCAGACCCGCTATCGGGAGGTGCTGATCGCGGCCGCCGTGGTGATCCTGGCTGGCGGGGGCGTCTTGCTGTACCGCTCGGCAGTCGCGACGCAGGCGGGGCAGGCTGAGGCGGCCCTCGCGGGGCCCGAGCAATCGTTGGCGGCGGGGAACCTCCCCCTGGCGCAAGCCGATCTCAAGAAGGTCGTCTCGCGGTTCAGCGGAACGGCGGCGGCGGCTCAGGCTGGGCTCCTGCTGGCCTCGACGTACTACAACGAGCGGCAATACGCCGAGGGCCTGGCGGTCTTGAACCAGACCAAGACGACGGGAGCCGCCAAGTCGTTCGCGCCGGCAGTCGAGGCGATGATCGCGGACGGGTACGGGCTGCAGGGCAAGTATGCCCAGGCAGCGGCCCATTACGTCGCGGCGGCGGGTCATTCGCCGTATCCGAGCGAGCAGGCCCGATACCGCGCGAGCGCGGCACGGGCCGACGCGAAGGCCGGCGATACGGCGGCGGCCGTGGCGATCTGGACCGAATTGGCGGCTGACCCGAAGGACGGCCAGTCCCAGGAAGCTCAGCTGCGGCTGGGCGAGCTGACGGCGAAGCCGGCCAAGTAGCCAAACAGGTAAGGAGACAAGAGAAAGGAGACCCAGGCGGTCTCCTTTGTTGTTTCTGTCATCTCTGGTGGCGGGCGGCGTCGACGGCATCCGAGGCTGCCGGGACACCTCACGGGTTACGTGAGGCGAGCTGCACGGCGCGTCTGACGCGTCGCCGTCGCCATGGTGGGCCGATGCTGTCGTCCTGGCATACTACGTATAATGGATATTATGTAAACCACATCACCCGCGGTGGTGTGGAGAACTGGCGGCCGTCAGCCGCTGTCAGCCGTGGGTCGCTGCATCCGCGGAGCCCGCCCACCCCGTCTCCGCGTCTGGCTCTGGGGCGAACTCCGTCGCGTACGGGTCGCGTTTGGCGGAGCGGATGAAGGCGTCGAGGGTGCGGTGCGTGATGCGAAGGCGGCGTGCGAGGGCGACCTCGATGGAGTCCGAGCGGCGGAGCCCGCTGAGCGTCGTGAGGAGCTGATCGAGGGTAAAGCGCTGGGCGCGGGCGGCGAACGCGGCCAGCGTCTCGGGCCACATGGCGTAGCCGATGACGCGGGACGGCGGCATGGACGCCGCGGCGCCCGGCAGGACGGCCATGGCGAGGCGCTCGAGCGGGTTCGTGCCATCGCGGTGCGGCGGGTACGGGGGTGTAGTCCAATCGATGGGAGCGGGCTGCCTCCAGTTGGCGAGTCCCGCGCCGGCGAGGACGGCGGCGTAGGCGGCGGGCCGTTTGGCGGCCGGCACGGCGGGGGCGGCATCGATGAGGTGGTCCAGGACCAGGATCGGGACGCCGAGCCTGGTGGCGAGCAGCGCGCGGAGGCGGGTGTAGCGGCGGTGGCGGCGGAAGAGGTTGGCGACCTGGGAGTCATCGACCCCTGCCCCTTTGGCCCAGGCGACGAGCGGCTCGGGATAGAGGACGAGCTGGACGATCTCGCTGGCGGAGAGTGCGCTCAGGTGGCGCCGGACGTTGTCGGTGGCGGCGCGGACGATGGGGTCGTCGTCGCGGCGGTCGGGTCTCGCCGGGGCGGCGTCGCGCGCACTGGCGCCGGCCAGCGGTGGCTGCCCGGAGAGCGGCAGCCCGGAGAGCGGCTGCCTGGCGGGTGGCGGCGTGGCGGGCGGCGGCGTGGCGGGTGGCTCGCTGGCCGCGGTCGCGGGCTGGAGGCCGAGGTCGGGCGGGATGGGCGGAGGCGGATCCATCGGGGTCTCGCGGGCGACGGGAGCCGAGGGGGGGAAGGTACTCACGCGGCACGCGAGGGGCAACCGGATAAGCGATTGTGGGATGGCTGGTTGGCGTGTGGGGGTGCGGCGGGGTGCCGGCCCTGCGGTCAGTTACCGTGGCAGAGGAAACTTTCCACATCCCGTGAAGCTTTCCGCACCACCCCAAGCCCCTGGCTCCCCCCCACCGGAAATCGCCGGGGCCCGCCCCCGCCGCCCACGCCTCCCTACTCCCCTACAGCACTTCCCTATTATGGATCAGTTCGGCATATCCGCCCGCGCGACGCGGCGCGGGCCCGCCAGCACGCAGCCGGTTGCGTAGCCAGTTGCGGTGCCCGTTGCGTAGCCGGCCGCTCAGCCGCCAGCCGCCGTCGGCGGCGCGCTCCCATCGCCCGGCACCCGGAGATGCCGCGGACCCGGCGCCATCACGCTCGCCAGGTCGTCCGCCAGCAGCCGCCCCACCAGCTCTTCCACCCCCGCCCCGTGGTCCCCCACGGTGACCAGGTCGGCCTCGCGCTTGAGCGACGGCAAGGCGTTCGCCACCGCCACCGCACACCCGCACGCCGCCAGGAACGCGTGGTCATTCTCCGCGTCCCCCACCCCCACCACCGCCCGCGCTGGAATACCGAACTCGGCAATAGCGGCCAGCAACCCGCTCGCCTTGTTCACGCCCGACGGCAGTGCCATCACCGATCCCTTGTTGAAGATCAGGTGCCACTCGAGGCGTGATTTCCGGATCGCATCCAGTACCACCGGTGCGTTGACCTCCTTGGTCGCCACGATCACCTTGCCCACCGACAACGGCACCACCTGCTGCCGCCGCAGCGCCTGGACGAATCGTTCGGGCGGCCCCACCGCCAACGGCCGCTCCCGGCCCGAGGCAGGGTCCACCAGCAGCGCTCCGTTCTCCGCCACGATCAGGTCGAACAGATCCAGTCGCGGGCACACCTCCCGCAACTGGCCCATCTCGCGGCCCGTCACGAGCAGCACCCGGCGTCCCGACGCCCGGCACCGCTCCAGCGCCGCCGCAGTGGTGCCAGCCAGCCGCCCACGGTTAGCCAATGTCCCATCGTAGTCGCACGCCAGGGCCAGATATCGCATGCGCGTTATCGGCCGGCCCGGGCGGCGCTCGGCCACCACGAAATCGAGTGCAGCAGCCAAGGCACTAGGCGTCGATCAGCTCGCCGCGGAACACGAGGCGCGCCTCCCCGCGGAGCGCCGCACTCCACGCCTCGCCGGACCGGTTCACCGTGACGTCGAGCGGGAGGCCGGACCGCGTCCAGAGCCGCACCGGCGATCCCGCCGCGAGCCCCCACGCGCACAGCAGTGTGCTCGCCGCCACCGACCCGGTCCCGCAGGCGAGGGTCTCCCCCTCCACCCCGCGCTCGTAGGTCCGCATCACCCAGTCCCCGGTACCGGCGCCGTTCCCGGGCGCCGGTGCCACGAAGTTGACATTCGCCCCTCCCGCGCCCGTCGCCGCATGAGAGCGCAACGCCCGGCCACGGCCCGCCACGTCCACGTCGCCAACACCGTCGACGAGCACCACCAGGTGCGGGACGCCCGCCATCGCGTAGCCGATGCGCCGCTCGCCGGCGGCACGCTCGATCGCCGGATCGGTCTCCACACGGGTGACGGCGCCGAGGTCGAACTCCGGCAACCCGCCCGCCATGCGGGCGGTCATGATGCCGGCGTCAGTCGCGATGCGGAGTCCGGCGCCCGCGTGGAGCCCCAGCTCGGCCGCCAGCCGCACGGTGCACAGGGTCGCATTGCCGCAGAGTTCCCCGAGCGATCCATCGGCGTTGAAGTAACGGATGGCGATGTCGGCGCCGGCTGGGGCCGGACCGACGAAGACGATCCCGTCCGCGCCCACTCCCGTGCCTCGGGCGCAGACCTCCCGGATCCGCCCGGGCGTGGCCAGGTCTCCGGCCTCACCACGCCGGGCATCGACGAACACGAAGTCGTTGCCCGAGCCGCTCATCTTGTAGAACTGGCGCATCCTGAAAGTTACTCGGGGAGGGTCCCGCCGAGCTCGCTCCACACTCTGTGGACCGGACACAACGGTCTGGCCACCCACCCCGCGCCGCGGCGCCGTTCTGGCCGCTCCCTAGACGCGCCCCGTCATCGACCACCACCGCAGGCGCCAGACCATCCAGACGGCCTCCCGGACGATGCGGCGCGACATCTTGCTCACGCCTTCGCTGCGGTCCACGAACGTGATCGGGATCTGCGCGATCCGGAAACCGCGCTTCCAGATCCGGAAGCTCATCTCGATCTGAAAGGCGTAGCCGTTCGATCGCACCGCCCCGAGGTCGATCGCCTCCAGCACCGCGCGGCGATAGCATTTGAATCCGCCGGTCGCATCGTCCAGCGGCAGCCCGGTCACCCGGCGCGCATAGATGTTGGCGGCGTAACTCAGGATGAGTCGTGACATTGGCCAGTTCACCACCGTCACCCGGCCGCGGTTGTACCGCGACCCGACGACGAGATCGGCGTGCTGGATCGCCGTGAGAAACTCACTCAGGTGCGCCGGGTCGTGCGAGAAGTCGGCGTCCATCTCGAACATGTAGGCGTAGTCGCGCTCGAGCGCCCACCGGAATCCGGCGACGTACGCGGTACCCAATCCCATCTTCCCTGGGCGGCGCAGGATGTGGATTCGCGGGTCGCGCGACGCCATCCCCTCCACGATCCCCCCTGTTCCATCCGGCGAATTGTCGTCGACGATCAGCACGTCGAGACGAGGGTCCTGGTGGAGGACGGCGGTGATCAGCCGCTCGATATTTGCGCGCTCGTTGTATGTGGGAACGATGACAAGGGCACGTTCAGCCATGTCGTCGCCGCTCGCTGGCCAGGGCAACGGCCCACCACCCGAATGCGCCGATCATCGCGACGAGCGTGAGCGTCGCGCTCCACCGGAACACCGTATTGTGGAACTCGAGATCGACGGTGGTCGCACCGGCGGGAAGCGGCACGCCGATCAGCGTATAGTCTGCCCGCCCGACGGGCGCCGGTTTACCGTCCACGGTCGCCCGCCATCCCGCATAGTAGTTCTCCGACACGATCAGCGAGGCGCCGTCCGGCGCGGGACGATCGAGGCGGAATGTCATGTGCCCGGGGTCGTACCGGGTCGCAGTCACGCCGATGCCGAGCGGGGCGGGCGTCTGATCCACCTGCTTCCCGGTCACCGGGGCGGTCGTATCGTAGATCGCCGCGACCAGTGGATCAAACCGGGCGTCGGTCACGGTCGCGAGTGCACGATCATCGCCGACTTTCACCGACACCGGGGTCACCCAAGCCGGTGGATTGTCGCCCGGCAACCGGTACAGATAGATGGTCGTGCCGGCTGCGTCGCGTACCGGCCCCGCCACGAGACTTGCCCCCGGGAGCGGCAGCGTCGCCAGGTTGGTCAGGAGAAACCGGATGTTCAGGAGACGCCAGATCTGGGCGCTGAAGATCGGCCGGAATCCGTCCGCCTTGCCTGCGAGAACGTCGTATCGCTTGATCTCGTTGCTGTGATATCCGATGGCCTGGCGAATGTCATGGATCATCAGCGCGTCGCCCTCGAGCTCGGGATCGCGCTGCGCGACATCCGGCCCGAGCGGCGCGGCCAGCACGCGCCCCGGTTCTTTCTGTGCGCGCAGGGAGTCGATCGCGGCATCGGACGCGTAGGTGACCGACGCGGGCGGCGAGAAATGCCAATACAGCCGCTCCACGCTCCAGAGATCGGCCGCGACCAGGACGCCGAGGAGAGCGGCGGTGACGGTCGCGGTGATGCGCCCGCGCCGGTAGAGCAGGATCGCCGAGCACACGAGGACCACGAACACGAGACACCGGATCGCGCCGGCGGCGACGGCCGGCTGGTTCTCCGCGACCCGGTCGGCCATCTCCGGCACCGCGATCCCGGCCGACAGGGTCGTGAGCGCCCCGCTGACCGCCAGGAGTGCGATCCCCAGCGCCACGATCATCCATGTCACCAGGTAGCCCGTGGGCACGGTCCGGCGGAGCACGTTCTCTACTCCTTCGGCCGCCAGCACCGCTACCGAGAACGCACTCAGGAAGAACATCATCGACGGCGCCCGGAAAAACTTCGTGCCCGGCACGAGCGCGTACACAATGTGGTAGAGGGGCGTCGATCCGCCGAGCGACCAGAGGGTCGCGGCGATCGCGATGATGAGCCAGTAGCGGATGTGACGGCGGCGCTCGGGGGCCGCACCGAAGAACGCGCACCCCATGAGGATCAGCACCACCGCGCCCAGATACTCGCTGTGGAAGTGGATGAGGTTGCGGCCCCAGTAGGCGTCGAGAATCCCCGAGAACTGCGGGAGGTACGTATTCATCAACTCTTCCAGCGGCATCGAGAACTGGATCGCGAACTCGTAGCCGCCCTGGCCGCCGCCGGCGCGCGGCGACGACGAGATGTATTTGATCAGCGACGCGAACTGGATCGCGCCCATCGACATGCCGATGAGCGCGGCGCCGAGCGCCAGTCCCATCCGGCGGAGCGCCACGGGCCGCGGCGGCGTGAGTCCCGGCCCGCTCCACAGCCCGAGGTACAAACCGAAGGCGCCGCCGCCGAGCAGCAGGTACTGGAAGATCTGCGGGTGGGGCGTGAGCAGGGCGAAGCCGACGGCCAGCGCGATCGCGGGCCACGCCCACCGGCGGCCATCCCGGATGCCGCGCAGGAGCAGCATCAGGACCAGCGGGAAAATCGCGCTCACGTACAGCTGGCCGTCGTGGCCGGGCGAGACGTAGGACGCGATCGGGCCGGACATGAGATAGGCGAGTCCGCCGATCAGCGCCGCCGGGAACCGGAGGCCGGTACTGCGCAGGAAGAAGTACGCCAGCCACCCGGCGAGGAACAGGTGGACGATGAACAGCCATGTCACCGCCACGTCCGGGCGCATGAGAAAGCGGAACAGCACGCTCGGCGGGTAGAAAATGTCGCCGTTCATCGAGCCGATATACGGCATCCCGCCGAACAGATATGGGTTCCACTGCGCGAAGTGTCCCGTCCGCGCGAGCACCTCGTGCCCGAAGTTGCGGACCGCATAGCCGCCGATGTACTGGTCGCTCGTCGGCGAGACGAGAAATCCCCCGGTGAGCGCCGGAAACGCGAAGACCATCGTGGCCGCGGCGTAGACGAGCGCCGCCCAAGCGGCGCCGAATCGCGGGCCCGACGCGGTCGCCGGCGGACGAGAAGGTGTCATGGCGGACGAAAGGTGCGCGTTGCGGTCTGCGCGCGCTAGCTACTAGGTTCCGCGCGCATGCACGGCCCGGCACTCCGCGAGTTCTACGACCGCGAGTATCACTTCGGTGAGGACGTCGACCGGCCAAATCCCGAGCGCCTCTGGCGCGCCGTGCGCGAGCTCGAGCCGCTGGCCGGCACCACGCTGCTCGACCTCGGGTGCGGCGTCGGCTGGGCCACCCGCCTCGCCGCGGCGCGCGGGCGGGTGCGTGACGCCGTGGGTCTCGATTTCTCGCGCACGGCGTTGCACGCCGCAGCCACCACGGGCCCGGCGAACGGGACCGCCGGTGCGCCGGACGGCGCGCCGGCGCGGATCACGTGGGTGTGCGGGGACGGCACTGCGCTCCCCTTCTCTGCTGGCACTTTCGATCGTGCGTTCTCGTTCGGATCGATGGAACATTTTCCCGATGTCGCCGCGGGATTCCGCGAGCTGGCCCGCGTGCTTCGCCCTGGCGCGATCGCGGTGACCGTCGTTCCCAATTTCTACGTCCGGACAGCCCAACCTGTTGAGCACCGCGACACCGAGAGCGGGTGGCGGCGGCTGATCACGGGCGCCGGACTCGAGGTCGTCCGCGTGCGCGCGGATCCGGGCCCGGCCATCTTCAAGAATCGGCGGCCGCTTCGGATCATGCTGCGCGTTGGGCTCCGGCTGCTCGGGCTCGTCCCGGCGTTCCGCTACCAATTCATCTTCGTGATGCGGAAGCCCTGAGACGCCGGGCGACCGCGTCGATGCTGACGACGGTCGCGGCGCCGATGATCTCGAGCGAGACGAGCCATATCCGCGACGCGATGGCCAGCACCGCCGCACGCTCCGGACCGATCGCCGACTTCAGCGTGACGACGAGTGCGCCCTCGCGGACGACCAGCCCGCCGGGGGCGAAGACGGCGATGAGCCCCAGCAGGTAGCTCCCGACGTACGACGTCGCGGCCAGCCAGAGGTGCGGTGCGTCGTCGCCGAACAGCGAGACGGCGAACAGCCAAAACGCCAAGCCATATCCCGCCCAGCCCAGCGCCGACCGCACGACGTACAGCGCGAAGGCGCGCTGGGGCGGCGCCGGGAGTGGGACTGGCCGCTTCGTGATGCGCTCGGCCCAGCGGCGCGCCGCCGGGAGCATCCTCGGGAGCGCGACGATGAGCGCCGCCGTGAGCAGGACCCCGAGTACGAGCTGGGACGCGGTGTCGAGCTGCCCGGTCCACGCCCCGAGGAAGTGCGGCGCGCCGCTCAGGATCAGCACGAAGCCGGTGGCGAGCAGCACCAGTTGCTGGAGCAACACCGCCACGGTGGCCGCGACGGGAGACGCACCGGCGTCCGTACTCATGGCGGCGAGCCCCGCGAACTGCCAGACACCGCCCGGCGCGTATCGCGCGAGGTTGGTCACGAAGAAGATGCGGACCGCGCGGAACCACGAGAGTCGCGTCGGCGAGTGACGGAGCGCCGCGTCCCACCACGGCAAGCTGGATGACCAGAGCTGCACGAGTTGCGAATACGACGCCATCCAAACCGCCGAGGCGAGGAGCAGGATCGGCCAATGCACGTGCGGACGGACCGCGCGGAGCGCCGGGGACGTCGACCGCACGAGACCGATGAGGACGACGAGCCCTGCCAGGATGGCGACAACCTGCACGAGGGGCAGCAGGCGACGCCACCACGAGGGCGCCGCCGGGCTGCGGCGGGCCGATTCGCCGGAGAGCATCGCCTGATCGGCCGGGTCATCGGGAGCGCCCATCACGCCGGGCTCACGCGGGGCTCATCACGCGGGGCCTCATCACGCGGGGCCTCATCACGCGGGGCCTCATCACGCGGGCTCATCACGCGGGGCTCATCACGGGCGGCTGATCACGTGGGGGGCATCACCGGCCGCTGATCACCGAGGCTCATGGGGCGCATGCCGGGAGAGTATACGCGCGTTGCCCCGTGCGCGCTCGCCGGGCATCATTGCCGGGTGCGCATCCTCATCGTATCGACCGCGTTCCCCAGATATCAGGACGATCCGACGGCCAAATGGCTCGTCGAGACGATCCGACGGCTGGCCTCCGAGGGATATGAGTTCGAGGTGCTGACGTCCGCGTACCGAGGAGGAGGCAACACCGAATACGCGGGAATTCCGGTGCACCGGTTCCGCTACTTCTTCGCGCGCTGGGAGAACCTGACCCACGAGGAATCGGCGCCCGACCGGATGCAGCGGTCCCTGTTGTACAAGGGGATGGCGTTCAGTTACGTCGTATTCGGCACCATCGCGGCCTGGCGGCTCGGCCGCCGCGGGCGCTTCGACATCGTGCATGTCCACTGGCCGGTCCCGCACGCGATCTTCGGGTGGGCGGCGCGCGCCGGCAGCGCCTCACCGCTCAAGATCATCGCACACTTTTACTCCGTGGAGCTTCGCTGGGTCCGGCACTCCCTGCGGCCACTCCGCGGCTTTCTCCGCCGCGCGATCACGTCCGCGGATCGTGTCGTCGCGATATCCAACAGCACCGCCGCCGAGGTGCGTTCGGTGGCGCCCGTGCCGGTCGAGGTGATCCCGTATGCCGTCGACCTCCCCGTGCCGCCGCTCACGGCGCTGCCCCGCACGCAAGCGCCCGCATATTCGATCCTGTTCGTCGGACGCCTCGCGGAGCGTAAAGGCGTCCGCTATCTGATTGATGCCGTCGCGGATCTGCCTGCCGCGCTGCAGCCGCACCTCACCGTCATCGGCGACGGTCCGGAGCGCGGCGCGCTCGAAGCACAGTCGCGGGCGCGCGGTGCCGGCGACCGAGTGACGTTTCGGGGATGGGTGCCGCCCGAGGCGCTCGACGCCGCGTACACGGCGGCGTCGGTGTTCGTGCTGCCCGCCGTCGTCGATGCCCGTGGCGACACCGAGGGACTCGGCATGGTCCTCCTCGAGGCGATGGCCTATCGCGTGCCCGTGATCTCGACACCACTGGGTGGCGTGACGGACATCGTCCGGCATGACAGCACCGGGCTCCTCGTGCCGCCGAACGATGCATCGGCGCTCGCTGCGGCCATCATGCTGCTGGCGACCAACCCGGCGATCGCGGACCGTCTGGGTACCGCCGGGCGCGACTACGCGCTCAGTCACTTCAGTTGGGCCGCGGTCCTGGGACAGTGGCGCGCCCTGTACGCGGGAGTGCTGGAGCGCCAGCGGTAGCCTGCGAGAGCGCATCACGCCTGACAGCATTCTGACATTCCGCTGACATCGCGCGGCGGTACGCGGCACGACACGCGCCGCACAAACCATCGACCCGGTGCGAGTGTCGAATGGAACCGATGACGAGTTCCAGTGGCCCCGCCGATGATGTTGCCCCACGGCTGCAGCGCGCGATCGAGGCCCGGTACGTCCTGATCAGCCGCCTGCAGGGCGGTGCGATGTCGGCGGTGTTCCTCGCGCGCGATGCGTCGCTCGGCCGGCGCGTCGTGATCAAGGTGCTGCCAGGCGGCGTGGCCAGTGCGGATGCCATCGACCGGTTCAGGCGCGAGATCGCGACCGTTGCAGCGCTGTCTCATCCACAGATCGTGCCGATCCTGGCTGCCGGCGACGTCGAAGGACTGCCCTACTTCGTCATGCCGTATGTCGAGGGGGAATCGCTCTCGCGCCGGCTGGCGCGGGGTCCGCTCTCCGTGCGGCAAACGGTGAGCATCCTCGTGGACGTCGCGCGGGCGTTGGCGTTCGCGCACGAGCGGGGCGTGATCCATCGTGACATCAAGCCGGGCAACATCCTCCTCACCGCCGACTCCGCCGTCGTCACGGATTTCGGCATCGCCAAAGCTCGCGTGGCAGCCCGGCCGCGCGGCAGCCGCGCGGTCTGGCACCTCGCGAGCGACGGCTCGAATCTCACGGACCAGGGCACCTCGCTCGGCACACCGGCCTACATGGCGCCTGAGCAAATCGCGGGCGACGATGAGATCGACAACCGTGCCGATCTGTATTCGTTCGGCGTCACCGCGTATGAGATGCTGGCCGGATCGCCGCCGTTTGCGGCCGCCACGCGCCGGCAGCTGCTGAGCGCGCATCTCGTCGAGCTGCCGACGCCGATTGCGAGGCGCCGGCAGGATGTGCCGCGCGGCCTCGCAGACGTCATCATGCAGTGCCTTGCCAAGGATCCGGAAGCGCGCCCGCGAACGGCGATGGAGATCGTCCGCACGTTGCAGGATCCCATCGCCCTCGCCACGCGCAGCGGTCAAGCCGCCGAGGCACGACGGGGAGGGGATGCCACTCGTGCGGCCCGAGCGCTCGATCGGTTCCGCGCATTCCTCGGAGATCTCAGAGTCGGAGCCCGAAGCTTGCTCCGGGTGCCCTCGATCACCGTATCCGCTCTGGTCTGTCTCGCGCTCGGCTCAGGCGCCACGCTGTCGGTCTTCACGGCGATCGATCGGGCGTTGATCCAGCCGCTCCCGTTCTCACATGCGGGCGAGCTGGTGACCGTGTACCGCACCACGCCGCATTTCGACGGCGGGCCATTCTCTCCACCGAACTTCGCCGACCTTGCCCGGACCGATCGTAGCCTCGACAGCCTCGCGGCAATCGCGACCACGGCCGGGCACGTGTTGATCGGCGACGACGCCAGCGCAGTCAATGTCGTGCGCGCCAGCGGCGCGCTGTTCGCGGACCTTGGCGTCGCAGCATTGCACGGCCGGTTGCTCGGCAGCAATGATGGCCGCGCCGAGGCGCCCCCGGTCGCCGTTGTCAGCGAGGAATACTGGCAATCGCAGTTCGGGGCTGACCTGGCGGCGATCGGTCGCACCATCCAGCTTGACGGCGTACCGACCACCGTAGTGGGCGTCCTGCCCAGCCAGTTCCGGGTGCCGTATGGACCCGCGGAGATCGAGGGCGACATCTGGATTCCCCTCCGATTCACCGACAAGGAGGCAAGCGCTAGTTCCCGCCGGACGAACTTCCTGGCCGTGCTCGGCAGGCTGGCCCCGGGGGCGACCGTCCGCCGAGCGGAGAGCGAACTGGTCGGATTGATGGCGGGCCTTGCAAAGACATACCCAGGCCTCGAGGGGGAGTCGGCGCGTGTCGTGCCTCTGGAGAGCGACAGCGCCGCGTCGGTGCGGCCATCGCTCCTGTTGTTGCTGGGAGCCGTGTGCATGGTGCTGCTGATCGCGACGGCCAATGTCGTCTGTCTGCTGTTGGCCAGGGGCGTGCAGCGGGAACGCGAGACCGCCATCCGCGCAGCCATGGGCGGGTCGCGATGGGCTGTGGTGCGGCCTGTCATCGCCGAGAGCACCTTACTCGCGACGGTAGGCGTCACGGCCGGCTGGGGAGTCGCGTGGCTCACCATCCGGATCATCGGCGCGCGGGTCATCGACGACATACCGCAACTCGCCCATCTGTCGCTCGGCACTCGCATCATCCCGGTCGCGTTCGCGCTGGCGATCGTCGTGACGCTGCTGGCCGGTGCCCTCCCCGCATGGCGCAATGCCGGGATCGAGCCACAAGCCGCGTTACGAGGCGGGACGGGTGGAGGGACTGGCCGTGACCGCAATCGGATCCTGTCGGCACTCGTCGTCGCGGAGGTCGCGCTTTCGCTCATGCTCCTGGTGGGCGCCGGGCTTATGCTCAAAGGTTTCGTCCGGCTCACGGAGCAGGACTCAGGGTTCGACCGTCGTCCGGTGTTGACCGTGGAGGCCGCCGTGTCACCGGTGCGCTACCGCGACAGTTCCGCTGTCCGTGCGTTTCTCGAGCCCGCGCTCTCGGCAATCGGCCGACTCCCCGGAGTGGAGGCGGTTGGGGCGATTTCAGTGATGCCAATCCGCAACTGGGGCTACAACTCGAACATCCGCTACGAGGGCCAGCCCGCCGAACGGATCACGCAGCGGCCCCTTGTCGAGCAGCGCGTTTTGACCCCGGGTCTGTTTCAGGTCACCCGGCAGCATCTGATCGCCGGCCGGTTCCTTCGGGACGACGACGCAGCACCGGGAATCCCCGTCGTGGTCGTCGTGAACGACCTGCTCGCCAAGCGAGATTTCCCCGGACAAGATCCGGTCGGCAAACGCTTCTACCTGACGGATACCTCGTTCGCCACGATCGTAGGCGTCGTGAGCGCCATCAGCAACAACGGTCCGACTGGCGAGGCGCGGCCGGAGGTGGATTACCCATACTTTCGCGCCGGCGACGGGGCGGCGACGCGGTTCAACATCATGGTTCGAGTGCGGAACGGCGACCCTTCCCTCCTCACGGCGGCGGTCAGGACGGCGATCCGCTCGATCGACAACCAGGCAGCATTGACGCGGATCATGCCGATGCCGGATGTGCTGAACGACAGTGTGCGGCGCCCACGGCTGATGCTGTCGCTCATTGGGGTCTTTGCCGGAGTCGCGGTCGTGCTCGCGATTGCCGGGCTGTACGGTGTGCTGAGCTATGCCGTCGCCCAGCGAACTCGCGAGCTTGGCATCCGGTCCGCGCTGGGTTGCACACCGGCGCAGACTGTGGGTCTGGTGGCGCGCCGCGGAATGATCCTCGCGGTCGTCGGCGTCGCCTGCGGGCTTGCCGGGGGGGCAGCCATCACCCGGCTTCTGGGGTCGATCCTGTACGGCGTCAGCCCACTCGATGGCGAGACGTGGTTCGTCGTCACCATCGCCCTGCTTGCCGCCGCGATCGTGGCCACGCTGATTCCATCGATCCGCGCGACGCAGATCGACCCATTGCAGGCGATCCGGGCCGAGTAGGCCTACGTGGGGCCGGTCGCCGCGAGCCGCTCGCGAGGCCGGCCATCGGCGTCCTCGACAATCACCTCGAAGGCACGAGGCGACGGACCGGCCAGCGTCACATTGCCATCCGCACTCACAGCCGTGGCGCGCACCGCCCGGCGGAGGGATCGCCATTCCGTAATGCGCTGCAACGGAGCCATGTACGGATGCTCGGCCGCCAGCGCCGCGACTAGCCGCTCGAACGCGGCGGGCGCACCCGGAAAACCCAGAGCCGCCGTAAGGTTGGGATGCCAGAGTCCGACCCACAAACCCTCGGCCCGGCGGCATACGTCGGCGAGTGCCATGGCGTCGGCAATCCATTGGCCGGGATCTTCGATCCCCTGGTACTTGCTCTGCGCGCGATCCATCCACACGAGCGGTACCTCGTCGAGCGGCAACGTTCGCTGCCCAGCGGCGTCCCACGCCGGGACGACATCGACCACACCCAGCCGAAACGCGTTCCGGTCAGGGAACCCATAGGTCGCGTCATAGCTGAATCCCGCACCGGCCATCCACCGCTGGGTCACTCCCGGCCGCATGCGCAAATAATGCTGGCGGACGCCCACCGCGTCCGCGGCGGACAGCGCGCGTAGGCGTACGCGCTGTTCGCCGAACACGCCCGCCGCATCGCCGGTCGCGAAGCTGCCGTGCAGTCCGAGCTCGTGCCCGCGCGCGACGACGGCGCGCATGATCCGCCGAGCGGCGGGCGATTCCGGCCGATAGGTCAGGTCTCCGGCGCGAAAAGTGGCAGCGGTCGGCGTGCCACAGAGCATGAACCACGTGGATGTCACGCCGTACCGTTGCTCCGCATCGAGCACTGCCCGGACGCCGGCCCAGACTGGATCGCCACCCGTCTGGCCCGCGGCCGCGGCCAGGACGCCGGCCGCCAGGCGCCCCTGCCCTTTACTCACCAGTTCCACCAGGCGGAGCGCCGTGAACGCAGGCCACGCCGCCACGACGTCGACGTCGTGCGTGAGCGCCGCGCACCACCGGTGCCCGTCCGGCCATGGGGCGAGCACGCGCACCGGCCGCGACCCGGCAGCCTGCGCGACGGCCTCGCGGAGGCGCGCGCTTGCGGTCGAGACAACCGGCTCGCGCTCGACGCCGGCGGCGACCAGCGGGTTGGCGGCCGATGGAGTCCTGCCGTAGCGATCGCGCGCCGGCGATGCCTGCTCGATCGCCGCACCGGCGATGTCAGCTACGCCGCGAAGCAGCGCTCGCGGCACCGTGACCGCCCCATCGGCGACTGCGATGACCTCCGCGAGACTCGCCACCGCCTGCACGGACGGAGTGCCATCCACCGGCGTCGCGAGCGTGCCAGTGTAGAGCGTCACCACCGATGAGCTGGAGGGCGCCGGCGCGCCGGTGTCGTCCAGTACGACGAGGCGCGATAGATCGACGAGCACACCCAGCCCGTACTCTTCAGCGGGGCTGAGCGCGAGCGCCGCTGGCGCGATGCGAATCACGAGACGCCGCCGGTGGCGCGGCGCCGCATCGCCGGATCGCATGGCCGGCAGATTGGCCATCCCGCAGCGTCCGAAGCGGATGCCGGGCGCTTGACGGCAGCCACGCGCCCGCGCCACCTTCCGGCCCGTGGCCCGGACGCTGCTCCCCAAGTCGCGCATTCCCATCGGCCACCTGCTGTGCTTCGGGTGGCTTCCGAGCCCGGTGAAGGTCTGGGCATACCGGGCGCTACTCGGCTACCGCATCGGGCGACGCGTGCGCATCGCCTTTGGCGGCGTGATCATCGGGACCGACGTCGAGTTGGGAGACCACGTAGAGATCGGGTTGCTCACCGTCGTGCAAGGGCGGCGGATACGCATCGGCCGTCATTCGAGTATCGGCACGATGTCGTACGTGTCCTGTGAGCAGATCGAGATCGGCGAAGACGCGCGCATCCGCGAGCAGGTGTTCGTCGGCGGCCCGCAGCTTCCCGAATCCCGGTTCTCACTCGGCGATCGAACGATAGTGCTGCAGATGGCCAACATCAATCCGACGAAGCCCGTCGTGATCGGCGATGATACCGGGATCGGCGGCCACTGCCTCATCTTTACGCACGGGGCGTGGCTCAATGCGCTCGACGGGTACCCGGTGACCTACGAGCCCGTGACACTCGGGCGGAGTGTGTGGCTGCCGTGGCGGGTTTTCGTGATGCCGGGCGCAACGATCGGCGATGGCTCCGTGATCGGCGCCAACTCACTGGTCGTCGGCGCGATCCCGCCCAACAGTCTCGCGGTGGGCACACCGGCCAAGGTCATCCGCGCCGCACCGGCGTTTCCGCGATCGCTGAGCGCGGACGATCGTGCAGCCCTCGTACGCGAGATGATGAGCGAGTTCGACCGCTACGTCGTGTATTCGGATACCACGATTGCCGGTGAGGGGCCGATCCGAACCTACACACGCGACGGGCGCGGGTGGACATTGCGGTGGCTGGCGGCTGGCACCGGGCGTGCCGAGCTGGCCAAGGCACAGCGGGGCGACACGATTTTCACCGAAGACGCGCTCACCGATGCCGACCGGACGACGCTGCGCGACCGCGGGGTGTCGTGGCTCGACCTCGGCGGCCGGACGCGCAGCGAGAGTGGAACCCCCCTCGCCGAGGAATTGGCACTCTTCATCGGACGCTACGGGATCCGGCTGGCGCGCGATCCCCGGTCCCCGGCTCGTTAGCGGCTGATATCGTCCGTAGCCGCCGCATCCAATCGCCGGCGGACTTCACGAAGCTCGGCACGCTGCACGGCGATCTGCTCCCCGAGCAAGCCGCCCACGACCAGCACGCTGCCCACGATCACGCAGGTCTCGACGAGATTGAGCAGCGGGCGAAAGCCGATGTGTGGCGGAAGGAACCGCAGGGCGAGCGCGATGATGCCGGTGATGAGCCCGATCGCGAACAGGGCTCCGCCGAGGCCACCGAACAGCAGCAGCGGCTTGCGGCCAAATCGCAGCTCGAACCACACGGACAGCATGTCGAGCATGCCGACGATGATCCGGGAGCGAGTGAACTTGGAGGTGCCCGCGTTTCGCGGATACAGCGGAATCGGTACCTCGGCGACACTGTACCCTTCGGCTGCCGCGACGACGATCATGTAGCGGTGCCAATCCGGGCGGATCGGCAGCACCTCCATGACCTCGCGCCGGTACGCCTTGACGCCGTTGAGATCGCGGACGGGGACGCTGAACAGCCGCCGGCTGAGCCAGTTGTACACCGTCGAGACGAACGCCTTTTCGTATTTCCCCTTCTTCGTGCCGGTGACCATATCCACCCATCCACTGAGGATCGGTGAGACCAGGGTCGGCAGGTCCTCGGGCTTGTATTGCAGATCGGCGGGATAGAAGACGAGCACCCGCCCGCGTGACACCAGGTAGCCCGTCCGGAGTGCGTCCGAGATGCCACGGCACCGGCGATGCCGGACCCGGACCAGAAATGGATACTGCGGCTCGAGCTGTCCGAGAACCGCCCACGACCCATCGACCGAGCCGTCATCGATGACGATGACCTCGAACGTGACATCCGTCCCCTGGAACGCCGTCGCCATCTGCTCCAGCAATCCCGGGAGGTTGGCTGCTTCATCTTTGGCGGGTACGAGCACGCTGACATCCAGCACGCTCGCCCCGCCGGCGGCGCCGATAGGCAGCGGCATGCCCGGCGTCACGCGGACATTCGCTTCGAGCGAGCGGCGGGCGGCGGCTGCCGCTGATTCCTCGGCACGGGTCGCCATCGCGGACTAGACGCGCTTCCGCATTCGTGCCGACAACACACCGAGCTGGTCCCGGTATTTGGCGACGGTCCGCCTCGCTATCTGCACGCCGCCATCCTTGAGGATGTTGACGATCGCCTGGTCCGTGAGAGGCCGCTTCGGGTCCTCTTCCTCGACCAGTTTCTGAATCTGCGCCTTGATCCCGCGCGCCGAGACGTCTTCCCCGCCGGTCGTCGAGAGCCCTGACGAGAAAAAGTACTTGAGCGGCAGCACGCCGCGGGGCGTCTGCACGAATTTCTCGTTCGTCACCCGGCTGACCGTCGACTCATGCATGTTGATCACCTCCGCCACCTCGCGGAGCGTCAGCGGTTTGAGATACTGCACGCCTTTTTCGAAGAAGTCGCGCTGCCGGTCCACGATGTAGTTCATCACCTTGAGCATGGTCTGGCGCCGCTGCTCGATCGCCTGAATCATCCAGTTGGCCGAGTTCAGCTTGTTGGAGATGAACTCCTTGTTCTCGCCGTCGAATTTCTTCTTGTCGCGCGCGATCTCCTGGTAGGCCCGGCTCAGCTTGAGCCGCGGGAGATTTGCATCGTTGAGGAACACATGGTATTGGCCGTCGATCTTATCGACGACGAGGTCCGGGGTGATGTAATTGTCGCTGGCGGTACTGTAGATCAGGCCGGGCTTGGGATCGAGCTTCGCGATCTCGTCGGCGGCCTGCTGGACATCGGTCTGGCTGATGCCGAACCGCTTCGAGATCTCGCTCCACCGGTGATTGATCAATTCGTCGAAGCAGTCGCGCACCAGGCGGTACGGCACGGATTGGTCGAGTCCCGCCTGGCGCAACTGCAGCAGCAGGCATTCCCGCAGGTCACGCGCGCCGACCCCGGGGGGCTCGAGGTCCTGGATGCGCGCCAGCATCGCCTCGCCTTCCGGGATCGTGTAGAGCGGGAGGTCTTCGCCGCCATCGTGGCCCGCGACCTCCGCGGCCTTGGACACCTCGGAGTTGATGCCGTCGACGATCTCGGCGACCGGGCACACGAGATACCCTTCGTCGTTGACGTTGCCGACGAATTCTTCGGCGAGGGCCGCTTCACGCGGGGACAGGTCGAGCAACGCGATTTGGTCCAGCAGATGGTCGCTGAGGTCGCGCGTGGCCGCGGTCACCGGCTCGTAGTACTCCTTCTCCTCGTGCTCCTCACGCCGCCCGCCCGCATCGAATCCCTCGAGCAGGATTTCCTCCCAGTCGATCTCGTCCTTGTGTTCCTCTTCCTTGGGTTCTTCGGCCGCGGGCTCGGTCTCGGCGGTTTCCTCTTCTTCATCCTCCTCGGGCTCGACCAGTTCGAGGAACGGGTTCGTCTCCAGTTCCTGCTTGAGATGCTGCTGCAGGTCGAGCAGCGGCATGTACAGGAGATCCATCGCCTGATAGAGGCGCGGATTGATCTTGAGCTCCTGTCGCAACTGGGTGCTCTGGTGCAGTCCAGTCTTCATCAAACCTCCGGCGGAGCCGGCCGATACCCGGGCGCGGTCCTACGCGGCCGAGAAGCGCGCCCGCAAGCGCGCGGTGAGCGTCGGACCGAGGTAGATCTCGGCCACCGTTTCATCGAATACGAGTTGCTGCACCGTTCCGGATACCTTGACGAGGCCATCGAACATGATGTACGCGCGATCCACGATGTCGAGCGTCTGCTCGACGTTGTGATCGCTGATCAGCACCCCGATGCCGCGGTGGCGCAGGCCAGCGACGATGGTCTGAATATCGTGAACCGCGATCGGATCCACGCCCGCAAACGGCTCGTCGAGCATCATGAACTTGGGTTGGGTCACCAGCGCCCGGGTGATCTCCAGGCGCCGCCGCTCGCCACCCGAGAGTGCATACGCCTTGTTCTTCCGCAGGTGTTTGATCCCCAGCTCATCGAGGAGGTGCTCGAGCCGCTCGTGCCGCTGCTCCGCCGAGAGCGGCAGCGTCTCGAGGATCGCCATGATGTTGTCCTCGACGGACAGCTTGCGGAATACCGATGGCTCCTGCGAGAGGTACCCGATGCCGCGCCGGGCTCGCCGGTACATGGGCATCTCCGTAATGTCTTCCCCGTCGAAGCGAATCCGCCCCATCTGGGGCGGAATGAGTCCCACGATCATGTAGAACGTGGTCGTCTTGCCCGCGCCGTTGGGGCCCAGGAGCCCCACGATCTCGCCCTGTTGCAGCCGCAGCGCTACGTCATTGACGACCTTCCGCCGCCGGTAGGTCTTCACCAGCCCGTCGGCCTCGAGCAGGCTGTGTCCCGGGACGGTTTGCTCAGGCGAGACGGGTATGGGGCCAGATGGCCGCTCCCCGGTCTCGAGGAGCACCCGCGCCAACTCGGAACGGTAGCCCCCCAGTTCCTCCCACACGTTCGGCGCAACCGTGAGCTGCGAATCCGGCGCCTCGATGCCGCCCGGCGGCAGAAGGACGACGCCCTCCCGCACCAGCCTCGGCAATAATGAATTGCGCAGGTACCCGCGCACCTCATCGAGGGAGAGCCGCCCCGACTCACGCTCGGCATCACGCCCCTCGGCGCGCACGAGCCGGAGGTGGTGATCACGAAAGGCGATGGCCAGGGCGTTGAGTGAGGTGACGCCCGCGTCGTCGCTCGCGGCAAGCAGACACCCGAGCAGAAGCGCCAGCGAGCGGTCCGCCTCGGCAATGCGATGGAGCAGCGCGCGCACACCGCGCGGCACGTCCGAGGGATCGCCCGTGGGTGGGCCACCCGAGCCGTTCTCGCTCACGGGGCGCCTCCACCGTCTGCGAGCACCGGCCGGCGCGATCGGTAGACCACCGCTGTCGCAGACAACGGGCCCACGCCCGCCAGCGGTGGCAATGCCGGCAGCGGCACGCCCAGCGACGATGCCGGCGACTGGGAGCGGGACGCCGAATCGGATGGCGCCGGCCGGGGCGGCGACGCGGAATCGGCCGGTCCCGGACCACCCGAATCGGGCGACGCGCCCGCCTTTCCTTTCTTCTTGCGGAGGTATTTCGGAATGGTGTCCGCAAGGATCCGGGCTTTGCGCAGAGAATCCTTCTTCACGGTATCCGATTGGGGCTCGAGGTAGACGCCGGCGGCGCTATCGATCACCGTCACCATACTGACCTGGCGATTGACGAGATCGATCGTGATGATGCGCCCGCGCACGTAGTTGAGGGCGGGCCGCACTTGTGTCTTGTCGCGCGGGGCCATCTGGTAGAACGCGCGCGCCTTGACCTTCGCGACGACGGTCTTGACCTCCGGCTGGCTATCCTGGGCCGGGGCAGCGGCCGCGCCACCGGATGCGACGTCGGACACGGCTTTGGGGCCGTGGTCCTTGGCCGCCACGCCGCCGCCCGGCGCCGGCGATTGCGCCGCCTGCTGATTCGCGGTCCGCGGGTGGATCGAGGTCGTATCGAAGTACGAGATGATCGTGTCGCCCTTCATCCAGTCCCGCTCCTTCGACTTGAAGTGCGTGGAGTCGGGAATGCTCGTCGCATACGCTTTACCGATCGATCGCACCTGATGGATGATCTGCTGCGGCATGATCACGTCGATCGAATCCGCCAGAATGTCGCGCTCGGGCGTGGTCGCGCGCGCCCGTGATTCGCCCCACGCGTAGGCGCGGGACAGGACCTTGGCGTCGAAGCGCAGATCGATCGTATCGGAGGTGAGGTGCATGTCCTTGCTCAATGCATCGCCGTGTTGCATCGCCAGCACACGGGTCAACTGGTGATTCGCCGCGAACAGGTCGATCAGATCGCCCTTCAGGGTGAACGGATGCGCCTTGTCATGACCCACGATCGTTGGGGAGCCGAGAATCAGCCGCGCGTAGCCCGTCGACTGGTTCATGAAGGCGGAGTCACTCGTCGCCGTCAGATCCGTCCGCTTGATGATCACGCGCCGTGACGCGTACACGAGGCTGTCGCCGTCCATGAACACACGGTCGGCGTCCACGCCCGCCGTGTCGGGCGCCGAGCTCGCCGAATCCTTCTGTACCAGGTGCATGTGCGGGCGACCGGTGGCCGTCAGTTGGGCGCGCGTGCGCAGTCCCGGGATGACGCGAAGGTAGTCCGCGTGAGGGCCTCGCATCGTGGTGCCCGATGACATGACGGCGTACACCTCCGTGTCGGCCACCAACCGCCCTTCGTTCACGAAGTACGTCATGTGGTGCGAGTCCACGGTGACGCGGGGCTCCGTATAGTGGACATGCCCGATGAGATACAGCAATTGCTGCTCATCATAGTACTCGGCGCTGTCCGACGTGAGCGTATTGCCCTGCCCGCGGCAATGCGCGATGACTCCACCCGCGAAGAACGTGTTGTACTTCCCGCTGGGCAACTTGACGGAGTTGCTGTGGCTCGTCGGGGTCGCGTCCGTGTAGAGATCGCACGGCTTGTTTTCCTCCTGCGCGCGCACCATCCGCGGCGCAGCCGAGAGGCCGGCGGCCAGGCTGGAACCGGCCAGCACGACGCGAAGGACGAGACGGAACGCCGGAGCGGATCGCATGGCCGGTCAAGGCGCCTGCTGGGGCGCTGGCGGTGCAGGCTTCGCGGGCACGACGCTTTTCGGCGGCGGCGTGGCGCCGGGGCGACCAGGAGCCGGCCGCACCCCAGCCGACGGAGGGATCGCTCCGCCTGCCTGCGAGGACGGTGGACCCCGCTGTGGCGACCGCGCGGGTGTGCCGGCGGACGGCGCGGCCGCCGATCCTGGCCGGTGCGCCGTATCTGGTCCCGTGCTGGTCAGGTTCACGACACCTGCAGTCCCAGCGCACTGGCGGAGACATTTCACGTTGTTCATGTCGGGGTCGGACGTGAACCCGACACCGGTGGTCTGCCGGTTCGTCGTGTCGGTCAGCACGAACGGGGAATCGCTGCTGATCTGGTTTTGCGCCTGCGCGTACCGGAGCTGGGCCGTGGTGAGGCGCCGGCCATCGACACCGGTGACGATCACGTTGCCGCGTGCTTCCATGTTCCCGGTGCGGGTGTTGTACGTCCCCTCTCGCGATGTCAGAACGGCGTTGGGCGCGCCGGTCGCCGTGAAGAAATACGTCGTGTCCACGCGCATCTCGATGCGCGTATTGTCATCGAAGAAATAACCGGTGTCCGCGTGCAGCTCGGACTTCATGACCCCGTGGTCCGTGAGCCGCGATTTCGCGTGGTAGAACACCTGATCGGCGGAGTCGGCCAGTGGATCACGCGCGGCGACGGGCGGCGTCGTGCCGGTCTGGCAGCCGGCCACCAGGAGCAGGGCGGCCCCCGCGGCGGCGACCCAGGGAACCCGTCGCATGACGATGTCCGTACCGGCTCCCCGCGGACACATCACGCCGACCCCGCCCGCAGCAGATCGTGCAGGTGCACGATGCCATCCACGCGGCCGCCGGCATCGAGGACCGGGAGCGCCATGATGCCGTTGCTCTGCATCTTGAAGACCGCGGCGCTCCCCAACTCGTCCGCTCGTGTCGTTCGCGGCGCCCGGGTCATCACGTCGGCGACCGGCACGTGCTGCCACTCCGGCGTGCGCTCCTGGAGCCGCATCATGTCGCCGACCGTCACCACGCCCTGAAGCCGCCGCTCGTCGTCAACGATCATCACCGTCCCCCGGCGCTCGGCCATCTGCACGACTGCTTCGAGCATCGTCGCGGTCCCGGGGAGGATCGGGAGATCCTCGGCCAGCATGACGTCGGTGACCCGCGTGAGCAATCGCTTTCCGAGCAGGCCGCCGGGATGAAGTCGTGCGAAGTCCTCGCGCCGGAAGCCCTTCTCGCGCAGGAGCGCGACGGCGAGCGCATCGCCGACAGCCAGCGCGGCGGTCGTGCTCGTCGTGGGCGCGAGGTCGTGCGGGCAGGCCTCCTCATCGACGCTCGCGTCGAGCACCACATCGCAGTGGCGGCCCACAGCGGACTGCGGGGCCCCGGTGATCGCGATCGTGCGCACGCCGAACCGCTGCAAGTGCTCCAGCAGCGCGAGAAGCTCCGCGGATTCTCCGCCCTTGGAGATGAGAATCGCGACATCATCCGCGCCGACGATGCCGAGGTCCCCGTGTACGCTGTCCGCGGGATGGAGAAAGGTGGCAGGCGTCCCGGTGGAGGTGAGCGTCGCGGCGATCTTGCGTCCGATCAGTCCCGACTTGCCGACACCCGCGACAATGACGCGGCCCCGCGAGGCGGCAATCAGGAAGACGGCATCGGCGAACCGCGCATCGAGCCGATGCTCGACATGCTCGAGCGCGAGCCGTTCTTCGTGGATGACCGTGCGCCCCCGTTCGACGATCTCGGCGACCCTGGCCGCATCCGGCGCAGGCGCGGGCGCCGCCTTGCGCTTGGCCGTGCTGGGAGGCGGATGCGTCATGTGCTTCCTCCCACCGGGGGTGCCGCGGAGGCCAGCACGTGCGCCTGGTGGTGGCCGACCGATTCGGCTTCCGGCGGCGCCACCGTCGTGCCCCGGACGTACCGCTCGACGACGTCCTCCCACTGGCCACGCGCACGGAGCAGCAGCTCCGCGAACTCTCGCACCGCACCGTGGCCGCCGGGTTGGGTGAGCTGGACTGTGGCGACACGACGGACATCGGCGACGGCGTTACCGACCGCGACCGGAAGCCCGACCTGCTGCATGATCGCCAGATCCGGGAAATCGTCGCCGACGAACGCCGTCTCCTCGAGCGACACCCCACGCCGTTCGAGAATACGGAGCAGGCCAGGCAGCTTTCGCGCCTGCGCATCCTGGTACAGATCATCGGCGCGCAGCTCATGAGCCCGGAGGCGCACGCTCTCCGACACTCGGCCGGTGACGATGGCCACGAGCAGCCCCGCCTCCCGCAAGAAGAAGACGCCGAGTCCGTCCTGGATGTCGTATCGCTTGAACTCGAGCGGCGCGCCGGCGACATCGCCCAGGTAGATACCGCCGTCGGTAAGGACGCCATCGACGTCCAGGCCGACGAGGCGGATCCGCCGGGCGAGTGCGGGGGTGAGGCCGGACACGCTTACCGGCGGCATGAGTTCCAGACATCGATGACCCGGTCCACGAGGCGGTCCAGCTCCGCGAGCGGCAGCATGTTTGGGCCGTCGCTCGGCGCGCGATCGGGATTGGGGTGTGTCTCGACGAAGAGTCCCTGCGCGCCGGCGGCCACGGCGGCCAGCGCGAGCGCGGGGATATGTTCACGGGCGCCGCCACTCGACCCGCCGATCCCCTGGCCGGGCCGCTGCACGCTGTGCGTGGCATCGAAGATGACTGGCGCCGCGCAGGCGTCCCGCAGGAGCCGAAAGGACCGCATATCGACCACGAGGTCACCATAACCGAAGAACGTGCCGCGTTCGGTGATGGCCACATCGGTCATGCCGCGACCGGCGGCACCCCGGGCGGCCGCACGGCAGGTGGCCGCACCTTCACGCACCTTGGCCGCCGCCCCACGCATCCCGTCCGGCTGCATCCACTGCCCCTTCTTGACGTTGACCGGCCTGCCCGTCGCGCCGGCCGCCAGCAGGAGATCCGTCTGGCGGCACAGAAAAGCGGGGATCTGCAGCACGTCGACCGCCGCCGCCGCGACGGCGCATTGCTCCGGGTGGTGTACGTCGGTCAGCGTGCGAAGTCCCGTGGCCTCGTGCACGCGCCGGAGCGCAGCGAGTCCGGCCTCGAGACCGGGGCCGCGCTGGGCACCGGGGTTGGAGCGGTTCGCCTTGTCGAAGCTCGCCTTGTAGATCACGCCGCCTGGAACCCGCTCGGCGAGCCGCGCCAGGTGCTCTCCGACGCGGAGGTTGAGCGCGTCATCCTCGACGACGCACGGACCCGCAATCAGAAAGAACGCATCCGGTGGGAACGCCAGGGCCGGAGGGGGCGGCACCGTTCAGCCGCCAGCCTCGACCAACCCGCGACTGGCCGGTGCAATCGGTGAAGCCGCCGCAGCGGTGGCCTGCGTGCGCAGGCGGGCGTGCTTGACCGCCGCCGCGATCAGACCGGCGAACAGTGGATGCGGCCGGGTGGGACGCGAGCGCAGCTCCGGATGAAATTGGCATCCAATGAACCACGGGTGGTCCGGCAACTCGATCATCTCGACGAGCGATCCGTCAGGTGACAGCCCGCTGAGCCGGAGTCCGTTCTCGACGAACGCTTCCCGGTACTGGTTCGAGACCTCGTAGCGGTGCCGGTGCCGTTCGCGCACCTCGGGGACACCGTACACCTCGGCCGCGTTGGATCCCCGCGCGAGGCGGCAGACGTAGGCGCCGAGGCGCATCGTCCCGCCCATGTCGGTAACGTGCTGCTGCTCTTCCATGAGCGACACGACCGCGTTGCCGCATTCGGGAGCGAACTCGCTCGAGTTGCTGTCGGACAGGTTGAGCACATTGCGGGCGAACTCCACGATCGCCACTTGCATCCCGAGGCAGATGCCCAGGAATGGGAGCCGCGTCTCGCGCGCTCCGCGAATCGCCTCGACCATGCCATCGACCCCGCGGACACCGAACCCGCCCGGCACCAGGAGCCCGTCGAAGGCGGCCAGCGTCGTACGCGCCGTCGTGGCATCGGTGAACGTGTCGCTCCCCACCCACGAGATGTCGACGCCGACATCGTTGGCAATGCCGCCGTGGATCAAGGCCTCCTGGACACTCTTGTAGCTGTCGACGAACTCCGTGTACTTGCCCACGACCGCGATCCGCACCCGGGTCCGGGGCGCAATGATGCGCTGGACCATCGCGCGCCAGGCCGACAGGTCCGGGTCCGGTGTCTCGAGATTGAGCCGCTCCACGACGCGCGCATCCATTCCCTGCTCATGGAAGACGAGAGGGATCTGGTAGATCGTGGGGACATCGCGGCTCTCGATCACTGCGCCAAACTCGACGTTGCAGAACAGCGCGATCTTGCGCTTGGTGTCCTCCGAGAGCGGCCGCTCGGTGCGGCAGATCAGGATGTCGGGCTGGATTCCAATTTCCATCAGCTCGCGAACCGAGTGCTGCGTCGGCTTCGTCTTGACCTCACCCGCCGCCGCGATGAACGGCACGAGCGTCAGGTGGATGAACAGCGCGTTGTCACGCCCGACTTCCTGCCGGAACTGCCGGATCGCCTCGAGGAACGGGAGGGACTCGATGTCACCGACCGTGCCGCCGATCTCGACGATCACGACATCGTTGTCCGGCGCGATGCGCTTCATCGCGGCCTTGATCTCGTCCGTGATGTGCGGGATGACCTGGACCGTCGAGCCCAGAAACTCGCCGCGGCGTTCCTTCGTGATGACATTGAGGTAGATCCGCCCGGTCGTGACATTGTTCGTCTGCGACAGCGCGCGGTCAATGAACCGCTCGTAGTGGCCCAGATCGAGATCGGTCTCCGCGCCGTCGTCGGTCACGAAGACCTCGCCATGCTGGAACGGCGACATCGTGCCGGGATCGACGTTCAGGTACGGGTCGAATTTCATGATCGTCACGCGCAGGCCCCGCTCGACCAGCAGCCGGCCCAGCGACGCGGCCGCGATCCCCTTCCCGAGGGACGAGACCACCCCGCCGGTGACGAAAATGAATCGCGTCGTTTGCGCTCGTGCCTCGGTCACCATCGGACGCGTACCTCAGGTAAGAGGATCCCACTGCGGCCGCGAGCGTGTCCCGCCACGTTCCACAGTGCGTTTGCCCGTTCCAGATCCACCGGCGTATCAATGCCGCCCATCAACGGGGGTTCAGCGACCACCGCCACCCCCATACCCCATCCGGCAGCCAACGGCCGCAACTGTTCCAGCCGCTCGCTCACCTCGAGCGGATGCGGCGGGAGCGCGACCCAGGCCTCGAGAGCGGCCCGCGTGTAGGCGTAGATCCCGAGATGGAGCCGGATCAGCGGGTCTCGTGCGGCCCGATCGTCCGCGTCGCGAAGAAACGGGATCGGAGCCCGCGAGAAATACAGCGCTCGCCCGTCGTCCCCGCACACCACTTTGACGGCGCTTGGCTCATCCAGGATCGTAGCGTCAGCGACCGCCGCCGCGGTCCCGAGCGGAAAGCTACCCGTGACCACCTGGGAAATCGCACCACGGACGGCGTCCTCGGCGATGAAGGCCTCATCACCCTGCACGTTGACCACGACCTCGAAGGCGCGAAGCGCCGGAGTGGCCGCCGCCTCGGCGACCCGGTCGGTGCCCGACGCGTGGTCGGATCGGGTGAGCACAAACTCGCCGCCGGCCCTGGTGACTGCGGCAGCGACGAGCTCGCTGTCAGTCGCGACGACCACGCGGTCGGCCGCACCCATCGCTGCCACGCGCTCCCAGACCCGGACGATCAGCGGCGCTCCGGCCAGGTCCCGCAGCGGCTTGTTGGGGAGGCGGACGGCGCCCAGCCGGGCAGGAATCACCGCCAGAACACTCACCGGCGATCCGTCCGCGGGGTGGAACAGGGCGATCGGCCAACGAGCGGCCGGAGCCGTCGCGGCCGGGCGTTAGCAAGATTCACGCCATTCAACGTACCCGTGCCGGGATCAAAAATCAAACGAAACGCGGACACCGATCGGGATGGCGATCGGGATGGCCATCAGGATGGCGATCAGGATCGCGATCGCCGTTTGCCGAGCACTGCTTGGGACGCCGTCAGAGCTGCGGCGCCACGCCGCTTAGCGCGATCACCGTGTGCCGCGTCAGGGGATCGATGAGACCATCGACCCGGAGGACGAACAACTGCAGGCGGAGACCGACGTTCTGGGTGAGGTCGGGGAGACTGTGGACACCAGCCCCTCCGATGACGTACCGCACGGCGATCGATGGCGCGCCCACATACGGCAGGGTGAGTGGGTGGACGGGGACGATGTACATCGATTCCACCCACAGAAGCTGGCCTCCGCCCTGCTGCAGGAGCGAGAGCGTCGGGATCGTGTAGGTCCCGCCGACATAGGAGAACCGCTGGGCGGGCGCGGTCGCGCCGTCGGTGGCGAGCGCGTGTGCGAACAGGGTGAACGTGTGATCGAAGAACGCGCGAAACGCGAGTGATGCGTCGCCTGTGATCTGCGCGAACGGCGCGCCGTCGGGCGATGTCCACGGGACCTCGAGGCCGATCCTGGCCGCCGCGGACACTCCCTCGGGCGACGCCCAGTGCCCGGTCAGGCCCGCAATGCCGGACGCGATGTGTCCGCGCGGGACTGACGGATTCGGGCGCAGGATTCCGCCCCGGTCTCCGCGGTCGAACACGCTCCAGACGGAGTGCATCGAGCCACTGTCGGGACCGATGGGCTCCGAGAACTCGTCGCGCACGCCGGTGTAGGCCGTCGCACCTGCCGTCTCGTCGCGGCGTTCGGCGTGCCATTCGAGCGATGCTTCGCCCCGGTCGGCGCGAAAGTAGTTCCGGCCGTCTGATCCGCCGACGAGCGTACCGATCGAGTTGGTGAAGTCGGGCGCGTTCCAGTCATCGTTGGACAACGTCTCTCGCGCGACCAGCGCGTGCACCGTCAGATGCTCGTCGAGATTGACGCTGCCCCTGAGGGACGGATCGAATCGGCCGAGGTTCGACCGGTACGTGACCAGCGCGTCGACCAGCACCCGGTCGTCGGGCAACGCGAGGCGCGGCCCGAATCGCACGGAGACTCCGTCGCTCCGGTCGTACAACGGCACGCGGAGTCCAAAGAGACCCGGCAGGTAGAGGACGTCCCCCAGGTCGACGCTCGTGGGCGGTAGTGAGTCGAGGGACGTCGCCGGGCCGCGAGATCCGGGGCTCGCGCTGTCCGCGGGCGGGGCCGTGGTCGCCTGTGCGCCAGCGGCCCGGGACGCCGCAGCAAGGACGAGAGCCCCCGTCGCGAGCCATGCGCGCGACTGGCCCTTCCCTGAACGCCCCCGAACAACAGCCAGGGTCCGCCGGGCGCCGGACCTCAATGCTGCGCCCGAGAGCGGCTCCCGCCGCCCGGCATCAGGCGGCGAGGCGGAGAAAATTGGAGAGCAGTTGCCGGCCTCCGGCCGTGAGCACCGATTCTGGGTGGAACTGCACGCCCCAGACCGGATCGGTGTGATGGCGGACGGCATGGATTTCGTCCGGATCGTCGGCCGCCCTTGCAATGACCTCGAGTGCCGGCGGAAGCGTCGACGCCTCGACGATCAGCGAGTGGTACCGCATCGCTTCGAACGGCGACGGCAGGCCGACGAACAGTCCGGTGCCGTCGTGCAGGATCGCGGATGTCTTGCCGTGCATCACACGGCGCGCGCGCACCACGCGCCCGCCATAGGCCTCGCCGATCGACTGATGGCCCAGGCAGACGCCCAGGATCGGGATCTCAGGCCCCCAGCGTACGATCATCGGGACGCTGATCCCTGCCTCCCGCGGAGTGCACGGGATCAGCGTCCAGATGATCGTACGCTGGGGGCCTGAGATC